>Ga0222419_100020_pt1 | contig 396715 bp, 367 predicted proteins | sample 1B20Ametagenome_FD_182474 | JGI IMG/M metagenome (GOLD analysis project Ga0222419, IMG submission 182474) | Enriched microbial communities from leaf-cutter ant dump, University of Wisconsin, Madison, United States - 1B20A (version 2) | ecosystem: Environmental > Terrestrial > Nest > Insects... | reverse complement strand
CGCCCGGCCGAGCTACACGCCTATGCCGATCGTATCGTGATCCGGCAAAACGGCGTCGAGATCGGCCAGCACGAACGTCACTTCGGCCGTGGCGAGACGATCTATAATCCGTGGCATTATGTGCCGGTTCTGGCCCGCAAGCCGGGAGCCTTGAGGAATGGCGCTCCGTTCCACGACTGGGTTCTGCCGGCCGCCATGGAGAAAGTGCGCCGAAAGCTCAAGGCCATGCATGACGGCGACCGGCAGAAGCCCTTCATTGACCGGTGTGCCGGTAAAGTCGAAGTCGTCGATGTCCTTGGCCAGCGGCAGCTTGGCCGGTGTGATCTGGTATTTGATCGACCTAGCCTGCTTCTCGGCGATCTCGGACTGAAGCAGGTCGCCGACGATCTTCGGCGGCTCATGCTGGCGCTTGATGCCGGCGGCCATGATCTCGTCATAGGCGCTACGCATGCCATAGAGCTTCACCCATCACTGCGAGATCATCGAGATCGGCAATGAATCACGGCGCTTCAAGAACCGCTCTCAAAGCTAAAGCCAAGCAGCAGGGGGTCCTTTCGCAAGCCGATAAGGGGTCCCGTTACGAAGCCGATTGACACGGTGTCGCTTCCATCGCTGAGGATCTGCCAGGCGAAAAAGGGGTGTCCGAGCGGCTACGAAGTCCACCGCCTCCTTCTGCCTCATGAAAAGAGCCTGTTCCCATCGCGGCCGCAGCTGGCGGTCACCAAGTCTCGTCCTTGGATGTTTGGGGTAAGAGATTCGGCTTGCCAAGCGACGGCAATTCGCGGCGATCCTTCCGCAAGGCCCGGAAGGGCGCAGGGGGTCATCCAGCAGGTATGCTGCGCCGCTGTTCGCGGTCCCGTTCGCTAAGCGTGGCGATAAGATCGCTGAAGCGGTCGCCCTGGACGGCGATATGGCCGCGTAGCGAGGTGCGTGCGGCCTCCGCTTCCCCGGCGAGAATGGCCTGCACGATCGTGCAGTGCTCCTTGAACGACACTTTCATGCGGTTGCGCACCCGCAGCTGCAGGCGCCGGTAGGGCTGCAAGCGGCGATGCAGCGCCAGGCACTGTTCCTCAAGGAAGCCGCTGTGGCTCGCGGCGTAGATTACATGATGGAACACTTCGTTTTCATAGTAGTAGCGGTCCGTATCGTCGCTGTCGGCCGCCGCCTCGCATCGTTCATGTGCGTCGAGCAATATCCTGCGGTCTTCCTCGGTATGCCGGCGCGCCGCCAAGGCGCCGGCCATGCCTTCCAGCTCGGCCATCACCTCGAACATTTCCAGCAGTTGATTGGGCTCCGGTGCGCTGACGACGGCACCGCGATGGCGGCGGTGCTCGATCAGGCCGGCGATCGACAATTGTTGCAGGGCTTCACGGATCGGCGTTCGCGAAACGCCGAACCGTTCTGCGAGCGAAACCTCGTCCAGGCGCTCGCCGGGGCGAAGCGCACCGGTGGCGATTTCCTCTTCTATCTGGGCCCTGAGCCGACTCGACTGATTTACGTTCATGACCGAATTTTGCTCAGTTTCGTGTCTCAGCGCAAGGGTTCCATGCAATACTTTTCATATTGCATACAATCTTGTTGACAATGAATGCAATTTATTCGTAGCTTCGAAACAGACGGGCAATCGTGGAGGAGGCCCGCACCTTCAGGGAGGACTACAAGATGCCCCTTACGCGCAGACAGGCCTTGATTGGCGCTCTGGCAATGCCCGCGGTCGTCGGGACACTCGGCAAGGCTCGCGCCGCCACGACATTGAAGATTTCCCATCAATTCCCCGGCGGAACGATAGATGAAGGCGACTTCCGCGACCGGCTGGTCCGGGTCTTCGCCCGGGAAGTCGAGAAGCGCACGAACGGCGAACTGAAGTTCGAGATCTATGCGAACTCGTCGCTGATGAAGACCAACGCGCAGTTTTCGGCCATGCGCAAGGGCGCGCTCGACATGTCCCTCTATCCGCTCGCCTATGCCGGCGGCGAGGTGCATGCCTGCAATCTCGGGCTGATGCCCTGCCTCGTGACGTCCTATGAACAGGGCGCCGCATGGAAGAACGCCGAGATCGGCAAGGCGCTTTCCGCGACCGTCGAAAGCAAGGGCGTGCAGTTCATCTCGTGGGTGTGGCAGGCCGGCGGCGTGGCCTCCGGCGGGGCCGCGGTGACGAACCCTGGCAGCGTCGAAGGCATCAAGATCCGTGGCGGCAGCCGGGACATGGACCTGATGTTCACGTCGGCGGGCGCCCAGGTCTCCACCATGCCGTCCAACGAGATCTATATCGGCATGCAGACGGGTGCGCTCGATGCGGCCGTGACGTCTTCGACCAGCCTCATCTCCTTCCGCCTCGAGGAGTTGGCGAAATCCCTGACCGCCGCCCGGCAAGGCTCCTTCTGGTTCATGCTGGAGCCCCTTCTGATATCCAAGGCGATCTTCGACAGCCTGCCCGAGGACCAGCGCAAGGTGCTGCTGGAAGTAGGGGCCGAGATGGAGCCCTGGGGCACGGCCGAGGCGCGCAAGGACGACGAGGCCGTCGCCAGGATCTACGCGGAAAAAGGCGTCGCTGTCTCGGACCTGAGCGCCGAGGATCTGGCCGCATGGCGCAAGATCGCCGAGGAAAGCGCCTGGAAGGATTATGCCGCCAAGTCGAGCGAGGCCGCCGATCTTCTGAAACTGGCCCAGAAGGTGTGAGCGGATGGGCAACCTAAGGCACGATGCCATTCTCGGTGCCGACGCGGTGGACCCTATCGGGTCCATCGGTGCGGCCGCCCGCGCTCTTGCCGTCGTCAACAGGATCGCCTTCAGGCTTTCGGGCCTTGCGCTGGTCGCGGCGGCGCTGGTCCTGACCTTCGGCGTCGTTCTCGGCCACGTCAGCGGACGTTCGGTCCTCTGGCAGGACGAGGTCATGACCTTCCTGGTTGCCGGCGCCATCTTCCTGTCGGCGGCCTCCGTCCAGGCTGTCCGCGGCCATGTCGGCATCGATCTCGTCGAACATGTGGTGCCGGCCATCAAGGCGCCGCTGCGAACCGTGGTCGATACGGTCGTCCTCGTCTTCTCCATCCTCTTTGCCTGGAAATCCGGGCTGCTGCTGCACGAGGCATGGGTCGAGGGGCAGATCACCTACTCCGCCTGGGGACCGCCGCTCTGGATTCCTTATTCGCTGCTGACGGCGGGGATGATCCTCCTTGCAATACAGGTCGCGCTCCAGGTTCTGGAGCGGTCCTATGTCGCGCTCGCCATCGGTTTCATCGTCGTCATCGCCTTCGCGTTATGGGACAGGTCGCCGATGCCGCTCGTCTCCGGCGTGCCGCAATGGGGGGTCGGCATCGCCTATTGCGTCGTCACGCTTCTCGTCATGTTCTCGGGCATGCCGATCGCCTTTGCGCTCGGCGTCGTCGCCGTCTCCTTCATGATCTTCTTCATGCCGGCGGCCTCCGTCGATACGATCGCCCAGAACTTCTACGAGGAACTGGCGAACGTCATCATCCTTGCCATTCCCTTGTTCATCCTGAAGGGCGCGGCGATCGGGCGGTCGGATGCGGGCAAGGATCTCTATTCCGCCCTGCATGCGTGGCTTTACAAGATCCCGGGCGGCCTCGGCATCGCCAATACGGTCGCCTGCGGCCTGTTCGCGGCGATGGCCGGCTCTTCGCCTGCCACCTGCTCGGCGATCGGCTCGGCCGGCATTCCGGAAATGCGCGCCCGTGGCTATTCCGGCGGTTTCGCAGCCGGCATCATTGCCGCCGGCGGCACGCTCGGCATCCTGCTGCCGCCTTCCGTCACCATGCTGCTTTATGCCGTCGCGGCCGAAGTGTCGCTCGGCAAGCTCTTCCTGGCCGGCATCGGTCCCGGCCTCCTGCTGATCTTCCTGTTCGCCGGCTATTCGATGCTGCGCTACAGTAAGGAAAAGCAGCGGGCATTGGCTGAGGTCCACGTCTCGGGCGCTCCGCGATCGGCTCTTCTTGCCGACGAGCACTACACGCTCGGCGAGAAGATCCGGATGATCACCTGGGTCGCTCCCTTCGTCCTCATCCTTGCCGGCGTCATGGTCGTCCTCTATGCCGGTTGGGCCACGCCGTCGGAGACGGCCGGGGTCGGCGCGGTGCTCGCCTTCCTCGTCATCGGCGCGATGTACAGGCTGTGGCAGCCATCGAAGATCATGCCGATCGTCTCGGGCACTCTGCGCGAATCGACGATGCTGCTGATGATCATCGGCATGTCGCTGATCTATTCCTACGTGATGAGCTATCTTCACATCAGCCAGGCGACGGCCGCGTGGATCATCGGTCTCGACCTGTCCAAATGGGTACTACTTGCGGCCATCCTGCTGTTCGTCGTCATGCTCGGCTTCTTCCTGCCGCCGGTTTCGATCATCCTCATGACGGCGCCCATCATTCTTCCCCCGCTGAAGGCGGCGGGCTTCGACCTGATCTGGTTCGGCGTCATCATGACGATCGTTATGGAGATGGGGCTGATCCATCCGCCCGTCGGCCTCAACATCTTCGTCATCAAGAACATCGCGCCGGACATCCCGCTCTCGGAAATCATGTGGGGCACTCTGCCCTTCGTAATCCTGATGGCGATTGCGGTCGTTGCCGTCTGTTTCATGCCCGGGATCGTGACGTGGTTGCCGGAGACGATCATGGGCGGCTAGGGCCGCCGGAGGCCGACGACGACCGTGATGAAGCTGCATTCGAAACGTCCTTACGGCCGGCAGGGCCGTAGGGACACCAACCGGCCCTCACAACAGAACGGCGGGCAGATCCGATGAACACGGCGTCCTTCCTGAGCGACATGCTCCAGACCATTACCGAGCAGAGCCGGCGCTTTCTTTCCCTTGCGCCCGTGCCGAAGGACGATGGCCGCGATCCCATCGACCATCTCGCGGCTCTTTGCGAGACGCTGCTGTCCAGCCGCGGCGAGGCGTCCGGCATGGCGCTCGCCAAGGACATCCTGGAGCGCTGGCATGGTCTGGATGCCGAAAGGCAGCGTGATTTCATGCATATGCTGCTTGCGCGGTTCGGCCCGCGAACCGACCGCCTCGAGGCGGCGATCGAGGACTACCGCAAGCGCCAAACCTCGAAGACGCTGTTCGAGGTGCATATCGCCGCAGAGCCGCGCCGGCAGGAACTCATCCGACGGCTCAACCTGGCGCCGAACGGCATCGCAACGCTCGTCGAGATGCGCGAAAGGCTGCTGAAGCTCAAGGCGATGGAACGCGACCTCGAAGCGGTCGATTCGGATTTCGCCCATCTGTTCGGCTCCTGGTTCAACCGCGGTTTCCTGGTGCTGCGGCCGATCAACTGGGCAACGCCGGCCAATATCCTGGAAAAGATCATCCGCTACGAGGCCGTCCATCACATCGACGGCTGGGACGAGCTGCGGCGCAGGCTCGCGCCCGAGGACCGGCGCTGCTTCGCCTTCTTCCATCCCCAGCTTCCCGACGATCCGCTGATCTTCGTTGAAGTGGCGCTCACGCGCGAGATGCCCTCGAACATCGCCGATCTCTTGCGCGAGGATCGTGCCCCGATCTGCGAAAGCGAGGCGACGACGGCGGTGTTCTATTCCATATCGAACTGCCAGGAGGGCCTGCGCGGCATCTCCTTCGGCAATTTCCTCATCAAGCAGGTGGTGGAGGACCTGCGCCGCACCTTGCCGAAGCTCGACACCTTCGTCACGCTTTCCCCGGTGCCGGGTTTTGCCGACTGGCTCGTGCGCGAACGGCGCGCGGAGGCGTCGGACGCGCTGACGCAGGCGGAGAAGGCAAAGCTTGCCGCAATCGACACGGCCGGCTGGGCCGAGGCGGGCGACGTCGCCGCAGAGGTGCAGCCTGTCATGATGGCCGCGGCGGCCTGGTACTTCCTGAAGGCCCGGACCGCCGACGGGCGCGTCGCGGATCCGGTCGCCCGCTTTCATCTCGGCAACGGCGCCCGGCTCGAACGCATCAATTTCCTGGCCGACCTTTCGCCGCGCGCCATGCGTCAGGCGCACGGGCTGATGGTCAATTACCTCTACAAGCTCGACGATATCGAGACCAATCACGAGGCTTTCGCAGGCAAGGGCGAAGTGGCGACGATACAGGCGATCCGGCGGCTCGTGCCGGCCGACAGGGGATCGCGCAGCCTTGTGCCGCTCGGTGGAACACAGACGAAGACCGAGCCCCAGGGCAGGCCAACGCAGAAAGGAAGTAGGGAGTTTACCGCATGAGCAATCATCTCTTCGACGCCATTCGCGCCGCCGCGAGGCCGGCCGCCCCCTTCATCGAAATGCCAGATGGAAAACGTTGGAGCTATGGCGACATGCTCGCTCTTTCGGGTCGGCTCGCAAGCGCTCTTGAGACCCTTCAGGTGCGCCCCGGCGACCGGGTCGCGGTCCAGGTGGAAAAGAGCCCCGAGGCGCTGATGCTCTATCTCGCCTGCCTTCGCGCCGGCGCCGTCTATCTGCCCCTCAACACCGCTTATACGCTGGCGGAGCTCGACTATTTCATCGGCGACGCGGAGCCCCGCCTCGTGGTCGTCTCGCCGCAGGCGCGCGACGGCATCCTTCCGGTCGCCGGAAAATACGGCGCCCATGTCGAAACTCTGGACGATGCGGGCGGCGGCTCGCTGATCGAGCTTGCCAGGGACGAGAGCCCGGATTTCCTCGATGCCGCGCGCGGTCCGGACGACCTGGCGGCGATCCTCTACACCTCCGGAACGACCGGCCGCTCCAAGGGGGCGATGCTGACGCACGACAACCTGTTGTCGAATGCGGTGGCGCTCCGGGATATCTGGCGGTTCACCGGCGATGACCGGCTCATCCACGCGCTTCCGATCTTCCATACGCACGGGCTTTTCGTCGCCTCCAACGTCACCCTGCTTTCCGGCGCGTCGATGTATTTCCTGCCGAGGTTCGATGCCGCCGAGGCCTTGCGGCTGATGCCGTCAGCGACGGTGCTGATGGGGGTTCCGACCTTCTATGTTCGCCTTCTCCAGCAGGCTGGCCTCACCAAGGAAGTTGCCGCCGGTATGCGGCTCTTCGTTTCCGGCTCCGCGCCCCTGCTTGCCGAGACGCACCGCAGTTTCAGGGATCGGACCGGCCAGGCCATCCTCGAGCGCTACGGCATGACCGAGACCAACATGAACACCTCCAATCCCTATGGAGGCGAGCGCCGCGCCGGCACGGTCGGCTTCCCCTTGCCGGGCGTGTCGCTGCGTGTGACCGATCCTGAAAGCGGAGAGGTTCTTGCTGCCGGCGAGACCGGCATGATCGAGGTGAAGGGCCCCAATGTCTTCAAGGGCTACTGGCGCATGCCGGAAAAGACCAGAACCGAGTTCCGGGACGACGGCTTCTTCATCACCGGCGATCTCGGCAAGATCGATGAGCAAGGCTATGTGCATATTGTCGGACGCGGCAAGGATCTCGTGATTTCCGGCGGCTACAACATCTATCCTAAGGAGGTCGAGGTGGAAATCGACCAGATGCCGGGCGTGGTGGAAAGCGCCGTCATCGGCGTTCCCCACCCCGATTTCGGCGAGGGCGTGACGGCGGTTGTCGTGCGCAAGCCGGAAGCGGTCCTCGACGAGAAAGGCGTTCTCGACGCGCTCAAGGAGCGGCTGGCGCGCTACAAGCAGCCCAAGCGGGTGATCTTCGTCGACGACCTGCCGCGCAACACCATGGGCAAGGTGCAGAAGAACGTCCTGCGCGACACCTATGCCGGGCTCTACGCGGAAATGACCCTCCACTGAAGGGCGTTGCGGCCTCGGAACTTCAGATTGAAGGTGGCCCTGATGATCAGCAGGCTGATTGGTCCGGACGTTCTCAGGAAGCTGGCGCTCAGGGGATGCCCGCCGAAGAACCGAGAAGCAGTGCTTCAAATACGCTGAATCGATGAACGGCACTCGCCCTCTTTTGTGAAGGGCGGGTGCTCGATCCTGACGAAGCATCACGACGGGTGGAAGTGATACGGCGGATTTTCGATGGGTTTCTGCCGGCGCTGGTGGTCATGGCACCGGCGAACAGGCGTTCCAGGCGGCCGGAGGCCGTCCAGGAAATGGGGACTACATCTGGTACGCAAATAGCCGGCTGCGGGCTCCCTGCCATGCAGAGCCTACGAGCCGATCAGGAGAGGTTTCTTTTCGCTTCCCTTTTTCATGAGGACCCCGGTATCCGGGCCGAACATCGAGAAAATCGGCAGGATGCTTGCGCCCAGCGCGGAGCCCCGGGAGCCGAAAGCGCCGGCGGCTATCGTCGGTGCCAGCAGGCCGGGGGGAAGCATGTCCGAAAAGCGTTCTCGGACCTTTGCGACCGTGTCCATGAGCAGGGGGGAGGGGAGCAGGCCGTCTATGATGATCGCTTCCACGTCCACGACGGCGATGCTTCCGATCAGCGCCTGGGCGAGTGCATCCGAACAGTCGTCCTGCCATTCCGCCACCAGCCTGCGCGCGTCCGCGGGCATCGGCTCCAGATCGCGCACGCGCTTGATCGCTATGCCTCCGGCGTTCAGATGCCGGATAAGGGTATAGATCGAGGCGCGGTGGAGGAGCACTTCGAATTTCTTGCCGGACCTGGGCACCGAGCTCAGCGTCGAAGCGGTCACCGGAAAGGGGCCGAACGCTGCCGTATTGCCGTTCGGGCCGGTCTGAAGGGTTCCGTCGAGAACGAGCCCGCCGCCGACGAAGGTGCTGAGCGATATGTGGATGAAGTCGGAATATTGTTTCCCGAGGCCATAGACCAATTCGGCGGCGGCGGCGGCGGAGGCATCGTTCTCGATCATGACGGGCAGGCCGGAGGTCTCAGCTATGTGCGTCTTGAGATCGAATGCCCGCCAGGCCTGCTGAACGTCCGCCGGAAACGCCAGTTCCTCGTCCCATCCCCCAATGAAATAGGGAGCCGAGACCCCGATCCCGATCAACCGTGATTGGCTGGCAACCCCGAGCTGCGCCTTGAACCTGTTGATTGCCGTTCCGGCGAGCTTCTTCACCGTCTCGGGATCGGGATAGTCATAGTCATGCGTTTCGAAAGCGCAGGTCTGGCCCGCGAAGTCGATCAATATCGCGTCCAGCGCACGGCGGCCGATGTGAAGGCCGATCGAGAAGGCGCCGTTCGGGTCGAGCGCATACATTGCCGAAGGCTGCCCCTTGCCTCCAAACCGCTTGCCGTTTTCAGCAAGGTAGCCACCCGCAACGAGCGCCTCGACGATGCTGGCGACCGCGGGAGGCGTCAGATGGGCAAAGCGGGCAATCTCGGCCTTGGAGGCCTGGCCAAAACGCCGAACGGCTTCCAGCACCACGCGCTCGTTGTAGTGACGAAGCTGAACCGAGTTGCTTCCCTTGCTGGCCATTCTATCCATTCGCCCCGTCAGAATATGCAATTTGCTTTAATAAGCACATCACTCCCACATGTGATGCAATGAGAGCCTTTTCTACATAATTCGATCTTCCGCCGCAACCGCCGTCAGTAAGTAGCCGATCCCGGCGGAGTTTGGGGGTCGGCCTTCGCTCAAACGGTTCTCAGCTCCGAAAAGATGCCGAAACGCACTTGACGACGGCGCGTCACAATTATAGTAATTTGCTTTAATAAATATGCCAAGGGAGTTGGCATGGAGAGGCAGGGAGGGGTTTCGACGATGCGCGTTGATGGAATGCGGGCCTGCGGTTCCGGCAGGCTGGTCTGCGTACATGCTTAGGGCGGATGCATCATCGGTGGCCTCGCCCTCGGCGGTCGGCGGCGCCGTCATGGCCTCGTTGAACAGTGTTACCAAGGTCTTTGGCGGCACCGTCGCGGTATCGGACGTGACGATCGATCTGCGGGCTGGCGAAGTGCTGGCGCTTCTCGGCGAAAACGGAGCCGGCAAGAGCACCTGCGTGAAGCTTCTCGCCGGCGTCTATCGCCCCGACGCGGGGGAGGTCGTCATCGGCGGTCGCCCCACCCGTTTCTCCTCTCCGCTGGAAGCGCAGCATTCCGGCGTTGCCGTCATGCACCAGCATCCCGGCCTCTTTCCCGACCTGAGCATTGCCGAGAACCTGTTCATCGGGCAGACGGGCCTGAAATGGAGGCTCGACCATGCGGCCATGCAGGCGGAAGCCCGGCGCCTGCTTGCATTGGTGGGGCTGGATGCCGATGTTCTGCTTCCGCTCGGCAGGCTGCGGACATCGGAACAGCAGCTCGTGGAGGTCGCGCGCGCCCTTTCTCTCGATGCGCGCGTGCTCATCATGGACGAGCCCACGGCGGCCCTTTCGCAACGGGAGGTGGAACGCCTCTTCTCGGTCGTGGGCGACCTGCGAAAGCGCGGCGTCGCGATGATGTTCGTCGGTCACAGGATGGATGAGATCTACCGCATCGCGGACCGCATCACCGTGCTGCGCGACGGCCGTTTCGTCGGAACGCATCCGACCGGCGAACTGTCGCGCGAGCGGGCAATCCAGATGATGGTGGGACGTGCGCTTGACGGCCTCTATCCGCGCCACACGGCGCGGGCCGGAGAGGTCGTCCTGAAGGTCGACGGCCTGTCGCTGGATGGTGGTTTCGAGGACGTCTCCTTCGATCTGCGCGCGGGGGAAATTCTCGGCTTCGGCGGTCTGGTCGGCAGCGGGCGGACCGAGATCGCGCGTGTCCTGTTCGGGATCGACCGCGCGACGGCCGGCACGATTACCATCGACGGCAAGAGCGTCGATTTCCTGTCGCCGAGCGAGGCGATGGAGAGCGGCATTGCCTATGTATCGGAAGACCGCCTCGGGCAAAGCCTCGTGATGGACTTTTCCATCCTGAACAATGCGTCGCTCACCGTGCTCGATGCGGCGACGCGGGCCGGATTGATGTCGCGATCGAAGGAACTGGGGCTGGCCGAACCCTTCCTCGACCGCCTCAGCCTTCGTTTCAGCTCTTACGATCAGCCCGTGAGCTCGCTTTCCGGCGGCAACCAGCAAAAGGTCGTCCTGTCCAAATGGCTCGCGACGAAGCCGAGAGTGCTGATACTCGACGAGCCGACGCAAGGCATCGACGTTCAGTCGAAGGCCGGCGTGCACCAGATGATGGCGGATCTCGCGAGCCAGGGCATGGCCATCATCCTGATATCGTCGGAGCTTCCCGAGCTTCTCGGAATGGCCGACAGGATGATCGTGCTGCGCGAAGGCCGGATCTCCGCGCGCCTCGAACGAGAGGAAGCCACGCAGGAGAAGATCATCGAGGCGGCAACCGATGCCGTCGTCGGAAAGGCCGAAGGCGACCCCGTCGCCACGCCGGCTGCGGCTGCCACCGACATGAGCGCCCGAGACGCGCAAAAGCCCTTGTGGCAACGGGTTCTGGCGCAAAGGGAGTTCGGCCTCGCCGCTGCGGTGCTGGCCGTCGTCGTTCCCATTTCCATCCTCAACATTCGCATGTTGAGCGGTGCCAACCTGGCGGCTCTCGCCATGGATGCCGGGTTGCTCGCCATCGTCGCGCTTGCGCAGATGCTCGTTCTCGTCACCCGGAGCATCGATCTGTCGGTTGCCGCCATCATCGGCCTTGCGGCCTACGGCGCGGCGTCCACACTGCACGCGCATCCCGAAATCGGCGTGCTGGGCGCCGTCCTGCTCGCCTGCGGCATCGGTCTTGCGGCCGGTCTCGTCAACGGCGCCATCATCACCTACGGGCGATTGCCGGCCATCGTCGTGACGCTCGGTACCATGACCATCTTCCGGGGGCTGAACAGCGTCTGGGCCGGGGGCACGCAGGTCAGCGCCGACCAGGTGCCGCAGGCATGGCTCGACATGACCGGCACCAGTATCCTGGGTGTCCCGGCCATCCTGCTCATTGCAATCGTCACGCTTGTCGTCGTCGCCTACGTCCTGCGCTACACCACGATCGGCCGCGAGCTCTATGCGATCGGCTCCAATCCGGAAGGAGCCCGGCTGATCGGCATCCCGGCGCGGTCGCGTATCCTGCTTGCCTTCGCCGCGGCCGGATTGCTGGCTGGCTTTGACGGCGCGCTCTGGGCCTCGCGCTATGCGACCGTCGACGCGCGCGTCGCATACGGCTTCGAACTGACCGTCATTGCGGCGGCGGTCGTCGGCGGTGTCGCGGTACGCGGCGGCTCGGGAACCGTCCTCGGCGTTGCCGCGGGCTCCTTGCTGCTCCTCGTCATCAACAACGGCCTGACGCTCGTGCGCGTCGATCCCTTGTGGCTGCAGGGTGTCTACGGCCTCGTCATTCTCGCTGCGATCGCCATCGACGCCTATGTCGCGCGGCGGGCAACACGTGGAGGGGCCCGCTGATGGCTGGAAAATCCAAATACCGCGCGGACTTCGTGGCGCGCATCGGCAACTGGGATAATTTCCTCGCCGCGATCACCATCGTCGTCATCGCCTATGCGATCTTCCGGGTTCCGAACTTCGCGTCGACGTTCAACATCTCGCAGGCCGTCGCGGGGATATCGGAGCGGGCGCTGATCGTCCTGCCGATGGTCTTCCTGATCATCGCCCGGGAGATCGACCTGTCCGTCGGCAGCGTGCTGGCGCTGACCAGCGTTATTTTCGGCCTGCTGGTTCAGGCGGGCATCCCGCTGCCCGCCGCCATCGTCCTGACGCTGGTTGCCGGCGGGATCTGCGGCGCCTTCAACGGTATCCTGGTTACGAAACTGGGGCTTCCCTCCCTCGTTGTCACGCTTGGAACAATGGCTCTCTTTCGAGGGATCGGATACATCCTGCTCGGCTCCGGTTCGGTCAACGACTTTCCGGATAGCTTCCTTGATTTCGGGATAGACACCGTCGGCAACACGCCGGTTCCCCTGACGATCCTGCCCTTCGTCGTCCTTGCGCCGCTGTTTGCTGTCGCCCTGCAGAAGATGCCGCTCGGCCGCCGGATCTACGCGATCGGCGGAAGCCCCGAGGCGGCCCGCTACTCCGGTATCCGGCTGGAGCGCACGATCTTCCGGCTCTTCGTCACATCCGGCGTGGTCTGTGCCGCCGCCGGGATGGTCTATGCATCGCGCCTGGCCAATGCGCGGGCGAACAACGCCCTCGGCATCGAACTCGACGTGATCACGATCGCGCTTCTCGGCGGCGTCAGCGTTTTCGGCGGAAAAGGCAAGCTGACGGGCGTGCTCTGGGCGCTTCTCCTGTTCGCCACCATTCGCAACGTGCTCGGGCTGCTGCAGATCGGCGGGGACGCGCAGGGAACCGTCATCGGCCTGCTGCTGATCGTCTCGCTCCTCGTCAGCAACGCCGCCGAGCGGATCTTCGCGCAGGTCAGGTCCCGATACTTTCAACCCAAAACAGGCGAGTAGCATCCGGCGGCTCGCATGTTCATCCAAGCCGGAATTTCGGAGGAGAATACAAAATGAAATCCAAGATCATGACGTCCCTGCTTCTCGCAAGCACGCTCCTTGCCGGCTTCGCCGTCACGGCCGCCAATGCCGAGGAGTGCGCGACCGCCCCGGTAACAGTCGGTTTCCTGCCGAAGCTCGATACGGATCCCTATTTCCAGGTCGCGCAGACGGGCGCGGAAGAGGCGGCGAAGGAGATCGGCGGAACGGCTGTCAAGCAGGCCCCCTCGCAGGCGACCGCGGAGGCGCAGATCGACTTCATCAACAATCTGGTGTCCCAGCAGGTCGGCGTCATCGCCATTTCCGCCAACGATGCGAATGCCGTCGCACCGGCATTGCGCCGGGCGCAAAAGCAGGGCGTCAAGGTCGTGTCCTACGACTCCGACGTGGCGACGGCCGCTCGCACGGTTTTCCTCAACCAGGCGGCCGGCGACAGCCTTGCCGAAATGATGCTCGAATCGATGGGGCAGCTCATCAACTACGAGGGTGAGTTCGCCATCCTCTCGTCGACGCCGACGGCAACCAACCAGAACGCCTGGATCGACTTCATGAAGGCGAAGATGGAGAGCGACAGCAAGTACGCGAAGATGAAGCTCGTCCAAGTCGCCTACGGTCAGGAAAGCGAGCAGGTCAACCAGCAGCAGGCTCTCGGCCTCGCCCAGGCCTTTCCGGACCTGAAGGGCATCATCATCCCGGCGGGCATCGGACTTCCGGCCGCCGCGCGCGCCATGGACCAGGCCGGCCTGCTCGGCAAGGTGAAGCTCACCGGTCTTGCCCCCGCAACGCTCATCAAGAAATACATCCAGGACGGCAACGTGCAGGATATCTGGTGGAACGTGAAGGATCTCGGCTACCTGACCTACTATGCCGCGCAGGCGGTCGCGCAGTGCAAGGTAACCGGCAAGGAAGGCGAAACGTTCGAGGCGGGCCGCCTCGGCTCCTACAAGGTCGGGGCCAACGGCGAAGTCCTTCTTGGCCCCGCCAAGATCGTGACGCCGGCCAATATCGAAGAGTTCAAGTTCTAACGCCCAGCGGGCAACGCCTCGGTGGCGTTGCCCTTTCCTCGAAGGGGTCTGCGATGAAGCCGGTATTGCTCGCGGGCGAGACGTTCCACGTCACGTCATTTGCATCCAAGGGGTACGAAGTCGGAGCGTTTTCACGCTATTCCAACGGGGCGGTGCGCTACATGGAGGCGCTTGCCCGACATGGAATAGAGGTCGTACAGATCGGCGGGGAGCGATGCGAGGCGGAGTTTCCGAAAACGCTTGACGGGCTATCGGATTATTCCGCGGTCGTGCTTTCCGACGTTGGAGCGCTCTCTCTGCTGTACACGCCCGAAACGCGGGCCGGCCAGCGTTCGGTCAATCGCCTCGAGCTGCTGCGCCAATGGGTCGCGAACGGCGGCGGCCTGATGATGGCCGGCGGCTATACCTGCTTTCAGGGCATGGATGGCTCGGCATTGTTCCATGGCACGCCCGTGGAGGAATGCCTCCCGATCGCCATCAGTGCCGGTCCGGACGGGCTTGAAGCGCCCGAAGGGCTCGATCCGGTTGTGACGGACGGAAATCATCCGATCCTCAAGGGGATAGGCTCGCCCATCCCGTTCGTGCTCGGCATGAACATGGTCCAGGCGAGGCCGGAACCCGAGGGCCGGACATTGCTTCATTGCTCCTATCGCGACCGCGACCTGCCCCTGCTCGCGGTGCGCCAGTACGAAGCCGGACGTTCGCTCGCATGGATGACCGATATCGGACCGCACTGGCTGTCCGATGCGTTCATGCAATGGCGGGACTACGACGCCTTGATGGTCGATATGATCCGCTGGGTCGCGGGTGAAGATTAGAACAGAGCCCGGGCACGATGGAACGGATTTCTGCCAGCGATCTCATCAGCCGGATGGGCGATATTCCCGAGGGCGGGCGTAAAATTATCGGTATTGCCGGCCCGCCCGGTTCGGGCAAATCGACGTTTGCAGCGACGCTCGAGTTCGAACTGAATACTCGATGCCCCGGATATGCGGCGGTCGTTCCGATGGACGGGTTCCATTTCGACGACCTGGTCCTCGTTCCAGGCGGGCTCCGCTCGCGCAAGGGAGCGCCGGAGACCTTCGATGTCGACGGGTTTTTGCACATGCTGAGCAGGCTGCGGGTAAACCAGCCCGAGGGAATAGCCGTTCCCCTGTTCGACCGATCGCTCGAAGTCGCGCGTGCCGGCGCACGGATCGTCCCTCGCTCCGTGCGCGCCGTCATCGTCGAGGGCAATTACCTGCTGCTCGATCGCGAGAAATGGCATGCGCTCCATTTCGACATATCGGTGATGCTGAATGTTCCGCGCGACGTCCTCAGGCAGCGCCTGATCGACCGCTGGGCGGGGTATGGAAAGTCGGCTTCACAGATCAGCGCTCAAGTTGATGCCAACGACATGCTCAACGTCGACCTCGTCATCGGCTCGAGCCGCCCGGCTCAATTCGTGATCGAGCAAGGCTGAAGGGGATGTCGTGATCCGCCAGCCTGGATGCGACGGTCGCCCGGACGGCAGGCAGTCGGCTGCGGGTCTTGTCCGCTGACAATATCGCGCTGTTTGAGCTTGCCGGTGATCACGGCGGCACCGCGCTCGCGGTGCCGGGAGATCGGTCCTAGGCGCGCCTTGCCTTGCGGTTGGCATAGCGCCGATCGCGCTCGGCCTTGCGAGCGGCTTCGTCCTCGATCACCTGCGTGATGCGCTTCCTTTCCGCCGCCTCGCGCGCTTCGGTCTCCGCGCGCGCCGCGGCATCCGCGGCCGCCTGCCGCTCGGCGGCCTCGGCTGCCTGGCGTTCGGCCTCGTCGCGTTTTACTCGTTCGCGCTCAAGACGCCGCTCTTCCCTTGCCGCGGCGATCGCCGCCCGCTCCGCTTGTCTTGCCAGTCTGGTGGGTTCGGCGGCGGTCCGTGCCGCACGATAGGCGTCCAGGAGAGCGGATTTTGCGCTCGCTGCCGCGGTACGGCGATCGGAAAGGTCGTTGTTTCTGGCGTTTTTCAAGTCTTTCTCCTGAAGAGAGTGTTGCGATATGTCAGGCCGTCCTGGCCCGTTTGGCGATGAGGGCGGCGGTCGCCGTCTCGCGGTCCTTCAATTCTTTCGCAAGGCGGGCTTCGCGAAGCCGCCGGGTCTTTTCCGCGCGGGCCAGCGCGAGGGTGTCGAGCTCCTCGGCGGCGCTGTTGCGGGCAACGAATTGCGACTGGGCATTGGCGAAGGCAATCTCCGCCGTCTGGCGGGATTTGCTGTGTGTCTGGGGCATGGTCTTTTCCGGATGGGACGCCGCAGGAGAGCGCGGCAATAAAAAAGGCCAGGCAAACTGCCTGACCTTGCTGGTATCATGCTCTCGACAGTGCCAGTACATCCGTGGTCAACGGAGAGCGGATACCGGGATGGTTCAGGCGGCCTGCAGGTTGCAAGCCGACATCTTGCCCGACTTTTTGTCGCGCTCCAGTTCGTAGCCGACCTTCTGGCCTTCGACGAGTTCGCGCATTCCGGCGCGCTCGACGGCGGAGATGTGGACGAACGCGTCGGCGCCGCCATTGTCAGGCTGGATGAAGCCGAAGCCCTTGGTGGAATTGAACCATTTAACTGTGCCAGTGGTCATGACGAACCCTTTCATAGCAATAAGAGAACCGCAGCGCTTGCGGCGCCGCAGACGGTGATAGCGATTTTTGAAAGAAAAGGTTCGTTCAGGGCGCGGTGTCACTCGCGCGATAACCAAAGCTAAGCAAGCAAATATCGACCACCGGTATATAGGTCATCCATACCGGGTTGTCAACTTTTGGTTTTTACCTCCGGTATTCTCGGCGTTTGGTTGTGATTTCGAGGGACCGTTCCACAACCGGGAGCGCCTGCCCGGTGCCGGTTCGTGGTTTTCGTCGGCTGCGGATCCCGATCGTTCGGAACGATTTCCGCTTTCGTCTATTTCTCCGGCGCATTCACTCGCCAAGGAGAGACACCATGAAATCGCTGGCCGATATTTTCGAGCATACGCTGCAGGATATCTATTACGCCGAGAACGCCATCACCAAGGCGCTGCCCAAGGTCGCAAAAGCGGCCAAGAGCGCCGAGCTGAAGAAGGCGGCCGAGGACCATCTTGCGGAAACGCAGGAGCAGATCAGGAAGCTGGAGCAGGTTTTCAAGTCCCTCGGCAAGAAGGCGTCCGGTGAAAAGTGCGACGCCATCGAAGGGCTGATCAAGGAGGCCGACGGCCTGATGAAGGAGGCTGAGGGAACCGCGCTCGACGCCGGCCTTCTTGCCGCCTGCCAGGCCGTCGAACACTACGAGATCGCCCGCTACGGCTCGCTTCGCGAATGGGCGAAGGATCTCGGCCATGACGAGGCGCACAAGCTCCTGAGCGAAATCCTCGACCAGGAGAAGGCGACGAACAACAAGCTGACGAACCTCGCCGTGACGGAAATCAACAAGACGTCCTCCAGAGCCAAGGCAGCTTAGGAAACATGGCCCCGGGCCACGTCCGGCGCCAAGCTGGAAGGATGGCCCGGCGTCGCGGTTCGGCGGCGGAGCTGCGGGCGGCCGAACGCGGAAATCGGTGCCGGCACCGAAGGGAAACCTGCGCCCGCATGGCCGACGACATCAGGCAGGAGCGTGCGAACACCCTCGGCTTTTTGCTCCGCCGAGAATGTGATGTCTTCGGCCGGGCCGCCATGGTACGAGGCTTCTCTACCCTATAGCGAGATGCCCGATGCTTCCCTGGATTCAACTCGACCACGCTACCATTCCCGGAGACGGCGGCGCGCTGCGGCTGAAGCAGCGCGGCAGCGAATTCTCCATCATGCTTGGCTCGACCGAACTCATGAACAGCAGGCTGAGCGGTTCGGAAGAAGCGCTGGCGACCTTGAGCTGCGAACGCATCGCGGACCGGAAAAACCCCGGCATGCTCATCGGCGGTCTCGGCATGGGATTTACGTTGCGCGCCGCGCTCGGCGCGCTGCCGCAAGATGCCCGTGTTGTTGTCGCCGAACTCGTTCCGGCTGTCGTCGAATGGGGCCGGGGGCCTTTGGCGGATCTCCACGCCGGGACGCTCGACGATCCGCGCGTCGATATCCATGTCGGTGACGTCGGCGCGCTCATCCGTTCGAAAAGGGCCGCCTATGATGCGATCCTACTCGATGTCGATAACGGACCCGACGGCCTGACCCGCGCATCCAACGACGGTTTATATAGCCATGAGGGTCTTCGGGCCGCCAAGGCGGCGCTTCGCCCGAAGGGCGTGCTTGCCGTCTGGTCTTCCGCGCCGGATCGTGCGTTCACACGCCGCTTGCGTGAGGTCGGTTTCGCCGCGGACGAGGTGAACGTGCGTGCCGGCGGCCGGAGCGGCGGCGCCCGCCACGTCTTGTGGATGGCGGTCAGGCCCTGACGGAAAATCTCCGCGAAATGCCAGCCTTCCGCCCTCGACAGACCGAGGGATTTCCGAAATGACGAAGGGCGCTCGACCCTTTCGGGGAGCGCCCTTCGGACCCGGACGACTACGAACGCACGACGGAAGACCATCGCTGCAGGCAGTCATCGAACACGGGTGGTGAGCGACAGATGGGAAGAGGCGGACGGGATTTCAAGACCGGTGTGATCGCCTCTTGTCCGGACGGGCAAGCCGAGACACGTATCGCAAATGCCGCAGCCATCGTCGTCCATCGGCTGGTCGGCCCGCCGGCAACACAGGCAGGCGGCAGAATATCGCCGGCGTTCGCTTCCGGCCTGAACCGAGATTTCGACCGCGTCGTCCGAGACGACACCCACGACGTCCTTCATCGCCCGCTTCTCCAGTGACCTCCCAAGCAAGAGATAAGTGCTGCCGGACGCTTTGCAATGGGCGGTTTCGTACGGGCGGACCCGCCTGGGCAACCGGCTTCAGCCTCCATGGCCACCGCTTATGTGCCGCCGCGCGTCCTGCGCCACCAAAGCGGGGATCAAACAGCCGCGACCCTTGGAGGCCGGTTACGTCTTATCGAACGCGTTTCGCACCGGAGATTTTCGAGGACATCGCCTTCAGCCTGATCTTGAAGACCGCGCCTTTGTTCTCGGCGCCCTCGACCCAGATGTCGCCGCCGTGCTGGGCGACAATGCGTTGCGAGATGGCAAGTCCAAGCCCGGCGCCATGCGGCTTGTCGGTCATCGTATCCCCGAGTTGCCGGAAGCGCTCGAACACGACTTCCCGGTCTTCGGCCCGGATGCCCTTGCCATTGTCGGATACTGCGATTTCGAAAAACTCCCTCGCGCGGCGGAGCGAAAGGTGCGCCTTGCCTGTTTCGGGGGGTGAGAACTTTACCGCATTGCCCAGCAGGTTGATGGTCACCTGCACGAGCCGATCGTGATCGCCGAGGATGTGAGCCGGTTCCACCGCGATGTCGAGCGACAGGCCCACCCGCTTCTCGGCGAATACCTGCCGCACCGCGGCGACCGATTCACGGGCTACCTCGGCCAGATCGACCTTGCTGCTGGCGACGGGCATCGATCCGTCGGCCTCGATCTTGGAGAGATCGAGCAGCTGGTTGATAAGGCGTGTCAACCGTTCCGCTTCATTGACGACGATTTGCAGGAATTCCTGCCGCTCGCCGGCGGTGATGCCGGCGTGGTCGCGAAGGATCTCCGAGAAGGCTCGGATCGAGGCGAGCGGAGTCCGCAGCTCGTGGTTTACCGTGACGACGAAATCGTCCTTCAGGCGGTCCAGCACCTTCAGCCGCGCATTGGCGGCTCTCAGCTCGGCGGTCGCGTTCTCCAGCTCGTGCGATTTTTCCTGTAGCTGCCGGTTCGCCTCGAACACCTTCGACGTCTCGTCGAGGATACGCATGACTTCGTCCACGCCGAGCGGCTCTTCCTCGACGACGGCGCCGACCAGGACGCGTGCGGACGCCGCGCCGATGACGCCTGCCAGCAGCCGTTCGTAGAACAGCACCGTCTCGGCGTCCGCCCGCATCGTCGTGTCCGGATCGACGCCGCGCGTGCGGGCGAAATTCGCATAGGCTTCTACGGCCTTCTCGCGGCCGACAAACCGCGCGGTCACGGTCATCAGATCGGGGATGAGCGCCGTGCGGCGCAGGATTTGCGCCACCTCGCCGGGATCGACGGCTTCGACGAACATCGTCGCGCGCGCCCTCTCCATCGGCCGCTGGCTGCCGGCGAGCGACACCGCCACGAAGGCTCCTATATTGGCGAGCAGCGACCAGAAGGTGGCATGGGTGACGGGATCGAGGCCCCGCAGCCCGAACAGCTCATAGGGTTTCAGGAGCGCAATGCCGGCCGGGCCGTGCGCGATGAACTCCATGCCCAACGCGCCGGACCGGGCGAAGGACGGCAGCAGCAATGTGTAGCACCAGACGCCAAACCCGAGTGAAATGCCGGCGAATGCGCCGGCCCAGGTGGCGTTGCGCCAATATATGCCGCCGAGGATGGCCGGCGCGAACTGCGCGACCGCGACGAACGACATCAGCCCGATCGATACCAGTGCGAACTGGGAGCTGTCGTGGCGCATGTAGAAGTAGCCGAGCGCCATGATCGCGGCCATCGCCGCGCGGCGAATCCACAGAAGCAGTCGCGTAAGGTCGGATTTCTCGGCAAGGCCGAGCCGCCTGACCCGGAGCAGCGCCGGCATCACGACATCGTTGCAGACCATCAGGCTGAGCGCGGTGGTCTCGACCACCACCATGCTCGCCGCGGCGGACAGGCCGCCGAGAAAGGCGACCAGCGCAAGCCACGGATGTCCGGTCAGGTAGGGCAATGCCAGCACGAGACTGTCCGGATCGGTGTCCGGCGACAATATAAGCCGGCCGGCGATCGCGATCGGCAGCACGAACAGGTTGATCGCAAGCAGATAGAGCGGAAACAGCCAGAGCGCCCGGTTGAGATGGCGCTCGTCGACATTTTCGACCACCATCACCTGGAATTGCCGCGGAAGGCAGAAGATGGCGAGTGCGGCGAGCAGCGTCATGCTGATCCAGCTATAGCCGTAGGAATACGACGACCCGTCGAAAACGGCACCGATGTCGGGCACCTGCGAGGCCTGTGCGAACAGGTCGCCAAACCCGTTGAACAGCCAGTAGACGACGAATAGCCCGATCGCCGTCAGGATGATCAGCTTCAGGATCGATTCGGCGGCTACCGCCACGACCATGCCGGGATGGTGTTCGCCCGGCCGGATGCTGCGGCTGCCGAACAGCATCGCGAAGATGGTCAGCACGATGGCGGCCCACAGTGCGCCGTCCGCCAGCATCGGCCCATCTATGCCGGCTGGCGAGCCGCTGCTGCTCAGCGCCGCGAGCCCGTTGGAAATCGATTTGAGCTGCAGCGCGATGTAGGGAACGAGGCCGATCACCGCGATCGTGGTCACCAGCGCGGCAAGGCTGGCGCGTTTGCCGAAGCGCGCGCCGATCAGATCTGCGATCGACGTGATGCGGTTGGCGCGGCTGATGCGCAGGATGCGGCGCAGCACCAGAGGCCCCAGGCAGAAGACCAGCGTGGGCCCGAGATAGATCGGCAGGAAGTCGAGGCCCGTCTGCGAGGCTTTGCCAACGCCGCCGTTGAACGTCCACGAGCTGCAATAGACGGCAAGCGACAGCGTGTAGACGACGCTGGAGCCGGTGAGCCGCGACAGCCGGCCCGATCCGCGCTCCACCGCCCAGGCAATCGCGAACAACAGCAGCAGATAGGCGACGGCGATGGCAACGAGGACCGACTGGCTCATCGCGGCGGCGCGTCCCTGCCGCCTTCGGCCGCCTGGCCTCCGCCGCGTTCGCAAATCAGAGCGACGGCGCCGATCACCAGCGCCCAGACGCCGAAGAAGTAGAGATAGAGCGTCGGTACGCCGAAGACATATCCGTAGAACAGGTTGACGATCGGCGGGTTGAGCAGCAGCACCCCGGCGCCGAACAACGCCAGTACGCGATCCTGTCTTGCCGTTCTTCTCAGCATCGTCGCATCCGCCGCTACTTGGAATCCGGCTGGGTGGACAGCACCGATTGCACGCACGAGACCACATCGGTGATGGCAAACGGCTTGGTGATATAGGCGTCGGCGCCCAGTTCCATGCCGACCCGCTGGTCCGCCTCGCCGCCCTTGGCCGTCAGCATGATGATGCGGATATTTCCGTACGACCGGTTCGCGCGCAGCGCCCGGCACACATCATATCCGTTGCCCTTGGGCATCATGACGTCGAGCAGGATGACGTCGGGCGGATCGCTCCTGACGGCAGCCAGAGCCTGCTCGCCATCGGCGACGACGCGCACGTCATGCCCCTCCTGGCGCATCAGGAAACCCAGGGCGCGCGATATGTTCGGATCGTCATCGGCGATCAGGACCGAAGCCGACATGCCTCCTCCTCGACCAGGAAATCATTGCCTGTGTGCCGGATGTCGGTTCGGCGAACGCTCCTGGTCCCTGGCGAAATATGTAAACCTCTTGCTTTTGCCTCACAAGCCTTCCAAAATCCCGAGGCAACGGGGGGTGAGGCAATCGGGCTCGTGAGATGGTGAACCGCGCTTCCACGGCGGAGCCGGGAAAAAACGCTGCATTCGACGATGGAATGGCGTCCGGGCCGCCGCGCGTTCTGGTCGTGGAAGATGATCGCGACGTCGCCGGGCTTGTCGGACGGGAACTGCGCGCTCTTGGCCTGACGGTCGACGTCATGGGTTTTGCCGAAGATGCGCTCGCGGCCGCGCGCGAGACGGAATACTCCCTGATGGTCGTCGATCTCGGCCTGCCCGACCGGGATGGACTCGAGCTTGTCCGCGAAATGCGCAAACGCTCGATTGCCGCTCCCATTTTGATGGTGACGGCGCGCGGCAAGGTGGAGGACAAGGTCAGCGGGCTGGCCAACGGCGCCGACGACTACCTGGTGAAGCCGTTCGCCGTTCCCGAGCTTCGCGCCCGGATCACCGCCCTGTTGCGCCGGCCGTCGTCGATGAAGGACAACCGGCTGGTCGTGGCCAACATCGTCGTCGACCGCGATGCGCTCGAGGCGATCGTCGGCGGCGTCAGCGTGCCGCTGACACGCAAGCAATTCCAGTTGCTCGAGCTGCTGGCCCGGCGCAAGAACCACATGACGCCGAAACGGATGATCGAAGAGGCGCTCTATTCGTTCAGTGACGAGGTGTCCGGCAATGCGATCGAGGCCCACATCTCCAAACTGAGGCAGGTCCTGCACTCCGCCGGCGCCGAGGCCAAGGTCGAGACCCGCCGCGGCATCGGCTACCGGCTGGTGGAAACGACCCGCTACGACCAGATGAAGCGACCGAGCGCAGCGGATCTCGCCCGTCTCGACCCGGACGGGGCGTTTGCCGTGCGCCTCGCCGAGGACCGCCTCATGCTCGCGCGTTTCGCGGACTTCCTCGATGACAACCCGGCCGATGTCGATGTGCTGGCGGACCTCGAGAGCCTGGCGCACAGGCTCGTGGGCGCCGCCGGCACGTTCGGGTATCCCGAGATCAGCGAGGCGGCGCTGGCGCTGGAGACCGGCGTGCACGCGGCGCGGTTGTCCGTTCAATCGGGATATGTGGTTGGCGCGCCGTCTCTCGACGGGCTGCTCGGTGCGATTGACGCGGCTGTTCCGCCAGCACGGCAAATCGCGAAAAACTAGCAAAATTCAGTTTCGCGTCAGCTTCGTATCAGGTTTCGATCAGTTTGCTGCCGTTTATTGAAGCCTGGATTCAGTGGAGGAGCTGATCCTGCTCATTCCGGGTTGACGGCGGACGCCGTACGCCCTGCTGCGGGATTTGTCGAGGGAAATTTCCTCCATGGAGTTCTCAGGTTGGCCGGGAGGGCCGGCCTCTGACACGGGAGGAAGTCTATGTCTCGAATTTTGAATAGCGCGTGGACGCGCCGGCAGGCCTTGCTTGCCGGGGCCGGAGCAGCGGGCGCGGCAATGCTGCCGTCGATGCCGATCCTGGCATGGGCGGACGACAAGCCGCCGATCGGCACATGGCCGGCAGGCTCCGAAGGCGACAGCATCTATGTCGGTGCAGCCGTTCCGCTGACGGGCACCTATGCGGTGCAGGGCGCCGACGAGCTGAAGGGATGGGAGCTCGCCGTCGAGCACATCAACACCAATCACGAGCTCATGAAGGCGATCGCGCCGAAGATCGACAACGGCCTGCTGGGCAAGAAGGTCCAGCTTCTTTCGGCCGACTCCGCCGCCAAGCCCAACAATGCGGTGCAGGCCGAACAGACGTTCATCAACCAGAACAAGATCGTTCTGATGACCGGGTCGACCTCCTCGGCCGTCGCGGTGGCGCTCAACAAGTTCGCCCAGCGCGAAAAGATCCTCTACCTCGCCGGCATCTCCGGTTCCAACGACACGACAGGCAAGGACTGCGTGCGCTACGGCTTCCGTCAGGGCTTCTACGGGGAGATGGCCGCCAACGCGATCGGCCCGGTCCTGGTGAAGAATTTCGGGGAGAAGCGCAAGGCGGCGTTCATGACGCCCGACTACACCTACGGTCACACCACCACCAAGTCCGTCAACGACTACCTGACGCAGAAGGCCGGCTGGGAGATGGTCACCAACCAGGTGTCGCCGCTCGGCACGCAGGACTTCAGCCAGTATCTGACGAACATCGCCAATTCGGGCGCCGAGTTCCTGATCAACGTCAACTGGGGTCGCGACGCCGTGTTGTCGACCCAGCAGGCCAAGCAGTTCGGCATCCTTCCGACGATGACGCTGGTTATTCCCTACCAGATCCCGTTCCTCGCCAAGGAAGTCGGACCGGACATTACCGCCGGCGTTTTCGCGGCGACCGATTTCTGGTGGACGCTGGAGGACAAGTTCCCGCTGGCCAAGCAGTTCGTCGACGTGTTCCAGCAGAAATACGGCTACCGGCCGGAATGGGGCGCGGAGAACAGCTATGTCAGCTTCGCCCACTGGGCGCGCATGGTGACGGAAGCCGGCAGCTTCTATCCGCCGGATGTCATCAAGCAGTACGAAAAGGGCGAGACGATCCCCTCGCTGCTCGGGGATGTCCACTATCGCCCCGAAGATCACCAGTGCGTGCGCCCGGTCGTCATCGTCAAGGGCAAGGCCCAGTCCGAAATGAAGAACGACGAGGACTTCTGGGAAGTGCTCGAAATGGTCGCGGGCGACACGGTCATCCAGGCGCCGGACGCCTTCGGCTGCAATCCGGGCGACTATACCTGAGGCACAATCTCCCCGCGGTCCAAGGCCGCGGGGGTCCTTTATATCCGGCCTGACGGCTGTGCGGGGGTGAGCCCCGCACATGTCGGGCGGGCCATTACAGAGGTGGGGCGGCGTGGTCAACTGGGCGAATTTCATTTCGCAATGTTTCAACGGGCTTGTGCTGGGCGCGCTACTGGCGCTGATCGCATCGGGCCTGACGATCATTTACGGCACGCTCGGCGTGCTCAATCTCGCGCATGGCGCGATGTTCATGCTCGGCGGCTATGCCGGCTGGGTCGCCTACACCTATACCGATTCCTTCATAGCCGCGATGGTTGTCGGGTCTCTGTTCGTCATGCTGGTCGGCGTCGTCACAGAACGGTTGATCATCCGGCATTTCTATTCGCGACCGCCTGAGGACCAGCTGCTCGTCACCTTCGGCCTCGGTATCGTCTTCGTCGAGCTGGTCCGCTTCTTCTTCGGCAGCCTGTCGCGCACGACCCCGCCGCCGGAGATGTTCCAGGGCATCACCAATCTCGGTTTCATGGTCTATCCGACCTATCGCCTCGCCGCGCTCGGCATCGTCGCGATCGCGCTGCTCGTCCTCTACTTCGTCCTCTACAAGACGCGTCTCGGCATGATCGTGCGCGCCGGCATCGAGGACTCGGTCATGGTCGATTCGCTCGGCATCGATGTCTACAAGGTGTTCATGCTCGTTTTCGGCATCGGTGCGATGGCGGCCGGTTTTGCCGGCATCGTCAATGCGCCGGTGGTTTCGATCGCGCCCGATGTCGGGGAGGCGATCCTCGTCCAGACCTTCGTGGTCGTCGTCATAGGAGGTGTCGGGTCATTCCCCGGCGCCATCATTGGCGGCCTCATCGCGGGAGAGATCATCTCGATCACCTCCATGTTCAACCCGGCCTATTCCTATGTCATGCTTTTCGTGGCGATGACGCTGGTGCTCGTGCTTCGTCCTCACGGACTGCTCGGCACGGCGGGCCGCGAATAGACGCGGTTCCCATGATCAGACAACGCCCCTACCTCATCGAACTTCTCGTCGTCGTCGGCCTGTGCCTTGCGCCGTTCGTGCTGCCCTATCTCGGCTTTACGCCCAGCACCATCAACCGCATCCTCATCTGGGGATTGCTCGGCATCGGCTTCGACCTGCTGTTCGGCTATACCGGCCTGCTCTCCTTCGGCCAGGCGGCCTTCTTCGGCACCGGCGGCATGTTCGCCGCCTACATGCTGACGGAGACGCCGATGGAAAACACCATCCTGGCGCTGTTCCTGGGTGCTGCCGCCGCCGGCGTCGTGGGCTATCTCGTCGGCCTGATCGCCTTGAGGCGCACCGGCATCTATTTCGCCATGATCACCGTGGCGATCGCCGAGGTCTTCTTCTTCGTGGAGTTCAATCCGCTGTCGGAATATACCGGCGGCGAAAACGGGCTGCCGGGTGTTCCCACGCCAAACCTTTCGCTCGGGTTCACGACGATCGAGTTCGACTCGAACTGGACGATGTATATCTTCTTCGCCTTCTGGTATTTCGTCGGACTGGCGATTGCGTTGCGCATCGTGCGCTCGCCGTTCGGCCTGTTGCTGCGCGCCATCCGCGACAATCCGCTGAGGGCCGAGGCGCTCGGCCACAACACGCACGGATACAAGCTGTCGGTCTTCGTCATCGCCGCCATCTACACGGGCTTTGCCGGCGGCCTGCTCGGCATGTTCCAGGGCTTCATGCCGCCCGATGCGTTCATGTTCGCAACGTCGGGCGAGATCGTCATGCAGACGGCGATCGGCGGTGCCGGAACGTTGTTCGGCCCGCTGCTCGGCGCCGGCGCATGGCTCTTCATGAGCGATTTCTTCCAGACCACGCTCAACCTCGGCGCCAGCTGGAAGCTCGTTCTCGGGATCGTCTTCGTGCTCCTGGTCTGCTTCCTGCGCCGCGGCCTTGTCGGCGCGATCGTCGATCTCTATCACCTTGCGGCCGGAGCGAAGCGCAAGCAGGAGCCGGTCGACGAGACGACTGCCGAGACGGGCGCCGAGGTCGAGAGCATAGCCGCGATCGCGAACCGCAGCGCCGAAATGCTCGCCCGCAAGCCGTCGAGCGAGAATACCGGCGCCATCCTGCGGGCAACGGGCCTGACCAAGAGCTATGGCGGCGTCGTCGCAAACAGCGACATCGACTTCTCGGTCGACTATGGCGAGATGCGCGGCATCATCGGGCCGAACGGCGCCGGCAAGTCGACCTTCTTCAAGATGCTCACCTGCGAGGTGGCCCCGACATCGGGCCAGATCGTGTTCGAAGGTCGCGACATCACCGGCATGAGCGTGACCGACGTGTGCCAGTGCGGCCTGACGAAGAGCTATCAGATCAACCAGTTGTTCGAGCGGCTGACGGTGCGCGAGAACCTGTCCATCGCGGCGCTCGGCCTGCTGCGCGGCAAGTTCAAGCTCGACCTGTTCAGGAGCCTGTCGGGCGTGCCGGGCCTCGACCATCAGGTCGAGGGCGCCGCCGCACTGGTCAACCTGACCCGCCGCCTCGATACGCCGGTTTCCGAACTTGCCTACGGCGAGAAGCGGCGCCTCGAAATTGGATTGGCGCTGGCGACCTCGCCCAGCCTGCTGCTGCTTGACGAGCCCTTGGCCGGCATGAGCCCGCAGGAACGCGTGACCACCGTTGCACTTCTGAAGTCGATCGCGATCGGCCGCACCATGATCATCATCGACCACGACATGGATGCGCTGTTCGAGCTCGTCGGAAAAGTCACGGTGCTTCAGGAGGGCAGGGTGCTCGTCGAGGGCACACCCGAGGAGATCAAGAACAACGCCAAGGTCCAGGAAGCCTATCTTGGCGGCGTTGACGAGGAGATGGCATGAGCCTGCTCGAAGTCGAAGGGCTGAACAGCTACTACGGAGACAGTCATATCCTGTTCGACGTCTCCATGCGTGTCGAGAAGAACGAGGTCGTCGCGCTCATCGGCCGCAATGGCGCCGGCAAGTCGACCACGCTGAAAAGCCTGATGGGCGTGGTGCGTCCGCGCACCGGCAGCGTCAGGCTGGACGGCGAGGAACTGGCGGGCAGGAAGGCCCATGCCGTCGCCCGCCGAGGCATGCAGCTCGTCCATGAGGACCGGCGCATCTTCGGCAGCCTCAATGTCGAGGAGAATATCATCCTCGCCGGCCTGACCGCCGACAACAAATGGCCGCTCGACCGCATCTACGAGATGTTTCCCCGCCTGAAGGAGCGCCGCACCAGCCGCGGCACCGACCTTTCCGGCGGCGAGCAGCAGATGCTGGCAATCGCACGCGCCCTCGTTCGCGATCCGAGGGTCATCCTGCTCGACGAGCCGTTCGAGGGGCTGGCGCCGGTCATCGTCCGGGACCTCATGCGCGCCTGCCAGGACCTGGCCAAGGCCGGCCAGACGATCGTGCTGGTCGAGCAGAACCTCGCGGCGACGCTCGCATTGGCCGATCGTGTCTATATCATCAACAACGGCCATATCGCCCATGAAGGGCCGGCAAGCGAACTGAAGAAGCGGCCGGAACTGCTGCAACGCTATCTCGGCGTCTAGCTCTCCGGTTCCATGAGACGGTCGATCCGGGCGCGCACCCTCGCCACGCCTTCCGGGATGTTGGCGCCCGGGATCGACGAGTAGCCCATCCGGAAGTAACGGCAAGGCCGGCTGCTTCGGGGGAAGAAGGGCGAGCCGGATTCGACCAGTACGCCGTCCTGGCGCAATTCGCGCACGAGCTGGTCGGCGTCGAGGCCCTCCGGCCCCCTCATCCAGAACGATGTCCCCCCGAAATCGCAGGAGCCGGCGATCGACAGGCCGTTCTGCTGCAGGGCCTCGGCCATCAGCATATGGCGCTTGTGGTATTCGGTGCGCATGCGATGCAGCACGGCGTCGTAGTGGCCGAGCGCCAGGAAGTAGGCCGCGGTGCGCTGGAGATGTCCCGGCGGGTGGCGCAGCATCAGCGAGCGCAGGGCCCGTGCCTCGCGGATGAAGGGGGCGGGGGCGACGAGATAGCCGAGCCTCAGGCCGGGAAACAGCGATTTCGAGAAGCTGCCGATATAGAGCACGCGCCCGGTGGCGTCGAAGGCTTTCAGCGCGGGTGAGGGCGGGGCGAGATAGCTGATCTCGAACTCGTAGTCGTCCTCGACGATGACGAAATCTTTTTCCTCCGCTGCCTCCAGCAGGCGTGTGCGCCGGTCGATCGGCATCGTCGCGCCGGTCGGCGAATGGTGACTGGGCGTGACGTAGACGGCATCGATATCCTTCGGCAAGTCGTCCGGCGGCAGGCCCGCGTCATCCACGTCGATGGCCGTCACCTTCGCGCCGCTGAGGAAAAGCGACGCGCTGATATCGGGATGGCAGGGATTCTCGCAGACGGCGTTCGACCCCTTTTCGAGGATCAGCCGCGTGGCGATCCAGAGTGCGTTCTGCGCGCCCACGGTGACGAGGATTTCGTCCGGATTGGCGTGGATGCCGCGCCGCGGCAGGGTGCGCGAGCAGATATAGTTGACGAGCCGCACGTCGTCCGCCGCGGCGAAGTCGCTCGCCATCAGGATGAAGTCCTCCCGCGCCAGGGCCCGGCGCGCGCAATCGCGCCAGGCATTGAGATCGAAGAGCGAAGGGTCCATCTGGCCGTAGAGGAAGGGATAGGGGTAACGCCGCCAGTCGAGCGGCTTGGGAATCTGCCGTACGACGCCGAAGCTCATCTTGATCTTGCTGCTCCAGTCGACCGGATCGGCGCCCGCCGACGGGCGGTCGTTGTCGAGCACCTTGCCGGGCGGATTGCCGGATATACGGTAGGAGCTGCGGTTGGCGACCTCGACATAGCCCTGCGAGACGAGCTCCTGATAGGCGAGCGTGACCGTGATGCGCGAGATGTTGAGATAGTCGGCGAGCTTGCGCGTGGAGGGCAGGTGCGCGCCCGGCTGGATGCGCCCGGCGAGCACCGCCGATACCACCGTCTCGCGAAGCTGGGCCTGCAGGCCGAGCCCGCTTTCCCGGTCGATGAAGAAGATCGTCTCGGATACGTTGACGCGCACGAAATCCCCTTCAGGCCAAAGAACTGGATTTATTCAACTTCCAAACTGGATATAACGCAAGCGGGGCACCGCATTTATCACTTTTGTCAAGAAGACCGGGACAACCGGCTCAAGCACCAATCGATGAGGAGGAACGATGATGCTTTCAAGACAATTCAAACGCTTGGCCGCCGCCACCAGCTTCGTGGCCGGCCTTGCCGTGTCAGGCATGGCTTACGCAGAAACCAGCCTGGTCGTCGGCTACCAGCAGATCGTCGGCCCGTTCGTGGCCGCCATCGCCGACGGCCGCTTCGATGCGGCCGCCAAGGAGGCCGGCTACAAGATCGACTGGCGCCAGTTCTCGTCGGCCGGCGATATCACGACGGCGCTTGCCTCCGGCGACGTGCCGATCGGCGTGATCGGCTCCACGGGCACGGCCGCGGCCGCGACGCGCGGCGTCGACCTTCAGCTCTTCTGGATCCTCGACAATATCGGCAAGTCCGAGGCGCTGGTCGCCCGTGACGGCTCCGGCATCGAGACGCCTGCGGATCTCAAGGGCAAGAAGGTGGCCGTGCCCTTCGTCTCGACGTCGCATTTCCACCTTCTGGTCGGCCTGAATTCCGTCTGGAAGATCGATCCGCGCGAGGTGGATATCCTCAATCTCAAGCCGCCGCAGATCGTCGCGGCCTGGCAGCGCGGCGATATCGACGCCGCCTATGTCTGGCCTCCGGCGCTCTCGGAAATCCAGAAGACCGGCAAGACGATCTCCGATTCCGAGGTGATCGGTGCGGCGAGCGTTCCGACCTTCGACGGCCTGGTGGTCGACAAGGGCTGGGCGGCCGAGAACCCCAAGCTGATGGAGGCCTTCACCAAGGTTCTCGCCCAGTCCTATGCGGACTACAACGCCAACAAGGCGGCCTGGACGGTGGATTCGCCGGAGGTTCAGGGTATCGTCAAGATGATCGGCGGCGACGGCCCGAGCACGGTCGAGGCGCTGGGGCTCCTGTCCTTCCCGAATGCGGACGAACAGGCCTCCGATACCTGGCTTGGCGGCGGCGCCACCCGCGCGCTCAACGAAAGCGCCCGGTTCCTCGTCGAGCAGAAGCAGATCAGCAAGGCGCTCGACGACTACGCGCCCTTCGTGAATGCAGACTTCGCCAAGGCGGCCGCAAAGTAAAAGGCGCCCGCCGGATGCGCCGGCCGTGGGAGCGGCCGGTGCGTGCGTCATCGCTTACAGACCGTGACCGGGGTGCAGGGAGGCATTTCTCATGGAAACACTTAGCGTCAGGAATATCAGTCTGACCTATCCGGGTCTTTATTCGGATCAGGCGGTGATCGCCCTGAAGGGAGTCAACCTGACCGTCAAAAGCGGGGATTTCGTCGTCGCGCTCGGCGCTTCGGGCTGCGGGAAGACGACGCTGCTCAACCTGATGGCGGGCTTCATGGCCCCTTCGGAGGGCGACATCACGCTCGGCAACCACCAGGTCGTCGGCCCCGGCGCCGAGCGCGGGGTGGTCTTCCAGAAGCATGCCCTTCTGCCCTGGCTCAACGTCATCGAGAATACGGAATTCGGCCTGAAGCTGCGCGGCGTCGACAAGGCGACGCGGCGGGAGCTCGCCACCAAGAACCTCGCCCTCGTGGGGCTTCAGGATTTCCACCGCCACATGATCTACCATCTTTCGGGCGGCATGCAGCAGCGCGTGGGTATTGCAAGGGCGCTGACCTGCGATCCCGCCATGCTCCTGATGGACGAGCCGATGGCCGCGCTCGACGCCCTGACGCGCGAGACCATCCAGGAACTGCTCCTGAAGGTGTGGAAGCTCACCGACAAGATGTTCTTCTTCATCACGCATAGCGTGGAGGAAGCACTGTTCCTCGGCTCGCGGCTCATCGTCATGTCGCCGCGCCCCGGCCGCATCACGCATACCTACGAACTCGATTTCAACCGGCGCTTCCTTGCCGAGGGCAATGCCCGGGCGATCAAGTCCAGCCCGGAATTCATCCGCATGCGCGAGGAAGTGCTCGGCATCATCTATGGCGACGAACGTGAGTCCGGCAACCCGGAGGTGGCCCATGCTTGAGAGAGTGAACAGGACCCGCTCGGTCAAACCCGGCAAGATCTTCGGCGCCCCCGGCGACGGGAGCAGCGGCTTCATCAGCCTCCTCACGGCCCTCGTGCTCGTCGCGCTCTGGTTCCTCGTGACGGAATCCGGTTGGGTCAAGCCGCTGTTCCTTCCCTCTCCGCTCGCGGTCTGGGACAAGTTCATGCTGGCGCTGACGGAGGGGGTCTCGAACTCCACGCTGACGCAGCATACCCTCGCCAGCCTCAGCCGCGTCTTCGGGGCCTTCCTGCTGGCGCTGGTGACGGCGGTGCCGATCGGCATCCTGATGGGGGTCAACCGCATCGTGCGCGGCCTCTTCGATCCGATCATCGAGTTCTACCGCCCGCTGCCGCCGCTCGCCTACCTGCCGCTCGTCATCATCTGGCTCGGCATCGGCGAGTTCCCGAAGGTGTTCCTCATCTATCTGGCGATCTTCGCGCCGATGGCGATCGCCGCCAGGGCAGGGGTGCGCTCGGTCTCCACGGAGCAGATCCACGCGGCCTATGCGATGGGCGCCACCCGCGGCCAGGTCATCGGCCAGGTGATCATGAAGGCGGCCCTGCCGGAAATCTTCACCGGCATGCGCATCGGCATCGGCGTCGGCTGGACGACGCTGGTGGCGGCCGAAATGGTCGCGGCGAACCGGGGCCTCGGCTTCATGGTCCTCAACGCGGCCGAGAACCTCGAAAGCGACACGGTGATCATGGGCATCTTCATCATCGGCATCTTCGCCTTCGCCTTCGACCTTCTGATCCGCTACCTCGAAAAGGTGCTGATCCCCTGGAAGGGGCGCATCTAGCCCGGCGTCCCACCCGACACTCCATTTCGCATCCGGCCTGGCGGCCTTTCAAGACGGCGTTTCCCGTCGACGGCGAAGCCATGCCTTTCGACACCAAAGGACAGGACCATGACACTCTCTGCAACCGATCTCAAAAGTCTGTTCGATGCCTTCAACCGGCATGACATCGACGGGGTCATGCGCTTCTTCGCGGAGGACTGCATCTTCAACGCCGTCGGCGGGCCGGAGGTCTACGGCACGCGGTTCACCGGGCGAGCGGCGATCGCGGAGGCGTTCAGCGGCGTGTGGACGGCGATGCCGGATGCCGAATGGGGCGACCACAGCCATTTCGTCGACGGTGACCGGGGCGTTTCGGAATGGACCTTCTCCGGCACGGCCGCCGACGGCAGCCGCGTCGTGGCGGAGGGCTGCGACCTCTTCACCTTCCGCGACGGGAAGATCGTCCGCAAGCAGGCCTTCCGGAAGAACCGGCCGGTCCTGCCGCCGCGCTACTAGGCTGGGAGCAAGGTCATGCAGCAGCACACCACCTCCCTCAGGGCCGGCCGGGAACCGTTCGATCCCGCCTACGATCCCGAACATGCCGCAAGCCCCGGCACCGGCAAGGACTATGCACCCACCTACTGGATCGGCACCGCCGGTCCCGAGCCGGAGGACGACGGGCCGGTCACGGGCGACATGGATGTCGACGTCGCCATCATCGGCTCGGGCTATACCGGCCTTTCCTGCGCCATCCACCTTGCCCGCGAGCACGGCATCAAGGCGACGGTGCTGGAGGCGAACGGCGTTGCCTGGGGATGCAGCACCCGCAACGGCGGGCAGGCGCAGATTTCCGCCGGCCGCCTGAAGCGCTCGCAATGGATCGCCCGCTGGGGCGTCGATGTCGCCCGCAAGCTGCATGCCGAGATCGCCGAGGGGTTCGACCTCTTCCGCTCACTCATCCGCGAGCCGGAGATCGACTGCGACCCGCAGGACGGCGGCCACCTCTACATCGCCCACCGCGACAAGGTGCTGCCGGCGCTCGAAAGCGAGGTGCGCGTTCTCAACGACACCTTCGGCTACCGCGCCCGCATGATCTCGCGCGGCGAGGTCCACAGCGACTTCGTGCGCGACGAGGAGGCGCGCGGGGCGATGTACGAGCCGGACGGCATGGGCATCCATGCCGCCAAGCTCGCCTTCGGCTACCTGAAGCTTGCCCGCCGCCTCGGCGCGAAGGTGCATACGTCGAGCCCCGTGCTCGACTGCAAGGCGAAGGGCGGCCTGCATTACCTGACGACGCCGGGCGGCACGGTGCGCGCCCGCATCGTCTGCATCGCGACGGCCGGCTACACTTCCGCCGGGATGAGCGCGCTGACCAGCCGCCGGCTGATGCCGATCCTGTCGAATTCGGTCGTCACGCGGGTGCTGACGGACGGCGAGCGCGACGCGCTGAACTTCAAGGCGCGCATACCGCTCACCGACACGCGTACGCTGCGCCACTACTACCGCATGCTGCCGGACGGACGCGTGCAGATCGGCAGCCGCAGCGCCATCACCGGGCGTGACGCGCCCAACCCGAAGCACCTGGCGCTGCTGCTGGAAGGTCTCTACCGGAAGTTCCCGGTCCTGCGCGGCATCGAGATCGACTATTCCTGGTGGGGCTGGGTGGATGTCAGTCACGACATGATGCCCCGCATCTTCCAGCCCGACCCGTCCCAGAAGCTGTTCTACGCCATGGGCTATGGCGGCAACGGCGTCATGTACTCGGCCCAGGCCGGCCGGCGCATGGCACAGATGGTCGCCGGCAAGGGCGCCGGGCTCGACCTTCCCATCTTCACCTCGCCGCTGCCGAGCCACGGCCTCCTGACGCCGTTCCGCCGGCTCGGCCAATGGGGGATGTACCGCTGGTACTACCTCCGCGACGAAATCCTCTGACCGCCCGAAACACCGATCAATTCCGCAAGGAAAGGAAGCAGCCATGAAAATGACCACCGAGGAAGCCTTCGTCAAAGTTCTCCAGATGCATGGCCTCGAACATGCTTTCGGCATCATCGGCTCGGCCATGATGCCGGTGTCGGACCTCTTCCCGAAGGCCGGCATCACGTTCTGGGACTGCGCCCACGAGACCAATGCCGGCATGATGGCGGACGGCTTCAGCCGCGCGACCGGCACCATGTCCATCGCCATCGGCCAGAACGGCCCCGGCGTCACCGGCTTCATCACCGCCATCAAGACCGCCTACTGGAACCACACCCCGCTCCTCATGGTCACGCCGCAGGCGGCCAACAAGACCATCGGGCAGGGCGGCTTCCAGGAAGTCGACCAGATGGCGATGTTCAAGGAGATGGTCTGCTACCAGGAAGAGGTGCGCGATCCCTCGCGCATTCCCGAAGTGCTGAACCGCGTCATCGAGAAGGCCTGGCGCGGCTGCGCCCCGGCGCAGATCAACATCCCGCGCGACTACTGGACCCAGGTGATCGACGTCGACCTGCCGGCCATCGTGCGCTTCGAGCGCCCGTCCGGCGGCCCGCAGGCGATCGCCGAGGCGGCCAAGCTCCTCTCGGAAGCGAAGTTCCCGGTCATCCTCAACGGCGCCGGCGTCGTCATCGGCGGTGCCATCGGCGAATCCATGGCGCTCGCCGAGCGGCTCGACGCGCCGGTCTGCTGCGGCTACCAGCACAATGACGCCTTCCCCGGCAGCCATCGCCTCTCGGTCGGCCCGCTCGGCTACAACGGCTCGAAGGCGGCGATGGAGCTCATCTCCCGCGCCGATGTGGTGCTGGCGCTCGGTACCCGGCTCAATCCGTTCTCGACGCTGCCGGGCTACGGCATCGACTACTGGCCGAAGAACGCCGCGATCATCCAGGTCGACATCAACCCGGACCGCATCGGCCTCACCAAGAAGGTGACGGTCGGCATCTGCGGCGACGCCAGGCAGGTCGCCGGCCAGATCCTCGAGCAGCTTTCGCCCTCGGCGGGCGATGCCGGCCGCGAGGAGCGCAAGGCAGCGGTCCACCAGACCCGCTCCGCCTGGCAGCAGCAGCTCTCCTCGATGGACCACGAGGACGACGACCCGGGCACGGAATGGAACGAGGGCGCACGGAGCCGCGAACCGGACCGCATGTCGCCGCGCCAGGCCTGGCGGGCGATCCAGGCGGCGCTGCCGAAGGAGGCGATCGTCTCCACCGACATCGGCAACAACTGCGCCATCGGCAACGCCTACCCGACCTTCGAGGAGGGGCGCAAATACCTCGCGCCGGGCATGTTCGGCCCCTGCGGCTACGGCTTCCCCTCCATCGTCGGCGCCAAGATCGGCTGCCCGGACGTGCCGGTGGTCGGCTTTGCCGGCGACGGCGCCTTCGGTATCTCGATGAACGAGATGGGTTCCATCGGCCGCAAGGGCTGGCCGGCGATCACCATGGTGATCTTCCGCAACTACCAGTGGGGTGCGGAAAAGCGCAACACGACGCTCTGGTATTCCAACAACTTCGTCGGCACGGAGCTGAACCCCAACCTCAGCTACGCGAAGGTCGCCGAGGGCTGCGGCCTCAAGGGTGTCGCCGTCGACACGCCCGCTGGGCTCACCGAGGCGCTGTCCACCGCCATCGAGGACCAGAAGCGCGGCGTGACGACCTTCGTGGAGGTCATCCTCAACCAGGAACTCGGCGAGCCCTTCCGCCGCGATGCGATGAAGAAGCCGGTGCCGGTCGCCGGCATCGACCCCGCCGACATGCGCGCGCAGCAGCGCGCCTGATTGTCCCAGATGCGATGCCCGCCCGGCTGACCGGGCGGGCAAGGCTTCCCCACGCGACCGGAACGACACCATGACCTTCGCCGCTTCTGTCCAAGACCGTTTCCGGGGCATGCCCTCGGGATTTTCCACTTACTGGCCGGGTTTCGCGGTTGCCGCCGCCGTCGCGGTTGCCGCGCAGTTCCTCTCCGACCACTACGGCGCGCCGGCCATGCTGATGGCGCTGCTACTCGGCATCGCCTTCCATTTCCTTTCGGAGGAGGGGCGCTGCGTCGCCGGCATCGATTTCTGCGCCAAGAAGGTGCTCAGGATCGGCGTGGCCCTGCTCGGCATGCGCATCAGCGTCGATCTCCTGATCGGGCTCGGCGCCAGCACCATCCTGCTGCTCGTCTCGGCCATCGCCGCCACCATCGGCTTCGGCCTGATCGCCGCGCGGCTGCTCGGCCGCGGCTGGCGGCTGGCGCTGCTGACCAGCGGTTCCGTCGCCATCTGCGGCGCCTCGGCCGCCATGGCGATCGCCGCCGTGCTGCCGAAGAACGAATTCTCCGAGCGCAACCTCATCTTCACCGTGCTCTCGGTCACGGTGCTCTCCACCCTCGCCATGATCGCCTATCCGATCCTCGCCCAGACGCTGGGGCTCGACGCGCGGGCAACCGGCATCTTCTTCGGCGGCACGATCCACGACGTCGCGCAGGTCGTCGGCGCGGGCTTTTCCGTCTCGCCGGAGGCGGGCGAGACGGCGACGCTCGTGAAGCTGATCCGCGTGACCACGCTTGCGCCGGTGGTGCTGATCTTCTCGCTTGTCCTGCGCAACGTGCCGCAGCCGGAAGGCGAGACCGGCAAGCGCCCGCCGCTGCTGCCGGGCTTCGTCGTCGCCTTCCTCATCTTCGCCGCGCTCAATTCCTTCGGCCTCATTCCGGAGTTCGCCGCCAGGGCCGGCACGGAGGCCTCGCGCTGGGCGCTGCTCGCCGGCATCGTCGCGGTCGGCATGCGCACCTCGCTGCGCCGTGTGCTGGATGTCGGAGGCGACGCCGTCGCGCTCGTCGTGGCCGAGACCGTCTTCATCGGTCTCTTCATTCTCGTCGGCATCTATTATCTGGGACATGCGTGATGAAGCCGCTGGACCGTATTCTCGAAGCTGCGAAAGCTGCCCCGCGTCATATCGTGCTCGCCGAAGGCGAGGATCCGCGCATCGTCGAGGGTGCCGTGCGTGCATCGCGCGCCGGCATCGCCCGCATCACCCTTGTCGGTGACCGCCGTGCCGTGGAGTCGCGGCTTGCCGCCGCGGGCGCGGACCCGGGCGAGATACGCATCGAGGACCCGGCGGCCTCGCCGCTGACCCCGGCCTTTGCCGCCGCCTATCATGCGCTGCGGCGGAACAAGGGCGTGGACGAGGCGGCCGCGGGTGCTGCCGTCCGCTCGCCGCTCGTCTTTGCCGCCATGATGGTGCGGGAGGGCGAGGCGGACGGAACGGTCGGCGGGGCGGTCGCCACCACGGCCGATACGGTGCGCGCCGCGCTCCAGGTGATCGGCCGCGCGCCCGATGCCGGCCTCGTGTCGAGCTTTTTCCTCATGATGCTCTGCGCCTCGCACCATGTGAAGAAGGGCGCCTTCGTCTTCGCCGATTGCGGCCTGGTGGTCGATCCCGATGCGGCGGGCCTTGCCGATATCGCGATCATGTCGGCGCGCTCCTACGAGGCGCTCGCCGGCAAGCCAGCGAAGGTGGCGATGCTCTCCTTCTCGACGGCCGGCAGCGCCGCCCATGAGCGCGTCTCCAAGGTGGTGGAGGCGACGCGCCTTGCCCATGCCGCCGCACCCGACCTCGTCATCGACGGGGAATTGCAGTTCGACACCGCCTTCGTTGAGGCCGTCAGTGCCGCCAAGGCGCCGCAATCGGCTTTGCACGGCGAGGCGAACGTCTTCGTCTTCCCCAATCTCGACGCGGCGAACATCGGCTACAAGATCGCCCAGCGCATCGGCGGCGCCACGGCCATCGGCCCGATATTGCAGGGCCTTGCGAAGCCTGCGAACGACCTCTCGCGCGGCTGCAATGCCGACGATGTCTTCCACATGATCGCGGTCACGGTCGTTCAGGCCGCAAGCGCTTGAGGGCCTGATGCCTTCGATTGCTGCGCCCCCGTTGAGAGAAAGCGTTGTCGAGACCTGCGGCGGAATGATCGCTTTCGTGCGGCGCGGCGGCAAGAGGCGGAAGCCCTGTTGCGCGCCCCTGATGAATATTTTATACAATCTTCATCGATATACGATCAAGAGGCACTTCGATGAAGATTGTTGGCATGGACGTCTACGCCTATTCGGTCGGCTATGCGCACGGCACGTACATCATGTCCGGGGACCGGGTGGCGAAGAGCGAGGACGGGACCGTGGTTCGTATCCGCACGGACGAAGGCATCAGCGGCTGGGGCGAGATCACGACGCTCGGCAAGGTCTACCTTCCGACGTTTCCGGCCGGGATCCGCACGGCACTGAAGGATCTGGGCGAGGCGCTCGTCGGCAAGGACCCGACGAACATCGCGATGGTCAACCGCGTCATGAACGCCACGCTGATGGGGCAGGAATTCGCCAAGAGCCCCATCGACATCGCGTGCTGGGACATCAAGGGCAGGGCGCTGGGCCTTCCGGTCTCCAGCCTGATCGGCGGCGTGATCAACGATCGATTCCCGATCTATGAGGCCGTGCCGCTGACCGCGCCGGAGGAGATGGGCGCCTTCATCACGGCGCGCCGTGCCGCCGGCATCAACCGCTTCCAGCTGAAAGTCGGCAACAACCCCTTCGACGACATCGCCCGCGTTCGCGCGAGCGTCGAGGCGGGCGATGCGAACACCGTCATCGTCGCCGATTCCAACGGCGGCTGGTCGCTTGCCGCCGCCAAGCTCGCGGTCCAGGGCATGGCCGGCCTTCCGGTCTATATCGAGCAGCCATGCCGCTCGACGATCGACTGCATCCTGGCGCATCGCGGCTCGTCGCTGCCGCTGGTGCTGGACGAGTCGATCGTCAACCACGACGAGGTCTTCCGGGCGAAATACGAGGCCAATGCCGTGTCGATCAATCTTAAGTTCGGCAAGCTCGGCGGGCTGACGAATGTTGTGAAGGCGCGCGATCTCCTGCAGGAGCTCAACATGGCGGTGTCGGTCGAGGACATGTGGGGCGGCGATATCATCACGGCCGCGACCAGCCATGTCGCGGCGACGACCCGGCCGGAATCCCTCCTGATGACGCCGTTCTTCAACGACTGGACCGACGGGCATCTGGCCGGCTATACGCCACGGTCCTCGAACGGCTTCGGCTCGGCCCCGGCCGGCGCCGGACTGGGCATCGAGGTCGATGTCCAGAAGCTGGGCGAACCCCTCTTCACGGTCGGCGCGCGCTGAGGCCGGCATGGCCCCGCGGCTCCTCGCGGGGCCATGCCGGCCCCGTATCGCGCGCACGAAAGCGACGTTACCCGGCGGCCCGCGTCTTTGTGCTGCTGGCGTCGCGGTCTTTCAAAAGATCGAGCAGAACGCGGCGGATATGGTCGACGTGCTCGCGCATGAGCGCCGCACCCTCTTCGAACCGTCCTTCGCGGCAGAGCCTCAGGATCGATTTGTGCTCTTCGACCGCCCGGTTTCGATCCGCAGTGATGTTCGTCAGCTGAATGCGGGTGTGCCGGTCGCATTCCGCAAGAAGGTTTTGCACCGTCGCCACGATACGCGGGCTGCGCGCGTGCCGATAGAGCGTCATGTGAAAGTCGGTGTTCAGGTCGTTCCAGCTGTCGACATCGACCGTCTCCATCGCGGCCGTATACCGTTCGAGGTTTCCGGCGAGATGCTGGAAGTCCTCGGCCGTGAGCTTCGGGGCGGAGCGGAGGAACAGGAACGGCTCCAGCAGCAGCCGCATGTTGAAGAGCTCTTCGATCTCGTCGACCGACAGTTCGACGACGACGGCTCCCCGGTGCGGCATCATCGTGAGGATGCCCTCCCGCTCGAGAACCAGCAGGGCCTCGCGGATCGGGATCCGGCTCATGCCGAACTCTTCCGCGAGCGCATCCTGGCGCAGCCGCATGCCCGGCGGATAGGCGCCGCCGAGAATGCGCTCGCGGATGGCGGACGCCGCGGCCTCGGCCATGGTCTTGTGCATCAACCCTTTGCCGACCGTCACCATGCCGTATCGCCCGCTTTCATTCGCCGAAATCGATTTGTCGATTTTATACAATGCTGAAACGGGCGTGTCCAACCCGGCAGGGACGGCAGGGCCGCGAGGAATGGCGGAGTGTCACGGAAGCCCGGCGAGCGCGAGCAAGCCGTCGTAGAGGGCCGTCGCCAGCGGATCGGCGTCCGGGGCCTCCCGGTCGAGCCGGAATGTCGTCGCCACGAGCTTGCCGCGGCCGAGCCGTTTTTCGACGACGAAGGCGGCCGGCTTGTGCACCCAGCCGACGACGACGCCTGCATGCACGCGGCCCTGGAATTCCCAGGGGCGGAAGCCGGCCATCACCTGGTCCGGCACGATCCCGGAGAAGGAGAGGTCGAACAGCGGGCCGCCCGGAATGGAGCGGAAGACACCGTCGCGCCGCAGCCAGGAGAAATTGCCGACCCAGTCGCCGCGCCAGATGGACTTGTGGCGATTGACCAGGTTGTAGCCGGGAAAGCTGAAATACGGCCCCGAGATCATGCCGCCCGCACCCGGATCGATCTCGATCGACATGGGGCCGTCGCGCGGCGGGGTGTCGTCGCGCAGGCGGCCCGGTGCCTTGGCGACGATCTGCAGCACGCGCTGGCCGGAATGGATCGCCTCGATGCGGTCGGCATCGATGTCGCGGGTGACGAGGACGTCCGCCTCTTCGGGCGAAACGCCGATATGGCCCAGCAGCGTCAGCCGCTCGAAAATCCGCTCGTCGTTTGAAGCGAAGCGGACCGGCGATATCGCCTTGCGCTTGCCGTAGACGGAGATCGCCTCGGAATTTTGGGATAGGACGCTGCCGTCCGGCGCCACGATGCGGAAACTCGCCTTGCGGATTTCCGATGCCGGCGCGGCATGGGCCGTCGGCGCGATCGGGCTGTCGTGAACGGCCATCGGCGCGATGGCCGGCAGAGGAACCTCGCCCTTTTCCGCGCCGAACTCCCAGAGCAGGCGGCTGCCTTCCGGCAGGGCCGTGCCGCCGGTGGCGACCTTGACGTCGAAGGCAGCGGCCTCGCCCTCATAGACCGCATGGCGGGCGGCGCGGGGCGCGATGACGATATCGGAATTGACGGCCGGCAGCGCGGCGGCGAACGGGCGCGGGTTGCGCGCCATGTCCATGAGGCCGTTGCCCTCCCAATGCACGTCGGTGAGCTCGGTGATGACGTAGCCGCCGATCGGCGCATGGCTGCGGATGACCTCGAGCTCGTATTTGAGGTTCATGTACTGGTACCACTGCACCTGTTCGATGAACCGGCCGATATCGCCGAAGACCTGGCCGAGGCCGAGTTCGCGGAAGCGCGCCTCGATGCCCTGCGGCAGCGCGGTCCCGTCCGCCCAGGTCGCGCCGTAGGGTATCCACCAGGGGTCGCGCCCGCTCCCGTCGCGCAGGCGGGCGGGATCGGGCAGGCCCCAGACGCCGAATTCGGAGAGGATCAGCGGCTCCCTGCGCGTGCGCACGGCTTCTTTCTCGGTCGAGAAGGTCCAGTCCGCATTGCCGGCGAACTCGCGGCAGAGCAGGTCCCATTCCTCGCGCCGGTCGACGGCCGTGCGGTAGAAGTGGTAGTCGTTGATGTCGGTCTTGACGTGGACGTTGGGGAAGCAGGCGGAGTTGTCGACGACGAGGCGCAGCGGGTCCTCGGCCCGCAGCCAGTCGACCATCCCGGAAATCCATTGCCGCTGCTCGGCGGCCTCGCGCAGCCGCGTGCCCCAGTCCTCGTTTACCAGCGTCCAGATGACGATCGAGGGATGGTTGCGGTCGCGCGCGAGAATGCCTTCCATGGTCGTGCGCAGGCGGGTCGCCGAGGCGGGCGTGAACGTCTCGATATTGGGAATCTCCGTCCAGACCAGCATGCCCAGCCGGTCGGCGACGTCGTAGTATCGCGGGTCGGGGACCTTGATGTGGCAGCGCAGGCAATTGAGGCCCATGGCTTTCGCCTTGCGCAACTGGTCCTCGAGCAGCGCGAGCGACGGCGGTGCGCCGAAACCGTCCGGGTAATAATCCTGGTCGAGGGCGGCGCGCAGGTAGAGCGGCGCGCCGTTCAGGTGCAGGTAGCCGTCCCGTGCCTCGAAAAGACGGAAGCCGAAGCTCTCCCGCCGGCTGTCTATCTCGACGCCGTCGACGACGAGCACGGCCTCGATCGCATAAAGGTGCGGGCTTTCCGGCGACCAGGCATGGATGCCGTCGAGCTGCAGCGCGTATTCGAGCGTATCGCCGGCGACGGCGATTTCGCCGGTGAAGACGGCGGCGCCCTCCGGATCGGCGATCCCGATCCGCAGCGTGCCGGCGGCCGCTCTTGCAAACCCCGCGCGGATCTCCAGCCGGCCTTCGGGCCAGACGGGATCGAGGCGGAGCGACGAGATATGCAGCGCGATCTGCTGCTTCTGCGACCGCATCGCCATGGGTGTCTACGAGGCGGCGAAGGAGGCGGGCCTGAAGATCCCGCGCGACCTCTCCGTCATCGGCTTCGACAACGAATCCTATTCCGGCGACATGCTGCCGCCCCTGACGAAGATGGAGCTGCCGCATGCCGACATGGCGCGCTATGCCGTCGAGAAGCTGGCGGAGATGATCGCCGCGCCGCGCGCGCGCCACGACAATCACAAGGTCAAGCTGGAATGCGAGATGATCGTGCGCCAGTCCGTCGCGCCGGCGAGCGGCGCGTATCCGCTTTCCCCGACATCGCCGCTGTGACGATTGTGGTTTTCATCTCTGGCGCCGCCCTGCGCGGATGGATATCCTCGGGCTGCAGGCCGAGGGGAGGGCGGAATGGTTGTCCGAGCTGGAGACGAGGTGCGCAATCCGTCGACCGGGTCCCGGTTGACGGTCCTGGAAACCGAAAGCGAGACGGCGGGAATGGGCTTCGCGTTGGGCGTGACCTGTCCTGCCGGCGCCGGCCCCGATGCTCCCGAGCATTTCCATCTCGACTGGACGGAGCGGTTCACCATACTTGCCGGCACGGCCCGGTATCGTCTGGATGGAGACGAACGAACGGCGCAGGCCGGGGAAACCATCGTCTTTCCTCCGGCCCGCCGGCATGTCCATCCGTGGAACGGCGGCGATACCGAGCTGGTCTACCGGCAGGAAACCCGGTTCCCCGCGCCCCGTCCGCAAGCCGTCCAGGATACGCTCGGTGTCTTCGGCACGCTCTACCGGATGGCTGCGCGAGGCGAGACGAACGCCAAGGGCCTGCCCCGCAATCCCCTCCAGCTCGCCGTGACGCTGAAATCGCTCGTCCGGCACGGCGGCTTCGACGCCGCGATCCCGGTCCAGGTGCAGAAACTGGTGGCCGCGACGCTGGGCACGCTGGCGGAGAGGCTCGGCTACAGGGCTGTCGACGGCGAATAGGCGCCGTCGGCCGAACCGGACCGAAAGCGTCCGGGCGCCGGTGCCGGCCGGTTCTCAGGTGAGGCTGATGTTTTCCCTCAGCGCCAGCAGCCTTGCAAGAACGCCTTCCCGCGTCTCGGTCTCCGCGTTGTCGACATGCTCGATGAATGCGCAGGTGACGACCGCGATCGCATCGCCGTCGGGGCCGAAGACGGGAACGCTGATGTCCGTCACGCCTATGAGCTGGCGGGAGGCGCCGATGCGGTAGCCGCGTTCGCGGATCGCCTCGATCTGCTCGCCGATCCCGGCGAGCGGGGCATCGGAGGCGACCCCCCATTGGCGCAGCGTTTCGCCGACCCGCTCCGGCGCCTGGAATGCGACGAGGGTGAGGCCGGACCCAGTCGTGAAGAGGCCCAGCTGGCTTCCGACGCGCGCGCGGAACTCCCAGTGGGAGGCGGGGCTTGCCTGGGCGACGATGAGGCCGGCGCCGAATTCCGGAACGACGAGATGGCAGGATTGGTCCGTCTGGCGGGAGAAGTCGTCCATCAGGGGCTGGGCGCTTGCGGCCAGCCGTCGATAGGGCGGATACCGGTTGGATATCAGGAACATCTTCATCGATAGCGAATATCGATCGCCGCCTTCGGAACGGGTCACGTATCCCCGCGCAACCAGGCGCTCCAGCATGCGGAAGATCTGGGAGGGGCTCAGCCCCATTTCCCGCACGATCTCCGTCCGCGTCATGCCGCCGCTCCGGCTGGCCAGGATCTCGAGGATATCCAGCCCTTTGTCGAGCGCAGGGGCGCGGTATTTCTCGTCCTGATCCGGCATGTCCGCAGCTTCGGCTTCACGCGACTTCTTGGCCATTTGTGCCCTCCAATTCTGCACTCATACCAATCCCTCTTGCAAATGATACCGAAATCCGCTTGCTAAAGGCATTCGTATGTGAAACATTATTTTATATGCGAAATGGGCACATGGGAGGAACTATGCGTCTCCAAGGCAAAACCATCCTCGTGACGGCGGCGGGCCAGGGCATCGGCCGGGCCAGCGCGCTCGCGTGCCGCGACGAAGGCGCGCGGGTCATCGCGACCGATATCAACGGGGCGCTGCTGGAAGGGCTGGAGGGCGTCGAGACCCTCGTGCTGGACGTGACCCGGCTTGAGTCCGTCGAGGCGGTCGCAGGCAAGGTCGGTCCCCTCGACGGCCTCTTCAACTGCGCCGGCGTGGTGCATAACGGAACGATCCTCGATATTGCCGACGAGGACTGGGCCTTCGCCTTCGAGCTCAACGTCACGGCGATGATGCGGCTGACGCGCGCCTGCCTGCCCGGCATGCTCGACCGGGCGGCGAAGACCGGAAGCGCGTCGATCCTCAACATGGCCTCGATGGCCTCTTCCATCAAAGGCTTCGCCAATCGCACGGCCTACGGCGCCAGCAAGGCGGCCGTCATCGGCCTGACCAAGGCGATCGCGGCGGATTTCGTCAAGCAGGGCATCCGCTGCAACGCGATCTGCCCCGGCACGGTCGACACGCCCTCGCTGCGCGGGCGCATCGCCGCCTCGGCCGATCCGGTGCAGGCGGAGAAGGACTTCATCGCGCGCCAGCCGATGGGGCGCCTGGCGACGGTCGACGACATCGTGCCGATGGTCGTCTTCCTGCTGTCCGACGAGAGCCGCTTCGTCTCGGGGCAGGCCATGCTGGTGGACGGCGGCGTAACCATCTGAGCTTGACGGGGAGGAGCGCGCCATGAGCGAACTGGTGCGGATGGAGGGGATCGACAAGAGCTTTCCCGGCGTGCATGCGCTGAAGGCCGTCGATTTCGAATTGCAGCCCGGCGAAGTCCATGCGCTGATGGGCGAGAACGGCGCGGGCAAGTCGACGCTGATGAAAGTGCTTTCCGGCGTCTACCGGCCGGACGGCGGCCGGGTGCTGGTCGACGGGCAGGAAGTCTCGCTTCCCACGCCCAAGGCGGCGCAGGACCTCGGCATCGGCATCATCCATCAGGAACTCGCCCTGATGCGCGACCTCACCGTCGCGCAGAACATCTGGATCGGCCGCGAGCCGCGCCTTTCCTTCGGCCGTCTCGACGAGGCGAAGCTGAACGCCGATACCGCCGCCATCTTCGCCGGCATGAACATCCACATGGACCCGCGCACGCCGGTCGCCGGCCTCACCATCGCACGCCAGCAGATGGTGGAGATCGCCAAGGCGCTCAGCTACCGCTCGCGCGTGCTGATCATGGACGAACCCACGGCGGCCCTCAACGACGCGGAGATCGCCGAACTCTTCACCATCATCCGCCGCCTCAAGGCCGAGGGCGTCGGCATCATCTACATCAGCCACAAGATGGACGAGATCAAGCGCATCTCCGACCGGGTGACGATCATGCGCGACGGCGCCTATGTCGGCACGGTGGCGGCCGCCGAGACGCCGATCTCCCGGATCATCTCCATGATGGTCGGCCGCGAGCTGACGGACGAGGCGGTGAGGATTCCCGATCTTTCCGCGGCCGAGACGGCGCTGGAGGTCATCGACGTCAGCCGCGGGGGCGAACTGAAGAATATCAGCTTCAGCCTGCGCAAGGGCGAGATCCTCGGCTTTGCGGGCCTGATGGGGGCGGGGCGCACGGAGCTTGCCCGCGCCATCTTCGGCGCAGAGCCGGTCGACAGCGGCGAGATCCGCGTGCACGGCAAGCCCCTGCGCATCAGGAGCCCCGCCGAGGCCGTGCGCGCGGGCATCGGCTACCTGTCCGAGGACCGCAAGCACTACGGCCTGGCGCTGACCATGGATGTGCGCGCGAATATCGCGATGGCCAGCCTGAAGCGCCATTCCGACGCCATCGGCAGGATCGACGAGGACGCGCTCGCCGCCATTGCCCGGGACTATATCCACAAGCTCGCCATCCGCACGCCGGGCGACCGGCAGGAGGTGCGCCTGCTGTCGGGCGGCAACCAGCAGAAGGTGGTCATCGCCAAGTGGCTGCTGCGCGACTGCGACATCCTGATCTTCGACGAGCCGACCCGCGGCATCGACGTCGGCGCCAAGGCGGAGATCTACCGGCTGCTGAACGAGCTGGCCGCCGCCGGCAAGGCGATCATCGTCATTTCCAGCGAGCTGCCGGAAGTGCTGCGGCTCTCCCATCGCATCGCGGTCATGTGCGAGGGCCGCCTGACGGGCATCCTGCCGGGAGGGGCCGAGCAGGAGAAGATCATGGAGCTGGCGACCCAGCGCAACGGCAAGACGGCGGCCTGAGAGGAGAGGGACCATGAACGCAAAGGCAACGGGCGCCAGCGCCCAGCAGAAATTTCTCGCCTTCGCCAGCCTGATCGTGCTGGTGATCGGCTTCTCGTTGGCGAGCCCGAACTTCTTCCAGGTCTCCAACATCATGGCGATCCTGCAGGCAACCTCGGTCAACGGGGTCCTGGCGGTGGGCGTCACGCTGATCATCATCACGGGCGGCATCGATCTTTCCATCGGCACGCTGATGACGTTCTGCGCGGTGATGACCGGGGTGGTGCTGACCTGGGCGGGCATGCCGCTGCCCTTCGGCGTCCTGGCGGCGATCGGCACGGGCGCGGCCTGCGGCTTCGTTTCCGGCGGGCTCGTGGCCCGCATGAAGATACCGCCCTTCATCGCCACGCTCGGCATGATGCTGGTGCTCAAGGGCCTGTCGCTCATCGTCACCGGCACCAAGCCGATCTATTTCAACGACACGCCGGGCTTCACCGTCATCTCGCAAGGCTCCCTGATCGGCGCGATCCTGCCGGCCTTCCCCGTGCCGAACGGCGTGCTGGTCCTGTTCGTGGTGGCCGGCGTCGCGGCCTGGATCCTCGGGCGCACCGTGCTCGGCCGCTACACCTTCGCGCTGGGTTCCAACGAGGAAGCGGTGCGGCTTTCGGGGGTCGACACGAATTTCTGGAAGATCGCGATCTACACGCTGTCGGGTGCGATCTGCGGCATCGGCGGGCTGCTCATCGCCAGCCGCCTGAACTCCGCCCAGCCCGCGCTCGGCCTCGGCTACGAGCTGGAGGCCATCGCGGCGGTGGTCATCGGCGGCACGAGCCTTGCCGGCGGGCGCGGCACCATTCTCGGCACGCTGATCGGCGCGCTGATCATGTCCGTGCTGACCAACGGCCTGCGGGTGCTTTCGGTGGCGCCGGAATGGCAGACGGTCGTGACCGGCGCGATCATCATCATCGCGGTCTATGCCGACCAGATGCGTCGGCGCGAGGCGAAATGACCGGCCGGGAAGCCGCCCGGCTTCCCGATGGTCGACGGTTTCATGCAGTGTGAACACAAGGAGGAAAACATGTTCACGAGACGGACTCTACTCAGTGCAGTCGCAGCGATCTCGCTGCTCGGTGCGGCAACGGGAGCGAGCGCTGAGGACAAGCTCTACGTGCCGCTCATCTCCAAGGGCTTCCAGCACCAGTTCTGGCAGGCCGTGAAGGCCGGCGCCGACAAGGCCGGTGCCGAGCTCGGCGTCGAGGTGACCTTCGAGGGGCCGGACAACGAAAGCCAGGTCGACAAGCAGATCGACATGCTGGCGGCCGCGCTCGCCAAGAACCCGGCGGCCATCGGCTTCGCCGCGCTCGACAGCCAGGCGGCCATCCCGCTCCTCAAGCAGGCGCAGGAAGCCCATATCCCGGTCATCGCCTTCGACTCGGGCGTCGACAGCGACATCCCGGTCGCCACGGCCTCGACGGACAACGTCGCCGCCGCGGCCCTTGCCGCCGACAAGATGGCCGAGCTGATCGGCGACGCCGGCAAGGTCGCCGTGGTCGCCCACGACCAGACCTCGCGCACCGGCGTCGACCGCCGCGACGGCTTCGTCAACCGGATCAAGGAAGCCCATCCGAACGTCGAGATCGTGACGATCGAATATGGCGGCGGCGACCACCTGAAGTCGACCGAGATCACCAAGGCGATCCTGACCGCAAACCCGGACATCAAGGGCATCTTCGGCACCAACGAGGGCTCGGCCATCGGCGTCGTCAACGGCGTGAAGGAAGCCGGCGCCAAGGTCGTGGTCGTCGGCTACGATTCCGGCAAGGCGCAGAAGGACGCGATCCGCGACGGCACCATGGCCGGCGCCATCACCCAGAACCCGGTCGGCATCGGCTACGAGACGGTCAAGGCCGCCGTCGCCGCCGCCAAGGGCGAAACGGTCGAGAAGAACATCGACACCGGCTTCTACTGGTACGACAAGACCAATATCGACTCGCCGGAAATCTCGGCCGTTCTTTACGATTGATCTGAAAACCGGGCCCGGAGATCCGTTCTCCGGGCCTGCTCCAAAAGACCCGGCCCGGTCCCGAAGCCTCCGCGGGCAAATGTAGAAGGTAATGAAGACATGAAGATTACTGGTCTTCGCACGGTGGACGTGCGCTTCCCGACGAGCCAGCATCTGGACGGGTCGGATGCGATGAATCCCGATCCGGACTACTCGGCCGCCTATGTGATCCTGGAGACCGACGGGCCGCATGAAGGCCACGGCCTGACCTTCACCATCGGCCGCGGCAACGAGATCTGCGTGGCGGCCATCGAGGCGCTGCGCCCGCTGGTCGTCGGCCTCGACATGGATTGGGTGGCCGAGGACATGGGCCGCTTCTGGCGGCACGTCACCTCCGACAGCCAGCTGCGCTGGATCGGCCCGGACAAGGGCGCCATCCACCTCGCCACGGGCGCGGTCGTCAACGCGGCCTGGGACCTGTGGGCGAAGATCGAGGGCAAGCCGGTCTGGCAGCTGGTGGCCGACATGTCGCCGGAAGAACTGGTCCGCTGCATCGATTTCCGCTACCTGACGGACTGCATCACGCCGGAATGGGCGCTCGGCTTCCTGACGGAGCAGGCGAAGGGCAAGCAGGAGCGCATCGCGACCCTGAAGGCGGAAGGTTATCCCTGTTATACGACCTCGGCCGGCTGGCTCGGCTATGACGACGCCAAGCTGCGCCGCCTGTGCCGCGAGGCGGTCGATGCGGGCTTCCGCCACGTCAAGATGAAGGTGGGCCGCGACCTCGAGGACGACATTCGCCGCCTGACCATCGCGCGCGACGAGGTGGGGCCGGACGTCAACCTGATGATCGACGCCAACCAGGTCTGGGAAGTCGACCAGGCGATCGACTGGGTGGGCAAGCTCGCCTTCGTAAAACCCTGGTTCATCGAGGAGCCGACCAGCCCGGACGACGTGGAAGGGCACCGCAAGATCCGCGAGGGCGTCGCCCCCGTGCAGGTCGCGACCGGCGAGATGTGCCAGAACCGCATCCTCTTCAAGCAGTTCATCATGCGCGGCGCCATCGACGTGGTGCAGATCGACAGCTGCCGCCTGGGCGGGCTCAACGAGGTTCTCGCCGTGATGCTGATGGCCGCGAAATATGGCCTGAAGGTCTGCCCGCATGCCGGCGGCGTCGGCCTTTGCGAATACGTGCAGCACATGTCGATGATCGACTATCTGTGCATCGCCGGCACGCGGGAGGGACGGGTGATCGAGTTCGTCGATCATCTGCACGAGCATTTCCTCGATCCGTGCGTGATCCGCAATGCGGCCTACATGCCGCCGCAGGCGCCCGGCTTCTCGATCGAGATGAAGCGGGAAAGCCTCGAAACCTACCGCTTCCGGGGGGCATGATGGACCTTCATCTTGAAGGCAAGGTCGTGGTGGTGACGGGCGGCGGCTCGGGGATCGGCGCCGGCATCACCGAAGTCCTCGCGGAGGAGGGCGCACGGCCCGTCATCGTCGCCCGGCGGCCTCCCGATGCGGACTGGCTTGCCCGCACCGGCACCGATTTCGTCGCGGCCGAACTCTCCGACGACGCGGCATGCCGCTCCGCGGTCGAGACCGTCCGGTCCCGGCACGGTGCCGTCCACGGCCTTGTGAACAATGCCGGCGCCAACGACGGCGTCGGCCTCGGCAGGGGGCCGGAGGCCTTCCGCGCCAGCCTGAACCAGAACCTCGTTCACTACTACACGATGGTTCATCTGCTGGCGGACGACCTGCGGGCAACGCGGGGCGCCATCGTGAACATCAGCTCCAAGACGGCCCTGACCGGGCAGGGCGGCACCTCGGCCTATGTCGCCGCCAAGGCCGCGCAGCTGGGACTGACGCGGGAATGGGCGGTCGAGTTCCTGGCTGACGGCGTGCGCGTCAACGCGATCGTCGTGGCGGAAGTGATGACGCCGCTTTACCGGCGGTGGCTGGACACCCTGCCGGACGGCGATGCGGCCCTCGAGGAGATCGTGCGGCGCATCCCGCTCGGACAGCGCATGACGACGGCGCGGGAGATCGGCGATACCTGCGCGTTCCTCCTGTCGACGCGCGCCAGCCACATGACGGGCCAGTGGCTTTTCCCCGATGGCGGCTATACCCATCTTGACAGGGCCATTCGCGGGAGTTGAAGGTTCGCCGCCTGTTGCCGGTCGCGGCTGGCGAGCTGCTATCTCCGATAGCGACCTTTTATTGGAACCGTTCATGCGTTTGTCGGACTGCCACAACTACCAGGACTTTCGACGCCTTGCGAAGCGTCGCCTGCCGGGCCCCATCTTCAACTATATCGACGGGGCGGCGGACGACGAAGTCACCTACCGGCGCAATACGGCCGCCTTCGAAAGCTGCGATCTTCTGCCGAGCGTGCTTCGCGGCGTCGGCGAGGTGGACATGTCCGTGACCGTCATGGGCCAGAAGCTCGCCATGCCGGTCTACTGCTCGCCGACGGCACTGCAGCGGCTCTTCCACCATGAGGGCGAAAGGGCCGTCGCCCATGCGGCGGGCAAGTTCGGCACGATGTTCGGCGTCTCCTCGCTCGGCACGATCAGCCTGGAGGAGGCGCGGCGCATCAGCGGCGGGCCGCAGGTCTACCAGTTCTATTTCCACAAGGACCGCGGCCTCAACCGCGAGATGATGGCCCGCGCCAAGCAGGCCGGCGTGCAGGTCATGATGCTGACGGTCGACAGCATCACCGGCGGCAACCGGGAGCGCGACAAGCGAACCGGCTTCGCCATTCCCTTCCGGCTCAACCTGGCCGGCATGGCGCAATTCGCGATCAAGCCCGCCTGGGCGATCAACTATTTCACGCATGAGAAATTCCGGCTGCCCCAGCTCGACAGCCACGTGGACATGGGCAGCGGCACGATGTCGATCAGCCGCTATTTCACGGAAATGCTCGACCCCGCGATGAACTGGGACGACGTTGCCGAGATGGTCGGGGAATGGGGCGGCCAGTTCTGCCTCAAGGGGATCATGACGGTCGAGGATGCGCGCCGCGCCGCCGATATCGGATGCACCGGCATCGTGCTTTCCAATCACGGCGGGCGCCAGCTGGACGGTTCGCGCAGCGGCTTCGACCAGCTCGCCGAGATCGTCGATGCCGTCGGCGACCGCATCGACGTCATGATCGACGGCGGCGTGCAGCGCGGCACGCATGTGCTGAAGGCGCTTTCCCTCGGGGCAAAGGCGGTGGGCGTCGGGCGCTACTATCTCTTCCCGCTCGCGGCAGCCGGCCAGGCGGGCGTCGAACGGGCGTTGCTGCAAATGAGAACCGAGATCGAGCGCGGCATGAAGCTGATGGGCTGCGCCTCGATCGACCGGCTCTCGGCCGGAAACCTGCGGTTCCGCGCATAGGTCCTTCCGGGGCATCCGTGGGGATTCCTATTTTCCGGCCGGCGAACTATGACTTGCCCATGGAAGATTCGGAGACGATTCGGTTTCCGCGCCTCGGCGGACCGTTCTTAGGCAAGGTCCTCCTGATGGGAGCGGTCACGGCGATGGCCGCCGCGGGATGCGCGGCGCGCCCTGGCGTGGGCATAGCCACGATGTCGGCGATGGTTCCGGCGTCGAGCGCATTGGTCCTGCCCGCGCCGGGCACGTCCTCCATCGTCAGCGTGGTGCAGCGGCAATATACCAACGCCGTCGAGCAGCAGGTGGTTCTGTCGACGTCCGCCACGACCTCCGGACAGAACTTCCTGGGCATCCAGGCCTTCGGCCCGGTCGAAACGGCGGCGATGCCGGGCGGCACGCTTGCCTACAGGCCGGTGCGCCATTCGGCGATCCTGTCCGAGATACGGACCTATTTCCCCGGCAGGACGCTTGCGATCTCCACCAATTTCGTGCGCAACGGCTACGGGCCGTTCGGCTATGCCTACGGCCGGGGCGCCGGCAACGACGGCTGCCTCTACGGCTGGCAGCAGATCCGTTCGGACGAGGCGGATCGCAACAGGCTCGACAGCCTCGGCATGATCCAGATTCGCCTGCGCGTCTGCGAGGCGGGCGCATCGGAGAAGGACCTGGTCGAGCTGATGTATGGCTATACCATCGTCGGCGGCTTTGCCGGGGCGACGTGGAATCCCTACGGCAAGCCCGCGCCCGTCGATCAGGAGATCGGCGGCGGCGCGCCGCTGCGCGTGCCGCTCGACGACGGCAAGGCGGCGAAGGAGGAACCGGGCCAGCGCGTTGCCCGGACCCGCGCCGTACCGGAGAAAAAGCCGGTGCCGCGGACGGAAACCACCGGGACCGGCGGCGCCGTCATCGTTCCCTCGCCCTCGGGCGACGACGCAACCGCGACTGCGGCCGACACCGTCGTCGTGCCTTCGCCCGTATGCGTGACGGGGGCGTCGGGGGCAGCGACCTGCAATTGACCGCCCATCCGGCTACCCTAATTTTTCCTTAAGAATATACCTGTAAATCTCGCCTCAACGCTATGATGGCGAAGGACGGGTGTATGAGACATTCCGGCACGGTAATTCTATGGGCGCTCGTGTCCGCCCTGGTGATCCTCGTGATCACGCTGCCTATCAATCTGCAAACCCAGCTGGTTGCCAGCATCGCCGTGGTCACGTTCATGGCGGTGATCAAGATATTGCGTGCGCAGGGCACATGGCGCCTCATCGCGCTCGCCTTCGGCACGGCGGTCGTGCTGCGCTATGTCTACTGGCGCACGACGAGCACCCTGCCGCCGGTCAACCAGCTCGAAAACTTCATTCCCGGCTTCCTGGTCTATCTCGCCGAGATGTACAGCGTGATGATGCTGGCCCTCAGCCTCTTCGTCGTGGCCATGCCGATGCCTCCGCGCAAGAGCCGCATCGCCGTGGACGGCAGGCTGCCCTCCGTGGATGTCTTCGTGCCGAGCTACAACGAGGACACGGCCCTTCTGGCCAATACGCTCGCGGCGGCCAAGACGATGGATTATCCGGCGGACAAGCTGACGGTCTGGCTGCTCGACGACGGCGGCACGGAGCAGAAGCGCAATGCCGCCTCGGTGGTGGAAGCCCAGACAGCCGGCGCGCGCCACCGCGATCTGCAGGCGCTCTGCCGCGAGCTCGACGTCAACTACCTGACCCGCGCGCGCAACGAGCATGCGAAAGCCGGCAACATGAACAACGGCATGCAGCACTCGACCGGCGAGCTGATCGCCGTCTTCGATGCCGACCATGCCCCCGCGCGCGACTTCCTGCGCGAGACGGTCGGCTATTTCTCGGACGATCCGAAGCTCTTCCTCGTCCAGACGCCGCACTTCTTCCTGAACCCCGACCCGCTGGAGCGGAACCTGCGCACCTTCGAGACGATGCCGAGCGAGAACGAGATGTTCTACGGCATCATCCAGCGCGGGCTCGACAAGTGGAACGCGGCCTTCTTCTGCGGCTCGGCGGCGGTCTTGCGGCGCACCGCGCTCAACGAGGCGGGCGGCTTTGCCGGCCTTTCCATCACCGAGGACTGCGAGACGGCGCTGGCGCTCCATTCGCGCGGCTGGAACAGCGTCTACGTCGACAAGCCGCTGATCGCCGGCCTGCAGCCGGCCACCTTCGCCAGCTTCATCGGCCAGCGCAGCCGCTGGGCGCAGGGCATGATGCAGATCCTGCGCTTCCGCTTCCCGCTCTTCAAGCGCGGGCTCTCGCTCTCGCAACGCCTTTGCTACATGTCGTCCATGCTGTTCTGGCTGTTCCCGTTCCCGCGTACGATCTTCCTTTTCGCCCCGCTCTTCTACCTGTTCTTCGACCTGGAGATCTTCACGGCCTCGGGCGGCGAGTTCCTCGGCTATACGCTCGCCTACATGCTCGTGAACCTGATGATGCAGAACTATCTCTACGGCTCGTTCCGCTGGCCGTGGATATCCGAGCTCTACGAATATGTGCAGAGCGTGCATCTCCTGCCCGCCGTCGTCTCGGTCATGCTCAATCCGACCAAGCCGACCTTCAAGGTCACGGCGAAGGACGAATCCATCAAGGTCGCCAGGCTTTCCGAGATCAGCCGGCCGTTCTTCGTGATCTTCGCCGTCCTGTTCGCCGCCTTCCTGATGAGCATCTACCGCTTCTACTCCGAACCCTACAAGGCCGACGTCACCTTCGTCGTCGGCGGATGGAATCTGCTGAACCTCCTCATCGCCGGCTGCGCCCTCGGCGTCGTTTCCGAGCGCAGCGAGCGGGCGGCGAGCCGGCGCGTGACGATCGAGCGCCGGTGCAGCTTCGTCTTCGGCGGGCGGGACTATCCCGCGACGCTGGAGAACGTGTCGGCCCACGGCGCACGCATGCAGGTCTTCGGGATCGAGGAGGAAGCCCCCGTCGGAGCCGCCGCCGAATTGCGCTTCGTGCCCTATGGCGCCGAGCACGAGGAAGTGCTGCCGGTCGACATCCGCAATCACGAGAACCTCGGCACTGTCGTGGCGATCGGCTGCCGCTTCATGCCGGAGGTCGCCCGTCATCATGCGCTCGTCGCCGACCTGATCTTCGCCAATTCCAAGCAATGGAGCGATTTCCAGGTGTCCCGCCGCTACAATCCGGGCCTCGTACGCGGCACGCTGTGGTTCCTCGGCATCGCGCTCTACCAGACGAGCCGCGGGCTCCTTTATCTCCTGCGCAGCATGGGCGGGCGCAAAGAGGAGGTGGCCTCGTGATCGCTGCTGCTGCAAGGATTGCGTTGCTCGGCCTTTTCCTCCTCTCCTTCGCCCCGGCCGGCCTCGCACAGGAAAACGCGGTACCCTTCGACATGTCCGGCGAGCGCCCGGCCGGAGAAAGGACGCCGGAGACGGTCGGCGGCGAGCCGGCCGTTACGAAGGTGCCGGAAAAGAGAGCCGCCGCGGCCGAGACGGCCATGCGGCGCTATGTCATCCCGGGCGCCTCGCTGCTTCTTGGCGGCGAGGTCGACAGCCAGTCCTTCCCCATCTACCTGACGAAGGCGCAGGCGGGCGCCGCAACCGCCATCCACCTCGGCTACTCCAACGCCGTCGTTGTCGCGCCCGAATCCTCGAAGCTGACGGTCGTGGTCAATGACGTCCCGGTCGGTAGCGTTCCGGTCCAGTCGCCGGAAGGCACGAAGGATGTCGATTTTGCCCTTCCTGCCGGCCTGCTGCGGCCGGGCGTCAACCGCGTCACCTTCGCGGTGGCGCAGCGCCACCGTACCGACTGCACGGTCCGCTCGACCTATGATCTGTGGACGGCGCTGGACCCGGCGCGCACCTACCTTGCCGTGCCGCGCGAAGCCGACGGGCGGTTGCTGACGGCCGACGACATCGCCGCCGTCGGCGTGGGGCCCGAGGGCCGGACGCGCTTCGTGATGGTCGTGCCGGAAATGGGCCAGCCGGCAGCGGCCCGCGCCCTGATGCGCCTCAGCCAGGGGCTGGCCTTGATGGCGAAGATGCCGAACCAGACGTTCGACGTCGTCGAGACATTGCCGAAGACGGCCGGGGCCGGGGAGATGACGGTGCTGGTCGGCACGGCCGGCACTCTCGCGCCGCTCCTGCCGGACCTGCCGGCGATGGCGCGCACCTCGGCCGTCTCCACCTTCGTCGACGCGCCCTCCGGCGACCGCAAGGTCTTCGTCGTCAGCGGGCCGGACTGGCCGTCGATCGAGGCGGCGGCGGAGGGCATCGTCTCGCCCGTCGACCGGCCGCCGGGCGTCAGCCGCGAAGCGCTCAGCGTGCGCCAGCGCAACGGCGCCGAAATGCCGCTGGTGACGGGCGAATCCCTGCTGACCTTCGCCTCGCTCGGCGTGCGCACCAGCGAGTTCGGCGGCCGCCGCTTCCGCACCGGCTTCGACATCGGCATCCCGTCCGACTTCTATGCCGGCGCTTACGGCGAGGCGACGCTCCTGCTCGATGCGGCCTATTCCGCCGAAGTGCTGCCGGGCAGCCACATCGACGTCTACGTCAACGGCAACATCGCCTCCACCGTGCCGATCACCAGCCGCAAGGGGGGCATCTTCCGTCACCTGCCGATCCGCGTGACGATGCGCCATCTCCGGCCGGGGCCGAACCGGATCGACCTGGAGGCTGTCCTGACGACGCAGGCCGATACGGTCTGCGCGCCCGGCGCCACGGCGCTTGCCGAGCCGCGCTTCGCCCTCTTCGATTCCTCGGAGTTCCGCATGCCGCGCTTTGCGCGCATCGCGCAGCTTCCGAACCTTGCCGCACTCTCGGGCACCGGCTTTCCCTATAACGGGCAGGCCGATCCGACCGCGCTCTATCTCGACCGCCTCGACGGCGACACGCTTTCGGCGGGCGCGACCTTCCTCGGCAAGATGGCGGTGTCGAGCGGGCGCACGGTCCAGGTTCGCCCGGAAACCTCGGCGCTGGCGATCAGCGGGCGCAACGCCATCCTCATCGGCACGATCTCGCAGCTTCCCCCGCTCGTTCTCGGCCAGACCCACATCGCGGCCGAAAGCGCCTCCGTGTGGGGGGCGCCGGTTTCGGGCGGCACGCAGCCGGGGGCGACGCAAGAGGCTTTTGCCGAATGGCAGTCGCGCGTGCGCGGCGGCTCCTGGCGCGGCCAGATATCCGCGCTCGAAGCCTGGCTTCAGGATACGTTCGACATTTCCTTCTCTTCCTTTCGCCTGCTGCCGGGCATGGAGGCGCAGGTCGTGCCGGACGAGCGGGCGCGCTTCCTCATCGCGCAGGGCGACAACCCGGAGGAAACGGCGACCTGGACCGTGCTGACGGCTCCGAGCGGCGCGGCGCTCAAGGCCGGTATGGCCGACCTTGCGCAGGATGCCCGCTGGCAGCAGCTCGACGGCTACGCCAGCCTTGCAGGCGGCGATGCCGACGCGCTCGACACGCGCACGGTCGCCCGCGCGCGGTTCGTCGCCACGCAGCCCTGGACCTTCGCCAACCTGCGCCTCATCGCGGCCAACTGGCTTTCGTCGAACATCCTTGCCTATGCGGCGATCTTCTGCGCCCTCTCGATCCTTCTCGGCATTGCCACATCGCTCTTGTTGCGGCACTTCGGAAGACCTTCGTGAGCCGGGATTTACGGGTGGTTAACCATATCGCGCTTTTATCGGGTCCGGTTGGCTCTTCCTGGGGGACATGGCGACATGTCCCGTCGTTCATGGCGCATGGTGTCGCCGCGGTCCAGGCCGGGAGCCGGATGTCGCTCGCATACCGAGGAAGGTCGGGATGAAGTCGATCTTGATGGCGTTCGTCCTCGTCTTTGCCGGCGCGCTCAGCCTGACCGGCCTTTTTTCCGGCGGCTCCGATCGCCGCGCGCCGGACCTCGACGCCGGCCATGTCACGGAGGCAAAGCAGCCGCGGCGGCTCGTCGCGCAGGCGGACGGCGAGGCTGCCGCAGGCGCCGGACAGGCCGGCGAGGCGACGCCCGCCAAGCCCGTCGTCGACGAGAGTGCGCTGCGCTATTTCGCGGCCCGTGGCGATACCGCACGGCTCAACGCCGAGATCGCCCGCCTGCGCACGCTCTACCCCACCTGGACGCCGCCGGAAAATCCGCTTGCCGTGCCGGTCAACGAGGACCGGCAGCTCGAGGACATGTGGGCGCTCTACAGCCAGTCGCGCTATGCCGACGTGCGTGCGGCGATCGCTGCGCGCCAGAAGGAGGACCCGCAATGGACGCCGCCCGCCGACCTGGCGGAGCGGCTGGACGTCGCGGAAAAGCGCGCCGCGCTGGTTGCCGCCTCGAACGGCGGGCGAAACGAGGAGGTCGTGCGCATCGGCGCGGAAGCGCCGAGCCTGTTGACCTGCAGCGATGCGGATGTGCTCTGGCGCGTTGCCGAAGCCTTCGCCCGGACGGACCGCCTGCAGCGCGCCAAGGATGCCTATCTCTACATGCTGAACAACTGCACCGACGCGCCGGTGCGCATCGCGACCGTGCAGAAGGCGTCCGTTCTGCTGGGCTATGCCGACATGCAGGACCTCCTTGCGCGCGAGCATGCCGCGACGGACGGCGCCAAGGAATTCGACGCGATCCGCAGCGACCTTGCCCGCCGCTTCGTCGGCGAGGGCGCCGAAGACCCGGCCCTGACGGTCGCACCCGCCTATCTCAGGACCGTCGAGAAGCTGGTGGCGGAGGAGGGGCTCGCCTCCGATGCGCTGCTGCTCGGCTGGTATCACCTGCGCCGCAACGAGAATGCCGTGGCCGAGCCCTTCTTCCGCAAGGCGCGGACCATCGAGGATTCCGCGTCCGCCTCGCAGGGCCTCGCCCTCATCCTGCTCGCCCGCAAGATGCCGGCCGAGGCGGAGGATGCGATGTATCCCTGGCGCACGAGCTCCGACCAGGCGATGGAGACCTATCTCGCCGCGACCGCCAACCTCCTGGCGCTCGATCCCGTACCGGTGCTGGACACGAAAGTGCTCGGCCGCATCGCCGCGGTGACGCTGGAGCGGAAGAATCCGCAGACCGGCGAGCAGTTCGGCTGGTATGCGCTCGCCATGGACCAGCCGCGGACGGCCGGGCAATGGTTCGCCCAGGTGCTATCCTGGAAGGCGGATGACGAGCCGGCCGCCTACGGGCTCGGCGTCGCGCGCCTGCGCCTCGGCGACACGGCCGGCCTTGCGGCCGTCAAGCGGGCCTGGGCAAAGCGCTCGGAACGCATCGCAAGGCTCGGTGAAGACGGCGCGGAGGAGGCCTCGGCGCTGCTGCGCCGCAAGCTGCCGGCGAAAGCCGCGGCGAGCGACGAGCGGGCCGCCCGGCGGGAGGACGTCGAGGAGCGGCGCCCCGCCGTCGAGGAGGTCGCCGTGCGGCCGCAGCGGTCTCAGCGCACGGCGCGCCGGCCGGAAAGCATCGGCACGAGCTGCCGCACGGCGCGCGATCCGCGCGGCCTTGCCCCCGCGAGCGCGCTGGCGCTCGGCTGGTGCCTGATGGAGATCAATCGCCCGCTGGAAGCGGTGCAGGCGTTCGAGACGGCGCTGGCGGGCGAGGGGCGGACGCGCAGCGACGCGGCCTACGGTCAGAGCCTTGCCTATCTTCGGGCGGGCCTGACGAGCGATGCCGCCGTCGCCGCCACCAAGGCAAGGCTCGATGGCCGCCGCAGCGGCGAGTTGCAGGCCGCGATACTGGCCGACCGGGCCGTCAGCAGTTTTCGCGCGGCGCGCTACCGGGAGGCGCTCGTGTTCCTCGACCAGCGCAAACAGGTCGTGGCTGAGCCGACAGACCTGATGGTGCTGCGCGCCTATGCGTACAAGAATCTCGGCTTGCGCGCCGATGCCATGCGCCTCTTCGAGGCTCTCGGCGAGACCGGCAACCGGGACGCCGTGCGCGCCCTTGCGGAATTGCGCAACGAGCGGGACAGGCGCCAATGAGCGCGACAGGCGATCGGGCGGGCAGGGGGCCTCGCATTTGTGCCCGGTGGAAACGGATTGCGGTAGCGATCCTTGCGGCCGGCTGCGCTGCGATCATGGGGCACCCGGCAGCCTTTTCGCAGGATGCCGAACAGCTCTACGTTAACGAGGACAGCGGCGCGCGCGCTGCGGCCGCGATGCTGGAAGGGCAGGCGAAAGCCGATGCGCTTGCCTTGTCGCGCATTCCCTCCGCAACCTGGTTCATGGAGGGCTCGCCGCAGGAGACGAGGGCCGCCGTCGCCGGTATCGTGGACAGGGCGTCCGCGCAGGACGCGATCCCGGTTCTTGTCGCTTACAACATTCCCCACCGGGATTGTGCGCTCTATTCCGCGGGCGGCGCGCGAAACACGGCCGAATACGGCGCATGGATCGAGGCTTTCGCCGCCGGGATCGGCACGCGGAAGGCGATCGTGGTCCTTGAACCGGACGGCCTCGGCGTCATCCCGTTCCACAGGAACGTCAACGGCGATCCGGAATCCTGCCGGCCCGAAAAGGCCGATCCCGCCCATGCCGCGCAGGAGCGGTTCGCGCAGTTGGGCCGGGCGGTGGAAGTCCTCAAGGCGCTACCGGCCACCCGTGTCTATCTCGACGGCACGAGCAGCAACTGGCTTTCGCCGGGCGATGCCGCCGCGCGCCTGGTCAGGGCGGACATTGCCAAGGCGGACGGCTTTTTCCTCAACGTCTCGAACTTCGAGAGCGATGAGCGGGTGACCATGTTCGCGGCGTGGCTGAGCGATTGCCTCGCCCTCGTCATGGAGGGAGGGCTGGAGGCGAGGAATTGCCCCAGCCAGTTCCATCCGGCGCGCTACGGGGACGTGGCGACCTGGACGGAGACGGACCGGGCCTACGACCTTGCCTTTGCCGAAGCGGGGCTGGCGCGCGACCCGGCTGCGCAGAAGCATGCGATCATCGACACAAGCCGCAACGGCAGGGGCTCGTGGAATGCGCCGGAGGGCGCGTACAAGGATGCCGAGACATGGTGCAATCCGCCGGGACGCGGCCTTGGCCGGCGACCGACCCTTCGGACGGGCAATCCCTATATCGACGGCTTCCTCTGGATAAAGGTGCCCGGCGAGTCGGACGGTCCCTGCCGTCGCGGCACGACAGGGCCGGTCGATCCGGCCCGCGGCGTGGTGGCGCCGCCGGCCGGCGCGTGGTTCCCCGGGCAAGCGCGCGAACTGATAGAACGCGCCAATCCGCCCCTCGATATGGGCAAATGACGGTTTGCCTGACACGGCCCCGCATTGCGGCCGGCCGTGCCGAACTGTTGCAGAACGACAACATCGAATTTGAATCTATTCCCGGCGGATGACGGGCGTGCGGACCGGCCGGGATGCGAAGCGCGGGCACGCCCGCACCATGCGCCGGAAAACATGATATTTTCAGGCATATTTTCTGCCGAGGCCGAAACGGCCGGTAAGACCGCGCCTCGACTTTCTTGAAGGGCGGCGCTTGCGCCCGAATTTCTTTTCCCTCTAAAACACGGTCCAGAAGCGTGGCGCCCTCGCCATGGAAGAGTTGTTGACCGTGCGCGACCCCATCGAACCCGTCTCAGTCCTCCTGTCCGCGGCCGCCGGGAAGAGCCGCGAGCGGCCCGCCGGCATGTCCCGGCGCTGTTCGGATGGTCCGGACGGGAAGGCAGGCAGAACGTGACCTGGGACATACAGACTCTTTTCCGACGCCACGCCAGGGGGATCGCCAGGTCCCTGGCCCGCAAGGGAATGACGGAGGAAACCGCCGCCGACATCACGCAGGACACCTTTCTGCGGGTGATCGCGACGCCGCCGGCCAATGACGCGCAGAATCACAATCCGGCAGCCTATCTCTACCAGGTCTCGCGCAACCTCGGGATCAACCACCGCCGCCGGCAGGCCTTGGTCGAAACCGTCGGCCTCGATGACGAGGAGGCGCTGAACACCGCCGATCCGTCGCCGTCCCCGGAAAAAATCGTCTATTCCCGGCAATGCCTCGTCCAGACCTTCGCCGCGCTCGGCGAACTGCCGGAGCGGACAAGGCGCGCCTTCGAGATGCACCGCCTCGGCGAGCGGACCGTTTCCGAAGTCGCCGAGGAGCTGGATATATCGACGACGCGGGCATGGACCCTCATCCGCGACGCCTATCGCCATCTGGTCGGCCGCGTCGGTGAATTCTGATTTGTTCGCCCGCGAGAGAAAATCTTCCCCGCTCGTTTGTATTATTGATTAGGGGCATGCGGGAATAGCGGACCTCTTCGGTCGCCTCCATGCCGGAAGGATACGAATGAACGGCACGACGCCCGATCAGGATCGGTTGCTGGACGAAGCGATCGACCTGGTCATCCGCTATCAGAACGATCCTGAAAATCCGGTCTCGGCCGAGATGATCCGCGCGTGGCGCACGCGCAGCCCGCTGCATGACCAGATTTGGACGCGGGTATCGAAGGTCCATGGCGCATCCGGCAAGATCCTGAGCGAAGAGCGCCGCAGGGAGCGGCGCCAGAACCTCGGCCTGACGCGGCGCAATCTCGTGCTCGGCGGCTTCACGGCCACGGGAGCCGGGCTCGCCGCCTATGCCTTCGGGCCGCAGATCGTCCTGCAGGCGCGTGCCGACTACCGGACGGCCAAGGGGGAAAAGCGGCGCATCGAGCTGCCGGACGGCAGCGTGGCCACGCTCGGCCCGGAAAGCGCCATCGCCCTGAATTACCGGGACGAGCGCCGCACGGTCGATCTTCTGGCGGGCATGTCCTTCTTCGAGGTGGCGGGCGATCCGGCCCGGCCGTTCTCGGTTCTTTCGGACGGCCTGAGCGCGACCGCGCTCGGCACGGCCTTCGACGTATCGAACGACGGCGGGATATTGACGGTCTCCGTCGACCACGGCCTTGTCGATGTCCGGCTGGCCGCCCCGGTCCTCGGCGACGGCGAAAAGCTGGGCGACGGCCAGTGGATCACCTTCGACCCGTCGTCCGGCGGAATAGACCGCGGCACGCGCGAGAGCGGGCAGGTCGCCGCGTGGCGCGACAATCTCGTCATCGCGCAGAAGGAGGCGGTTTCCGCCCTGGTGGCGCGCATCGGCCGTTGGGTGCCGGGGCGCGTCGTCATCGCCGATCCGTCTATCGGCCGGCAGCGCGTCAGCGGCGTTTTCGACCTGAACGACCCGCTGCGGGCCCTCGAGGCCGCCGTGCATCCGGCGGGCGGCCGCGTGCGCCGGATAAGCTCTTTCGTGACCGTCATTTCGCCGATCTGAACGCGCCTCCGAAAAAAAACTTGAGTGAAAGAGTGAAAATTTCGCCGCCCCGATTGTATCCCCTATAGGGACAGTCGAAACCGGCCGTCCTTCGCGTGGAATTCGATCGACGGAGTGGGCAGATCATGAGGCATGGACGTTGCGGCAGCACATCGACAGGCACAAGGCGCGGCAGGGTGTTGGCCGCCCTGCTGATGACCTCGGCGACCGGCATCGGCCTCGCCGCGACGCATCGTGACGCCGCGGCCCAGGCCCGGGCCGGTTTCGCCATTCCCGCCGGCCCGCTCGGCAATGCCCTGACGGCGTTCGGGCGGCAGGCCGGCCTCCAGGTCACCTACCTCGCCTCCGCGGCGGCCGGAAAGACGTCGCCGGGCTTTTCCGGTTCCGCGAGCCGCGATCAGGTCCTGTCCCGCATCCTTGCAGGGTCCGGCCTCGTCTATTCGTTCCCGAATGCGACCACGGTTGCGATTTCCGCGCCGACGGCGGGCATCGGCGGCGCCGGCGTCGACGGCTCGACGGCTCTCGAGCCGGTCACGGTCGAGGGAGAAAGCGCATGGGGGCCGGTGGACGGCTATGTGGCCAAGCGGAGCGCCACGGGCACCAAGACCGACACCCCCCTGATGCGGACGCCGCAGTCCATCAGCATCGTGACGCGCGACCAGGCCGAGGCGCAGGGCGCGCAGAGCCTTGCGCAGGCGCTGCGCTATTCCGCCGGGGTCGCGGCCGAGGTGCGCGGTTCCGCCACCCGATATGACATCCCCTATATCCGCGGCTTCGGTTCGCCGACGGACCCGGTTCAATTCCTGGATGGCCTGCGCCTGCTGCGTGGCGGCGGCTATGCCTTTCCGCAGGTCGAGACCTATGGCGTCGAGCGGATCGAGTTCCTCAAGGGGCCGTCCTCCACGCTCTACGGCGGGAGCATGTCCGGCGGCCTGATCAATTCGGTCTCCAAGCGGCCGGCCTCCGATCCCCAGCGCGAGGTCGAGGTGCTGTTCGGCAGCCACGACCGCGTGCAGGCCGCCTTCGATTTCTCAGGGCCGGTCGACGAGGACGGCTCGCTGCTCTATCGCATCGTCGGGCTCGGCCGGAAGGCCGATACGCAGGTGGCCGGCACCGAGGAGGAGCGGCACTACATCGCCCCCGCGCTCACCTGGTCGCCGGACACCGACACGTCGCTGACGGTGACCGGCAGCTACCAGCACGACCCGGAGGGCGGCTACTACGGCGTCCTGCCCACGGTCGGCACGCTCTGGGCGAGCCCGGCCGGAACGATCCCGCGCTCCTTCAACGACGGAGACCCGGCGTATCACGAATTCGACCGAGAGCAGGCCATGCTCGGCTACAATTTCGAGCATCGCTTCGACGATACGTGGACGATACGCCACAACCTACGCTACATAGACCTGACCACCCTGACGCGGGACGTGACGACGAGCGGCATGGCGGGCGACGGGCACACGATCAGCCGTTACGCCCTGGGCCAGGACGAAGGGATTTCCGGCGTCACGTCGGACCTGCAATTGCAGGGCGAATTCGATACCGGGCGCTTCCGGCACACGGCTCTCTTCGGTTTCGACTACCAGTATTCGGACTGGCGCCAGATCAGGGACTATGGCGGGGCGCCCGCGATCGATTTCCTCAACCCGGTCTACGGAACCGCGACGAACCTGGCGCTGGCCCGCATAACGAACCAGGAGCAATCTATCCGCCAGTCGGGCCTCTATGCGCAGGACCAGGTCGCCTTCGGCAACTGGACGATGGTTCTCGGCGGCCGCTACGACGCCGTCCGCACGACGACGGACAATCATCTCAACGGCAGCAGCCAGATGCAGAGCGACGGTGCGTTCAGCGGAAAGGCGGGGCTGATCTACAATTTCGACAACGGCGTTGCGCCCTATGCGAGCTACTCGACCTCGTTCCTGCCCACCAGCGGCACGGATGCGGGCGGCAAGGCCTTCGATCCGTCGACGGCGGAGCAGTTCGAAATCGGGGTGAAGTACCAGCCGACGGACTTCGACGGCCTCTTCACCCTCGCCTATTTCGACATTACCCAGCACGACGTCGTGACCGCCCTCAATCCGGTCACACGCTACCAGACCGGCGAGCAGCGCTCCCGCGGCCTCGAATTCGAGGCCAGGGTCGCCGTGACCGACACGATCAACCTCACGGGCGCCTTCACCTATACGGAGGCCGAGATCGTGAAGGGGCTGGGCGTCGATGTCGGGGACTATCCCATCGGCGTTCCCGATCTGACGGCATCCCTGTGGGGGGATTACACCTTCGACAGCGGCGCCCTGGAGGGCCTCAAGGTCGGCGGCGGGGTCCGCTATGTCGGAAAGACGGTCGGTGGATATTCCCCCAACGCCTTCACCCCCGGCGCCACGCGGCTCGATGTGCCCGGCTATACGGTGTTCGATGCGGCGCTCACCTATGACTTCGGCGCGAAGATGCCGGACCTGAAGGGGCTGACGGCGCAGCTCAATGTCAGCAATTTGCTCGACAGGACCTATGTGACCTGCCTTTCCAACAACTTCTGCAACTACGGCAACGGCCGTGCGGTGTATGCAAGCCTCAAGTACCGTTGGTGACGGCCGTGCATTCGAACCCGACATCCAGCGACACGATTGCCCGTCCGGCCGGCGGGGGGCGGGTTTCCACCCTTGCCGGCCTGAGTGCCCTCTATGTCGGATTCGGCATGACGATGGGGGTCATCCAGGGCGGCTTTCCGACCGTCATGCGCGCGCAGGGCATGAGCATGGCATCGGCGGGATGGCTCTATGCGCTTTACCTGCCGTTCGGCGTCGCGTTCCTCTGGTCGCCGCTCGTCGACCGATGGCGGCTGCCGCTGCTGGCGCCGCGCATCGGCTGGATCGTGCCGTTGCAGATCCTGTCGGCGTTTGTCGTCGCCGGCGTCGCCTTCATGGACGGCGCGTCCATCGCCCTTCTCTTCGCCTTGGGCTTTCTGGTCGCCTGCGCCATGGCGACCATGGATATCGCGCTCGACGGGCTGGCGGTCGACCTGGTCGCGCCGTCCTGGCGGCCGGATGCGGCGGCGGCGAAGCTGGCGGCCCTGTCCGTCGGCGCCATGATCGGCACCGGCGCCTTCGTGGCGCTGTTCCAAAGCATGGGCTGGCAGCCCATCTTCCTGTGCCTTGCGGCTGTCCTCCTGCTGCTTGCCCTGCCGGTCCTGCCGCTGGTGCCCGCCGAAAGAGCGCTTGCGGCGCGCGGCGATGACGCCGCTTCCCCCGACAGGGCCAGCCTGACGAGGATCCTGGCCGATCCGCTGCAACGAAAGCGCCTTGCCCTGCTGACATTCGCATGCTGCGTGATCTTTCCCCTGTCCGGCCTCAACCGCCTGATGCTGGTCGACCTCGGCCTGCCGGTCGAAACGATCGGCTGGGTCGTCGGCACGATGGGGCCGGTCGCCATGCTCGTCACGGCGCTGGTGTCGATGCCGCTCATGCGCCGGGCGGGGCTCGCCGGATCGCTGGCCGCGTTCACGATGTTGGGCCTGCTGGCGCTTGCGGCCATGGCGGCGGGCTACCGGGGCGTCTTCCCGCCGGCCGCGGTCTGCGGGACGGTCCTTGCCGGCGCGGCGGTCAGCGGCATCTATGTCGCGCTGACCGCCAGGATACTCGGATGGGCGGCCGGCCGGCAGCCCGCGACGGACTATGCCGTTTTCTACGGCATCGGGCGGCTCGCCAGCACGATCGTCATGATCGGCGCCGCGCAGTTCATCGCCCATCTGGGCTGGCTTTCGTTCTACGGACTGGGCGCGGCGGCGCTGATCGTCGTTTTCGCACTGATGCGCGGCCCGGTGTCGGGCGGGGCATGACGCAGTTTCAACGCATTGGATGGTGATGCCATGACACTTCTTGTTGCCGAGGCCCGCACCCGGCTCCCCGACGCCGTATCCATCGTCAGGGACGTCTGCGAGCACTTCCTGGAACACGATGCCCGCATCGTCGTGGAAGGCGACACCCATACGGTGACGTTCGACTTCGGCGTCGGCACCCTGCAGGTACAGTCGGACGCCTTGACCCTTCGCGCGCAGGCGAGGGACATCAACGAGCTCTATTTCCTGCGGATGGTCCTTGCCGGCCATGTGAAGGAGTTCGCCGGAGAGGCCGAACCCGAGATCGTCTGGAGCGGGGCCGGCAGCGACCTCGTCACGCCGCCGAACTTCCGCCTCGCCCGCGTGGCGGCGGTCCGGGACGTGACGGCGCATATGCGCCGCATCACGTTTTCCGGCGGCGATCTGGCGCGCTATGCCGGTAATGACAATATCCATGTCGGGCTCGTCATCCCGCCCGAGGGCCACGACCCCGTCTGGCCGACCGTGGGCCGGGACGGGCTCATCCAATGGCATGCCGGACCCGGCCGCCCCGCGATGCGCCGCTATACGGTCCGGCGTTACGATGCGGCGGCCGGAACGCTCGACATCGACTTCGTCGTGCACGCGGATGCCGGGCCCGGATCGGCCTTCGCATTGCGCGCGCAGGCCGGCGACATCGTCGGGCTGCTCGGTCCGGGCGGCGGCGGCATCCCGGTCGAGGCGGACTGGTATCTGCTCGCGGGGGACGAGACGGCTTTGCCGGCGATCGCCCGCATCGTCGAGGCGCTTGCGCCGCAGGCGCGCGGCATCGCCCTGATCGAAGTGGCGGACGCTGCCGAGGAACAGAAGATCGGCGCCGGGGGCGGCATCGATATCCGCTGGCTGCACCGCAACGGCGCCGGGGCCGGCACGACGACGCTCCTGCCCGACGCGGTGCGCGCGGTCGTCTTTCCCGGCGAGGGGGCTTCCATCTTCGCCTGGGTCGCCTGCGAGCTCGACGGCTTCAAGGCCATCCGCGCGCATCTGCGCAAGGAGCGCGGGCTGAAGAAGACGGAGCACTTCGCCGTTTCCTACTGGCGGAAAGGCAAGACGGACGACGATACGTTCGACCGCGACGACGGTTGATGCCCGTCGCCGCGGGGCGGGGCAGGATCAGCCGAGCCGGCCGTATTGCCGCATGACGGCGAGGAGGTCGTCATGGGGGATGGCATCGACGCGCAGGCGGTCGTGCGGCGTGCCGCCCATGCTCTCCGCCGCCAGCATCGCATTGACCACCGCCTCCTCAACGCTGTCCACCGCCGCCAGATAGACGGGGTCGAGATGTTCGTCGTTGACGATCTCCAGGCTCAGCCGTGCCGGTGCGCGGTGCGCCATCGGCTGGGGGTTGGCGGTGGAGAAGGCGAGGAAGATGTCGCCGGAATTGTTGCCGCCGGGCGTGCCGCCCCGGCCGATGCCGATGGCGGCGCGGCGGGCGAGGCGCTTCAACTGGTGCGGGGCCATGGGCAGGTCGGTGGCGATGACGACGATGATCGAGCCGCGCTCCTTGAGCTGGCTTTGCGGCGTGTTGTCCTGGAGGTGCTTTCCGACCGGCACGCCGCAGATCGTCAGCCAGTCGCGCTGGCCGTGGTTGGCCTGGACGAGCGTGCCGATCGTGTAGTCCCGCCCGCCGAACTCGACGACGCGGGAGGATGTGCCCGTGCCGCCCTTGAAGCCGTAGGTGATCATGCCGGTGCCGCCGCCGCAATTGCCCTCCGCGACGGGGCCGCGGGAGAGGTCGTCGAGGGCGGCGCGTGCGTCCGCCTCCGTCACGGGCAGGCCGTTGATGTCGCTGAGCGCCCCGTCGTAGGTCTCCGCGATGACGGGCATCAGCCAGAGGAAGTCGCCGATCTCGTAGGTCGAGGCATAGCGCTCCAGCATCCAGCGGATCGTCGCGTGATGGGTGATGCCGACGCCGTGGGTGTTGGTGATCATGACGGGGCCGAGGAACGTGCCGCCGTCCTCGATCCAGTGCGTGCCGGTCATCTCGCCGTTGCCGTTGAAGCGGTGCACGCCGGCATGGACGGGCACGGGCGTCTCGCTGTCGCTGTGCGGCAGGATGGCGGTGACGCCGGTGCGCACGGGAAGCTTGCGGCCGGGGCGCGGCACCTCCTCGCGGATGGTCCTGAAGCCGACGGCGACGCCCTCGACATCGGTGATGGCGTTGAAGGGGCCGGTGCGGCCGGCAAAGGGCAGGCCGAGGTCGCGGGCGCGGGGTTTTGTTTTCTGGATCATGGTCATTTCTGCCGGGAGCGAAGATAGAGGCCGAGGGAGGCGACGAGGAAGGAGAAGGTCAGCATCATCACGGCGATGGCGTTGATCTCCGGCTTGATGCCGCGCCGGAGCATGGCGAAGATGAACATCGGCAGCGTCGTGACATCGACGCCGGCGATGAAATAGGTGATGACGAGATCGTCCATCGAGATGATGAAGGCGAGCAGCGCGCCGCCGACGATGCCGGGCAGGAGCTGCGGGAACACGACCTTGCGGAAGGTCGTCCATTCGTTCGCGCCGAGATCGGCCGATGCGTGCTCCAGCGTGCGGTCCATGCCGGCGAGCCGGGCGGAAACGACGATGAAGACATAGGAGATCAGGAAGGTGCACTGGCCGATGATGATCGTCTTCAGGCCGAGATCGATGCCGGTATTGACGAAGAAGATCAGCAGCGCGATGCCGAGCACGATATCCGGCATCAGCATGGGCATGAACATGGCGACCCGGTAGAAGCGCCGCCCGAGGAAGTCGAAGCGGTAGAGCGCGATGGCCATCGCCGTGCCGAGCACGGTGGCGATGGCGGTCGTGGAGGTGGCGATCGTCAGGCTGTTCCAGACGGCCTGCACGAGCTGGTCGGTGGATTCCAGATAGAGCGCGTTCTCCGAGATCGTCGTCTTGAAGCCGAGGACCTGGGCGTACCATTCGGTGGTGAAGCCCGTCCAGGTCATCATGTTGATCGGGTTGGCGTTGAACGAATAGACCGCGATCAGCACCAGCGGGATGTAGATGAAGGCGAAGAACAGCGCGGTGTAGGCGACGAGGCCGCCGCGGGCGAGGGTGGCGAGGATTTTCATGGGGCGGGCCTCCTCAGCGTCCGGCGGCGTCGATGCCGCGGCGGCCGGAAACGACGACGTGGACGAAGAGCAGCACCAGCATGACGGTCATCACCATCATCGCGAGCGCGGAGCCGAAGGGCCAGTTGCGCGCGGCGAGGAACTGCTGCTCGATGAGGTTGCCGAGCATCATCACCTTGGCGCCGCCGAGGATCGCCGGCACGACGAAATTGCCGAGCGCGGGGATGAAGACGATCACCGCCCCGCCGGCGATGCCCGGCGCCGTCAGCGGCAGGATGATGCGCAGGAACGTGCGCACCGGCCCGGCGCCGAGGTCGAGCGAGGCGCGCACCAGCGTCCAGTCGAGCTTCTCGACGCTGGCATAGACCGGCATGAACATGAACGGGATGAAGACATAGACCATGCCGAGCACGATCGCACCGTCCGTGTAGATCAGCTCCAGCGGCCGGTCGACGATGCCGGTGTTCAGCAGCACCGCGTTGACGAGGCCGGTCTGGCGCAGGATCAGCACCCAGATGAAGAGCCGCACGATCAGGCTGGTGAAGAAGGGGAGCGTGATGAGGAAGAGGCAGAAATTCTTCCAGCGCTCGGAAAGCCGGCTGATGCAGAAGGCGGCCGGGTAGCAGACGAAGAGCGTCGCCACGACCGTCACCGCGGCGATCTTCAGCGAGCGCAGGAAGATGGCGATATAGACGGGGTCGAAATCCTCGAACATCGGATCGGCGAAGCCGAGGATGCGGCCGTAATTGTGCGGATACCAGCTCCATTCCACTCCGCCGTAGAGGCCGGGCGCGAGAAAGCTCGTCACGATCATGATGGCGAGGGGGCCGAGGAAGAAGACGGCGAGGAACAGCGAGACCGGCCCGAGGAGGACGGCGAGGTGGGCGCGGCGGCGCAGGGCGGCGGACGGCATGTCAGGCGGCCTCCGCCGGAATGAGATGGACCGCCGCGGGATCGTAGGCGAGGCGCGCGCGGCGCGACTGCTCGATCTCGCCGACGAGGCTGCGCCGGCCCGCCGGGATTTCCGCGACGACGCGCCGGCCGGTCGCGGTGCGGCCGAAAAGCTCGAAGGTGGAGCCGACGAAGACGACCTGTTCGAGATCGACGTCGAGGCTCGGGGCGGTTTCGCCGGGCGGCGCCAGGAAGAACTGCTCGGGACGGATGAGGGCGGTCGCCGCGCCTGTCGGGCCGGCCTGCGCATGGGCGATGGCGATGCCGTCGGCGGTCACGAGCGTCGTGCCGTCGCTCTCGCCCTCGAAGAGGTTGCTCGCACCGACGAAGGTGGCCACGAAGCTGTTTTCCGGCCGGTCGTAGATGGCGCGCGGCGTGTCGAGCTGCTGGATGCGTCCGCCCGAGAGCACGGCGACGCGGTCCGACATGGTCAGCGCCTCCTGCTGGTCGTGGGTGACGAAGATGAAGGAGATGCCGAGCTCGTGCTGCAGCGTCTTCAGCTCGATCTGCATGGCCTGGCGCAGGTTCTTGTCGAGGGCCGAGAGCGGCTCGTCGAGCAGCAGGAGCTTTGGGCGGGCGATGATGGCGCGGGCGAGCGCCACGCGCTGTTGCTGGCCGCCGGAAAGCTGGCGCGGCTTTCGCCCCTCCATGCCTTCCAGCCCGACCATGCGCAGCGCCTCGGCGACGCGCCGGACCCGCTCGGGCCTTGCCACGCCCGCCACCTCCAGTGCGTAGCCGGTGTTCTCGCCCACGCTCATGTGCGGGAAGAGCGCATAGTTCTGGAACACCGTGTTGACCGGGCGGCGATAGGGCGGCCGGTCCGTCATGTCCTCGCCGTCGATCAGGATACGGCCCGAATCGAGCGCGACGAACCCGCCGAGCGCCTGGAGCAGGGTGGTCTTGCCGCAGCCGGACGGGCCCAGCAGCGTCAGGAATTCGTTGCGCCGGACGTCGAGGTCGATCGCGTCGAGCGCCGTCACTGTCTGGCCTTCGGGCGTGGCGAAGGCTTTGGCCGCCTTCTCCAGGCGGACTATGGAATCTCGCATCGTCGTTCCCCATTATGTTATAAAAATAACGCTTGTGCGATTTAGATATCTGGATACCATTTGCGCATCCAAGTCAACGGCCGAAAGAAGCCGGGGCGGGAACGGCGGCGTAAAGGAAAGCGCCGGGGCCACCATGGCCGAACCATCAGAGGAGACTATCGATGACGAAAACTGATCGTGCCGGCGCCTCCGGCTTTTGCGCATGGACACGCCGCGCGGCCCTTTCGCTCGGCGCCCTTCTTGCGGCATCGGGCATGGCGGGTGCCGCCGAACTCAACATCTACAACTGGGGGGAATACATCAACCCGGAGGTCCTGAAGAAATTCGAGGAGGAGACCTCGATCAAGGTGAACCTGTCGACCTATTCCTCAAACGAGGAAATGCTGGCCAAGATCCAGGGCGGCGCGACGGGCTATGACATCGTCTTCCCGTCCGTGCATATGCAGGACATCATGGCCAAGCTCGACCTCCTGGAGAAGACCGACATCGATACCTACGAGGGCTTCAAGAACATCGACCCCGCGTTCCTGCGCGCCAAGAGCGACCCGAAGGGCGAATATTGCCTGCCCTATGCCTGGGGCTCGGTCGGTATCTTCTACAACCGCGCGATCCTCGGCAAGGACATCACCGGATGGAAGGACCTGATCGAGACGGTGAAGGCCAAGGGCCTGAAGTTCACCCTGCTCGACGACATGCGCGAGGTGCTCGCCGTCGGCCTCATGCTCAACGGCCACAAGATCAACTCCACCGACCCGGGCGAGCTCCAGCAGGCGGCCGACACGATCATCGCCATGAAGCCCGATGTCGCGGCCTTCACCTATGACGAGCGCCCGATGGTGCAGGCGGGCGACGTCGCGGCCGGCCACGCCTTCGTCGGCGCCATGGTGGACGTCTTCGCCAACGAGAAGGATCTCGGCTACGTGATCCCCGAGGAGGGGGCGACCATGTACCAGGAGGACATCTGCGTGCTGAAGAGCGCGCCGAACAAGGACAGCGCCATCAAGTTCCTCCAGTTCTACACGCGCCCGGAGATCGTCGCGCTCAACGTCTCGCAGCAGACCAACGGCACGGCGAACGTGCCGGCGCGGGAATTGACCCCGGAAAAGATCAAGAATAGCAAGGAAATCAACCCGCCGGCCGAAACGATGGCGCGCCTTCAGATATTCGAGGATCTGGGGCCGGCCCTGCGGCAGCTGGACCGCGTGTGGACGCGGGTAAAGACCGCCCAGTGAGTGCGGCATGAGCGCGGTTGATCCCCGCCCGTCTTGCGACGGGCGGGATTTCGAGGAGAGGGGCGACGTGTCGAAACGCATTCTGAAGCTCGTTCAGTCCGACGATCTCAGGCGGTCCAAGTCCGACAAGCTGATCGCCCATTATATCGAGCGCAACATCGCCGAGCTTCCCTTCGAGACGGCGCGCTCGATCGCCCAGCGCCTCCAGCTCTCGCCCATGACCATCGGCCGCTACCTGCGCCGAATGGGCTTCGACGGGCTCGACGAGCTGAAGGGGGAGCTTCGCCGCGGCAGCTCGAACCCGGCATGGCAGGTCAAGGGCCAGGTCGACCGGCTGGAGCAGGACCGCGAGGAAGGAAAGCTCCTTGCCGGCCTCATCCGACAGCAGATCGACAATCTCGGCGAGATCTACGCCATCACCACCGCGCCGGAATGGCAGCAGACCATCGATGCGCTGATCGGCGCAACCGAGGTCTATGTCGCCGCTTACCAGAACGTGCGCGGCATTGCGCAGTACTTTGCCAGCCAGCTGTCCTATACGCGGCCGCGCGTGCAGTTCGTCGACGGGCTCAACGGCACCTATGCCGAGCTGCTCGACGGCTCCGTCGAGGGCCGCCTTCTCTTCCTGCACGACGTGCGCCGCTTCGCCGCCAAGGCCCGGCCGCTCGCGCTGGAGGCGCGCCGGGCCGGCGTCAAGGTCGTGCTGCTCACCGACGAATTCTGCCCCTGGGGGCCGGAGGTCTCCGACATCTGCCTCATCGTGCCCGGATCGCACGGCCCGCTCTGGGACGGTGCCGCGACCATGACCGCCGTGATGGACCTGATGCTCAGCAACATCATCGTCGTCAAGGGAGACGAGGTGAGCGAACGCGTCGACACGCTCACCCGCCTGCAGGACGTCTTCGGGGACTTCGAAAGCTGAGCCCCGCGAGCGGGCGGCGGTGACGGCAATCCCATAGAGCCCGCACCCCGGCGTCGGCAGGCCGCCGCCGATCTTTTCGCGCGCCTGCGCAAGCGCCGGTTCCCGACGGAACATCGCAGCGGTCCCGCGGCAGCGCCGGGCCGGGGATACCCGTGCGCCGTTCAAGATACTTAACATGAGAAATAACTTGACGGGCCCCTATGCTTTTGCAAGTCTATAATCAAAATACAGGTTCACATAATGAACCGAAGGTAAGGCTTTTCATGGGAACCGCCAGGCGCAGCGCGCAGGGCATCGGAAAGACGGCGCCGCTTGGCGCGGGCCGTCAGGAGGGGAGTAGAATCATGACGGATATGACCGTGCCGCCCGCCGGCGCGAACCAGTTGCGCAAGAACAGCCTCGGGGTCGGGGCCATCACCTTCCTCGTCGTCTCGGCCGCAGCGCCCCTGACGGCGGTTGCCGGCGGCGTGCCGCTGTCCATGCTGCTCGGCAACGGGCCGGGCATTCCGCTGACCTTCGCCTTCGTAACGACGGTCCTTCTGCTCTTCGCCGTCGGCTATGTCGCCATGGCCCGCCATATCAGCAATGCCGGCGCCTTCTACGCTTACACCGCACAGGGCCTCGGCGGGCTTTCCGGCGGGGCGGCGGCGCTCGTCGCCATCCTCGCCTACAATGCCATGCAGATCGGTGTCTTCGGCCTGTTCGGCGCGGTGACGGCCGGCTTCTTCGCCGGCTACGGCCTCGACCTTCCCTGGTGGGCCTGGACTTATATCGGCATCGCGCTCGTCGCCGTCTTCGGCTATCGCCGGGTGGATCTCTCCGCCCGCGTCCTCGCCGTGCTGGTGGTGTTCGAATATCTCGTCGTGCTGGTCATCGATGCGGCCATTCTGGCCAAGGGCGGGGACAGCGGGCTTTCGGCCGCGCCCTTCACGCCGTCGGCCTTCATGAGCGGCTCGCCGGCCATCGGCATCCTGTTCTGCTTTGCCGCCTTCATCGGCTTCGAGGCGACGACCATCTACAGCGAGGAGGCCCGCGAGCCGGAAAAGACCGTGCCGCGCGCCACCTATATCTCCGTGCTGATCATCGGCCTGTTCTACACGCTGACCTCCTGGCTGATGGTCAACGGCGCGGGCGTCGACAAGCTGGTGCCGGAACTCCAGGGCCTCGATGACCCCACCACCTTCCTCTTCGGCCTGGCGGACCGCTATGTCGGCGGCGGCATCACCACCGTCATGGGCATCCTGCTCATCACCAGCCTGTTCGCCGGCGTCGTCGCCTTCCACAACGGCGTTGCCCGCTATCTCTATGTCGCCGGCCGCGAGGGCCTGCTGCCCAGGGCGCTCGGCGTCACCCATCCGGCATTCCAGAGCCCGCATGTCGGCTCCATCGTGCAGACGGTCATCGCCGTCGTCGTCGTCGCGCTCTTCGCCCTGACGGGGCAGGACCCGGTGCTGGGCCTCTTCTCCTGGCTCACCAATGTCGGCACGCTGGCGATCATCTTGCTCATGGCGCTGACGGCCTTCTCCATCGTCGCCTTCTTCGGCCGCAATCCGGGCCTCGAGCGCAACAAGCTCACGACGATGGTTCTGCCGGTGCTGACGGGACTGATCCTGCTCGCCCTCGTGGTCTATATTGCCACCAATTTCGGCGCGCTCGCCGGGGCGGAAGGGGCGCTTGCCGTGTTCCTGCCGAGCCTGGTGCTGATCGCCGCCGTCATCGGCTTCCTGTGCGCGCTCCGCCTCAAGATGGGCGACGCCCAGGCCTTCGCCCGCCTCGGCGTGCGGCAGGAAATCTGAGACGGACATCGAGACCAGCCTGAAGGAGCGGCGCGTCCCGGCGCGTCGCTCTCTTGCCGAGGAAAGACCATGCAGGAAAAGATCGAAGCGCTCCGTACCCTCGCCGTCGCCCCCCGTGCGCTCTTCATCGGCGGCGACTGGCGCGCGGCCGACGACGGCGCCACGCTCCCCGTGATCTCGCCGATAGACGGGCGTGCGCTGACGACGATCGCCGATGCCGGCGCCATCGACGTCGACCGGGCCGTCAAGGCCGCCCGCGCCGCCTTCGGGAAGGGCGTCTGGTCGAGGGCCGCGCCGGCCGAGCGGCGGAAGGTGCTGCTGCGGATCGCCGACCTGATCGACAGGCACGCGCTGGAGCTTGCCGTGCTCGGCGTGCGCGACAACGGCACGGAAATCTCCATGGCGCTGAAGGCCGAGCCCGGCAGCGCCGCCGGCAGCTTCCGCTACTACGGCGAGGCGATCGACAAGGTCTATGGCGAGATCGCGCCGACGGCGGAAACCGTGCTCGGCCTCGTCCACCGCGAGCCCGTCGGCGTCGTCGGCGCCATCGTGCCGTGGAACTTCCCGCTGATGATCGGCGCGTGGAAGATCGCCCCGGCGCTCGCCGCCGGCAATTCCGTCGTTCTGAAGCCGGCGGAGGCCGCCTCGCTTTCGCTGCTGCGCCTTGCCGAACTGTGTGCCGAGGCGGGCCTGCCGGAGGGCGTGCTCAATGTCGTGACCGGGCGCGGGGCCGTCACCGGCGAGGCGATGGGACTTCATCCCGATATCGACGTGCTGGTCTTCACCGGCTCGGGCCCGGTCGGAAGGCGGCTGCTCGAATATTCGGCGCGCTCCAACCTCAAGCGCGTCTATCTGGAGCTCGGCGGCAAGTCGCCCAACATCGTCTTTGCCGACGCGCCCGATCTCGACAGGGCGGCAAAGACCGCCGCCTATGGCATCTTCCGCAATTCCGGGCAGGTCTGCGTAGCGGGCTCGCGCCTCCTCGTCGAGCGCTCCATCGCCGAGGACTTCGCCGGGAAGGTGGCGGATATCGCCGCCGCCATGAAGGTCGGCGATCCGCTGCTCCTGGCCACCGAGGCCGGCGCGGTCTCCAGCGAGGCGCAGCTTGCCAAGAACCTCGGTTTTGCCGAGCAGGCGCTCGCCGAGGGCGCGCGCCTGCGCACCGGCGGCCGGCGTATCCTCGCCGAGACCGGCGGCTTCTACATGGAGCCGACCGTCTTCGACGTCACGCCCGCCATGACGCTCGCCCGCGAGGAGGTGTTCGGCCCGATCCTCTCGGTCATCCCCTTCGACGGCGAGGAGGAGGCGCTCGGGATCGCCAATGCCACGGACTACGGGCTTGCCTCCGCCGTCTGGACGTCGAACCTGTCGCGGGCGCATCGCATGGTGCGCGGTATTCGCGCCGGCGTGGTGCACGTCAACACCTATGGCGGGGCGGACAATACCGTGCCGCTCGGCGGCGTGCGCCAGTCCGGCAACGGCCACGACAAGTCGCTGCATGCGCTGGACAAGTATCTCGACCTGAAGACGGCCTGGATCCAGCTCTGATCCGGGAGCGCTTGTGGCGGGGTCTTTTCCTTTCAGGCCGCCAGCGGGAAGACGGCGTTGACCTGCCCCGTGCCGGACGAGGTGAAATAGTCCGTCAGGATTTCCGCCCTGCCGTCGTAGCCGTCGCTGCCGAGCGCGCCGAACAGCATGGCGGTGTCGTGCATGAAGCCCTCGCCGTGGCAGAGCCTGGAATAGAGCGGCAGCATCTTCACGAATTCGTCGTTGCGGCCGCTGCGCCACAGGTCGAGCACGCGCAGGTCCACCTGCCGGTAGAACTCGTCGGAAATGGTGTGGATGCCGGCGGGCGCGGCGTTGTTGTCGTGAATGCGGTGGGAGAGGGAGCCGCTGGCCAGGATGGCGGCGTTGCAGTCGCCGGCCTCGATGGCCCGGCGCACGGCCTGGCCGATGCGCAGGCTCTCCTCCATTTCATGCCAGGGGCACCAGGCCGCGATGGAGAGCAGGCGGAACCGGCCGTCGGCATTGATGTAGCGCATCGGCACCAGGGTTCCGTATTCGACGTCCAGCGTATCGACATGATGGGCCATCATGCGCACGCCCTGTGCCGCGACGAGCCCGGCGATCGCGTCGCCGAGCTCCGGCGCGCCGCGGTAGTCGTATTCGAGGTTCTGGATGAAATGCGGGAATTCGTTGCTGGTGTAGATGCCCTTGTACCGTTCGCGGGCATTGATGTGATAGGCCGTGTTGACCAGCCAGTGCGTGTCGAAGACGACGATCGTATCCACGCCGAGCGCATCGCAGCGCCGGCCGATTTCCGTCAAGCCGTCGATGGCCGGCTGCCGGCAGCCGTGATTGGGGCCGGGCATCTCGGATATGAACATGGACGGGACATGCGTGATCTTTGCGGCAAGCGACAGTTTTCCCATGGCCTTTTCCTCCTCTAGCCGTGCGGGGCTTCGTTCCCGTGCCGACGATAGCGGGGGCCTTGCGGCGGACGTTGATCCAGATCAAATAATAAACATGTTAATTAAATTGGACAGCCGCGGAATGGATCGATATGTGAACCGTAGCTTCAAATATAGACTTGCAATGCACCGCATTTCCTGCCAGATTAATTCGCATGTTAAATATCATCCGCCCGCAGGCTTCGGAGGAGGCGTGCCGGGCGGAAGCGGGTCTGGCGGGGCGGTCCGGAAGGATGCCCGGCAGGCCCGTCCCGCAAGATGAGGAGGATACGGTCGATGAGCGCAAGCGCCCGTCTGCCCAGGATTCTGGTGATCGGCACCGGCGACACCAAGAGCGAGGAGCTTCTGTTCATGGCCGAGGTCATCGCAAAAGCGGGCGGCCTGCCCGTGATGGTCGATGTCAGCATTCTCGGCGATGCGCCCTATATGCCCGACCACTCCAAGCACGATGTCGCCGCCGCCGGCGGCACGAGCATTGCGGCCATCCTCGACGGCGGCGACGAGAATTCCGCCATGGCGGCGATGGCCGGCGGGGCGGCGGCGCTGGTGCGCCGGCTTTCCGAGGCCGGCGAGGTGGACGGTATGATCGCGCTCGGCGGCTCGCTCGGCACCGATCTCGCGCTCGACGTCGCGGCCGTCCTGCCGCTCGGCGTGCCGAAGTTCATCGTCTCCACCATCGCCTATTCCCATCTCCTGCCGCCGGAGCGCATCGCGCCGGACCTGATGATGATCCTGTGGGCCGGCGGGCTCTACGGGCTGAACCCGATCTGCCGGGCGGTGCTCTCGCAGGCCTGCGGGGCGGTCGTCGGCGCGGCGAAGGCCGTCGAGAAGCCGGATTGCGCCCGCCCGCTGATCGGCATGACCTCGCTCGGCTCGGCCTGCCTCAAATATATGAAGGTGCTGAGGCCCGAGCTGGAAAAGCGCGGCTACGACGTCGCCATCTTCCATTCCACCGGCATGGGCGGGCGCGCCTACGAGGCCGTCGCCGCGCGCGGGGAATTCGCCGCCGTCTTCGACTTCTGCCTTCAGGAGGTCACCAACGCGGAGAACGGCTCGGTCGTCACGTCAGGCCCCGACCGCATGGAGAATGCCGGCCGCGCCGGCATTCCGCAGATCGTCGCGCCCGGTGCCGCCGACATGGTGGATATGCCCGCCTGGCAGGAAACGCCCGACCGTTTCGCCGGCCGGCCCTATCACGCCCATAACCGGCTGATCGCCTCCGTCACCGTTTCCCCGCAGCAGCGCCGCGCGGTGGCGCGGGTCATGGCCGCCAGGATGGCGGCGTCGAGCGCCCCCGTCGCCCTCCTCCTGCCGACGCACGGCATCCAGGAATGGGACCGCGAAGGCGAGCCGCTGCACGAGCCGGAAGCGCTCGATGCCTTCCTTTGCGAAATGCGCGACGCCATGCCGGCCGCAATCGAGGTCGCCGAGGTGGACGCCCATATCAACGCGCCGGAATTCGCCCTCAAGGCGCTGGAAATCTTCGACCGCTGGGTCGCCGAGGGCATCGTCGAAAAAGGCCGCGCCGCATGAACCGCGCAGTTCCGCAAAAGGCCCTGATCCTCGATTTCGGCGGTGTCGTCACCCGCACGCTGTTCGAGACGCACGACATCACCGAGCGGGCGCTCGGCCTGCCGGCGGGAACGCTCACCTGGCGCGGCCCCTTCGATCCCGAAAGCGACCCGCTCTGGGTCTCCATGCAGGCGCGCGAGATCACCGAGCGCGACTACTGGATGACCCGCACCCGCGAGGTGGGCGTGCTGCTCGGCGAGGACTGGACCGACATGAAGACCTTCGTGCAGCGTGCGCGGGGGGCGGATGCCGAACTGGTGCTGCGGCCGGAAGCGCGCGATGCGATCCTGAGGGCCAGCCAGGCGGGCCTGAGGCTCGCCATCCTCTCCAACGAGCTCGACCTTTTCTACGGCGTGGCGTTCCGCAAGCGTTTCCCGCTGATCGGGCTTTTCGACGTCATCGTCGACGCCACCTATACGAAGATCCTCAAGCCCGATCCGCGCGCCTATGAGCAGGTGCTTGCCGAGCTCGGCATCGACCGGGCCGATTGCGTCTTCGTCGACGACCAGAAGAAGAACATCGAGGGCGCGGCCGCCGTGAACCTGCCCCATGTGCATTTCGACGTGACCCGGCCTGCCGAAAGCTATGCGCAGGCGCTGAAGATGCTTGGAATTTGAAAGGAAATCCCATGCGCGATTCCAATTTCCTGATCGAGAACAACGCCCGCCACCTGTGGCATCCCATGGCGCACCCCGCGGAAATGCAGGCCAGGCCCCCGCGCATCATCAATGCCGGCGAGGGCGTCGAAGTCACCGACATCGAGGGCCGGACGGTGCTGGACGCGGTCGGCGGCCTGTGGAACGTCAATCTCGGCTATTCCTGCGAGCCGGTGAAGAAGGCGATCCGCGACCAGCTCGACGCGCTTCCCTACTATTCCACCTTCCGCGGCACCACCAATTCGCCGCTGATCGAGCTTTCCTACGAACTCGCCCGGTTCTTCGAGGAGGACGGGCTGACGCGCGCCTTCTTCACCTCCGGCGGCTCGGATTCCGTCGAGACGGCGCTGCGGCTCGCCCGCCAGTTCCACAAGATCAACGGCCAGCCGGAGCGTACCAAGTTCGTCTCCCTGAAAAAGGGCTACCACGGCACGCATTTCGGCGGCGCCTCGGTCAACGGCAATGCCAATTTCCGGCGCAACTACGAGCCGCTGCTGCCCGGCGTCTTCCATCTCGCCGCGCCCTATTCCTACCGCAACCCGTTCAACACCGCGGACCCGGCCGAGATCGCCGGGGCCATCGCCCGCCAGTTCGAGGACGAGGTCGCCTTCCAGGGCGCAGACACCATCGCCGCCTTCATCATGGAGCCGGTGCTGGGCGCGGGCGGCGTGATCGTGCCGCACGAGACCTTCATGCCGCTGATGCGCGCCATCTGCGACAGGCACGGCATCCTGCTGATCGCCGACGAGGTGATCACCGCCTTCGGCCGCACCGGCGCCTGGACCGGCTCGCGCGGCTGGGGCGTCAAGCCGGACATGATGACGACCGCCAAGGCCATCACCAACGGCTATTTCCCCTTCGGTGCGGTGATGATCTGCGACAAGGTGGCCAACGTCTTCGAAGGCAACAGGGACGGCCTCGGCGCGATCGGCCACGGCTACACCTATTCCGGCCATCCGGTCGGCGCGGCCGCGGCCCTTGCGACCCTCAGGGAAACTGCCCGGGTAAACACCGCCGCCAACGCGGCCGCCCGTGGCACCGAGCTGATGGCCGGCCTCGAAGGGCTGAAGGCGAAGCACGAGCTTGTCGGCGACGTGCGCGGCCGCGGCCTGATGGCGGCGCTGGAGCTCGTCTCCGACTGCGCCAGGAAGAGCGCTGCCGCCAAGGACGTCGTGCAGAAGGTCTATGAGGCCGCCTACGAGGCCGGCGTCATGGTGCGCACTTCCGGCGCCAACGTCATCATCTCGCCTCCGCTCGTCGTCACCGCCGCCGACGTGCAGAAGATCGTCTCGGCGCTGGATGCAGGGCTCTCGGCAGCCAGGGGGTGAGGGCGATGGGCAATTTCACCCCCCTCTGCCCTGCCGGGCATCTCCCCCTCAAGGGGGGAGATCGGCAAGAGGCTCGATCCTCGCTAGGATTGCAACGTCAAAGGGGAGCGAAACGCCACTCCATCCAATCTCCCCCCTTGAGGGGGAGATGCCCGGCAGGGCAGAGGGGGGTATCCCGATGACCGAGACCCTGCGCGCCCGCCGCGAACGCCTGCTCGGCCGCAACATGTCGCTCTTCTACGACGACCCGGTGCACCTGGTGCGGGGCGAGGGCGTGTGGCTCTGGGATGCGGACGGGCGGAGGTATCTCGACTGCTACAACAATGTGCCCCATGTCGGCCATTGCCATCCGCGCGTGGTGGAGGCGATCTGCCGGCAGGCCGCCACGCTCAACACCCACACCCGCTACCTGCACGAAGGCATCCTCGACTATGTCGAGCGCCTGACCGCCACCTTCGACGACAGCCTCGACGCGGCGATCCTCACCTGCACCGGCAGCGAGGCGAACGACGTGGCCCTGCGCATGGCCGAGGCCGTGACGGGCCGGCGCGGCGTGATCGCCACCGACTTCACCTATCACGGCAACACCACGGCGGTCTCGCAGCTCTCCACCCGCATGCCGCCGGTCGGCGGCTATGGCGGGCATGTGCGCCATGTGCCCGCACCCGACGCCTATCGCCCGCTCGGCGGCGAGGGCGGCAAAGCCTTCGCCGAAGCCTGGGCAGCGAAGGTCGAGGAGGCCATCGCCTCGCTTGCGGAAAGCCCCTTCGGCTTTTCCGCGCTGATCGTCGATCCCTTCTTCGCCAACGAGGGGTTCCCGGACCTGCCGGAGAATTTCCTCGCCCCCGCCGTCGCGGCGGTGCGCAAGGCCGGCGGCCTCGTCATCTGCGACGAGGTGCAGCCCGGCTTCGGCCGCACGGGCAGCCATATGTGGGGCCACCAGAAGGCGGGCATCGTCCCCGATATCGTCACCCTCGGCAAGCCGATGGGCAACGGCCATCCGGTCGGCGGCGTCGTCGCCGGGGCCGACACGCTGAACGCCTTCCGCAGGGCCTTCCGCTATTTCAACACCTTCGGCGGCAATCCGGTCTCCTGCGCGGCGGCGATGGCGGTGCTCGACGTGCTGGAGGAGGAAAAGCTGCAGGCGAACGCGCTGGAGGTCGGCGCCCATGCGCGGCAGGGCCTGCAAAGGCTTGCGCAAAAGCACGCCGTTATCGGCAATGTGCGCGGCAGCGGCCTGTTCTTCGGCGCCGAGCTGGTGCTCGACCGGGCGGAGAAGACGCCGGCCGCCGATATCGCCACCCGCGTCATCAACGCCATGCGTGAGCGCGGCGTGCTGATGGGCAAGCTCGGCATTCACCAGAACGCCACCAAGATCCGCCCGCCCATGCCCTTCTCCCGGGAGAACGCCGACCTGATGCTCTCGGCGCTCGACGACGTGCTGGGCGGGCTGTGAGCCGATGGACGACATCACCGAAGTCCTGACGCAAAGGGCGATTGCCGCCATCGCCCACTGGGACCTGCCCGAACAGGTGCCGCGGCTCATCAAGTATCGCGAGAACGCGGTCTTCAGGGTGCGGCTCGCCTGGGGCGAACCCGCCGCGCTCCGGCTCCATCGCCCCGCCTATCACGCGCCGGCCGCGCTTGCCTCCGAACTCGCCTTCATGGCGCATCTGCGCAACAGGGGGCTTGCCGTGCCGCAGCCGATCCCGGCCGTCAACGGCGCTCTTCTCGTCGCGTTCGGGGACATGCCCCATCATGCCGACCTGCTCGGCTGGGTGGAGGGCGAGCCGCTGGGCGAGACCGGCGTTCCGCTCGATGCAAAGGGGCGAGACCTGCCCGCCGTCTTCCGCGCCATCGGCCGCGAGATGGCGCTGCTGCACGGCGCCGCCGACGCCTTCCGCCAGCCGGCCGGCTTCGAGCGCCCGGCCTGGGATACGGGCGGCCTTGTCGGCGAAGAACCCTTCTGGGGGCGCTTCTGGGATTGCCCGGCGCTGCCGGCCGCAGACAGGGCCTATCTCGCCGATCTGCGCCGGCGGCTGTCGGCCCGGCTTGCCGCAGCGGCGCCCGCGCTGGACTACGGCCTGATCCATGCCGACATCGTGCGGGAGAACGTCTTCGTGCGCACGGGTGCGGTCGCCTTCATCGATTTCGACGATTGCGGCTTCGGCTTCCGCCTGTTCGATCTCGCGACCACCTTGCTGCGCAACCGGCGCGAGGCGAACTATCCGGCCTTCCGCCACGCGCTTCTGGAGGGCTATGCCGCCGTCCGGCCGCAGGCGCGGGCGGATTTCGCGCATCTTCCGCTGTTCCTGCTGCTGCGCGCGCTCACCTACATAGGCTGGGCCGCCGCGCGGCCCGACCTGCCCGACAATGCCGACCGGCTTTGCCGCTATGTGGCCGACGTGCGGTCGCTGGCCGGGGAGGATGACGGGTCCTATTCGTCGTCGGCAAGCGACGCGCCCGCCTGATTGTGAAACGAGGTGAGCTCCTCGAGCATGTCGATCAGCGTCTCCAGCTTGTCCTGGCCGTAACATTCCTCCAGCGCGGCATAGATCTTCCGGCTGTCCGGCAGGACATCGTGGATGATCGCCTTGCCGGCCGGCGCGATCTTCAGGAGGACGCGGCGGCCGTCCTTCCTGTCCTTGTGCCGGCTGATGAAGCCGCGCTCCTCGAGCGAGCGGATCATGCGCGTCAGGCTGGGGGCCAGGATGAAGGCCCGCTCGGCGAGCTCGGAGGCGTCCAGCATGCCGGATTCCTCGAGCACGCGGATCACCCGCCATTGCTGTTCCGTCACCCCGTGATCGGCCAGCATGGGGCGGAAATGGCTCATCACCGCCTCGCGTGCGCGCAGCAGCGCGATCGGCAGGGAGCGGCGGGTCTCCTTCAGCCGCATCGCATCGTCATCCGGTGATGGTTCCATTCGCATCGTCCATTCCAGTCCCTCGCCGGCCCGTCTGCAATGATATCGGCTCTCTTAACGTGCTAACTGTTCGGTTGCGATATGCAAGGGCAAAAGCGCCCTATGCCGGGATGCCTCCGGCCCCGCCGCCCAGTTTCGCCGACAGCCGGTGCGCGGCATCCAGGACCTTGCGGCCCATCTCCAGCAGGCGCGCCTCGTCGGCACGGACTTCGGGGGCGGCGACCGCCAGCGTCGCGATCGGCTTGCGGTCGGGGGAGAGGACGGCGGCGGCCGTGCTGACCACGCCCGCCTCCAGGCCGTTGCGGCTGACGGACCAGCCGCGCGCGCGCGTTTCGGCGAGCCGCTGGCGAAGGATATCGCGTTCGGTGACGGTCTCGGCCGTGAAGGCGCCGAGCGGTCCCTTCAGCAGGCTCTCCGCCGCCTCCGGCGAAAGATGGGCGAGGAAAGCCAGGCCGGATGCCGTCGCGTGGAACGGCATGACGATGCCGACCTCGACGATGACCCGGTGGGCCTTGGGCGAATCCTCCACATGGAGCGAATAGAGCGCATCCGCCGTGAACTCGGCGAGATGGCAGGTTTCGCCGGTCGTCTCGGCGAGCTCCTTGACGAAGGGGATCGCCGTGCGCAGGAGCGGGAAGCGTGCCTCGCGGATCCGGGCGAGGCGGACGGGCGCCGCGCCGATCCGGTAGCGGCGGGAGGAAGCGTCCTGCTCCAGAAAACCGTAGGCTTCCAGCTCCACCAGCATGCGCCGGGCGGTCGCCTTGTCCATGCCGGCCAGCCGGGCCAGCTCCGACAGCCCCTTGTCCTCCTGCTGGGCCGCCACGAGGTTCAACAGCGACAGAGCTTTTGCGACCGTACCCACGACCCCTCCGATGACCGACATGCAACATGGATTGCAAGTCTGTATTTAAATCATCGGTTTGAAATTTAAACCGGAAAGTTCCGGTTCACCGGGAGGGCAGGGCCTTCGCGGTGGGTCGATAGCTCAATAGACCTTCCCGGTCCCCGTGGTGGGCGGCGTGGGGGCGTTGAAGTCGGCGAGCAGGCGGGTGGTTGCCGTGGCGAGCAGCGTGACGTCGTTGCCGATGGCCACGAACGTGGCGCCGAGGTCGCGGTAGCGCCTGGCAAGGCCGAGATCGCCCGTCAGGATGCCCGCCGCCTTGCCGTGCGACTGGATCCTTTGCAGCGCTTTCTCCACCTCTGCCTGCACTTCCGGCGCGCCGGGCCGGCCGAGGAAGCCCATGTCCGCGGCAAGGTCCGCCGGGCCGATGAAGACGCCGTCGACGCCCTCGGTGCCGGCAATGTCGTCGAGCGCAGCCAGGCCGGCGCGGCTTTCCACCTGCAGGAGCAGGCACACCTCGTCGTCGGCCGTCTGGAGATAGTCCGCCGTGCGGTTGAAGGCCGAGGCCCTCGCAAGCGCCGCCCCGACCCCGCGCACGCCATGCGGCGGGTAGCGCACGGCCCTCACCATCGCCTCCGCCATCGCCTTGCTGTCGACCATGGGGATCAGCAGCGTCTGCGCGCCGATGTCGAGAAGCTGCTTGACGATCCACGTCTCGCCGACCGGCGGGCGGATGACGGCGTGGCTTGCCGTTCCCTTCATCGCCTGGAGCTGCATGACGAGCAGCGGCACGTCGTTCGGCGCATGCTCGGCGTCGAGCAGCAGCCAGTCGTAGCCCGCATCCGCGCAGATCTCGACCGTGTAGGGGCTGGCGAGCGCCTGCCAGAGGCCGATCTGCGCGCGGCCCTCCTTCAGCGCCTGCTTGAAGCGGTTTTTCGGGGCGGGCATGGGACCTCCTATGCGAAGAACAGGCTGACGGTGCCGTAGGGGCCGAAGTCGGCGACGATGGTGTCGCCGTGGCGGGCCTCGACGGGACGGATGAAGGAGCCGGCAAGCACGATCTGCCCCGCCTCGATGCCGTCGCCGTATTGCGCAAGCCGGTTGGCGAGCCAGGCGACGCCGCGTGCCGGCTGGTTGAGCACGCCGGCGCCGAGCCCGGTCTCCTCCACCTCCGCGTTGCGGCTGACGATGGCGCCCATCCAGCGCATGTCGATCTCATCGGGCCTGACGGCGCGTCCTCCCGTGACGATGCCGGCATTGGCGGCATTGTCGGAGATCGTGTCGAAGATGGTGCGGGCCTTCTTCGTCTCCGGGTCGACGCGCAGGATGCGCGTGTCGAGGATTTCCAGCGCCGGGGTGACGTGGTCGGTGGCGTTCAGCACGTCGAAGACGGTGACGCCCGGTCCCCTCAGGGGCGCCTTCATGACGAAGGCGATCTCCGCCTCGACGCGCGGCTGGATGAAGCGGTCCGCCGGCACCCTCGCGCCGTCCTCGAAGACCATGTCGTCGAACAGCACGCCGGAATCGGGAATGTCGATGTTCAGCGCATATTGCATGGCCTTGGAGGTGAGGCCGATCTTCCAGCCGATCACCCGGCCGCCGCCGGCGATCTTCTTCTTCACCCAGGCGCCCTGGATCGCATAGGCGTCGTCCATGGTGATGGCCGGGTGCTTCAGCGACAGCAGGCCGGTCTGGACGCGGGTGCGCTCGGCATCGTCGAGGCTTGCCGCGGCGGCTTCGATCTCGTCCTGCGTCAGCATGCGCGGGCCTCCTCGTCGGCGATGGTGTTGCGCAAAAGGCCGATCCCCTCGGCCTCGACCTCCACCACGTCGCCCGGCTTCAGCCAGACAGGCGGGTCGAAGCGTGCGCCGGCCCCCGTCGGCGTGCCGCAGACGATGACGTCGCCGGGCACGAGCGTGGTGAAGGTGGAGACGTAGGCGACGATCCTGCGGAAGGAGAAGATCATGCGGCCGGTGCGGTCGCTCTGGCGCACCTCGCCGTTGACGCGGGTTTCGAGCGCGATGTCGGCGATCTGGCCCTCGTCGGCGAAGGGCACCAGCCACGGGCCCATGGCGCCGGAGGCATCGAAGTTCTTGCCCTGCGTGACGTTGAACTTGGCGTGGCGCACCCAGTCGCGGATCGTGCCCTCGTTGCACAGCGTCAGCGCCGCGAGATGGTCCAGCGCGTCGGCCTCCGCGATGCGCCGGCCGGCCTTGCCGATGACGATGGCGATCTCGCCCTCGTAGTCGAGCTGGGGGCTTTCCGGCGGGCGGATCAGCGGCCGGCCGTGGCCGGTGAAGGAGCGCGGGAAGCGGACGAACAGCGAGGGATTGGCCGGTGCCGCCTGCCCGTCCCTGTATTCCGCGTTGCGGTCGGGAAAGTTGACGCCGACGCAGATGATCTTCTCCGGTGCGGCGATCGGGATATCGTAGACGATCTCGCCGAGCGGGAAATCCGGCCGGTGGCCGGCGGAGGCATCGAGAAGCGCGTTGAAGGCACCCGCCTCGACGACGTCGCGAAGCGTCGGGAAGCGGGCGCCGTACCGGGCCGAGAGGTCGACCACGCCGGCATCGGTGATCAGCCCGTAGGCATGGCGCTTGCCCGTGCTGAAGCTGGCAAATCGGGGATGGCTTGTCTTCGGGCCTGCCGGTGTCATGGTCGTTTCCTCACGGTGCGATGATCGGCTGGGCCTTGAGCATGGCATCCTGCGGCTCCACGCCCGCAAAGAGGCTGCCGTGCTCGAACCAGGATTTCGGGGCCGGCGCGCCCCACAGCGTCTGGCGCTGCGGGTCCTTCAGGTCCCACTTGATCGGTTCCAGGTCCGGATCGACGGTCTGGTAGTCCGAGCAGTAGATCTCGATGCGGTGGCCGTCGGGATCGAGGATATAGAGGAAGAAGGCGTTGGAGATGCCGTGGCGGCCCGGGCCGCGCTCGATGTTGGAAACCCAGCCGGTCGTCGCCATCAGGTCGAGCAGGTCGATGATGTTGAGCGGCGTCGGCACCCAGAAGGCGGTGTGGTGCAGGCGGGGACCGCGGCCGTTGGTAAAGGCGATGTCGTGCACGCCGCCCTTGCGGTGCGTCCAGGCGGCCCAGAGCCGGCCGCTCTCCTCGTCTTCGGTATATTCCGTCACGCGGAAGCCGAGCTCGTTGTAGAAGGCGACGGAGGCGTCGACATCGGGCGAGAAGCAGTTGAAGTGATCGATGCGCAGCGGCTTCACTCCGCGATAGAGCGCGTATTTCTGATGGATCGGCGGCAGGCGGTCCATCGTCGCGTAGAATTCCAGCGGAATGCCGTGCGGATCGCGCGTGCGGAAGGTGCGGCCCTGATAGGGGCGCTCGACCCATTCCACCGGCAGGTCCTTGCCCTTGAAGAAATGCGCGGCCCTGTCGAGATCGGCGTCGTCGAACACCTTGAAGCCGAGGTCGCGGGCTTCCGGCCTGCCGGATTTCCGCAGCACGATGCAGTGATGGCCGCGTTCCTCCATGGCGCGCAGGTAGATCGTGTCGGCGGTCTCGTCGGTCACCTGCAGGCCGAGCGTATCGACATAGAAGGCGCGGGAGCGCGAAAGGTCGGTGACGCCGAACTCGACATGGCTGAGCCGCACGATGTTGAAGGGCGGGTAGAGATTGGGCTGGGGTACGGGCATGGGGTCCTCCTCAAGCCCGCCTCGCGCAGCGCGAGGACGGGCGCGGTCTGTGGATGGCGGGATCAGCCGCCGAGTTTCGCAATGGCGTGGGGGCGGGTGGCGAAGGCGACGTTCTTCGTTTCCATGTAGAAATCGAACGACCAGTCGCCGCCGTCGCGGCCGATGCCGGAATTCTTGACGCCGCCGAAGGGGGTCGGCAGGTGGCGCACGTTCTCCGAGTTCACCCATATCATGCCGGCGTCGAGATGGTCGGTGAAGCGGAAGGCGCGGGTGACGTCGGCGGTCCACAGATAGCCGGTCAGGCCGTACTGGACGTCGTTGGCGAGCGTGAGCGCTTCCGCCTCGTCCTTGAAGGCGATGGCCGTCAGCACGGGGCCGAAGATCTCTTCCTGGGCGATGCGCATGGCGTTGTGCGCGCCGGTGAAGAGGGTCGGGGCGACGTAGCAGCCGCCGCCTGGACCGGCGAGCTTCTCGCCGCCGGCCGCGACCGTCGCGCCCTCGGCCTTGCCGATGGCGATGTAGTCGAGGACCTTCTTCTCGTGCACCGGATGGATCAGCGGGCCGACGACCGTTTCAGGGTCGAGCGGATGGCCGACCTTGATGCGCCTTGCCTTTTCGGCCACCAGCGCGGTGAAGGTCTCGTAGATGCTCTCCTCCACCAGCAGGCGGGAGGAGGAGGTGCAGCGCTCGCCGTTCAGCGAGTAGATCATGAACACGGCGGCGTCGGCCGCGCGTTCGAGGTCGGCATCGGCGAAGACGACGACGGGGTTCTTGCCGCCGAGCTCGAAATGCACCCGTTTCAGCGTGTCCGCGCCCTGCTTCATGATCATCGAGCCGGTGCGGCTCTCGCCGACGAAGCCGATGGCCTTGACGAGCGGATGCTCCGTGAGCGCCTTGCCGGCATCCTCGCCGAAGCCGTTGACGAGGTTCCACACGCCCTTCGGCAGACCGGCCTCCTCGGCGATCTCGACCAGCAGGCGCGCCGTCAGCGGCGAGAATTCGGCCGGCTTGTGCACGAGGGTGCAGCCGGCCGCGAGCGCCGGGGCGATCTTCCAGGTCGACAGCATGAACGGCGTGTTCCAGGGCGTGATGATGCCGACCGGGCCGATCGGCGCGCGGGTCGTCATGTTGACCTGGCCTTCCGTGCGCAGCGTCTTGCCGTCGCGCGCTTCCGGCGCGCGGTCGGCGAAGAAGCGGAAATTCTCCGCCCCGCGCAGCGCGGCCTTGGCCATGAAGCGCAGCGACTGCCCGGTGTCCATGCATTCGACGAAGGCGATCTCCTCCGCCCGCGCGACGATGGCGTCGGCGATCTTGTGCAGGAGCTTCCTGCGCGTTTGCTCCGGCATCGCCGCCCAGTCCGCGAAGGCGGCCTTCGCGGCCCTGGCCGCGCGGTCGATATCGGCCGCCGTGCCCCGCGCCACCGTCGCCAGCGGCTTCAGGTCGATGGGGGAGATGGTTTCGAAGGTCTCGCCCCCGCCGCCCGCCACGTCTTCGCCGGCGATGCGGTTCAGCACGCCCTTTTCCTTGAAGCGGGCGAGATAGGCGTCCGCCTTCGCGATGTTTTCCTGGAGTTTCGACATGATGGTCCCTGTTATTTGCCGCGCAGGCGCGGATGGATGGCGTTCTTCTTCCAGCTCAGCTCCGCGTCGATCTCGCGGATTTGGAGCGAGAGCGCGAAGTGCGGCGTCTCGAAGAGGGGGGCGAGCACCTTGCCGGCGGCGGCGAAGAGCATCTCGCCGGTGCGCTTCTTGTCTTCCGCGCTGCGGCCCTTGCCGATGCGCAGGCTGAGGTCGACGAAGGCGTTTTCCGGCAGGCGGTCGGCGATGGCGTAGTGGTCGGCCCTGAGGGCGCGCACCCGCACCGCGCCGACCTCGAAGAGGCCGGTTTCGAGCACCGTTTCGAGAAGCGCCCCGCAGAGCGCGTCAAGGTCGGCGCGGCCATCGAGATTGGCCGAATATTCGACGGTGAGATGCGGCATCGTTCCTCCCAGCGCAGCTTTTATTTAACATGTTAAATAGGGAGCCGTTTGTCAAGCGGTTTGTACCGCCGCCCGCCGACGGGCCGGCCGGCAGGCGGCGGTACGGGGTATCGCGCTGACAGGAAGGGTGCGGCCGGACGCTTGTGCGCCTCAGGGAGAGGCGGCGTCGGGTCTGGCAGGAAAGGTGAAGCCGGCGCTCATGGCACGGACGGGCAAACCGCCGTCAGGCGGTTTGCCCCCGATGTTCCCTTGCCGGATGCAGGGAACGGGCGTTCAGGCCGCGTGCCGGCGGGCGCGCGGCGAGGCTTCGGCAGCCCGGCGGACGGTGAAGCGCATCACCATGTCGCGCAGCGTCGCGGCCTCGTCGTTCAGCAGGTTGGCGGCCGCGGTGGTCTCCTCGACCATGGCCGCGTTCTGCTGCGTGACCTGGTCCATGTTGTTGACGGCGGTGTTGATTTCCTGCAGCCCGGCCGACTGTTCGTGGGCGGAGGCGGAGATGCCCTGGATCAACTGGTTGACGGACAGGATCCGCTCGGCGATCCGGGTCAGCGCGCCGCCGGTCTCGCCGACCAGCGTGACGCCCTCCTGCACCTGGGCGCTGGAGGCGGAGATCAGCATCTTGATCTCCTTGGCCGCCTGCGCGGACCGCTGCGCAAGTTCGCGCACTTCCTGCGCCACGACCGCAAAGCCCTTGCCGGCCTCGCCCGCGCGGGCGGCCTCCACGCCTGCATTGAGGGCGAGAAGGTTGGTCTGGAAGGCGATCTCGTCGATGACGCCGATGATCTGCGTCACCTTTTCCGACGAAGCCTCGATGCCCTTCATGGCGGCGATCGCCTTGCGCACGACGGCGTTCGAGCGGTCGGCGTCGGCGCAGGCTTCGTTCACCCTGCCTGCCGCGTCGGTGGCGTTGCGGCTGCCGGTGCGCATCTGCTCGGCGATCTCGTTCATCGCGGCGGCGGTCTCCTCCAGGCTGGCGGCCTGCTGTTCCGTGCGGCGCGAGAGATTGTCGGAGCTGCGGCTGATCTCGCCGATCCCGGCATTCAGCGAATGAACGCTGGTGTTGAGCTGAAGGATGGTGCGCTCGAGGCTGTCCATCGTTTCGTTGAAATTGTCGCGCAGCGCCACATAGGCGGGCGGGAAGGCCTCGACGATCCGGCAGGTGAGGTCGCCCTGCGCCAGCATGGCAAGGCCGCGCCCCAGTGCGTCGACCACCCTGCGCTGCTCCTCGGCGGCGGCGGCGCGTTCGGCCTCGGTCTGGCGGCGCTCGCTTTCCGTCTGGCTGCGCTGCTCGGCATTGGCCGCCTCCAGGCGGCGGCCGTCGGCAAGGCCGTGGCGGAAGACGTCGAGGGCGCCGGCAAGCCTGCCGATCTCGTCGCCGCGCTGCTGGCCGGCGACGGGTTCGTCCAGCTTGCCGCCGGACATGCGCGCGACATCGCCGAGCAGCGAAGCCATCGGCCGCTGCACGAAGGTCCGCACGGCAAGCCACAGCGAGCCCATCACGCCCGCCAGGATGAGCAACCCGCCGATCACGAGGATCTTCGTCTGCTCGTTGACGACGGAGGACACCGCTGCCACAGGCACGTCGACGGCCACCGCCCAGCGGGCGTTGAGGCCCGGAAGGTCGAAGGGATAGACGACGCGGTAGACCGTGCCGCCGTCGGCGCCGGCCACATCCGTCAGCGTCACGGTGCGGCCGGTTTCCAGCGCGCCCTTGACGCTGTCGGCGCCCTCGTCGGCATAGGTCTTCATCACCCGCGCCGGGTCGGGCGCGGTAAGCCACTTGCCGGTGCCGGACAGCAGGTAGACACGGCCCTCGCCGAAGGGGCGTTCCGATTTCAGCGTTTCCGCCAGCGTGCCGAGCGCGATGTCGAGGCCGGTGACGGCGACGAGGCGGTCCTTGACCATCACCGGCTGGGCGACCGTCATCATGAGCAGGTTGTTGGCCGTGACCTCCTCATAGGGCTCGGTGGCCGCGCCCTTCAGGCTGCTGGCCGCGAGCCGGTAGTATTCGGCGTTGCGGTCGACTTCCGGCCGCATCATCTCCAGGCCGTTTGCGCCCCGCACCCAGTAGGGCGTGAAGTCGCCGTTCGCATTGGTGCCCTGCACGGCATCGTCCGAGGGGCCGGCCTTGCCGTCGAGGCCCTGCTCGGTGTCGATGACCCAGATGCCGAAGACCAGGTCGAACTGCTCGAGCTGCGCGGGCAGCAGCGCCGTGATCGACGCGCGGTCCAGCCGGCCGCTCTCCACCCCGCGCCGGACCATGCCCGCGGTGCTGAGCGCCGCGGCGGACAGGGATTCGATCTTGCCGCTCATCGCCTGGGCGACGGCCTTGGCCTCGGCCTCGGCCTGCTTCAGCGTGATGCCCGCGGTGCGCTCGCGCACCTGCAGGATGCCGACGAGGAACGTCAGCGCCAGAAAGCAGGAAATGGCGATCGCGCTGACGCAAAGCAGCTTGAAGGCGAGGGATCTGGAGGATTTCGGGCGTGCGGCAGGCATTGCGGCCATGAGTCTCGGTCCTGTTGCGCTGGGGGGCAGGGATCTGCGAAGGGAGAGAAGCGTTTCATCCCATTGCTGCGGCATTTACGTTAAGGTTTGATAAAATTCATGCTAGGCGAAGGCTGGCGGCCGACGCGAGGCGGGCACGCCGGCCGCCACGACCGGCATGTAAAAGCCCAGCAGAGGGGACGAGAGGCATGAACCCGAATTTTCCGGAAAATGGATAAGCAGGGCATATCGCTGGATCGGATGCGGACATTCGTTCGCGTCGCGGAGCGCGGCAACCTGTCCAGGGCCGCGCGGGAGCTCGGCATCGGGCAGTCGACGGTGACACGCCATATCAGCGAGCTCGAGGACGCCGTGGGCGTGCCGCTTGTGGGGCGGACGACGCGCCGCGTGACGCTGACCGAGGAAGGGGCCCTCTATTACGCGAACTGCCTTCATATCCTGCAATTGGTCGAGCAGTCCGCCGAGGAGGCGCGCGCGGCCCGGCAGACGCCCGCCGGCGCCATTCATGTGTCCTGTACGGCGGCCCTCGGCGTCATGCACGTCACGCGCATGATCCTGGATTTCCAGGACAGGCACCCGGACATCAGCGTCGACCTCAATCTCACCGACGACCGCGTCGATCTCGTTCGCGAGAGCGTGGACATCGCGCTGCGGCTCGGGCCTCTGGCCGACAATTCCATGAAGCTCTATTCGGCCGGCGAAAGCCGCCGGAGGCTCGTCGCCGCGCCCGGCTATCTTTCCCGCCACGGGCGTCCGGGCCGTCCCGCCGATCTTGCGCGGCATGACAGCGTCGTCATGTCCAACGTGGCGGGGAGCGGCGAGATCGTCCTGGCCTGTCCGGACGGAGACAGGCTGGCGGTGCCGGTGCAGGGGCGTCTGCGGGTCGACCATGGCCTTGCCGCCCGCGCGGCCCTGGCCGCCGGGCGCGGCATCGGGGCCGCGCATCTCTGGCTGGTGCAGGATCTTCTCGATGCCGGCGCGCTGGAGACCCTGCTCGATGCGTACGTTCTCGACCCCACGCCCCTGAGCCTGCTCGTCGTGCCCGAGCGCGCGGGCATCGCCCGCGTGCGTCTTCTCGTCGATTTTCTCCTGAGCGGGCTATCGGAACTGCCGGGGATCGCGGTGTCCTGATCCACGGCAGCTCCGCCGGCCTCAAAGCCCGAAGGAGCGCTTGTCGCCGCGCCAGCCCGTCGTCCTTAGATATTGCTCCCAGCTGAGGGTGTCCGGGTTTATGCGGCGGCTCCAGCCCAGGTCGTGCTCGCTGCCGAAATAGCCATACTCCACGGCATATTCGACCATTCCCAGGAGTTCGCGCACGAGCAGTTCATTGGCGGCGAACTCGGGGAAATTGCGCAGCAGGCCGTCGCGCGAGAAGGCGTTGCGATATTCCGCCTTCAGGCCCGTCACGCGCCGGAAGGTCTCGACCATCTCGCGCGGGGATACGATATCGCCGACAATCGGAAGCGTTCGACCGTTGTAGAGTTGTGGATTGGAGAAAATCTCCAGCACGACCGGCCCGGTCGCCGTCAGGGGATCGACAAACGGCGCGCGAAAATCTTCCGGAAGGTAGATCGGGAGCAGGAGCGTGTCGCCCTCGAACCGGGGCGCATAGTATTCCAGGAGGTTCGTGTAGAAGAATGCCAGCATGACGAAGGAATGCGAGATCGGCAGGCCGCGGATGTAGTCGGCGACATTCGCCTTGTCCGTGAAGTGCGGCGCGTATTTGGTCCCGTTCGATATCCTGTCGACATTCTCCAGCGTGCTGAAGACGATATGCCGGACCCCGGCCGTCACGGCGGCGTCAGCCATTTGCCGCCCCAGGGGCGCTTCCCGCGGGTCCGGGGGAATGACGGGCGGCGTCATCAGGAACGCCCCGGCGGCGCCCTCGAAGGCGGCGACGAGTTCTCCCGTCCTGCCCGGTTCGAGCGGGACCGCGGCGATTTCGGCGCCGAGCGCCGCAAGCGCGCGTGCTTGCGGCGATTCCTTCGTTCTTGTCAGCGCGCGGACGCGGAAGCGCCCGCTCCGCAGAAGCGTCGTCGCCACGCTTCGACCTTGCTTGCTTGTCGCGCCGACAATGGCGATCAACGGCTTTTCATCTGTTGGCATTGCTGAGCCTCAAAACCCTGTGCTGTTCGGTATGGGTGCGGAAGGCTGGGCAACGGCCGGGCCGGCCTGCCACCCGCACGGCTCACCCTAGCGACCGCGGTTTTCACGCTCCAGATGCTGCAAACGGATAAGATCATGCCGTTTTTCGGATAGGTGCCGCCCTCCGTTCGCGGCGGGGAATGCCTTCGTCGCGGGCCTGGCGCCGTGGGGCCGGAGCCACGCGGCTGCATCGTTGCCGTTGCCCGTTCGAGGGTTGGAGGCTATGGCTTGCGTCCTGCCCGCTCATTCCTGCCTGGGCAAGGCCGGAGCCGCGCTGCGGGACCATGGAAACCGGGGGAAGCCGATGCAAAACTGGGCCAAGAGCTTTAACTACGGGTTCAGCGCGTGCATCCGGCCGCGCACGGTCGCCGAATTGCAGGACGCTGTCGGCCGCTCGGCCCGCATCAAGGCGCTTGGCACGGGGCATTCCTTCAACGCCATCGCCGACGGCATCACGGCCGTCTCGCTGGAGGGGATGCCGCTTGCGCCCCGCGTGGAAAGCTGTGGCAGGAAAGCCTCCATCGCCGGCCATGCCACCTATGCCGCCCTCGGCGCGTTCCTGCTGGACAACGGCCTTGCGGTCCACAACCTCGCATCCCTGCCGCACATTTCGATCGCCGGCGCCATCGCGACCGCCACGCACGGCTCCGGCGATGCCAACGGCAACCTGGCGACGGCGATCAGCGGCATCGAATTCCTGGCCGCGGACGGAAGCCTCAGGACGGCGCAGCGCGGCGATCCCGGTTTCGAAGGCATGGTCGTGCATCTGGGCGCGCTGGGGATCGTGACGCGGGTGACGCTGGATATCCAGCCTTCCTTCGACATCGCGCAATGCGTCTACGAGGATCTGGAATGGGACCGGCTGTGCGACAGCCTGGACCCGATCATGGCTGCGGGATACAGCGTCAGCGTCTTCACGACATGGGGCGGGAAGGCGGGCCGCATCTGGGTGAAGCGGACACGGTCGGGTGGCGACTTTCCCGAGGCGATGTTCGGCGCGCGGCGGGCGCACGGCAAACAGCATCCGATCTTCGGCGTGGATCCCTCCAACGCGACGGATCAACTCGGCCAGATGGGGGTGTGGGCCGAACGGCTGGCGCATTTCAAGAGCGGCTTCATGCCCAGCGCGGGCGACGAGATACAGTCCGAGTTCCATGTGCCGCGGGACATGGGGGCAAGGGCGATCGCCGCCCTGCTCGCGGTAAAGGAGCGGTTCTCCTCTCTTGTGCAGGTCTCGGAGTTCCGGTCCGTCGCCGCCGACACGCTGTGGCTCAGCCCCCAGTACCGCCAGGACACCCTGTCCATCCATTTCACCTGGGTCAAGGATGCCGAGGCGGTGGATCGCGCCGTGCGGGTTGTCGAGGATGCCCTGCTGCCGCTGGGCGCGCTGCCGCACTGGGGGAAGGTCTTCACCCCGCTATCCTACGCCCGCCGTTTCCCCATGTTCCCCGCGTTCCGCAAGCTCCGGGACGAAATGGACCCGGCCCGGAAGTTCACCAATGCGTGGCTCGACCGGGTTCTTTGCGACGACCCGGCCTGAGCCTTCGGCTGCCCCCGATGCCTGTGCGCGAAAGGCCGGGACCGGGCCGGCCGGGCATTGATTAAATCAGGAATTCTGATACCAACCTGAGGTGTTGATAACCTGGGGCGGCTGATGACGCAGAATTTTCTTGTGATCGATCCGGAGGTGGATTTCGTCGTTCTGAAGGGTCTCGCCTCGCCGGTCCGCGTCGCCATGCTGGCGCTGCTGCATGAAAAAGGGCCGATGAATGTCAACGATATCGCCGCGCATCTCAAGCTTCCGCAATCCACCGTCTCGACCAACGTGCAGATGCTGGAAGACGCGCGGTTGATCCGCACCGAGAATCTCAAGGCGCGCAAGGGCAGCCAGAAGATCTGCCATCCGGCCGCCGAGGAGGTGCTTGTCGTCTTCAAGAGCGCCTACAAGGCGGTCAGGAGCGATGCGATCGAGGTGTCGATGCCGATCGGGCTGTATACCAGCTATGAGGTGACCGCGCCCTGCGGCCTGTGCACCACCGACGGCATCATCGGCCTGCTCGACGTGCCGAACTCGTTTCTCGATCCGGACCGCATGAAAGCGGGGCTCTTGTGGTTCACCCGCGGTTTCGTCGAATACCAGTTCCCCAACAACGCCAAGCTGGTCAATGCCGAGATCAGCGAAATCGAGCTGGCGATGGAACTGAGCTCGGAAGTGCCGGGTACCAGCGCCGACTGGCCGTCCGACATTACGCTGACGATCAACGGGCTCGATGTCGGCACATGGACCTCGCCCGGCGACTTCGGCGACAAGCGGGGCGTCTTCACGCCGGCCTGGTGGAAGCTCAAGGGCTCGCAGTACGGCAAGCTGAAGAACTGGCGTATCGGCGCCGAAGGCACCTATGTCGACGGCGTGCGCATCTCCTCGGTCAATCTCGGGCAGCTCGACCTCAGGAGCCATCATTCGATCCGCGTGCGCGTCGGCGTCAGGGACGATGCCAAGCATCCCGGCGGCATCAACATCTTCGGCAAGGGTTTCGGCAATTACGGCCAGGACATCGTGCTGCGGCTCCGCACGGAATGATATCCGGTTTCCCGATTTGAATTAATGTGTTTACGAATCAAGGTGTTGATCTAAATTTCCCCCTCGCTCCGCGTAATTATCATACTTTTAATGCCCGACGGGTTGACGAAAGCCGGTAATCTACGCATTAATATCGCATATGGTGATTTAAATCACTATTTCGGATATTGAATTGGGAGGAATGTATGAAGGCGACCGTCACGGCGCATCCGCGCTTTGTCGTCTCGGATATCGATCCGCGTCTCTACGGGTCGTTCATCGAACATCTCGGCCGTGCCGTCTATACGGGCATCTACGAGCCGGGGCATTCCACCGCAGACGAGAACGGGATGCGCAGGGACGTGATCGACCTGGTGAAGGAGCTCGACGTTCCCGTCGTGCGCTATCCGGGCGGCAATTTCGTCTCGGCCTATAACTGGGAGGACGGCATCGGTCCCCGGCAGGATCGCCCGGTGCGGCTGGACCTTGCCTGGCACACGTCCGAGAGCAACGAGGTCGGCATCCACGAATTCGCCGAATGGTGCACGGCCGCGAACACGCAGATGATGCTCGCCGTCAACCTCGGCTCGCGCGGCCTCGACGAGGCCCGCAACTTCCTCGAATATACGAACCATCCCGGCGGCAGCTACTGGAGCGACCTGCGCATCGCCAACGGCCGCAAGGAGCCCTGGGATGTCAAGCTCTGGTGCCTCGGCAACGAGATGGACGGCCCCTGGCAGATCGGCCACAAGACCGCCGACGAATATGGCCGCCTCGCGCACGAGACCGCCAAGGCTTTGCGCTCCTTCGACAAGTCGCTCGAGCTCGTCGTCTGCGGCTCGTCCAACGCCAAGATGCCGACCTATCCCGAATGGGAGGCGACTGTTCTCGACCACACCTATAACGAGGTCGACTACATCTCGCTGCACATGTATTTCGACAACGAGGCGAACGATACGCCGAACTACCTCGCCATGAGCGAGAAGCTCGATGCCTATATCATGTCGGTCTCGGGCGTGATCGACTACATCAAGGCCAAGAAGCGCTCGTCCCGGCAGGTCTACATCTCCTTCGACGAGTGGAACGTCTGGTATCATTCCAAGGAGAAGGACAGGAAGATCCTGGGCGGGAGCGACGGCTGGCCCTTCGCGCCGCCGCTGCTGGAAGACGTCTACAATTTCGAGGACGTGCTGCAGGTCGGCCTGATCATCAATACGTTCATCCGCCGCTCGAACGTGGTCCGCATCGCCTGCCTGGCGCAGCTCGTCAACGTCATCGCGCCGATCATGACCGCGCCCGGCGGTCCGGCCTGGCGCCAGACGATCTTCTATCCCTTCATGTTCGCCTCGCGCTTCGGCCGCGGCACCGCGCTCGACCTCAAGGTCGATGGCCCGACCTATCCGACCAGGGTGGCCGGCGACGTCTCGCGCCTCGACGTCTCCGCCGTGCATGACGACAAGACCGGCCATGTGAGCTTCTTCGTCGTCAACCGCTCGGACGAGGCGGTCGATGCCGAATTCGACCTGGGCGGCTTCGGCGGGCAGCCGGCCATCGTGGATTTCCAGGTGATGACCCATGCCGATCTCAAGGCGGTCAACACGCAGGAGGACATGGCCAATGTCGCGCCGAGGAAGGGCGAGGGCGCCACGATCGGCGGCGGCCGGCTCTCGGCACGGTTCGATGCCTATTCCTACCAGATGATCCGCGTGAAGGTCTGAGGACCTTCACCTGACTGTCCGAAAACGATCCAGGGAGAGGATGGCGTGACGGCAAAGATCGACATCATCAATGTGAGCAAGCGGTTCGGTGCGCTTACGGTGCTCGACGAACTCTCGCTCTCGATACCGGCGCATGAATTCGCCGTCTTCCTCGGCCCTTCGGGCTGCGGAAAGTCCACGCTGCTGCGCATGATCGCCGGTCTTGAAAGTGTCGATTCCGGCGAGATCCGCATCAACGGCGAACGCATCGACCACCAGCCGCCGGGCAAGCGCGGCGTGGCGATGGTCTTCCAGTCCTATGCGCTCTACCCGCATATGACGGTGCGCGACAACATGGGCTTCGGGCTCGAGAATATCGCGGTCGACAGGGCCGTGATCGAGGCGCGCATCGCCGAGGCCGCGCGCATGCTGGAGATCGGCCACCTGCTCGACCGCAAGCCGGGGCAGCTCTCGGGCGGCCAGCGCCAGCGCGTCGCCATCGGCCGCGCGGTGGTGAAGGAGCCGAAGGCTTTCCTTTTCGACGAGCCGCTCTCCAATCTCGATGCGGCCCTGCGCACGCGCACGCGGATCGAGCTTGCCCAGCTGCACCAGCGGCTCAAGTCGACGATGATCTTCGTCACGCACGACCAGATCGAGGCGATGACGCTGGCGGACCGCATCGTCGTCATGAACGACAAGAAGATCGAGCAGATCGGCACGCCGATGGAAATCTACGACCGGCCGGCGACCCGGTTCGTGGCGGGCTTCGTCGGTTCGCCGGCGATGAACGTCCTCGATGCGGCGATCGAGCGCGCCGACGCATCGGTCGTCGCCCGCATCGCCGACGGCATCGCGGTCAACACATCCGTGGCCGCCGACCGGCTGGGCGACGGCAGGTACCTGTTCGGCATCCGCTCCGAGGACGTTCGCATCGCGCCGCCGGGCCAGGGCCGTCCGGAGGCGACCGTCGAGGTGATCGAACGGCTCGGCGAACGCACGCTGGTCTATGTCCGCCTCGGCGACGGCCAGCAGATCGTCGGCTCGGATGCGGGCAACAGCCGGGTCACGGTCGGCGAACGCGTCGGGCTCGTCTTCGAGGGGGCCAAGGCGCATCTCTTCGACGAAAGCGGCCGCGCCTGGCATGCGAGGGAGGCCTGACATGGCCGCCCCCGTCGATCCTGCCGATATCGCCGCGCCGGCCGCGGCCTCCCGGGCCGCAAGCACCGACATCTACGCTCCGCGGTGGCGCAACTTCATTTTCGTCGCGCCGTTCCTGGCGATCTTCACCACGCTGCTGGTCTTCCCCCTGTTCTGGGGCATCTGGCTGTCGCTGCACAAGGCCGACACGTTCTCGACGGGCCGCTTCGTCGGCTTGCAGAACTATCTCCGCCTGTTCCGCGACAAGGTGTTCCTGCAGTCGGTGTGGAACACGTTCTATTTCGTCCTGCTGACGGTGCCGGCGCTTGCCGTCATCGGCCTGTTCCTCGCCCTCTGCCTCAACCGGCGGAACCGCACCGCGGCCGTACTTCGCACCTTGTTCTTCGCCTCATCGGTGCTGTCCGTCACCATCGTCACGCTGATCTGGCGCATCGTCTACATGCCCAATATCGGCTTGTTGTCGATGCTTTTCGGCGCGTTCGGCGCCACCGCGCCGGCCTTCATCTCCGATGCCAGGCTTGCGATGATCGGCATCGCCATCGCCACCGTCTGGTGGTGCATCGGCCTGCCGATGATGCTGTTTCTCTCGGCGCTCCAGCAGATCCCGCAGGATATCTACGAGGCGGCGGCGCTCGACAACGCCAATCGATGGCAGACGCTGCGCTCGATCACGCTGCCCTCGATCAAGCGCACCTTCGTGCTCGTCGTCATCGTACAGATCGTGCTGCAGTTCCAGCTCTTCGGCCAGGCCTGGCTGATGACGCGCGGCGGCCCCAACAACCTGACCAAGCCGATCGTGCTCTACATCTACGACACGGCCTTCCGCCGCTGGGATCTCGGGCTGGGGGCTGCCGCGTCCGAAGTCCTGTTCGTCCTGATCCTGATCGCCGCCATGGCGCAGTACCTGGTGACGCGCCGCAAGGGAGAGCAATGATGAGCGCCCACAATCCCGCCATCCGGGGCCGCGCGCTCGGCGACCGCATCCTGTTCGCCCTCGTGATCCTGCTCGCAATCATCATGGCCGCGCCCGTCCTCTACGTGATCGCGCTCTCGCTCAAGGACAACAAGGAGCTGATGGTCGATCCGCAGTCGGTCTTCCATGTGCCCTATACGATCAAGAACTATATCGACACGGTGGGCACCTCCAGCGTCTTCCGCTGGGTGCTGAACAGCCTGATCGTCGCCGGCGGCCTCACCGTCTTGACGCTGATCCTGTCCTCGCTCGCCGGCTACGGCTTCGCCCGGCTCAATTTTCCCGGCCGCGATGTGCTGTTCGTCATCGTCCTGCTCGGCCTTGCCGTGCCGGAGCAGGCCGTCCTCGTGGCCCGCCACCAGATGTTCAACTGGCTCGGGCTGCACAATACCTATCCGGGCCTGATCCTGCCGGGCCTGTCCAGCGCCTTCGGCGTCTTCCTGATGACGCAGTATTTCCGGGCGATCCCGAAGGAGCTCGACGAAGCGGCGATGCTCGACAATGCCGGCCGCTTCCGCATCTTCTGGAAGGTGCTGTTGCCGCTCACCGTGCCGGCCCAGGCCACGCTCGGCATCTTCACCTTCCTCGGGGCCTGGAACGATTATTTCTGGCCGCTGATCTCGGCGACCAAGAAGGAAATGTTCACGCTGACCGTCGGCATCGCGTCGACGCAGGTGAATTTCGCGCAGTCCCAGGGCATCGGCTTCCTGATGGCGCAGGCCGTGTTCGCCGGCGCGCCGATCCTGATCGTCTATCTCTTTTTCCAGAAATACATCGTCACCGCCGTCTCCGGCGCTGCGGTCCGATGACCGGGAGTTGTCCGGGCGAAAGGTCTGCCCGGGCAATCAGAAAACGCCATTTCACGGGGGAGTGGCGCTCAACCGTTGGGAGGAACTGAAATGAAACTTCGGAAACTGCTTCTCGCCGCCGTCTCGGGCGGGGCCATGATGATCGCCGGGCCGGCCTTCTCGGCCACCGAACTGACCGTGCAACGCTTCTTCGGCGCATGCGACGCCGATTGGGGCAGCAACACCGACGTCAGCAAGGCCGTCGGCGAATGCGGCATCATCACCTCGCTGATCAACAAGTTCAACGCCGACAATCCGGACATCCATGTCAGCGTCACCACGGTCGAATGGCCGGGTTACGATCAGCTGACCGCGCAGTTCGCCTCGGGCGATGCACCCGACATCGTCACCATCCATGAATCGGTGCTGTCGGATTACCAGTCCAAGGGCCTGCTGCTGCCGCTCGACGACGTGCTCTCGGCCGCGGGGCTGGGCAAGGACGCCTTCACGGGGGCCGCGATCGAGGGCGTGACCAAGGAAGGCAAGATCTACGGCCTGCCGCTCGACAACTGGACCATGCTGTATCACATCAACATGGACCTGTTTAAGCAGGCCGGGCTGGTCGGCGCGGACGGCAAGCCGGTCCTGCCGTCCTCCCCGGAGGAGCTTCTCGCCCAGGCCGAGCAGTTCAAGCAGAAGACGGGCAAGCCCTACTTCGTGCAGAACCTCGCCAACGAGACCGCGCTCTACACCCGCAATCTCTATACCTACCTGTTCCAGCAGGATTCGGATTTCTTCGCCGATCCCACGCATGTGAAGCTGAACACGCCCGAGGCCAGGAAGGTCGTCGAGATGTACAAGGCGATCTTCGACAAGGATTACACGACCAAGGACCTCGACTACGGCGGGGCGATCAACGCCTTCCTCGCGGGCGAGGGCGGCGTGCAGCTCAACGGCACCTGGGTCGTCGGCGACTACAACGCAGAATCCGAAAAGGCGGGGACCGCGCTCAACAAGGGCGGCTATTCGGTCTATCCCTATCCGCAGCTGTTTGGCGGCGCCAAGGCGCAGTATGCCGACGGCCACACCTGGGCCGTCTCGCAGAAGGACCGCACGGCGGACGAGGTCGCTGCCATCGGCAAGTTCCTGAAGTTCTTCGCCGACAACGACTTCGAATGGTCGCGCACCGGCCACCTGCCGGCCTACAAGGCCGTCATCGACTCGGCCGAGTTCAAGGCCCTGCCGCATCGCGACACCATCGCGCCCATCGCCACGCTCGGCAAGCCGCTGCCGGCGGCCGTCCAGCGCCAGTTCGCGATCCAGGACATCATCGGCGAGGAGATGAATGCCGCGATCACCGGCCAGAAGGAGGTCGACGCAGCGCTCGCCGACATGGAAAGCCGCGTCAACGAGCTGCTCGCCAACCTCTGATCATCTCCCGGGCGGGCATCTCCCCGAGCGCCCCGTGGCCGGAAACGGCTGCGGGGCGCTCCTGCTTGGGGAGAGTGTGCGGTGCCTTGCGGCCGGCCGGAGGCCGCGGCCTTTTCCTCAGTTCGGCTGCAGGCCGGTGATCATCGCGATGATTTCGTTCTTGTCGGTCGCCTTCGTCTCGCGCACGCCGATCTGCCGGCCGCGGCGCAGGACGCAGATGCGGTCGGAGAGCTTGAAGACCTGATCGAGGCTGTGGCTGATGATGAGGATGCCGATATTGCGGCTCTTCAGCGACTGCACGATCTCCTCCACCTTCGCCGTCTCGGCGACGCCGAGCGCCGCGGTGGGTTCGTCGAGAAGGATCAGCTTGCTCGCCCAGTGCGTCGCGCGGGCGATGGCGACGCCCTGGCGCTGGCCGCCGGAGAGGTCGCGGATCGTCGCATGCGCGGACGGGATGCGCACGTCGAGTTCCTTCACCAGCTTCTCCGTCTCGTCGATCATCCGGCGGCGGTCGAGAAGGCCGAAGGCTTTGGTCGGCTCGCGGCCGAGGAACATGTTCATGTAGACGGTCTGCTGGTCCGCCAGCGCGAGGTCCTGGTAGACGACCTCGATGCCGTGGGCGCGCGCCATGGTCGCGTTCGCCATCGCCACCGGTTCGCCTTCGATGGAGATGGAGCCGGATGTCGGGGCATGGACGCCGGAGATGATCTTGATCAGCGTCGACTTGCCCGCGCCGTTGTCGCCGACCAGCGCGACGATCTCGCCGGGCCGGACCTCCAGCGAGAAGTTCTCGATGGCGACGACACCGCCGAAGGTCTTGCGGATGTCCTTCAGCGCCAGAACGGGCCGGCCGGTTTCTGCGACAGCATTCGTCATCATGATCGGCTCTCCTAGATGGGCCAGGCGGCGGTCTCGCCCGCCGTGTTCTCGATGGTCTCGACCTTCGGCGCGCCGGCCGAGATGCCGGAGACGCCGACGACATAGGCGCGCGTGACGAAAGCCTGCCCACGGAAGCCGAAGATGGCGGTGTCGCCGGGTTTCGGGGCGGCGGGACCGGCGGCGTCGATCATGGCGTAGTAGTCGATGGCCGAGGGTGGCGGGATCTCGACGCTGCGCAGCGCGCCTGCCGCAACGGTCGGCTCGGCCGAGACGAGCGCCTTGACGTCGTAGTCGGGAAAGATCGGGTCGATGTAGAAACCGCCGCCGAAGCAATAGGCCCTTCCGCCGGAAAGGTGCGAGACCTCCGTGAGATAGAGCATGGCGGGCAGTTCCGGCAGGTCCTCCACCACATGCAGCGCCGTGGTGCCGTGCAGGCCGTTGCCCGGCTCGCATTGCGTGGCGCCCGCTTCGGCGAGCGCGGCGAGCAGGACGCTCGACGTCGTGCCGGGGGCGTTGATCTCGATGCCGCTGCGGCCGGCCCTGGCGAGCGCTTCGGCGGTTTTCGTCAGCGTCGCGAGGTTGGGGGTGGGCAGGACCTTGCGCGCCTGATGGTCGAAAAGCAGGGCGGGGAAGGTGGTGATGCCGGCGAAGCGGCCGCCCGCAAGGCTGTCGAGCCTGTCGGCGACGGCGACGATGTCGTCGGCGGCAAAGCCGCCCTCGTGGCCGCGGTAGAAGGTGTCGCCCTCGGCGTGGATGCGGGCGAGGAGGTCCTGCACGCGGCCGGCCGCCTTCGCGCCCGCCGCCGCTTCCCGCGCCTTGGCCTCGTTGAAGACCGTCCAGTAATCCGGCTTGAGCACGCGCGCCGCGCCATCGGCCTCTGCGCGCGCGACCTGCTGGAGATGGCCGAGATGGCCGACCTTCATGCCGGCGCGGTGGACCGCCTTGGCGCAGGCCATGTCGACGGCGACCGCGCTGTCGATGCCGCCGCGCATGATCGCCCGGCAGGCCGAGCTCGACCGGCCGAACTGCTTGGTCATGGCGAAGGCCTTGAGGCCGAGCCGCGTCGCCTCGTCCTTGAGGATGCGGGCGTTGCGCTCGATCGTGTCGAGGTCGATCACATAGGCATTGGCCGGGATCCTGCCCTCGCGATGAAGCGCCTGGGCGGCTTCGATGAAGCGGGGATTGCGGCGGCGCAGAACGTCGAGAAACATTCGATCCTCCTCAGCGGGACTTTTCGCGCAGCGACACGGCGACTGCGGCAAGGATGATGAGACCGCGAACGATCATCTGGTCGGAGACGGAAAGGCCCATCAGGATGAGGCCGTTGTTGAGCATGCCCATCATCAGCGAGCCGACGAGCGCGCCGACGATGGAGCCCTTGCCGCCGTTGAGCAACGTGCCGCCGACGATGACGGCGGCGATGACCGTCATGAGGTCGGTCTCGCCGAGCGTGTACTTCGCGGCCTGCAGGCGGCCGGCATAGAGCAGGCCCGCAAGGCCGGCGAGCCCGCCCGAGATCATCAGCACCACAAGGCGTATCCTCGGCACGGAAATGCCGGAAACGCTCGCCGCCCGCGCATTGTCGCCGACCGCCAGCACATGGGCGCCGAAGCGCGTCTCGCGATAGACGATATGGCCGAAGGCGACGGCGATGGCCGTCCACCAGATGAGCGAGGGAATGCCGAGGAACGCGCCGGAGCCGAAGAAGCCGGTGAAGGTGCCGTCGGTGACGGGAATGCTGCGCAGGTTCGTCATGGAGCGCGAGACGCCGGCGAACAGCCCCAGCGTCGCCAGCGTGACGAGGAAGGACGGCAGGCGCACATAGGCGACCAGCACGCCGTTGACGAGGCCGATCAGGAGGCCGCAGCCGAGCCCCGCGACGATACCGGCAACCATGCCGTAGCCCTGCATCGTCACGGCGGCGGCGAGCGCCGCCACGGCGACCGTCGAGCCGATGGAAAGGTCGATCTCGCCCGCCGACATGACGAAGACGAGGCCGATGGCCATGATCGTGGCGGGCGCCGTCTGCAGCACGATGTTGGAGAGGTTGCGGACCGTGAGGAACCCGCTGTCCTTCAGCACGATGGCGAAGAACAGGAAGATCGCCAGGAAACCGAAGTAGACGACATATTGCTGCAGGTTGATGCGGCCGGCCAGCCCCGCCGCGCGGACCGCGGCACCCTGGTTGGTACTGGACATGATTTACCTCCGTGAACGAGAGCCGGCCGGATGCCGATTACTTCAGCGCGTCGGCGATGGACTGCGGGACGTCCCTGTTGAGCGACGTCTTCCAGCCTTCCTTCACCGTATCCTTCGTGACGGCGAGGGAATCGACGACGAGGAACGGCGCGGCCTCCTTGCCGAGCAGCGCGCCGGCGGCCGAACGGGCGGCCGTGACGCCGATATCGTAGGCCTCGTCCGCGACCAGAGCCGCGACGCTGCCGCCCTTGACCATGTCGAGCGCCGCCGGCTCGTTGAGGTCGAGCGTGACGATCTTCGTGTGCGTGTTGCCGGCCGCGCGCAGGGCGGAAAGCACGCTGAGCGCCGGTTCGGCCCAGGTGACGTAGATGCCGTCGAGATCGGGATGCTGGGTGACCATCGCCTGCGCGATCTCCTCGCTGCGGGCGGGGTCGGCCATGCCCTGCTCGGCGACGATCTTCATGTCGGGATAATCCTGCTCGACGGTCTTCTTGAAGGCCTGGTCGCGCTGGTTGGTCACGTAGAAATCGGCATCGTGGAAGATGTAGCCGACCTTGCCCTTCTTCCCGAGCGCATCGGCCATGGCGACGGCCGCCTTGCTGCCCATCTGGAAGAGGTCGTCGGAAACGATGGTCACGTAATCCTTGCCGTGCACGTAGCCGGCCGGCGAATTGTCGACGAAGGCGAGCTTGACGCCGGCCGCGCGCGCCGGGTCGTAGACCGGTGCGGCGCTTGCCGGATCGACCGGCAGGGACACGATGATGGACGGCTTCTTCGCCATCACCGTCTCGACGTCGGCCTTCTGGCGCGCGGCATCGAAGCCGGCGTCGGTCTGCGCGACGACCTCGATGCCGAGGCGCTTGAATTCATCCTGTGCGCCGGCATTCACCGCATTGGTGTATTCGCTCATCTCGTGCCAGACGAGGGCGGCGGTGAACTTGCCGTCCCTGATCTTCTGTTCCTCGTCGGCGGTGAGCGTGACGGTGCCGGCGGCCGTCGGGGCCTCGCCGTTCGGGCCGCTCGTCGCGCCGTCGGCGGCAAGGGCGTGGCCTGCGATCAGGCCGGTCATCAGGGCGAGTGTCGTTGCAAGGCGCATGGTTTCCTCCCATGGGATACGAATGGAAACCGCGGCGGCGCGTGGCCGCCGCGGCCGGGCGGTCACTTCGCTGCGTCGAGCACCGATTGCGGCGCATCGCGGTTCAGCGAGTCTTTCCAGCCTTGGGAGACGTTCTCCTTGGTGACGGTCAGTGCCGGGGCGACGACGAAGGCCGGCGTCTCCTGGCCGAGCAGCGACTTCATGCCGGCGGCGGCCATGGCGCGGCCGAGCTCGTAGGCCTTGTCGGCGACGAGCGCGGTCACGTTGCCGCCCTTGACCATGTCGAGCGCGACGGGCTCGGCAAGGTCGAGCGTCACGATCTTCGTCTTGGTGTTGCCCGCGCCGCGCAGGGCGGCGAGCACGCCGTCCGCCGGCTCGGCCCAGGTCACGTAGATGCCGTCGAGATCGGGGTTCTGCAGCAGCATCGCATTGGCGAGCTCTTCCGCGCGGGCCGGATCGGAGATGCCCTGTTCGGCGACGATCTTGATCTCGGGATAGTCCTTCTCGATGGTCGACTTGAAGGCCTGGTCGCGCTGGTTCGTGACGTAGTAGGTGGCATCGTGGAAGATGTAGCCGACCTTGCCCTTGCCGCCGATGGACTTGGCCAGCGCGTCGGCCGCCTGCTTGCCCATCTGGTAGAGGTCGTCCGTCACGATGGAGGCATAGTCCGTGCCGTGCTTGTAGTCCTTCGGCACGTTGGACAGGAAGACCAGCTTGGCGCCGTCCGCGACGGCCTGGCGGAACGCCTCGGCGGACGTCACCGGATCGAGCGGCAGGGCGAGGATGACGTTCGGCTTGGCGGCGAGCGCCGTCTCGATGTCGCTGCGCTGGCGGGCGGCGTCGAACTGGGCGTCCGTCGTCACGGCGATGTCGATGCCGACGCGCTTGAACTCGTCCGTCGCGCCCTGGCCGACCGCGTTGGTGAAGTCCGACGAGGTGTGCCAGAGGAGCGCGGCCTTGTAGCCCTTGCCCTTCAGTGCGGCGATATCGGCGTCGGTGAGCGTCACCTCGGCGCTCGGCGTCGCCGCCTCGCCGGCCGGGCCGACGGTCTGGGCGATGGCCGTTCCGGCGCCGAGGATAAGACCGGCGGTCAGTGCCCCGGTCAGCCATTTCGTCATCTGCATGGTCTCACTCCCTTTGTTTCGGATGGTTTCAGTCGGCGGTTCCGCAGAAACGCGCCATGAAGGCCGCAAAGCCGACGACGGCCGCGAGAAACTCCTCGATCTCGACATGCTCGTTGTAGGTGTGGCAGTTGCGGATATCGCCGGGGGCGCAGTAGACCGCCGGAATGCCGAGCCGGTTCACGAAGAACGGCGATTCCGACCAGAAGGGCGCGCCCTCTATCCCGCCCCGGCCGGGCAGCGCACCGCCGATCGCCTCCGACAGCATCGCGACCTCGGCGGCCGTTTCGTCGATCTCCGCCGCAGTGCCGCCGAGCGGATGGTCGCGGCCGGCCGGATAGGAGAAGGTCACGGTGATCTCGGGATCGTCTATCGCTCCGCGCACCGCCGCCTCGATCTCCGCCGCCGCCCGGTCGAGGGACTCGCCCGGCAGGAGCTTGCGGATCAGCGACAGCTCGCATTTCTCCGGCACGGCGATATAGCCGCCGCCGGCAAGCCCGGTGATCAGCAGGAACGGGCGGCCGACGAGCTTGTGCTCGGCGCGGGCGGAGATATCGTCGGAATGCTTCCAGAGCGCGCTCATCGCGGCATGGCTTGCGCGCAGGGCATCCTTGCCGAGTTCCGGCACGCCGAAATAGGCCGAGCGCCCGGTGATCGTGATGTCGGCGATGAAGAAGCCGATCTGCGCGGGATAGACGGCAAGCTGCGTCGGCTCGACATAGACGACGAAGTCGGGGCGGGCCACGCCTCCAGCCTCGATGCGGGCCACATAGTCCTTGATGCCGGCGGAGACGCCGGTGCCGGGCTGGCCGCTCTCCTCGTCACCGACGAAGGCGAAGGAGACGTCGCCGGCAAGACGGATGCCGGCCGCGTCGAGCAGGGCGAGGGCGGCGAGCGACGAGGTGATGCCGGCCTTCAGGTCCCCGGTTCCGCGGCCCCAGACCGCGCCGTCGACGATGGCCGCGCCGAAGGGGTCCTCGCGCTCCGTGCCGGCCCAGTTCTCCCGCCAGCCGTCGACATGCACGACATCCGTATGACCGATGAAAAGCAGGCGCCTGCCTTTGCCCGCGCCCTTGCGCTCGCCCCAGACGTTCGGCCGGCCGGGAAGGAAATCCGCCATGGCGATGTCGAACAGGCCGATCCTGCGCATCTCCTCCTTGAGGTAGGCGACGACGTTGGCCTCGTTGCCGGTGATGCTGTCGTGCTGCACCGCGCCGCGGAACAGGGCGAGTGCGGCATCGCGGTCGAGCGCCGCCCGGAGGCGGTCCTGGAGGTCGTTCTTCACCGTCATTGCGCGGCCTCCTGCGATGGGTCCGTTCCCGCCGGGGGCAGGGATATGCCGGCATTCGGCGTTGCCACGCCGAAGAGGGTATTGTGCAACTGGCCGAGGCCCACGGCGGTCGCGCCGACGAGCGCCGCGCGCGCGCCGAGGTCGCCGGAGACGATATCGACCGGGTAGGGGAAGCACAGCGGCAGGAAATGGCGCGTGCGCTCAAGGATCTCCGGGCGCAGGCCGATGGAGCCGCCGAGGATGACGAGCTGCGGATTGGCGATGGCGCAGATCGCGGCGATGCCGCAGGCGACCTGCCGCGCCGTTTCGTCGATGACGGCGATCGCCGCGGCATCGCCGCCGGCCGCGCGCCCGAAAACGGCGGGAACGTCGATCCTTTCGCCGGTGGCGGCTTCGTAGCGGCCGATGATGCCGTGCGTGGCGACGGCGCGCTCATAGGCGCCGGCCCTGAGGGATTCCGGATCGAAGGGATCGGCGCCGATCGGCAGGAAGCCCATTTCGCCCGCCGCATTGGCCGTGCCGCGCACCAGGTTGCCGCCGAGGATGAGCCCGCTGCCGATACCCGTGCCGAGCGCCACATAGGCGAGGTTGTCGATGCCCTGTCCCTGTCCCTGCCAGCTTTCGCCGAGGGCGGCAAGGTTGACGTCATTCTCCAGGACCACGTCGAAGCCGAGCGCCTGCCGGAAGGCTTCCAGCACGTCCATCGTGTCGAAGCCGCGGATATTGGGGGCGAGCAGCACGCGGCCCGTCCGGTTGTCGGGCGCGCCCGGCACGCCGATGACGGCAAGCCGCAGCCTCTCGTGCGGCACCTTTCCGGCCGAGGCGGCGGCAAGCGCCATGCCGGATATCTGGGCGACGAGATGGGCGCCGCCGCGCCGGTCGGTGGGCGCCGTATCCTCGATGACGATCTGCCCGGCAAGGTCGGTCACGGCCACCCGCACTTTCGTGCCGCCGAGATCGACCGCCACGATGAAGGCCGCATCGACCACCAGCTCGTAGGTCACGGCGGTCCGGCCGACATGGCCGCTGGTGCGTCCGGTCTCGCGCACCCAGCCGCCCTCTTCCAGGTCGCGGACGATCTCGGAGATCGTCTGCTTCGACAGGCCCGTCAGCTTGGCGATGGAGGCCCGCGAGATCGGCCCGCATTGCACGACGGCTTCCATGACGGAGCGCTGGGAGAATTGCCGGGAGATACGAGGGGCGTCGGTCATTGCTGCCTTCTTAGTTCGTTCTGTAACCGAACTTATTAGGGCGGCATCGCGGAGTCAAGCCTTCTTGCGGCACGATTGCGCGCAGCCGGCTTCTGCGCGGCGTGCAAGCCGCTCCCGCCTCGCTCTTTCCATGGCCTTGGCGGTTGGCAGGGAGGTTGTCTATGGCCCGACGATGGTGGCCGAAGGTGATGCGTTTATTGATTGTATAATTTTATGTGAACAATTTTTAGTTGTTGTTGCCGGTATATCGTGCTTTCCTGAAAAGGTGATTGATTTCACTCACAACGATGGGGGGGAGCCCGATGCTTGAAGCTGCACGAATCAAGGAACTGAAAGAGCAGCCGCGTATAATTTCCCGCGCTGAAATCAACGATCCGGACCTGGATCTTCTGAAACTCCTGCCGGGCAAGTGGTCGAACACCGATGCCCTGCGCGGGCGCGGCTACAATATGATCGCCCTGCCCTATGCCTCGGGGGATTTCCCCTTCAACTATCGCCTTCTGGTCAATCAGTACAACGAGGTCCTGAACTTCACGATCGTCGACAAAGGTGTGAAGAACAGGGGGATTTCACGGGACGGCGGCATGTTCAATGCCGATCAGGTGGTCGTCGCGCTCGACTATGAGCAGGTCATCAAGCAGTCGGCCGCCGACGATTTTCCCCGCAGCGGCCTGGCGGGCGGCGACTGTCTGCCCATCCACCACGAACCGGGCCTCTGGCTGTTCCAGACCAACGAAAGCGAGCGGCGCCACAACCTCGCCCGACTCGCCTCCATTCCGCACGGCGATTCCCTGCTGGCGCTCGGCTCCGGCACGGTTTCGAACAGCGCACCCAGTATCCCCGACATCAGCGGGATCCCCACGGGCGTCCATCTCGCCGACCGTCCAGCCTACCTGGCGCCCTATTTCCATTTCGAGAGCAAACCGTTCAAGGGCAAGCTGGGCGACCCGCGCTATCAGGGGGCGGACCCCGCTTTCAGCGGCTTCAATCCCGTCAGCCCGAGCGACCTGCTGAAGAACGCCGTGCCTGGAAATATCGTCCGGACGACCGAGTTGCGGGTCAGCACCCGCCTCGATTCCGGCGGGATCGTCAATATCCCGTTCATCACGAGGCAGGCGAACGCATCGGAGATGAATTCCATCTTCTGGATCGTCGAAAGCGAGATCGACGGCGTCCGCAGGACATTCCTCCAGTATCTCCAGATCGTCACGCTCGATTTCTTCGACCGGTTCTTCGACCAGGGCAAAAACCGGGGCGACGGGATGCCGGGTCCCGCGCACTGGCCGCACGTTGCCATCAACACGATGGAGAAGATCAAGGGGCCGAACGGCGAGGAGCTGGGGCCCGAGCCCAAGGATGAATGCAGGCCGGACGACGCATAGGCCTTCGTGCGCGGCCGCGCACCCTTGCCGGGCGGCATGCCGCCGCCCGGACTATGAAGGGCGGGTGCGCAGCGCCTCAGGCGCCGTATTCGGTGTCCGTGACATGCTCCAGCCAGTCGACGGCCTTGCCGTCCTTGACTTCCTGAAGCGCGATATGCGTCGCGGCGACGTTCGGTGCGGCGCCGTGCCAGTGCTTTTCGCCCGGCGCGAACCAGACGACGTCGCCGGGCCGGGCTTCCTCCACCGGGCCGCCTTCGCGCTGCACCCGGCAGAGGCCGGAAACGACGATCAGGGTCTGGCCGAGGGGATGGGTGTGCCAGGCCGTTCGCGCGCCCGGCTCGAACGTGACCTGCGCGCCCTGCACCCGCTCGGCATCGATGGGATTGAAGAGCGGATCGATGCGCACCCTGCCGGTGAACCATGTGTCCGGTCCCTTCACGGATGGCCGCGATCCTGCGCGTAGAATGTCCATGGTCGTTCTCCTGTCTGCGTCGCCCTCGGGCGGATGTTCACGGGTCGGGCGGGCAGCTTGCGGCTTCGCCGGCCGCCCGTCAAATGCGGCATCCGTGATTCATGCCGTGCAGAAAGGCCGGCCGCCGGTGTGCCGGCGGCCGTAGCGCATCATGGGGAACAGCGGATCGTCCGGACGGCGCGTCCCTGCGCAAGCCTCATGTCGCCTGCTGCTGCTTGGCCCGGGCGACGATCTGCGTCGGGCTGACGAATTGCAGGGCGAGCACCAGCCAGAAGAGCGTCGTGACCATGTAGATCACCGCCATGGCGTCGATCGACTGGCCGGCACGCACGCCGGAGGCGAAGACGGCATAGTAGAGCGAGACCACGAGCGTCTGGGTGGTCGGGCCGGCGACGAGGAAGGTCAGCTCGAACATGGCGATGGTGCGCACCAGCACGAGCAGCAGCGCGGCGAGCATGCCGGGCAGCAGCAGCGGCAGGAGGATGCGCACGAAGAGGCTTCCCGTGCCGGCGCCGAAGACGCGCGCCGCCGCCTCGATGCGCGGGTCGATCTGCTCGATGAAGGGGATCATGACGAGGATGACGAAGGGCAGGGACGGCACGACGTTGATGAAGACGACGCCCCAGAACGTGCCGCCGAGGCCGACCTGGTAGAGCACGGTCGCCAGTGGAATACCGTAGGTGAGCGGTGGGATCAGGAGCGGCAGGAGGAAGAGCAGGATGATCGCCCGCTTGCCGGGAAAATCCCGGCGCGCCAGCGCATAGGCGGTGACGACGCCGATGATGCCGGAGATCAGCACCACCGTGAAGACGATCTGGAAGGTGACCAGCACCACGTTGGACAGCTGGAATTCGCGCCAGGCATCGAAATACCAGCGGGTGGTCCAGCCGGCGGGCAGCCATGTGCCGAGCCAGCGGGTGGCGAAGGAATTGACCAGCACCGCCGCGATGACGGCGAGGAGGTTGAGAACGAAGAGGCCGGCAAGCGCCCATACGGCGAAGCGCCACAGCTTCGAGCCTATGCCCTGGTCGCGGATCATGGCGTGCCCTTTCCGATGAATGGTGTCCGAAGGATCGCAGCGTGCATCGGCCTCATCCCTTCGTGCCGCCGGCAGGGCCGCGATAGAAGAGGGAGCGCAGGCCCAGCACCGCCACGACGATGACGAGCTCGACGACGCCCATGACGATGGCGATGGCCGTGCCCATCGAGTGGTCGTATTGCTCGAAGGCGGCCTGGTAGGCGGCGATCGAGATCACCCGCGTCGCGCCCGCCGGCGCACCGAGCAGGACGGCCGAGGGGAAGACCGCGAAGGCCTGCACGAAGGCGAGGCAGAAGGTGACGGCGAGCCCCGGCACGAGAAGCGGCAGGAAGACGCGCGTGAAGCGCTTGCGCGGCCCCGCGCCGAGCGTTGCGGCGGCCTGCTCGATGGCCGGATCGATGCCGGTCACGTAGGAGAGCGTCAGCAGGAAGGCGAAGGGAAAGCCGGTGATCAGCAGCGAGGCGAAGACGCCCCAGTAGTTGTTGGTGAGCTTGACCGGGCTGTCGAGGAGGCCGACGAGGATCAGCGTCCGGTTGAACCAGCCCTGCGGGCCGAGGAAGGTCAGGAGCCCGTCGGCGACGAAGACCGTGCCGAGGGTCACCGGCAGGACGAGGATCGTCGTCAGCAGGCGCTGCCGGCTCATCAGCCGCACGCGGAAGGCGATGGGCAGGGCGAGCGCGAGGTTGAGGATGGTGACGGGCAGCGCCAGCCAGAGCGTGGCGGCGATGGTGCCGTACTGGAAGCGGTCGCTGAAGAAGCGCGCATAGTTCGAATACCAGATGCCGTCCTTCGGCGTCAGCGAGTCCACGATGCCGTAGAGGAAGGGATAGACGAACAGCGCCGCCATGACCGCGATGCCCGGCAGCACGAGCATCGTCGTGCCGTCGATGCCGCGTGCGGCGAGGCGGGTGCGCAGCGACGGGGCGCTCATCGCGCTTCACCCCGGAAGACGAGGGCCCGGCCCGCGGCCGGCTGCAGCTTCGCCGCCGCGCCGCGCGGCAGGTGGCTGTCGGCGCGGAAGAACAATTCCGACCCGTCGGCCGCATGGGCAAGGCCGAAGAAGGCGCGCCCGCGATATTCCATGTTCGACACGACGGCGGGAATGCCTTCGCCCTCGTCGACGGCAACAAGGTCTTCCGGCCGCACCGAAAGGACGGCGGCATCGCCCGACTTCAACGCATCGCGTGCGGTGCCGGCAAGGCGTGCGCCGGCGGTCTCGATGACGACCTCCTCGCCCGATACCGAGACGACGCGGCCGGCAAGGCGCGTGCGGAAGCCCATGAAATCGGCGACCTCGGCATGGGCCGGGCGCTGGTAGAGGTCTTCCGGTGTGCCGATCTGCATGATGCGGCCCTGGCTCATCACGACGATGCGGTCGGCGAGCGACAGGGCCTCGTCCTGGTCGTGGGTGACGTAGATGGTGGTCGAGCCGATCTGGTCGTGGATGCCGCGGATTTCGGCGCGCATCTCCAGGCGCAGCTTGGCGTCGAGGTTGGAAAGGGGTTCGTCCATCAGCACGACCGGCGGGCGGATGACGACGGCGCGGGCGATGGCCACGCGCTGCTGCTGGCCGCCGGAAAGCTGGCCGGGCAGTTTCTCGGCCTGCGAGCCGAGACGCACGAGCGCGAGCGCCTCGTCGATGCGGCGGTCCGCCTCTGCGCCCTTGATGCCGCGCATGGCAAGGCCGAAGCCGACATTCTTGCGCACCGTCATGTGCGGGAAGAGCGCGTAGCTCTGGAACACCATGCCGAAGCCGCGCTTTTCCGGCTCGAGCGTATCGATGCGCTGGTCGCCGAGGCGGATTTCCCCGCCGGTGAGCGCCAGAAGGCCGGCGAGGCAATTGAGCGCCGTCGACTTGCCGCAGCCGGACGGGCCGAGAAGGGCGATGAATTCCCCCGGCTCGATGGAAAGATCGATCCCGTCGAGTGCGTTGTAGGCGCCGAACGAACGGCGCAGGCCATTCAATTCGAGGCGGGCACGCTGCCGGGACGAAGGAACTGTCGTTGCGGTCTGGGCCGGCTGGCTCAAGAGCGCCTCCTGTTTTTGAACGGCACTGTCGGGAATGCGGCGCCTGCCATCGGCAGGCGCCGCAGAAGGGTGGGTTGCGTCAGCCCTTGGCCGAGCCGACCTGCTCGTCCCAGATGCGGAAGGCATCGACCATCCGGGCCGGATCCAGCGGAACCTCCAGCGGATTGTTGGCGATCCAGTCCTCGTATTCCGGGCGGCCGAATTCGGCGATCACGTCCTGGCTTGCCTGCGGGGCCATGTCGAGCGTCACGTCCTTGACGGCCGGGCCGGGGTAGAAATAGCCCTCGTCATAGGCGATGGCCTGCTGCTTGGGCTGCAGGATGAAGTTGATGACGTCGAGCAGGACATTCACCTTCTCGTCGGAAACGCCCTTCGGGATGACGGCATAGTGCGCGTCGGTGACCCAGTGGAAGCCGGCGAGCGTGCCGACCTTCGCTTCCGCCGGCACGATGCCGAGCGCGCGGGGGTTGATGTCCCAGCCGGTCGTCGAGACGATGATGTCGCGGGTGCCTTCGCCGAGTTCCTTCATGGTCTGGCCGGTGCCGGTGCCGTAATATTCGACATGCTGGCCGAGCGCCTTCAGGTATTCCCAGGTCTTGCTCCAGCCGTTGACCGGGTCGAGCGGGTCGCTGTCGCCGAGAAGGTAGGGAAGGCCCATCAGGAAGGTGCGGCCGGGGCCGGAATTGGCCGGGCGCGCGTAGATGAACTTGTTCGGATTGGCCTTCGCCCATTCCAGAAGCTCTTCGGCCGACTTCGGCGGGGTGGCGACGCGGTCGGGCATGTACTCGATCAGCGGGCCGGAAGGATAATAGGTCACGACGACGCCGCGGTCCTTGGCGAGCGCCTGCATCTTGGACGCCTGCGGGATGTAGATCGAGGCAAGATCGGGAAGCTCGCCCTTGTGGGCGGAAAGGTCGATCCACAGGTCCTGGTCGAGGCCGGCGGAAAGCGCGTCGGTGCCGGTCAGCACGAGGTCGATGTCCACATGGCCGGCGGCCTGCTGGGCCTGGATCTTCGAGGGCAGTTCCGGCGCCGGCGCCTTGGTGAAGGCGAAGCTCGAGACCCATTCGGGCTTGGCCGCCGCATAGTTCTCGAACATGCCCTGGGTCAGGGCGAGGTTGCCGGCAACGTCGACGACCGTGATCGTGACGGGGCTGGCGGGCGCCGCAAGGGCCGCGAAGCTGCGGGCGGGTAGCAGGCCGAGGCCCGCCATGCCGGCGACGCCGCCGACGAATGTTCTGCGTGTGATCTGCATTTCGTTCTCCTCCATCGTTAAACCGGCCGTCTCCGGGCGTCCGGCGTCTTCATCTCAAAGGCGATAGGCTTTCTTCGCGAGGCCGTAGGCGAGCTCCCGCGCCAGCGCGTGCGCCTCCTCCTCGTCGAGGCGGTGATCGGCGACGAGCCTTGCGAGGTAGGCGCAGTCCACCCGCCGCGCCATGTCGTGCCGCGCGGGGATCGAAAGATAGGCGCGGGTGTCGTCGTTGAAGCCGACGGTGTTGTAGAAGCCGCAGGTCTCCGTCGTCGTCTCGCGGAAGCGGCGCATGCCCTCGGGGCTGTCGAAGAACCACCAGGCGGGGCCGAGCCGGAGCGCGGGATAGTGGCCGGCAAGCGGGGCGAGTTCGCGCGAATAGGTGCTCTCGTCGAGCGTGAAGAGGATGAGCGTCAGCGCGGGGTCGTTGCCGACCGCGTCGAGCAGCGGCTTCAGCGCCCGCACGTAGTCCGTCGCCTTCGGGATGTCGGCGCCCTTGTCCGGCCCGAAGGCGGCGAAAAGCGAAGGATTGTGGTTGCGGAAGGAACCGGGATGAAGCTGCATGACGAGGCCGTCGTCCTGGCTCATGCGCGCCATTTCCGTCAGCATCTGGCCGCGGAAGGCCTCGGCCTCCGCCGCATCCGCACTGCCGGAAAGCACCCTGTCGAACAGGGCGGCGGCTTCGTCGGCCGGCAGGTTGCTCGTCTGCGCGCTCGGATGGCCGTGGTCGGAGGCCGTGGCGCCCTGTGCCTTGAAGAAGGCGCGCCGGGTCCGGTGGGCCGAAAGGTAGCCCGCCCAGGTCGCCGGCTCCCCCGTCATGGCGAGGAGCCGTTCCACATTGCCCGCAAAGCCGGCCGCCTCGGGGTCCACAACGGCGTCCGGCCGGTAGGTCGGCAGGACGCGGCCGTGCCAGCCCGAGCGGCGCACCGCATCGTGGTGGGCAAGATCGTCCAGCGCGCCGTCGGTCGTGGCGATCGCCTCGATGCCGAAGGTGTCGTAGAGTGCGCGCGGGCGCAGCGCCGGGGTGGCGATGGCCGCTGCGATCCGGTCGTAGAGCGCATCGGCGTTCTGCGGCGTCAGCCGCTCCCCGATGCCGAAGACAAGTTCCAGCGAATGCTCGAACCAGAGCCGCGTCGGCGTGCCGGCGAAGAGGTGGAAATGGTCGGCGAAGAGCCGCCAGATGCGCCGGCCGTCCGGGCGGATGCCCGTCCCGTCGCGCCGCGCGACGCCAAGGTCTTCCAGCCGAACGCCCTGCGAATAGAGCATGCGCGTGGCGTAGTGGTCCGGCGTGATGAACAGCGCGGCCGGATCGGGGAACGCCGGGTCCTCGGCATACCAGGCCGGGTCGGTATGCCCGTGCGGCGAAACGATCGGCAGGCCGCTGACGCCGTCATAGAGGCTGCGGGCGATTGCCCGGATGTGCGGTTCGGCCGGCAGAAGCCGATCTGGATGCAATGCCATTTCCGCCGTCTCCTCCCGCGGTCACGCTGTCGAGGACAGTTGTATACTAGTATGTAAAAGGGAGTCAACCGGCGGAATCCAATCGCGCCGCCCCGTTGCCGGGGCGGTCTCTCGGTCTTTGCGAAAATCATCGATCGGAGGGCGAGGCGGCACGGCGGCCGCGCCCGCAGAGGGGCCGGCATCGGTCATGCGCAGGCATGGCCAAGCCTTGCGGCCGGCGGGCGCGGAAGGCTATGAGCGGAATTTCACAGCGTATATTCGTTGGCGAGCGTGACGTGATGATGGATGCGGCCGTCGAAGAACTCGGCGAGCACCGCCTCCGTCGCCGCGCGGGCCTCGGTGCGCACGGGGCTGGCAAGGGCCGCCGCCACGGCCTCAAGGCTCGGATAGTTGACGGCGAGGATCATCGGATATTCCGGCGCGCCCTCGTCGCGGCTTTCCGCAAAGCAGACGCGCACGTCGGTCGCGTGCGGGAACTGTTTCCATTTGGGCAGGAGGCGTTCGATGACGGCCTTGCGGAAGGCGTCCGTCCGGCCCTCCTTCACCTTTCCCTCGAACAGTGCGTAACGGGTGATCATGCGAAGTTCTCCTTGCTCGGGCCGCGGAAGAATTCCATCAGCGCCGCCTGGTCCTCCCCGCCGAGCCCTGCGGCGGTGAGCATGCGGTGGATTTCCGCGCAGGCCGCCGTCAGCGGCATGGCGGTGTTGGTGCGGCGGGCAAGGTCCTGCGCGCCGGAAAGGTCCTTCACCATGTTGTCGATGCGGCCGGTGCGGCGGTAGTCCTTCGCCACGAAGCGCGGCATGTATTCCTGGAGGATCGCGCTGTCGGCGCGCCCGCCCTTCAGCGCCTGCGGGATTTTTGCGGCATCGACCCCGGCATCGAGCGCAAGCTGCGTCGCCTCCGCGACGGCGAGAAAGCCGAGGCCGCAAAGCACCTGGTTGATCAGCTTGGTCGTCTGCCCCGCGCCGACCGGGCCCATATGGGTGTAGTTGCTCGCCACATGGCGCAGCACGGCATGCGCATCCGCCACGTCCTTCGCCTCGCCGCCGGCCATCAGCGTGAGCTCGCCGGTCAGTGCCTTCGGCGCGCCGCCGGAAAGCGGGCTGTCCACCCAGCGAAGGCCCCTTGCGGCGGCATCGGCCGCCAGTTGCTTCGTCGCCTCGGGATCGATCGACGACATGTCGATGATCAGCGTGCCGGGCCTTGCGCCCTCCGCGACGCCCGTTTCGCCGAAGACGGCGCGGCGCACGATGGCGGGCGAGTTGAGGCTGAGGATGACGTAGTCGCTGGCCGCGGCCGCCTCCGCGGCGGTCTCGGCGGCAAGGGCGCCCCTGTCGGCCAGCGCCTGGCGCTTTTCCGGATTGGGGTCGAAGACGGTGAGATGGTTGCCGGTCCCGGCGAGCCGCGTGCCGATGGCACCGCCCATGGCGCCCGCGCCGATCAGCGCTACCCTGTTGCTCATGGCAGGCTCTCCTCCAGATGCGTTGCGATGTCGTCGACGATCCGCTCCGGCGGCCGGTCGATGTCGATGGTCATGGCGTGCTCGTCCTTTTCCGGCGGCTCCAGGGCGGCGAACTGGCTGTCGATGAGGCTTGCCGGCATGAAGTGGCCGGCGCGGGCCGCCATGCGGGCGGCGATCAGCTTCCGGCTGCCGGCAAGGTGGACGAAGAGGACGGGCGCGCCGGCCTCCTTGCGGATATGGTCGCGGTAGCGCCGCTTGAGCGCCGAGCAGCCGAGGACGAGGATGCCGTCCGGCGCGGCGAGCTTTTCGCCGACGAGGGTGAGCCAGGGCCAGCGGTCCTCGTCGCTCAAGGCCGCGCCCCGGCTCATCTTGTCGATGTTCGCCTGCGGGTGCAGGTCGTCGCCGTCGAGATAGGCGGCGCCGAGCCGCGCGGCGAGCGCAGCCCCCACCGCCGACTTGCCGCAGCCGGCGACGCCCATCAGCACGATGCGCCGGATGGCCTCAGAGGGAAACGGTGATGCCGCCGTCGACATAGAGCACGTGTCCGTTCACGAAGGAGGAAGCGTCGGAAGACAGGAAGATGCAGGCGCCTATCAGTTCGTCGACCTTGCCCCAGCGCCCGGCCGGCGTGCGCTTTTCCAGCCAGCCGGAAAAGGCGGGGTCGGCAACGAGGGCGGCGTTCAGCGGCGTGTCGAAATAGCCGGGTGCGATGGCGTTGCATTGCAGGCCGTATTTTGCCCAGTCCGTCGCCATGCCCTTGGTGAGGTTGCCGACGGCGCCCTTGGTGGCCGTGTAGGGGGCGATGCCGGGGCGGGCAAGCGCGGTCTGGACGCTGGCGATGTTGATGATCTTGCCCGCCCCGCGCGCGATCATGTGGCGCGCGACGGCCTGCCCGACATTGAAGACGGAGGAGATGTTGGTCCGCAGCAGCCGCTCGAAGGCGTCGGCGGGAAAGTCCTCCAGCGGCGTGCGGTGCTGCATGCCGGCATTGTTGACGAGGATGTCGATGGCCCCGACCTCCGCCTCGAAGCCGTCCACGGCCTTGCGCGCGGCTTCGTGGTCGGTGGCGTCGAAGGCCAGCGTGTGCCGGGCGCCGAGGCTTTCCGCCGCCGCCTTGAGCTTGGCTTCGTCGCGGCCGTTGAGGACGACGTCGGCGCCCGCGGCCGCAAGACCCTTCGCCAGCGCGAAGCCGATACCCTGCGAGGAGCCGGTGACGAGGGCGCGCCGGCCCGTCAGGTCGAAGAGTTGGATGCTCATGTGGTCGTTTCCTCAGGAAAATGCGATCTGCGTCTTCATCGACTGGCCCTTGTCGGAGGCGATCTCGAAGGCTTGCAAGGCGTCGGCGAGCGGCAGGGTGTGGGTGATCAGCGGCTTGACGTCGATGAGGCCGCCCTGCATCAGCTTCACCGCCACGGCGAATTCCTCATGAAAGCGGAAGGAGCCGCGCAGGTCCAGCTCCTTGGCGGTGATCGCCATCATGGGCAGGCTCATCTCGCCGCCGAGGCCGAGCTGGACGATGACGCCGCGCGGGCGCAGCGCATGGATGCCGGCGACGAGCGCCGCTTGAGCGCCCGAGCATTCGTAGAGAACGTCGAAAGTGCCCTTGTTCTCGCTGAAGGGGAGAAGGCCGTCGCGGTTTTCCGAGAGGTTGACCGTGCGGTCCGCGCCGACGGCGCGGGCAAAGCCGAGCGCGCGTTCGGAAAGGTCGGCCGCGACGATCTCGGCGGCGCCGGCCCTTCTTGCGGCAAGGATGGAGAGGGTGCCGATCGGCCCGCAGCCGGTGACGAGCACGCGCTTGCCCAGCATCTCGCCGGCGCGGCGCGTGGCGTGCAGCGTCACGGACAGCGGCTCGGCCATCGCCGCTTCCCCGGCCGAAAGCCCGTCCGCCTTCACGCACTGGCTGGCTTTGGCCACCAGCCGCTCGCGGAAGGCGCCCTGGATATGCGGGAAGGGCATCGCGGAACCGTAGAACCGCATGTTGAAGCAATGGTTCGCCAGGCCCTTGAGGCAATATTCGCAGGCCCCGCAGGGCCGCGAGGGCGAGACGGCGACGAGGTCGCCGACGGCAAGGCCGGCGACGCCTTCGCCAAGGGCGGCAATATGGCCGGAGACCTCGTGGCCGAGGATCATCGGTTCCTTGAGGCGCACCGTGCCGAAGCCGCCGTGGTTGTAATAGTGCAGGTCCGAGCCGCAGATGCCGCCGCTCGCAAGGCGGATCTCCACTTCGCCGGGGCCGGGCGCGGCAAGGGCGCTTTCCTCGACCCGCAGGTCCTTCGGCGCATGGATGACGATGGCTTTCATGGCATTCCCCTCACAGAACCGGGCTCGGCAGCGGCCGGCCGTCGAAATGGGCCGACAGGTTGTCGAAGACGAGCTGGCCCATGGCCTTGCGCGTCTCCACCGTGCCGGAAGCCATGTGCGGCTGCAAGAGCACGTTGTCGAGCGCGAGGAAGCGCGGGTCGAGGTTCGGTTCGCCCTCGAAGACGTCGAGCGCGGCCGAGCCGAGCGTCTTCGCCTCCAGCGCGTCGAGAAGGGCGCTTTCATCGATGTTGGAGGCGCGCGAAATGTTGATCAGCATGCCGTCCGGCCCCAGCGCCTCGATGACCTTGCAGCCGACGATGTGGCGCGTCTCGGCCGAGGCTGCGAGGGTGACGAAAAGGAAATCCGAGCGCTCGGCAAGCGCGACCGGATCGGCGATGAAGGTCCAGTCCCTGGCGAAGTCCTTCGGGCCGGTGTCGCTGTAGGCGATGTCCATGTCGAAGCCGGCGAGGCGCTTTGCCACCTCGAAGCCGATGCGGCCGAGGCCGAGGATGCCGGCGCGCCGGCCGTGTACGCGGCGCTTCAGCGGATAGAGGCCCTTGGCGGCCCAGTCGCCGCTCCGGACCCAGCGCTCCCCGCCGATCATGCCCCGCGCCTCGGCCAGCATCATGGCGACGCCGAGGTCGGCGACGTCCTTGGTCAGGACGTCCGGCGTGTTGGTGACGCGGATGCCGCGCTCGCGGGCCGCTGCAAGGTCCACCGCGTCGAAGCCGACGCCGTAGACGGAGATGACCTCCAGCTTCGGCAGCGCCTCGATCATCGCCCGGCTGGCGCCGAGCTCGCCGCGCGTGGCGATGCCGCGGATATTGGCGCCATGCTCGGCAAGGAACGCCGCCTTGTCGGCCGCCTCGAAATAGCGGTGCATGGTGAAACTGGCGTTCAGGCGCTCCTCGTCCCAGGCGGGGTAGGGACCAACCTGCAATAGCTCGATCTTGCTCACGGCATGTCCTTCGGGTAATGCTTGTTATCGATAACATATTCCGCTTTGGGGAATTGTCCAGCCTCAATTTGCGATTGCCGGCAGGAGGGGAAAATGCCGCTTGACAGTGATGTTATCGATACCATATCACTATCGCATGGCCTCATCGTGCTTTGGGAGGAGCGGATGGATACGGAGACGCTTCTGGAATTCCGTGCCGTTTCGAAGGAGTTCGGCGGCACCAGGGCCCTGACGAACGTGTCGCTCGATCTGAAGCGGGGCGAGATCCTCGCGCTTCTCGGCGAGAACGGCGCGGGCAAGTCGACCCTCATCAAGACGCTCGCCGGCATCTACCGGCCGGACGGCGGCGAAATCCTCTTTCGCGGCGAGCCCTACCAGCACCGTCCGCCCCGGCCGAACGAGCGCCAGTCCGTCGCCTTCATCCACCAGGACCTCGGCCTCATCGAATGGATGACGGTCGCCGAGAATGTCGGCCTCGCACAGGGCTTTTCCATGCGCCGCAAGCTGATCGACTGGAACGCGACGGCGCGGCGCACCGCCGAGGCGCTGAAGCTGGTCGGCTGCGATTTCGATCCGTCCACCCGCGTGCAGAACCTCACGCGCACCGAAAAGTCGCTGGTCGCCATCGCCCGCGCTCTGGCCGTGGAGGCGGACGTGCTCGTCCTCGACGAGCCGACCGCCAGCCTTCCGGCCGACGAGGTGGAGCGGCTGTTCGCCGCCATCCGTCCGCTGAAGGAGCGCGGCGTCGCGATGATCTACGTCTCGCACCGCCTCGACGAGATCTTCCGTATCGCCGACCGCGTCGCCGTCCTGCGCGACGGGCACCTCGTCGGCGAGACGGCGGTGGCCGCCACCAATCCGGACGAGCTCATCCGCATGATCATCGGCGACAAGGCCGGCCAGCTCTTCGCCAAGGCGCATTCGGCGCCCGGCGAGACCTTGGTTTCCGTGCGCGATTTCACCTGCCGCGGCGCCGGCCCGGTTTCCTTCGAACTGAGGCAGGGCGAGCTTCTCGGCCTCGTCGGCCTGCGCGGGGCGGGTCAGGAGCTGATCGGCCGCGCGCTCTTCGGTGCGGAGCCGGCAACGGGCGCGGTGACGATCCGCGGCGCGCGCCCGGACCTTTCAACGCCCGAGACGGCGATCGCCTCCGGCATCGGCCTGATTGCCCGCGACCGCACGGAGGAATCCGTCGCCATGTCGCTGTCGCTTCGGGAAAATACCTTCCTCAACCCCGGCGCCTCCGGCCGCGGACTTGCCGCCTTCCTCTCCCCGTCGAAGGAGGCGGAGATGGCCTTCGCACTCGGCGAGAAGGTGGGGCTTCGCCCGAACGACCAGTCGCTCGCCATCGAAGCACTTTCGGGCGGCAACCAGCAGAAGGTTGTCGTCGGCCGCTGGCTTGCGACCGGCCGCAAGCTGCTGATCGCCGAGGACCCGACCGCCGGCGTCGATGTCGGCGCCAAGGCCGATATCTACCGCCTCATCGCCGCGGCGGTGGAGGAGGGGCTCGCCGTCCTCGTGATCTCCACGGATTTCGAGGAGATCGCCCATATCTGCCACCGGGCGCTGGTCTTCTCGCGCGGGCGCATCGTCCGCGAGCTTGCCGGCGCCGACCTCACCACATCCGCCGTCATTGCGGCCGCCTCCGCCTCCGAAGCGGCCTGATCCCGGGAGAAAGCCGATGCAATCCATCCAGTCCACCGCGCTCGAGCCGACGCCCGCCGAGATGAGGGGCCTTTCGGGCGGCGAGAAGCTGAAGCGGCTCCTGCCCGTCTACGGCCTCGTGATCCTGACGGCGCTGCTGATCCTCATCTTCTCCGTTCTCCTGCCCGATACGTTCCCGACGCTGCTGAACCTGCGCTCGATCATCGCCAACAAGACGATCATCGCCATCCTGTCGCTTGCCGCAATGATCCCCATGGCCTGCGGGCGCATCGACCTCACCATCGGCTACGGCATCGTGCTCTGGCATATCCTTGCGATCAGCCTGCAGACCATGTTCGGCCTGCCCTGGCCGGTCGCCGTGGCGGTCGTCCTCGTGCTCGGCGCGGTGACGGGCCTCCTCAACGGCCTTCTCGTCGAGGTTGCCAAGATCGACAGCTTCATCGCCACGCTCGGCACGGGCACCGTCATCTATGCCGTCGCGCTCTGGCACACGGGCGGCCGGCAGGTCGTCGGCGTCCTGCCAGACGGGTTCCTGGCGCTCAACGGCACCATGCTCTTCGGCCTGCCGATCACCGGCTTCTACGTGCTGGTGCTGGCGCTCGTCATGTGGATCGTCCTCGAATACCTGCCGATAGGCCGCTACGTCTACGCCATCGGCGCGAACCCCAAGGCGGCCGCCCTCAACGGCATTCCCGTCCGCCGCTTCGTCATCGGCGCCTTCATCGCCTCGGGCGTGCTGTCGGCCGTCGCCGGCGTGCTGCTCGCCTCGCGCCTTCGCATCGGCCAGGCGAGCGTCGGCCTCGAATACCTGCTGCCGGCGCTGGTCGGCGCCTTCCTCGGCTCCACCACCATCAAGCCCGGCCGCGTCAACGTCTGGGGCACGGTGATCGGCGTCGTCATCCTCGCCGTCGGCATCGCCGGCATCCAGCAGTTCGGCGGCTCCTTCTTCGTCGAGCCGCTCTTCAACGGCGTCACGCTGCTCGTCGCCATCGGCATTGCCGGCTACGCCCAGCGCCGCCGCGGCGTCGTCGGCGCGCTGAAGCCCAAGGCCGCGCCGGAAAAGACGTCCTGATACCGCATTCGTTCACGTCCAAAGGGAGGACACAATCGTGAAACGCAGACACTTCCTCGCAACCACCGCCGCCGCCATGCTCACCGTGGCGCTGGCCGGCCCCGCCTTCGCCGATGCCATGGCCGACGCCAAGGCGGTCGTCGAGAAATACGCCACCAAGGTCGACAAGTGGGACGGCCCGACGAGCGGCCCGAAGGCTGCGGACGGCAAGACCGTCGTGGTGGTCGCGGCCGACATGAAGAACGGCGGCATCCTCGGCGTCGTCAACGGCATCCAGGAAGCGGCCTCCGCCATCGGCTGGACCGTGACCGTGGTGGACGGCGCGGGCTCCATCGAGGGCCGCACCGCCTCCTTCGGCCAGGCGCTGACGCTGAAGCCGGGCGGCATCATCATCGCCGGCTTCGACGCCGTCGAGCAGAAGCCGGCCATGGAAGAGGCCAAGAAGGCCGGCATCCCGATGGTCGCCTGGCACGCCGCCCCGGCGGTCGGCCCGGTGGACGAGGTCGGCGTGTTCGCGAACGTCACGACGGATGCGATGGAGGTCTCCAAGGCCGCCGCCGATTATGCCTTCGTCGATGCCGGCGGCAAGCCGGGCGTGATCATCTTCACCGATTCCACCTATGCCATCGCCATCGCCAAGGCCGACAAGATGAAGGCCGAGATCGAGGCGCTGGGCGGCAAGGTGCTGGAATATGTCGACACGCCGATTGCCGAGACCTCGCAGCGCATGCCGCAGCTCACCACGACGCTGCTCCAGAAGTACGGCGACCAGTGGACCCATTCGCTGGCGATCAACGACATCTATTTCGACTTCATGGGCCCGTCGCTCTCGGCGGCCGGCATTGCCGGCGACGGTGCGCCGAAGAGCGTTGCGGCCGGCGACGGCTCGGAAAGCGCCTACCAGCGCATCCGCGCCAAGCAGTACCAGTCGGTGACGGTGGCGGAGCCCCTGAACCTGCAGGGCTGGCAGCTCGTCGACGAACTGAACCGCGCCTTTGCCGGCGAACAGTGGTCGGGCTACGTCTCGCCGCTCCATGTCGTCACGGTCGACAATGTCGAGTTCGACGGCGGGCCGAAGAACACCTTCGACCCGGACAACGGCTACCGCGACGAATACAAGAAGATCTGGGGCAAGTAAGACTTCCTCCCGGCATGCCTGGGCGGCGCTTGCGCTGCTCCGGCGTGCCGTTATTCTGCGCCGCGCTTGTTTCGAGAGGAGAGGAACGGAATGTCGTTTTTTGAGGCAGAGGAGCCGGAATTTTCCACCTTCGTGCTGGGCAATGCCCCGCTCAAGAAGCTGGCCGGCGGGTTCGACTGGGTCGAGGGGCCGGTCTGGTTCGGCGATCACGACTGCCTCCTGTTCTCCGACATCCCGAACGACCGCATCCTGCGCTGGAGCCCCACGCTCGGCGTCACCACCTTCCGCGAACCGTCCAACTTCGCCAACGGCAACACGCGCGACCGCGAGGGCCGGCTTGTCACCTGCGAGCACGGCACGCGCCGCGTCACCCGGACCGAGCACGACGGCTCCGTCACCGTCATCGCCGACAGCTATGAGGGCAAGCGGCTGAACTCGCCGAACGACGTGGTGGTCACGTCCGACGGCGCGATCTGGTTCACCGATCCGCATTACGGCATCGGTTCGGACTACGAGGGCACCCGCAGCGAGCAGGAGCTGCCCTGCAACGTCTACCGCGTCGATCCGCGGTCCGGCGATGTCCGCGCCGTGCTCACCGATTTCAACTGCCCGAACGGCCTTGCCTTCAGCCCGGACGAGCGGCGCCTCTACGTCGCCGATACCGGCCGCATGTTCACCGACGATCCGCGCCATATCCGCGCCTTCGACGTCGCGGCGGACTGGACGCTGACGGGCGGCGGGGTCTTCCACGCGATTTCCCCCGGCTGCGCCGACGGCATGCGCGTCGATGCGGTGGGCAACCTCTGGTCCTCGGCCGGCGACGGGGTGCACTGCATCGCCCCGGACGGCCGGCGCCTCGGGAAGATCCTCGTGCCGGAGACCGTTTCCAACATCTGTTTCGGCGGCCGGCATCGCCACCGCCTCTTCATCACCGCGACCACCTCGATCTATGCCGTCTCGCTCGCCATCCGCGGCGGAACGCGCCCGCAGGCGGGGGCGTGATGGCGTTCGTGGAGGCAACCGCACGGCTGACCGACGAGGGGCTTTCCGCCATGCTGGCGGCTGCGGTGGCGGCCGCCAAGGCCATGGCCCAGCCGCAATGCATCGTCGTCGTCGATCAAAGCGGCGTGACGCTTGCCGCCTTCCGCATGGCCGGCTCGCGCTATCTCTCCTTGAAGAGCGCGACCGCCAAGGCCCGCACCGCCGCCTCAATCGGCGCGCCGAGCGACAGCGTGCCGGAGCCGGTGCGCCCGGCCATCGCCGCGGCGACGGACGGGGCCGTCACGGGCCTGCGCGGCGGTCTGCCGATCCGCATGGGCGGCGTGCTTCTCGGCGGCATCGGCGTCGGCTCGGGATCGGGCGAGCAGGACGAGACGGTCGCCCGCGCGGCGCTTGCGGCCATCGGCGCCGATACGGCGGGGCAGGCGGCATGAAGAACGACAAGGCCCCGACGATGGCGGACATCGCCCGCAAGACGGGCGTTTCCCCCATGACCGTGTCGCGCGCCTTCAAGTCCGGCAGCATGATCAACAAGGACACGCGCGATGCGATCCTGAAGGCGGCCGAGGACCTCGGCTACGTCTTCGATTCCACCGCCTCGAACCTCCGCTCGCAGAAGACGGACTTCATCGCCGTCACCATCCCCTCCATCAACAACGCGAACTTTGCCGACACGGTGGGCGGCCTTTCCGAGACGCTGAGCGTGCACGGCTTCCAGATCCTGCTCGGCTATACGAACTACGACACCGAGGAGGAGGAGCGGCTGATCGAGCAGCTTTTGCGCCGCAAGCCGCAGGCCATCGTCGTCACCGGCGGCAAGCATACGCCGCGCGCGCGAAAACTGCTGGAAAACGCCAATGTGCCGGTGATCGAGACCTGGGACGTGCCGGCCGAGCCGATCGGCCATTTCGTCGGCTTTTCCAATGCGAACGCCGTGCGCAGCATGGTCGATCATTTCGTGGCGGCCGGCTACAGGCGCATCGCCTTCATCGGCGGCGATGCGAGCCGCGACACGCGCGGCAGCGACCGCCGCCTCGGCTTCGTCGCGGCGCTGCGCGACCACGGCCTCGACGCCTCGCGGCTGATCCACGGCGGCGTGCCGCCGATCTCCATGCGGGAGGGGGCCAATGCCATGGCGCGGCTGCTTGCCGAATATCCGGATACGGAAGCGGTGATCTGCGTCTCGGACCTTTCGGCCTTCGGTGCGCTCACGGAATGCCAGCGCCGGGGCGTGGCGGTGCCGGAGCGCATCGCCATCGGCGGCTTCGGCGACTACGAGATCGGCGGCATCAGCGTGCCGGCGCTGACGACCATCAACGCGCGGGCGCGCCAGATCGGCGAGCGCACGGGGCAACTGATCCTGGACCTGCTCCAGGGCCGGCAGGACGTTTCCGACATCACGATCGAGCCGGAGCTGATCGTGCGCGCCAGCAGCCGCTGATCCGTCAGGATGCCGCCTCGAGGCTTGCCCGGCGCAGATGGGCAAGCGAGGCGGCCGGGGCGGGGCGGCCGATGAGGTAGCCCTGCATCTGGCCGCAGCCGAGGCGCTCCAGGCAGGCGAATTGCTCCTCCGTTTCGATGCCCTCGGCCGTCGTCTCGATGCCGTGGCCCTCGGCCATGCCGATGATCAGCTCGACGATGGTTACGGCATCGCGACGCGCGGGGATGTCGCGGATGAAGCTGCGATCGATCTTGATGCGGTCGAAGGGGAAGCTGCGCAGGCTGCCGAGCGAGGAATAGCCCGTGCCGAAATCGTCCATCGCGATCTGGATGCCGGCTTTCTTCAGCCGGCGCAGCATGTCGAGCGTCTGCTGGTTGCGGTCGAGCAGCATGGATTCGGTGATTTCCAGCTCCAGCCTTTCCGGGGAAAGGCCGCTGCGCACCAGCGCCTGGCGCACCTGCTGGAACAGCGCCTTGCTGCGGAACTGGACGGGCGAGAGGTTGACGGCGATGGTGAGCGGCGTGTGCCAGCCGGCAGCTTCGAGGGTCGCCGTCCGCAGCACCCATTCGCCGAGGGCGTGGATGAGGCCGGTTTCCTCCGCCACGGGAATGAATTCCGAAGGCGGCATCTGGCCGCGTTCCGGATGGTTCCAGCGCAGCAGCGCCTCGTAGCCCACGATCTCGCGCGTGCGGGCGTCGGCCTGGGCCTGGTAGTAGACCTCCATTTCGCCGTTCGGCAGCGCCTTTCGCAAATCGGCCTCGAAGGACTTGCGGGCATGGAACGTGGTCTGCAGTTCGGAGCGGAAGATGCTGGCCCGCCCGCGGCCGAGCCGCTTGGCCTCGTAGAGCGCGAGGTCGGCATGCTTGAGGATCGCGTCTGTATCGAGATCGGGCCGGGCAAGGCCGATGCCGACGCTGGTGCCGATGGCGACCTCCCGGCCCTTGATGCCGTAGGGCGCGCGGACCTCGTCGATGAGGCGCTGGGCCTTGTCGAGGGCGTCTTCCTGCGTGGCGGCCGCGCCGAGCACGGCGAACTCGTCGCCGCCGAGCCGGCAGACGAGGTCCTGCGGGCCCGCCGTCCTGCGCAGGCGCTCGGCGACGCCCCGGAGCAGCGCGTCGCCGGCATCGTGGCCCAGCGTGTCGTTGACGTCCTTGAAGCCGTCTAGGTCGAGCAGCAGCACGGCAAACGGAGCGCCGCCCCTCTTCATCGTGACGAGCCTGTCCTCCAGCTCCTGCCGGAAGAGATGCCGGTTGGGAAGGCCGGTCAGGGCATCGTGGTTGGCCATGTGCGCCAGCCGGTCGTTCTGGCCCTTCAGCTCGTGCGAGGCCGTGCGCAGGTTGTCCGTGAGCAGGCGCATGTCGACCTGGGCGCGGTCCAGCAGCCGGTTGTGGCGCAGGAGCAGCAGGATCAGGCCGATGCCGCACACGATGAGCCCGCCGGCAAGCGCCGTATAGACGAGATGGAGCTGCCGCAGTTCTTCCTGGTCGGCGTCGATGACCTCGGCATCGTGGGTGCTGGCGGCGGATGCGAGCGCGGTCATCTCGCCGTCGAGGGCGGAAAGCTGCTCCAGCACCGCACGGAAATCCCGGGGGGCCGGCATGTCGAGGCGGCCCTGCAGGGCCTGGAGCGCATCGTCGAGGCGCAGCAGAAGAGCCTCCCGTCCCGGTTCGCCTTGCATGAAGGGGCGCAGGCTTCCCTGCCTCAGAAGATCGACCCGCCCCAGCATGATGTCGAGGCGCAGGCGGATCTCCGCCTCGCCGACGCCTGCCATCCCGAGCTGGTAGGCGGCGAGCCGGTGCTCGAGCCGCATGTATTCCGACAGGGCCTGGCTGACGGACCAGGCATTGTTGTAGCGCGCGACTTTCTGGAGGGCCGTCTGCCGTTCCGCGATGACGTAGGCCATGTAGCCGGTCGCCAGCACGAAACAGCAGATGATGAAGGTAAGAAGCCGCTGCACTGACTGGATACCCGTTATTCGACGACCAGTCTGGCGAGTTGCCAGGCCGAGCGGCCGTAATAGGTCTGGGTCTGCAGCCGGGGATCGCTGTCATAGGGGTAGATGATGAACAGGGGGCCCTTGTCGCGCACCGGCATGTAGGCGCCGTCTCGCTTGAGGGCGAGCAGCACGCCGAACTTCGCGAAATCCTCCATCGGGATTTCAATGGCATAGTCGTTGAGGGCGAGGGCCTTGACCGTGCTGCCCTCGGCGCCGACCAGCTTTATCAGCTTGTCCATGCGCACGCCCTCGAAGGTGACGGGGGCGTCGTACCAGGGGGTCGCCGTCCTGACCGCCTCCATGCCGAGGGCCTCGATCATGGCCCGGTCGAACGTGGCGCTGCCCTGGCCGTTGGTGTTGGCGATCCTGCCCGTGATCGTCAGGATCGGCTCGCCCTCGGGCTTTGCCAGTTGTTCCGCCCGCGCGCCCGTAGCAAGGGCAACAAGGCTCGCCAGCAGCCAGAGCGAAAGAAAGTATCGCCGCATGGCGCGCCTCCTGTTTCAGATATCAGAAACATATAAACGACGTGTCCTAAGTCTTTGCGAAGACAAAAGATGGATTTGTATCCAATTTCCCGCAGCCGTGCTGCGAAGTTCTGCGCGGCGGGCCTAAAGCACATGGCACGCTAGATTGTCCGACTTGACGTACCGGATGAGTATGAAAGGATTACCGCGCCGGCACCGCAGAGCGCCGGCTCGGCCCGGGCAGGGGAACATAGGAATGTCCGGCGCCGACAGAATGCGTTTTTAAGGAAATTTGTGGAGGAGAGAAACATGCAGACAGGAACAGGAGGCGGCGGCTGGTTCAGCCGCGAGCGCACCGTTGCCAAACCCGGCTTCAGCCGCTGGATGGTACCGCCGGCGGCATTGTGCGTTCATCTGTGCATCGGCCAGGCCTATGCCTTCAGCGTCTTCAACCTGCCGATGACCAAGCTCATCGGCATTTCTGAATCGGCGCCCGACGACTGGAAACTGACCGAGCTGGGGTGGATCTTCTCGCTCGCCATCTTCTTCCTCGGCGTCTCGTCGGCGGTGTTCGGCCGCTGGGTGGAGGAGGGCGGCCCGCGCCGGGCGATGTTCACGGCGGCCTGTTGCTGGGCAGGCGGGTTCCTGATTTCGGCCTTCGGCGTCTCCATCCATAACCTGTGGCTGATCTATCTCGGCTACGGCGTTCTGGGCGGCATCGCGCTGGGCATCGGCTACATCTCGCCCGTGTCGACGCTGATGAAATGGTTCCCCGACCGTCCTGGCATGGCGACGGGCATGGCCATCATGGGCTTCGGCGGGGGCGCCTTCATCGCCTCTCCGCTTTCCGTATGGCTGATGAACCGGTTCAACACCGAGACCCATATCGGGGTCATGGAAACGTTCGTTGTCCTCGGCATCGTCTATTTCGTCTTCATGATGGTCGGCTCGATCATCGTCAGGGTCCCGGCGGCCGACTGGAAGCCGGAAGGCTATGTCGCGCCCAAGGAGAACCGCCTCATCAGCAAGAACGACGTCTATGTCTATGACGCGCTGAAGACGCCGCAGTTCTGGCTGATCTGGGTGGTGCTGTGTGTCAACACGACGGCCGGCATCGGCGTTCTCGGGCAGGCTTCGGCCATGAGCCAGGAGATGTTCCCGGGCCAGATCACGCCGATCGCGGCCGCCGGCCTCGTCGGCCTGATGAGCCTGTTCAACATGGGGGGACGCTTTGCCTGGGCGACGACGTCCGACTATATCGGCCGCAGGAACACCTATTTCGTGTTCATGACGCTGGGCTTCATCCTCTACTGCCTCGTGCCCTATACCGGCGCGGCCGGCTCGGTCGCGGGCTTCGTGCTGTGCTTCTGCATCATCATCTCGATGTATGGCGGGGGCTTCGCCACGGTGCCGGCCTATCTGCGCGACATGTTCGGCACCCGCTATGTCGGCGCCATCCACGGCCTTCTGCTCACGGCCTGGTCGGCGGCGGGCATCTTCGGCCCGGTTCTGGTGAACTACATCCGCCAGTACAACGTCACCCACGACGTTCCGAAGGCGCAGGCCTACGGCACCACCATGTACATCATGGCCGGCCTCTTCGTGCTCGGCTTCATCTGCAACCTCTTCATCAAGGCGGTCGATGCCCGCTTCCACATGAAGGCCGAGGACGGGTCCGCGTTGGGCGCCGCCAATGCGGCAGCCAAGGCATAAGGAGGGACGCATGGAAAATTCCGATAACAAGGGCACCACCACACTCCAGCTCGCCCTGGCATGGGGCTTCGTCGGCATTCCGCTGGTCTGGGGCGTCTTCCAGACCCTGCTGAACACGCTGAAGCTGTTCCAGTAACACCGAACGGAGATCCCCGCCGGCCACGCCGGCGGGGGTCGCAGGCCGCGTCCCGGCGGGTGGCCCGTGGGTAAATCTCCCGTCCGTCCCCGCTTGGAACTTGTCCTTTCGCCTGTCGTTGGCGTATGAGCGACAGGCAGACCGGGGCAGCGGCATCGCCTCGCGGACGGGGAGCTGAAGGCGATCAAGAAGGTAAAGGCGCACAAGGGCGAAAAGCCGAAGACGATCCTGCAGAAGCTGGCCGCAACGCCCGACAAGCTGTTCTCGGGGGCGTTCCGGCAGCAATATGCCGCCCTGTGCTTTCGCCCGGCGCCCGGTGGGGCGGGCATCGAGGTCCTTGTGGCCACCTCGCGCGACAGCGGGCGCTGGATCATCCCCAAGGGCTGGCCGATGAAGGGCAAGGAGCCGCACGAGGCGGCGGCCATCGAGGCCCGGCAGGAGGCCGGCGTCAGGGGCAAGGTGCGCAAGAAGCCGGTCGGCAGCTACACCTATCTGAAATTGATGGACGACGGCGAGGTCGTGCCCTGCGTCGTCGATGTCTTCCAGATCGAGGCCACGGCGCTTGCCGGGAAATTCAAGGAGAAGGGCGAACGCATCCTCGCCTGGGTCAGCCCCGACGAGGCCGCGCGCCGCGTCCGGGAAGTCGAGCTGAAGTCCCTGCTTGTCGAATTCAGGCCGCGCTGAGGGCGGGCGGTCAAAGCTCGCCGGCGATTTCCCGCCGGTTGCGGTCGAGTTCCTCGCTGTAGCGGCGCAGCGTATGGCTTTCCGACAGAAGCCCGATCACCTTCTGGCCGATCATGTCGGAGATCACGGCGAGCGCTTCGCTCTCGGTCTCGTCGAAGAGCGCGGCGGCCTGCTTGGCATTCATGGTGGGCAGGAGAACGTCGTTGCGATGTTTCGCGAAGGTGCTGATGGCCGCATCCTCCTTCTCGCCCTCGACGAGGTTGCTATGCACGTCCGGCACGAGGACGATGCCGGCATACTTGCCGTTCTCGTCGACGAGGATGACGCGCTGCGTGGAGCCGATGGCGAACTTCGCCCGGAACTCCTTCACCGACATGTCGGCGGGCGCGGTGCGCACGTCCGCGCGCATCAGCTTGTCCACCGTCAGGTTGCGGATCCAGCCGACGTCGTGGGCGCTGCGGATCGTCTCGCCGCGCAGGTGGAAGCGCCAGGTGGCGAAGGAGTAGCCGAACAGCGTGCGCACGATGAAGGAGGAGGTGATGACGGCGGCGAGCACCAGCACGGTCATCGGGAAGTCGCCGGTGATCTCCAGCGCGAGGAAGGTCATGGTCAGCGGCCCGCCGATCACGGCGACGGCGAGCGAACTCATGCCGACGACCGCATAGCTTGCCGGCGCGAGCGCGGCATGGCCGAGAAAGGGCGCGGCGAAGGCGAAGAGCTTGCCGAGCAGCGCGCCCATGAAGAGCGAGGCGAAGAACAGGCCGCCGCGGAAGCCCGAACCGATGGAGACCGTCGAGGCGGTCGCCTTCAGGAGAAAGAGGGCGAGCAGGCCCGCCATCGACACGTCGGTCTCCAGGTTGACGTGCAGCGCGCCGTGCCCGCCGGAAAGCACCTGCGGGCTGATCATCGCGAGGAGGCCGACGATCGTGCCGCCGATGGCCGGGCGGATATAGCCGGGGATCGAGCTCTTGCGCGCCGTCTCCTCCACGAAGGCGACGGCCTGCATGAGGAGGATGCCGACGCCGCCGCACACGATGCCGAGCACCAGCGCCGGCACGTAGTCGGCCGGCACCACGCTGCCGATGCTGCCGACGTCGATGCCGGCGTCGCTGGCCGCGAGCAGCCGGGCGACGAGGTTGGCGATGAGGGCGGAGACGACCACCGGCGTCAGCGAGGCGATGGTATAGGCGCCGATGATCAGCTCGAAGGCGTAGAAGGCGCCCGTCAGCGGCGCGTTGAAGGCGGCGGCGATGGCGCCGGCCGCCCCGCAGCCGACGAGGATGCGCATGTCCGCCCGGCGCAGCTTCAGCTTGCTGCCGAATTTCGAGGCGATGCCGGAGGCGACCTGCGTATAGCCGGCTTCGAGGCCGACCGATGCGCCGAAGCCGTTCGACACGATGTTCTGCACGGCGACGATCAGGCTGTCCGTCAGCGACAGCCGCCCGCCGTGCAGCGCATTTGCCTCGATGGGGTCGACGAGCGGGCGCTTGCGCCAGCGGGCGAGCAGGAAGAGGAGGACGCCGAGCAGCATGCCGCCGGCGATCGGCGCGGCGAGCAGCAGGATCCTTTCGTCGACCGTCGCCCCGCTCAGCCGCTCGCCCGGCTCCAGCCGGAAGATCAGGGCGTGCATGGTGCGGGTGATGTAGGTCATGGCCGAGACGGAAAGCCCCGCCGCCACGCCCACCAGCGCGCCGGCCAGCACGAGGCCGAACTCGCTGCGGCGCGGCAGGGTGCGCATCAGCTCCAGGCTCAGGAAGCGGTAGAGCACGGAGGGGCGCAGCTTGTGCAGGCGCTTCATCGTGCCGGGAAACCGGGGTGTGTTCTGTGCCATGATGCCTTCCGGGCGAATGCGCGACGGGTCATGGGGGATTTAGCCGCCACGGGAAGACTGTCAAAGAAAATCTGCACGCGGCGGCCGCATCGGCCGGGAATATCCTATGCCAGGCGCTGGCCGTTCGCGTCGAACATGTGCAGCGCGTCGGCGCTCGCGCCCACCGTCACCGTCTCGCCGATCTCGCTGCGGCTGCGGCCGGAAACGCGGAAGACGAGGTCCGTCCCGTCGGCGAGCTTGCCGTGCAGCAGGCTTTCGGCCCCGACGAGCTCGATGCCGTCGATGCGCGCCGTCGCCTGGAAGACGAAGGGCTTGCCGTCCGCCGCCGCGGCAAGGTGCAGGTCTTCCGGGCGCACGCCGAGCGTATAGCGTCCCTCGGGCCGCGGTACGTCGGGGGAGAGCGACCAGCCGGCGTCCGTATCCGTACCCTCCAGCAGGTTCATGGAGGGCGAGCCGATGAAGGTGGCGACGAAGGTGGTCGCCGGCTTCTCGTAGAGTTCCAGCGGCGTTCCCACCTGCTCGATGCGGCCGGCATTGACGACGACGAGCCGGTCGGCGAGCGTCATCGCCTCCATCTGGTCGTGCGTGACGTAGACGCTGGTGGTGCCGAGCGCGCGCTGCAGGCGCTTGATCTCGATGCGCATCTGCCCGCGCAGCTTGGCGTCGAGGTTGGAGAGCGGCTCGTCGAAGAGGAAGGCGGCCGGCTCGCGCACGATGGCCCGGCCCATGGCCACGCGCTGGCGCTGGCCGCCGGAAAGCTGGCGCGGCTTGCGGTCGAGATATTGCGCGATCTCCAGCGTCCCGGCGGCGGCCTCGATGCGGCGCTCGATCTCGGCCGGCGGCGTCTTGCGGTTCTTGAGGCCGTAGGCGAGGTTCTGGCGCACCGTCATGTGCGGGTAGAGTGCGTAGTTCTGGAACACCATGGCGATGTCGCGCTCGGCCGGCTCCACGTCGTTGACGCGGCGCGAGCCGATGAGGATGTCGCCGCCGGTAATGCCTTCCAGCCCGGCGATCATGCGCAGCAGCGTGGACTTGCCGCAGCCCGACGGGCCGACGAGGACGACGAATTCGCCGTCGGCGATGTCGAGCGAGACGCCCTTGATGGCCTCCACGGTGCCATAGGACTTGCGGACGTTGTTGAGGGTGATCTCAGCCATTACTTCTCGGTCTCCACAAGGCCTTTGACGAACCAGCGCTGCATCAGCACCACGACGAGAATGGGGGGGATGATCGCGAGGATCGCGGTCACCATGACATAGTTCCAGGGCGTCGAGGCATCGGCGAAATCCACCATGCGCTTCAGCCCGATGACGATGGTGTTCATCTTCGCGTCGTTCGTCACCAGCAGCGGCCACAGATACTGCGTCCAGCCGTAGATGAAGAGGATGACGAAGAGCGCGGCGATGTTCGTCGCCGAGAGCGGCAGCAGGATATCGCGCATGAAGCGGAAGGGGCCGGCATTGTCGATGCGCGCGGCCTCCACCAGTTCGCCCGGTATCGTCAGGAAGAACTGCCGGAAGAGGAAGGTCGCCGTCGCCGAGGCCATCAGCGGCAGGGTGAGGCCCGCATAGGTGTCGATCATGCCGAGGTCGACGATGACCTTGTAGGTCGGCAGGATGCGCACCTCCACCGGCAGCATGAGCGTGACGAAGATCATCCAGAAGAACAGCATCTTCAGCGGAAAGCGGAAGAAGACGATGGCGAAGGCCGACAGGAACGAGATGGCGATCTTGCCGATGGCGATGGCGAGCGCCACGACCGTCGAGTTGAACAAAAGCCGCTCGAGGCTGACGCCGACGACGCGCTCGACGCCGCCGCCGATCGCCTCGCCGTAGTTCTCGGCAAGCGCGCTGCCGGGCAGCAGCGACATTGGCGGGCGCACGATCTCGATCGACGTGTGGGTCGAGGCGATGAACGTGTAGTAGATGGGAAGGGCGACGACCAGGATGCCGATGACGAGCACCAGGTGGCTGACCAGCGTGGAGATGGGGCGGTTCTCGATCATGGGCGGGCCTCAGGAATAGTGGACCCGCTTCTCGACGAAGCGGAACTGGAAGGCGGTGAGCGCGATGACGATGACCATCAGGATCACCGACTGGGCGGCCGAGCCGCCGAGGTCGAGATTGACGAAGCCGTCGTTGTAGACCTTGTAGACCAGCGTTTCGGTGGCCTTGGCCGGGCCGCCGCCGGTGACGGCATGGATGATGCCGAACGTGTCGAAGAAGGCGTAGACCGTGTTGACGACGAGCAGGAAGAAGGTCGTCGGCGCCAGGAGCGGGAAAACGATGGTCCAGAAGCGCTTGGCGCCGCGCGCGCCGTCGATGGCGGCAGCCTCGATCAGCGATTTCGGGATGGCCTGCAGGCCGGCGACGAAGAACAGGAAATTGTAGCTGATCTGCTTCCAGGCGGCCGCGATGATCACCATCGTCATCGCCTGGTTGCCGTTGAGCAGCGGATCCCAGTGGAAGCCGTTGCGTCGCAGGATATAGGCGAAGGTGCCCATGGCCGGGTTGAACATGAAGAGCCACAGCATGCCGGCGATGGCCGGGGCGACCGCATAGGGCCAGATGAGGAGCGTGCGGTAGATGTTGCGCCCGCGCACGACCCGCTCGGCCGATGTCGCCAGAAGCAGCGCCGCCGCCATCGACAGCAGCGCCGTCGCAAGGCTGAACACCACCGTCACCTTCAGCGAGTGCAGGTAATCCGGATTGGAGAGGATGGCCCGGAAATTGGCAAGGCCGACGAAGCCCGACCTCAGCCCGAACGGGTCTTCCCGAAGGACGGATTGATAGAGCGCCTGGCTTGCCGGCCAGAAGAAGAACACGACGGTCAGCACGATCTGCGGGGTCAGCAGAAGATACGGCAGGACCTTGTTGGGAAAGACGACAGACTGCATGGCGTTCCCCTTCCGGAAAGGACGGGCCCGCGCCGCCGGGCGGCGCGGGCTATGGACGGGAGGATTACTTGCCGATGGCGGCGGCGATGGCGGCATTCGCCTTCTGCACGCCCTCGGTCAGGGCAGCCTTGGCATCCTTCTGGCCGGCCAGCATCGCCTCGAATTCCTCGTTGAGGATGTCGCGGACCTGCGGCAGGTTGACGAGGCGGACGCCCTTGGAGTTCTCGGTCGGCGCCTTGCCCATCATCTGCTGGATCGGCGTCTCGCGGCCCGGGTTCTTGTCGTAGAAGCCGGACTTCTTGGTCTCCTCGTAGGCGGCCATCGTCACGGGCAGGTAGCCCGAGACCTCATGCAGGCGGACCTGGATGTCCGTGCGCGAGAGGAAGTGGAAGAACTCGGCGATGCCCTTGTATTCCGCATCGCTCTTGCCGGCGAAGACCCAGAGGCTGGCGCCGCCTGGAATGGTGTTCTGCGGGCCGTGGCCTTCGTAATAGGGCAGCTGGCCGACGCCGTAGTTGATGCCCGACTTGACGATGTCGCCGAGGCCGCCGGAGGATTCCGTCAGGATCGCGCATTCGCCCGACATGAAGAGCTGCTTGGCTTCCGAGGTGCGCCCGCCGTAGCGGAACGTGCCGTCCTTGCTGAGATCGGCGATCGACTGGAAGTGCTGGATATAGAGCGGGTCGTCGATCTTCAGCTGGACGTCGAGGCCGGCAAGGCCGTTCTCGTTGGTGCCGTAGGGCACGTTGTTCCAGGCGGCGAAGTTCTCCGTCTGGATCCAGGTCAGCCAGGTCGAGGTGAAGCCGCAATTGGCCGCCCCGCTCGTCTTGATCTTCCTGGCGGCCTCGAAGACTTCCGGCCAGGTCTTCGGCGGGTTCTCGGCGTCGAGGCCGGCCTTCTGGAAGGCGTCCTTGTTGTAATAGAGGATCGGCGAGGACGAATTGAACGGGAAGGACAGCATGGTGCCGTCCGGCTTGGAATAATAGGCGACGATGCCCGGCAGGTAGTCGTCCTTCTTGAATTCGTAGCCGCCCTTCTGAAGCACGTCGGCCACGGGCATCATGGCGCCCTCGGCGCCCAGCATCACGCCGCTGCCGGCGTCGAACACCTGGAGGATGGCCGGCGCCTGCTTGGCGCGGAAGGCGGCGATGCCGGCGTTCAGGGCTTCCGGATAGCTGCCCTTGTAGACGGGCACGACCTTGTATTCGCTCTGGCTCTCGTTGAATTCCTTGGCGAGTTGCTCGACCGCCTCGTTGTTGGCGCCGGTCATGGCGTGCCACCAGGCAAGCTCCGTGGCGGCAAAGGCGTTGGAGGCGACGAAGAACGAAAGCGCAGATGTGGCCGCAAGGGTCCAGGTAAAGCGTGTCATGGTGATTCCTCCCATTTCTGTCACGGCGAAAAGGCAATCCTCGAATGCGCCGACACTCCTTGATCGGGCGCATCTGACTTTCGTGGCGAAAGTGAGGGAATTAAAAGCGAACTTTTATGAACGTGCAAGAGAAAATGGAACGCGGTGAACGAAAATTCCTGAATATGAAATTTTTATTTCATTTTCCACATGCCGTTTTCCACGGCGCGGCATCCGGCAACGACCGGCGGCATGGAACAATCGTCGGGAAGGGAAAAGGTTCCGGACGGGCCGGGCATCACCGCCGCCGGGACACGGCGAACATGATGATCATCAGGACGATGGCGGTCGGCCAGAAGTCCGTCGCCTGGTCCCAGTTCCAGTCCCACATGCGGTAGCCGTCGAGATGCGGGGGCAGCATGTGGACCGAGACCTCGTAGTCCCGCTTCTCGCGCCCGTGGAAATGGCCGATGGCGAAGGCAAGGCCGATGATGCCCGCGTCGCGCCAGCGATAGAGGGGCTTTGCGATCAGCGCCACGATCACCGCCATGACGAGCGCCTCGACGATATGGCCGAGCCAGTCGAAATTGTCCTGGATATAGGTCCAGTCGATCGTCATGCGGTCCTCCTTCGGGGCGCCGTTCGCCGCCCGCTCATCGCCACCGGCGCTCCCTGTGCAGCGCCGTCGGCATCAGCACGGCCGGGTCGGAATGCCGCCGGTCGTAGGCGGGGTTGATCGCCGGGTCGCTGAACGTCTCCGTGCCGTGCAGGCGGCGCAGGTTCTCCTTCTCGCGCTCGAAGCGCGCGCGCCGCTCCCCGACGAGGTCGGAGCCGCGCGAGGCGGATTCGTGGTGGTGGAGGCAGGCGAAGGGCGTCCAGACGATGTTGAAGCCTGCCTTGTAGGCCCTCAGGCAGTAATCCACGTCGTTATAGGCGACGGCGAAGCTGGCTTCGTCCCAGGCGCCCACGGCGCGGGCGCATTCGCCGGAGATCAGCATGGCCGCGCCGGTCACGCAGGTCATCGAGTTGCGCAGGTGCAGCCGGTTCATCGGCCCGCCGAAATTGCGGTTCTTGTTGAGATACCAGTGTCCCGCAAGCCCGCCGAAGCCGGCGACGACGCCGGCATGCTGGATCTTGCCGTTCGGATAGAGCAGCTTGGCACCGACAATGCCGGTGCCGGCGAAGGAAAGGCAGGAGACCATCTCCTTCAGCCAGCCTGCCTCGATCACCTCGATGTCGTTGTTGAGGATGAGGACATGCTCGCCCGTCGCAAGGGACAGGCCCTTGTTGACCGCCCGGGCGAAGTTGAACGGCTCGGCTTTCACATGGGCGGAGAAGCCGGGAATGCGGGCCTTACAGGCGTCGTAGAGATCGAGGACGCGCGGATCGGTCGTCCCGTTGTCGACGACGATCACCTCGAGCGCCGGATAATCGGTCTTCTCCGCAAGGTCGTTCAGCACGCGGGATATGAGGTCGAAACTGTCCCGGCTCGGGACGATCACCGAGACTTTCGGCCAGTCCGCCGGGTCGCGTTCGAACTGAACTCGGTGCAGGGTCTCGGTCAGCGCACCCTCGACGCGGACCGCAACGCCCTGCCGGACGAAACGGTCGGTAATGGCCGCGCGGGCCGCCTTGGTCGCCGCATCGAGGAACTTGCGCGAATAGGTCTGGCCCGTGCGCCGCCACCAATAGGCGGGATAGGGCAGGTGCAGCACGTCGTCGGCCGCCACGTCCTCCAGGTAGCGCAGCAGGAGATCGTAGTCCTGCGAGCCGTCATAGCCGGTTCGCAGGTTGCCGATCCGGGTGAGCCGGTCGCGCCGGTAGAAGGAGAAATGGTTGATGTAGTTGACGCCGGTGAGCAGCACGGGGTCATAGGCCGGCTTCAGCATCAGGCCCGTCGGCTTCAGCGCGTCGTCGACGACGAGTTCGTCGGTATAGAGGAACCGGGCGTCCGGGTTGCGGGCGAGCGCCTCGCGCACCAGGCGGAGCGCTTGGGGCGCGATCAGGTCGTCGTGGTCGAGCAGCGTCACCCAGCGTCCGGTCGCCTGCGCGAGCCCGGCATTGGTCGCCCGGGCGATGCCGCCGTTTTCGGCGTTGCGGACGATGCGGATCGCGTCATCGGCCGGCGGGCGCTCCAGCCAGCGGCGCGTTTCCGGCGCGCTCGACGCGTCGTCGCTGAGGATCAGCTCGACGCCCGCCTCGCCTTGCGCGGCAAAGGAGCGCACGAGGTCGTCGAGGTAGCGCGCGGGCGCATTGTAGACGGGCACGACGATGCTGAGCCACGGTCCCTCCTCCACCGGCAGGTTTGCGGGGACCTCTGCCTGCGCGAGCGCATAGCAGGCATTGGCATAGCGTGCCGCAAGGCTCCCCTTGCGGCGCAGCGAAAGGCGCAGGACCGGCAGTTTCAGCCGCGGCAGCCGGCCGAGATCGACGAGGGCGGGACCGGAGCCCGCGTCGCCGGCAAGTCCGCGGATATGCGTATCCGCCTCGGCCGCACTGGCGAAGGCGCGCGCCGTGAACGTAAAGCGGGCAGGGAAGGTGGCGGGATCGACCCGCAGGGCGCGGACGAGGCCGTAACGGCCGACATCCGCCCGGATGGCGAAGCTGCGCCCCGGTGCCATCGCGACGGCGTCCTTTTCGCGGAAGCCGAAGCCGCGGTCGACATAGACCTTGGGGTCGATCTCCTCCTCGCTGCAATGCACGGTGACGACGAGGAACGGCTTGCGGCGAAGGGAGAGCGCGATGTGGAAGGCCGGATCGTCGCCCGTGCTTTCCCATTCGTGCGGCCCGCCGCCCGCCACCCGCTGCAGGTCGCTCTTTGCTGTGATGTGCAGGTCCATGGGCGTCAGCTTTCGAGCATGATCCGGCGGAGCAGGCGCTCCATGAGGAGCCCGAGGCACAAGGCGCTCAGGCCGAAGACGATGAGGTATTGTTTGTCGAGGATCTGGGCGCTGTAGCCTTCGTAATAGGCAAGGCGCATCCATTCCACGGCATGCACGACCGGATTGAAGGAGAGCGGGTAGGATACCGCTGCCGGCAGGGCGGAAACGACGAAGAGGGTGCCTGAGGATAGGTAGAGCACGATCAGGCAAAGCGCATAGATCGTTACGAAGAAACGGAAGAACATCGTGATGACACCCACCAGCGTGCCAATGCCGATGGCGAGCAGCAGGACGGAAAGATAGGCGTAGAGCGCCTCGAACGGATCGCGTGGAAACGGATCGGCACCCAAAAGCAGGAGGATGACGAAAACGAAGAGGAGCGTCACGAACGCCGCGATGATTTCCAGCACGGCGCGCGCGGCCATGACGTCGAGCACCTTTACGACGGGAAAGGCGAGCATCGGCTTGTTCAGGATCAGCGACAGGCCCATGAAGCGCGACACGTACATGAAGGTCAGGGTCGGCACGAGCCCGGTGGCGAAGAAGACCGCGAGGCTGTCGCCGAACGGCGCGATACGCCCCGCGAATTTATAGATCGTCAGCAGGACGATGATATGCGCCAGCGGCCACAGCGACACGATGAGGAAGCCGAGGCCGTGATTGAAGAAGCGGGACCGCATGTCGCGAAGCATGACTGCCTTCATGACATTGTGCTTCTCGCGCAAGGCGGCACGGATCGGGCGGCGCTCCGGGTTAATCGCCATGGCCGGTCTCCCGGTGTGTTGTCAGCAGCCCCGGAAAGCCGGGCGGCGCTGCCTCTCGCATGAGCGCCATCGAGGCCATGGTGGCCTTCCGCGCCTGCTGTCGGTAGACCGGCTCGGTGACCAGCCGGCCGATCTCCTGCTGCCATGCCTCGCGAGTGTCGCCGGCGAAGACGTCCCCGGCGACCGCGCACCTGCGGTAGATATCGCAATCCGAATAGATCGCGGCCGCCCGCATGCGGGCGATGTCGATTCGCTTGGTGTCCGAACGCCGGTCGTTGGTCCTGCCCGGCAGCAATGGAACGAGCGCGATGTCGGCGGGCTGGCGGGCGGTTTGCCGGAGATAGTCCGGCCACTTCAAGGGCGGGCGTATGCGCAGGCGCTGCGGCGCGACGGCGAGCGCGCGCCACCAGCGGGCCGGCGCGCCTTCCGCGATCACTTCGAACGACAGATGCGCATGGCGGGCCAGCGCTTCGGCGACCACCGGGATCAGGAAACGATGCTCGGAAAAATGGGCGCCCGTTGCATGGAAGACCATGCGGACCGGACCGTTTTCCGCAAGGTCCGCGGTCTCCGGCCGGTACTGTTCCGGCCGGGGACGCGGGGGAAGGACCGCGACCGGAAGCCCGTCCTGCCGGAACGTGCCGGCAAGCGTTTCCGTCGACGCCCACAGATGGGTCATGAGACGGTTGAGAACGACGAGCGGCAGAACGCCCGTCGCGAGGAGATAGGTGCGGTAGTCCAGCGGACCGTCCGCGGACACGACCGTCGAGGCGATGTCGTCGTCGACGAACAGGCCGACGCCCGCCAGGCTGCGCCGGTGCCGGTAGAGCCATCGGAGCTGCCCCGGCCGGGCGTAGCGGCAGAGGATAACGAACGTTCCGCAGGGATCGACAGCCGCAAGGCTTTCGTCGAGCGGCCGCACGGTGAAAGGCACCGGCAGGTCGGCGAGCCTGTCCTCGAAATAGTAGGAAAAGGTCGGGTTCCCGGGTTTGGACAGGACGAGGACGCGGCGAACCTCCGCCCCGCCGCGAAAGTCCCCCGCGCACCGTGCGGCGGGTTTCGGCAGGGTCTCGTACAGTCGTTCGCGAAGGGCAAGGCTCATGCGCATTGTCATCTTCAGGGCGCGAGATACTTGCGCAGGATGCCGATGAACCCGAGCGCCAGACCCCACAGGAGGACGCTGACCACGGCAACGCCGGAAATCCACAGGGTGCGCCGCGGAAATTCCGCCTCCTCGGGCAGCCGCGGCTTCAGGAAGGCATCGAGGTAGAGCAATTGCTGCCGGCTGACGAACTGGACCTGCTCGAAAGCCTTGATGGCGGCGGCGAACTGCTGTTCGGCCAGGTTCTGGGCGAGCTGGAGTTGCGACATGTCGAGGGAAACGTCCGCAAGGTTCTCGCTCTCGTCGGTCTTGCCGGCGAGCTGGGCGCGCAGCTGCTTGACCTGGTCCTCCTTGCTGCGGATATCACGCTGGAGAACCCGCATCTGCGGGGCGTCCTTGGAAACGGTCTTGAGCTGCGCATCGTAGCGCTGCTGCAATTTCAGCCGCTCGGCCTCGACGGTGCTGATGAGCGTGGAGAGGATCTGCGAGCTTCCCTCCACCGTGAGCACGCCGCTGCGGTTGCGGGCGGCCTGCAGGTCTTCGCGCGCCTTGCGAAGCTGCTCCGTCGCATTGTCGAGGCTGGCCCGGGTCGTCGCCGTCACGTCGGTCCACATGCGGTCGTTGGCCCGGTTGACCATGATCTCGGATTGGGAAATCACCTTGTTGAGGATCGTATAGGCGCTCTCCGGCGAGAAGGCCTTGACCGTCACGGTCACGATGCCGCTCTGGGGGCTGATCGAGCTGCCGACCTTGTGTTCCCAGTATTTGAGCCGTTCCTCCACGGTGGCGTCGTCGCGCTGCCGCGCCCAGAAGTCGATCTTCGGGTCGGAATAGAGGGAACGCAGGCCGACCTCCTTCTCCAGGATTTCCAGCATGTCGCGGCTGGCGATGTAGTTCGTGACCATCTGCGTGTCCTGCACGATCTTGGCCTCGGGGATACCGGTGACCTTGCCGAACTGGTCCTTGCCGAGCGCGGGCGTCGAATTGCGGACCGTGAAGCGGGCTTCCGCCTGGTACTGGTCCGATGCAAGGAAGCCGAAATAGCCGATGGATATCGTGTTGGGGATGACGAGATAGAACAGCGTGGCCGCCACCACCGCGGCGGCGAACAGCCGCTCGGAAAGCCGCGGGCGCAGGCCCACGGCCTTGTAGAGCGCGCTGCGGTTGGAGGTGGAGAAGCGCAGCTTGCGGGCGGTGGCCGAAAGGCGCGTGGACATGGTGCGGCTCGCCGCAAGGCCGCCCTGGCCGTTCGGCTCTCCCTTCCCGTATGTCAATCGTTCCGTCATCCCGGTCGCTTCCTCGACGCCATTCCTGTCAACGGTTGAGCCGGTAATAGGCTTCAATCGCTTCTTCTGCCTTGTCGAAGACCAGCAACCGGCCGTCGACAAGAAGCATTCCCTTGTCGCAGTATTTCTTGATCATGTTCATGTTGTGCGAGACCATGATGATATCGGAGGTCTTGCGGCGGTTTTCGAAGGCGACCTGGCATCTCTTCTGGAAACGGGCGTCTCCGACGGAGATGACCTCGTCGACGAGGTAGCAATCGAACTCGATCGCCATCGACAGGCCGAAGGCGAGACGCGCCCCCATGCCCGAGGAATAGGTCCTCACCGGGGCGTTGATATAGTCGCCGAGCTCGGCGAACTCCTCCACGAAGCGCGCGACCCGGTGTATGTCTTCGCCATAGGCGCGCGCAACGAAGTTGAGGTTCTCCTTGCCCGTCATGGCGGGATGGAACCCGCCGGAAAAGCCGAGCGGCCATGAAACGCGAAGATCCTTCGATATGCGCCCGCCGTTTGGCAGGATCGTGCCGGCGATCATGCGCATGGTCGTCGACTTGCCCGCGCCGTTCACGCCGAGCAGGCCGTAGGAGAAGCCCGGCAGGAACTCGGTGCTCACGCGCTCGAGGATCGTCTTGCGATGCTGCTGCGTCTTGAAATGCTTCGATACGTTGCGGAACCGGATCACGGGGCGCGCCTCAGAGCCGGTGGTCTTCGACGGAGGCCCAGGCGAGCGACAGGATCGACCAGACGACGAAGGAGATGAAGAGGATGAGGAGGGGCGTCATGAACCGCCGCGGATAGAGCGCTTCCTCCGGCAGCATGGGCTGCACGAACACTGTGAGGTAGAGCGCCTTGCGCATGGCCGCCGCCAGCGCCAGGTCGTATTGGTGGCGCGTCACCTCATAGAGTTTTTCGGCCACCATCCGGTCTGTTTCCAGACGGGAAAATTCCTGAAGCCTGTTGGCGAAGGAGGCGTTCTCCTTGCCGGTCATCTCGTTGCGCAGGTCCTCGATCTGCGATTCGATGCTGTTGCGCGTCAGGAGCAACTGCCGGTAGGTCGGCGAATCGGTGCCGCTCGACTGCTGGATCGTGAAGAGGCGGGTATCGAATTCCAGCTTCTGGGCCATCAGCCCGGTCAGGAGCTTGCCCGTCTCCTCGGCCTGCGAGGCCGGATCGAGCAGGCCGGTTTCCTGCTGGTAGCGGTTGAGTGCGGCAAGCGCCTCGCCGTAGGACTTGCCGGTGCGCTCCACTTCGGTCCGGATATTGGCAATGAGGTCGTCGCGCGCGCGGACCGACAGCTCGTTGATGAGCTTCTCGCTTTCCTGGAGGATCGCGTTGGCGAGCTTTATCGAGTTCTCCGGAGCGAAGGTGCGCACATGCAGCGTCACGATGCCGGACGGGCCGTCGATATAGGTGGAGACCTGCCCGTCCCAGTATTTCAGGAATTCCTCGGCCGAATCGGCGGGATCCAGCTCTGCATAGAAATCCGATCCGTCGAGTACGAACATGGACTTGTAGTCCATGTAGGCGCCGATGCGGCGCAGGATCTCCGCCGAATGGATGAAGCTGGTGACGATATAGGCGTCCTGCGAGACGCTGGACATGTGCAGGATGCCCCCGCTCATGCTCTCGCCGGTATTGTCGTCGCCGGCCAGCGTGCGTACGGCAAAGCGCGCTTCGGCGGTATATTGATCGGCCGCCACGAAGGCATAGTAGAGCGCGCTGGCGGCGAAGGGGACGAGGACGACCAGCAGGAAGAAGATGAGCCGCCAGGGCGTGCGCCCGCCGGCCTTGGGGGCGGCCTGCGCCTCGTCGACGCGCGTATATTCGACCGTTTCCACGTCGCCCGCAGGCCGGCGCGCCGCCGAGCCCTTGCGTGTGGCGACCATGTTCTCATCGGAGGCGACCTTTGCGTTCGCCAGCGCCTCCGTCGTCATCTCGTCGGTCGTCGTCTTTGCCATGGAACCTGCCGTCTCAGGCGCTGAGGGCGTGCGAGCCCGCCGCTTCCCGAACATAGTGATGCAAAATCAGGTCGGCTTCCAGCAGCGTTTCGGCGACTGCCAGCCTGCGCAGGCGCTGGGCGATCGCTTCCAATGCGGAATGCCGGCTGATGGAGGGAACGTTTTCCAGCGGAAGCGTCATCAGTTCGGCGGCGGCGCTTTCGAAATGGAAGGGCATGCCGTCCTGCCCGACGACGGCGAAGCGCGAAAGCAGGTCGATCGCCGGCGCGACGTCCGCCCGCACGACGGACTGGTCCGGGCTGGTGCGCACGAGCTGGCGGGTCGCCGGCGAGATAAGGGGATCGCGGATCTTCGGGCCGGCCGTTTGCAGCGCCTTCTTGAGCGAGCGCTCGTCGTCGAGGACCACCTCCGCGAAGTGGGCGGCGGCCGCGCCCATCGACAGGCGGTCCCGCTCGCCGAGAAACGCGACATTGGTTTGCGAAAGGCGCTTGAGCATGGTCAGCCGCGCGGCCATCTCGTAATAGGGATCGGGCAGGTATCCGATCACCGTGAAGCCCTTGTCGAGGAATTCCTCGAAATTGCGCAGGTGGAGCCGGCCGCTGAGATAGATCGATTCGATGGCGTTGAGATGGAAAGCCTGCAGGGCGGTCTCCTGCCCGAAGCGCTCCAGGCCGCACAGCGCATATTGGAAGCGGCCGCTGCAATAATGATCGAATTTCATCATCGGCAGCATCTGGAATTCCATGCGGAAGACCTTCATCTGGACCGGGCTCTCCATGAAGGGGCGGCGGTAGATGAGGATGCCGTTCTTGGCGTCGCGGATTTCCAGGCGCTTGCGGTTCCTGACGCCGGGCAGGATGCTGTTGTCGATCCTGAAGCCGACGACGCCGGTTTCGTGCCGGCCCGACTGGAGCACGGCCGGGCGCGCGTGAAGGCATTCCAGCCGCATGAGCTCGCCTTCCTCGCCGATCACGCAGACGACCGGCCGGTCCGAATACCCGTCGGGGATCAGATATCCCTCTATGACGTCACCCTGGTCGACTTCGATGTTGAAAAGCAAGGCCCCGTTCCATTTCGTCAGCCAGCCGCGCCGGCCGTCACTTTCGTGCAAACACGGAGAAGCAGGGACCGCCGCTGTGAGCGGGGTCCTCCGCCTGAATTTCGATGGTCCTATAGCCCAAGCGCTCGAGCAGAGACAAGATGTCGTCGCGATGCATCCAGTAGTGGCGGTCCTTCATGCCGCCGCAGAAGGAGGCGTTCTTCTGGGCCCGGTGGTAGCTGCGCTCGTAGTAGCGCACGGACAGGCCCTCGAAGGTCCGCGTCTCCATGCGGCCGCTGAAGGGATAGCGCCGCGTATCGCCCTGCGGCATCATCGTCTCGTCGAAGAAATGCGTCCAGATGAAGATCGCCTCGGCCTTGCGGGAAAGCCGCACGAGGAACCCGGCCGGGTCGGGCATATGGTAGAGGACGCCGGAGGCGAGCGCGAAGTCGTAGACGGTCTCCTGCGTTTCGAGCCAGGGCTGGATGTCGCCGAGATAGAAGTGCGCCCGGTCGAGGCCGAGGATCTCCTTGGTCACGAGGCAGCGCAGGAAGCAGAGGCGGTTGGCCTCGATGGCGTCGATGCGGGCGGGCTTCTGCTGGTTGAGAAGGAAGGTGTGCATGCCTTCCAGCGGGCCGATTTCCAGCACCACCTTGCCGGCGAGCGACCCGTAGGCCCGCATCGCGTCGATGATGCGGCCGTCGGCATGCAGCGGATGGTTGCCCGCCGTCAGGTCGTTCGTGGGGAAGGCCGAATTCCAGCCGGGAAGAGCATCGATGGCGTTCTGATGCTTCGGCATGCTCATGTCGTACTGGCTGAAGACCCGCTCCACCGCACGGGTGTCCGTCGGTGAAATCAATTTCCTGAGGAGATGGTGCAGCATTCGAATAACTTTTTGTTCCGGGCTGGATTTACTTGCTCCGTACCCTTCAGGGCAATATTCATTTCGGCGCTCATGGCGGCAATATTAGGGCTGACCCGGCGGGACGCCGGCTCTGCCTTAGCGCCTGCCGCGGCGCAAATCCAGATAGGAGGCGGCGAACGGACCGAAATACCCTAGCAGGTGCAGGGTGAGTCCGAAATGGATTTCGCGCCGGCCCCTGTCCATTCCGGCAAGGATCGTGCGCGCCACGTCGGCGGCCTCCCGCGGCTTCACGCGCCCCATCAGCGCCTGGGCCTGCGGCGGGCGCAGCGGCAGTTCGCGCGCCAATTGCGGGGTGAGCGTATCGGGCGGAAAGCAGATCGATACGCAAATGCCGTCTGGCGCCGTCTCCGCGCGCAGCGCGGCGGCAAGGCCGCGCAGCGCGAATTTCGCGGCGCAATAGGCGCTGTAGCCGGGGATGCCGATGAGGCCGGCGCCGGAGGAGACGATGAGCACCCGGCCCCGGCCCTGGCCCCGCATGCCGGGCAGCACCGCCCGGACGCTATTGGCAACGCCCGTCAGGTTGACGGCGACCTGCCGGTCGAAGGCGGCCGTATCCTGGTCGAGGAAAAGCGCGGGCTCGACGATGCCGGCCGATGCGACGAGCGCCTCGACCGGGCCGAAGCGGGTCGCCGCCTCCGATACGGCCGCGTCCACCGCCTGCGCGTCGGTGACGTCGGCCGTCAGCGTCAGGACGTTTTCGCCCGGCGAAAGGGAGGCCGCGGCATCGGCGAGCCTTTGCGCGTCGCGCGCCAGAAGCGAGACGCGGTCGCCGCGGGCAAGCAGGAGGCGGGCGATGGCAAGGCCGATGCCGCTCGATCCTCCCGTCACCAGGACATGCCGCACCCTAGACCCCCGCCATGAGGCGCGCGATCTCGGACCGATCGATCGTGGCGAGGCCGAAATTGTCCCGCACGAGCGCGCCGAGCAGGGCTGCGGTCCGTTCGACGGTCTGCCGGATCTGCTCCTCGCTGTGCTCGCTGGTGATGAAGAAGCGTAGCCGCGCCTGCCCTTCCGGCACGGCGGGATGGATGATCGGCAGCACGTTGACGCCGGCGGCCAAGAGGTCGTTGGACAGGCGCACGGCCCGCAGCGAATCGCCGACGATGACCGGAACGACCGAATGGCCCTCGCTGAGGCCGATGTCGAGGCCCGCCTGACGGGCGAGATCGAGGAAGAGGCGCCCGTTGCGCCTGAGCCGCGCGACGCGCTCCGGCTCGCCGGCCAGGAGGTCGAGGCTGGCAAGCGCCCCCGCCGCCAGTGCCGGCGGCAGGCCGACGGAATAGACGAAACCGCCGGCCGTGCCCTTGAGCACCGTCGCCAGCGCGGCATTGCCGGCGACATAGCCCCCGCAGCTCGACGTCGTCTTGGAGAGCGTGCCCATCCAGATGTCGACGCTGGCCGGATCGATGCCGAAATGCTCGTGGGTACCGCGCCCGCCCGCGCCCAGCACGCCGAGGGCATGCGCCTCGTCGACCATCAGCCAGAAGCCGTAGCGGGCACGCAGCTCGACGAGCCGCGGCAGGTCCACGACATCCCCGTCCATGGAATAGATACCCTCGGCAATCACCAGCACGCGCCGGAATTTCCCGGTGAAGTCGCCGAGCAGTTCCTCCAGATGCGCCATGTCGTTGTGGCGGAAGAAGCGCCGGGCCGCGCCGGAAAGACGGATGCCGGCAAGCGCGCTGTTGTGGATGAACTCGTCGTGGATGACGAGGTCTTCCGGCCCCATGAGGGTGCCGATGGCGGTGACGTTGGTAAGGTAGCCGCTGACGAAGACGACGGCCTCCTCGGCTCCGTAGCAGGCGGCGATCTTCTCTTCCAGCGCCCGGTGGACGGGGCGCTCGCCGGCGACGAGCCGGCTGGCCGAGGCCGAGACGCCGTAGCGCTCCAGCGCGTCCTTTACGCGGGCATGGACGGCCGGATGCCGGTTCGCACCGATATAGTCGTAGGAGGCGAAGTTCACGAGGCGGCGGCCGTCGATCTCGGTTTCCGCGCCCGCGCCGATGTCGTGCATGCGGTAGAAGGGATTGCCGATCTGCACCAGCTCGCCGGCAAGCTGCTGCATGCGGATCTGGCGGTATTCCGGCAGGTCCTCGAAGCGGGGAACGGGCCGTGCCTGCACGCTCGCGGCGGCAGGCCGGCCTTCCATGGAGGCAACGCCGCGCATGCGCTGCAGCAGCGCCTCCTTGCGGTCCCGGTTCATGCGGCTCGCGGACGGTTCGTCCATGGTTTCATCTTCCTGCCGACGCGGCCGGGGCGGAGCCGACATGCTGTTCCGCCAGGGCCTCGATGTCGTCCATGTCGTCACCCTCCGCCTCGTCGGCGCGCACGACCTTGTCGTAGAGGTTGCGGATGACGGTTTCGATCGTCGTCGTTTCGCCGACGCTGCTGATCGGGATGTCGAAGCCCGTCTTCTCCTTGAAGCCGAGGGCGAGCTCGACCGCCATCAGGCTGTCGAGCCCCACGTCCTTCAGCACCTTGTCGCGGCCGAGCGTGGCTTCCGGAACCCGGAGGATGGTCGCCATCTCCGTCGCGAGGAGGGCATGGAGCGCCTCCAGCGCCTCGGCCTCGCTCTTTTCGGCGACGAGCCGCGTCAGGTCCACGGTTTCCGCGCCGCTGCCGCCCGCCGCCGGGCCGGCCTGTTTCAGCAGCACCTCGAAGAGCGGCGTGCCGACGATCTTCAGGCTGCGCGCGGCCGTCCAGTCGACCGGCGAGCAGACGACGACGCCGGCCTCGACCGTGCCGGGATCGATGCGCATATGCGCCTCGACCATCGCCAGCGCCGTCGCTGCCTTCATGGCGGCGCTGCCGATGCGGCGGGCGAGGAGATCGCCCACCTCGTCGTTGCGCGCGAGATAGCCCCTGTCGGAGATCGCGCCGAAGGCGACGGCGAGCGCCGGCAGGCCCTCGGCCCGGCGGCGGCGCGCAAGGCCGCCGAGATAGCCGTTGGCCGCGACGTAGTTGCCCTGCCCGGGATTGCCGATCAGCGTGGTCGCCGAGGAGAACAGCAGGAAATGGTCGAGCCTGTCGGCGCGGGTCGCCCGGTCGAGATTGGCCGCCCCGCGCACCTTGACGTCGATGACCTTGCGGAAGCGCTCCTCCGTAAGATTCGGCAGCAGCGCGTCGTCGAGCACCATGGCCGCATGGACGACGCCGCGGATGGGCGCCTCGGCGCGAAGCTCGGCAAGCAGCGCCTCGACGGCGGCGGGCTCGGTGACGTCGCAGGCATGGAGGCTCGCGGTCGCGCCGCGCGCCGTCCAGGCGGCAAGCATGGCCTCGGTCTCCGCATCGGCGATGCCGCGGCGGGTGACGAGGGCAAGGCGCCGCGCGCCGTGCGCGACGAGCCAGTCGGCCGCCGCAAGGCCGAAGCCGCCGATGCCGCCGACGACGACGTGGATGCCGGCCGGCCGGAAGGTCACGCTCGGCCGCGGGGCCTCGGCCACGCCGTCCTTGCCCGCCCGGGGCGGCAGGAGCACGATCTTGCCGATATGCCCGGCATTCTGCATGAGGCGGAAGGCACCGGCGATCTCGTCATGGCCGAAGGTGCGATAGGGCAGGGCGCGCAGCTCGCCCTTGGCGAAGAGCGCGCCGAGCTGCTCGAAGATCGCCCTGGTCAGGGCCGGGGCCTTGAGCGGCAGCTGGTCGGCGTCGATGCCGAAATAGCTGACATTGCGCCGGAAGGGGCGCAGGCCGATCTTGCGGTCGGCATAGTAGTCGCGCTTGCCGAGTTCGAGGAAGCGGCCGAACGGCTTGACCAGCTCGATGCTGCGCTCCATCGCGTCGGAGAAGAGCGAGTTGAGCACGAGGTCGACGCCTTCGCCGCCCGTCACCGCCTTCACGTCGCCGACGAAGGAGAGCGAACGGGAATCGAAGACATGCTCGACGCCGAGCGAGCGTAGATAGGCGCGCTTCTCCTCGCTGCCCGCCGTGCCGATGACCGCAAGGCCGAGCACGCGCGCGATCTGGATGGCGGCAAGGCCGACGCCGCCGGCCGCGCCGTGGATCAGCACCGTCTCGCCCCGCCGCGCGCGGCCGAGCTCCGCTAGCGCATACCAGGCCGTCAGGAAGGTGACGGGCACGGTGGCGGCGGCGGTGAGGTCGAGTTCGCCGGGCAGCTTGGCAAGCCCGGCGCGGCGGATGACGGCATGGGTGGAAAAGGCCGCCGGGCCGATGCCCATGACCCTGTCGCCGATGGAAAGGTCGCTCACGCCCCGGCCCACGGCCGCAACGCGTCCGGAAAGCTCCATGCCGATCGTCGCGCCGGCAAAGCCGTCCTCCAGCGCTTCCTCGGGCAGGAGGCCCATCGCCCACATGACGTCGCGGAAGTTGAGACCGGCCGCCGCGACCTCGACGAGCACTTCGTCGTCGCCCGGCTCGGGCCGGGCCGTTTCCTGCCAGTAGAGGCTGTCGACGCGCGAGGGCGTGCGCTGGCGCACGGTCGCGGCCGCAAAATCGGTCCGGGAAACGTCGGAAGGGGCAAGCGAGCCGCCGACGGCGCGGATCGCCTCGGCGTGCCGGCTTGCCCCGGCGATGCGCCATTCGCGCTCCTCGCGGCCGGCGGCGGCAAGGTCGAGCGCCTTGCGCCAGTCGGCGGGCCGGGCGTCGACCAGATGGATGTCGAGCTCGGCGAACTCGTTGGCGAGCACGCGCGCGAAGGTCCACAGCCCCGTGCCGAGCGGCGAGGGCGCCGCATCTTTGCCGCGCACGCCCGGCGCGCCGCCGGGCAGGAGGAGAACGAGCTTCGGCCGGCTTTTCGCCGCAAGCCCCTGCAGCGCCTCGGCGGCCTTCGTCAGGCCGTAGGCTTCTTGCGCGAGCACCGCCGCGTCGTCGTCTTCGCCCGCGTCGGGAGCCGCGTAGAACAGCACGTCCGCCGCCTGTCCGGCGAGCGTCGCTTCCACCCCGTGCGGGTCCACGGCGGGCAGGCCGGTGAGGGCCGCGGCCGCCGCGCCGAGCGGCCGGATCGCGGCGTCGCCCGGCAGGTCCGCGGCCGTCTCCGCCGCGCGGGCGGGCAGGATCTCGATCAGCGTCAGCGCGCCGTAGGGCCGCGCGACGGTGCGGATGTGCTGCCGCTGATCCGCCGCCATGGGCGCGAGCCGCCGCTGCCATTCCTTTTCGCCGGCCAGCCGGCTGACGGGGAAGCCCGGCGCAAGGCTGCTTGCGAACCAGTCCGGCGCAAGGCCGAAGAAGAAGTCGTAGAGCGGCGAGGGCGCGGTCTCGACGGCCAGCAGCCGCCCGCCGTTCGCCAGTCCTTTCGCGAAAGCGCCGGCAAGCGCCTCGTCCGCATCGAGCATGGCATGCAGGCGGTCGCCCGCGCTGACGATCACGTCCGCATCGGCAAGCGCGTCGGCCCCGGCGGTGACGGTCACCCGTCCGCTCGCGCCGAACAGGACATCGGCCGCGCGCCGCAGGTCGTCGGCCGGCTCGATGATGACGAGCCTGCCGCCGGTGCGGCCGGCAAGGTCGGCGAGCCGCTGGCTGAAGCCGGGAGCCGAAGCGCCGATCTGAACGATGACGGCGCCGTCCGGAACAGTCCGTTCCGCTGCGTCGAGGATGAGCGCGTTGCGCTCGCAGGCTTGCGGCGAATGCAGCCGCAGCGCCTCGCGCAGGGAGGTCGCGCCCGGCTGCAAGGGCTCCGTTTCCCCGGCGCGCAACTCCAGGATATGGCGCAGCACCCGCGCGCGGATATCGGCGACCAGCACGGCCTCGATGCCGCGGTCCGGCCGCTCGGCCGTGAATTCGGCCAGCGTTTCGCCGGTTTCCGGCAGGTCCGATGCGATCTCGACCGTCCACACGCCGTCGTCCTGCGCCGCGAGCCCCGCTTCGCCGAGGAGATAAAGGCCGTTCGTCAGGAAATCGCGGAAGGCCGGGTCGCCCGGCAGGCCGGCGAGCGGCAGGCGCCCGGCCGGATCGACGAGTTGCAGCGCGATGTCGTGGCAGGCGCGCAGCACCGCCGCCTGGAGAAGCAGCGAGGCATCTTCCGGCGCGGCGGCGGCGAGCCCCTCCATCGCGAAGGCCGGCTCCGCGCCGGCAGGCCCATCCATGATCACCGCGCCCGGAACCGGCACGGCTTCGTAATGGAAGGTCAGCGAGGCGAGCGTATGGTGCTGCTGGAGCCAGGTGCGGCGGAAGCGGCAATCTTCCATGAGGAGGACTGGCGTTCCGTCCTCGGCCTCGATGAGGAAGCGCGCCTTGATCGAATGGGGGCTGACCCGCTCGACGGCGATGCGTGCGCGGCGCGGCTCAAGGCCGCTCGCCAGCAGCGAGACCGCGCCGAAATGGACGGGAATATAGGGTGCGCCCTCCGCATCGCCCGACAGCTTGTCGAAGAGCCCGACAAGGCCGTGGAAGGCGGCGTCGAGGATCATGGGGTTCACGGCCCATGCGAGCATGGGATGCCCCGCCTTTGCGCCGGCCGCAAGATCGACGTCGATGCGGCCATGCCCGTCCGCCGTCACGCGCCGCGCCAGCCGGAAGGCCGGCCCGTAGCCGAGGCCGAAGGCGGAGGCGATGTCGTAGATCCGCTCCGGCAGGATCTCCTCCGCGTCGCCGCCGAACGGCGGCAGGTCGAAGGGCTGCGTTCCCGGCAGGAGCTTCTGGCAGCGGCAGACGGCATGCAGCGTCCAGTCGTCCGTGCTCAGCCGCTCGCGCGAGCGGATTTCGACCGTGCCCGTCTCGCGCGAGATGACGGTGGACAGTTCCGCCATGGTCTGGCCGAGTTCGAGCGGGCGCAGGAGTTCGATATTGGTGAGCTGCACGGCATCCGTGCCGAGCGCCTGTTGCGCCGCCTGGAGCGCGATCTCGATGAAGCCCGTTCCCGGCAGGATGGAGCGTCCGTCGACGACATGCTCGGCAAGGTCGGGGAAGAGGCGGGCATCGACATGGTTTTTCCAGGCCATCGCGTTGGGGTCCGCCCGCCAGCCGGCAAGGCAATAGGAACGCGCCGCGTTGCGGCCGAAGATGTCGTAGCCGTCCGTGGTCGGCGTGCCGACCATGGATTCGGGCTCGTAGGGTACGCCGGGAAGGTTTATCGATGCATCGCGGCGCGCGCGCGGAAGGGCCGCGCCATGGGCAAGGGCGCGCACGATGGACGCCTCCACCGGGTCGGCCGCGTCGTCCTTGTCGCGCAGGTCGAACGTCTTGAGGATATGGGCGGATGCCCCGCTCGTCTTCACCGCGTCCTTGAGATAGCCGGTGAGGATGGGTTTGGGGGAAATCTCGACCAGCAGGTTGCAGCCGCGCTCGAGCGCGTGCGCCACCCCTTGCATGAAATAGACGGGCTCGCGCACGTTGCGCCACCAGTAGGCCCCGTCGAGCGCCGTGCCGTCCATCACCCCGCCGGTCACGGTCGAGATGAAGTCGTATTCCGTGGCATGGGGAACGATCTTCGGCAGGGTCCTGAGGAATTCCTCCCGCGCCTCGTCGATCAGCGGATGGTGGAACGGATAGTCGATATCGAGCGGCTGGACCGCCAGTTTCTGGCGCCGGCCGAGCGCGCGCAGCGCGGCGATCTCGTCCTTCGGGCCGGAGACCGTGACGGAATTGCCGGCGTTGACGGCGGCGACGGTCAGCGCATCGAGCCCGTTGCGGCGGATGAAATCGCGTGCGGCCTCCTCGCCGCACAGCGCCGCGGCCATCGTGCCCTTGCCCTGGGTGACGTGCTGGCAGCGCGAGCGCACGGCGACGACCGAGACGGCGTCGACGAGCGACAGCGCGCCGGCGATATGGGCGGCGGCGACCTCGCCGATCGAATGGCCGAGCAGGGCGGCCGGGCGGATGCCCGCGCTTATCAGGCATTGCGCCAGCGCCACCTGGATCGAGAAGAGCAGGGGCTGGGCGACGCGCGTGTCGGCAAGGCGTGCGGCAAGGTCCCCGGCTGCGAGCAGGGCCGTCAGCTTCTCGCCGAGATGCTCTTCGAAGAGGGCGCTGATCGCGGTGAAGTGCCGGCGGAAATCCGCATTGGCGCGCAGCGCGTCGAGGCCCATGCCGGCCCATTGCGCGCCGTTGCCGGAGAAGAGGAAGGCGATCTGCGGCTCGCCCACGGGCGCCTCGCCGATGGCGGCCGCCATGCCGGTCCGTCCGGCAAGCTGGTCGTCTATGGCGGAAAGAACGGTGCCGGCCGGTCCTCTCCTGGCGACGAAGCGATGGCGAAGAGGCGTGCGGCCCGCGCTCGCCGCGGCGGTGAGCGCCCCGGCGGCGGCCGGATCGGCCAGCGCGCCGCGATATGTCTCGAGCAGCGCCTTCAGCGCCGTTTCGGTATGGGCGGAGACCATGAAATAGCCGCCCGGCGCGGCCGGCTCGGCGCGCGGCGTCTCGCGCGGGGCCGGGTCCGAGACGACGACATGCGCATTCGTGCCGCCGAAGCCGAAGGAATTGATGCCGGCAAGGCGCGGCCGCTTGCTGCGCAGCAGCGGCAGGGGCGTCGACGTCACGCTGACATTGAGACCGGCAAAATCGATGTGCTCGTTCGGCGTGTCGAAGAAGAGCGAGGCGGGCAGGTGGTCGTTCTCGAGCGCCATCACGGCCTTCAGGACGCCGAACAGGCCGGAGGCGGGCTCGGTATGGCCGATATTCGTCTTGATGGAGCCGAGCGGTACCGGCGCATGGCGGCGCCGGCCGATCGTCTCGCCGATGGCCCACACCTCTGCCGGGTCGCCCACCTTGGTGCCGGTGCCGTGGCCCTCGATGAAGGCGAGATGGTTCGGGTCGATCGCCGGATCGCAATAGATGGATTCGAGAAGGCGCGCCTGCGCCTCCTGCGAGGGCAGCGAGATGCCGTTCGTCCGGCCGGCCGAATTGACGCCGGTTGCAAGGATGCGGCCGTGGCTGCGGTCTCCCGCCGCGCTCGCCCTGTCGCTGCGGCGCAGGACGACGGCGACCGCGCCCTCCGCCCGCACATAGCCGGAGGCGTCGTTGTCATAGGCCCGGCAGCGCCCTTCCGGCGAGAGCATGCGCGCCTGGGAAAAGCCGACGAAGGGCAGCGGATGGCTGAGGAGGTTGACGCCGCCGACGATGGCCGTGTCGATCTCGCCCCGGTTGAGCGCGCGCACCGCCTGGTCGAGCGCGACCAGCGAGGAGGAGCAGGCCGTGTCGATCGTCAGGCTCGGCCCGCTGAGCCCGAAGACGTGCGAAATGCGGTTGGCGACGATGGAAAGCGTGTTGCCCGTCATGAAATACGGGCCGCCGGCGGCCGGGTCCTCGGTGGAAAGATTGGCGCTGTCGAGGCTCGATGCGCCGATGTAGACGCCGATCGCTTCGCGCTGGAGTAGTGAAAGCGGGAGGTTGGAATCCTCCAGAGCCCGCCAGGTTACCGACAGCAGCAGGCGCTGCTGCGGGTCCATCGCCATCGCCTCGCGCCGCGAAAGGCCGAAGAGCCGCGCGTCGAACGCATCGATATTCTCGACCACGCCGGCGGCGAAAGTATAGGTCTTGCCGGCAACGCCTGGGCTGGGGTGCCAGAAACGCGAATGATCCCAACGGTCTGCGGGCACTTCGGTGACCGCGCACTTTCCCCTTCGCAGCAGATCGAACAATTGCTGCGCCGATTGGGCTCCCGGAGAAACGGCGGCGTATCCGATAATTTCAACCGTCATGGGCACCAATATATTGACTGTCGCTCGGTGTCGGCAATCCCCGTCGAAACACCCGCGCGGGCGGGCGCCTGTATTACCTAGCGTTGCTGACTTCTTTGGCAAGGCCATACAGGAGCTTTGCCCGGAAATGCAAGACTGTCCACCGGGTCGGCTCTGGACATTCCGCCCGAAGCGACGGAAAACATGCCCCTCCGGCCTCGCTGAAGCTCAAGATCGTCAGGAACCCATGCATTTCGAACCGACGCGCCTTCCCGAAGTGATTGTCGTCACGCCGAAGAAATTCGGCGATGCTCGCGGCTATTTCATGGAGAGCTTCCGCGCCGACCTGTTTTCCCGGCATGTCGGCCACTTCGACTTCGTCCAGGACAACCAGTCGCTCTCGGCGCAGAAGGGGACCGTGCGCGGCCTGCATTTCCAGCTTTCCCCCCATGCCCAGGGCAAGCTGGTGCGTTGCCTTGCCGGAGGGCTGCTCGACGTGGCTGTGGATATCCGCAAGGGCTCGCCGACCTACGGCCGGCATGTGGCGGTGGAACTGACCGCGGAGAACGGCCGGCAGCTCTGGGTCCCGCCCGGCTTTGCCCATGGCTTCTGCACGCTCGCGCCCGATACGACCGTCGCCTACAAGGTGACGGCCTATTACAGCGCCGAACACGACCGGGGCATCCGGTGGAACGATCCGGACCTCGGGATCGACTGGCCCGTTGCCGCGCAGGATGCCATCCTCTCGGACAAGGACCGGCATCTGCCGCCGCTGCGGGAATTGCCGGAGGCTTTCAAGCCCGCGCGTTGATCGCGCCGCATCCCTTGCCTAGTTTGGCGCGAACATCGAGAACGGAAGGATCGCATGCGCATCGTCAACGGGAAAGCCGGTTTCATCGGATCGGCGGCCGCATGAGCGGACGCATGCGGCGGATGGTCGTGACGGGGCGCGAGGGCCAGGTGGCCCGCGGCCTCGTCGAGCGCGGCGCGGCGGGCGGGCGCTTCGAGATCGTGACGCTCGGCCGGCCAGCGCTGGACCTTGCCGCGCCCGAGAGCCTTGAAGCCGTCCTCGTCGAAAGCCGTCCCGACGTGATCGTCTCGGCCGCGGCCTATACGGCGGTGGACCAGGCGGAGGCCGAGGAGGCGCTGGCAGCCGCCGTCAACGGCATCGCCCCCGGCCGGATCGCGGCCGCCGCCGCCTCGCTCGGCGTGCCGGTCATCCATCTTTCCACCGATTATGTGTTCGACGGCGCCAAGGATGCGCCTTACCGCGAGGACGACCCGGTCGCCCCCCTCGGCGCCTACGGCCGCACGAAACTTGCCGGCGAGCGCGCGGTGGCCGCGTCGACGGAAAACCACGTCATCCTGCGCACCGCCTGGGTCTACAGCCCCTTCGGGCGGAATTTCCTGAAGACCATGCTGCGCCTTGCGGAAGGGCGCGACCGCATCGCCGTCGTTGCCGACCAGATCGGCAATCCGACCTCGGCGCTCGATATTGCCGACGGCATCGTGGCGGTGGCGGAAAACCTGCTCGGCAGCGACGCGCCCGCCCTGCGCGGTACTTTCCATATGACGGGCGGCGGCGAGGCGAGCTGGGCGGACTTCGCCGAGGCGGTCTTCGCCCGCTCGGCGGCGCTTGGCGGCCCCTTCGCCGCGGTTGAGCGTATCCCCGCCAGCGCCTATCCGACGCCGGCGCGCCGGCCGGCCAATTCCCGGCTCGACTGCGAAAAGCTCGCCGCCGTCCACGGCGTCCGGCTCGGCGACTGGCAGGCGGCGGTGGCCGCGACGGTCGAACGGCTCGTTCCCGGAGCCTAGCGGCCCGCAAGACGTGCGGCGATGGCCTCGGCGGCCGCCGACGTTCCGGCATCCGAAGAGAAATTGCCGCGCACCTGGTAGTCGCTGGCGAGCAGCCGGAAGAAGGCGTCTTCCAGCGCCCTGTCGGCGGGGAACGGGTCTTTCCAGAAGGCGTCCAGCGGTCCCGGATAGCTGAGGCCTGGCGTGTCGAAGATCGCCGAGCCGAGCGGTTTCACCGGCTTGTGCCTGCGGAACGCGGCAAGGGCGGCGGTGGAATTGACGGTGACGAGGCCCGCCGCGCCCTCGATCAGGCGATCGAGATTGCCGCCGTCGATGACGTCGATGCGTCCGTCGACCCCGAGCCGCCGCGCCTCTGTCGCGATATGGCCGCCCCAGTCGATGAGGCCGTTGTCGAGCGGGTGCACCTTGACGAGCAGCCGGTGCCCCGGCGGGGCATGCGCGGCGAAGGAGGAGAGTATCGTCGATATGGCGGCCTGCTGGTCGTCGAAGGGGGAGTGGGCGCGCAGCTGGTAGTCCGTCTGCAATTGCAGCGGATAGACGAAGAAGGCGTCCTTGCCGCCGAGCAGCCGTTCGGTGACGGCTTCCGCGTGCCGTTTGGCGCGCTTTGTGCGCAGGAGCCGCAGGCACCATCCGGCATATTCGGCGAGCGGATGGAAAAGCGCATGCCGGCGGTAATGCGGATAGAGGAACCAGAAAAAGACGTTCGGCAGGTTGTAGATAAGGTCGTAGCCGGCCTCGGCGAGGAACGTCTGGCGGTAGCGTTGCGGCCAGTCCGGCTCCGGCAGGCCCTCGGCCGCTGAAAGAATCCGTTCCGGCACGCGCGGAAAGCGGGAATTGGAGGACACGCCGTCGCGCTCGAACGTCACCCAGTCCGGCCGCAGATATCCCATCTCGATGACATGGACGTCGATCGACAGCGCACCGGCGGCCCGTATCGCGGCCTTGTGGTAGGGGCGCTCCTCGCCCAGCAGGAGGAGATGGGTGACGGCATTCTCCTGCATGAAGCGCGACACGAAGGCAGGCCAGTCTTCCGGCCGTCCGCGATAGTTCGTGCCGCCCGGCCGGCGCCAGGAAAGGCGGTCGCCGATATTGAGGTTGATGCGAAGGCATCGATGGCCGAGCTGTTCCAGCCGCGCGGCGCATTTGGCAAAGAGCGGCGAGGAAGGGCCTTGCAGGAAAAGGAACGTGCGCCTGTCATCCCGGCCGGGGGGCGTTGCGGCGCTCATGGTTCGCGCCGCCGTTGCAGGTCGGCATGGTCGAAGAGGGTGCCGAGCAGGTTCCAGGGCGCTTCCTCCTGCGCGGCCGGCGGGGCGGCCCGGCGCTCGGCATTGCGCCCGAGCGGCACCAGCACATAGTCCGTGCGCGGGTCGGGAAAGGGATTGGCGAAGGATTTGAGCAGCGGCGCGTGGTCGCCGTAGAAGACGAGCCAGACCGGGCGGTCGAGGCGGTCGAAGCGGCCGACGAGGTCGCCGAGGGCCTCGTCGGCCTGGCGCAGGAGGTCGCTGTAGATGTCGACGGGATCGGTGAGCTCGCCGCATCGTCCCGGCTGCCAGGGGCCGTGGTTGGCCATGGAGGCGACGAAGAGGAAGGCCGGCTGGCTCCTGTCCATGCCGTCGGCGATGTCGGCCACCGTCCGGGCGAGCTTGGCGTCGGAGACATAGGGGCCGTCCGTCTGCGGATCGTGCGCGAAGGCGTCGAGCATGGTCATCTCGTCGAAGCCGAGCGTCGGCATCGCCCTGTCGCGGAAGAAGAAGGTCTTCTCGTAGGGATGGATGAAATGGGTGTGCCAGCCGGCCCGCTTCAGGCGCATCGGCCAGACGACGTCGGCATAGTCGGATGCCCTGAGATAGGGAAAACTGGCGTCGACATAGGCGTCCTCGGGCTGAAGGCCGCTGAGGACGGCGAACTCGGTGCGCAGCGTGTAGCCGCCCTCGAATACGCTCGTCATGCGCCCCCATTGCATCGCCCGTGCGCGCAGGGCGTCGAGATGCGGCAGGTCCGGGCCGTCCGCGCCGAGCTGCCGCAGGTCGAGGAAGGATTCCGATTGCCAGACGACGACGAGCGGGGCGCTTTCGCTCTGCGTCGTCTCGTCGGCCTGGATGATGTCGTGCAGGGCGTGCTGCACGCTCGCCATCAGGTCGGCGAGAAGCTCGTCCCGCCGTGTGCCGAGCCAGATGAGGAAATGATAGACGACGGAGGCGAAGGTGCCGAACCGCACGGTGTTGATGAAGACGTCGAGGGTTCGCAGCAGCCGCTGGCTGAAGCGCAGCAGCCGCGTGTTGACCGGCTTGACGATGAGCAGCATCCACGGGCCGAAGGCGACGGCAAGGCCCGCCAGCACCCACAGCACGCGATTGTGCGCGGGCAGCACGCTCTGCTCGAAATAATAATAGACGGCGGAGGCGCCGAAGACATAGGCGAAGGCGGCGATCCAGAAGAACACGTTGAGCCGTGTCGCGTAGAAGATCTCCTTGTAGCGGAAGACGTCCGCCACGAGGGCGATGTCGGAGAACACGAGAGGCTCGCGAATGAAGATGTACTTGGCGCGCGAGATCGCGGTGAAGATGATGAAGAAGCTCATCGTGGCCTGCGAGGCATAGACCGGACGCCAGGAAATGGCGAAGAAGCCGGCGAAGACCAGGGCGATGATGGGAAGGCGCGCGGCCGTCTCGAAGAGGGCCTCGCCCGCCGTGCGGTTGATTCGGTGGAGGCTGGCCACGGCCCGCGGCAACGCGAAGCCGTCCGTCAGGTAGACGATCGCGCAGGCCCAGGCATAGCAGGCAAGCGTCAATAGCCAGGCGTTCCCAATTAAACTCATTCCGGTGCCTATGCGCCTGCGATCTCTCCGGCCGGCCCGCCTTTCATGGCGGTGCCGGCGATGTTCGGCCGTTTCTGGCAATTTACGCCGCGGCAGGCAAGCCCCGGATGGTAAGGCCTGCGAAAGGGATTTGCGGCATGGTAAAGGAGGAGAAGCCCTGTCGGGGCTTGACGAGACACGCCAAGTACATGTCTATGGCGCTCGGATCGGGTGTGGCGGCCGGTCCTTGTCTTGCGTCTGTCCGGCGCGGCCAAGAGGAACTGCATTACGATGACGGGAATCTACGACGTGAGCGTGCCGCGCAGGGGACTGCGCCTCTTCGCACGGGTTCTTGCAGGCTGCACGATGCTGACGCTTGCCGGTTGCCTCGTGCCGAGCGACGGACCGCTGACCCACGACGTGATCTCCTCCGGCGCCGAAGGCAAGTCCGACATCGCCCCGCAGGGCAAGCTCGTCTTCGACGTCGTGACCATCGACCAGCGCGTCGCCAACAATGTGAGCGCCGTGCGGCGCGTCGGCCTTGCCAGCACCTTCGGCTTCGGCGGGGCGGGCGGCACGCCGGTCATCGGCGTGGGCGATGCCCTCCAGGTCACGATTTTCGAAGCCGGCTCCGACGGCCTGTTCTCCACGACCGAGAGCAAGTCGACGACGATCCCCGTCGTCGTGCAGCCGGACGGCAACGGCCAGATTCCCTATGTCGGCTCCGTGCGCTTTGCCGGCCGGACGATCGATTCGGCGCGCACGACCATCGTGGATGCGCTGAAGGCCAAGGCCGTCGAGCCCGACGTGATCGTCGCCATGGCGCAGAACACCTCGCGCACGGTCTCCGTGCAGGGCGACGTCCTCAAGGCGTCCGTCGTGCCGCTCGGCCTGCGCGGCCAGCACCTGACGGAAGTGCTGGCCCTGGCGGGCGGCGCGTCCAAGCCGCCGTATGATACCTACATCACGCTGGAGCGTGGCGGCCGTTCGCGCTCGGTGCTTCTCCAGTCGATCATCGACAATCCGAAGGAAGACATCTTCGTCAAGCCGGACGACCAGATCTATGTCAGCTACGATCCGCAGACCTTCTCGGCCCTCGGCCAGACGGCGGCGAGCGGCAAGATCCCCTTCAATGCGGCGCGCCTGAGCCTCGTCGAGGCGGCGGCGCTCGCCGGCGGCGGCAACACCGCCACCGCCGATCCGAAGGGCTATTTCGTCTTCCGCTACGAGGACGAGGGCGTTTACCGCACCATCGTCGGCGAACGGCGCTTCGCAGACCTTCTCGCGCGCGGCATGGTGCCGAACGAGGAAGGCCGCTATCCCATCGTCTACCGCCTCGACCTCGCGGCGACGCAGAGCTACATCGTCGCGCAGAACTTCCCCGTTCGGAACAAGGACGTCGTCTACCTGGCGCGGCATGTGGCGACGGACCTCGCCAAGTTCCTGACCATGCTGTCGAGCGGCGCCACCGCGACCTACAACATCCGCCGCACCGTCAGCTCGCTCTGAGCGTCAGAGCGCGCTGTCGAGGAAGTACCACTGGTCGAGATGCGCCCGCACGATGGGCTCGATCACGCCGTTCAGCAGCAGCATGTCCTCGACGAAGCGTTCGCGCGGCACGGTTTCCGGCGGCAGCGTGATGGGCGGCAGGACGTGCGCCTGGAAGCGGAAGCCCTCGGTGCGGATATTGTAGGCCGGGCAGATCGTGGCGCCCGTCTTGCGGGCAAGACGTGTGGCGAGCGCCAAGTTGCCCTGCGGATAGGGCGGGCGGCCGAAGAACGGCCCGCGGATGACGCCGCCGAACCCCTCGTCGCAGAAGACGATGACGACGCCCCCCTCGCGCAGGACCTGGACGGCCGGCCCGACGCCCGCAAAGCCGGGGGGAAGGAGATTGATGCCGCCCTTCGTCCTCACCCGCTCGGCGATCCATGTCTGGGCGCGCCCGGCCGGCGGAACGTAGAGGACGTGCGGGGTGATGCCGAGGTCGCGAAAGACCGCGCCGGCGATCTCCCAGTTGCCGAGATGCAGCCCCGCGACGACGACGGCCCCGCGGCTGAGGGCCTGTCTTGCGAAATGAAGCCCCTCCACCTGGAGCCGGTCGCGGTTCCTGGCGATGCGCGAGACGACGGAGAACTCCGTCATGAGGCGCCCCTGCGATTTCATGTTTTCGCGCAGCAGAGCCTCGCGTTCGGCAAGCGAAAGATCGGGCCGCAGCGTCTCGATGGTCTTGCGGGCCCGCGCCACGGCGACCTTGTGGAAGCGCGGCATCACGAGGAGGCCCAGCCGCGCGCCGAGCGCGGAACAGGCGTCCATCGGCAGCAGCTTCATCGAATAGTGCCCCGCCAGATGCAGCGCGTTCCATCCGTTGTCGGTGATCCAGTATTTGACGAACGCCTTCCTGCGCGCCCCGCCGGCCAGGAAGTCGCCGATGCCGGGGCTGTCCGGCCGGAAATAGAGCCAGGCCTTGCGCCGCGGAAGGGGGGCGGGTTGCGCGCCGTCGTCTTTCGTCATGTCCTGCTTTCCGGTCGTCGCTCGAGCGTTATCGGCAGGCCGCCGCGCGGGCGCAGCGTCAGCCGGCACACCGGCTCGACCCTGTGCGCTTCGCGGACCCGCACGCGGAAGCGCTGCGCGATGATCGCAAGGCAAAGCACCGCCTCGGTCAGGCCGAAATGCAGGCCCGGGCACACGCGCGGGCCGCTGGCGAAGGGAATGTAGCTGTAGGGCACAGGCCGCCGGCCTTCCGTGAAGCGCTCGGGCTGGAAGCGGTGCGGCTGGGCGAAGAGGCTTTCCGTGCGGTGCAGCAACCACGGCACGATGAGGATCAGCGAATTGGCCGCGACGTCGAGATGGCCGATCCGGTCCGCCCTGCGGTTCTGCCGGGCGAGGATCGGCACGGGCGGATAGAGCCGCAGCGTCTCCTCGATCACCGCCCTGCACCATTCGAGTTCCGGCACGTCCGCGATCGTCGGCGTGCGGTTGCCGCACACGCGGGCGATTTCCTCGTGGACGGTGCGCTCGACCCAGGGCGCGCGGGCGAGCAGATACCAGGCCCAGGTCAATGTCGCGGCCGTCGTCTCGTGCCCGGCCATGAAGATCGTCGCCGCCTCGTTGCGCAGCGCGACCACGTCGAGCTTGAGTTCGGGATTGCGCTGCTGGCGGCGGATCAGCAGCTCGACCATGGAATTGTGGTCGCCGCGCCCGGCAAGGTGGTCTTCCACCACCTTGTCGATGATCCGGTGGATGCGCTTGACCGAGCGGCGCAGCGAGGGCGTGCGCAGGATCGGCAGCCCGTCGTCGAAACCGAGGAAGTAGCCGAGATTGATGGAATCGATCAGCGACTGGTAGCTGGTGAAGCTGTCCGTGACGGCGGCCGCATTGTCGTCGCCGAGCTGGTTGCCGAAGACGGCGCGCGAGATGATCTCCGCCGTCAGGCCCGCCATTTCGTGCAGCGCGTTGAGCGTCGTGCCCTCCGGCATGGCGCGCCAGCGCTCCACCAGCTCGCTCGCCGTCTGCTCCATGACCGGGCCGAAGGAGGGCACGCGGTTCATGTGTACGATGTCGGCGACCAGTGCGCGGCGCTGCCGCCAGGTCTCCCCGTCGGAGATGAAGAGCCCGTCGCCCAGCAGATATTCCAGCGCCCGCCGCATCTGCGGGCTTTTCCGCTCGTAGTTCTCCTGGCGCTTGACGACGACGTCCCGGATGAGCGCGGGGCTGTTGACCAGCACGACCTGCCGCCCGAGGATGCGGACCTGCGAGACGTTTTCGCTATAGTCGCCCGCCCGCCAGATCGACAGGAAATCGGCGCGTGCCTGCAGCAGGAGCTGGAGCGGCTTGCCGGGCGGGCCGGAATAATATTGCGCGCGGACGGGTTCGAGGACCTGCCCGTCCGCGAATTCGTGAAAGTCGACCGATTTTCGGAGCCAGCCCAGCATGCCCGCACATCTTCAATTCGACCTATCGTCTAAACGACGGATCGGAACTGTCAACGGCGATCCGGCGGCTTAGACGGCATGGGCGGTGGAAAGGTGGCTGTCCGACAGCACGCTTTCGGCAAGCGCCTGCTGGAGGTCCGTCTCGAAGGAATCCGCGCCGGCGGATGCGCGGGCCATGACGAGGGCGAGCCGCGCTTCCCGCGCCGCCGTCATGAAAAGGAGATAGGCGGCGGATTTGCTGACCTCGCCGCGGAGCGCCTTCGCGCAGCATTGTATGGCTGCCTGATAGGCGCTGGTGCGCTGCGGCGACCAATGGTCGAGCAGATAGCGCGCCGCGTCCTCGGTGGTCTCGATGCGGCTATAGGCGCCGGGCGCGCCGCGCAGCTCGATGGTGACGGTGTTATCCCATAATTGCGCCATGTGAGCCTCAGATCAGGAACAGCAGGGGAAGGGAGCCGAGACAAAGGAGCGCGGCGGCGGTGAGGAGCGCGATCCTGTACAGCCTGCGGTCATATTCTCTCTGCTCCATCGTTTGCTTCGTCATCTTCCTCCTCCTCGAAAAAGGGTGATGCTCATGAAGAAACGTCCGCCGTCGGGGATGGTTTCAAAAATGCAGACTGACACGGCAAGCTTGCGTGAGGATTGGCTAAAGTAGATCGGACTGCGATCCATTTGGGCGGCGGCGGTCAACATTACGGAAATATAATGATCCCAAGGGCTTCTCCTTGAGGGTCGGGGATGCCACATGTCTCCTGAAGGGACGAAGAGGCAAAGCCTCGACTTGTGGAACAGCGATGACCAGCACCGTAAAACCGCACAAGGACGACAAGACCGCCGGGGATGCCGGCCGGACGAACGTGACCTTCATGCCCGGCGCGACGCCGCCCGTGCGCCGCAAGCGCCGCTCGCGCGCCTGGCTGTGGCTGCCGGCGCTCGCCCTTCTTGCCGGCGCCGGCTATTATGGCTGGCGCGCCTATGCGCCGGTCGAGACCGCTGAGGCCGTCATCACCCAGCCGGTCGTGCGCGGCGATATCGAGAATGCCGTGACGGCGGTGGGCACGCTGGAGGCGGTGAAGTCCGTCGATGCGGGCGCGCAGGTCTCCGGCCAGTTGAAAGCGCTGCATGTCGCCATCGGCGATACGGTGAAGAAGGACCAGCTTCTCGCCGAGATCGATCCGGCCACCATCGAGAACCGCATGGAGATCAACCAGGCGGAGCTTGCCAACCTGAAGGCGCAGCATGAGGCCAAGAAGGCCCAGCTCGTGCTCAGAAAGGCCAATATCGACCGCCAGCGCGCGCTCGTCGCCGGCAATGCCGCCGCAAAGCAGGCGCTCGACCAGGCGGTGGCCGATCTTGCGAGCGCCGAGGGCGACGTCAACGCCATCGAGGCGCAGATCCGCAAGCAGCAGGCGACGCTCGCCGGCGACGAGGTGGACCTCGGCTATACCAAGATCTATGCGCCCATGGCCGGCACCATCGTCGCCAATCCGGTGAAGGAAGGCCAGACGCTGAACTCGGTGCAGTCCGCCCCCACCATCGTGACGGTCGCCGACCTTTCCACCATGACGGTGCGCGCGGAAGTCTCCGAGGCCGATGTCGGCCGGCTGAAGGTCGGCATGGAAGCCTATTTCACGCTGCTCGGCCAGCCGGGCAAGCGCTTTGCCGGCAAGCTGCGCCAGATCGAGCCGACGCCGACCGTCGAGAACAATGTCGTGCTCTACAACGCCCTCTTCGACGTGCCGAACCCGGACGGCGAACTGATGATGTCGATGAGCGCGCAGGTCTTCTTCGTGCAGGCCGCCGCCCGCGATGTGCTCGTCGTGCCGGCCGGCGCGGTGCGGATGAAACGCGCCGAGGCCGGCGGCAAGCCGCAGGCCGAGGTGACGGTGGTGACCGCCTCCGGCGCAAGCGAGGTGCGCAAGGTCGAGACCGGCATCCGCAACCGCGTCAGCGTCGAGGTGAAGAGCGGGCTGGAAGAGGGCGAGCGCGTCGTCGTCACCGCCGGCTCGGACGGCCAGGCTTCGGGCAGCGGCAACAATCGGGGCTCGCGCCGCGGCATGCACATGCCGCCGATGTTCTGAGGGCGGGGCGATGACCGCGCTCCTCTCGCTTCGCGACGTCACCAAGACCTACGAGAACGGCGGCCTTTCCGTCGAGGTGCTGCACGGCATCTCGCTGGATATCGAGGCGGGCGAATTCGTCGCGATCATCGGCCAGTCCGGTTCTGGCAAGTCGACGCTGATGAACATCCTCGGCTGCCTCGACCAGCCGACCTCCGGCGACTACCGGATCGACGGCGTGCCGGTTTCCGACTTCGACGGCGACGAGCTTGCGGGCCTTCGCCGGCGCACCTTCGGCTTCGTCTTCCAGAGCTACAACCTCATCCCGACGGCGAGTGCCCGCGAGAATGTCGAGGTACCGGCGATCTATGCCGGCCTTCCCGCGCGCGCCCGGCAGGAGCGGGCGGACATGCTGCTCGGCTCGCTGAAGCTCGGCGACCGGCTCGACCATAGGCCGAACCAGCTTTCCGGCGGCCAGCAGCAGCGCGTCTCCATCGCCCGCGCCTTGATGAACGGCGGCCGCGTCATCCTCGCCGACGAGCCGACCGGCGCGCTCGACAGCCAGAGCGGCGAGGAGGTGATGGCGCTCCTGCGGCGGATGAACGAGGACGGCCACACGGTCATCCTGATCACCCATTCGCGCGAGGTGGCGGAAGCCGCCGACCGGCTGATCGAGATCCGCGACGGCCGCATCATCGCCGACCGCAACCGCAAGCCGCGCGCTTCCAGCGAGGCGGCCGCCGGCCTGCAGAAGGCCGTGAAGGAAGGTTCGGCCGCCATCGCCGACATTTCCGAGGCCATCAAGATGGCCTTCCGGGCCCTTCGCGCCAACCTCTTCCGCACGGTCCTCACGCTGCTCGGCATCGTCATCGGCGTCGGCTCCGTGGTGGCGATGCTGGCGATCGGCACCGGCGCGCAGAATTCCGTGCTCGACCGCATCTCCGCCATGGGCTCGGACCTCCTGCTGGTGCGCCCGAGCATGGCGAATTTCCGCGGCGGCGGCAGCGCGCCCGTCACGCTCATTCCCTCCGATGCCGATGCGATCCTCGATGTGCCGAATGTCGCCTTCGCCGTGCCGGAGATGACGAGTTCCGTCACCGTGCGCTACGGCAATATCGACTACCAGACGACGGCGAACGGCACGGTGCCGGCCTTCCCGCGCGCGAAATCCTGGAAGGTCGCTTCCGGCGAGTTCATCAACCAGGACGACATGGACACCTATGCGCCCGTCGTCGTGCTCGGCCGGACGGTTGCGAAGACCCTGTTCCCGGACGGCGGCGATCCGCTCGGCCAGTATGTCCTCGTCAACAAGATCCCCTTCCAGGTGATCGGCGTGATGGCCGAGATGGGCGCGAGCGCCGGCGGCAACGACCAGGACGACACGATGCTCGTGCCGCTGTCGACCGGCAGCATGCGGCTCTTCGGCCAGCGCAACGTGCGCACCATCACCGTTCAGGTGGAGGACGCCGCCGCCATCGACGCCACGCAGGAGGCCATCCAGACGCTGCTCAACCAGCGCCACAAGGCCGAGGACACGCAGATCACCAACATGTCCTCCGTGCGCGAGGCCTTCACCGAGACGTCGAACACGATGAAGCTCTTCCTCGGCTCGGTCGCGGCCATCTCGCTGCTCGTCGGCGGCATCGGCGTGATGAACATCATGCTGGTGAGCGTGCGCGAGCGCACCCGCGAGATCGGCGTGCGCATGGCGACGGGCGCGCGGCGGCGCGACATCCTCTTCCAGTTCCTCATCGAGGCGCTGGTCGTCTCGGCGATCGGCGGGGCCATCGGCGTGGTGCTGGGGCTCTCCGTCGGCGGGCTTGCGCGGGTCTTCGGCCTGCCCGTCAGCTTCACCGTCGGCCCCGTCGCGCTCGCCTTTGCCTGCTCGTTCCTGACGGGCCTCGTCTTCGGCTACTTGCCGGCGCGCAACGCCTCGCACCTCCAGCCGGCCGTGGCGCTGAGCGCGGATTAAGCGGCAAGCCAGGCCGCGCGGTAGGCGTCGAGGCCGGCAATGGCCGTGGGCGCGACATGGGTTTCCGGTGCCGCGACGGGCGCTATGCCGGCCAGCAGCGCCGCGCCCTGGCTGGTGCCGGTCGAGCCGGGCACGGCGATGACGGGGCGTCCCGTCAGCGCGGCAAGCAGGGTGCGGTAGAGCCCGTTCGCCGCGAAGGGGCCTTCCACCACGGTCGGCCCGCCCGCGCCGATCAGGCCGAGGCAGGCCTCGTTCATCAGGGCGAGATAGAGGCAGGCGGTCGCGTGCCGTTCGGCGGGGCTTGCGCCCTCGGCGTTCACCCAGCGGCTCTTTCGGCCCGGGAAGGGGCCGGAGCCGGAAACGACATTGGGCAGGAGCATCATTCCCCTGGCGATGGCGGAGGGAAGGGCGGCCAGCGCATCCTCCTCCGCAACGCTGCCGATATCTGCGGACAGCATCTCGAACTCCCGCCCGCCCATGAAGCGGGAGGAGGGGACGGCGCGGCCATAGGCATCGACATTGGCGAGCGCATCGCGCGCCGGATCGAGATGGGCAAGATCGCCGCCGACGGCGAAATTGATGACCCAGGTGCCCGTCGAGACGACGGAGAACGGCGCTTTCCGCCCCACCAGATGCGGCAGCAGCGAGGCGTTGGAATCGTGGATGCCGCAATGGACCGGCACGGACGTGCCGATGACCGCGGCGATTTCCGGCAGAACCGGCCCGAGCGTATCGAAGGCCGGGCGAACCGGCGCCATCAGCGAACGGATGCCGAGCGTGTCGACCAGCGCGGAATAGGCGCCCGCCTTCGGGTTCCACAGGTCGGTGTGGCAGCCGAGCGAGGTCACCTCGTTGGCGGCGATGCCCGTCAGTCGCGCCGCCCAGTATTGCGGATAGGTGACGATGGCCGCGACCCGCGCGAAAGCCTCCGGGAAGGCGGTTCCCTGGTAATGCAGTTGCGCGCCGAGGTTGAGCCCCATGGCAAGGCGCGGCGAGAAGGTCTCGGCGAAGGCGGGGCGCAGCGCGTCGTAGGCCGCGCGGATGTCCGCCGGATAGTCGTGCTCGTAGTCGAGGACGGGCATGGCAAGTTTGCCGTCCGCATCGAGAAGCGCGGCGGATGCGCCATGCGTGGTGATCGAGATCGCCTCGAAGCCGGGGTCGGCGGCAAAACGCCGGAAGGCATCGAGCGCGAAGGCCCACAGCGCCTCCACGTCGTAGTGCGGGTAGGGGCCGTCCGCGAGGACAACGTTGGGCGTCTTCGCGACGGCGATTTCCGCACCCGTTTCCGCGTCGAGGACGACGACCTTGGCATTGGTCTTGCCGATGTCGAGAACGGCGATATGGGTCATGGCATGTGGAAGACGGGAACGAGGTCGCTCTGGACGGGGGAATTGTCCGGGTTGGTCTCCATGATGTCCGCCATATGCGCCCACCAGCGCTTCATCACCGGATGATCGGGCAGCGCCGCCATCGTGTGATCCGCCGTCCGGGTGAGGAGGCCGAAGAGGATGTTCGTCTCCGGATCGAGATGGATGGAATAGTCGGAGACGCCGGCCTCGCGCAGCAGGGCGGAAAGCTCCGGCCAGATCGCGTCGTGGCGCTTTTTATACTCCGCCTCCATGCCGGGGTTCAGCTTCATCTTGAACGCATACCGTTCCATCAGGCTTTCCTCGCATGCTTGATCCGGCGCGCGACGATCGGCAGGGCGATGGTGACGATCAAGAGGAGGCCGATGAAGATGGACATGACGATGCCCGGCACGTTGAGGAGGCCGAGGCCGAAGGTGACGAGACCCATGACGAAGGCGGCGATGACGACGCCGGCGATGGTGCCCGCCCCGCCGAGGATCGACACGCCGCCGAGCACGACCATGGTGACGACCTCCAGCTCCCAGCCCTGCGCGATGGAGGGCCGGGTAGAGCCGAGGCGCGAGGTCAGGCACACGGCGGCGATCCCGCTCATCACGCCCGTCAGAAGGAAGAGGATGAACTTCACCCGGTCGACCGGAATGCCGGAGAAGCGCGCGGCGAGCGGATTGTTGCCGATGACATAGACCTGCCGGCCGAAATTCGTCCGGTGCAGCAGCACGCCGAAGACCACGGCCATGACGAGGAAGAGCACGAACTCGAAGGAGAAGACCCAGGCGACATAGCCCTGGCCGAACCAGGCGAAGTCGGCGGGATACTTGCCATAGGCCTGGTCGCCGAGGACGATATAGGAAATGCCGCGGAAGAGGCTCATCGTGCCGATGGTGACGACGATGGACGGCAGCTTGAGGCCCGCGACCAGCACGCCGTTGAAGGCGCCGCAGACAAGGCCGGTGCCGATGCCGATGGCGACGAGGCCCGGCGTGCCGAGCCCGGTCTGCGCCGCCGCGCCCATGGCGGTGGAGGCGAGCGCGATGATCGCGGCGACGGAAAGGTCGATCTCGCCGGCAATGATCAGGAGCGCCATGGCGAAGGCGATCATCGCCTTTTCCGTGAAGTTGAACGTGGCGTCGGACAGGTTCCAGGCGTTGAGGAAATAGGGTGAGGCGAGCGAATTGGCGATGAAGATCGCCACCGCCACGCAGAACAGCAGTACTTCCCAGCTTGCCAGAAGGCGCGTGAAGGGCGTGCCGAGCCGGTCGGGGATCTGGCGGCGGCTCACGGTTTCTCCGGTGGTCACGGTGCTCATGCCAGCTTCTCCTTGGCGGCGCGGTCACGCAGGATGATGCGGCCCTTCTTCTTTTCGGCCCGGGCGTTGAAGACCACGGCGAGGATGATGACGACGCCGGAAATGGCCATCTGCGCGAAGGGCGAGATGCCGATGACGGGCAGCGCGTTCTTGATGACGCCGAGGAAGAGGGCGCCGAGTACGGTGCCGATGACCGTGCCGATGCCCCCGGCAATGGAAATGCCGCCGATCACGCAGGCCGCGACCGTATCGAGCTCGAAGCCGGCGGCGATGTCGACATAGGCGACCGCATAGCGCGACACCCAGAGATAGCCGGAAAGGCCGGCTAGCGCCCCGGAGAGCACGAAGGCGAGGAAGCGCGAGCGGCCGACATCGATGCCGGCATAGACCGCCGCCGTCGGGTTGCCGCCCGAGGCATAGGCCGCCCGGCCGAAGGGCGTGCGCATCAAGAGGAACCACATCATCAGAACGATGGCGATGGCGAGCCACGAGAGGATCGGCAGCCCGAGGACGGGAAGGCGCGGCAGGTTGAGGAAGTCGGGCGTCATCTGGTGGGCGTTCACCCAGCCGCCGCCGGACAGCACGAAGGCCATGCCGCGATAAATGGTGAGCGTGCCGAGCGTCACGACGATGGGCGGGATCTGCAGGAGCCAGACGAGGAAGCCGTTGATCGCCCCCAGCGCCGCGCCGATGACGACGGCGAGCACGATGAGAAGGGCGAGCGGCAGGCCCGGATAGGCTGCGTCCAGCATGGCGACGGCCATGCCGGTGAAGGCAAGGTTGGCCGCGACCGAAAGGTCGATGGACTTCGTCAGGATCACCGTCATCTGCCCGAGCGCGAGGATGATCAGGATCGACGTGTCGTTGAAGATGTTGGCGAGGTTGGCGGGCGCGGCAAAGCCGGCCGCGCGCGTCGCAAAGCCGGCGATCATCACGAGGATGATCAGCGCGAGCAGGAGTTCACGGTTTTTCAGGAGACGCTGCATGGCCATCCGTCCTTATGCATTGCCGGTCGCCGCGCGCACCAGCGTTTCCGCCGTCAGCCCCTCGCGGTCGTAGATGCCCGCCATCAGGCCCTCGCGCATCACCATGACGCGGTCCGACATGCCGAGGATTTCCGGCAGTTCGGAGGAGACCATGATGATGGAAAGGCCCTCGCCGGCGAGTTCCGAGATGAAGGCGTGGACGGCCGCCTTCGAGCCGATGTCGATGCCCTTGGTGGGCTCGTCGAGGATGATGACCTTCGGCTGCGTGGCGAGCCACTTGCCGATCACCACTTTTTGCTGGTTGCCGCCCGAAAGCGTGCCGACCGGCACGGAAAGCGCGGCGGCGCGAAGGTCCAGCCGCTCGGCATATTTGCGCGCCAGCGAAAATTCGTTCGCCGCCTTGAGGAAGCCGCGCACGGAGGTGCGGGCAAGGGACGGCAGCGACATGTTCTGGAAGATCGGCATTTCGAGCGCAAGCCCGTGCCGGCCGCGCTCCTCCGGCACGTAGACGATGCCGGCGGCAATGGCGTCGGCGGACGAGCGGATGACGATCTCGCGCCCTTCGAGGAAGGCTTTGCCCGAAGCGGGCACGGTCGTGCCGAACAGCGACTGGCAGACCTCAGAGCGCCCCGCGCCGATAAGGCCGTAGACGCCGAGAATCTCGCCGCGGCGAAGCTCGAAGGAAATGTCGCGGAATTCGGTGTCGTGACAGTAGCCCTCGACCTTGAGCACGGTCTCGCCGATGGCGACCTTGCTCTTGGGGAAGACGTCGTGCACGTCGCGGCCCACCATGAGGCGCACGATCTCCTCCTGCGGCGTCTCTCTGAGACGGCCGGAGCCCACCATGCGGCCGTCTCGGAAGACGGCATAGTTCTCGGCGATCTCGTAGACCTCGTCGAACTTGTGGCTGATGAAGAGGATGGCCTTACCCTGCTTCTTCAGGTTCTCGACGATGCGGAAGAGGTCGTCGATCTCCTTGCGCGAAAGGGCGGCGGTCGGCTCGTCCATGATGACGATGCGCGCTTCCACGGAGAGCGCGCGGGCGATCGCCACCAGATGCCGCTGGGCGATGGAAAGGTCCTTCAGCCTGATCGTCGGGTCGATATCGCTTTCGAGCTGGTGCATCAGCGCGCGGGCGCGCTCGTTGATGGTCTTCCAGTCGATGAGGCCGAAGCGCGTGCGCGGCGCATGGCCGAGGAAGATGTTCTCGCCGACCGTCAGTTCGTCGAAGAGCACGGTCTCCTGGTGGATGGCGGTCACGCCGGCATCGATGGCGGCCTGGGCGCTCGCGAAGGTGACGGGCGCGCCGTCTATGACGATCTCGCCCTCGTTCGGGCGGTAGATGCCGGTGAGGATCTTCACCAGCGTGGACTTGCCGGCGCCGTTCTCGCCGATCAGCGCCGTCACCTGACCCGGATAGAGCGCGATGTCGACGCCGTCGAGCGCTTTCACGCCGGGAAAAATCTGCGAGATGCCGCGCATCTCCAGAATGGGTGCGCCGGCCGTTTCGGCTTTCGTGGCAATCATCGAGGAGGCAACGCTTCTCATCAGGTACACCGGAAAATGGGAAGAGACCCGGCGGCGGAAAGCCGCCGCCGGGAGGATGTTCGGAAGATCAGAAGATCTTCGAGAACTGGTCGATGTTCGAGGCGTCGTAGACGAAGGGGTCGGCCATGGCGGCTTCGCCGTTGTCGCCGACCTTGATCTTGCCCATGCGGCCGGCTTCGATCTCCGAGCCCGGAGCGCCGTCGGTGTCGCCCTTGACGAGGTGGTAGGCGATCTGGGTTGCCGAATAGCCGAGGTCGATCGGGTTCCAGATGGCGAATTCCTTCGTCGCGCCCGACTTGATGGCGCCGGCCATTTCGGAGGGAAGGCCGAGGCCCGTCACGTAGACCTCGCCGATCTTGCCGGCATCCTTGACGGCCTGCGAGGCGGCGAGAACGCCCACCGTCGTCGGCGCGACGATGACCTTGACGTTCGGCTGCGAGGTCAGGAGGCCGTTGGCTTCGCGGTAGGACTTGTCGGCAAGGTCGTCGCCGTAGACGGTGGTGACGAGGTTGAGGCCCGGGAAGTCCTTGATCTGCTTCTTCATCTCGTCGATCCAGATGTTCTGGTTCGTCGAGGTGGTCGTTGCGGACAGGATCGCGAAGTCACCCTTGCCGTCCGGCAGGTGGTCCTTGGCGAGCTGCAGGCACATCTTGCCGATCAGCTCGTTGGAGGACGGGTTGAGATGCATGATGCGGCCTTCCGGCGCCACGCCCGAATCCCAGGAGATGACCTTGATGCCGCGCTGCTGGGCCTTCTTGAGGGCCGGCACGACGGCGTCCGGGTCGTTTGCCGAGATGGCGATGGCGTCGACGCCCTGGGCGATCAGCGAATTGATCACCTCGATCTGGCCTTCGGCCGTCGTCGTGGTCGGGCCGGTATAGATGATCTCGACGCCGCCGAGTTCCTTGGCGGCCTCTTCCGCGCCCTTGTTGGCGGCTTCGAAGAAGCCGTTGCCGAGCGACTTGACGAGCAGCGCGATCTTCATGTCGGCGGCGCTTGCCGAGGACATCATGGCGACGAGCGCCAGCGCGGCGCCGGCAAGCAGTTTCGTGGATAGTTTCATTGTCTTCCTCCCGATGTTGAAACCAAAGTCACTCCTCCCGGCGCCGGTCCTAGGCCGCCGAGGTGGAATCCTCCTTCTCCGTCGAAGCCATCGGCTTCACGGTGATGAGCTTTATGCCGGCATGGGCGAGCATCGCGGCCGCCTCGTCCGAAATCCTGTCGTCGGTGATGACCGTCGAGACGTTCTCGAGCGGGCACAGAATGAGGCTCGAGCGCCGGTCGAACTTGCTGGAATCGGCCATGACGATCAGCTCCTCGGCCTGGCGCATCAGCTTCTGCTCGCTCTGGATGACCAGCGCGTCCGATTCCATGATGCCGAGCGCATTGACGCCCTGCGCGCCGATGAACATGCGCCGCGCATAGAAATTGCGGATCGCGTCGTTGTCGAAGGGCGAGAGGATCAGGCTCTGGTCGCGGTAGATCGCCCCGCCCGGAACGCTGACCGTGCATTTGGAATGCTTGACCAGGTGCTCGGCGATGGCGAAGGAATTGGTCATCACCTGAAGGCGGCGGGCCGACATGAAATGCACCATCTGGAACGTCGTGGTGCCGCCGTTGATGACGATGGAATCGCCTTCCTCGCACAGCTCGACCGCGCGACGGGCGATTGCGCGTTTGCGATCGATATTGATCGATTCGGAGACCTTGAACGGACGCGCCGCCAGGTTGCCGAGCTGCGGGGGATGCACGGCCTCGGCGCCGCCACGCACGCGGCGCAGCCTGCCCTGGATGTGCAGGGCGGCGATATCGCGGCGGATCGTGGCTTCGGATGCCTCGGTCAGTTCGGCGATATCCTGCACCGTCACGACGGGCTTTTCCTGAATAGCGCTCAAAATGATGCGATGGCGTTCGCGTTCGTGCATGGGCTCCTCCTAAGTATGATTTATTCGCATTCTTTTTATCCTGTCAATCATAAACGATCAAAAAATATCATATTGCACCGCACAATGATTTTTAATGATCAAAAATGATTGACATTGCGAGAGGGAATGCGTCATAGCTCGCACAGAAGGAGACGGGGGCCGGTCGTGGTGTCCCGCCCATTGCCAAGCCAGGGAGGAAGTCATGACGGGTCAGCCCCGCCTTCTCGAAAACCGTTGGGATGATGCCCACGCCGCAAAGCTCGATGAGCCCGGCAAGCTGCTTTACCGCTCCAACCTCCTCGGCGCCGACAAGCGCATCACCAATTACGGCGGCGGCAATACGTCGGCCAAGGTGGAGGAAACCGATCCGCTGACCGGCGAAAAAGCCCGCGTCATGTGGGTGAAGGGCTCCGGCGGCGACGTCGGCACGATCAAGCTCGACGGTTTCGCCACCCTCTATATGGACAAGCTGGAGGCCCTGAAGGGCATCTACAAGGGCGTCCACGATGAGGACCGCATGGTCGGCTTCCTGCCGCATTGCACCTTCAACCTCAACCCGCGCGCCGCTTCCATCGACACGCCCCTGCACGGCTTCGTGCCCTATACGCATGTCGACCACATGCATCCGGACGCGATCATCGCGATTGCCGCGGCGAAGAATTCGAAGGCGCTGACGGCGGCGGTCTTCGGCGACGACATCGGCTGGCTGCCCTGGCGCCGTCCCGGCTTCCAGCTTGGCCTGGACCTTGAAGCCTTCGTCAAGGCGAACCCCAAGGCCAAGGGCGTCGTGCTGGAAAGCCACGGCCTCTTCACTTGGGCGAACGATGCCAGGGACTGCTATCTCCTGACGCTGGAGATCATCAACAAGGCGATCGAATGGTTCGCGAAGGAGACGGAAGGCAAGACGATCTTCGGCGGCGCCGTCGCAAAGAGCCTCGGTGAGGCCGAGCGCCGCGCCGTTGCCGCGAAGCTGATGCCGGAAATCCGTGGCCGTATCGGCAAGGGCGAGCGCAAGCTCGGTCATTTCGATGACCAGCCCGCCGTGCTCGAATTCGTCAACTCGAAGGACCTGAAGCCGCTCGGCAGCCTCGGCACGTCCTGCCCGGACCATTTCCTGCGCACGAAGATCCGCCCGCTGATCGTCGATTTCGACCCGGCGAAGCCGGATGTCGATGCCGTGGTCGCCGGCCTCGACAAGGCGCTGGAAGACTACCGCGCCGACTACACGCGCTACTACGAAGCCTGCAAGCACGACAATTCGCCGAAGATGCGCGACCCCAACCCGGTCATCTTCCTCGTGCCGGGCGTCGGCATGTTCTCGTTTGCCAAGGACAAGGCGACCGCGCGCATCGCCGGCGAGTTCTACGTCAACGCCATCAACGTGATGCGCGGCGCCTCCACGGTCTCCGACTATCAGGGCCTGCCCGAGCAGGAGGCCTTCGACATCGAATACTGGCTGCTGGAGGAAGCGAAGCTCCAGCGCATGCCGAAGCCGAAGAGCCTTGCCGGCCGCGTCGCCTTCATCACGGGCGGGGCCGGCGGCATCGGCCGCGCGACGGCCGAGCGGCTGGCAGGCGAGGGCGCCTGCGTGGTGCTCGCCGATATCGACGCCAATGCGCTGGGCGAGGTCGGTGCGGATTTTGCGAAGAAGTACAGCGCCGACGCCGTGCACACCGTCCAGCTCAACGTGACGGACGAAGCCGGCGTGATCGCCGCCTTCGCGGAGGCCTGCGTCGCGTTCGGCGGGGTCGACATCCTCGTCTCCAATGCCGGCATCGCCTCTTCCGCGCCCGTCGAAAGCACTGAGCTTTCGATGTGGAACCGGAACATGGAGATTCTGGCGACCGGCTATTTCCTCGTCTCGCGCGAGGCGTTCCGGCTCTTCCGCCGGCAGGCCCTCGGCGGCAACGTGGTCTTCGTCGCCTCCAAGAACGGCCTTGCCTCCTCGCCGAACGCTTCGGCCTATTGCACCGCCAAGGCCGCCGAAATCCATCTCGCCCGTTGCCTTGCGCTCGAAGGGGCGGACGCGGGCATCCGCGTCAACACCGTCAACCCGGATGCCGTGCTGCGCGGCTCCAAGATCTGGGGCGGCGAATGGCGCGAGCAGCGCGCCGCCTCCTCCAAGATCGAGGTGAGCGAGCTGGAGGAGCATTACCGCAAGCGCTCCATGCTGAAGCTCAACGTCTTCCCGGAGGATGTCGCGGAGGCGATCTACTTCCTTGCGTCGGACCTTTCGGCGAAGTCGACCGGCAACATCATCAACGTGGACGCCGGCAACGCGCAGGGTTTTCCACGGTAATCCGGACAGCAGGGAGGCTGGAATGGCTGAGTTCAAGATCGCGGCGGATGTGATCGCCGCGGAAAACGGCAAGCGGGCCGGGGCGCTGAAGGACGACTACGACGCACTCGGCGCGCATCTCGCCCGCCGCGGCATCGACATCGAGGCCGTCACGGCGAAGGTGGCAGAGTTCTTCGTGGCGGTTCCCTCCTGGGGCGTCGGCACGGGCGGCACGCGCTTTGCGCGTTTCCCCGGCACCGGCGAGCCGCGCGGCATCTTCGACAAGCTGGACGATTGTTCGGTCATCCACCAGCTGACGCGCGCGACCCCTACAGTCTCGCTGCATATCCCGTGGGACAAGGCCGACCCGAAGGAGCTGAAGGCGAAGGGCGACGCCCTCGGCCTCGGCTTCGACGCGATGAATTCCAACACCTTCTCCGACGCGCCCGGCCAGGCGCATTCCTACAAGTACGGCTCGCTCAGCCATACGGACGCGGCGACCCGCGCCCAGGCGGTCGAGCACAATCTGGAATGCATCGAGATCGGCAAGGCCATCGGCTCGAAGGCGCTGACCGTCTGGGTCGGCGACGGCTCCAATTTCCCGGGCCAGAGCAATTTCACGAAGGCGTTCGAGCGCTACCTCGCCGCCATGGCGGAGATCTACAAGGCGCTGCCGGACGACTGGAAGCTCTTCTCCGAGCACAAGATGTACGAGCCGGCCTTCTATTCGACGGTCGTGCAGGACTGGGGCACCAATTACCTGATCGCTGAGACGCTCGGCCCCAAGGCCCAGTGCCTCGTCGACCTCGGCCACCACGCGGCGAACACCAATATCGAGATGATTGTCGCCCGGCTCATCCAGTTCGGCAAGCTCGGCGGCTTCCATTTCAACGATTCGAAATACGGCGACGACGACCTCGATGCCGGCGCCATCGAGCCCTACCGCCTGTTCCTCGTCTTCAACGAGCTGGTGGATGCGGAAGAGCGCGGCGCCAAGGGCTTCCACCCGGCGCATATGATCGACCAGTCGCACAATGTCACCGATCCGATCGAGAGCCTGATCAACAGCGCGAACGAAATCCGCCGCGCCTATGCGCAGGCCCTCCTCGTCGACCGCAAGGCGCTCGAAGGCCATCAGGACGGCAACGACGCCCTGATGGCGACGGAGACGCTGAAGCGCGCCTACCGCACCGACGTGGAGCCGATCCTTGCCGAGGCCCGCCGCCGCGCGGGCGGGGCCATCGACCCGGTCGCCGCCTATCGCGCCAGCGGCTACCGCAGGAAGGTCGCGGCCGAACGCCCGGCCTCCGCCGCCGGTGGCGGCGGCATCATCTGAGCGGGCACGGCAAGGGGAGGCTCAGGCCTCCTTCCTGTTGCGGAAGCTGGCATTGCCGAGGCCGGTGCCGATGGTGACGGCCGCCCAGCGCTCCGTATCGGCCATGTGCGGGGCCTCCGAAAGGCCCTGCACGACCGCATCGTTGTGCATGATGACGAAGGTGGGCTCGCCGCAGATGGCGGGGATTGCCTTGCGCAGCGCCTCGGGCAGGTTGAAATGGGTGCTTTCCCAGTTGCCGCCCGGCAGGTTCTGCCCGCCGCGGGCAATCGAGCCGTCCGCCGCGATCACGCCCGGGCAGCCGGTGCCGATGACGGGCGCCAGCGTCAGCTTGGCCTTTTCTGCCCTGGCGATCAGCCCCTCGATCATCTCGACGAGATATTCGATGGTGGCCGTGCGCTTCGGCTCGTCGTCGGCATGGCGCCACAGCTCCGATTTCCAGACCTTCGCCTTGGAGAAATCCGGCTTGTCGTCGAGGTTTAGTTTGACGACGCCGGCGCGGATGTTCGTGCCGCCGATATCGACGGCGAGGATGGCGTCGTGCCCCTTCAGCATCCAGGAGGGAATGAGGTGGACGGCGCCGATGAGGCCGGCCTCGTCGGGATGGTGGCTGATCGGCACGAGGTCCACCTTCATGCCTTCGGCCCGGAGAAGAAGCTGCGTGCGCGCCATCGCCAGCAGCCCGGCCTTGCTGTCGCTGAAGCCGCCGCCGACCACGATCCGGCTCGTTCCCTTCCAGACGTCCTCTTCAAGATAGCGCAGGAGGATGCCGGCGAGCGCCGCCGCGAAATCGTCGATGGCCGCGCGCACGAGCGTCGCCGCCTCGCTCTCGTCGTCCTTCAGCAAGCCGTCGATGTCCTTCTTGGAAAGATCGTCGGTCGGCGCATCGCCGAGGGGATCGGGCCCGCCTGCGCGCACCCGCTTGCGCCATCCGTCGAGGGCATCGCGGAAGGCGGTCTTGTTGGCGCGGTCGCCGATGAAGCCGGCCTTGTCGCGCAGTTCCAGATTGTAGCTCGCGACCTCGACCTTCGGCAGGTCCCCGGCGCCATGGGCGACCGGCGCGCCGGCTTCCCCGTCCTTTTTTGCCTGCGCTTTCCGCTGTTCGCTGCCCATGCCCGCTCCCTTGCATATGCGGATTGGGAAAGGCGGCGGAGGCAAACTTGTTCCTGCCCGTGCCCTTGCCGGCGAGCGATTGCCGCCTAATTGCAGGAGGCATGCAAGACGACGACGAACAATTGCAGCCGTCCGACGCGGCGATCCGCCATCTGGTCCGCCGCCTGCTCGACGAGCCGGACCGCTGGGCGCTCTTCCTCGATATCGACGGCACGCTGATCGACCTTGCCGTGACGCCGGACGCCATCCAGGTGCCGCTGTCGCTGGCAGCGAACCTTTCCGCCGTGTCCTCCCGGCTCGGCGGGGCGCTGGCGCTGGTGACGGGGCGAAGCCTTGCCTATGCGGACGAGCTGTTCGCGCCGGCCCGCTTTCCCATCGCGGGCCTGCACGGCGCGGAACTGCGGGCCGCCGACGGCAAGATGACGGTCGCCCGCGCCACGCCGGCCTTCGAAGCGCTGAAGCGCCGGCTGGTGGAGGAGACCGCCTGGATGGAGGGCGTGCTGATCGAGGACAAGGGCGCTGCCGTCGCCGCGCACTACCGGCTGGCGCCGGCGCTCGACACGGCGCTGGAGACGATCATGCGGGATTTCGCCGACACGGCCGGGCCGGACTGGACGTTGCAGCCCGGCAAGATGGTCTTCGAGGTGCGCCCCTCCCGTGCGAGCAAGGGGGATGCGGTCGCCTCGTTTCTCGATCAGGCGTCTTTCGCAGGCCGCCTGCCGATTGCCGTCGGCGACGACCTGACGGACGAATCGATGTTCGCGCTCGCCAATGCGCGCGGCGGCCAGTCGATCCGCGTCGGATCGCTTTCGCATGCCACCTGCGCGCTCGCCCGGGCCTCCTCGCCCTCGGCCGTCCGCACGGCGCTCGCCACCGTCGCGGCGGGAGAGCCGGCGGTCTCCGGCGTTGCGGCGGCGCGCTAGCTTTTTCGGGGATGGTTCCAGAGGGTGACGAGCGGCCCGGCAGGGCCGTAGAGCGGATCGCTGTCCGGAACCGGCATCGCGGCGATGACCTTCAGTTCGCCGGGCGTTGCCGCCGCCGTCTCGATATCGGCATGCTGGCCGGGCGGATAGCCGCCGACGACGAGGAAATCGCCGCTTGCCGAGACGCGTTTGTGGCCGGTGCCGGCCGGAAGCACGAGGCAATCGCCGGCCGTAACATCGAGGGTTGCACCCTCCGGCCCGCCGACGAGGAGCTCGGCCTTTCCCTCGGCGATGCCGAGCACTTCGTGCGCGCCGACATGATAGTGCTGGTAGGAGAAGACGCCGTTGCGCCACACGCCTTCCCAGCCCGCATCGTAGAAGAGGCTTTCGAAGGCGTGCGCCCGGTCCTTCTCCTTGGGGTCGAGGACCGCGCGATAGACGAGCACCGGCAGGAAGGGATGGTTGGGCACCCATTCGCTCGGCGGGAAGAAGTGCGTTTCCGGCTGTCGCACGGTGATGTCGCCTGCTGTGATCATGGGTTCGCCCTCGGATTTCGCTTGGAAGGGAATTGTCGGCATGCGCGTTTGTTCCCGTGGAACATTCCGCCCGGATTGTGGTTTCTTTCCCATATTGAAGGGAGAACGAAATGGAAAAGGTTTCCGAAATCCAGTTGCATTTCGACGTTCTGAGTTGCCGGGCGCTCCTGTCCTGCGAGGGCAAGGACTATGTCCTGCCGGATACCTACCCGAACCGCGATGCCGCGCGGGCCGCCGCGCAGAAATTCGCCTGGGAAAGGCTGGGGCTGAAGAGCCGGCGTGCCGCGAAGGCGTCGGACATCGCCATCTGGCTGCGCTAGAGTAGCCTTGCAACGGATGCGAAACTCCGTAAACCTCGCAGGAAGACAAACGGAGGCCGGACGTGAGCGTCGCATTCGTCAAGGAAGAAAGTGCCGAAACGGCGGCGGAAACCCAATTGCCGGACCGCCCCGTTTCGCTGCATCCCAATCTCGTCACCGAAACGGGCCTGAAGGCGCTGGAGCACGCGCTTCAGGCCGCGCGCGAGGCCTTCGAGGCGGCGAACGCCATCGAGGACGTCAACGAGCGCCGGCGGCAGGCGGCCGGGCCGGCGCGCGACCTTCGCTATTTCTCCGAGCGCCTGCGCACCGCCCAGCCGATGCCGCCGCCGGCCGACAACGAGACGGTCGCCTTCGGCAGCACCGTCACCTTCAGCCGCGACGACGGGCGCGTGCAGACCTACCGCATCGTCGGCGAGGACGAGGCCGATCCCAAGGCGGGCTCGATCTCCTATGTCTCGCCCGTCGCAAGGCTTCTGCTGGGCAAGTCCGTCGGCGATGTCGCCACCGTCGGCGAGCAAGAACTCGAGGTCATCAAGATCGCCTGAAACGGAAAGGCCGGCTTTCGCCGGCCTTTCATGTTCAGAAGCTGACGGCGCGGTCGCCGTCCTCATCCTTTATGCGGGTCGGCAGGCCGATCTTGTTCAGGAGGTTGATGAAGGGCTTCGGCGGCAGTTCTTCCACGTTCGCCATTTTCTTCACGTCCCATTCGCCGGTGGCGACGAGCATCGCGGCGGCGACCGGCGGCACGCCCGCGGTGTAGGAGATGCCCTGCGAGCCGACTTCCTCATAGGCTTCCTTGTGATCGGCCACGTTGTAGATGAAGACGGTCTTTTCCTTGCCGTCCTTCAGGCCCTTGACATAGTCGCCGATGCAGGTCTTGCCCTCGTAGCCGGGGGCGAGCGAGGCCGGATCCGGCAGCACGGCCTTGACGACCTTGAGCGGCACGACTTCCTGTCCCTCGGCCGTCCTGACCGGCTGCTCGGAGAGAAGACCGAGGTTCTTCAGCACGGTGAAGACGTTGATGTAGTGATCGCCGAAGCCCATCCAGAAGCGCACGTTCGCCCCGTCCATGTTCTTGGCGAGCGAATGTACCTCGTCGTGGCCGCAGAGATAGGCGCGGCGCGTGCCGACGACCGGCAGGTCGTAGTCCTTGCCGATCTCGAACATCTTGTTGGTCTGCCACCCGCCGTTCTGCCAAGAATAGACGACGCCGGTGAACTCACGGAAGTTGATTTCCGGGTCGAAGTTCGTGGCGAAATATTTCCCGTGACTGCCGGCATTGATGTCGACGATGTCGACGTCGGTGACCTTGTCGAGATATTCGTCCTTGGCAAGCTTCGCATAGGCGTTGACGACGCCCGGGTCGAAGCCGGCGCCGAGGATGGCGGTGATGCCCTTCTCCGCGCATTCGGCCGCGCGCTTCCACTCGTAGTTCCCGTACCACGGCGGCGTCTCGCAGATCTTGCCCGGCTCCTCGTGGATGGCGGTGTCGATATAGGCGACGCCGGTATCCATGCAGGCGCGCAGCACCGACATGTTGAGGAAGGCGGTGCCGACATTGATGACGATCTGCGACTTCGTGGACGCGATGAGCGCCTTGGTGGCCTCGATGTCGAGGGCGTCCAGCGCGTGGCCTTCGAGCACGCCCGGCTGCTTCATCGCCTTCTTCTCATGGACCGACGCGATGATCTTGTCGCATTTCGCTTTTGTGCGCGAAGCGATGTGGATGTCGCCGAGCACGTCGTTGTTCTGGGCGCATTTGTGCGCGACGACCTGTGCAACGCCGCCGGCGCCGATGATGAGCACGTTTTTCTTCATGTCCCGGAATAGCTCCTTCTGGGTTGGATAGGGAAATCAGGAAAGGCTTGTCTCGTAGTCCGCATAGGAAAATTCGCGGACGGTACGGATGTTTCCGTCGAGTTCGCGGATGGCGATGGCCGGCATCTTCACGCCGTTGAACCAGTTCTTCTTGACCATCGTGTAGCCGGCCGCGTCCTGGATGGAGATGCGGTCGCCGACCTTCAGCTCCTTCTCGAAATCGAACTCGCCGAAGACATCGCCGGCAAGGCAGGACTTGCCGCAGACCATGTAGCGGTGCGGCCCGGTATTGGGCGAGAGCTTGGCATTCTCCCGGTAGATCAGGAGGTCCAGCATGTGCGCCTCGATGGAGCTGTCGACGACGGCGAGGTGCTTGCCGTTGTCGAGAAGGTCGAGCACCGTCGTCTCCAGCGTCGTCGACCTGGTGATCGAGGCCTCGCCCGGCTCCAGATAGACTTGCACACCGTATTCGCCGGCAAAGCGCTTCAGCCGCTCGGCGAACTTTTCGAGCGGATAGTTTTCGCCGGTGAAATGGATGCCGCCGCCGAGGCTCACCCATTCGGCCTTCTTCAGGAGGGGAGAGAACTTCTCCTCGATTACGCCGAGCATGCGGTCGAAGAGGTCGAAATCGCCGTTCTCGCAATTGTTGTGGATCATGAAGCCGGAGATGCGGTCCATCACCGGCTCGACCTTTTTCACGTCCCATTCGCCAAGCCGCGAGAAGGGGCGGGCGGGATCGGCAAGGTCGAAGCTGGAGGACGAGATGCCGGGATTGAGGCGAAGGCCGCGCACGATGCCGGACGCCTTGTCGGCGAAGCGGTCGAGCTGACTGACAGAATTGAAGATGATCTTGTCGGCGTGGCTGACGACCTCGTCGATCTCGTAGTCGGCATAGGCGACGGAATAGGCGTGCGTTTCCTTGCCGAAGCGCTCGTGGCCGAGGCGCACCTCGTTGAGCGAGGAGGAGGTGGTGCCGTCCATGTACTCGCGCATGAAATCGAAGACCGACCAGGTGGCAAAGCACTTCAGCGCCAGCAGCGCCCTGGCGCCGGAAAGTTCGCGCAGGCGAGCGATCTTCTCCATGTTGATGAGGAGCTTCGACTTGTCGATCAGATAGTAGGGCGTCGTCAGGGACATGGGGGACCTGTCTTCCGTGGGGAGTGGCAATGCGAAAACGCCGCGCGCACGGAAGGCATCGGCCCTCCGCTAGGCGGGGTCTCGGACTGGAAACCGGATGTTACGGTATCGTCGTGCGGACACGGCGGTGTGACAGCGCCTTGGCGCGGTGCCGTGTCGGCAGGAGAGCGGGCAGGCGCGGCGTCTTCACCGGCCGGAAGGGGCCGGTGGGCGCAACGGCATAAAAGCCAGAGCGTGCCGCGATGGCACGCATCGAAAAGCGTTCTTCCGTTCGGGGGGCATCGACCGAGCCCATCCCCGATTGGAAGAGGGCGTCGCAAGACATGGCGTCCTCCCCAACCAGCAGATGAAACCTGCACTAAGTGGGGCGCTCTCTAGCACAGGGCGGCAACGGATTTCAATGCACCTCTTTCATCGGAAATTTCCCGGTTTCCGCTCTTGCACCTCTAGTCGCTAGAGGTCGTAGAACAGGATCGAGCAAAAGAGGATGTGGCATGAGCGATGTGAAAGAGACGCGTTTCCGGGTGGACGGCATGGATTGCGCCTCCTGCGCCAGCAAGATCGACACCGCCGTGCGCCGCATGCCGGGCGTCAGCGACGTTTCGGTTTCGGTGACGGCGGGCACCATGCGGGTGCGGCACGACGCAACGAGCGACCTCGACGCGATCCGCCGAAAAGTCTCCGGCCTCGGCTACGGCGTGACCCCGGCGGATGCCGCTGCGGAAAAGCCGGTGGCGGAGCACGACCACGGCCCCGGCTGCGACCATGACCACGGGCACGACCATGACCACGATCACGGTCATACGGCGCAGGCCGCCGCCGTCGAGGGCCTGCATGGCCACGACCACGGCCCGTCCGAAGGCCCGTGGTGGAAGGGCAGGAAGGGACGGCTCACCATCCTTGCCGGCGCGGCGCTGCTCGTCGCCTACGGCATCGGCCATCTTTTCCCGGCCGTCGCGACCTATGCCTTCATCCTCGCCATGGCCGTGGGCCTCGTGCCGATCGCCCGGCGCGCGATCATGGCGGCGCTCGCCGGCACGCCCTTTTCCATCGAAATGCTGATGACCATCGCCGCCGTCGGCGCGGTGATCATCGACGCGTCGGAGGAGGCGGCGATGGTCGTCTTCCTCTTCCTCGTCGGCGAGCTGCTGGAAGGCGTTGCCGCCGGCAAGGCGCGCGACAGCATCCGCTCGCTTTCCGCCCTTGTGCCGAAGACGGCGCTGCTGGAAGAGAACGGCCGCACGAAGGACGTGCCGGCCGAATCGCTTGCCGTGGGCGCGATCATCCTCGTGCGCCCGGGCGACCGTATCTCGGCCGACGGCATCATCGTCGAGGGCGAGAGCGCCATCGACGAGGCGCCCGTCACCGGCGAAAGCACGCCGGTGCGCAAGGCGGCAGGCGATACGGTCTTCGCCGGCACGGTGAACGGCGATGCCGCGCTGCGCATCCGCGTGACGGCGGCTGCGGCCGACAACACCATCGCCCGCGTCGTCAAGCTGGTCGAGGAGGCGCAGGAATCGAAGGCCCCGACCGAGCGCTTCATCGACCGCTTCTCGAAATACTATACGCCCGGCGTGGTCGCCGTCGCCGCGCTCGTCGCCGTCGTCCCGCCGCTCTTCCTCGGCGGCATCTGGAGCGAATGGGTCTACAAGGGCCTTGCCGTGCTCTTGATCGGTTGCCCCTGCGCGCTCGTCATCTCGACACCCGCCGCCATTGCCGCCGCGCTTTCCGCGGGCGCGCGGCGCGGCCTCCTCATGAAGGGGGGCGCTGTGCTGGAAGGCCTCGGCAAGCTCACCGCCATCGCCTTCGACAAGACCGGCACGCTCACCGAGGGCAAGCCGAAGGTCACCGATATCCTCGCCTTCGGCGCAGCGGAGGGCGAGGTGCTGCGCCTTGCCGCTGCGCTTGAAGCCGGCTCCAGCCACCCGCTGGCGCTCGCCATCCTCGCAAGGGCCGCCGAGGAGGGCATCGCGCCCCCGGCCGCGACCGGCGCTCGGGCGCTCGGCGGCAAGGGCGTCGCCGCCACGGTCGAAGGCAGGGCCATCTTCCTCGGCTCGCCGAAGGCCGCCGCCGAGACCGTCACGCTTCCAGCCGAGGTCCAGGCCACCGTCACGGCGCTCAACGACGACGGCAAGACCGTCTCCCTTCTGCTGGTGGACGGTACGCTCATCGGCGCGCTTGCCATGCGTGACGAGCCCCGCGTTGACGCTGCCACCGGCCTTGCGGCCCTGAAGGAGGCGGGCATCCGCACCATCATGCTGACGGGCGACAATGCCCGCACGGCGAAGGCCGTGGGCAGCCTGCTCGGCATCGAGGTGCGCGCCGAGCTGATGCCGGAGGACAAGCAGCGCATCGTCGGTGAATTGCAGCGCGAGGGCTTCGTCGTCGGTAAGATCGGCGACGGCATCAACGATGCTCCGGCTTTGGCGGCCGCCGATGTCGGCATCGCCATGGGCGGCGGCACGGACGTGGCGCTGGAAACGGCCGATGCGGCGATCCTGCACGGCCGCGTCGGCGACGTCGCGCTGATGCGGGACCTCTCGAAGCGGACCATGCGCAACATCTTCGAGAACATCGTCATCGCCCTCGGCCTCAAGGGCGTCTTCCTGGTGACGACCATCGCCGGCATCACGGGCCTCTGGCCGGCGATCCTCGCCGACACGGGCGCGACCGTCCTCGTCACGCTGAATGCGCTGCGCCTCCTGCGGCCGATCCGGTAGGCTCAGTCGTGCTCGTCGCTGCAAAGGTCGTGGTTGGCAAGCGCCCGGATGACGTAGCAATCGCTGATCTGGTTGGAGTGGCAATGGGTGGTGATGCGCTCCAGCTCGGCCTCCAGCTTGCGCAGCCGCGCGATCTTGCGGCGCACGGCGGCAAGCTGCTCGGCGGCGATCCGGTCGGCGTCGCGGCAGGGATGCTCGGGGTGCTGGCTGAGCTCGATCAGCTCGCGGATCGCATCGAGCGTCAGGCCGAGGTCGCGGGCATGGCGGATGAAGGCCAGCCGGTCGCGCTCCCCGGCGGAGTAGCGCCGCTGGTTGCCCTCCGAGCGCTCGGCGGGCGAAAGAAGGCCCATCTGCTCGTAGTAGCGGATGGTCGGGACTTTTACCCCCGTCGCCTTCGAAAGATCGCCGATGGTCAGCATGTCGCGCCTCTTCGTGTTTCTGCCCAAGAGATGTGGGAAGAAGGCTCGCTAATCAAGTTTTCTTCTCCGAAAGAGCCGTTGCAAGCGCCTGGCGCAAGGTTCTGACGCTTTTGTGTTCGCCGTGTGATCGCCGGATCGCGCAAATGGCGGCGTCGGGGCTTGAAGGCGGCAGGGCTTGAGGTTTATGGCCGGATACGCACAAAGACCGATGAGAGCCACAAGATTAACGAAGTTCTAAGCAATCGCTTGGACTCTGACAGGATGATGCGCCGCGCCGAAAGCGGTGCCCCCGATCCCAACAACCGAAAACGACCCATGTTTGCGCTTCGCCATCGCCTTTCCCGTGAAAACGCCCGTCCACGCCTTCGCCTCCTCGCGCGCCTTGCCGCCGCGACCGTCGCCGGCGGCCTGCTTGCCGGCTGCATGGCGATGGACGTCGCCTCGCTCGCCGAGGCCCCGCAGCTTTCCAGCAAGGTGAAGGCCGAGATGGCGAAGAAGAAGATGCGGCCGGAAAGCCCGGTTCTGGTGCGCATCTTCAAGCAGGAAAGCGAGCTGGAGGTCTGGAAGGTCGATGCGAGCGGCAAATACGCGCTCTTCAAGACCTATCCGATGTGCCGCTGGTCCGGAAAGCTCGGGCCGAAGACGAGGGCCGGCGACCGCCAGGCGCCGGAGGGCTTCTATCATGTTTCCGCCGGCATGCTGAACCCGAACTCGCAATATTACGTCTCCTTCAACCTTGGCTATCCGAACAGGCTGGAATCGGCGCTCGGCTATTCGGGCGAGGCGCTGATGGTGCACGGCGCCTGCTCGTCCTCCGGCTGCTACGCCATGACCGACCAGGGCGTCGGCGAGATCTTCGCCATCGTGCAGAAGGCGCTGGAAAGCGGGCAGCAGCGCTTCCAGGTGCAGGCCTATCCCTTCCGCATGACGACGAAGAACATGGTCGCCCATCGCGGCGACCCGAACATGCCCTTCTGGCGCACGCTGAAGGAAGGCTACGACGCCTTCGAGTTCACGCGCAGCCAGCCGAAGGTCTCGCTGTGCAGCGGCCGCTACGTCTTCGACAAGGAGTTCGTCGGCGGAGAACCGGACGATCCGCTGGCGGCCTGCCCGGCGACGGTCGACGGGGCGCAGCCCGAGCTGATGGCGAAGATCGGCGCGGAACAAAGGAAGCTGGATGCGGCTTTCACGAACGCCACGCCGGTTTCGAGCTTCGCCTATGTGGACGGCGGCATGCATCCGAGCTTCCGCTCGCTGCTCAAGCACGAGGGCGCGAAGGGCATGGCCGCGCGCATCTCGCGCACCAAATATCCGGTCAGCCGGCCCGAGGCCGCGCTGGCCGATCCCTATGACGATTGACGTGTGAGGAACGATATTGACTGGTGAAAGCATGACCCGCCGGTCCCTCCTGCTTGGCAGCGCGGGACTGGCTACCACGATCCTCTCCGGCTGCGTTACGCCGGTCCGCCGGAGGGTCGCCGTCGAGCCGGAGCCGGTCGATACCAGCATCTACGCCGAGATGTACGGGCCGAAGCCGGACGAGGTGTATCCGCTGCCGGCCATCCCCTATCAGAAGATCGATCCGCGCTTCTATCGCCAGATGGTGGCGAACCCGACGGGCGAACGGCCCGGCGTGATCGTCGTCGATACGGCCACGCACTTCCTTTACCTCACCTATGAGGGCGGGCAGGCCATGCGCTACGGCGTCGGCCTCGGCCGGGCCGGCTTCGAATGGGCCGGCCGCGGCGTCATCCAGTACAAGCGCGAGTGGCCGCGCTGGACGCCGCCGGACGAGATGATCGCCCGCCAGCCCGAGCTGGAGCCCTATAGCGGGCGCAACGGCGGCATGGAGCCCGGCCTGAAGAACCCGCTCGGCGCCCGCGCGCTCTATATCTTCCGCGACGGTGAGGATACGCTCTACCGCATCCACGGCTCGCCGGAATGGTGGACCATCGGCAAGTCCGTCTCCTCCGGCTGCGTGCGCATGATGAACCAGGACGTGGTCGACCTCTACAACCGCGTCCAGCCCGGCACGCCCATCGTGGTGCTCGGTTCGGCCGTCGCGTCCGCCGGCATCTATTGATCGCATCGCCTGGAATGAGCCTGTAAAGACATGACCGATATCGAAACGCTTTTCACCAATGCGAAGCTGGCGGACGGGTCCCTCAGGGACATCGGCGTTGCCGGCGGGCGCATCGTCTCCATCGCGCCGGCCGGAATGGCGGGCGAGGCGGGCCGCCGCGTCGACATCACCGGCGCGCTGCTCGTGCCCGGCTTCGTCGAGGGGCATATCCACCTCGACACCAGCTTCTACGGCGACAGGTGGATTCCTCACAAACCCTGCACCGACGGCTTCGACGTGCATGAGCGCGTCGCCTTCCAGGCCGAGAACATGGTAATAGCCGCGCCGATGGACGAGCGCGCCCGCAAGCAGCTGGAACTGTGCGTGGCGAACGGCTCCCTCCAGATGCGCAGCCATGTCATGGTGGACGGCTCGGTCGGGCTGAAATCGCTGGAAACGATCCTGAAGGTCCGCGAGGACTATCGCGACATCATCGATATCCAGCTGGTCGCCTTCCCGCAGAGCGGTATCCTTTCGAGCCCCGGCACGCCGGAGCTTCTCGACGCGGCGATCGGCCTCGGCGCCGATCTCGTCGGCGGCCTCGATCCGGCGAGCTTCGACCGCGACCTCGACGGCCATCTCGACGTGGTCTTCGGCGTGGCGGAAAGGCGCGGCGTCGGCGTCGATATCCACCTCCATGATTTCGGCACGCTCGGCGCCTTCACGGTGGAGGAAATCTGCGCGCGCACGGCGGCGCTCGGCATGCAGGGCCGGGTGGTGATCAGCCATGCCTACGGGCTCGGCAATCTCGATGCGGATGCCGCCCGCCGCATCGGCGCGAAGATCGCTGCCGCCGGCATCTCGATCATGACCAACGCGCCCGGCGACCACGTCTTCCCGCCCGTCGCGCTGCTGCGCGCCGAGGGCGTCACCGTCTTTTCCGGCAACGACAATATCCGCGATTCCTGGTGGCCCTACGGCGACGGCGACATGCTGGGCCGGGCGATGATGATCGGCTACCGCTCCGGCTTCTACACCGACGCGGAGCTTTCCGCCGCCTTCGACGTGGTGACCGCCGCCGGCGCGAAGGCCCTCGGCCTCGAAGGCTACGGCATCGCCGTGGGCGCGAAGGCGGATTTCGTGACGCTCGACGCCGAGCACGTCCCGGAAGCCGTCGTGGCCGTGCCGAAGGGGCGCCGCGTGTTCAAGGCCGGACGGCTTGTGGCGGAGAACGGGGTTGTGGTGCGCTGAGGAGGCAGCCTCCGCACCCATCGTCACCCCGGACTTGATCCGGGGTCCAGCCGCCGCGCGTCCGCGCGGCGAGAAAACGCCTCTCCACGCCTCCCAAAGTCTCCCGCGCCGCAGACGCGGCGCTGCTGGATGCCGGATCAAGTCCGGCATGACGGAAGAGATGCGGGGGGAGACCCAACGTGGCTCTCAAATAAAAAGGGCGGGCCGCTTTCGCCGGCCCGCCCTTTCCTGATCGTCTTGCCGCTTACGTGCGCGGCTTCAGGTTTTCCGGGTCGTACAGCGGCTTGTAGCCGATGCTGACCACCTCGACCGGGTAGGTCTCGGCGAAATACTCGATAGCGAGCTTGCGGCCTTCCTGGCAATAGGCCCACGGCAGGTAGGCGAGCGCGATGTTCTTGCCGATGGTCGGGCCGAAGGCGATGGAGGTGGTGTAGGAGCGGCGGCCGAGGTCGTCGATGAGGACTTCGCCCGTTGCCGGATCCACCACCGGCAGGTTGCCGAGCGGGTAGCGCTTCACGCCGGTCTTGTCGGTGTTCTCCGTCATGACGAGCGTGCAGAGCATGGCGGGCTGGTGGTCGCGCGCCTTGTATTCGAGGTGCTTGGCCTTGCCGCGGAAATCGGCTTCCTTGACCTTCGGGCGGGCAAGGTCGGCCTCGATGAGGTTGTACTGGGTGAGAAGGTCGGCGTTTTGGAGACGCAGGCTCTTTTCCATGCGGCGCGAATTGGCATAGGTCTCGACGCCGAAAGCCATGACGCCGGTGGCGCGCAGCGCATCCCAGACGGCAAGGCCGTCCTCGTATTTCATGTGCAGTTCCCAGCCCTGCTCGCCGACATAGGAGATGCGGAAGGCGGTAACGTTCTTGCCGGCGATCTCGATCTGCTTGATCGCGGCGAAGGGGAAGTTCTCCTGGTCGAGCCCGGCCGGGTCCGCGACCACCTTCTTCAGGTTCTCGCGGGCGTTCGGGCCCCAGATGCCGATGGTGATGAATTTTTCCGTGACGTCGGTGATGGTGACGTCGAGGCCGCGGTCCTCGGCGACGCGCTTCATGTAGTGGAAGTCGCGCGGGCCGGCATCGGCGCCGTTGACGAGGCGGCAGCGGTCCGCCATGCGGAAGACCGTGAAGTCGGCGCGCACCATGCCCTCGTCGTCGAGGAAGTGGGTGTAGATGCCCTTGCCGATATTGCCGTCGCCGCCGATCTTTGCCGCGCAGAGCCATTCCAGAAGCTCGACGTGGTCGGGACCTTCGATATCGACCATGTGGAAATGCGAGAGGTTGACGATGCCGCAATCCTCGCTCATCGCCAGGTGCTCGGCATTGGAGACGCGCCAGAAGTGGCGGCTGTCCCACTCGTTCTCGCGCACCGGAACGCGGTCGCCGTATTTTTCCAGAAGATGCTCGTTGGCCTTGTAGCCGTGGGCGCGCTCCCAGCCGCCGAGCTCCATGAAGTAGCCGCCGAGTTCCACTTCGCGCTCGTAGAAGGGCGAGCGCTTGACGCCCCGGCCGCTGGCATAGGGCTCGCGGGTGTGGACGGCCGGGAAGTAGATCTTCTGCGCGGCCTCGTAGGTGCGGCCCTCGATGAACTTTTCTTCGAGCTGGTGCGGGTAGAAGCGGGCATAGTCGATCGAGTTGTGGTCGATCTCGGTGCGCCCGTCCGTCATCCAGTCGGCGATCAGTTTGCCGTAGCCGGGGCCGTCCTTCACCCAGATGGCGACGCAGTACCAGAGCCCGCGCACCTTCTGGCTCTCGCCGCAGGAGGGGCCGCCGGCGGCGGAGACCTGCAAGAGGCCGTTGAAGGAATGGCCCTCGTTATAGCCGAGCTCGCCGAGGATCGGCGTCAGCTCCATGGCGCGCTCGAGCGGCTCGATGATCTGCTCCATGTCGAGGTCGCGCTGCGAGGGCGACAGGCGCGCCTCGTGCTTTTCGAGGATGTCGCGCGGGTGGCAGAGGCGCGGATTGGTGGTCTCGTAATAGCCCCATTCGATCTGGCCGCCCTCGGTGGTCTTCGGGTCGCCCGTATCACGCATATAGGCGGAGTTGCCCTGGTCGCGCAGAAGCGGGAAGCCGATCTCCTTGCCGGTGCCCTCGAATTCATTGTACGGGCCGAAGAAGGTCAGCGGATGGTCGACCGGCATGACCGGCAGGTCCTCGCCGACCATCTCGGCGATCAGGCGGCCCCAGATGCCGGCGCAGACGATGACGTGGTCCGCCATGATCGTGCCGCGATGGGTGACGACGCCCTTGATATGGCCGTTCTCGACGATCAGCGACTGTGCCGGCGTGTTGCCGTAGGCCTGCAGCTTGCCGGACTTCTCGGCGGCGTCGACCAGCTTGCCGGCAACGGTCTGCGAGCGGGGGATGACGAGGCCTGCGTCGGGATCGAACAGGCCGCCCTGCACCTGGTCTTCCTCGATCAGCGGGAACATTTCCTTGATCTCGGACGGCGAGACGTAGTGCGCGCGCGTGCCGAAGGCCCGTGCGGAAGAGAGCTTGCGCTTGATCTCCTCCATCCAGGCATCGTCGCCCGTGCGGGCGACTTCGAGGCCGCCGATGCGGGCGTAGTGGCCCATCTTCTCGTAGAAATCGATGGAATACTGGGTCGTCCAGACCGAGAGATAGTCGTGGCTCGTCGTGTAGCAGAAGTCCGAGGCATGCGCCGTCGAACCGATGTCCGTCGGGATGCCCGACTTGTCGATGCCCACGATATCGTCCCATCCGCGCTCGATGAGATGATGGGCGATGGACGCACCCACGATGCCGCCCAGACCGATGATGACGACCTTCGCCTTTTGCGGAAACTCTGCCATTCTTGAGACCCCAATGGAAATTTGCCGCCGACTTTAGGGCCTTGCCCCGCGCCTGTGCAGCCTGTCTGCGACTCGTCCGCGACCAGTTCCGACAGACCCGGAGAGCGCCGGGAAGGCTAACCGATCGTGCGGCCGGCGCAACGGTTCCCTGCGGGGGCGGGCCTTGGCTCACACCCATGCGATATATGCATGGGTGTGCTGCTGACTTCGCGCTGTTTCGCATCGCAGCATTCCGCTATAACCCACCCATCGAAAGACGCGGCGCCACGGATCGGTGCCGAGCAGAGAGCCTCAGGAAAGGGGATCATCATGAACATGGCACGTTCCTTCAGCAATTGGCGCAAGTACCGTCAGACCATCAACGAGCTTGACCGCATGACCGCCCGCGAGCTCAGCGATCTGGGCATCGAGCGCGCGCAGATCAAGGCTGTCGCCCGCGCTGCCGTCGGCTTCTGAGCCGATACGCCGCAAGCCGGAAATTTCCAGACGCCCGCCCTCCGGCGGGCGTTTTTGCATGTGCGAAGGATTGGCTCGCAATCCGACCGATTCGATGGGATTGAGGCATACGGTAATCGCATAGCTGCATTGCAAAACGATGCCTATGAAATAATCAAGAATCGTATATAGTCATACTTATCGAAACAACGTACCTCCTCCCACGAAGTTTCGATGTTGCAGAAGGTCCACTCCTCCTCCCAGGACCGACTGCGGGAATGGCGGCACTCCTCCTCCCAGTCGCCATTCGGTTCTATCGGAAAGCCTGCCGCATCCTCCTCCCGCGGCAGGCTTTTCCATTTCAGGACCATCCCTTCCTTTTCCCCGGTTTGCCTGAGGCATTTTCCCTATATTTTTGAAAATATAGCGCTGGCCAAGCCATGGGCGCCGATATATTCAATTCAATATTACGCTGCCCGAAGGCAGGAAAAGGGAGAACTGGAATGAACCGTCGTCTGCTTTTGAAACTGGTCGTCGCCGCCTTTGCCGCGCTGCCGCTCGCCCTGCCGGCCGCCGCCGCCGACAAGGTCACCGTCTTCGCCGCCGCGAGCATGAAGAACGCGCTCGATGCCGCCAATGCCGAATGGCAGAAGGAAACCGGCAACGAGACGGCGGTATCCTATGCCGCAAGCTCGGCGCTCGCCAAGCAGATCGAGGCGGCAGCCCCCGCCGATCTCTTCATCTCGGCCGACCTCGCCTGGATGGATTATGTCGCGGAAAAGAAGCTGATCAAGGAAGACACGCGCTCCAACCTCCTCGGCAACCGCATCGTGCTGGTCGCGCCGAAGGACAAGGCCGAGACGGTCGACATCAAGGAAGGCTTCGACCTCGCCGGCCTCGTCGGCGACGGCAAGCTCGCCATGGGCGCTGTCGACAGCGTGCCGGCCGGCAAATACGGCAAGGCGGCGCTCGAAAAGCTCGGCGTCTGGTCGTCCGTCGAAGGCAAGGTGGCCGGCGCCGAGAGCGTGCGCGCGGCGCTCGCCCTCGTCTCGCGCGGCGAGGCGCCCTACGGCATCGTCTACCAGACGGATGCCGCGGCCGATCCGGGCGTCGCCATCGTCGGCACCTTCCCGGAAGACAGCCACCCGCCGATCATCTACCCGGTCGCCATCCTCGCCGATTCGCAGAGCCCGGCAGCGAGCGCCTATCTCGACTTCCTGAAGTCCGACAAGGCCGCGCCGTTCTTCACCGAGCAGGGCTTTACCGTCCTGAAGTGATGAGTTTCGCGACAGCCCCGCTTGGTAAGAGCGGGGCTGTTCGATTTCACGGCTGGCTGGCAATCCTATGACCTCGTGGCACCCCCCTCTGCCCTGCCGGGCATCTCCCCCTCAAGGGGGGAGATCGGATGTGGCGCTGTTTCGCCCATCTCCAGCATTGCCGATGAAGCGAGGGTTCCGACACTTGCCAATCTCCCCCCTTGAGGGGGAGATGCCCGGCAGGGCAGAGGGGGGTGTTCCTCCCTGCACTTCCGCAACCGCCCGCGAATCGGAAAGTACGTCGTGGACTGGCTAGCGCTCAGCAACGAGGAATGGACGGCGATCCGGCTGAGCCTTCGGGTCTCGACGGTGGCGGTCCTCGTCAGCCTGCCGCTCGGCATTCTCGTCGCGCTGGCGCTTGCCCGCGGGCGCTTCTGGGGCAAGTCGCTCCTGAACGGCATCGTCCACCTGCCGCTCATCCTGCCGCCGGTCGTCACAGGCTTCATCCTGCTCATCCTGTTCGGCCGCCGCGGGCCCATCGGCTCGGTGCTCAACGACTGGTTCGGCATCGTGCTTTCCTTCCGCTGGACCGGTGCGGCGCTCGCCTGCGGCATCATGGGCTTTCCGCTGATGGTGCGCTCCATACGCCTGTCCATCGAGGCGGTGGACCGCAAGCTGGAGGAGGCGGCCGGAACGCTCGGCGCAAGCCCGCTCTGGGTCTTCCTCACCGTCACCCTGCCGCTCATCCTGCCCGGCGTCATCGCCGGCATGATCCTTTCCTTCGCCAAGGCGATGGGCGAGTTCGGCGCCACCATCACCTTCGTCTCCAACATTCCCGGCGAGACGCAGACGCTGTCGGCCGCCATCTACACCTTCACCCAGGTGCCGGGGGGCGATGCGGGCGCGCTGCGCCTCACCGTCGTCGCCATCGCCATCTCCATGGTCGCGCTGCTCGCCTCGGAAATCCTCGCCCAGCGTCTCGGCCGCAAGGTGAACCTCGAATGAGCCTTGTCGTCGATATCCGCCACCGGCTCGGCGCTTTCACGCTGGAGGCCGCCTTCACTTCGGAAGGGGGCGTGACGGCCCTTTTCGGCCGCTCCGGCTCGGGCAAGACCTCGCTCGTGCGCATCATCGCCGGCCTTGCGCGCCCGGCGGAAGGGCGCATTTCGCTCGACGGCGACGTGCTGGTCGATACCGCCCGCGGCCTCTTCGTGCCGCCGCACCGCCGCCGCTTTGGCTATGTCTTCCAGGAGGCACGGCTCTTCCCGCATCTCACCGTGCGGCAGAACCTCCACTACGGCCGCTGGTTCCTGCCCAAGGGCGCGCGCACGGAAAACGCCGGCCGCGTGATCGACCTCCTCGGCATCGGCGACCTCCTCGACCGCCAGCCGGCCAATCTTTCCGGCGGCGAGAAGCAGCGCGTCGCCATCGGCCGGGCGCTGCTCTCCTCGCCGCGCCTTCTCCTGATGGACGAGCCGCTCGCCGCGCTCGACGAGGAGCGCAAGGCCGAGATCCTGCCCTATCTGGAGCGCCTGCGCGACGAGGCGGGCGTGCCCATCGTCTATGTCAGCCATTCGGTCACCGAGGTGGCGCGGCTGGCCGACCGGGTCGTGCTGATGGCCGGCGGGCGCGTCGAGGCCGTCGGCCCGGCTTCCGAGGTGCTTGGCGGCCCGCGCCTTGCCTCCGCCGCCGATCGCCGTGAGGCCGGCAGCGTGCTTGCCGGCCATGTCGAGGCGCGCGATGCCGAGCATGGCCTTGCCACCATCCGCCTTGCCGGCGGCGCGGCGATCCTCGTGCCCGGCGCTGCCGTCTCGCCCGGCGAGGCGGTGCGCCTGCGCATCCCCGCCCGCGACGTCATGGTGGCGACGGCGCGGCCCGAAGGCCTCAGCGCCCTCAACATCCTCGATGGGACAATCGACGCCATCGACCCGGACGGGGAGGGCATGGCGAGCCTTTCCATCGCCTGCGGCGGCGATCATGTGCGCGCCCGCATCACAGCGCTCTCGGTCGAGCGTCTCGGCCTTGCCCCCGGCAGGCCGGTGCACGCCGTCATCAAGACGGTGGCGCTGGAATAGATCAGTCCGAAAGGTTGGCGACGATCCAGCCGATATCGTCCGCAAGCGCCGCGCGGGCCTTGTCTTCCATGGCGCGATAGTGGGCGATCAGCGCCTCGCCGAAGGGCGTCAGCAGCGCGCCGCCGCCCTGCTTGCCGCCGCGCTGGGATTCCACCACCGGCTGGCGGAACATCCGGTTCATTTCGTCGACGAGCAGCCAGGCCCGGCGATAGGACATGTCCATCGCCCGCCCGCCGGCGGAGATCGAGCCGGTCTCCCTGATATGCGCGAGCAGCTCTATCTTGCCGCGGCCGATCCGCCCCTCCGGCTCGAACTGGAGCCGGAAGATGAGTTTCGGTTCGGTTTTTGCGACTGCTGACATGAAACTGGGCCCGTCATGATTACGGGCCCAGATATAACAGCGTTTTCCCGCGAAGGAAGGTCAGGCGGCGCGCTTCAGTGCATCGCCAAGGATCGAGACGATGTCCTCGAAGTGCTTCTTCTCGGCGATCAGCGGCGGCGAGAAGGCGATGATGTCGCCGGTGACGCGGATGAGCAGGCCCTTCTCGAAGCAATCGACGAAGACGTCATAGGCGCGGGCGCCCGGCTTGCCCTCGCGCGGGGCAAGCTCGATGCCGGCGATGAGGCCGATCGTGCGGATGTCGATGACGTGCGGCAGGCCCTTCAGCGAATGCATCGCGGCATGCCAGTCGTCCTGCAGCTCGGCAGCGCGGGTGAAAAGGCCCTCGTCGCGGTAGATGTCGAGCGTGGCAAGGCCCGCCGCGCAGGCCGCCGGATGGCCGGAATAAGTGTAGCCGTGGAAGAGCTCGATGGCGTTTTCCGGGCCCTGCATCAGCGCGTCGTGCACCTTGCGGCTGGAGAAGACCGCGCCCATCGGGATTGCGCCGTTGGTCAGCCCCTTGGCGGTGGTCACGATATCCGGCGTCACGCCGAAATAATCGGTCGCGAAGGCGGCGCCGAGGCGGCCGAAGCCGGTGATGACCTCGTCGAAGATGAGGAGGATGCCGTGCCTGTCGCAGATGGCGCGCAGCCGTTCGAGATAGCCCTTCGGCGGGATGAGCACGCCCGTCGAGCCGGCGACGGGCTCGACGATGCAGGCCGCGATGGTTTCCGCACCATGCAGGCCGACGAGGCGTTCCAGGTCGTCAGCAAGGTCCGCGCCGTGCTCCGGCTGGCCTTTCACATAGGCGTTCTTCGAAAGGTCGTGCGTATGGCGCAGGTGGTCGGAGCCGGGAAGCTGCGGGAAGACGCGGCGGTTGGAGACGATGCCGCCGACCGAGATGCCGCCGAAGCCGACGCCGTGATAGCCGCGTTCGCGGCCGATGAGGCGCGTGCGCGTGCCCTGGCCGATGGCGCGCTGGTAGGCGATGGCGATCTTCAGCGCCGTATCGACCGATTCGGAGCCGGAGCCGGTGTAGAACACGCGGTCGAGCTTGGCGCCCTCGGGGCCGGGGGCGATCTCGGCAAGCCGCTCGGCGAAGTCGAAGGCGATCGGATGGCCCATCTGGAAGGAGGGCGCGAAATCCATCTGCGTCAGTTGCCGCTCGACGGCGGAGGCGATCTGCCGGCGCCCGTGGCCGGCGTTCACGCACCAAAGGCCCGCGGTGCCGTCGAGCACCTGCCGGCCGTCGGCGCTGGTGTAATACATGCCTTCGGCGCCGGCGAGCAGACGCGGCGCGGCCTTGAACTGGCGGTTGGCGGTGAAGGGCATCCAGTAGCTGTCGAGCACCGGTGCGTTGGGCTTGTTGTGAACGTTCATGGCAGGACTCCTCTCGTTAAAATGATTGACGCCATGATTTGCCAAGGCGAACAAGTCCTTTTCTTGTTGACGCCAAGCGATTGAAAAGAAAGGATATGAGGGAAGCAGTTTTCGCTATTTCGAACATCTGGAACAGGAAGACGCCATGTCCGTCGATATCGGGGGCAGGCTGCGCCACCTGCGCATGGCCCACAATCTCTCCCAGCGCGCGCTCGCCAAGCGCGCCGGCGTTACCAATTCGACGATCTCGCTGATCGAATCGAATGCGTCCAACCCATCGGTCGGGGCGTTGAAGCGCATCCTCGACGGCATTCCCATCGGCCTTGCCGAATTCTTCGCCTTCGAGCCCGACCGCCCGAAGAAGGCGTTCTACCGGGCGGACGAATTGACGGAGATCGGCAAGGGCGGCATTTCCTATCGCCAGCTCGGCGACAATCTCTTCGGCCGCAGCCTGCAGATCCTGAAGGAATGCTACCAGCCGGGCGCCGACACCGGAAAGGTGCCGCTGGTCCACGAAGGCGAAGAGGGCGGCATCGTGCTCTCCGGCCGCCTCGAGGTGACGGTCGACGACGAGCGCCGCATCCTCGGCCCGGGCGATGCCTACTATTTCGAGAGCCGCCGGCCGCATCGTTTCCGTTGCGTCGGCCCGGTGCCCTGCGAGGTCATCAGCGCCTGCACGCCGCCGACCTTCTGAAACGGAACACGCGGAAAGCGGGCGCCCCTTCCGCTGGCCTTGTCCGCTATCAAGGCTTGTGGACGCCGTCGTCCTCCTCGGCATGCCCGGACGATCCGAGCCCGCCGCCCATGCCGCCACCGCCGCCCATTCCCATGCCGCCGCCGCCTCCACCGCCGCCTTTGCCGCCGCCGCGCGCGCTTTCCTTGCCGCGGCTGCCGCCGGAGGGGCGGGCAGGGCCCTGGTGCGGGATGGCGAGGTCGGCGGGAACGGGATCGAGGTCGAGCGCCGCGCGGATGAAGGCGCGCAGGGAAACCACGAGGTCGTGCGTGTGGATCGGCCGGCCGGAGACGAGGTCCCGTGCGGCCTTTTCGGCAAGGCGGACCTGTTCTTCCGTGCCGAGCAGGATGATGTCCGAGAGCGCGGCCTCCACATCGTCGCGGATGCGCCGGCTGCGCTCGGAACTGGCAAGGATGCCCTCGGCAAGGCCGGATGCGCCTTCGCCTTCCATGTGCCGCCGGGCATCACGCAGATGGGTCGGATCGACCGAAAGCGTCCCGGTGAACGAGCCGCCGAGCGTCTTGTAGGCGGCGATCAGCGTGCGCAGGCGCTCGTTGATCTGCCGGTTCACCCGCTCGCGTCGCTGCTGGATCGTCATCATCATAACGAGCCGGATGCCGATGCTGATGAGCGTGAAGAGCGCAAGCCCGATCAGCGTCACGAGCAGGCTGTGCCAGGAACTGAAATCGAGATTGCGAAACATGAGGCGGCCAGGTTCCTCGCCAAAACACTATCGCCCCGCAGTCAAACACGCCCGCCGCCCATGTCAAGAACAGCGGTGCCGGAAGGAAACGATCACTAGGGAGAATTGGCTGGGGAACCTGGATTCGAACCAAGATTAACGGAGTCAGAGTCCGTCGTTCTACCGTTGAACTATTCCCCAGCATGGCTGGTTCCGGCCGGGCCGGTGCCTGTGAGGCGGGCTTATAAACAAAAGACGGGCAGATGCAAATGGTTTTTTGGGGAAATTTTCGTTCTTCGTTTCGCGCTCCGGCCGCCGCCGCCGGCCGCAAAAAGAATTTGGCGAAAGGACCGGGCGCTGGTAATGTCGGGGCAACGAAGATCGAGAGAGCGCCTGCTTGCAGCTTCACCAGCTTTGCGCGGCGCCATAGGCAGTAACGTGAACGACCCCGACAGCGGCGAAAAGCCGTCCGTTTCCGGGGCGCAAGATGCGGGCAATGCGGGGCGTCCCAAGCGGGCGCGCCGCCGCAAGGCAAAGCAGAAGGGCGCCACGGCTCCCGCTGCCGCCCTGCCGTCCGCAGGCCAGGCAGCCGGTTCGTCCGGACCTGCCGAGCGCCCCCAGGCCGTCCCCGGCGGCACCACCGCGCGCCACAACCGGCGCCGCAGGCACGGCAAGGGTGCCGGCGGCGAGAACGTGCGCCCGCTCGCCCCCGTCGGCGAGCGGCAGTCTCCCCAGCAGGAACAGCGCCAGGGCGAAGGCCACAAGGCCCGCCGCAAGCACCGCGGCCGCAAGGGCGCGGCGCGGGCCGTTTCGTCGCCTGCCGAGGCCGGCCCCCTGGTGGCTGCTGCTGCGGCGGTGTTGGCGGCAGGGCAGCGGCCCGCCGCGCCGGAACCGCCGAAGCGCGAATTTTCCCCGCACCGGCCCGCCGAGCGGGACGGCTACGATGCCCCGCTCTATGCCGCGCTCGACCTCGGCACCAACAATTGCCGCCTGCTGGTCGCCCAGCCGACGCGGCCGGGCCAGTTCCGCGTCGTCGATGCCTTTTCGCGCATCGTGCGGCTCGGCGAGGGGCTGGCGGCGAGCGGCCGGCTGTCAAACGAGGCGATGGACCGCTCCGTGGAGGCGCTGCGCATCTGCGCGGCCAAGCTGAAGAGCCGCAACATCCGCCGCGCCCGCCTCATCGCCACCGAAGCCTGCCGGGCGGCGGAAAACGGGGAAGCCTTCCTCCAGCGCGTGAAGGCGGAGACGGGGCTCGAGCTCGAGATCATCAACCGGGAGACCGAGGCGCGGCTTGCCGTGTCCGGCTGCTCCTCGCTGGTCGGACGCGAAGCGAAATCCGTCGTGCTCTTCGACATCGGCGGCGGCTCGTCGGAGATCGCGGTCATCCGCATCGGCGACAACCGCTCCAGCCGGCTTGCCAACCACATCACGCACTGGACCTCGCTGCCGGTCGGCGTCGTGACGCTGTCCGAGCGCCACGGCGGGCGCGACGTGACGCCGGAAAGTTTCGCGGGCATGGTCTCCGAGGTCGAGGGCATGCTGGCGCGTTTCGATTGCCCCGGCGAGATCGTGCATGCCCCGGAGGATTTCCACCTCATCGGCACGTCGGGCACGGTGACGACGCTGGCCGGCGTCCACCTCGACCTGCCGCGCTACGACCGTCGCCGGGTTGACGGCGTGTGGCTTTCGGACGACGAGGTCACGGCCATGCAGGCGCGCCTGCTCTCCTGGGATTTCTCGGCCCGCGCGGCCAATCCCTGCATCGGGCCGGACAGGGCGGACCTGGTGCTCGCCGGCTGCGCCATCCTGGAGGCGATCCGCAAGCGCTGGCCCTCGCGCCGCATGCGCGTGGCCGACCGCGGCTTGCGGGAAGGCCTGCTCACCGACATGATGGCCGATGACGGCGTGTGGCGCCGCGGCCGCCATCGCCGCAACCATCGCGGCGGCCACCGCAACCCGGCAAAGCCCGAAGGACAGGCATCATGACCAAGCCGCCGATCGGCCGCAAGCTCGGCCAGAAGGTCAAGAAGGGCAAGCTGAAGGCCTCCTCGCGCCGCTGGCTGGAACGCCACATCAACGATCCCTATGTGCAGCGCGCAAGGCTCGAGGGCTATCGCGCCCGCGCGGCCTTCAAGCTGCTGGAGATCGACGAAAAGCACAACATCCTTTCCGGCGCACGGCGCATCATCGACCTTGGCGCGGCGCCCGGGAGCTGGTCGCAGATCGCCGCCAAGGTGACGGGATCGACGGATGCGGACCCGCGCGTGGCCGCCATCGACTTCCTGGAGATGGACCCGCTGCCCGGCGTCACCATCCTCCAGATGGATTTCCTCGATCCCGAGGCGCCGCAGAAGCTCATCGATGCGGTCGGCGGCACGCCGAATCTCGTCATCTCCGACATGGCGGCGCCCACCACCGGCCATCGCCAGACGGACCACCTGCGCACCATGCACCTGTGCGAGGTCGCCGCGCATTTCGCCGTCGAGGTGCTGGCGGAAGGCGGGCATTTCCTGGCCAAGACCTTCCAGGGCGGCACGGAACGCGACCTCCTCATGATGCTCAAGCAGAATTTCCGGCAGGTCATCCACGTCAAGCCCGGCGCCTCGCGCGCCGAATCGGTGGAGATGTTCCTGCTCGCCAAGGGCTTCAAGGGCCGCAAGGCGGCAAAAGAGGATGCCGGGGCGGACGAGGACGCCTGATGCTGCTCTACACCACCGTCGGCACCAACGATCTCGAACGCGCCGGCCGCTACTACGATTCCGTGCTGCCGCTCCTCGGCTACCGCCGGCAGAAGCAGGCGCCGGGCGAGATCGGCTATGCGGCGGATGAGGACGTGCGCTGCCGCTTCTGGGTGGTGGAACCCTTCAACCGCGAACCGGCGACCTTCGGCAACGGCGTCACCATCGCCTTCGACGCGCCGACGCGTGCCGCCGTCGACGCCTTCCACGCCGCGGCCCTTGCCGCAGGCGGCACCGACGAAGGCGCGCCGGGCCTTCGCCCCTTCCACGCCAGCTTCTACGCCGCCTTCGTCCGCGACCTCGATGGCAACAAGCTCGTCGCCGTCTGCGAGACGGCGGAATAGGGCCTGGCCGCCCCCGCGGAACCGGGCTTCTTGCCGCAGTCCACGGAAAGCGGCGCGCTATCGGGTCCAGGTGCCATCGTCAGCATCGTGTTTCAATCCACACCTCCCGCGGGAGACGACATCGGATCGTCGTCGACGAGGCGCGGAGTTCCGGTTTCTATCCACGCCTCCGTATGGGGGCGACGCGAGGCGAACCGCCTCATGCTCGCGGAGATGCAGTTTCTATCCACGCCTCCGCGCGGAGGCGACGCCTCACCTACGATCAGGAGCGGCTTGCGCAGGACCCGTTTCTATCCACGCCTCCGCGCGGAGGCGACACGTCGCTGGATATGTCTATCCAGCTTCCGCGCGTGTTTCTATCCATGCCTCCGCGCGGAGGCGACGGGGATATGTCTAGTGCATTGGCCGCACAGGGAAAAGGTGGGGTGTAGCGCGGACCTTGGCGAGGGCGGGTGCCATGGAGGTCTCATGCGCGGCTGGTGGCGGCGAGAGCCTTGCGATTTCAAGGAGAGAGGCGGGTGCGAACGGGCCGGGGATTGCGGCACGCTTCGGGTTCGCGCGACTGTGGCGCTGGCCGTGGCGTTGAAGCGCAAGGGGCCTACTTCACGGCCGCCGTTTCTTCCTGCGGCACGCGCATGCGGTGGCCGGAGACGGAGGCGCCGGCGTTTTTCGCCATGGTGAGGAAGGGGATGACGGCGGTGAGCGTCAGGGCCGAAATGACCATGAAGGCGGTCTGGAAATCCCGCAGCTGCAGGTGCGATCCGGAGAGCGCGGTCTCGATTTCGAGGATCGAGCCGGCCACCGCCACGCCGAGCGCCAGGCTGATCTGCTGGAGCACGGCGCTCATGGAGGTCGCCTTGCTGGCGTCGGCATCGGGAATGTCGGCGAAGGAGAGCGCGTTGACGCTGGTGAAGAAGAAGGACCGGGCAAAGCCGGCGATCAGCAGCACGCAGGCCATGAACCAGAAGGGCGTCGTCGGCGTGAAGAGGCCGTTGGCGAAGGTCAGCGCCGTGCCGCAGACGCAGGCGATGAGCAGCGTCGTGCGGAAGCCGGCGAAGACCAGCACCCGCCTTGCGACGACCTTCGTGGTGATCGCCCCGATCGCGCCGGTGAAGGTGACGAGGCCGGACTGGAAGGGCGAGAGGCCGAAGCCGACCTGCAGCATCAGCGGCATCAGGAACGGCACGGCGCCGACGGAGATGCGGAACAGCGTGCCGCCGATGGCGGCGGCGCGGAAGGCGCTGTCGCGGAAGAGCTTCAGGTCGAGCAGGGGCGTGGGATGGCGCCGGGCATGGCGGACATAGAGCACGCCGCACAGGATACCCACGGCCGTGGCGACGATGCCGATGATCGGCGGCAGGGCCGGAAGGCTGATGACGGAAAGGCCGAACATCGTGCCGGAGGCGGCGACGGCGCTGAGGAAAAAGCCGATCCAGTCGAGCGGCGGCGGCGCGGCGGCGCGGATTTCCGGCAGGTAGATGCCCGACAGGATATAGCCGGCGAAACCGACCGGCACGTTGACGAGGAAGATCCAGTGCCAGGAGAAATAGGTGGTGATGAAGCCGCCGAGCGGCGGGCCGGCCAGCGGGCCCACCAGCGCGGGAATGGTCAGCAGCGCCATGGCCGAGACGAGCTCGGAGCGTGAGGTGCTGCGCACCAGCACGAGGCGGGCAACGGGCGTCATCATCGCCCCGCCCATGCCCTGCAGGAAGCGCGAGACGACGAAGGCGACGAGGCTGTCGGCCACCGCGCACAGGATGGAGCCGGCCACGAAGACGAGGATGGCGAGGCGGAAGATGCGCTTTGCCCCGAAACGGTCCGCCATCCAGCCGGAGAGCGGAATGAAGGTGGCGAGCGAGACCATGTAGGAGGTCAGCGCCAGCTTCAGCGTGATCGGCCCCACGCCGAGATCGGCGGCGATTGCCGGCAGCGAGGTGGAGATCACGGTGGAATCCATCTGCTCCATGAAGAGCGCGACGGCCAGGATAAGGGGGACGATACGGTTCATCGGCAAATCGGATCCGCGGCCCCGCACGGGCCGGCCCGTCTTCTGCGCTCCTTGCCGCGATCTGTCAAACCGCGAGGTTTCGCCACCGCCATCACAAGCCCGTGATGCGGGCCTGCCCGCGCCGCGCCTGCGCCCTAGATGGAGGGTGGCCTGACGCCCCTGACAGAGCCTTGACGAAAGAGGAAAGAGCCATGGACGTTTCCCCGACACTCTCGCGCCGCGCCTTGTTTCTGGCTGCCGGGGCGGGCACATTGGCCGCCCCGCTGGTGTTTTCCCGCACACCTGCCCTTGCCCGATCCGCCGAGGACGCCACAGACATGAGAGCAAGCCCCATCGAAATGCGCAGCCTCAAGCTCGGCGGCTTCCGTATCCTGGCGGTGCGCGACGGCCTGCGCGCCTCCGGCGACCCGTCGCAGACCTATGGCCTCGGCCAGCCCGCCGGGGCGGTCGGCAAGCTGCTCGGGGAGAACTTCCTGCCCGCGGACAGCTTCGTCAACAGCTTCACCCCGGCGCTGGTCGATACCGGCGCGGAGGTCGTGCTGTTCGACACCGGCATGGGCGAGGGCGGACGGGAGGCCGGCATGGGCCGGCTTCGCGAGGGCCTGAAGCAGGCGGGCTATACGCCGGACCAGGTCTCCGTTGTCGTCCTCACCCACCTGCACGGCGATCATATCGGCGGGCTGATGGAAGCCGGCGCGCCGGCCTTCCCGAATGCGCGCTATGTCACCGGCCGCACGGAATACGATTTCTGGGTCAACCCGGAGCGCATGGGTACCCCCGCCGAGCAAGGCCATCAGAGCGTGCTCGCCAAGGTGCAGCCGCTCGCCGAACGGCTGAGCTTCATCGAGGACGAGGGTGCGGTCGTGCCCGGCATCACCGGCCATAATGCCTTCGGCCACACGCCGGGCCACATGATCTTCCGCGTCGAATCGGAGGGCAGGGCCCTGGTGCTGACGGCCGACACCGCGAACCACTACGTGCTCTCGCTGCAACGGCCGGACTGGGAGGTGCGCTTCGACATGGACAGGACCGAGGCGGCGAAGACCCGCAAGCGCGTCTTCGACATGATCGCCGCCGACCGCCTCGCCTTCCTCGGCTACCACATGCCCTTCCCGGCCGTCGGCTTCGTCGAGAAGGCGGGCGAGGGATTCCGCTTCGTGCCGGTGAGCTATCAATTGGATATGTGAGGCGGGCGTTTATCGCCCCTCATCCGCCTGCCGGCACCTTCTCCCCGCAAGCGGGGAGAAGGGAGCTTGTGGCAGGACTGAGCAACATCGTCCTTCGCCCCGCTTGCGGGGAGAAGGTCGCGGCAGCGGGATGAGGGGCGGTCCCCGCCGGCACTTGCGGGCAAGCCACTTCTGCCCATTTTGCTATTCCCAATCCGTCATGAACGTGTTACCAGCCCTCGCCAACTTCCAAGAATTTCTTGCAAGCGACCGAGGCGGACAACTCCCGATGTTCCCCTTGGAGAGCCTGCTTTTTTACCCAAAGGAACTTGGCCCATGGCGCGTATCATCGAAACGGCAACCGGACTCGAAGCCCTGACCTTCGACGACGTCCTCCTGCAACCCGGCCACTCCGAGGTCATGCCGGGCCAGACGAACATTGCCACCCGCATCGCCCACGATTTCGAACTGAACCTGCCCATCCTCTCCTCCGCCATGGACACGGTGACGGAAAGCCGTCTTGCCATCGCCATGGCCCAGGCCGGCGGCCTCGGCGTCATCCACCGCAACCTGACGCCTGCCGAGCAGGCCGAGGAGGTTCGCCAGGTCAAGAAGTTCGAAAGCGGCATGGTCGTCAATCCGGTGACGATCGGCCCCGACGCCACGCTCGCCGAGGCGCTGTCGCTGATGAAGTCGCACGGCATTTCCGGCATTCCGGTCGTCGAGAACGGCGGCGCCGGCAAGGCCGGCCGCCTCGTCGGCATCCTGACGAACCGCGACGTGCGCTTCGCCTCCGACCCGTCGCAGAAGATCTACGAGCTGATGACCCGCGAGAACCTCATCACGGTGAAGGAGACGGTCGACCAGCAGGAAGCCAAGCGGCTCCTCCACCGCCACCGCATCGAGAAGCTGCTGGTGGTCGACGGCGACGGGCGCTGCGTCGGCCTCATCACGGTCAAGGACATCGAGAAGTCGCAGCTCAACCCCAATGCCTCGAAGGATGCGCAGGGCCGCCTTCGCGCCGCCGCCGCCATCTCGGTCGGCGACGACGGCTTCGAGCGGGCCGAGCGCCTCATCGATGCCGGCGTCGACCTCATCGTGGTCGACACCGCGCACGGCCATTCCCAGCGCGTGCTGGATGCCGTCGCCCGCGTGAAGAAGCTTTCGAACTCCGTGCGCATCATGGCCGGCAACGTCGCCACCGCCGGCGGCACGAAGGCGCTGATCGATGCCGGCGCGGACGCCGTCAAGGTCGGCATCGGTCCGGGCTCGATCTGCACGACCCGCATCGTCGCCGGCGTCGGCGTGCCGCAGCTTGCCGCCATCATGGCCTCGGTCGAGGCGGCGCAGGCCTCCGACATCCCGGTCATCGCCGACGGCGGCATCAAGTTCTCGGGTGACCTTGCCAAGGCGATTGCCGCCGGCGCCTCGGCCGTCATGGTCGGCTCGCTGCTCGCCGGCACGGACGAGAGCCCAGGCGAGGTCTTCCTCTACCAGGGCCGCTCCTTCAAGGCTTACCGCGGCATGGGCTCGGTGGGCGCCATGGCGCGCGGCTCGGCCGACCGCTATTTCCAGGCGGAAGTGCGCGACACGCTGAAGCTGGTGCCGGAAGGCATCGAGGGCCAGGTGCCCTACAAGGGCCCGGTCTCCGGCGTGCTGCACCAGCTTGCCGGCGGCCTCAGGGCCTCCATGGGCTATGTCGGCGGCCGCGACCTCAAGGACTACCAGGACAAGGCGACCTTCGTGCGCATCTCCGGCGCGGGCCTTCGCGAAAGCCATGCCCACGACGTGACGATCACCCGCGAAAGCCCGAACTATCCCGGCGCCGCCTGAGCCTCCAGCAGCCCCTTTCACTCTCTGGAATGCCCGGCCTTGCCGGGCATTTCCGTTTCCGGGGCTCTTCCGATTCCCGTTCCGTTTTTTCGTGTCCGCGCATATGATGAAATGCCGGCAATCTCGCCGGCCAATCTGGGGGACATCATGAGGAAGATACTGGCTGGCGCCCTTCTGGGCCTGGGGCTGGTCGCGCCTGCGCAGGCGCAGACCGTCAATGCCGGCACCTATGACGTGGAAGGCACGAATCTCGACGGTTCGGCCTATCACGGCACGGCGACGATCGAGCTGACGAGCGAGACGACCTGCTCGATCGAGTGGCACACCGGCTCCACCACGTCGAACGGCATCTGCATGCTCTATGACAACGCCTTCGCGGCCGGCTACGTGCTCGGCGATGCCGTCGGCCTCGTCGTCTACGAGGTGAAGGACGACGGATCGCTGCACGGCGCCTGGACGATCAGCGGACAGGACGGCTCCGGCACGGAAATCCTGACGCCGCAATAACGGAAAAGGCCTTCGGCTTGTCGCCGTGCGGTATCCACTTTTCCCCGAAATGCTTTATGCATGCGGTCGAAACGACAAGCCGAAGGATTCCCATGTCTCCCACGCAAGCCACCCTCTGGCCGATGATCGCGCATGTGGCGCTGGTCGTGTTCCTCTACCTGCTGCTTTCCGCGCGGCGGATGCGGGCGGTGCGGCAAGGGCGGGCCCGGCCCGAACAGTTCCGCGACAACCGCGAGGAGCCGTCCGAAAGCCTCCTGGTGCGCAATTCCATCGCCAACCAGTTCGAATTGCCGATGCTCTTCTACGTGGTGAGCATCCTTTTCTATCTGGTCGATGCCGACAATCCGGTGACGGTGGCGGGCGGCTGGCTCTTCGTGGCACTGCGCTATGCCCATGCCTATGTGCATGTCACCAGCAACCGCCTGCGCTACCGCCGGCCGCTTTTCATCGCCGGAATGCTGGTGCTGGTGCTGCTGTGGGCGTGGCTTGCCGTCTGGCTGGTGCTGATCTGATCTTGCGATAACGCAGATGTGTTGGGCGGCCTTGCGCGGACGGCTTATCCTGGTCGGTGGCCAGCAACCGGAGGATTTGCCATGGACAAGCCGCAGATCACGCAAGCGATGATCGACGCCTATGACGAATACACCCACCTGACGCTCGACCGGCGCCGCTTCATGGAGCGGCTGACGGCGCTTGCCGGATCGGGCGCGGCCGCCGCGGCCATCGCGCCGCTGCTGGCCGCCAATTCCGCGAGCGCCGACATGATTTCGTCCGACGATGCGCGCCTCACCGCCAAGGATATCGTCTATGGCGGCGGCTCGGGCGAGATGAAAGGCTATCTCGTGCGGCCGAAGGACGAGGTGGGGCCGCTCGGCAGCGTCATCGTCATCCACGAGAACCGCGGGCTCAACCCGCATATCCGCGACGTCGCCCGCCGCATGGCGCTGGAAGGCTTCGTCGCGCTTGCGCCCGATTTCCTTTCTCCCGCCGGCGGCACGCCGGACGACGAAGACAAGGCGCGCGACATGATCGGCAAGCTCGATCCGGCGCAGACGGTCGCCAACGCCGAGGCCAGCCTGCAATTCCTCATCGGGCTCGACGGAACGAACGGCAAGGTCGGCGCGATCGGCTTCTGCTGGGGCGGCGGCCTCGTCAACCGTTTCGCCACGGCATCGCCCGAGCTGAAGGCGGGGGTCGCCTATTACGGCGCGCAGCCGCCCGCCGAGGCCGTGCCGAACATCGAGGCGGCGCTGCTGCTGCACTATGCCGGCCTCGACGCGCGCATCAACGCCGGCATCGACGCCTATCGCAAGGCATTGGAGGAAAACGGCAAGACCTTCGAGATCCACGTCTACGAGGGCGTCAACCACGCCTTCAACAACGATACCTCCGCCGCCCGCTACGACAAGGCCGCCGCGGACCTCGCCTGGCAGCGCACGGTGGCGTTCCTGAAGACGCATATCGGGTGATCGGTGGGGAGGTTAGTGCTTTCCGTCGCGCCCCTCATCCGGCCTGCCGGCCACCTTCTCCCCGCAAGCGGGGCGAAGGGGATGTGTCGCTCCGGTTTCCTCAACCAATGCCCCTGTGCAAGGCAGGTCCCCTCTCCCCGCTTGCGGGGAGAGGGTTAGGGTGAGGGGCAAGCCCTGATATTGAGCAGAGGGGGTGCGCCCCTCACCACCCCGGCAGGATCTGGTTGGGCCGCAGGCGCGGGATGCGGGGGAAGACCTTCACGTCGGCCTCGGGCAGGTCGTCGGCGGCGGTCAGCGGCGTGATGTTGTCGAGGCACGCGCTGATATGGCTGGTGATGGCATTGGAGAGCGAGGGCGAAAGGCCCGGCCGCCGCATGATGCCGATCTGCACCGGGGCGAGCGGGGGGAAACCGTCGGCCTGCGTCAGCACCCGCATGCCGGGCCGGAGCGCCGATTCCGGCAGCACCGAGACCGCCATGCCCGCCATCACCGCCGCCGCGACGACGGTGGACGACCAGCTCGTGAACAGGACCTGATAGTCGCGCCCGAGCGAATCGAGCGCCGCGCAGGCGATCTGCCGCCACTGACAGTCGCGCCGGCCGACGGCAAGCGGCACCGGCGCGTTCTCCGGCAGCGGATGGTTGGCCGACATCACCCAGCAGAGCGGCTCCGTGCGCACCACGTCGGACTGGCGCTGGCGCGGATTGTGGGTGACGAGCGCGATGTCGAGCTCGCCCTTGGCCATCTTCTCGGCAAGGTCCACCGAGGGCTCGCAGACGATGAAAAGCTCGACATTCGGATGCGTCTTGGCAAACCGCATGATGATTTCCGGCATGTAGCGGTCGGCATAGTCGTCCGGCGTGCCGATGCGCAGCAGGCCCTCGAGGCGGTTGTCGTCGAAGGCGGCGATGGCCTCGTTGTTGAGCCGCAGCATGCGGCGGGCATAATTGAGCAGCCGGTCGCCCTCGGCGGTCAGCCGGTTGCCGCGCCCGTCCTTCATGAAAAGCTGCTTGCCGATCCGCTCTTCCAGCCGGCGCATCTGCATGGAGACGGCCGACTGGGTCTTGAACACCCGTTCGGCGGCCCGCGTGAAACTTCCCGTATCGGCAATCGCAACGAAGGTCTGGAGCTGGTCGATGTCTAGCGGAGCGGACATAACGATACCCATAAGATTGTTTGATCGATACTATTAAAAACATTCGTTGGACTGATCAATGGGTTTCTGCGAAAAAGAGATTGTTGAACGATCGATCCGTCCGCCGGTCGCCCGTTCGACAGGATCTGCCGTTCGGCCCGACCTCCCCGGCGAACGGCTCTTCTTGCACCCTGACCTTGAGCTGCCGCCCCGTCTTGCGGGCGGCGAACGATTACGGGCATCGCGCGAAGCCCCACCGGGAACGGTGGATCGCCGGGCCGGAAAGGAGAAATGCCATGCGCATGATCGACCGCAGAATGGAACTCGACGCACCCGCAACGCGCCGCAGGGCAACCGGCCTCTTCGCGCGCCTTCGCAGCGGCGCCCGCGCGTTCGCCCGCGCATGGCACAATCGCCGCGCGATCAACCGCCTCAGCGAGCTCGACGATCACCAGCTCTTCGACATGGGGCTGTGCCGCAACGATATCCAGGATGTCCGCGCGGCGTCCTTCGTCGCCGACGCCGGCCTTCACCTGACGATCGCCTCGCGCGAGCGTGCCCGCCGGCACCTGCGCAGCGGCCGCACGGATTGATTTTCCAAGACGGCGCCCTACCTCCCGGGGCGACGTCCCACTTCCCCGCAGGGTGAGAGCCAATAACCCTGCCGCTTGCCCGGCGTGCGACTCCCAAGGTCCGCGTCGGGCTTTTTCATATCGGTCTTCCGGTCAGGCTTTCTGTCCGCCCTGCAGGGTCTCGAAGATCGTTTCGATGTTGCGCTGGTAGTCCTTCTGCATTTCAAGGCCCGTGTCGAACATCGTGTTGACGAGGTTCTTCAGCGAATCCGCCGGCGTCCCTTCCGGCGCTGCCGGCTTTTCCGCCGCTGCCGGCTGGCCCGTCATGCCCGCCATCATGTCCTGGAAGGCCTTGGCGAAGGGATTGTCGGTGAAGGGATTGGCGGACGCTTCCTTCTTCGTGCCGAAGAATTCCTGCGCGGCCTGCGTGAAAGGGTTGTCGGTGAAGGGGTTCGCCGGCTCCGGCTTCTTCGCGAAGCCCGTCGCCTCGGCCCATTGCTGCATCATGCCGGCGAAGGGATTGGCGGGTGTCGTGCCCGCCCCGGCGCCGGGAAAGAAGGGGGCGAGCGTCTGCTTGAAGAGGCCGCCCATCAGCGCGCTCGCCATGACGGGGAGCATCTGCTTGTAGATCTCCTGGCCGATGCCGGTCATCTGCGCGGCCTGCGCGGCGATGGCGCGGGAGACCTCCTTGTTGCCGAAGAGATGGCCGAGAATACCGTTGCCCTCCGCCATGCCCTGCGGCGTGAAGGCCTTGCCGATATCCTCGAAATACTTGGCATGCTCGCCCGTCGTCAGCGCCTTCATGAAGGCGGCGAGGTCGTAAGGGTTGGCGGCGTTGCGCTTGAAGCCCTCGGAAAAGGCCGGCATCAGCGCGGCGACGGCCTTGGCCGCCTGTTCCTGCGCCAGGCCGAACTGCCGCGCCATCGCCTCGACGGCATTGCCGTTCTGCGCCTGCATCATCATCTCGTAAAGCGAAAGCATGGCCGTCTCCCGTTTTCAGGCATGTGATTGCACTATAACGGGAATCTCGGCCGCGCAAACCGCTTTCTTCGGGACGCCTCAGTACTGGTATTCGGCAAAGACCGGCTCGACCGAGCGGTTCCAGCGGCCTTCGTAGAGCGCCAGCATGTCGTCGGCGAGCGTCGCCTTCTTGGCCAGCACCTCGTCGAGCGGGGCGAGGAAGACGGTCTCGTCCACGCCGTCGCCATTGACCCTCGCACGGGCGGCAAGGCCACGGCGGGAGATCGCAAGCGCCTCGCGCGCGACGTCGAGCAGCGGCTTGCCGCGGAATTCGGCCCTGAGGCCCGCGGCCGGCACGGCATCGCGCAGGGCGGAGACTTCCGCGACGGTCCAGTCGCGCGTCAGTTGCTCGGCGGCGTCGAGCGCGCCGTCGTCGTAGAGAAGGCCGACCCAGAAGGCGGGGAGGGCGCAGATGCGCCGCCACGGGCCGCCGTCCGCCCCGCGCATTTCCAGGAAGCGCTTGAGGCGCACGTCGGGGAAGAGGGTGGACAGATGGTTCGTCCAGTCGCCGAGGTTCGGCTCCCAGTCGGCGATCCTGCCCTTCAGCGCGCCGGCCATGAACTGGCGGAAGGTGATGTCGGTGCAGTCGTGATACTTGCCGTCGCGCACGACGAAATACATCGGCACGTCGAGCGCCCATTCGGCATAGTCGGCAAAGCCGAAATCGGGGGCGAAGGCGAAGGGAATGAGCCCGGAGCGGGCGTTGTCCGTGTCGCGCCAGATGTCGCCGCGCCAGGAAAGAAGGCCGTTCGGCTTGCCGTCCGTGAAGGGCGAGGAGGCGAAGAGCGCGGTCGCCAGCGATTGCAGCTTCAGCGAGACTTGCATCTTGCGGCGCATGTCGGCCTCTGAGGAGAAGTCGAGGTTCACCTGGATCGTGCAGGTGCGGTACATCATGTCGAGGCCCTTGGTGCCGACCTTCGGCATGTAGCGGGTCATGATGTCGTAGCGGCTCTTGGGCATGCGCGGGGTTTCGGCCAGCGTCCATTTCGGGCTGCCGCCCATGCCGAGGAAGCGGATGCCGAGCGGTTCGGCGACTTCGCGGAGCGTCGCGAGGTGCTGGTTGGATTCCTTGCAGGTCTGGTGCAGGGTTTCCAGCGGCGCGCCGGAAAGCTCGAACTGGCCGCCCGGCTCCAGCGAGATCGCGCCCATGCCGGACGGCTCGGCAAGGCCGATGATGTGCTCGCCGTCCATGATCGGCTCCCAGCCGGTCTTGGCCTGCATGCCGTTCAGCAGCGCGGAAATGCTGGCCTCGCCGAAATAGGGAACGGGGCTGTTGTCCGCCGTAAAGAAGACGAATTTCTCATGCTCCGTGCCGATGCGGAACTTTTCCTTCGGCTTGCAGCCGTCGGCGAGGTATTCCGCCATGTCCGCAAGCGAGCGGATCGGCGTCTGGTCGGTGGTATCACGGGCCATGGGCGTCTTCTTCTGAACGGATGGTGCCCGGCTGAAGACCGGGCCTTGAAAGGGTGCTTGGACCGGAAATAGATGCGGTGCAAGCGAATTCCTTTCAAGGCAGGTTCAAAAAAACCCGTTCGACTTTTCGCCGCATCCTATGTCCAGTCGCCGATCGCCGCCTGGATGACGGCCATGGCCGCGACCGCCGCCGTGTCGGCGCGCAGGATGCGGGGGCCGAGCGGGATGGGCGTCACGAAATCGAGGCCCCGCAGCAGCGTGCGTTCCTCGTCGGAAAACCCGCCTTCCGGGCCGACGAGGAGGGCGAGCTTGCGTTCCTTTATGGCGGCAAGTGCCGGCAGCGGGTTCTGGCTGCCGTGGCCCTCGTCGCAGAAGACGATGCGCCGCTCGCGCGGCCAGTCGGCAAGCAAGTCCTCCAGTCTGCGCGGCGCGGCAACGCGCGGGATCGACAGGATGCCGCACTGTTCCGCCGCCTCGACGACATTGGCCTCCAGCCGCTCGATGCTGTTGATCTTGCCCTGCACATGCTGCGTCATGACGGGCTGGAGCACACCCGCCCCCATCTCCACCGCCTTCTGCACCAGATAGTCGAGCCGGCCGACCTTCAGCGGCGCGAAGAGATAGTGGAGATCGGACGGCGCCGGCTGCGGCCGGGTCTCTTCCACCGGCGTCAGGAGAAGGCGCTTGCGGGTCAGGAAGGAAAGCTCGGCGCGCCACTCGCCGTCGCGCCCGTTGAAGACGAGCACGGCATCGCCGTCCGTCATGCGCAGCACGTTGGCAAGATAGTGGAACTGCTCCTTCGAGGCCTCGACGGGTTTTCCCGCGGCAAGGCCGGCATCGACGAAAAGGCGCTGCATCCGGTAATTGGCACGCATGGTCCGTCCTTCAGGTGAAGAGCGCGTCGAGGATGAGGAAGACGATTGCCGAGAGGATCGCCGAGACGGGAAGCGTCACGATCCAGGCCGACACGATCGTCATGAAATGCGAGCGGCGCACGAGGTAGCGCCGGCGCGTCTCGTCCGGGTTGGCCGGCTCTTCCTCCGGCGCGACGCGGTTGCCGCGGCTGCGGATATAGTCGAGCCGGCGCCGCGAATTGCGGGTGTACCATTCGCGGAAGAGCCCGACGCCGAAGACCGCGCCGACGGCGATATGCGTGGAGGAGACGGGAATGGCCAGGGCCGAGGCCGTCAGCACCGCGACGGCGGAGGAAAGCGCCACGCAGAAGGCGCGCATCGGGTTGAGCTTGGTGATCTCGCTGCCGACGATGCGGATGAGGCGCGGGCCGAAGAGAAGAAGCCCGAGCGAGATGCCGAAGGCGCCGATGACCATCACCCAGAGCGGGATCGTCGCCATACCCTCCGTCCCGAGCGCCGAGACGACGCCGTAGAGCGGGCCGACGGCATTGGAGACGTCGTTCGCGCCATGGGCGAAGGAGAGGAGGGCGGCGGAAAAGATCAGCGGGATGCGGAAGAGCGTGCGCAGCGACTGGTTGCGGTTGTCGAGCCCTTCGGCATGGCGGCGCACGATGGGGCGGGTGACGGCATAGGTGACGATGCCGGAGGCAAGGCCGATCAGCATGGCGGTGCCGAAGGGCAGGTTGTAGAAGCCGTTGGTGCCGCCGGTGGCGAGGAAGGCGGCGAAGGCGCCCGCCATCAGCGCCACGAGCACGGGCACCCAGGTCCGCGCCGCCGCCACCTTGTCGTCGCGGTAGATGATGAATTCCTTGATGAAGAAGAGGAAGGCGGCGGCGATGACGCCGCCGAGGATGGGCGAGACGGTCCAGCTGATGACGATGACGGCGATGGCGTCCCACTGGACGCTGTTAAGGCCGCTGGCCGCCGCGCCCGCGCCGATGACACCGCCGACGATGGCGTGCGTGGTGGAGATCGGCGCGTTGGCGAGCGTGGCGATGTTGATCCACAGCGCAGCCGAGACAAGCGCGGCCATCATGGCCCAGGCGAAGGTCTGCGGGCTCGGGAAGATCGAGCGGTCGACGATGCCGGAGGCGACCGTCTCGGCGACGCCCTGGCCGGCAATCAGCGCGCCGGCAATCTCGAAGACCGCCGCGATGACGAGCGCCACGCCCATGCTCATGGCCCGCGCGCCGACGGCCGCGCCCACATTGTTCGTCACGTCGTTGGCGCCGATGTTCATGGCCATATAGGCGGCAAGCGCCGCCGTGACGGCGATGATGGCCGCGCTCGGCGCGCCGATGGCGAAGCTGCCGGCGATGGCCGTGGCGATCAGCAGGAAGACCAGGGAAATGCCCATGCCGGTCCACGAGCGCAGAACGAACTGCGTCGCCTGCTCGGTGAAGGTGAGTTTTTCCAGGTCCTTGTCCAGCGTCGGCTTGCGAAGCCGGACCTGAGAATTGGCCATGCATGCTGCTCCGTTTTCACCGAAGGGGACTATAGGTTCCCGGCTTCGGCGGCAAGGCGCGACGGCAGCCTATGCGCCGGCCGGCGCCGCGAGGATTTTCCGCTCGAAGGCGAGAAGCAGCGTCTTCAGGCCCGGCTCCTGCACGCGCTCCGCCGCCTCCGCGCAGGTGACCCATTCGGCGCGCCGCTGGTCCCTTTCCGGAAAGTTCCTGCACAGGTCGTCGACGGCGAGCGGGAAGACACGCACCCGGCAATCGATCTTGAGCCCGTGCGGCAAGCCCTTCCAGTAGCGGTAGCTGCCGATCGCTTCCGGGGCGATGGTGCCCTTGACGCCGGCCTCTTCCCAGGCTTCGCGCGCGGCCGCCGCCGGGGCGCTCTTGCCGTCCATCGGCCAGCCCTTGGGAATGACCCAGCGCCCCGTGTCGCGGCTGGTGATGAGCAGGACCTCGGCCTTGTTCTTCTCCAGCCGGTAGCACAGCGCGCCGTACTGCTCGCGCACGGGACGGCGGAACATGAGCTGGACGTCGCTGACGATGCGGTTGAGAATGTTCAAGGCGGTCTTCTATCCTTGCCGGTGGCGTTCTGTCTTTTATCGGCCTTCTTGCTTGCGCGAGATTTGCGGCGCAAGTCAGGCTTATGGGGCGCTGCGCTTGTGCATGCGCAGCTGCGCGATGCGCTGCCATTCGCCGCTGCGCTCGGCATGGCGGATGGCGGCGGCGATATAGTCCATATGCGCCTGCGCGGCCGCGCGCGCCGCCGGCCCGTCGCCCGCCATGATCGCGGCATAGATCGCCTCGTGCTGGGCAAGCAGGTGCCCGCGCGCCTCCTCGGAGGAGAAGACGAGGTGGCGATGGAAGAATATCCCCTGCGCCAGCAGCCGGTAGCAGGCGCGCAGCGTGTGCAGCAGCACGATGTTGTGCGCGGCCTCGCCCACGGCATTGTGCAGTTCCACGTCGGTCTCCAGCTCCGCGTCGAAGGAGCCTTCCGCATGGGCCGCGCGCATGTCCTCCATGATCCGCGTCAGCATCTGCCGGTCGTAGTCGGTCGCCCGGCGGGCGGCCAGTTCCGCGGTGATGCCCTCCAGCTCGCGGCGGTATTCGATATAATCCTCCGTGGCGCGCTGGTGGCGGGCGATGAGGTCGACGACGGGGCGGGAGAAGACCTGGCCGATGATGTCGGCGACATAGGTGCCCCCGCCGTGCTGGCTGACGAGGAGCCCGCGGTTCTCCAGCTCCTTCAGCGCCTCGCGCAGGATCGGCCGCGAGACGTCGAAGCGGCGCGAAAGCTCGCGCTCGCCCGGCAGCCGGTCGCCGTCGCGCAGCACCCCCTCCAGCAACAGAAGCTCGATCTGCCGCACGACCTCGTCCGAGGTCCGGCTGTGGCTGATGCGGGAAAAGAGGTCGAAGGCGGTGTCGGTCACGCGCGGAAGTTTAGCAAGGCGGCCGGAAACTGGTCAATAATCTTGTCCACTCGGCGGGGCCTTGCGAAAGCCGTGCGTTTTCCGCCCGCTGCGTCAATGCGCCCTATCTGAACCGGCCTGACATTTGTTAAGGATATGCTGTTGCATCACGAGGGGGACGATGCCGCATGGCAAAGGGCAGTTTCGCCTTTCCGCAGGCGAGCGCGCGTGCGCAGGCGCTAGGGGAAATTCACGCAAGGCCGTATGCGCTGGTGCCGTCGCCGCGCGTCATCTTCCAGCTCGCCTTCCTGACGGAGGGCGGCTCGGCGGTCGACCATGCCGTGATGGCGGAACTGTCGCGCTCGCGCGGCATTTCCCCGCCCGGCCGCGATTCCAGCCACCATGTCCTCAGCTGGGGGCAGGGCACGCTCCGCTGGGAGCGGCACACGGAATTCTCCACCTATTTCTGGGATGCGCCGGTGCCGGAGAAATTCGGCGCCGAGGTCCCCGTCCATCCCTTCGGCGACAGTTTCTCCCCGCCCGGCACGCTGATTTCCGGCATCCGGCTGGAAATCCGTCCCGACACGATGGAGACGCGCGAGGCCATCGCCAATTTCGACCCGACGAGCCTGTGCTACAGCGAGATCAAGAACGGGCAGGCGATCATCGTCACCGACTTCCGCCAGAACGGCGACGGGCTGACGCCGATCCTCGTCATCGACCGCGGCATGACGGAGGCCGGGCGCGGTGCGCTCGTCCAGCGCCTGCTCGACATCGAGACCTACCGCACGCTCGCCATGATGGGCCTGCCGCTCGCCCAGTCGCTCTCCCCGGATATCCGCCGTATCGAGGACGGCCTGACGGGCATCACCAATGCCATGAAGCAGCACGCCCGCGACAGGGCCGACGAACTTCTGACGGAGATCACCCGCCTTGCCGCCGAGCTGGAGGCGAATGCGGCCCTCAGCCTCTACCGCTTCGGCGCGAGCCGCGCCTATTACGGCATCGTGCAGGAGCGCATCCGCACGCTGGCGGAAACGGCGGTGCCCGGCTACGAGACGCTCGGCTTCTTCCTGGAGCGCCGCCTTGCGCCGGCCATGCGCACCTGCCAGTCCGTCGAGGAGCGGCAGGCGAACCTCTCGCGAAAACTCGCCCGCGCGACGGCGCTGCTGCGAAGCTGGATCGACGTGGAGCTGGAACAGCTCAACACGACGCTGCTCAACTCGATGGACCGCCGCGCCAAGCTGCAGCTTCGCCTCCAGCAGACCGTCGAGGGCCTGTCGGTCGCGGCGATCTCCTACTACGTCATCGGGCTTTTCGGCTATGTCGCCAAGGCGCTGCACGAATTCGGCCTCGCCATCAAGCCGGAGACGCTGACGGGCATCGCCGTGCCCTTCGTCATCGCCGGCATGTGGCTGCTCGTGCGGGCGATCCGCAACCGCCACGCCGAAGAAGACAAGCACTGACGGCGTTCAGTGCTCCCAGTAGGGGTGCGGCCCGTAGAGATCGGCGAGATAGTCGATGAAGAGCCGCACCTTGGCGGGCAGGAACTGCCGGCTCGGATAGACCGCCGAGAGCACGACGTTGCGCGAGCCTTCGTAGTCCGGAAGCACCTGTTTCAGTTCGCCGTTCTTCAGCGCCGGACCCACATCCCAGGTCGAGCGCAGCGCGATCCCCATGCCGGAGAACACCGCCTCGCGAACGACCTCGGAGGAATTGGTATAGAGCGAGCCGTGCGGGCGGTAGGTGACGCTGCCCTCCGGCCCTTCAAGGCGCCAGACGTCCTGCGTGTGCGGGGGTAGGCAGACGTGGTCCGCAAGGGCCTCGAGCGTCGCCGGCATGCCGTGGCGGGTGATGTAGTCCGGCGAGGCGCAGAGCACGCGCCGCACCGGTGCCAGCCTTCGTGCGACCAGCGAGGAATCCGACAATTCGCCGATGCGGATCGCAAGGTCGAAGCCGGCGCCGACGATGTCGGAGAAGTCGTCGGTCAGGACGAGGTTGACGACAAGGTCGGGGTAGCTATCCATGAAGCCCTTGAGATTGGGCGCGATATGCATTCGGCCGAAGGAGGTGGGCGCGGAGATGCGCAGGGTGCCGCGCACCGTGCCGGATCGGCCGGAGACGAAGGCCTCCGCCTCCTCGATGCCGGCAAGGATGCCGACGATGCGGTCGTAGAAGCCCTGTCCGGCCTCCGTCAGCGAAATCTGCCGCGTCGTGCGCTGGAAGAGGCGGGTGCCGAGCCGCTCCTCCAGCCGCTTCACCCGCTTGGAGACGACGGCGGGGGAGAGGCCCAGCGCCCGTCCCGCCGCCGACATGCTGCCCATGGAGATGACGCGGGAGAAGATTTCGAGGTCGCCGAGGTTCGTCACGCGCCGTCCTCCCTATCGCGGTCTCAGTTCGTCGAGTCGACGATCACTTCCTCGCCGAACTTGCCGTTCTTGGGTTCCGGCTTGTAGGTGGAGTTCTGCGCGCGCATCACGCGGATCGGCCGGATATCGGCGGCGATGGCCGCCTTCATGTCGCTGTCGGCGTCGCCGTAGTAGATCTTCAGCTTGTGGTCCTTCAGGAACTCGACCTTGTTTTCGGAAGAAGCGGTGAAGACGACGTCGTTCATCTTCTCGATGTCGAAGGCCTTCTTGATCGCGGCCGTCAGCGTCTCGCCGCCGCTGCCGCGCGTGCGCCCGGTGATGAAGTAGATGTCGTCGCCGCGCGCCGTGTGCATGTCGATCAGCTTGCGGGCGACGTCCTTCGGGATGGAATACTGGTCGCAGTTGTTGGTGTGGATGTCCGTCCAGAAGGCGTCCATCTTGAGGTAGTCCTCGGACGTCGGGGAGTACTTCATCTTGCCGTAATAGAAGCAGGGGCTGGAGAAGAGCACCGTGTCGTCGACGTCGAAGCCGACGGCCATGGGCGGCTGGCCTTCCAGCGAAGCGGCGATCTGGTCGACGGAAACCCAGTGCACCGGCGCGGTCGCGAGAATCTCGGACGTGGTGATGCCCGGATTGAGGTTCGACACGTCCTCCGCAAAGGCGGGGGCCGCCAGAAGCAGAAGGGCCGAAAGGGCGGTGAGCGACCTGCGCATGATGTTTCCTCTCATTTTTTCTTGGGCGAGTTGTTGGACGAGACCCCGCGACTCCCCGTTGCGCGACTGTCGCATTCGCTGCGGGGAGGGTCAATCGGGTGCCGCGCGGCAGCCATATTTGTCCCGCAAGTCGTGGAGACAGTGTTGTCCGGGCGGACAAAGCGCGTACTATTTGCCCGATGGTTCGGTAAGTGGTAAAGAAAAAAGACCACTTGGAGAGGGCGAGGCATATGGATCAGATCGGGTTCCTGAAACCGCGGCCGGCGGTCGTCTCGCGCCGCCGGGAAATCGTTGCGGACCTCCTCGATCTCCTGCCGCAAGGCTGTCTCGTGCACGAGGAGCGCGAGCTGGTGCCCTTCGAGACGGATGCCTTCGTCTCCTATCGCCGCCTGCCGCTCGCCGTCGCCCTGCCGGAGGCGACGCGCGAGGTGGCGGCCGTCCTCAAATACTGTCATCGCTACGGCATTCCCGTCGTGCCGCGCGGGGCGGGCACCTCGCTTTCCGGCGGCGCGATCCCGCAGGAGGATGCCGTCGTCATCGGCCTTTCCAAGATGGCGCGCATCCTGGAGGTGGACTACGCCAACCGCACCGCGACCGTGCAGGCCGGCGTCACCAACCTTGCCATTTCCGATGCCGTCTCCGCCGACCGCTATTTCTATGCGCCCGATCCGAGCTCCCAGCTCGCCTGCACCATCGGCGGCAATATCGGCATGAATTCCGGCGGGGCGCATTGCCTCAAATACGGGGTGACGACGAACAACCTTCTCGGCGTCAAGCTGGTGCTTGTCGACGGCACCATCGTCGAGCTCGGCGGCAAGGCGCTCGATGCCGGCGGGCTCGATCTTCTCGGCGTCGTCTGCGGCGGGGAAGGCCAGCTCGGCATCGTCACCGAGGCGACCGTGCGCCTCATCGCGAAACCCGAGGGCGCGCGGCCCGTGCTCTTCGGCTTCGACACATCGGAAGAGGCGGGCGCCTGCGTCGCCGACGTCATCGGCGCCGGCATCATCCCCGTCGCCATCGAGTTCATGGACAAGCCGGCCATCGAGATATGCGAGGCCTTCGCCCATGCCGGCTACCCGATGGACGTGGAAGCCCTCCTCATCGTCGAGGTGGAAGGGTCCGAGGCGGAGATGGACGCGATGCTGGCGAGCATCATCGCGATTGCCCGAAACCACGGCGTCAAGGTCGTCAAGGAAAGCCAGTCCGCGCTGGAGGCGGCGCTGATCTGGAAGGGCCGCAAATCCGCCTTCGGCGCGACGGGCCGCATCGCCGACTATATCTGCATGGACGGCACGGTGCCGCTCGGCCAGCTTCCCGCCGTGCTGCGCGGCACGGCCGAGATCGTCGAAAAATACGGCCTGCGCGTCGCCAATGTCTTCCATGCCGGCGACGGCAACATGCACCCGCTCATCCTCTTCAACGCCAACGACCCGGAGGATGCCGCGCGCGCCGAGGCCGCCGGCAACGATATCCTGAAGCTCTGCGTCGATGTCGGCGGCTGCCTCACCGGCGAGCACGGCGTCGGCATCGAGAAGCGCGACCTGATGCGCCACCAGTATTCCGACACCGACCTTGCCCAGCAGATGGCCGTGCGCGCCGCCTTCGATCCACAATGGCTGCTCAATCCGTCGAAAGTCTTCCCGCTCGAAGGGCGCCCCGCCGCATGACGCCGATCCACGAACCGCTTTCCGAAGAGGCCGCCGCCCGCCTCGTCCAGGTCGCCGCCCTCACGAAGTCGCCCTTCGTCATCCGCGGCGGCGGCACGCGCAGCCTTCATGCCGCGCCGGAGGGGGCGGACGTGCTTTCCGCGCGCGGCCTTTCCGGCATCGTCGCCTACAATCCGGCGGAAATGACCATGACCGTCCGCGCCGGCACGCCGCTCGAGGCCGTGGAGGCCGCCCTTGCCGAAAAGCGCCAGATGCTCGCCTTCGAGCCGCCGGACCTGCGCGGCGTGCTCGGCTCTTCCGGCATCCCCACCATCGGCGGCGTCTTTTCCACCAATGCCTCCGGCCCGCGCCGGCTGACGGCGGGCGCGGCGCGCGATAGCCTCCTCGGCCTGCGCTTCGTCAACGGCCGGGGCGAGGTGGTGAAGGCCGGTGGCCGGGTGATGAAGAACGTCACCGGCCTCGATCTCGTCAAGCTGCTCGCCGGCTCGTACGGCTCGCTGGCGCTCATCACGGAAGTCACCTTCCGCCTGCTGCCGGTGCCCGAAACCGCCGTCACCATCCTCGTCTCCGGCCTCAACGATGCCGAAGCCGCGGCTGCCATGGCGACGGCCATGTCCATGTCGGTGGAGGTCTCCGGCGCCGCGCACCTTCCCGAAAGCGTGCGCGGCCGCTTTGCCGGCGGTGCGCTGCCGGACGGCGCCGCCACGGTGCTGCGCCTCGAAGGCCTTTCAGCCTCCGTGGAGGTGCGTGCGCAAAAACTCGCCGCCGCCATGGCCGGCTTCGGCCCGGTCGCGCGGCTGGACGCCGAGGTGACGGCCCGCCTCTGGCGCGAGATCCGCGATGGCGCGCCCTATGCCGACGGCACGGCGCGCCCGCTCTGGCGCGTCTCCGTCGCGCCCACCGCCGGCCAGCAGCTCGTCGCCGCGCTCCGTCTCGAAACGGGCGTCGACGCGTTCTACGACTGGCAGGGCGGCCTCGTCTGGCTGCGCATGGAGGCCGACCCCGAGGCCGCGCTTTTGCGCCGCTACATCAACGCCGTCGGCGGCGGTCACGCTACCCTCTTGCGCGCCCGGCCGGAGGTGCTCGCCGCCGGAGAGGTCTTCCAGCCCCAGGCCGAAGCCGTCGCGGCCTTGCAGAGCCGGGTGAAGGCGAGCTTCGACCCGGACGGGCTTTTCGTGTCGCGGATGATGGGGTGAGGGGAATGACAGGCATCGACCAGACTTACCCCCCTCTGCCCTGCCGGGCATCTCCCCCTCAAGGGGGGAGATTGGATGGGGCACTGTCTCGCCTTTCCTTCACGAAGCAATTTGAGCGAGGTTCATGCTGCTTGCCGATCTCCCCCCTTGAGGGGGAGATGCCCGGCAGGGCAGAGGGGGGTATCGCGATCCTCTCCCTCGCAAAGGACCGCCGCTGATGCAAACCAACTTCACCCCCGAACAGCTCGCCGACCCGCACGTCGCAACCTCGGAAAAGATTCTCCGCAAATGCGTGCATTGCGGCTTCTGCACCGCGACCTGTCCCACCTATGTGACGCTCGGCAACGAGCTCGACAGCCCGCGCGGGCGCATCTACCTCATCAAGGACATGCTGGAGAACGGCCGGCCGGCGGATGCCGAGGTGGTAACGCACATCGACCGCTGCCTTTCCTGCCTCTCCTGCGTGACCACCTGTCCCTCCGGCGTCGACTACATGCACCTCGTCGACCATGCCCGCATGCATATCGAGGAGACCTACAGGCGCCCGTTCTGGAACCGGCTGACGCGCGGCGTCCTCGCCGCCGTGCTACCCTATCCCGGCCGCTTCCGCCTGGCGCTGAAGCTTGCGGCGCTCGGCCGGCCCTTCGCCGGCCTCCTCAGGCGCTTCGAGCCACTGAAACCCTTCTCGGCCATGCTGGACCTTGCCCCGCGCGCCGTGCCGAAGCCGTCGCAAAGCGCAAGGCCGGGCATCCACCCGGCAGACGGCCCGCGGTGCGGGCGCGTGGCGATCCTTTCCGGCTGCGCCCAGCCGGTGCTGAAGCCGGAGATCAACGAGGCGACCATCCGCCTCCTGACGCGCCTCGGCGTCGAGGTCGTGGCGCCGGCGGGCGAGGTGTGCTGCGGCTCGCTCGTCCACCATATGGGCCGCGAGGCCGATGCGCTGGAGGGGGCGCGGCGCAATGTCGACGTCTGGCTCGCAGAGGCCGAGCGTGAAGGGCTGGATGCGATCATCGTCACGGCCTCCGGCTGCGGCACGACGATCAAGGACTACGGCTTCATGTTGCGGCTCGACCCCGCCTATGCGGAAAAGGCCGCTCGCGTCTCGGCACTCGCCAAGGACGTGACGGAGTATCTGGCAACCCTCGACCTGCCGCAGCAGGAGGCGAAGGGTCTCACCGTCGCCTATCACTCGGCCTGCTCGATGCAGCACGGCCAGAAGATCACCATGGCGCCGAAGACGCTTTTGAAGAAGGCCGGCTTTACGGTGCGCGATCCGGCGGAAGGGCACCTTTGCTGCGGCTCGGCCGGCACCTACAACATCCTCCAGCCGGAGATTTCCGGGAAGCTGAAGGCCCGCAAGGTGAAGAACATCGAGGCGACGAGGCCGGACGTCATCGCCACCGGCAATATCGGCTGCATCACCCAGATATCCACCGGGACCGCGGTGCCGATCCTGCACACGGTCGAACTCATCGACTGGGCCTATGGCGGAGAGCGGCCGAAAGCGCTTGCCGCGGCCGCGAGGATGCCGGCCTGAGGCCGGCATCCCGCATTCCGGCGGTTACCCGCCGAAGCCGAACAGGTTGCCGAAGAAATCGACGCCGCGGTCGTTGTAGCTGACGGCGCCCTGCCTGTTGCCGGGGCCGACGACGATGACCTTGGTACCGACGCCGGCGCGGGCGTAGAGATGCTCCACGTCGTGGTTCATCATGCGGATGCAGCCGGACGACAGGTTGAGGCCGATCGACCAGGGCTGGTTCGTGCCGTGGATGCGGAAGGCCGTGTCGTGGCCGCTCTTGTTGTAGAGGTAGAGCGCGCGCGCGCCGAGCGGATTGTCCTCGCCGCCGGGCTGGAAGGTCGGCAGGATATGGCCCTTCTTGGCCTCGCGGCGGCGCATTTCTGCCGGCGGCGTCCAGCCGGGCCATTCGGCCTTGCGGCCGACCTTCACCACGCCCGACCAGCCGAAGCCCTCGCGCCCGACGCCGATGCCGTAGCGCGTCGCCCGGTCCTTGCCCTCGACGAAATAGAGGAACTTGTTGTTGGTATCGACGATGATCGTGCCCGGCGCCTGGTCGGTGACGAAGCGCACCTTGGTGCGCTTGAACTTGGCCGCGACCTGCTTCTTGCTCAGCGGCTGGGCCACGAGCGTCACGGCCGGGGCGGTGTCGATCCGCTCGCCCTGCCGCGCGGCGGGAAAGGCATTCGCCGACGTCGCCGGCAAGGTCCCGGTGACGGCGACGGCCGCCGCCAGCAGGATCGGTGCGTATTTCCGCATGGTATATATCCCTCTCACTTCCTGAATGCGGCGAGGCTAGCCGAGTTTTGACCGATTTCAAGTCGCCTCGCGCTCTTCATGACGGGCAGGGGCGTGGATTTCTTCGGCGCGTTGCTTGCAAGCGTGCCGCAAATAGCCTTGGCCCCGCGCAGGCGGACTGCACGGGGCCAGGGCTATGCTGCGCGTTGCGAGGCTGGCGCCGGCTTCAGATCACGATGACACTGGTGCCGACGTCCACGCGGTCGTAAAGGTCGATGACGTCCTCGTTGCGCATGCGGATGCAGCCGGAGGAGACGGCATAGCCGATCGTCCAGGGCGCGTTGGTGCCGTGGATGCGGTAGAGCGTCGAGCCGAGATACATGGCGCGCGAGCCGAGCGGGTTCGCCGGCCCGCCGTCCATGGAGGCCGGCAGGTAGTGGCCCTTGGCCGCCTCGCGCTCGATCATCTCCTTCGGCGGCGTCCAGGTCGGCCATTCGGCCTTGCGGGTGATCTTGTGCGTGCCGGCCCATTCGAAGCCCGGCTTGCCGACGCCCACGCCATAGCGCCGCGCCTTGCCGTCGCCGAGGACGAGGTAGAGGAAGCGGTTGTTGGTGTCGATGACGATCGTGCCCGCCTTGTACTGGCTGTCATAGGCGACGGTCTGCGGCAGGTAGACGGGATCGAACTTCGAGCGCACGGCCGTGCGCGCTTGGCCCGTCGCCGAGACCTGCTCGACGCGCGCCACGCCGTCGCGGCGGATGGCGCGGCGCTGGACCGCCTGCTGGCGCTGGATGACGCGGCGGGTGGCGACGGCCGGCCGCGCGCCCTCGCCGGTGAGCTGCATCAGCCAGGGGGCGGTGAGGTCGGGGCTGACGATGACGGGAGGGCGGGTCATGTATCGCTCGCCCGCATGGGCAAGGCCGGGGGTGGCCAGCAGGGCGGCTGCAAGAAGGATTCGTATCGACATCGGACGTACTCGCTACTGATCGTCGTCGGGATGCGCCGCGTAGAACTCGCGAAGGCGGCGCCGGTTCACGCAGGATGCTTGCACCCTTCGATGAAGCGAATGGTAAACGCCCGTTCATTCAATATGCACGATGCGGATAAACCTCCGGGTAGGGTTATTGCCGGCTTTCCAAATGTGGTTGAGGAATGGTAAAGCGGAACAAACGGGAAACGGAGGCGGCAATGACGGAACGGGGACTTCTGGAAGGCGCGGACGGAAGGATGCGCTGCGCCTGGCACGGCAATCTGGACGACTACCGCCGCTACCACGACGAGGAATGGGGCTATCCCGTCACCGGCGACCATCGGCTCTTCGAGAAGATCTGCCTCGAAGGCTTCCAGTCGGGCCTCTCCTGGCTCACCATCCTGAGGAAGCGCGAAGCCTTCCGCGCCGCCTTCGCCGGCTTCGATTTCGACAGGGTGGCTACCTTCGGCGAGGCGGACATCGCCCGCTGCCTTGCCGATGCCGGCATCGTGCGCCACCGCGGCAAGATCGTCTCGACCATCAACAACGCCCGCCGCGCGCAGGCGCTGCGCGACGAGTTCGGTTCGCTCGCCCGCTATTTCTGGAGCTTCGAGCCGAAGCCCGGCGAGCGGCCCGTCCGCGTCGACCGGGAGACCATCGCCGCCAATCCCACTACGCCTGCCTCCGTGCGTCTGTCGAAGGACCTGAAGAAGCGCGGCTGGACCTTCGTTGGCCCCACCACCGTCTATGCCTTCATGCAGGCCATGGGCCTCGTCAACGACCATGTGGAAGGGTGCTTCTGCCGCGCGGTCGCCGAGGAGCGGCGCCAAGGGCTCGAAAGGCCGTAATTCGCGGCCCGCTTGACGAATGGCAGTTTGATTTCACAACGAATCATGTAGCTTAAGGTTGAGCGGCAAATTCAAATATTCGAGTTCGGGGTCGACGTACGCGTGTTCGTGCGGTGTGCCGCTTTATGCTGAATGATTTGGCATGAGGGGAAACATGAAGCCAGACGCATCCGAAACGGACGATGCCGGTCTTGAACTGTGGGCCTGCGGCAAGGCAGAGGAAATCATGCTGCGCGAAGGCTTCCGCCTGATCCGCTCCGCGCGCAGCGGCACCCAGTCCGACATCCGCGAGACAAGCCTGCTGATGGCCCGCGCCATCGCCGCTTCGCTGGTCGAGGCCTCGTCCGCCCGCCATATGGCGGCGGGAGAGTAGGCGTCTGGCGGCATGGTGCGGCAGGGGCCCGCCTTTCGGCAGGCCCCCCGATGTCACCTGGCGTTCTTCTCCAGCCATTCCTTCATCATGGCGATCTCGCCCTCCTGCGCCGCGACGATCTCTTCGGCAAGCTTGCGGATGGCCGGGTCCTTGCCGTGCTCCAGCTCGACCTTCGCCATGTCGATGGCGCCCTGGTGGTGGGCGATCATGCCGCGCACGAAGTCCACGTCGGCATCGCCGGTGAACGCGATCTCCATGCCCTCGTGCATGCGCGCATTGGCCTCGGTGAAGGCTTTGGTGGACGCGCTTGCGTCCATCGCCATGCCCTGATGGGCGGAATGGCCGGTGTCCTCTGCCGCGGCGGGCAGCGTGAAGGCGAGCGCGAGGGCCGCGCCGAAAAGCATGTTCTTTGCGTTCATTGTGTCTTCCAGTTCTGAATAAGGGTTGTCGGCCGGGCGCGGGGCGCCCGCAGGGTCAAACCTCGGTCAGGACCGGGGAGGGGGATCGAGCGGGAAGGGGAAGAGGCCGGCAAGCCGCGGCATCGTCGCCGGAATGCGGCTCGAAATGTCGAGGCGGCGGTAAAGCGGCGCCGGCCGCGCGGCCTCCACGGCAAAGCAGGCCGAGCAGGCGATGGGATGGGCGGCGGCCTTGCCCTTGTGCTGCGCATGCGCGCCGTCGGCCCCGGCTGTCCGGTGCATCGCATGCATGCCGGCCTGCGGGGCGGCATGCAGCGTCGCCGCGACCGCCGGCACCCAGCCGGAGAGCATGGCGCCGAGAATGGCGAGAACGAAGAGAACCTGTCTCATGCCGCCAGAGATAGGCGTTCGCCCGGCGAAAGAAAAGGGACAGTTCAGCGCACCGTGCCGGCGATGCTTTCCACGAACGCGGCCCCTGACGGCGGTTTGCGCTCGGTGCCCCTTTCCTTTCCGGATGCGCGCGGGCTTTGCGCCCTTGCCGCTGCCCGCCCAATCCGCTAGGGAAACCGGCAACGGAAATACGGAATTTCGGGTATCCCGATGAGCGAAAAGCAGAAAAAACCGCAGAAGCTGAAAGCCCGCCTGCCGCGCGGCTTCGTCGACCGGGACGCCGCGGATATCCGCGCCGTGAACGAGATGACCGCGAAGATCCGCGCGGTCTACGAGCATTACGGCTTCGATCCCGTCGAGACCCCGCTCTTCGAATATACCGACGCGCTCGGCAAGTTCCTGCCCGATGCCGACCGGCCGAACGAGGGCGTCTTCTCGCTCCAGGACGACGACGACCAGTGGATGAGCCTGCGCTACGACCTGACGGCGCCGCTCGCCCGCCATGTCGCGGAGAATTTCAACGAGATCCAGCTTCCCTACCGCACCTATCGCGCCGGCTACGTCTTCCGCAACGAGAAGCCGGGCCCGGGCCGCTTCCGCCAGTTCATGCAGTTCGATGCCGACACGGTCGGCGCTGCGGGCGTGCAGGCGGATGCCGAGATGTGCATGATGATGGCCGACACGATGGAAGCCCTCGGCATCGCCCGCGGCGACTACGTCATCCGCGTCAACAACCGCAAGGTTCTCGACGGCGTGCTGGAGGCGATCGGCCTCGGCGGCGACGACAAGGCGGGTGCGCGCCTTACCGTGCTGCGCGCCATCGACAAGCTCGACAAGTTCGGCCCCGAGGGCGTCAGGCTCCTGCTCGGCGCCGGCCGCAAGGACGAATCCGGCGACTTCACCAAGGGCGCGGGCCTTAATGAAGAGCAGATCGGCAAGGTGCTCTTCTTCGTCGGCATCAAGGACTATTTCGAGAGCGCCGCCGACCTCGCAAAACTGGTCGAAGGCACCGCCAGGGGCGGCGAGGGCGTCGACGAGCTGAACCAGATCGGCCATCTCGTCACCTCGGCGGGCTACGGGCCGGACCGCATCAAGATCGACCCGTCGGTCGTGCGCGGCCTTGAGTACTACACCGGCCCCGTCTTCGAGGCCGAGCTGCAGTTCGCCGTCACCAACGAGAAGGGCGAGAAGGTCGTCTTCGGCTCGGTCGGTGGCGGCGGGCGCTATGACGGTCTCGTCTCGCGCTTCATGGGCCAGCCGGTGCCGGCCACGGGCTTTTCCATCGGCGTCTCGCGCCTGATGACGGCGCTGAAGAACCTCGGCAAGCTCGGCCAGGACGAGGTGGTCGCCCCCGTGCTCGTCACCGTCATGGACGGCGATATCGAGAGCATGGGCCGCTACCAGCGCTTCACGCAGGAGCTGCGCGCCGCCGGCATCCGCGCCGAGATGTACCAGGGCAACTGGAAGAAGTTCGGCAACCAACTCAAATACGCCGACCGCCGCAATGCCCCCGTCGCCATCATCCAGGGCGGCGACGAGCGGGCCGAAGGCCTCGTGCAGATCAAGGATCTCATCGAGGGCAAGCGCCTTTCCGGAGAGATCGAGGACAACGCCTCCTGGCGCGAGGCCCGCGTGGCGCAGGTCTCCGTGCCGGAGGCCGAGCTGGTCGCTAAGGTCCGCGAGATCCTGGAGGCGCAGGCCGAAGACCGGGCGCGGCAGCGGTGAGAGGCGTACAGCTTCACCCCCCTCTGGCCTGCCGGCCATCTCCCCCTCAAGGGGGGAGATCGGCAAGAAGCGCTCATATTATTCACCCCGCGCCGCTTTTGATGGGCGAGACGGTGCTCCATCCAATCTCCCCCCTTGAGGGGGAGATGGCCGGCAGGCCAGAGGGGGGTATGCACCCATGCCCCTGAGCAACCTCCCCGCCTTCGCCCCGGACCTTGCCGCCGATCTCGAACGCCTCGGCACCGAGCGCGTCGACACGCCGGTCATCCAGCCGGCCGAGCCGTTCCTCGACATGGCGGGCGAGGACCTGCGCCGGCGCATCTTCATGACGGAGAGCGAGACGGGCAAGAGCCTGTGCCTGCGCCCCGAATTCACCATTCCCGTCTGCCTGCGCCACATCGAGACGGCGACGGGCACGCCCCGGCGCTATGCCTATCTCGGCGAGGTCTTCCGCCAACGCCGCGAGGGGGCCAACGAATTCTACCAGGCCGGCATCGAGGACCTCGGCGAAACCGACGTCGCCCGCGCCGATGCGCGCGCCGTGCGCGATGCGATGACCGTGCTGGAGAACCGCCTGCCGGGAACGGCGCTCTCCGTGATCCTCGGCGACCAGTCGGTCTTCGAGGCGGTGGTGGCGGCCTGCGGCCTGCCGGCCGGCTGGCAGAAGCGGCTGGTCCACGCCTTCGGCAACCAGGCGCAGCTCCAGCGGCTGATGGCCGACCTTTCCAGCCCCGCGCCCGCCGGCATCTTCGGCCCGGAGGTCGAGCGCCTCGCCATCCTCGGCATGCTCGACGACGAGGCGGCGCTGATCGCCCATATCGACGGGACGATGGAGGCGACCGGCTATTCCACCAATGCCAGCCGCAGCCCGGCCGATATCGCCCGGCGCCTGCGCGAGAAGATGCAGCTTGCCAGCACGCGGCTCGACGCCCGCACGCTGGCGCTCTTGAGGGAATTCCTCGCGCTGGAGCTTTCCCTTGCCGAGGCCCCCGCCGCGCTTTCCGCCTTCGCGGACAAGGCCGGCCTCGTGCTGGGCGATGCGCTTGCCCGCTTCGAGCGTCGCGTTGCGGCGCTGCGCGAGGCCGGCGCCGACCCGGCCGGCATCGCCTACCGCGCCGCCTTCGGCCGTCCGCTCGACTACTATACCGGCCTCGTCTTCGAGATCGCACCGGCGGGCTCTGCGCTGGTGCTGGCCGGCGGCGGGCGCTACGACCGGCTCCTGACGCTGCTCGGCGCGAAGGAGCGTATCCCGGCGGTCGGCTTCTCGCTCTGGCTCGACCGCATCGAGAGCGTGACGGAGGCCGCGGCATGACGATCACCATCGGCCTTCCCTCCAAGGGGCGCATGAAGGAAGACAGTTCCGCCGTGCTCGCCCGCGCCGGCTTTCCCGTCTCGGCGGTCGGCAACGACCGCTCCTATCGCGGCCGCGTCGAAGGGCGCGACGACATCGAGATCGCCTTCCTCTCGGCCTCGGAAATCTCCCGCGAGATCGCCAACGGCACCGTCGATTTCGGCGTGACGGGCGAGGACCTGGTACGCGAAGGCCTGGCGGAGGCCGACGCCCGCGTCGAATTCTGCGCCCGCCTCGGCTTCGGCCATGCCGACGTCGTCGTTGCCGTGCCGGAAATCTGGCTCGACGTCGACACCATGGCCGACCTCGGCGACGTCGCCGCCGATTTCCGCGCCCGCCACGGCCGCAGGCTGACCATCGCCACGAAATACTGGCGGCTGACGCAGCAGTTCTTCTCCGGCAACCACGGCATCCAGCTCTACCGTATCGTCGAAAGCCTCGGCGCCACGGAAGGCGCGCCGGCCTCCGGCTCGGCCGACATCATCGTCGACATCACCTCGACCGGCTCGACCCTCGTTGCCAACCACCTGAAGATCCTCGCCGACGGCGTGATCCTGAAATCCGAAGCCTGCCTCGTGCGCGCCCGCAAGCCGGAGCACGAGGGCGATGCGGTGGTGGCGGAGATCGTAGAGCGGGTGCGCGGGGTGGTTTGAGGGGCGGACCCGGCCTCCACCGCAAATTTCTCGAACCCCACCCTGACATCCCCCATCGACCTGTCCTATCTATGGGCTCCCACCCAAGGAGTCGTCCATGACCGATCTGTCGTCCTTCCCCGTCACCAAGAAATGGCCCGCCAAGAACCCCGATATCATCCAGCTCTATTCGCTGCCGACGCCGAACGGCGTGAAGGTGTCGATCGCGCTGGAGGAGCTTGGCCTTGCCTATGAGGCGCACCGCATCGAGTTCGGGCCGGACGGCGTGAAGTCGCCGGACTTCATCTCGCTCAACCCGAACGGCCGCATCCCCGCGCTCATCGACCCGGACGGGCCGGACGGCAAGCCGATCGGCCTCTTCGAATCGGGCGCGATCCTCGTCTATCTCGCGGAGAAGACGGGCAAGCTGTTGCCGGCCGATGCGGCGGGCCGCTACGAGACCTTGTGCTGGGTGATGTTCCAGATGGGCGGCATCGGGCCGATGTTCGGCCAGTTCGGCCATTTCTTCAAATATGCCGCCGACAAGGTCGCCAACAATTCCTATCCGATGGAGCGCTACCGGGACGAATCGAAGCGCCTGCTTTCCGTTCTGGAAGAGCGCCTGAAAACCCGCAAGTGGCTGATGGGCGACGACTACACCATCGCCGATATCGCGACCTTCCCCTGGGTGCGCGGGGCGGATGTCTTCTATGGCGGGCGCGAGGCGCTCGACTATGCGTCCTTCCCGGCCGTCATGGCCTGGCTGGAGCGCTGCCTTGCCCGCCCGGCCTCGGCGAAGGGCCTGGAGGTTCCCGCAAAGGATTGACGCAAACGAAGAAACCGGCGGCGCGGCGATCCGTTGACGCCGCCCGCCGGCGCGCGCTACCTCTTGGGCAGGACGATAGAGGGGATGGAGCCATCGTGACGGGAAGACTGGTTGTTGCCGGCGGCGGCCAGGCCGCGTTTGCCCTCGTTGCCAAATTGCGCGCGCTGAAGGACGAGCGGCCGATCACCATTATCGCCGCCGAAGCCTCCCATCCCTACCAGCGTCCGCCGCTCTCCAAGAAATACCTGCTCGGCGAGGCCGACCTTTCCCGCCTGATGTTCCGCCCGGAAAACTGGTACGCGGAAAACGGCGTCGAGATCCGCCTTGCCACCGAGGTGACCGCCATCGACCGGGCGAAAAAGCGCGTGACGCTCAGCGACGGCTCGGCGCTCGACTACGAATTCCTGGCGCTCGCCACCGGCGCGACGCCGCGCCGCCTGCCGGCCGGGATCGGCGGCGACCTCGACGGCGTCTTCACCGTGCGCGACTACCGCGATGCCGACCGGCTCGGCCTCGAAATGCAGGAGGGCCGGCGCGCGCTGGTCGTCGGCGGCGGCTATATCGGGCTGGAGGCGGCGGCGGTCGCGCGGGGGCGGGGGCTGCACGTCACGGTCATCGAGATGGCCGACCGCATCCTCGCGCGCGTCGCTTCTCCCGCCACCGCCACCATCCTCAAGGCGATCCACACCGCGCGCGGCGTCGACGTACGCGAGAAGACCGGCCTCGTGCGCCTTCTCGGCGAGAACGGCCGCGTCACGGGCGCGGAATTGACGGACGGCTTCGTGCTGCCCGTCGACGTGGTGATCGCCGGCATCGGCGTGACGGCCAATGACGGCCTTGCCCGCGAGGCGGGGCTGGAGGTGGCGAACGGCATCGTCGTCGATGCGCATGCCCGCACCTCCGATCCGTCGATCTTCGCCATGGGCGACTGCGCGGTCCTGCCCTTCGAGGGGAGCCGCGTGCGGCTCGAATCCGTGCAGAACGCGGTGGACCAGGCCGAGGCCGCCGCCGCCGTCATCGCAGGCGGCGATGCGCCCTATGAGCCGAAACCCTGGTTCTGGTCCGACCAGTACGACGTCAAGCTGCAGATCGCCGGCTTCTGCATGGGCTTCGACGATACCTTCGTGCGCCCCGGCCAGCGCGAGGGCAGCGTCTCCGTCTGGTATTTCCGCAAGGGGCGCCTGATCGCGGTCGATGCGGTCAACGACGCGAAGGCCTATGTCGTCGGCAAGAAGCTGATCGAGATGGGCCGCACGCCCGAACGCGCGCTGCTGGAGGACCCCGCCGCGGACCTCAAGGCGCTGACGCTCTGACGCTTCTCTGCAGGGTTGTGTTTTGGATATGGGGCGGCTTCCAGGTTGTCCTCATTTGACATCCGTTAAGTATGATGCGGTTCCGGCGTGCGCGCCGGCCGCGCGATACTTCTCCGGTTCACGCATTCTTTAGTGTTCTCGGGCTGATTGGGGCCATCTTTATCCCGCCCGGTGAACCCTTCATGTTCCGTATCCTCACCTGCATCGCCGTCGAGCACGACCTTCGCCTCGTCCTGCTCGCAGCGCTCATCTGCTTCCTGTCCTGCTACGTGGCGGTGACGCTGGCGCAACGGGCGGGCGTATCGGATGGCACGGCACGCCGGCTCTGGCTGGGCGCGGCGGGCACGTCGAGCGGCTTCGGCATCTGGGCGACGCATTTCATCGCCATGCTGGCCTACGATCCGGGCGTCGTCATGGGCTACGACATGAAGCTGACGCTGGTGTCGCTCGCCGTCGCCATCGTCATCACGAGCATCGGCCTTGCCATCGCCACCTATCGTGCGGGCCGGCGCGCGCTGGTGGTCGGCGGCCTCGTGCTCGGCGCGGGCATCAGCTCCATGCACTATATCGGCATGGCGGCGGTGGAACTGCCGGGGACCCTGCGCTGGTCGGCGGGCTATGTCGTGCTGTCGCTCGTCTTCGCCGGCACCTTCGGCGCCCTGTCGCTCGTATCCTGCATGCGCGCGCAGCCGGGCGCCCGCGACCGGGCGCTTGCCACCGCGCTGATGGCGGTCGGCGTCGTGTCGCTGCATTTCACCGGGATGACGGCGGTGACGATCGAGCCCGGCCTGATGCCGGTCAGCACCGACACGCTGGTCTCCACCAGCCTGATGGTGCCGCTGATCGCCGTCGTCGCCTTCTCGCTGCTCTTCACCGGGCTTACGGCGGCTGTCTTCGCCCGGCAGGCCGAGCTTGCCGCCAGCGAGAGCACGCGCCAGTTCGCCATGCTCGTGCAGGGCGTCAAGGACTATGCCATCTACATGCTCGACCCGGAGGGGCGCGTCGCCAACTGGAACGAGGGGGCGGAGCGCAACAAGGGCTATACGGCGCAGGAAATCGTCGGCCTGCATTTCTCGCGGTTCTACGGTGCGCCGGACCGCGCCGCGGGCCTGCCGGAGCGGGCGCTCGAAATCGCCCGGAAAGAGGGCAAGTTCGAGAGCGAGGGCTGGCGCTATCGCAAGGACGGCTCGCGCTTCTGGGCCAATGTCGTCCTCGACGCCATCCACGATGCGTCCGGCACGCTCATCGGCTATGCCAACATCACCAAGGACGTCACGGCGGAAAAGGCCAATGCCGACCGGCTGGCCGAAGTCACCAAGAACCTCGACCTGGCGCTGGAGAACATGTCGCAGGGCCTCTGCCTGTTCGACAAGAACGAGCGCCTCGTCCTTGCCAACAGGCGCTACAGCGAGATCTTCGGCTTTGCGGAAGGCAGCGTGCAGCCGGGCATGACCCTGCGCGAGATCGTCGACCGCGGTGTCGCCGACATCTATGCCGATCCGGAAGTCCGCCCGGCCATCGCGCGCGATGCCTATATCCGCCGCCGCGCGGCCATCCAGGGCGACAACGGCGGGGCGACCGTGGACAAGCTGCCGAACGGCGTCTCGGTGCAGCTTCGCTACCGCATGCTGCCGGACGGCGCCTGGGTCGCGACCTACGAGGATATTTCGGAGCGCCTGCGCTCGGAAGAGCAAATCTCCTTCCTCGCCCGCCACGACGGCCTGACGGGCCTGCCGAACCGGGCGAATTTCTCCGGCCGCCTGGAGGCGGAGATCGACAATGCGCGCCGGTCCGGCGGAAAGGTTGCGGCCATCGGCATCGACCTCGACAAGTTCAAGGAAATCAACGACACGCGCGGCCATGCCGCGGGCGACGAAGTGCTCGTCACGCTGTCGCAGCGCATGCAGGCCTGCCTTCAGGCGGACGAGACCGTCGCCCGCTTCGGCGGCGACGAGTTCGCGGCCGCAAAGCGCTTCGAGGACATGTCGGACCTCACCGATTTCATCCAGCGCCTCGAAACCTGCCTCGGCGAGGACATCCGCATCGACGGCTACGACATCAAGCCGGGCGCCAGCCTCGGCGTGGCCATCTATCCGCAGGATGCCGACGACATCGAATCGCTGCTCAACAATGCCGACCTTGCCATGTACCGGGCCAAGGAGGCGCTCACCCAGACGGTCTGCTTCTACGAGGTGTCGATGGACGAGGCCGCGCGCAGCCGCCGCCTGATCGCCAACGACCTTTGGCAGGCGGTGAGCCGCAACGAGCTGCAGCTGCACTACCAGGTGCAGAAGGCCGTGCATTCCGGCGAGACGATCGGCTACGAGGTGCTGCTGCGCTGGCACCATCCCGCGCGCGGCACGATCCCGCCGGGCGAGTTCATCCCGATCGCCGAGGAATGCGGCGCCATCCTGCCGATCGGCGAATGGGTGCTGCGCGAAGCCTGCCGGGAGGCGGCGAGCTGGGGCAACGAGCACAAGATCGCGGTCAACCTCTCGCCGGTCCAGCTCGGCAATGCCGACGTCGCCGGCCTCGTGCAGCGCGTGCTGGAGGAGACGGGCCTGAGCCCGCACCGCCTGGAGCTGGAAATCACCGAATCGACCATCATCGGCGATAAGGAACGCGCGCTCGCCACGCTCCGCCGCATCAAGGCCTTTGGCGTCACCATCGCCATCGACGACTTCGGCACCGGCTATTCCTCGCTGGAAACCCTGCGCGCCTTCCCCTTCGACAAGATCAAGCTCGACCGCTCCTTCATGAGCGAGGTGGAGGCGAGCCCCGAGGCGAAGGCCATCATCCGCGCCATCCTGGCGCTCGGCCATACGCTGCGCGTGCCGGTCCTGGCCGAGGGCGTTGAGACCCGCAGCCAGCTCGATATCCTGCTCAACGAAGGCTGCGACGAGGCGCAGGGCTATTTCCTCGGCCGCCCCGTCCCGGTCGACCGCATCCGGCCCGACATGGAAAAGAGCGCGGCGGCGTGAAACGGAAAAGGGAGGCGGGTGCCGTTAACCCGGCCTCTACTGCCGCTGGAAGCGCCGGCCGGCGAGGTCGATCTGGAAGCGGGGGAAGATGAAGACGCCGATGATCGTGCCGGTGTATTTTTCCTCCAGCCCCGTGGATTCGCCCACGCAGAACACCGGCTGGCCGGGCCCGTCGTCGAGATGGATCGTCGTGGAGAAGCAGAAGGACGAGGAGGAGGCCGCGGCCTCCTCGAAGAGTTCCAGCACGCGCGTCCGGTCGGCCGGCTCATAACAGCGGATGAGGTTGAGCAGGCCGCAGGCGCGCCGCGGCAGGCCGTGAGCCAGCGCCGCCTTGTCGCCCAGCGTGAAAAGCCCGCTGGAAAGGTCGCCCGTCCAGCGCTCCGTCACGCAATATTGCATCAGGAGCTCGTTGTCCGTCTCGTCGAAGCCCATGGAGCCCGGCAGGAAGGGCGAGGACAGATCGGTCTTGATTATCTTGAACACCCACAACCCCAGCAGTTGTTCGAATTCAGCCGGCACGCCGTGCCCCGGATGAGGCGCGACATGTTAATAAGCGGCCCCGGCGGGCTCCCCGGAAGCCTGCCGAACCATATTGTCATGTACTGAACTGCGTTCGGGTCCGCCGTGCATCGGATCGAACGTACGCGCAAAACCCGCCGCTGGCTCCGTTCCTGGAACCCCCCGGCGGATTTGGGACTTGCGAAGCCCTGGCGGCACGGATGACTATTCGTCGAAAACCTGCACCTGAACCCCTGGGTGAATCTTAAAGTTCACTTGACGCGACTTTATAATTGGTTTTTTGGGGCCAGCAACGGCTTTTTGACAATAATTGTACAAATGGAAAATCTTTTTTACGGAAACGATACAGTCACCCCAAGCAGAAAAGGGCGGCCCGAAGACCGCCCTTTCCGAACTGAACCGGATGGCTCGGATGCGATGGCTGCCGCCTATCACATCATGTCCATGCCACCAGTTCAGCGCGCTTGACGCGCTGAACCGACTTTAATGCATGGGCGAAGCTTGATGGTCATGCTGCGATAGGCTGTCGCCTATCACATCATGTCCATGCCGCCCATGCCGCCCATGCCGCCCGGCATTGCCGGAGCGTCCTTCTTCGGCAGCTCGGCGATCATGGCTTCCGTCGTGATCAGCAGCGAGGCAACCGAAGCGGCGTTCTGCAGGGCCGTGCGGACAACCTTGACCGGGTCGACGATGCCGAGCTGGATCAGGTCGCCATATTCGCCGGTCTGGGCGTTGTAGCCGTAGTTGTCTTCGTTCTTCTCGAGGATCTTGCCGACGACGATGGAGGCTTCGTCACCTGCATTGTCCGCGATCTGGCGAACGAGCGACTGGAGGGCGCGGCGGATGATGTTGACGCCGGCTTCCTGGTCGTCGTTCTCGCCCTTGACGGAAATCTTCGTGGAGGAGCGGAGCAGGGCGACGCCGCCGCCTGGGACGATGCCTTCCTGAACGGCAGCGCGCGTCGCGTTGAGGGCGTCGTCGATGCGGTCCTTCTTTTCCTTCACTTCAACTTCCGTCGAGCCGCCGACGCGGATGACGGCGACGCCGCCGGCGAGCTTGGCAAGGCGTTCCTGCAGCTTCTCGCGGTCGTAGTCGGAGGTGGTTTCCTCGATCTGGGCCTTGATCTGCGCGACGCGGCCTTCGATTTCGGCCTTCTGGCCGGCACCGTCAACGATCGTCGTGTTTTCCTTGGAGATCGAGACCTTCTTGGCGCGGCCGAGCATCTCGAGCGTGACGCTTTCGAGCTTGATGCCGAGGTCTTCGGAGATGACCGTGCCGCCCGTCAGGATGGCGATGTCTTCGAGCATGGCCTTGCGGCGGTCGCCGAAGCCCGGAGCCTTGACGGCAGCGATCTTGAGGCCGCCACGCAGCTTGTTGACGACGAGCGTGGCGAGGGCTTCGCCTTCGACGTCTTCAGCGACGATGACCAGCGGCTTGCCGGTCTGGACGACGGCTTCGAGGACCGGGAGCATGGCCTGGAGGTTCGAGAGCTTCTTCTCGTGCAGGAGAATGTAGGCGTCTTCGAGGTCGGCGACCATCTTTTCCGGGTTGGTCACGAAGTAGGGCGAGAGATAGCCGCGGTCGAACTGCATGCCTTCGACGACTTCGAGTTCGGTTTCGGCGGTCTTGGCTTCTTCAACCGTGATGACGCCTTCGTTGCCGACCTTCTGCATGGCTTCGGCAATGTCGAGGCCGATCTGGCGCTCGCCGTTGGCCGAGATCGTGCCGACCTGTGCGACTTCTTCCGAGGTGTTGATCTTCTTGGCCTTGGCCTGGAGATCCTTGACGACTTCGGCGACGGCGAGGTCGATGCCGCGCTTCAGGTCCATCGGGTTCATGCCGGCGGCAACGGCCTTGGCGCCTTCGCGGACGATGGCCTGTGCAAGAACGGTTGCGGTCGTGGTGCCGTCGCCGGCGATATCGTTGGTCTTGGAAGCGACTTCACGGACGAGCTGGGCGCCCATGTTCTCGAACTTGTCTTCCAGTTCGATTTCCTTGGCGACGGAAACGCCGTCCTTGGTGATGCGCGGAGCGCCGAAGGACTTGTCGATGACGACGTTACGGCCCTTCGGGCCGAGCGTTACCTTGACGGCGTCTGCGAGGACGTCGACGCCACGCAGCATCTTTTCGCGTGCGCTGCGGCCGAACTTTACTTCTTTGGCTGCCATTGTGAGAACTCCTGAAGAGATATCAGCTGAATTGGAAAGGGATGACCGGCAATCAGCCGATGATGCCCATGATGTCGGCTTCCTTCATGATCAGAAGGTCTTCGCCGTCGAGCTTGACTTCGGTGCCCGACCACTTGCCGAACAGGACGCGGTCGCCGACCTTGACGTCGAGAGCGACGACCTTGCCGCTTTCGTCACGGGCGCCGGAGCCGACGGCGACGATTTCGCCTTCCTGCGGCTTTTCCTTGGCGGTGTCGGGGATGATGATGCCACCCTTGGTCTTGGCTTCGGACTCGACGCGACGAACGACGACGCGGTCGTGAAGCGGGCGGAAGTTGGTGCTTGCCATTGTCTTTTCCCTCGATCAAATGACATTGCGGATCACGAGCGGATCCGTTGGATTGGTGTTAGCACTCATCTGTCGCGAGTGCTAGCGGAACCGAGATAGGGGGCGGTGCCTTTCGAGTCAAGAACGGCGCCTCGAAATTATTTCGGCCGGATGGTGCCCGTCCGCCCCTTGGCCGCCCCTCGGCCGCGCGAGGCAGATGGGGAGACCCTTGCAGCCCATCAAGGCGGTCTCGTGAATTTTCGGCCGTTTTCCGGCGGGCGGCGCAAAATTGCGGGAAGAGGCTTGTTTTCTTGGCCTTGCTTTGCAATGTCAGCCGGGCTCGATCTCGACACGGGAAACCCTGATGGCTCAACGCATCCAATCCTTCCGCGACATCGCCGCGCAATACGACGTGGTGCTCTGCGACGTCTGGGGCGTCCTGCACAACGGCGTCGAGGCCTTTTCCCATGCGTCCGAGGCGCTTGCGGCGGCGCGGGCCGCCGGCCTCGCGGTCGTGCTCATCACCAATTCGCCGCGTCCCCATCCGGGCGTGCGCGTGCAGATCCGCGGCCTCGGCGTCGCGGACGAGGCCTATGACCGCATCGTCACCTCCGGCGACGTCACCCGCGCGCTGATCGCCGAGGGGCCGAAGAAGATCTGGTTCATCGGCGCGGAGAAGGACCTTCCGCTGCTCGACGGCCTCGGCGTTTCCCAGGTGGGGATGGAAGAGGCAGAGGTAATCGTCTGCGCCGGCCTTCGCGACGACGAGCGGGAGACGGCGGAGGATTATCGCGGCGAACTCGCCATCCTCGCGGCGCGCAAACTGCCCTTCATCTGTGCCAATCCGGACCTCGTCGTCGAGCGCGGCCACAGGCTCATTCCCTGCGCCGGGGCGCTCGCCGTGATCTATGAAACCCTCGGCGTTGCGACGCGCATCGCCGGAAAGCCGCATCGGCCGATCTACGAACAGGCGCTCGCCGAGGCGCGCGAGGTCCATGGCGCCTTCGAGCTGTCGCGCGTGATCGCCGTCGGCGACGGCATGCCGACGGACGTGCGCGGCGCCGAAGCCTTCGGCCTCGACGTCCTCTACATTTCCGGCGGCATCCACGCGCAGCACTATGTCGAGGGCGGACGCACCGACGCGGGAAAGCTCGCCGCCTTCCTCGCCGCCGAGAACGCCCACCCGAAATGGTGGATGCCCCGGCTTCAGTGACGCAGAGGCGCATCATGACGGTATTTCACAGGAACGAGACGAAAGAGCCGCTGCCGCAGCACCTTCGCGGCGGCGTGATCGCCATCGGCAATTTCGACGGTGTGCACCGCGGCCACCAGGCCGTCCTGCAACGGGCGCTCGATATTGCGCGCAGCCGCGGCGTTCCCGCGCTGGTGCTGACCTTCGAGCCGCATCCGCGCACCGTCTTCCGACCGCAAACGCCGGTCTTCCGCCTGACGCCCGCCCCGCTCAAGGCCCGCATCCTGGAAGGCATGGGCTTTTCCGCGGTCATCGAATATCCCTTCGATCGCTCCTTCTCGGAAATCTCGGCGCAGGATTTCATCCGCGCCATCCTCATGGACTGGCTGCATGCTTCCGAGGTCGTCACCGGCTTCGATTTCCATTTCGGCAAGGGCAGGGAAGGCGGTCCCGCCTTCCTGATGGCCGCCGGCGAGGAGAACGGCTTCGGCGTCACGCTGGTCGATGCCTTCCGCGACGAGAACGCCTCGGTCATCTCCTCCAGCTTCATCCGCGCCCTGGTTGGCGAGGGCAAGGTGGCGGAAGCGGCCGGCCAGCTCGGCTACCGCTATACGGTGGAAGCGGAGGTCGTCGGCGGCAAGCAGCTCGGCCGCACGCTCGGCTTTCCCACCGCCAACATGCACCTTCCTGCGGAAGCCGAACTGCGCAACGGCATTTATGCCGTGCGCTTCCGCCGCCCCGACGGCTCCCTCCACGACGGCGTCGCCAGCTACGGCCGCCGCCCGACGGTGGACGCGGACGGCGCCCCGCTGCTCGAAACCTTCCTCTTCGACTTCTCCGGCGACCTTTACGGCGAAATCTCCGCCGTCTCCTTCTTCGGCCACCTGCGGGACGAACTGAAATTCGACGGCCTCGATGCGCTGGTCGTGCAGATGAAGCGCGACGAGGAGGAGGCGCGGGCCCTGCTTGCCGGCGTCAAGCCGCTGGGGCCGATCGACGCGCGGATCTGTTTCTGACGTTTGCGAGATCGCTTTTGCCCCTCACCCTAGCCCTCTCCCCGCAAGCGGGGCGAGGGGACGTGCCTCACGAACGGAACTTGCTTGAGGAAATCGACGCGGCATATCCCTTCGCCCCGCTTGCGGGGAGAAGGTCGCGGCAGCGGGATGAGGGGCAATCCACCGCCAACCGCCGACAGCGCCCAAATATATGCCCGCCGTCTTTTCAAAACGCTGAAAAGGCCGTAAGACCGCGCGCATGATGATCCACCGGCCGACCATCGCCCTGCGAATTAGTGGCCCGGCCTTCCGCGCGCTCTGAGCGAGGCCGGAAGGTCCGGGATTTCGGGCGTTTCCAGAAAAGCGCCCCCGCCGTCAGTTGCCTGACACCATTCCGCGCGAAAAGACGATAGCCCTACCCATGACCGATACGCCCGAAAAAGTCGATTACTCGTCCACCCTCTACCTGCCGCAGACGGATTTCCCGATGCGCGCCGGCCTGCCGCAGAAGGAGCCGGAAACGGTGGCCCGCTGGCAGAAGATGGAACTCTACAAGAAGCTGCGCGCCTCTGCCGCCGGCCGCCAGAAGTTCGTCCTGCACGACGGCCCGCCCTATGCCAACGGCCATATCCATATCGGCCACGCGCTGAACAAGATCCTCAAGGACGTCATCACCCGCTCGTTCCAGATGCGCGGGCGCGACGCCAACTACGTGCCCGGCTGGGACTGCCACGGCCTTCCCATCGAATGGAAGATCGAGGAGAAGTACCGCGAGAAGGGCAAGAACAAGGACGAGGTCCCGGTCAACGAATTCCGCCAGGAATGCCGTGACTTCGCGGCCGGCTGGATCAAGATCCAGTCGGAGGAGTTCAAGCGCCTCGGCATCGAGGGCGACTTCGAGCACCCCTACACGACGATGAACTTCCATGCCGAAGCCCGCATCGCCGGCGAGCTCTTGAAGATCGCCAGGTCCGGCCAGCTCTACCGCGGCTCCAAGCCCGTCATGTGGTCGGTCGTCGAGCGCACGGCGCTCGCCGAGGCCGAGGTCGAATATGCCGATGTCGAGAGCGACACGATCTGGGTGAAGTTCCCGGTCACGGAAGGCCCGGCCGACCTTCTGGGCAATTTCGTCGTCATCTGGACGACCACGCCCTGGACGATCCCCGGCAACCGCGCCATCGCCTTCTCCTCGCGCTACCCTTACGGCCTCTATGAGGTCGAGAGCGCGCAGAACGATTTCGGCCCGCAGCCCGGCGAAAAGCTGATCTTCGCGACGCGCCTTGCCGACGAGGCCGCCGCAAAGGCGAAGCTCGTCCTGAAGTTCGTGCGCGACGTGGAGCCGGCGGAACTTGCCGCCATCACCTGCGCTCATCCGCTGAAGGACCTCGGCTACGCGTTCAAGGTGCCGCTGCTCGACGGCGACCATGTCACGGACGATGCCGGCACCGGCTTCGTGCACACCGCCCCCGGCCACGGCCGGGAGGACTTCGATGCCTGGATGGCCGAGGCGCGCAATCTCGAAGCGCGCGGCATCTCATCGAAGATCCCCTTCACCGTCGACGATGCCGGCTTCTACACCGCCGACGCCCCTGGCTTCGAGGGCGCCCGCGTCATGGACGACAACGGCAAGAAGGGCGATGCCAACGAGCGCGTCATCAAGGCGCTGATCGGCGCGAACAACCTGTTCGCGCGCGGGCGGCTGAAGCATTCCTATCCGCATTCCTGGCGCTCCAAGAAGCCGGTTATCTTCCGCAACACGCCGCAATGGTTCGTCTACATGGACAAGGAGCTCGGCGACGGCACGACGCTGCGCTCGCGCGCGCTTGCCGCCATCGACGACACGCGCTTCGTGCCCGCCGCCGGCCAGAACCGCCTGCGCGCCATGATCGAGGGCCGCCCGGACTGGGTTCTCTCGCGCCAGCGCGCCTGGGGCGTGCCGATCGCCGTCTTCGCGGACGACAAGGGTGACGTGCTGGTCGACGTGGCCGTCAACGCCCGCATCCTCGAGGCCTTCGAGAAGGAAGGCGCCGACGCCTGGTTCGCCGAAGGCGCGCGCGAGCGCTTCCTCGGCAACCGTGCCGGCGAGGGCTGGACGCAGGTTATGGACATCCTCGACGTCTGGTTCGATTCGGGCTCGACGCACACCTTCACACTGGAGGACCGCCCGGACCTGAAATGGCCGGCCGACGTCTATCTGGAAGGCTCCGACCAGCATCGCGGCTGGTTCCATTCCTCGCTGCTCGAATCGGCGGCGACGCGCGGCCGCGCGCCCTACGACACCGTCATCACCCATGGCTTCACCATGGACGAGAAGGGCGAGAAGATGTCGAAGTCCAAGGGCAACGTCGTCTCGCCGCAGGACGTGATGAAGGAATCGGGTGCCGATATCCTGCGCCTGTGGGTCATGACCACCGACTACTGGGAAGACCAGCGCCTCGGCAAGACGATCATCCAGACCAACATCGACGCCTATCGCAAGCTGCGCAACACCATCCGCTGGATGCTGGGCACGCTGGCGCATGACACGGGCGAGGAGATCGCCCTTGCCGACATGCCGGAACTGGAGCGGCTGATGCTGCACCGGCTCTCCGAGCTCGACGCGCTGGTGCGCGAGGGCTACGACGCCTTCGACTTCAAGAAGATCGCCCGCGCGCTGATCGACTTCGCCAATGTCGAGCTCTCGGCCTTCTACTTCGACGTCCGCAAGGATGCGCTCTACTGCGACGCCCCGTCCTCGCCGCGCCGCCGCGCGGCGCTCGCCGTCATCCGCAAGCTGTTCGAATGCCTCGTGACGTGGCTGGCGCCCATGCTGCCCTTCACGACGGAGGAGGCCTGGCTGTCGCTGAAGCCCGACGCCGTCTCGGTGCATCTCGAGCAGTTCCCGGCGGTGCCGGCCGAATGGCGCGACGACGCTCTGGAAGCCAAGTGGGAGAAGATCCGCGAAGTGCGCTCGGTCGTCACCGGCGCGCTGGAGATCGAGCGCCGCGAGAAGCGCATCGGCGCCTCGCTGGAGGCCGCCCCCGTCGTCCATATCGCCGATCCGGAGCTGCTGAAGGCGCTGGAAGGCGAGGACTTCGCGGAGATCTGCATCACCTCGGCCATCACCGTCGTTGCCGGCGAGGGCCCGGAAGGCGCCTTCCGCCTGCCGGAGGTCGCAAAGGTTTCCGTCGAGCCGAAGCTGGCCGAGGGCACGAAATGCGCCCGCTCCTGGCGCATCACCACGGATGTCGGCTCGGACCCGGATTACCCGGACGTCTCGGCGCGCGACGCCGCGGCGCTGCGCGAGATCGGCTTCCGCCGGGCGGCCTGACGGCTTTCTGTCGACGGCCGGCGCTTTCCGGCCGTCGATCCTCCCGGGTGAATTGCGCTTGGCGGCGTCATCCGGTATTGCTGCCTGAAAATGGTCGGATTGTTCCGCCATGGCACGGCAGGCTGTTGCCGTGGGTTTTCGGCGTGCCGGCTCTGCTGGAAGGGTGTTCATGGGAATGACGCGAAATATTCGGGTACGAACCGGCCTTCTCGGCCTCTTCGGCGCAAGCCTCCTTTTGACCGGCTGCATGGGCCCGACCTACGGCACGGACAAGACGGCCGGCGAGCAGCTCGTCGACGACCTCGGCAATGCCATCATGGTCCAGCCGGACAACGAGGAAGCCAGGAAGATCCGTTACCAGCCGCGGGGCAAGCTCGTCGTGCCGAAGGACCAGACGGCGCTCGTCACGCCGCAGGATTCCGTCGCCGGCAAGGACAATCCGCAATGGCTGGAAAGCCCCGAGGAGACGCGCGAGCGCCTGCGCGCCGAGGCTGACGAGAACAGCGAGGACCCGCATTACCGCTCGCCGCTCATCACGCAGACCGCGACGAACCGCAAGCTCTCGACCGCCGAGCAGACGGAGGCCTATCGCGAGGCCCGCCGCCTGCAGATGGGCGCCTATTCCGACAAGCGCCGCTACCTGAGCGATCCGCCGATCGAATACCGCCGCCTGCCGGAAGAGGCCAAGGAAGACCTCGGCGAGCCGGAAAAGCAGAAGGAGCGCCGCCGCAAGAAGGAGGCGAAGGCCGCCAAGCAGTCGAAGTCCTCCTGGTGGCCGTTCTGACGGCGGCTGCAAGCCCGCGGGAAGAGGAACGCGCCCGATGACGGCCTATCGCATCCGCCCGGCGACCGTGGCCGACGCCGCCGTCATCCTGCGCTTCATCCGCGAGCTTGCCGATTACGAAAAGGCCCTGCACGAGGTCGCGGCGACGCAGGAGACCGTCGCCGCCTCGCTTTTCGGCGAAGGATCGGTCAGCCGCGCGCTGATCTGCGAGACGGATGCGGGCGAGCCGGCCGGCTCCGCCATCTTCTTCAAGACCTATTCCACCTGGCAGGCGAAGAACGGCCTTTATCTCGAAGACCTCTACGTCACGCCCGCCCATCGCGGCGGCGGCGTCGGCAAGATGCTGCTGCGCCGTCTCGCGCGCATCGCCGTGGAAGAGGGCTGCGGCCGCTTCGAATGGAGCGTGCTCGACTGGAACACCCCCGCCATCCGCGTCTACGACGCGATCGGCGCGGAGCCGCAGGGCGAATGGATCCGCTATCGCCTGTCGGGCGAGAAGCTGAAGCGCTTCGCGGAAGGCTGATCAGCGCCGTTCGGCGAAGAAGTCCTTGAGGATTTCCGCGGCCTCCACGCCGCTCATTCCCGAATAGACGTCCGGCGCGTGATGGCAGGTCGGCTGCGAAAAGAAGCGCACGCCGTTGTCCACCGCGCCGCCCTTGGGGTCCTCCGCGCCGTAGTAGAGGCGGCGGATGCGGGCGAAGGAGATGGCGGCCGCGCAGAGCGTGCAGGGCTCGAGCGTCACGTAGAGGTCGGCGCCCGCCAGCCGCTCCTGCCCGAGCTTTTTCGAGGCGGCGCGGATGACGGCGACCTCGGCATGGGCGGTCACGTCGTTTTCCGTCCGGGTGCGGTTGCCGGAGCGGGCGAGGATTTCGCCGTCGCGGACGAGCACGGCGCCGACCGGCACTTCGCCCCGCGCGCCGGCATCGCGGGCCTCGGCAAGCGCGATCTCCATGAAGCGATTTGTCATGACCGGCACGAATTCCTCTTAACCCCGGACGCCTGACCTGATAGGACACGGCAAAACGCAGGCAGCACAAATGACATCCAAAGACAAGCCAAAACGGCCGGGCGCCAAGCCCGCGGGCCGCAACACCAAGCCGCGCGGCGCCGCATCGGCCGCGCCCGGCAAGAAAACCTTTTCGGCCGGAAAGCCGGCGGGCAAGAAGCCCTTCGCCGGCAAGTCCGCCGACCGGCCCGCGCGGGAGGCAAGGCCCGCCCGCGCCGAGAAGCCGGCGGTCGCGGCAAGCGCGGAGCTTGCGCCCGAGCGCATCTCCAAGCTGCTCGCCCGCGCGGGCATCGCCTCGCGCCGCGATGTCGAGCGCATGATCATGGAAGGCCGCGTCAGCGTGAACGGCACGGTGCTGGACACGCCCGTCCTCAACGCCACCTTCGCCGACCGCATCGAGGTGGACGGGGTGCCGGTCCGCGGCATCGAGCGCACGCGCCTCTGGCTCTACCACAAGCCGGCGGGCCTCGTGACGACGAATGCCGACCCGGAAGGCCGGCCGACCGTCTTCGAGAACCTTCCCGAAGAACTGCCGCGCGTCATGTCCGTCGGCCGCCTCGACATCAACACCGAGGGCCTGCTGCTGCTGACCAATGACGGCGGCCTTGCCCGCATGCTGGAGCTGCCGACGACCGGCTGGCTGCGCCGCTACCGCGTGCGCGCCCACGGCAAGATCGAGCAGGCCGACCTCGACAAGCTGAAGGAAGGCCTTGCCGTCGACGGCGTGCTCTACGGCGCGATCGACGCCTCACTCGACAAGGTGCAGGGCTCCAACGTCTGGCTGACGCTCGGCCTTCGCGAGGGCAAGAACCGCGAGGTCAAGAACGTGCTCGGCGCGCTCGGCCTCGACGTGAACCGCCTGATCCGCATTTCCTACGGCCCGTTCCAGCTCGGCGAGCTGCCGGAGGGCCATGCGCAGGAAATCCGCGGCCGGACGCTCCGCGACCAGCTCGGCCCCCGCCTCATCGAGGAGTCCGGGGCGAATTTCGATGCGCCGCTGTTCGACCATGCCGCGGGCGATGCCGAGGAGAAGCCGGCAAGGAAGCCTCGTGAGGAGGCCGCGCCGGCTTGGGGCGAAAAGCCCGCCGGCCGGCATGAAAAGCCGGCGGACCGCCGCGAAAAGGCCCGCGCCCGTCTCGACACCCGCCGCGACGACCGCTTTGCCGACAAGCCGCGCGGCGGTGGCGCGCGCGAGCGGGGCCGCGACGAGGATCGTTTCGACGCGAAGCCCGCGCGCGAGCCTGCCGTTCGCGCCCGCAAGTCCAATGTCTGGATGGCGCCCGGCGCCCGTCCCGTCGCGGAGAAGAAGGCGGAAGCCGCCGAGGGCGTGAAGCGCGAGCCGCGCGAGCGCCCGGAGGGCGCGCCGAAGACCAAGCGCTACGGCCGCACGGCCGATGGCGGGCAGACCCGCTCGGCAAAGAAGTTCGATCCGGACCGCAAGGGTCCGGCCCGCGGCCGCCCCGGCGACGACAGGGCCGACAAGCCGCGCATCCTGAAGACGCGCGACGAGGAGGGCGAGTGGATCCGCGCCTCCGAGCCGGAAAAGCGCGACCGTGACGAGGGTGGCCGTGGCGGCTTTGCCCGCAATCGCTCCGGTGCCGGCGACGCCCGTGCGCCCCGCGATTTCGGCGACCGTCCCCCGCGCGGCGACCGCAAGCCGCGCGCGGAAGGCGAGCGGTCCTTCTCCGACCGTCCGCCGCGCCGCGACGGCGGCAAGCCCTTCGGCGGAAAACCCGGCGGAAAGTCCTTCGGCGGCAAGCCGGGCGGGCGTCCCTCCGGCGGCAAGCCCGGCGGCGCAAGGCCCGGCGGTGGCCGGCCTGCCGGCGGCGGCCGTCCGCGTGGCAAGGGGAAATAACGCACCGTGCGGATCGTCGGGGGTGAATTCCGCGGCCGCGCGCTCGCGACGCCGAAGTCGGACGCCATCCGCCCGACGACGGATCGCACGCGTGAAAGCCTGTTCAACATCCTCTCCCATGCCTATCCCGAGGCGCTCGACGGCACGCGCGTGCTCGACCTTTTCGCCGGCACCGGCGCGGTCGGCCTCGAAGCCCTGTCGCGCGGCGCGCGTGCCGCGCTCTTCGTCGAGCAGGGCGTCGAGGGCAGGGGGCTTCTCCATTCCAATATCGAGGCGCTCGGCGTGATCGGCCGCGCCAAGATCTTCCGGCGCGATGCGACGGCGCTCGGCGCGGTCGGCACCATGGAGCCGTTCCATTTCCTCTTCGCCGATCCGCCCTATGCCAAGGGCCTCGGCGAGAAGGCGCTGGCTGCGGCCGCGCGCGGCGGCTTCCTCGTCGACGGCGCCCTTGCGATCCTCGAGGAGCGCGCCGATATTCAGCCTGCCCCCGTCGACGGCTTCGAGCCCCTCGAGGTCCGCACCTTCGGCGATACGCGCATGCATTTCTACCGCTACCGGGCCGGCTGAGGTTCCGCCCGCCCGAGGAGGTCCCCGATGACCGACGCCCTCGCATCGCCTGAACGCCGGCTGTCCGGCGGCCCGACGGTCGCCCTTGCGCTCGGCGGCGGCGGGGCGCGGGGCCTTGCCCATATCCATGTCGTCGAGGTGCTGGACGAACTCGGCATCCGCCCGGTGCTGATCGCCGGCGCCTCCATCGGCGCGATCCTCGGCGCGGCCATGGCGGCGGGCATGTCGGGCCGGGATATCCGCGCGCATACGCTTTCGGCCATCGGTCAGCCGCGTCACATCGCCAACCGGCTGTGGAGCCTGCGCCCGGCCGGCTTTTCAGAGATGATGGCGGGTGGCTTCCGCCTCGGGCAGTTCAATCTGGAGCGGGTGCTGAAGGCCTTCCTGCCGGAGCGCCTGCCGGAGACGTTTGCCGGCCTTGAAATCCCGCTGAAGGTCATCGCCTCGGATTACTACGCCCAGTGCGAATGCGTCTGCGAGGAGGGGCTTCTGCTGCCGGCGCTCGCCGCCTCGGCGGCGCTGCCCGCGGTCTTCCGCCCGGTCGTCCTCGATGGCCGGGTGATGATCGACGGCGGCCTGTGGAACCCCGTGCCCTTCGACCACCTCGCGGGCAAGGCGGATATCACCATCGGCGTCGACGTCATCGGCATGCCGCCGGCCGGCGCGGCCGGGGTGCCGAACGGCATCGACAGCCTCTACGGCGCCGCCCAGCTCACCATGCATTCCATCGTCGCGCTGAAGCTGGAGAAGGGCGCGCCAGACATCTACCTGCGCCCCGAGGTCGGCCGCTTCCGCGTGATGGATTTCATGAAGGCCGAGGAGGTGCTGGCGGCCTCGGCGGGTGTTCGCGAGGAGCTGAAGCGGGCGCTGGATGCGATGTTTTCGGCGCTGCCGTAGCGGCCCGTGGTACCCCCCTCTGCCCTGCCGGGCATCTCCCCCTCAAGGGGGGAGATCGGCTTGGAGCAAGGCAGTGCCACGATTCAATCTCCCCTCTTGCGGGGGAGATGCCCGGCAGGGCAGAGGGGGGTGAGCGGCAAATTCTCCCCCTAACCTCAAGCGCTCTCCTCTTCCTCCGCCTCGCTCTGTGTCTTCTTCTTCGGCTTCAGCAGCGGCTCCGGGCTCACCGGCTTGGAGTGCAGCATGTGCCGCCCGGCGCTGATGCCTTCGACGGCCTGGAGTTCCAGCCGGGCGAGGTCGCGGCGGCGGATGTCGTCGCTGATCGCCAGCGCGTCGTCGGGCTTCACGCCCAGTTCCTCCAGCGTCTCCCGGCCGAAGACGAGGGCGGATTCGAAGGTCTCTCGCAGCTCGTGCTGCACGCCGCGGGCGCGCAGCGACAGCGTGTGCACCCGGTCGTAGGAGCGCACGAAGAGCGTGGCGTTCGGATATTCGGACTGCACGAGGTCTACGATGCGGTCCGTCGCGGCCTTGCCCTGCGTGCAGATGGCGACGATCTTGGCGCGCTCGATGCCGGCCGCGCGCAGCACGTCCTTGCGCGTGCCGTCGCCGAAATAGATGCGGAAGCCGAAATTGGCCGCCTGCCGCACGCGGTCCGTCGAATGGTCGATGACGGTCACCTCGCGCCCGCCGGCAAGCAGGATCTGCGCGGCAATCTGGCCGAAGCGCGAAAAGCCGATCATCAGCACGTCCGCCCCCGCGCCCTCGAAGTCCTCCTCCATCTCCTCCTCCGGGTCCTCGACCAGCAGGAAGCGCGAGAGTGCGGCGGCGATCGGCGTCAGCGCCATGGAGATGGTGACGACGGCGATCAGGAGCGAAGCGAGGCCGTTGGAAAAGATGCCGCCGGCCGCCGCGGCCGTGAAGAGCACGAAGCCGAATTCGCCGCCCTGCGGCAGCACGAGCGCGATGCGCACCGCATCGTTGTGCGGCGAGCCGGTGAGGCGGCAGAGCGTGTAGATGACGAGGCTCTTGATCAGCATGACGGCGGGCGTCGCGATCAGCACCATCAGCCAGTGCGAGAAGATGACGTCGAGATGGAGCGACAGGCCCACGGCCATGAAGAACAGGCCGAGCAGGATACCGCGGAAGGGCTCCACGTCCGCCTGCAATTCGTGGCGGTAGGAGGAATCGGCCAGCAGCACCCCGGCAAGGAACGCCCCCATGGCCATGGAGAGGCCGGCAAGCTGCAGCAGCATGGCGGCGGCCAGCACGACGAAGAGCGCGGCAGCGATCATCGCCTCGCGCGCCCCGGTGCGGGCGATGACGCGGAAGAGCGGATTGAGCAGATAGCGGCCGGCGACGAGCAGCGCGGTGATGGCGGCAAGCGCGATGGTGAAGTCCTCGAAGGCGCTGGTCGTGTCCTCCGGCTTCTGCTCGGCGAGCAGCGGGATCAAGGCCAGCAGCGGCACGATGGCGAGGTCCTGCAGCAGCAGCATGGAAAAGGCCCGCTGGCCGTAGCGCGTGTTGGTGTCGCCCCGCTCGTCGAGGATCTGCATGGCGAAGGCGGTGGAGGAGAGCGCGAGGCCGAAGCCGATGATCAGCGCCCCGTCCCATTCCTCCAGCCCGAAGGCGAGCGTGAGCCCGGCAAGCGTGAGGCCGGTAACGGCGACCTGCGCGATGCCGAGGCCGAAGATGTCGCGCCGCATGGCCCACAGGCGCGATGGCTTCAGCTCCAATCCTATGAGGAAGAGCAGGAAGACGACGCCGAGCTCGGCGACGCCCAGCAGTTCCTCGCCGTCGCGGATCTGGTGGAGGATCGGGCCGATCACCACGCCCGCGGCGAGATAGCCGAGGATGGTGCCGAGCCCCAGCCGCTTGAAGATCGGCGCGGCCAGCAGCGCGCCGCCGAGCATCATGAGCACTTCGTTGTAGGAACTGTGGGTATAGGTCATTCGGAAGGCTTACCATGCTTCGGGTCGGTCGCAGGGCAAAAAAGGCGCGTGGCCCTTGATGCCCGTCACGGCGCACAATAAATGGGGCAGCAAAGAAAGGCCAAGTCATGTCTGAGACGATCGAAACCGCAAGCCTTCTCGCGCGCGCCGGCGAGCTCATCGATCGGGCGAGGGAGGCGGGGGCCGACGCGGCCGATGCGGTGGTCGTGCGGGGCCGTTCCTCTTCCGTCAGCGTGCGGCTCGGCAAGGTCGAGGGCACGGAGGCCTCCGAAAGCGACGACTTCTCGCTGCGCGTCTTCGTCGGCAGGCGCGTCGCCAGCGTCTCGGCCAATCCCGGCTTCGACCTGAAGGTCCTCGCCGAGCGCGCCGTCGCCATGGCCAAGGCCTCGCCCGAAGACCCCTATGCGACGCTCGCCGCCGAGGCCGACCTTGCGAAGGACTGGCCGGACCTCGAGCTTTACGACCCGACCGAGGTTTCCGCCGAACAGTTGACCGAGGCCGCGCTTGCCGCGGAGGCCGCCGCGCTTGCCGTCTCCGGCGTCACCAATTCCGGCGGGGCAGGCGCCTCGGCCGGCATGGGCGGGCTGGTGCTCGCCACCTCGCACGGCTTTTCCGGCGCCTACAGCGCCAGCCGCTTCGCCCGCTCCGTCAGCGTCATCGCCGGCGAGGGCACGAAGATGGAGCGCGACTACGATTTCGATTCGGCGCTTTATTTCGCGGACCTGCGCGCAAGCGAGGAGATCGGCCGTGAGGCCGCAGCCCGCGCCGTGCGCCGTCTCAACCCGCGCCAGGTGCCGACCGCGAAGAACGTCACCGTCGTCTTCGACCCGCGCGTGGCGCGCGGCATCGCCGGCCATATCGCCGGCGCCATCAACGGCGCGGCCGTCGCCCGCAAGACCAGCTTCCTGCGCGACAGGATGGGCAAGCAGGTGCTGAAGGCCGGCCTTTGCGTCACCGACGATCCGCTCATCGTGCGCGGCTCCTCCTCGCGTCCCTTCGACGGCGAGGGTGTCAGCGGCAAGCGCCTTTCGATGATCGAGGACGGCGTCCTGCAGCACTGGTTCCTCTCCACCTCCACCGCCAACGAGCTCGGCCTTGTGACGAACGGCCGTGGCGTGCGCGGCGGCACCTCCGTGACGCCCGCCTCGACCAACCTTGCGCTGGAGCCGGGCGACATCCCGCCGGAGGAGCTGATCCGCTCCGTCGGCGACGGCTTCTACATCACCGAGCTGATCGGCCAGGGCGTCAACATGGTGACGGGCGAATACAGCCGCGGCGCCTCGGGCTACTGGATCGAGAACGGCGAGCTGACCTTCCCGGTCTCGGAAGTCACCATCGCCTCCAACCTTGCCGACATGTTCCTGCGCATCACGCCCGCCAGCGATATCGACCGCTCCTTCGGCGTGGCAGCCCCGACGCTCGCCGTCGAAGGCATGACGCTGGCCGGGAAGTAAGGCCATGCCCGATCCCGCCGCCGCCTGGACCGCCGATCTCGATCTTCTCACCGGCGCCGCGCGGCTCGCAGGCGCAAGGGCGCTCGATTTCTTCCGCAACGGGCCGGAAGTCTGGTGGAAGAACGGCGGCCGCTCACCCGTGAGCGCGGCGGATTTCGCCGCCAACGACATCCTCAAGAAGGAGCTGCTCTCCGCAAGGCCGAATTACGGCTGGCTCTCGGAGGAGACGGACGACGACGCGGCGCGGCTCGACTGCGAGACGGTCTTCGTCATCGACCCCATCGACGGCACGCGCGCCTTCATCGCCGGCAAGGACATCTGGTGCGTCAGCGCGGCGGTCGTCCATCGCGGCCGTCCGGTCGCGGGGGTCCTCTTCGCCCCGGCGCTGGAGGAACTGTTCACCGCCGTCGCGGACGGGCCCGCCCTCAGGAACGGCCGGCCTGTCGCGGCGAGCGAGCCGGATGCCGGCCGACCGACGCGCATGGCCGCACCCGAGGACATGGCGAACGGCATCGACGGATACATGGCGGGCGGCGTGCACCGCATCTCCCATGTGCCCTCGCTCGCCTATCGCCTCGCCATGGTGGCGGACGGGCGGATCGACGCCACGCTCGTCAAGCGCAATGCGCACGACTGGGATTTGGCGGCCGCCGACCTCGTGCTTGCGCGTGCCGGCGGCGGGCTCGTCACGCTCGACGGCGCGCCGCTTTCCTACAACCGGCCCACCGTCAGCCACGAGACGCTGTGCGCGGCGGGCAGCGCCCGGCTTGCCGGGCTTGTCGAGGCCGCGCGGCACCTTTCCGGCCATTGACCTTTCCTGCGGAATACCGCAAACCGTCTGCCGAAAATCGGCATAACAGGCAGCTCCAGGGAAAGCGGGAACCGGTTTCCCGTCCGGAATTGCGAAAGAACAAAAGAGAGAAACATGACCGAATCGATCGAACCCAAACAGCTTCTCCATCTCGTTTTTGGCGGCGAGTTGAAGGCCCTGACGGACATCCAGTTCCGCGACCTCGACAAGCTCGACATCGTCGGCATCTTCCCGGATTATGCGAGCGCGCTCGCCGCCTGGAAGGGCAAGGCGCAGCAGACCGTGGACAATGCGCATATGCGCTACTTCATCGTCCACATGCACCGTCTCCTCGATCCGAAGAACGGCTGAAGGCCCTGCCGCCATCGTTCCGCGCGGCCGCGCCGCGCCGGACAGAAAGACCGGACCCCATGATCCTCGACCGCCCGAGCGCCAAGACGAAGGTGCCCTGCCCATGAGCAGCCGGCTCGCCCGTTTCGCGCTTTCGCTTTACCGCTGGGGCGGCGTTGCGCTCTATCCGGTCGTCGGCCCCTATATCGCGCTGCGCGCGGCCAAGGGCAAGGAAGACCGCGTCCGCCGCCGCGAGCGCTACGGCGTGGCCGGCGTCGCGCGGCCGGCGGGGCCTCTCGTCTGGTTCCATGCCGCAAGCGTCGGCGAGACCAATTCCATCGTGCCGCTCATCAAGGAAGTGCGCCGCCGCGGCATCGCCGTGCTGCTCACCACCACCACCGTCACCTCCGCGAAGGTCGTGCAGGACCGCCTCGGCTCCGACGTCATCCACCAGTACGTGCCGCTCGACCTGAAGCCGGCGATCAGCCGCTTCCTCGAATACTGGCATCCCGATCTCGCCATCATGGCGGAATCCGAGATCTGGCCGATGACCATCCTGGAGCTCGGCAAGCGCCATATCCCGCAGGTGCTGGTGAACGGGCGCATCTCCGACCGTTCCTTCCCGCGCTGGAAGCGCCGCCATGCCTTCGCCGACGCGCTCTTCGAGAATTTCGCGCTGGTCATCGCCCAGTCGGAGGTCGATGCGGACCGTTTTCGCACGCTGGGCGCCCTGCCGGTCATGGTTTCCGGCAATCTCAAGGTCGATACGGATGCCCCGCCCGCCGATCCGGCGGTGCTGAAATCCTATCTCGACCAGATCGCCGGCCGCCGCACCTGGGCGGCCATCTCCACTTTCGAGGGCGAGGAGGCGGCCGCCGGCAACGTGCACCGCGTCCTCAAGGAGCGCACGCCCGGCCTTCTCACCATCATCGTGCCGCGCCACCCCGAGCGCAGCGACGCGGTGGCGGACATGCTCGCCGCGCGCGGCCTCAAGGTCGTGCGCCGCACGTCCGGCGAGCCGCTGACGCCCGAGACCGACATCTTCCTCGGCGATACGATCGGCGAGATGGGGCTTTACCTGCGCATGACGCAGATCGCCTTCGTCGGCCGCTCGCTGTTCGCCGAGGGCGGGCAGAACCCGCTGGAGCCGGCCATGCTCGGCTGCGCGATCCTTTCGGGCGGCAACGTGCAGAACTTCCGCGATGCCTACCAGCAGCTTGCCCGCAGCGGCAGCGCCAAGATGGTGCGCGACGTCGAGATGCTGGCCAAGGGCGTGCACTACCTGCTCACCAACGACGAGACGCGCCGGCAGATGATCGATGCGGGGCAGGAGACCGTGCAGGAGATGCGCGGGGCCCTGCGCGCCACGATCAAGGGGCTGGAGCCCTATATCAACCCGCTTACCGTGAAGGCGCGCCTCCACCCGCGCCAGACCTCCTGAAGGGGCATGTCATGACCGAGGCAGCGACGATTTCCGGCATTCTCTTCGACAAGGACGGCACGCTGCTCGATTATGCCAGGAGCTGGGTGCCGGTGAACTACGAGCTTGCCCGCATCGCCGCCGCCGGCGACGAGGACCTGTCGCGCAAGCTGCTTGTCGCGGGCGGCATGGACCCGGACACCGGCTATGTCACCCCCGACAGCCTGCTGGCCGCCGGCAACACGGTGGAGATCGCCGAGGGGCTGGTCGCCGCCGGCGCGCCCTTTTCGGTCGAGGCGCTGGCCGAAATCTTCGACGGGCTCTTCGCCAATTCCGCCGCGCTCGCGGTCGCCGTCACGGATCTTGCCGATTTCTTCGCCACCCTGCATGCCCGCGGCTATCGCCTCGGCGTCGCCTCCAGCGACAACGAGGCGTCCATCCGCGCGACCGCGCAGCGCTTCGGCTTTGCCGATTACCTGCATTACGTGGCAGGCTACGACAGCGGCTTCGGCACGAAGCCGGAGCCCGGCATGGTGCTCGGCTTCTGTGCGGCGACGGGCCTTGAGCCGCACCAGGTCGCCGTCGTCGGCGACAACAACCACGACCTGCACATGGGCCGCGCCGCCGGCGCCGGCCTCACCGTCGCCGTGCTGACCGGCACAGGCTCGCGCCAATCCCTCTCCGCCGCCTCCGACTATTGCCTCGACGACATCACCGGGCTCCTGCCGCTCTTCAGCGGGGCGGGCGCGGCGTGCCCGGCGGAGTGAGGGATGAACTTCCGGTGCTGCACCCCCCTCTGTCCTGCCGGACATCTCCCCCTCAAGGGGGGAGATCGGCAAGGCGCAGGACCTTCGCTCAAGATACGGTGTCGGATATAGGCGAAACGGTGCTCCATCCGATCTCCCCCCTTGAGGGGGAGATGCCCGGCAGGGCAGAGGGGGGTGTTTCTTCGTGCATCCCCCCCCCGGTTGATTTTCCCCGCCGTCTCGCGTTTCTTGTGGCCCACATGGCCGATGGCAGGGGAGAGGAATGGTAAGTGAAGCGCCGCCCTTCTGGTGGACGGAGCCGGACTGGCGCGCCTACGCGCTCTGGCCGGTCTCGCGCCTATACGGCCTCGTCGCCGGCCGGCGCATGCGCCGCGGGCGCCGCGCCGAGGTGCCGGTGCCGGTGATCTGCGTCGGCAATTTCACGGTCGGTGGGGCCGGCAAGACGCCGACCGCCATCGCGATCGCCCGCGCCGCCAAGGCCCGCGGGCTGAAGCCGGGGTTCCTGTCGCGCGGCTATGGCGGCTCGCTCGATGTCACCACGGTGGTCGATCCGCACCACCACCGCGCCCGCGCGGTCGGCGACGAGCCGCTGCTGCTTGCCCGCGAGGCGCTGACCGTCATTTCGCGCCGGCGCGTCAAGGGCGCGCAGAAGCTGGTGGAGGAGGGCGCCGACCTCATCATCATGGACGACGGTTTCCAGAGCGCGCAGCTTGCCTTCGACTATGCGCTTCTCGTCATCGACACGCGCCGCGGCATCGGCAACGGCTATCTCGTGCCGAGCGGGCCGGTGCGCGCGCCGATCTCCGAGCAGATGAGGCAGGCGAGCGCGCTCCTGGCCATCGGCGACGGCGAGGCGGCCGACCGGTTGATCCGCCAGGCCGCGCGCGCCGGCAAGGCCATCCATTCCGCCACCCTCGTCACCGTGGGCGCCGGGGACCTGAAGGGCGAGGTCGTCATGGCTTGGTCGGGCATCGCCGACAATGCGAAATTCCACCGGACCGTCCGCGAGACGGGGGCGGAACTCGCCGAAACGCGCGGCTTTCCCGATCACCATTATCTCAGCGAGGACGAGGCGGCCGACCTTATCGACGATGCGGCGGCGCACGGCCACCGGCTCGTCACCACCGCCAAGGACAGCGTGCGCCTTGCCGGCGGCCATGGCCGCTCGGAGGAGCTGCTAGAAAAGAGCCGCGTGATCGAGGTGGAAATCCGCTTCGACGACCCGAGGGGGCCGGATGCGATCATCGACGCGGCGATCGCCAACGCCCGACGGCGGAAATTGCAGCGGCCGCGCGGAGAATGATTTTCAAGCGGCTGACGCCGTGTGTGTGGCCTTGCCCCTCATCCTGACCCTCTCTCCGCAAGCGGGGCGAGGGGCTTGCCTCACTTGCGGGTATTGTTTGAGGAAACCGTTACGACATATCCCCTTCGCCCCGCAGCCAAGGAGAAGGTGGCCGGCAGGCCGGATGAGGGGCAGGCGAAGGAAAGCGGAGGTTACCGCTTCTGCGTCGGCAGCGCGCCGGCGCGCTTTTCCGCGTCCAGCGAAGCGGCGCAGCTGATATAGGCTTCCTGCCGCGCCACGCTCCAGTAGCGCAATTCGTCGATCGGGATCGTCTCGCCGGTCATCGCGCAGATGACATGGGAGCCCGGCATGAGGATCTGGAAGTCGCCGTCGAGATAGCGGAGCTTGGCTTCCCGGCTGCCGCCGCGGCCTTCGAAACGGTTCATCATCGATGTCGGTATCCGTGTAGAGTGGTCGTCATGCCATAGCGCGGCGGCCGGAAAATAGCCAGCCCCACGCGCCCGTCAGCTGCGGCCGAACAGCCGCTCGATGTCGGAAAGCTTCAATTCGATATAGGTCGGACGCCCGTGGTTGCACTGGCCGGAGCCGGGCGTCGCCTCCATCTGGCGAAGCAGCGCGTTCATCTCCTCCGGCCGCATGCGCCGGCCGGACCGCACCGAGCCGTGGCAGGCCATGGTGGCGGCGAGATATTCGAGCTTTGCCTTGAGGCCGCTGGCCGTGTCCCATTCGGCGAGCTCGTCGGCGAGCTGGCGGATGAGGCCCGCCGCGTCCATCTCGCCCAGCATGGCCGGCGTCTCGCGCACGGCGACCGCGCCGGGGCCGAAGCGCTCGATGGTAAGGCCGAGTTTTGAAAACTCCTCCGCATGGGCGACGAGCCGGTCGCAATCGTCTTCGGGAAGATCGACGATCTCGGGGATGAGCAGCGCCTGCGCGGGCACGGCGCGCGCATGGAGCGCGTTGCGCATCGCCTCGAAGACGAGGCGCTCGTGCGCGGCGTGCTGGTCGACGATGACGAGCCCGTCCTCGGTCTGTGCGACGATATAGTTCTCGTGGAGCTGCGCGCGCGCCGCGCCGAGCGGGTGGCGCTGCGGCGGTTCCTCGGCGGGCGAAGGGGCGAAGGCCGGCTCGCTGCGCGCCGAGGGCGCCTCGAATTCGGCGAAGCCCGCCTGCCGCCCGGCGGCCGGGGCGGAAGCCGCGGCCTCGAAGGGCCGGTAGGGCGAGGCGGCCGGCGCCCAGGGCGCGGCGGGGTGCGACGCCTCGGGCCGGAAGGCGCGCATCAGGCCGGAGGCGCCCGTGGTGGACGCCCGGTCGCCCTCGCGCGCCAGCGCCGCGCGGATCGCCCCGACGATGAGGCCGCGCACGAGGCCGGGATCGCGGAAGCGCACGTCGGATTTCGCCGGGTGCACATTGACGTCGACCAGCGCCGGGTCGATCTCGATTGCGAGCACGGCGACCGGATAGCGCCCGTGCGGGATCGTCTCGGCATAGGCGCCGCGCAGCGCCGACCAGATCAGCTTGTCCTGCACCGGCCGTCCGTTGACGAAGGCGAACTGGTTGAGGCTGTTGCCGCGGTTGAAGGTCGGCACGCCGGCAAAGCCCGTCAGGCGCACGCCTTCTCTTTCCGCGTCGATCTCGATGGCGTTGTCGCGGAAATCGCGGCCGAGCACCTGCGCGATGCGGGCGAGCCGGTCCGTTCCGGTCGCGGGGAATTCCAGCGTCGTGCGGTCGGAGCCGGAGAGCACGAAGCGCACATGCGGGAAGGCGATGGCCATGCGGCGCACCACGTCGGAAATCGCCGAGGCTTCGGCCTTCTCGCTTTTCAGGAACTTGAGGCGCGCGGGCGTGGCGAAGAAGAGGTCGCGCACCTCCACCACCGTGCCGCGGTTGGCGGCGGCCGGGCGTACCGGCGCCACCTTGCCGCCCGTCACGCTGATCTCAGCGCCCTCGTTCGCTTCGCCGGTGCGGCTGAGCAGCGAGAGTTTTGCGACGGAGCCGATGGAGGGCAGCGCCTCGCCGCGGAAACCGAGGGTGCGGATGTCGAGAAGGTCGGTGTCTAGCTTGGAGGTGCAGTGCCGGCGGATCGCCATTTCGAGGTCGGCGGGCGTCATGCCGGAGCCGTTGTCGGAAACGCGCAGCAGCGTCTTGCCGCCGCCGGCCGTGGCGATCTCGATGCGCGTCGCGCCTGCGTCCAGCGCGTTCTCGATCAGCTCCTTGGCGGCGCTGGCCGGCCGTTCGATCACTTCGCCGGCGGCGATCTGGTTGATGAGGGTTTCGGAAAGCTGCCTGATGCTCATGGCGCCATTTTCGCGGATTCGCCCGCCGCCCGCCAGTGGGCGGGATGGTTTATGCAAGGGCAATCGCTCTGGAAGGAACCGAACCTCAAGCGCCTTGGCAGCCCGCAGGGGCATTACCGGACCTTGCGTTTAATCAGGCTTTAATAAAATGCTGCCAACGTGCGCAGGCGCTTGTATGAGCACAAGCCGGCCGGTCTTCCGGCGGACAATTTCAGCGTCGCTGGCCGCTGTCATTCCCATGTCCAAGGTGTGGAACGCACCGTTCAGCATGTCCTCGGGAATGCCAGACAGGCGAGGTCTGCCAAATGAATGATGTAGCGTCCTCCGACGCGCACATCCGGCTGGGAATGTTCGAAGCGGCGTGCGATATCCTCGCCGCCGCCGTGATCGTCTACGACAAGAACGATTGCCTCGTCTTCGCCAGCCGCCAGGTTCTTCGCTATTTTCCCATTCCCGCCGACATGTTGAAGCCGGGAACGCGCCTGCGCGACGTGATGGGCGCGATCTTCGACAGCGGCGTGCGCTACGGCCTTGCACCGGACCAGCGCCATCGCGCGGTCAACCGCGAGGAATGGATCTCCGCCCAGATTTCCGCCCACTGGCGCGAGCAATACGACGCCATCGAGCGGCTCGGCCGCGACCGCTGGATCCATTTCCGCAAGCGCCGCCTGCCGAGCGGCTACAACGTGACGACGCTCGTGGACGTTTCCGAGCAGAAGAAGCAGGAGGAACAGTGGCGCCTCGATCTGGAGCGCATCGCGCTCACCGAGGAGATCCTGGAGACCCTGCCGTCGCCCGTCGTCATCAAGGACCGCAACCTCACCTATATCGCGGCCAACAGCGCCTTCTGCGCGATCTATGACGTCAATGCCGACAGCATCGTCGGCCGCTCGATCTGGAGCCTTGCCGACGCCGAGAGCGCCGAGCGCATCGAACGCACCGACCGCGTCGTGCTGGAGACGGGCGAGACCCACCGGGTGGCCGAGCATATCGTGCGCGCGGACGGTTCGGACCTCTACGTCATCACCTGCAAATACCGCATCGGCGTGCCGGGCCACCACGCGCTCGTGACGGTGATGGAGGACGTTTCCGCGCTTGTGCCGGGCGAGGGGATGATGAGCGATGTCGACGATGCGCTGCTGCGCGTGCCCGGCGGCTTCGTGGAGGCGCAGAACTGCTTCGATCCGGTGCGCGATGCCGAGCGCCGCCTGCTGCTCGACCAGATGAACCCGGACGAATTGCGGGCCGTTTCCGGCCGGCGCATCCTCCTTGCCACGCCCAATCCGCATATCGAGGATATCCTCGTTGCCGAATTCAAGGCGCGCGGCGCCGATTGCTGCGCGGTCAGGAGCGTGCAGGAGCACGATGCCTTCCTGACCTTTGCGGGCGGCAGGGGGCTTGCCGTCGACCTCGTCGTCGTCGACGACAACCTTGCCGACCACGAGACGATCCTGGAGAACGGCCACGGCATCGCCGTGCGGGTGATCGCGCCGGACGGGATCGGCCCGGATTTCATGCGCACCCTGGTGGAAGAGCACGAACTGCTGTCGGACGAGGGCTCGCCGCTCGGCGACATCGTCACGCCCGTCGGCTTTTCCGACGACTGGTACATCGCTACCGACATCTCGGCCATGCTGCCGGCGGCCGTCGGCGACGTGGAGGTGCTGGTGGCCGAGGACAACCAGATCAACCAGTTCGTCTTCTCGCAGATCCTCGAGGGCATGGGCGTCTCCCACCGCATCGCCGAGAACGGCGAGGAAGCCGTCATGCTCTGGCGCAAGCACCAGCCGCGCCTCGTGCTGATGGACATCGCCATGCCGGTGATGAACGGCATCGATGCGGCGATGGAAATCCGCGAGGCGGAGAAGCTGACGGGCACGCACACGCCCATCGTCGCCGTCACGGCCCAGGCGCTCAATGTGGATATGCAGAACTGCATGGATGCCGGCATGGACGACTACATCACCAAGCCGGTCAGCCCCGACATGATCGAGGCCATCTACCGGCGCTATGCCGCCGAAAGACCCGAAAAGTCTGTCGCGTAAGTTGAGCGGGCGCCGTCAACTCCCCAGATTTGGGGAGGCAGGTGGGCAGGACTGACGATTGCTTGCTATGCATTTGTTAACGGTCATGCCTCATCGTGGGACCATGATCGCAAGGCCGGGTGCAAGTACGGGAAATCATTGATGAAGTCTGCTGACCACGCGGCGCTGGACGTTTCCCAGACTGACCTCCATGCCATGGCCTATACCGACCCCCTGACCGGGCTCGGCAATCTCTACCGCCTGCGCGACAAGGTCCGCCAGATCGCGCGCGAGCGCGAGGAGGACCCCGCTCCCTTCGCCATCGGCATCGCCAATCTCGACGGCTTCAAGCCCATCAACGATCTTTTCGGCCCGCGCGCGGGCGACGAGATCCTCTGCCAGGTCGCCCATCGCCTGAAAGCCTGCATCCCGGACGGGGCCACCGTCACCCGCCACGGCGGCGACGAGTTCGCCTTCGTCCTGCCGCTCGTCTTCGAGCGCAAGGGGGCGGAGAAGATCGGCCAGATGCTGCGCGAAGTGCTGTCGGCCCCTTTCGACCTCGGCGACCGCAACGTTCGGCTTTCCGCCTCGTTCGGCTTTGCCATCTTTCCCTTTGCCGGCGAGGATTTCGCCGAGCTCCTGAAGAGCGCCGACACCGCGCTCTACCGTTCGAAGCGGCGCGGGCGCGGCCAGATCACCGTCTATTCGCAGGAAATCGCCCAGGAGATGAAGCGCGCGACGCACCTCGAGCAGGCGCTGCGCAATGCTATCATCGCCAATGAGGTGGACGTGCATTTCCAGCCGATCGTCAGCCTGCGCGACGATACGGTCGTCGGCTTCGAGGCGCTCGCCCGCTGGTGCGACGCCGATCTCGGCTATGTCTCGCCCGCCGCCTTCGTGCCGCTCGCCGAGGAGCGCGGCTTCATCGACGCGCTGTCCGACACGCTCCTGCGCAAGGCGGCGGAAGCGGCCCTTTCCTGGCCGCGCGAGCTGTTCCTTTCCTTCAACCTTTCCTCCGCCCAGCTGATGGACCCGAAGACGGCCTTCAACACGCTGGCGATCCTCAACCGCGTCGGGCTCGACCCGCGCCGTCTGGAGCTGGAGATCACCGAAACCGCCGTCATGACGGATGCCGACACGGCGCAGAAGATCGTCGGCGAACTGCGCGCGGCGGGCGTGCGCATCTCGCTCGACGATTTCGGCACCGGCCAGTCGAGCCTCGGGCGCCTGCGCGACTTCACCTTCGACAAGGTCAAGATCGACCGCGCCTTCGTCTCGCGCATCTCCAACGACAAGGCTTCCGAGCACATCATCAAGGCCATCGTCGCCATGTGCGAGGGGCTGGACCTTGCCGTCGTTGCCGAGGGGATCGAGGATTTTTCCGAGGCGCTGAAGCTGAAGGCGCTCGGCTGCGGCATGGGGCAGGGCTATTTCTACGGCAAGCCGGCCGATGCCGTCGCCACCATGCGCTATCTCTCCGACCGCTATGTCAGCGTCGAGGGCCGTGCCGTCTCCTGAGGCAAACCTGTCTCCGAACAGGCCAGTTCGTTAAACTTGCATCCTTTTCCTTAGCGGCGGAGCAACGGCTGTCCGCTATCCTTTGCCCACGACAAAAAGGGGGAAGAGGAATGGCGTCCATCAAGGATATGCCCGTGCGGACGAACGATCGTTCCAGGGTCCGCATCTTCACAACGGTCCGGATCATGCACCAGTCGACGCGCGCGCGCGTCGTCGACCTGTCGCCGACCGGCATGGCCTTCGACGTGGAAAAGCCGATCCAGGCGATGGCCGGCCAGATGGTGACGGTCGAGAGCGAGGAACTCGGCCGCCTCACCGGCACGGTGCGCTGGTATTCCAACGGCCGCCTCGGCATCCAGTACAAGCTGTCGACCAATGCGCTGGCGCAGATCTCCTCCTATTTCCGCTTCTTCCACGAGGAAGTGCGGCCGGTGCTGCGGCGATAGAGGGCACAGCCTAGACTTTGTGCTCCAGGGCATCGACCCGCCGCGCGAGGCCGCCGACGCTCTCCTCGATACGGGAGAGCGAATTCTCTATCGATGTCTGGATGTTCGCCAGCGATCCGCCGATTTCCATCTTGACCATCAGTTCGATGTCGTCGCGAAGCTCCGCTTCCCGGCGCTCCACCCTTCTGGTCAGTTCATAGGTTCCGTTGAGAAGCCGCATCATGTCGGCAACGTCCTTGCGCAGAAGACGTAGCTCGTCCATCTGGATCTTTGCCTGCCTTGCCAGGAAATCGAGGCTTACAGCTTCCGTCGTCATCGGTCCTGTTCCTTACGGTCCATCGTCAATTTAAGCGCTTGTCGGGCAAAGCACAAATCGCTTGCCGATTTTACGCCGGCGGGTCCGCGCCCCGGCTCGACCGCCCTTCCTCCACCAGCCAGTCGCGCACGCGCCGGGCGGGGCCGTTGAGCTCGCGCGAGCGGGGCCAGACGACGTAGAAGCCGGCGTCCGGCATGGTCAGCGCATGGCCTCCGACGGGAAGGAGCGCGCCGGAGCGGACCTGCCGCTCGATGAGGTGCTGCCAGCCGAGCGCCACGCCTTCGCCCGAAAGCACCGCCTGGATGACCAGCACGTAATCGTTGATGGCGAGCCGGCGGGCCTGCGCGGGATAGCGCACGCCGGCGCTGGCGAACCATTGCGGCCAGTCGCAGGCCGCGCGCACCGGCTCCTCCAGGTGGATGAGCGGCAGCTTCAGGAGCGCCTCCGGCGTCTGCGGGTTGCCGTGGCTTTCCACGAAGGCGGGGCTCGCCACCGCCGTGATGACCTCCGGCGCCAGCAGCGCGGCATGGTAGCGCGGCCATTTGGCGGGATCGCCGCCGCGGATGGCGAGCGGGATCGGCTCCTCGTCGAGATCGAGGTCGCGCACGCTGGTCTGGATGCGCAGGTCGATGTCCGGCAGGTCGGCCCTCAGCTTGGCGAGGCGCGGCAGCATCCACATCGAGGCGAAGGCGGTGGAGGCGGCGAGCGTCACGTTCGCCTCGCGCCCCTTGGCGCGGATGTCCTCGGCCGATTTCTGGATGCGCGAGAGGCCGAGCGTCACGTCCGTATGGAAGCGCTCACCGGCATCCGTCAGCTCCACGGCGCGGTGGACGCGGTGGAAGAGCGCGACGCCGAGCTGTTCTTCCAGATTGCGCACCGCATAGGACACGGCCGCCTGCGTCATGCCCAGTTCATGGGCGGCGCGGGTGAAGTTCTGGTGCCGACCGGCCGCCTCGAAAATGATGAGGCTGGAAGCGGAGGGAAGGAGGCGGCGCAGGGTTTCCATAAATCGAGCTTATAGTATCGAAAACTTTTTTCCAGCGTCACAACGCCCGCATTCGCGCCTAGCCTCTTCCTGAATTATGGAGGGTTTCATGGCGGAAGCAGCAGTGAGCGAGGCGCCGGCAAGGCGAAGCAGGGGCACGCGGCGGGACAATGCGGCAAAGCCTCTGGGCGTGCCCTATATCATCCGGGGCATCCCGACCTATGACGTGCTTTCGGAAGAGAACCTCCAGAAGGTCGAGCGCGCGGCGGACCGCATCCTCGCCGAGGTCGGCATCGAGTTCCGCGACGATCCCGCCGTGCTCGACCACTGGAAGCGGGCCGGCGCGAAGGTCGAGGGCGTCCTGGTGCGCTTCGAGCCCGGCATGCTGTGCGAGATCGTCTCCACCGCGCCCGCCGAATTCACCCAATACGCCCGCAACCCGGTAAACAACGTGCAGATCGGCGGCAACAACGTCGTCTTCTCGCCGGCCTACGGCTCGCCCTTCGTCATGGACCTCGACAAGGGCCGGCGCTACGGCACGCTGGAGGATTTCCGCAACTTCATCAAGCTCGCCCAGTCCAGCCCCTGGCTGCACCATTCCGGCGGCACGATCTGCGAGCCGGTCGACATCCCGGTGAACAAGCGCCACCTCGACATGGTCTACAGCCATATCAAGTATTCCGACCGGCCCTTCATGGGCTCGATCACGGCGGAGGAGCGCGCCGAGGATTCCATCGACATGGCGCGCATCCTGTTCGGCGCCGATTTCGTCGACAGGAACTGCGTCATCCTCGGCAATGTCAACGTCAATTCGCCGCTCGTCTGGGACGGCACGATGACGAAGTCGCTGCGCGCCTATGCCCGCGCCAACCAGGCCGCCGTCATCGTGCCCTTCATCCTCGGCGGCGCGATGGGGCCGGTAACCAATGCCGGCGCCATCGCCCAGTCCTTCGCCGAGACGCTTGCCGGCTGCGCGCTGACCCAGCTCGAACGGAAGGGCGCGCCGGTCATCTTCGGCAATTTCCTCTCCTCCATGTCGCTGCGCTCGGGCTCGCCCACCTTCGGCACGCCGGAACCGGCCATCGGCTCCATGGTCGTCGGCCAGCTTGCCCGCCGGCTGAACCTGCCGCTGCGCTGCGCCGGCAACTTCTCCAATTCCAAGCTGCCGGACGGGCAGGCCATGCAGGAAGGGCTGATGTCCATGCTGTCGGCCGTCCATTGCGGCGCGAACTTCATCCTGCATTCCGCCGGCTTCCTCGATGGCCTTCTCTCCATGTCCTACGAGAAGTTCGTCATGGATGCCGACCTTTGCGGCGCGCTGCATTCCTATCTCGCGGGCGTCACGGTGGACGACAATGCGCTGGCGCTCGACGCGTTCCTGGAGGTCGGCCCCGGCCACCATTTCCTCGGCTGCGACCACACGATGCGCAACTACCAGACGGCTTTCTGGGATTCGACGCTCTCCGACAACGAGCCCTTCGAGAAATGGAGCGAGGAGGGCGGCTCGACCGACATCGCCACCCGCGCCAACCGCCAGTGGAAGAAGACGCTCGCCGAATACAAGGCCCCGCCGCTGGACGAGGGCATCGACGAGGCGCTGCGCGACTACATGGAGCGCAGGAAGCGGTCCATGGCGGATGCGTGGTATTGAGGATGCGCGGGGGAAGACCCCTCCCCAACCCCTCCCCACAAGGGGGAGGGACTTAACGCGCGGCACCCTCGGCGGAAAATTTCGCGGGAAAAGCGTGCTGCCAGCCTTTCTCCCCCCTTGTGGGGGGGAGATGCCGGCAGGCAGAGAGGGTCTTTTCATAAGGCGGTTGCCCTGCCGCAAGCGGGGAGATGTCCGGCAGACCAGAGGGGAGTGAACCCAACCGCGATCGCACGAAAAACCCGGCAGCGCAGGGGACGCTGCCGGGTGGAGGTCAGAGGGGCCGGGTTACTGTGCCGGCTGGGTGGTGCCCGGGACCGTCTCGGTCGTCGACGAGGTCGTCGAATTGTCGACCGGGGCATTGGCCTGGCGTTCGGCCACCTGCTGCGCCTTGGTCTTGAATTCCGGCGCTGCCTGCAGGCTTTCGGCGGTCTCGGTCGTCGTCAGCTTGACGTCGTCGGAGTCCGGGACCTGCGTGATCGAGATCGTGTCGAACGGCACGGCCACCCACTTTTCGCCGATGCCCAGGAAGCCGCCGACACCGATGACGGCTGCGGTGATGCCGCCATCCTTCTCCATGATCAGGTCGGAGATCTTGCCGATGTTTTCATCGGCGCTGTTGTAGACCGTCTGGCCGATATAGGTGTTGGCGCTGATCTGGTCGTCGGCCTGGGCCGTCAGATAGCTTTCACCGGCGGCCGGAGCCTGCGCGGTGTCCTTGCTCGGCGTTGCCGGGGTCTGCGCCGTGTCTTCGGTCGGCGTTGCGTCCGGGTTGGCGGCGGTGTCGCCCGGCGTGGTGCCGGTGGCGGCGTCGCCGGTCAGCGGCTGCTGCTCCATGGTCTGGGTCTGGGCCGGCTGGGTGTTGTCCTGCGCGTAAGCGGCCGGAGCGATGGCCGCGCCCAGGAAGAGTGCACCAGCGGCAACGGAAGTGAGAAATTTATTGGTCATCGTGAACCTGCCTTTCGTCTCGTTGGCATCAAGGCGCGGCGCGGTTTCAAGTACCTTTTCCGCGCCGGCTGATGGACAAGGAACGGCGTCCCCCCGGTTTGGTTCCGATGAAAATTGCCCTCTTTTTGATGACAGCCATGCAAGGGTGGGTGTTCAGAGCTTGAATTTCGGCTCGAACCGCCCCTTGACCGCAATGCCGAGCTCGAAGGTCTTGCCGGCATTCGGGTCGGCGCTGCGGGCGGCCGCGTCCATGTCCTGCCAGGCGGAGGTGACGAGCAGCCGGTCTGCCTTCGGCCCGATGAAGGCCGGGCAGCTCGATTGCGTGGCCGGCACGGCGTAGCGGGCGATCTTCGTGCCGTCCGGCCGGTAGACCTCGACGGCGCCGATGCCCCAGCGGGCATTCCAGATGAGCCCGTCCGCATCGCAGACCGCCCCGTCCACGTCGCCGGGCGTACCGCTCTCGTCGCTGAGCACCTGCGGATTCTCCGTCGGAAGGCCGGTTGCCGGATCGAGCGTCACGCGCATCAGCAGGTTGAGGGCCGAGTCGGTGAAATAGCCCGTGCCGCCGTCCGGCGAGAAGCAGATGGCGTTGGGGATGGTGACGCCGGAATAGAGCTCCGTCACCCGTTCGCCCGCGACATGGTAGATCGCGCCGGCATTCTTTTCCGCACCGCGGCCCATCGTGCTCGCCCAGAGCGCACCGGAAGGGTGGACGCGCCCGTCGTTGGAGCGGTTCTGCGGCTTGTCCTCGAGTTTCGCGAAGGGCGTCAGCCGGCCGTCCGCGACGTGCCGGATGAAAAGGCCCTGGTCGGAGACGATCAGCTGGCGCTCGGCATCGACGACGGCGAGCACGCTGCCGAGGAAGGGCAGGTCGTGCACGGCCCTGGTCATCGTCGCAAGGTGCAATTCGTGCAGCTTCTGGCCGCGGATGTCGAACCAGAAGGCCTTGTCGCTCGCCGGATCGTAGGTCGGGCCTTCGCCGAGCTGGCAGTCGGTCTCGCAGAGGATACGGCCGGTAAAGGCGTGGGTCTCGATCATCGGTTTGCTCCATAGACGGCATCGTAGGCTTCGATCGTGGCCTTGGCGCGGGCGCGCACGTCCGCCCCGTTCATGCCCGGCTTGTAGAGGCTGGAGCCGAGGCCGAAGCTGCGAAGGCCGATGGCGGCATAGTCGGCGAAGTTCTTGTCCGAGACGCCGCCGACGGCGGCGATCTCCAGCTCGGCCGGCAGCACTGCACGGATCGCCTGGATGCCGGAGGGGCCGAGCACGCTCGCGGGGAAGAATTTCAGGCCCGTCGCGCCGGCCTTCGCGGCGGCGAGCGCCTCGGTGGGGGTGAAGACGCCGGGCATCGTCACCATGCCCTTGGCCGCGGCTGTGGAGATGACGTCGGGCTCGACATTCGGGCTCACCATCAGCCGGCCGCCGGCATCGGCAAGGCGGTTGACGTCGTCCACCGTCAGCACGGTGCCGGCGCCGATCAGGCAGGCCTCCGGCGCCATCTTCGCGGCGATCTCGATGGACCTGAACGGTTCGGGCGAGTTCAGCGGGATCTCGATGGCGGTGAAGCCGGTCTCGATCAGTGCACCGACGACCTCCTCGGTCTCGCCCGGCTTGAGGCCGCGCAGGATGGCGATCAGCGGATAGGTCATGGGGGGGAAGGGAATACGGCTCATTCTTCGTTTCCTTAGAGGGACCAGAGCGCCCTGGCGCCCGCGGCAAGGCCGTTGCGCACGGCGGTATCGGCATCGATGACGGTGGCGGAAAGGCCGGCGGCGGCAAGCGCTTCCTTATAGAGCGTGCCGAGCCCGCCGGAAACGACGAGCGCGACCGGCGTGCCCTCGGCGACGAGCGAGAGGGCGCCGGCGATCTCCAGCCCGATCAGCGTGCCGGAAAGGCGGGCCTTGGCGTCCTCCGGCGAAAGGCCGGCGATCAACGCCCCGGCGCGCACGGAAAAGAGCTGGCTGGTGGCGAGCGCCGGGTTCTCGACCATGCGTGCCACGGCCGCGCGGAAGGCGGCGTTGTCGCCGGAGATCGCCCCGGCGTCGGCGATGGAATGGCTGAGGATCGTGTGCCTGGCGATCGCCTCGAAGAGCTCGCCCGTCATGAAGGTGGAAAAGCCCTCGACCCGGCCGCCGGAAAGACGCACCCATTTGCTGTGCGTGCCCGGCATGCAGACGAGATGATCGCCGCCGCCGAGCACGGAGGCAGCGCCGAGAAGCTGCGTTTCCTCGCCGCGCATGACGTCGGGCGCGGCGGCGTCCCGCTGGGCAAGGCCAGGCAGGATGCGGATATCCGCCGTGCTGCCGGGAACGCGCACGGCGGCGGCGGGAATGGCGGTGAGCGCGGCGGGCGTATCGAGATAGCCGGCCTCGACCCAGCCCTGCCTGGCGCCCGCCATGCCGCAGACGAGGACGGGAAGGCCCTCCGGCGCCGAGACGGCGGCAAGGTGGCTTTCCAGCACGGCGGCAAAGCCGGTGCGGGCGGCGGTCGTCATGCCTTCGCCGCTGCGGCGCTCGGCGATGACGCCGCCGTCCCGGCCGATCAGCCAGAGGCGGAAGCTGGAGGTTCCCCAGTCGACCGCGACATAGGCGGCTTCGCGGGCGGTATCGGTCATCAGAGCATGCCTCCATCGACGATGAGCGTTTGTGCGGTGATGGCGGCGGAGGCATCCGACGCCAGGAAAAGGCAGGGGCCGACCATGTCGCCGGCGACGAGCGAGCGCTTCAGGCATTGCCGGTCGATGCCGCCGGCCATCGCCGCCTCGTCGATCCACAGGCGCTTCTGCCGTTCGGTCAGCACCATGCCGGGCAGGATGGCGTTGACGCGGATATTGTCCGGCCCGAGCCGGCCGGCGAGCGACTTGGTGAGGCCGACGATGCCGGCCTTGGCCGCCGCATAGCCCGGAAGCTCGCCCATGTTGAGAAGGTAGGCGATGGAGGAGAAGTTGACGATCGCGCCGCCTCCCGCTGCGCGCATGTGCGGCGCCACGGCCTGCGCGGCGAAGAAGTGGTGGCGCAGGTTGACCGCCTGGTTCTCGTCCCAATAGTCCGGCTCGACGGTTTCGAGATCGTGCCGGTCGTCGCGCGCGGCGTTGTTGACGAGCACGCGCAGGCCGCCGAGCGTATCCGCCGCCTGCGCGACGGCCGCGCGCAGCGCGGCGATGTCGCACAGGTCCGCCTTTATATAAAGAGGAAGGTGCTCGGCCGCGCCGTCCATCTCGGACACCAGCGCGCGGCTCTCCGCCTCGGCGATGTCGAGAAAGGCGACGCGCGCGCCCTCGGCGGCAAAGCCGCGCACCAGCGCCGCGCCGATGCCCGAGCCGCCGCCGGTGACGAGCACGCCCTGTCCTGCAAGGTCCGGATAGCGGCCGGCCATTCCTGTTCTCCAGATAGTTCCGATATATGGAACTCAGTTTGATTATTCGGAATTATTTCGCTAGGATGCCGCCCTGTCAAGTGAAAGGGAAGGGCGTGCGATGGCGCGGCAGGACGAAGCGGAGGGCGGCACCGGCACGCTCGGCAAGGCGATGGCCGTGCTGGAGACGGTGGCGCTCGCCGAGGGGCCGATGCGCTTCACGGACGTGCTTTCCGTCAGCGGCCAGCCGCGCGGCACGCTGCACCGCCAGCTATCCCATCTGGTGCAGGAAGGGCTTCTGGACCTGACGGCCGACCATGCCTATGTGCCGGGCCTGCGCCTGCTGAAGCTCGCCTCGGCAAGCTGGGTGAGCAACGAATTCCGCACCGTCGCCGCCCCTTTCCTGGAGGCGCTGCACCGGGAGACGGGCGAGACCGTGCATCTCGGCGTCCTGCGCGGGCGCGAGATCATCTATCTCGACAAGGTGGAGAGCCGGCAGGCCGTGCGCATGAATTCGCAGATCGGCAACGCCTCGCCCGCCTATTGCACCGGCGTCGGCAAGGCGGCGCTTTCCGCGCTCGACGCGCCGGCCCTGGAGGCCGTCCTGTCGGGCCTCGAATACCGCCGTTTCACGCCGGCCACGATCACCGGCCGGGCCGCGCTCCTGGCCGAACTCGAGACGATCCGCCGCCTCGGTGTCGCCTTCGACCGGGAGGAGCACGAGCCCGGCATCCGCTGCGTGGCCGCGCCCGTCGCCGATGCCGGACGGGCGCTTGCCGCGGGTATTTCGGTGACGGGGCCTGCCTATCGAGTCGGTGAAGAGCGCCTCGATGCGTGGGCGCCGCTGGTGCGGGAAACGGCAAAAGCCATTGCCGCGGAGCTGCCCGCACGGCTCGGTCCGCAACGATAAGGCGAGCTTACTATGATGCGAAGACCGCGAGGTTGTCCTGCCGTGGCAATTTACGGTAAATTAGAAAATCGCGCTGGACGTGGGAATGGCCCGTCATTAGCTTCCCTTCCGACCGGTATGGTACCGCGTCGCCGGAGCGGCTCAAGGCGCGGCACTTCGAACATGATTGCATTGGGTACGGGGGCCTGAGGCAAGCGGCGCATCGTGTCGGCAGGCTCTGCCGTGCGGTGTATGCGTGCTGAAGGAAGATGGACATGGCGGATCGATTCTATACGACGTCTGCACAATCCGGCGGATGGGGCGCGAACCTGCTGGCCCCAGGCGGCGAGGACGACGTTGCCGAAGCGCTGGAGGGCCTTGCCGGGCGCTTCGGGTTCCGCGGCTACCTGCTGATCACGGTTCCCTCCGAGACCTCGACCGACTTCTCCTCCAACGTCCTCCTGACGTCCTGGCCGGACGAAATGCTGCGGACCTACGATCATGCCGGCCTGATCTTCGGCAGCCCGATCATCGAGCGCCTGCGCCAGAGCACCAATCCCTTCGTCTACGACGCGGTCGGCTCGAACCGCCGCCGCGCCGACGGCAAGGCGGCCATCGCCGCCAGCCTTTTCGAGCGGCACGGCCTGTCGCGCGGGGCCTATTTCCCGGCGCACAATTCGGCCGGCCAGCGCGGGGCGCTCGCCTTCGGCGGCATGCGCGAGGCGCTGAACCCGCGCGAGATGGCCGAGCTCAACGCGGTGGCCAACCGCGTCTTCACCGAGGCCGTCGAGCAGCGCGCCGGCCGCCGGCAGCACGTCTCGCTGTCGCGCCGCGAGATCGAGTGCCTTTCCTGGGCCTCGGCCGGCAAGACCAGCGTGGAAATGTCGGAAATCCTCGGCCTGTCGGAATATACCGTCAATCATTACCTCAACCGCGCCACGCGCAAGCTCGATGCGGTCAACCGGGTTCAGGCGGTCGCCAAGGCGATCCGCGCCGGACTTTTGAACTAATGCATATCTGCCGCATTGTTCGTCAGGAATTCATATGGCTCTGCTCCGATTGTACGAGACGCGGATGACGGAAGGCGGGAGACGATGACGCCTGAGGAAACCGGCCGCAGCGAGACCCGGCTTCAGGACGAGGGCGCGGACATCGCCGCCCTCGAAACGCAGTTCGACATCGTGCGCTACATGCGGCGCAAATGCGAGGAATACGGCCTCAGGTACTTCATCGTGTTCACCCTGCCGGGGTTCGAGGCGGAGAAGCTGTCGGCCTATTCCGTCGTCAGCAACTGGCCGCAGGAAATCCTCGCCAAGTACGACGCGCTGCGCATGGTGCGCCACAGCGCCGGCATCCGCAAACTGCGGCTGACCACGGTGCCCTTTTCCTACGACATGCGCGAATGGATCGGCGAATCCTCCGAGCACGCCGATTTCACCGACCTGCTCGACCTGATGAATAGCCACGGCATGCTCGTCGGCCATTTTTTCCCGGTGCACGACGCGCTCGGCAACCGCGGCGCGGTCGTCTGGGGCGGGGAGAGCCCGACGCTCGGCCGCGACGACCGGCTGATGCTGCAGATGATCTCCGTCCATCTCTTCAATCGGCTCGCCGAGATCGGCGCGGCCTGGAAATCGGGCCAGGTGGTGCTCACCGACCGCGAGGTCCAGTGCCTGAGCTGGACGGCGGCGGGCAAGACGAGCCTGGAGATCGCCGAGATCCTCGGTCTCTCCGAGCACACGGTCAATCACTACCTCAACCAGGTCACCCGCAAGCTGGAGGCGGTCAACCGCACCCAGGCCGTCGTCAAGGCCATCCGCCGCGGGCTCATCGCCTGATCGAAGTTCCGTGATCTGCCGCAAAGCTGCTGCCTCTCGTCGCAGGTAAATTCGTTTGGCGGCGGCCCTGCCGTGCACTATCTACGGGAAGGAGCGGCCGGCATGGCCGCAGCAGGCTTTGAGGGTTTCATGACGGACGTAAGCAAGGAACAGGTGCTGGAACGGCTGCGCACGGTGCGCGGGCCGGACATGGACGGCAACATCGTCGATCTCGGGCTCGTCTCCGACGTCTTCATCTCCGACGGCAAGGCCTATTTCTCCATCACCGTGCCGGCCGAGCGGGCGCGCGCGCTCGACCCGATGCGCGCCGCCGCCGAGCGTGTCGTCAAGGAAATCCCCGGCATCAAGGCCGCCATGGTGGCGCTGACGGCGGACAAGCGCTCCGCCTCCGGCCCGGCCGCCGCCCGCGCCCCCGCGCCCCCGCCGCCCGGCCGCGGCGCGCCGCAGGGCCATGCCGGCCATGCGCATGCCCATGCCGCGCCCGGCGGGGCGCCGCAGCGCGCCAAGTCGGGCATCCCGGGCGTCGGCGCCATCATCGCGGTCGCCTCCGGCAAGGGCGGCGTCGGCAAGTCCACCACGGCGGTGAACCTTGCACTCGCGCTGAAGGCGAACGGTCTTCGCGTCGGCGTGCTCGATGCCGATATCTACGGCCCCTCCATGCCGCGCCTCCTGAAGATCTCCGGCCGGCCGCAGCAGCTCGAGGGCCGCATGATCAAGCCGATGGAGAACTACGGCATCAAGGTCATGTCCATGGGCTTCCTCGTCGACGAGGAGGTGGCGATGATCTGGCGCGGGCCGATGATCCAGTCGGCGCTCCTGCAGATGCTGCGCGAGGTCGCCTGGGGCGATCTCGACGTGCTCGTCGTCGACATGCCGCCGGGCACGGGCGACGCCCAGCTCACCATGGCCCAGCAGGTGCCGCTCGCCGGCGCCGTCATCGTCTCCACCCCGCAGGACCTTGCCCTCATCGACGCGCGCAAGGGCCTCAACATGTTCTCCAAGGTCGAGGTGCCGGTGCTCGGCATCGTCGAGAACATGAGCTATTTCATCGCCCCGGACACCGGCAACCGCTACGACATCTTCGGCCACGGCGGCGCGCGCATGGAGGCCGAGCGCATCGGCGTGCCCTTCCTCGGCGAGGTGCCGCTGACCATGGATATCCGCGAGACCTCGGACGCCGGCACCCCCGTCGTCGTCTCCAACCCGGACGGCGCTGCCGCAAAGGTCTACCGCGAGATCGCCACCCGTGTCTGGCAGGAGCTGGAGACGCTGAAGGGCAAGGGCGAGCGCGGCGCACCGGCGATCGTGTTCGAGTAGGGGCTGTTCCTCGGAACACCCCCCTCTGCCCTGCCGGGCATCTCCCCCACAAGGGGGGAGATCGAATCGTGGCGCCGCTTCGCTCCAAGCCGATCTCCCCCCTTGTGGGGGAGATGGCCGGCAGGCCAGAGGGGGGTAAGCCACCCGGCACGCCTTCAACATCCCAAAACAAGAGGCCCTTGCTTTTTATAGTGCGTTGCGCAATATCGCGCGCCTGCCGCCCGGCGGTGTTTAACCAGGAGTAAGCGCGATGGTCCGTTGCGGAGCCATTCGCCGGTGATCACGGTTTTCCGTCCCAACGGCGAGGCGCATACCCTGCCGACGAACGACGATTCCGCCGCCGCCGAGGCGCTGGCCGGGGCCGTGTGGGTCGATCTCCTGGAGCCGACCGAGGCGGACGAGGCGCTGATCGAGCGCGTCCTTTCCCTCGACGTCCCGACCCGCGACGAGCTCAAGGACATCGAGCCGTCGAGCCGCCTCTACACCGACGAGAAGGCCGCCTACATGACCGCCTCGCTGATGGTGAAGGCCGAAAGCGACCTGCCGCACCTCACCGACATCGCCTTCATCCTCACCGACGGCAAGCTCCTGACCGTGCGCTATGCCGAGCCGCGCTCCTTCTCGCTCTTCAAGGCGGGCATGCACCGCATTCCCGGCGGCTGTTCCTCGTCGACCGTGATGATCACGCGGCTTCTGGAAACCGTCGTCGACCGCACGGCCGAAATCCTCGAGATCACCGTGGCGCGCGCCGACAGGCTGTCCCTCGAAGTGTTCGGCGAGAACCGCCACCTTTCCCGCCGCCCGCCGCGCTATCTGGAAGACCGCGTGGTGCAGGTCTCCGCCCTCCATCGCCTGCTCGCCAAGACGCGCGACAGCCTGACCTCCCTGTCGCGGCTGCTGACCTTCCTGCACGGCCTGCCGGCGCTCCAGTCGGATCGCGAGAGCCTTGAGCTTTGCCGCGCGGTGACGCGCGACGTGCAGTCGCTGTCCGAGCATGCGAGCTTCGTCGCCGGCAACATCACCTTCCTGCTCGACGCTTCGCTCGGCCTCATCAACCTCGAGCAGAACGCCATCATCAAGATCTTCTCGATCGCCTCCGTCGTGCTGCTTCCGCCGACGCTGATCGCTTCCATCTACGGCATGAACTTCGAGTTCATGCCCGAGCTGCACCTGCCCTTCGCCTATCCGGCGACGCTCGGCGCGATGGTCCTGTCGGCGGTTCTTCCCTTCTTTTTCTTCCGCTGGAAAGGCTGGCTCTAGGCCGGATCGCTCCCATGCAGGCACCGCAGGCCCATAGCCGGGCGCGTACGCTGTTTCTTCTCGCCCTCGGTTCCGTCGGCGTCGTCTATGGCGACATCGGCACGAGCCCGCTCTATGCCTTCCGCGAGGCGCTGCGGCCGGTCGCCGGCGACGGGCTCGCCCGCGCGGAGGTGGTCGGCCTCGTCTCGCTGATGATCTGGACGCTGACGATCATCGTCACGGTGAAATACGTGCTCTTCCTCCTGCGCGCCGACAACCACGGGGAGGGCGGAACGCTCTCGCTGCTGGCGCTGCTGGCCAAGACGGCCGGCAAGCGCACCACCGTCCTCTTCTTCCTGGCGGCGGCGGGCGCCGCGCTCTTCATCGGCGATGCCATGATCACGCCGGCGCTCTCGGTGCTCTCGGCCGTCGAGGGCCTGAAGCTGGTGACGCCGGCGCTCGCCGACTATGTCGTGCCCATCTCCGTCGTCATCCTGGTCATGCTGTTTGCCGTGCAGTCGCTCGGCACGGCGGCGGTCTCGAAGTTCTTCGGCCCCATCACCGCCGTCTGGTTCATCGTCATGGGCCTCGGCGGCATCGACCATATCAGCGACGACCTCGGCATCTTCTCCGCCTTCAATCCCTGGCATGCCGTGCTCTTCATGGCGAACGAGGGCTATGTCGGCCTCGTCGTGCTCGGCGCGGTGTTCCTGACGGTCACGGGCGCCGAGGCGCTCTATGCGGACCTCGGCCATTTCGGCCGCCGGCCCATCCAGTGGGCCTGGTTCTGCCTCGTCTTCCCGGCGCTGACGCTGAACTATCTCGGGCAGGGGGCCTTCGTGCTCGCCCATCCGGAGGCCGTCGCCAATCCGTTCTTCCTGATGTTCCCCAAATGGGCGCTGCTGCCGGTCGTCATCCTCGCGACGGCCGCCACCATCATCGCCAGCCAGGCGGTGATCACCGGCGCCTTCTCGCTGACCCGCCAGGCGATCCATCTCGGCTTCCTGCCGCGCATGGAGATCTTCCACACCTCCGAGACCCAGACCGGCCAGATCTACCTTCCCGGCGTCAACTCGGTGCTGCTCTTCGGCGTCATGCTGCTCGTCTTCATCTTCGGCTCCTCCGAGGCGCTGGCGACGGCCTACGGCATATCGGTCACCGGCGCGATGGTGGTGACGACCATCCTCGCCTTCGAGTTCCTGCGCATCCGCTGGCGCTGGCGCCCGTTCGCCGCCGCGGCGGCGCTCGCGCCGCTCTTCCTCCTGGAACTCACCTTCCTCGGCGCCAACCTCCTCAAGGTGCACGACGGCGGCTACGTGCCGGTGACGATCGCTTCCGGCGTCGTCATCCTGATGTGGACCTGGACGCGCGGCACGCGCATCCTGCGCGAGAAGACCCGCCGCACCGAGGTGCCGCTGCCGGCCTTCGTCGCGTCGGTGGAAAAGGAAAGCGCCCATGCGCCGGTCAAGGTCGCCGGCACGGCGATCTTCCTGACCAGCGACCCGGATTTCGCGCCGGCGGCGCTGCTGCACAACCTCAAGCACAACCACGTCCTGCACGAGCAGAACTTCATCCTGACGGTGAAGACCGCCAACACGCCGCGCGTCATCCCGGCCGAGCGCTTCACGGTGGAGAAGGTGTCCGAGCGCTTCACCCGCATCGAGATGCGCTTCGGCTTCATGGAGACGCAGAACGTCTCCCAGGCGCTCGGCCTCATGCGCAAGGCCGGGCACAGGTTCGACATCATGTCGACCTCGTTCTATCTCGGTCGCCGCAAGCTGGTGCCCGACGCGCAGTCCGGCATGCCCATATGGCAGGACCGCCTGTTCATCGCGCTCGCCGACCTTGCGGCCGACCCCTCCGATTACTTCCGCCTGCCCACCAACCGCGTGGTCGAGCTCGGCTCGCACGTCGTCATCTGACGCCGCCTCCCCATTTGCCGGTGGCCCGTATTAACCAAGCATCAAGGTTAATGCTTCATTTTAGCCTGAGAACGAGCCGTTCAAGGACCGTGCTCCGGCACGGCAGGCTCCCATACGATCTTATCCGGGCAGGACGACACGCCGGCATGCGTCGGCGCGAAGGGCCTGCGCATGCGTGGAAGTGCGGAGTAATCAGTTGCGTAAGCGTCGCGTTCGTCATGTCCGGGCAGGCCGTTTTCCCTTTCTCGCCGCCCTCAAACGGGAGTGGAAGCTTCCTCTCGCGCTCGGCCTCGGCCTCGTCGCGCTCCTTCCCACGCAATCGGCCCGCACGGACCTTGCCGCCTATCTCGCCGGCATCAACCGCAAGGGCGGCAACGAGACGATGGTGCTCACCCGCGCGCCGGCAGGCTCCATACACGAGGTCGAGATCGCCTTCGCCGATGCCATGACGACGGGCGGCATCGAGGGCGGGGCGGGCGTGGAGCTGCCGGACGGGCGCACCGCGGCGCTGCGCAGCGAAAGCAAGGGCAAGGGCGGCACGCCCGACGAGGACCGCGTCAACCGGCGCGACAAGAAGGGGCGCATCGTGGCGGTGCTGCCCGTCACGCCGCCGAAGGGCTTTGCCGCCGGCTCCATCCTGGAGCGCACCAGCTCGCTCCTCTCGCCCCTCTTCGACACCGGCACGCGCATGGCCTTCGCCCGGCCGAAGATCAAGGGCAAGGAAATCGAGATCGCCACCGCCTTCTACAAGAAGAAGCCGGTCCACGCCGATGACGGCGTCTCGCCGATGATCGCAAGCCTCGTCACCAACGAGACCGCCGACGTGCTGGCGACGGCCTATGCCCGCACCGAGCCGGACTATGCCCGCGAATCCCCCTTCGATTCGATCCTGAAGCCGAAGAAGGAGATGGGCCGCTTCATTCCGGATATCTCGCCGGAAGACCATGCCTGGGCCGCGACCGCGCTGCCGGCGGAGGTCTTTTCCGCCAGGGAGCAGAAATGCCTTGCCGAGGCCATCTATTTCGAGGCGCGCGGCGAGCAGCCGAGGGGCCAGGCCGCCGTGGCGCAGGTCGTGCTCAACCGGGTGCGCAACCCCGCCTATCCCAACACGATCTGCGGCGTCGTCTACCAGAACGAACACATGCGCGGGCGCTGCCAGTTCTCGTTCGCCTGCGACCGCATCCCCGACCTCATCCTGTCGCCGTGGAACTGGAAGACCGCCAGGGAGATCGCCATGGCCGTGACGGCCGGCAAGATCTGGCTCGACGACGTGGGCTCGGCGACGCATTACCACGCCACCTACGTGAACCCGCCATGGGGCCGCACCATGGAACGCGTCTCCAAGATCGGCAAGCACATCTTCTACCGCACCTACGGCGGCGGCTGGAGCTGACGGGCCGCCCGCGGCCCGCGCCCGGCCCGTGAGTCCGCCGCGCGGGCGCCGCGATTCCCGGACGGAGAGTCGCGGCCGATATGCGATTCCGTATAATGTATTGATTTTATTGAATTTAATAGGCGTTGCGCAAAGCTTCGCCACGCCTTGACTATGCCGGCACCTAAAACTATGTTGCGCCCGACTTCGGAAGGGGTCGGAAATGGCTTGAATCCTAGCCTTCAATATGTCCGCAATGGGGCGAAAGCCCCGCCGGAGGGAAAGTGAGGATGCCGTGACCGATCAGCAAAAGACAAGTCTGGAAGACCGGCTGAAGCGCCTCGACGCGGAACTCGCGGACAAGCGCAGGACGGACGGGGCGGAAGAAGCCGCCGAGACGCGGGCAGCCGAAAGCCGGACAGGCTATGCGGTCGCCATGAAGATCTCGAGCGAATTCGTCGCCGCCGTCATCGTCGGGGCGCTTCTGGGCTATCTTTTGGACCATTTTGCGGGTACAGGGCCGTGGGGAATGATCGTATTCCTGCTCCTCGGCTTCAGTGCCGGCGTTCTGAACGTCATGCGCGTGGCCGGCATGGTGGCGGCGCCCCATCCGGTCGACAGGCTGGCGGGGCGGGACCCCGTGAAGGCCCGCAGCGGACGGGACGGGACCGAGACGAAGGACGGCGCCTGACGGCGCGGTCTCAATTAGGGTGACTTCCGCCGAAGGGCGGGCAAGCGAGAGAGATACACGGTGTCAAACGATCCGACCCACCAGTTCCTGGTCAACAAGATTGTTCCGATCGAAATCGGCGGCATCGATTTCTCGTTCACCAATTCCTCGCTGTTCATGGTCGCGACCGTGGCGGTGGCCGCCGGCTTCCTCTACTTCACGACCTCCCAGCGCGGCCTCGTTCCGAGCCGCCTGCAGTCGGTCTCCGAAATGTCCTACGAATTCGTCGCCTCGATGCTGAGGGACGGGGCGGGCAGCCACGGGATGAAGTTCTTCCCGTTCGTCTTCTCGCTCTTCATGTTCGTGCTGACGGCGAACCTCATCGGCATGGTGCCGTATTTCTTCACCATCACCAGCCAGATCATCGTGACCTTCGCGCTCGCCCTGCTCGTCATCGGCACGGTCATCTTCTACGGTTTCTACAAGCACGGCTTCGGCTTCCTGAAGCTCTTCGTGCCGTCCGGCGTTCCCGGCGCGCTCCTGCCGCTGGTCGTCTCGATCGAGGTCATCTCGTTCCTCTCGCGTCCGATCAGCCTGTCGATCCGTCTTTTCGCCAACATGCTGGCCGGCCACATCACGCTCAAGGTCTTCGCAGGCTTCGTCGCCTCGCTGGGCGCGTTCGGCGCCATCGGCGTCGCCGGCTCGATCCTGCCCCTTCTCATGACCGTCGCCCTGACGGCCCTCGAATTCCTCGTGGCGTTCCTGCAAGCCTATGTCTTCGCAGTCCTGACATGCATGTATCTCAACGATGCCCTGCATCCGGGTGGTCACTAGGAAACAGTCACCGGCGCCCACGGGCGTCGCTCAAAAGCCGCAACAACCCATTCAAGGAGTTCAACATGGAAGCGGAAGCAGCAAAGTTCATCGGCGCAGGTCTTGCCACGTTCGGTCTCGCCGGCACGGCTCTCGGCCTCGGCAACATCTTCGGCAGCTACCTCTCCGGTGCTCTGCGCAACCCGTCTGCTGCTGACAGCCAGTTCGGCCGTCTCGTATTCGGCTTCGCCGTTACGGAAGCTCTGGGCATCTTCTCGCTGCTCATCGCTCTCCTTCTCCTCTTCGCCGTCTGATATCGGCCGAGGATCGGACCATGGCCCTCCGGGCCGTGGTCCATCGTACGCTTGAGTACATGATTGTGAATGCCCCCTGGAGGTGAGCATGTCCGTGACCCCGGCGTCGGCCGAGTCCACCCCTTTCGAAATCGCCCAGGCGGAGACCCCTGCGGATACGCATGCGGCGCAGCCGGCGGGCGAAGTGCACACCGAAACGGGTGTCGCACATGGCGAAGAACACGCCGGCGGCGTCTTCCCGCCCTTCGACCAGACCACGTTCGCATCGCAGCTCCTGTGGCTGGCGATCACCTTCGGTCTTTTCTACCTTCTCATGTCGAAGCTCGTCGTTCCGCGCATCGGCGGCATCCTCGAGACGCGCCATGACCGCATCGCGCAGGACCTCGACGAAGCCTCCCGCCTGAAGGCGGAAGCGGACGCGGCCATCGCCTCCTACGAGCAGGAGCTTGCCTCCGCCCGTGCCAAGGGCAATGCGATCGCCTCGACCGCCCGCGACGAAGCCAAGGCCAAGGCCGATGCCGAGCGCGCCAAGATCGAAGCCTCGCTGCAGGACAAGATCGCCGGCGCCGAAGCCCGCATCGCCGAAATCAAGGCCAAGGCGCTCGCCGATGTCGGCACGATCGCCGAGGACACGACCGGCACGCTCGTCGAGCAGCTCATCGGCGCCAAGGCCACCAAGGCCGAGATCGCTTCGGCCGTGAAGACGGCCGCAGGCGAATAAGGAGGTTCCCATGGCATTCGACGCAACATTCTTCGCCCTGGTCGGCTTCCTGCTGTTCCTTGCCCTCGCCATCTATCTCAAGGTGCCGGGCATGATGGCCAAGGGCCTCGACGCGCGCGCGGAGAAGATCCAGAACGAACTGGCGGAGGCCAAGCGCCTGCGCGAGGAGGCCCAGCACCTGCTGGCCGAATACCAGCGCAAGCGCAAGGATGCCGAGGCGGAAGCCGCCAGCATCGTTGCCGCTGCCGAACGCGAGGCCAGTGCCCTGACGGCCGAGGCCAAGCAGAAGACGGAAGAATACGTCACCCGCCGCACGGCGCTTTCCGAGCAGAAGATCAAGCAGGCGGAAGCCGACGCGATCAATGCCGTGCGCGCCGCCGCCGTCGACCTCGCCGTTGCCGCTGCCGAGAAGGTCATCGCCGCCAAGGCCGATGCCGGCACGAGCAAGGCGCTGTTCGACAACGCGATCAGCGAAGTGAAGGCCCGCCTCAACTAAGCGGCGCCTCATCGGACGATTTGAGAAAGGCCGGAGCGATCCGGCCTTTTTTGCGTTCGCGGGAAGGCGGTAATCCTATGCTTGCCGGAGCGGGCGGAAGCTCATGCGGTGCAGGCGGCAGGGGCCGATCGCCTCGATCGCGCTGCGGTGGACCTGCGTGGCATAGCCGGCATGGACGGCAAAGCCGTAGCCCGGGAAGGTGGTGTCGGCGCGCGCCATCATGCGGTCGCGCATCACCTTGGCGACGATGGAGGCGGCGGCGACGGAGAGCGAGCGGGCGTCACCCTTGACGACGGCGCGGCCCTCGCAGGCAAGGCCCGGCGGCACGTCGCGCCCGTCGGCGAGCACCAGCTGCGGCGCGACCTCCAGCCCCGCCACGGCCCGGCGCATGGCATCGAGGCTCGCCTTGCGGATGTCGATGACGTCGATGCGCCGCGACGAGCTGGAGGCGACGGAGACGAAGGCGCTCTGCATGATGAGCGCGAAGAGCGCCTCGCGCCGCGCGGCGCTGAGCTGCTTGGAGTCGTGCAGGCCGGGCGGGATATTGTTCGGGTCGAGCACCACGGCGGCGGCGACGACCGGCCCGGCGAGCGGCCCGCGGCCCGCCTCGTCCGTGCCGGCGACCGGCCAGATCCCGCGCCCGCGGGCGGCAAGCTCCATGGAGAAATCCGGCCCGTCGGGCAGGTCGAAAAGAAGGCGGGAATCGGAGGATGCGGGACGGGACATGCGGCGAACCTCGCACATCCATCCGATTCCCTGCAAGTCCTCCGGCAGGAGGCGGATGCCGGAGGAACGCCGGTCAGCGCGGGGAAGCGGACCGGAGACGGAGGCCGGGCGAAGACGCCCGGCCGATTTCACGATGCGGCGCTGAAAAGACGCCGCCGCGTCTTCACAGCAGCGAGAGCTGCACGCCGCTGCCCGACGGCGGTACGAACTGGTCGACGGCAAGGTTCCGCCGCGTGCGCGTCAGTTCCAGCCGCTTGGACGCCATCTCGAAGCGGCGGGCGATCTGCCAGGCATAGGGGCCTGCGCCCTTCATGCGCTTGCCGAACTCGGCGTCGTAATCCTTGCCGCCGCGCATGGAGCGCACCAGCGACATGACGTGGCGGTAGCGGTCCGGATAGTTGCGCAGCAGCCAGTCGCGGAAGAGGGGGCTCACCTCCAGCGGCAGGCGGAGCAGCACGTAGCTCGCCTCCAGCGCCCCGGCCGCCTTGCCCGAATCCAGCACCCGCTCGATCTCATGGTCGTTGAGGCCGGGAATGATCGGCGCCATCATGATGGCGGTCGGGATGCCCGCGTCCGAAAGCGCGCGGATCGCCTCCAGCCGGCGCGGCGGCGTGGCGGCGCGCGGCTCCATGGTGCGGGCGAGCTTGCGGTCGAGCGTGGTGACGGAAAGGCCGACCCAGGCAAGCCCGCGCGACGCCATGCGCGAGAGGATGTCGATGTCGCGCATGACGAGCGCCGACTTGGTGACGATGGAGACCGGATGGTTCGCCTTGTCCAGCACCTCGAGGATCTGGCGCATGATCCGCCACTCCTTCTCGATCGGCTGGTAGGGGTCCGTATTGGTGCCGATGGCGATGACGCGCGGCTTGTAGCCGGGCCTGGAAAGTTCCCGCTCCAGGAGCTTCGGCGCATCGGGCTTGGCAAAAAGCTTCGCCTCGAAATCGAGGCCGGCGGACAGGCCCATGAAGGCGTGGGTCGGCCGGGCGAAGCAATAGATGCAGCCGTGCTCGCAGCCGCGATAGGGATTGATCGAGCGGTCGAAGGGAATATCCGGCGATTCGTTGCGGGTGATGATCGTGCGCGGCTTCTCCACCTGCACGTCCGTGCGGAAGGGCGGCAGCTCCTCCAGCGTCTGCCAGCCGTCGTCGAACGCCTCGCGCCCGACCGTCTCGAACCGGCCGGTGAAGTTCAGCCCGGCGCCGCGGCCGCGCCGGCGCTCCGTATCGACGCGCAGGCCCGTCTCGGCCAGCAACGCTTCGGCAACGTCCTTCGCATGGCCGGGCGCAAGCGCGCCCTGCCTGAGGCTTACAAGATCGTTCATGGCTGTCTCCGCCGGGGCCGTCCGCCCCGATTCAATGACTATATTCCTATCGCCGGAACGAGAACATTGCAAGAACAAATTTGGGAAAACCCTCTCCACAAGGAGGAGGGACTTAACCTGCGGCACGTTCGGCGCTTAAAAATCGAGGAAAAAAGCGTGCCGCCAGCCTTTCTCCCCCATGTGGGGAGATGCCGACAGGCGGAGAGGGTCTTCGAGCCGATGACAAACGATGCTGCGATGCGGTAAGAAGGGGCATGCTGACGATCATCATGGAATGCCGGGACAACGAAGCCGAGCTGGTGCAGACGCTGTCGGTGCTCGTCGCCGGGGCGGTGGAGGGCCTTGTGCGCGACGTCATCGTGCTCGACCACGGCTCGTGCGACGGCTCGGCGGCCGTGGCGGACGCGGCCGGCTGCCGTTTCCTCGATACGTGGGAGCTTGGCGAGGTGCTGGGCGCGGCGCGCGGCGAGTGGCTGCTGCTGCTGGAGCCCGGTGCGCGGCCTCTTTCGGGCTGGGTGGAGGCGATTGCCGACCATGTTGCCGCCCATCCGGGCCCGGCGCGCCTGCGGGCGGCGCGCAAGCGGCCGTTCTTCCAGCGCCTGGTGCGCAAGCTGCCGCTGGAAGAGGGCTATCTCATCGCCAGGCATCAGGCGAGCGCGGCGGTGCGCCCCGGCATGGGCCTTGCCGATCTTGCGAAGGGAGCAAGGGCACGCAGGCTTGCCGCCGAGATCGCGCCGGCTTGGGCGACGCGGGCATTGCGCGCCGGCTGATCAGCCGGCCGAGCGCTTCAGGTGTTCGTCGAGGCGCGGCATAATCTCCACGAAATTGCAGGGCATGTGGCGATAGTCGAGCTGCGCCTTCAGGATGCCGTCCCAGGCGTCCTTGCAGGCGCCGGGCGAACCGGGCAGCACGAAGACGAAGGTGGCGTTGAGGACGCCGCCGGTCGCGCGCGACTGGATCGTCGAGGTGCCGATCTTGTCGTAGGAGAGGCGGTGGAAGACCTCGGAAAAGCCGTCCATGCGCTTTTCGAAGATCGGCTCCAGCGCCTCCGGCGTCACGTCGCGGCCGGTAAAGCCCGTTCCGCCTGTGGTGATCACCACGTCGATGGCGTCTTCGCGCGTCCACGCCTCCACCTGCGCGCGGATGGCGGCGATATCGTCCGGCACGATGGCCCGGGCGGCCAAGCGGTGGCCGGCCTCGCTTATGCGCGCGGCGAGCGTGTCGCCGGAGCGGTCCGTCTCCGGCGTGCGGGTGTCCGAGACGGTCAGCACGGCGATGCCGACCGGAATGAAGGGCCTCGTCTCGTCAATGCGCGCCATCGGATGCTCCAAGCGTCGTGGTGGCGGCGAAGAACCAGCGCGGATGCCGCTGCAAAAGCGCCGCCGCGGCCGCTTCCGCCGCCTCCTGCGAGGGATATAGCCCAAAGCAGGTCGCACCGGAACCGGACATGCGCACGACGCCCGCCCCGGCTGCGGCAAGACTCCCGGAAATCTCCGCGATTTGCGGGCAGAACCGGCGGGCGGGCGGTTCGAGATCGTTGCGCAGGCTTGCTATGGTTGCCGGCCAGTCGGCCGATGCTCCCTCAAGGGCGAGCGGCGGATTGTCCGGCGATGCAAGCGCCTTGAAGACGGCAGGCGTCGAGACGCCGACGAGCGGATTGGCGAGCACCATGGCAAGCGGAGGCAGGGCGAGCGGCGTGATGGCCTCGCCGATGCCGCGGGCGATCAGCGGCCGGCTCGCAAGGCACATCGGCACGTCCGCGCCGAGGCCCAGTGCGAGCGCATCGAGTGCGTCGTGCGGCAGGCCTACCTTCCACAGTTTCAGGAGCCCGCGCAACGTCGCTGCCGCATCGGCCGAGCCGCCGCCGATGCCGGAGGCGACGGGCAGGTTCTTTTCCAGATGGATATGGACCGCCGGCGCGCCGCCGAGAGCGTTCCGCAGCCGGTCGCGGGCGCGGGTGACGAGATTGTCGCCCTCTGCCGCAAGCGTGCCCGCGAAGGGGCCGGACAGCGTGAAGCGGTCCTCTTCCGCCGGCAAAAGGCCGATGCGGTCGCCGAAGGCGGTAAAGGTCACGAGGCTGTCGAGAAGATGGTATCCGTCCGCGCGCCGGCCGGTGACGGCGAGCGCGAGGTTGACCTTGGCCGGGGCGGGCTCGATGAGTGTGAAACGGGAGAGAGGGTCATGCGGCATGGCGGGCACCCCCCTCTGCCCTGCCGGGCATCTCCCCCTCAAGGGGGGAGATTGGATGGGGTATCGTTTCGCCCCTCTTTAACGTCGCAGTTTGAGCGCAGTTCGCGCTACTTGCCGATCTCCCCCCTTGAGGGGGAGATGCCCGGCAGGGCAGAGGGGGGTGTCCGGCGATGCTACGGCTCATATAAACAAGCGTCCCGGCGGTCATCCCCGATCAGGACTTGCGGTCTGTCGCCTTGCTTTCCGGCGAGGTGTTTTCCGCCGGCTTGTCTTCCTTCGCCTCGGCGGAGGCCGGCTCGGTCTTCTTCAGCTCCGGCAGGCCGTTCTCGATCTTCAGCTTGATCTTCGGGATCTCGGCTTCCTCGGGGTTGAGGCCGAGCGCGCGGTTCCACTGGAAGGTCGCCTCCAGCTTGCGCCCGACGCGCCAGTAGGCGTCGCCCAGATGGTCGTTGATCGTCGGGTCGCCCGCCTTCAGTTCGGCGGCGCGCTCAAGCTCGGCCACGGCGTCCTGGAAGCGGTTCAGCCGGAAATAGGCCCAGCCGAGCGAATCGACGATATAGCCGTCGTCCGGCTTGAGGCTCACGGCCTTGCGGATCATGTCCAATCCCTCGTCGAGGTTCATGTTCATGTCCACCCAGGAATAGCCGAGATAGTTCAGCACCTGCGGCTGGTCGGGATTGAGCTCCAGCGCCTTGCGGAAGTTCGGCTCGGCCTTGTCCCATTCCTTCAGCCGCTCGTAGGCGATGCCGCGCTGGAAGAAGATGCTCCAGTGGTTGCGCGTGGGAACGGCGCCGACGACGTCGGCGGCCTTGTCGTAGAGCGAGGCCATCGCCTTGTAGTCCTTGGCCTCGGAAAGCACGCTGCCGAGCGCGAGATAGGAGCGCAGGTCCGAAGGATCGGCGTCGATCAGCTCCTGCAGGTGCTTTTCCGCGTCCTTGACCTTGCCTGTATCGGCAAGGTTGATGCCGAGCTGCAATTCGGAAATGCGGCGCATCGGCGAATTTTCCGGCACGGCGCGGTAATATTCGATCGCCTTTTCCGGCTTCTTCTCGTTCTCGGCAAGCCCGCCGAGCAGCACCAGCACGTCGTCGCTGTCCGGATCGAGCGCGCGGGCGGTCTGGAGATAGAGCGAGACGATGTCCTCCGCTCCGTCGCGGTTCAGCGCGCCGCCGATGGAGAAGAGCACGGCCGCCGCCCCTTGCGCGGCGGTGCGCACCTGCTGCTCCTGCTTCTCGCCGGCCTCGATGCTCTGGCGCAGCGCCTTCAGCGGCGCGTAGCTGGCGATGAAGTTGTCGCCGACCGAGATGGCGTCCAGCGCCTTCTGCTTGTTGCCGTCGCGCGCCTCAAGCCGGGCGAGCGCCATGACGGCGCGCAGGAACGTGTCCGGCGCCGCGCTTGCGCCGTTGCGGTCGAGGATGGCGTCGTTGAGGCGGGCGCGCGCGGTGATCCTGTCGCCGGCCGCCGCCGCCAGCGCGCCGGCATGGTAGTTCTTGAAGATGGCGAGCCATTCCGGCCCCTTCATGCCGCCGATGAGCTTGAGGGCTTCCTTCGGCTTGCCGTCGCCGAACCTGGCCCAGGCGAGCAGCAGGTCGTTCATCATGCGGTCGAGATCGTTCGGGCCGGAATAGGCGAGGATCTTTTCAGCGCTCTTGTATTCGCGCTTGCGGATCGCCTCCATGCCGCGCACGACCGAGGTGATGCGCTCGACGGCCGGATCGTTCTTCAGCGCGTCGGCGAACTTCACGCCCTCCTCGAAGTCGCCGTTCATCAGGTGCGTGACCATCAGGCGCTGCTTGACGTCCGAATTGGTCGGATCGAACTGCAGGGCGATCTTGTAGAGCGCGACGGCGGTTTTGTAGTCCTTGTCGAAATCCGCCGTGCGCGCGGCGAGGAACGCGCCCGAGAAGGTGTTGACGCCCGAGGGGTCGAACGGCTTCTCCTCGCTGGCGGCGGCGGCCGGCTTTTCCTCCGCGAACGCCGCGAGAGGGCCGGTAAGGGCGATGCTGGCCGCGATCGCCGCGCCGGAGAGAAGCCGAAGAAGAAGGGACTGCCGCATCAAAATGCCTTTCGCCGCATAGGTAACGTTCGCTTCGTGCGTTCACCGCGCCGGTCATGCCACGGCGACGCCCAAATCAGTCACGGATTCATGAGGCCAGAGAATGGCTTTTTTGGCGCGGTGCGGCAAGAAAATCCTGCCGCGCCGGATTCGGCCGCATGGCCCTCAGCTGACGCGGGCGATGGAGAAGTCGATGACCTCCAGCAGCGCGTCCTTCCACGGGCTTGCCGGCAGCGGCGCCAGCGCGTCGCGGGCGATCATGCCGTAGTGCTGGGCCCGCGCGATGGTGTCGGAAAGGCCGCCGTAGCGGGTGATGAGGCCGAACGCGCGCTCCAGGTTCGCATCGTCGTTCTTGCCGCCCTCGATGGCCTCGCGCCAGAAGGCGCGGTCTTCCGCCGTGCCGCGCCGCCAGGCGAGGATGACCGGCAGCGTGATCTTGCCTTCGCGGAAATCGTCGCCGGTGTTCTTGCCGAGGTCCGCCGCCTTGCCGCCGTAGTCGAGCGCGTCGTCGACGAGCTGGAAGGCAAGGCCGAGGTTCATGCCGTAGGATTTCAGCGCCGCGCGCTCGGCCTTGCCCGTATTGGCGATGATCGGGCCGACTTCGGCGGCCGCGGCGAAGAGCGCGGCCGTCTTGGCGCGGATGACCTCGAGATAATCGTCCTCGGTCGTCTCCATGTTCTTGGCGACGGAAAGCTGCAGCACCTCGCCCTCGGCGATCACCGTGGCGGCGGTGGAAAGCACATCGAGCGCCTCCAGCGAGCCGACCTCGACCATCATCTTGAAGGCCTGGCCGAGCAGGAAGTCGCCGACGAGCACGCTCGCCTGGTTGCCCCAGATCATGCGCGCGGTCGACTTGCCGCGGCGAAGGTCGCTCTCGTCCACCACGTCGTCGTGCAGGAGCGTGGCCGTATGCATGAACTCGACGCTGGTGGCGAGCTTGACGTGCTGGTCGCCCTGGTAGCCGAACATCGCGGCGGCCGCGAGCGTCAGCATGGGGCGCAGGCGCTTGCCGCCGGAGGAGATCAGGTGGTTGGCGACCTCCGGGATCATCTGCACGTCGGAACCGGCCTTCGACAGGATGAGCTGGTTCACCCGCTCCATGTCGCCTTTTGTCAGGTCGACGAGCGGCTTCACCGATGCCTGTTTGTTTTTGCCTTCTTCAAGCGGTATCACGACGCCCAAATGCCCGGACTCCTGTTCATTTTTGTTGAAAGACAATAGAAAGCGGGGCCTTCTGCGGCAAGAGGCGAATTGTCCCGCCCTCGGAATTATGGCTGGAAAACGACCGAATGATCGAATTGATCCGAACCAACGACGCCGTGCTGCTCTCCTTCGCCGAAAGCCTGATGAAGGAGGCCGGCATTCACTGCCTGATCGCCGACGAGGGCATGAGCATCCTCGAAGGCTCCCTCGGCATGCTGCCGCGCCGTTTCCTCGTGGAAAGCGGCCGGGAGGACGAGGCGCGGCGGATCTTGAAGGATGCGGGGCTCGGCGCGGAGTTGCGGGGGTGAGGGGCGTACTGAAGACCCTCTCTGCCTGCCGGCATCTCCCCCACAAGGGGGGAGAAAGGCTGGCAGCTTGCTTTTCCCGAGAGATTTTTACGCAGAGAGTGCCGCGCGTTAAGTCCCTCCCCCTTGTGGGGAGGGGTTGGGGAGGGGTTTTCTTTCCACTCCCGAACCAAGCGCTTCCTTCCTCGCGGGGCTCCCACCCATGACCGTCCGCGAAACCATCGACGCCTTCCACTACGGCCGCTTCCACCTCGTCCAGCCGAAGGGCATCGGCCATCGCTCGGGGATGGACGCCATGCTGCTCGCCGCTCTCGTTACGGGCGAGGGCCCGATGCGCGTCGCCGATCTCGGCGCGGGGGCGGGGGCCGCCGGCCTCGCCGTCGCCGCGCGCATCGGAAAGGCCGAGGTCCTGCTGGTCGAGCGCTCGCCGCTGATGGCCGGCTTTGCCCGCAAGACGCTGGCGCTTCCCGAGAACGCCGCCTTTTCCTCCCGCGTCTCGGTGCTGGAGGCCGACGTCTCGCTCTCCGGCAAGGCGCGCATCGCGGCCGGTCTCGCCGACGACGTCTTCGACCACGTCATCATGAACCCGCCCTTCAACGACGGCATCGACAGCCGCACGCCCGATGCGCTGAAGGCCGAGGCGCATGCGATGGAACACGACCTCTTCGAGCGCTGGATCAAGACGGCCGGCGCCATCATGAAGCCCGGCGGCCAGCTCTCCCTCATCGCCCGCCCGCAATCCATCGCCGAGATCATCGCCGCCTGCGGGCGCCGTTTCGGCGGCATCGAGATCACCGCGCTCCACGCCCGCGCCGGCGAGAGCGCGCTGCGCATCCTCGTCACCGCCGTCAAGGGCACGCGCACCCGCCTTGCGCTGCGCATGCCGCTTGTCATGCACGAGCCCGGCCAGCACGACTTCACCCCCTTCGTCGACGACCTCAACAACGGCCGCGCCGCCTATCCCCGCCTGCCGAAAACCTGATTTTGCGGGACGCGCCATTGCGTTTTCGCCCGCCATGCATACATCAGCCGGGCAACACGAGAGACAGGATCGCGCGATGGCCGGATTTTTGAAGAGGCTGGTTCCCCGGAAGTTCCGCAATGACGGGGTGGCTATCCCCGTGGTGCGGCTGCAGGGGGCGATCATGGCGAACGGCAGCCAGTTCCGCCCGGCGCTGAACCTTGCCGGCGCCGCGCCGGTCCTCGAAAAGGCCTTCGCCGACAAGAATGCGCCGGCCGTCGCGATCTCCGTCAATTCGCCGGGCGGCTCGCCCGTGCAGTCGCGGCTGATCTTCCAGCGCATCCGCGATCTTGCGGCGGAAAAGGGCAAGCATGTCCTCGTCTTCGTCGAGGACGTCGCGGCCTCCGGCGGCTACATGATCGCGCTTGCGGGCGACGAGATATTCGCCGACCCGACCTCCATCGTCGGCTCCATCGGCGTCGTTTCCGGCGGCTTCGGTTTTCCGGAGCTTTTGAAGAAGATCGGCGTCGAGCGGCGCGTCTATACGGCCGGCACCAACAAGGCGATCCTCGATCCCTTCCAGCCGGAGCGCGAGAACGAGATCGAATACCTGAAATCCTTGCAGCTCGAGATCCACCAGGTCTTCATCGACATGGTCAAGTCCCGCCGCGGCGGAAAGCTCGCGGACGACCCGGACCTCTTCTCCGGCCTGTTCTGGACGGGCACGCGCGGGCGCGCGCTCGGCCTCGTCGACGGGCTTTCCGACATGCGCACCGAACTGAAGCGGCGCTACGGGCCTAAGACGCGGCTGGAACTCATCTCCGCGCCCAAGGGGCTCTTTGGCCGCAGGATGCCGGGCGTCGGGGGGCTTTCCGGCGAGGTGGCGGAGCGTATAGGCTCGGGCGGCGTGTCGGCCGTGGCCGATCTTGCGGAGGAAAAGGCGCTCTGGGGCCGCTTCGGCCTTTCGGGATAGCGCGGGTATTGGGGAGGGGCGATGGCCCAGATCATCTTTCTGCTTCTGGTCGTCGGCCTTGCCTGGTACGGCTACCGCAAATTCGTCTCGGATGCCGAGCGCCTTGCCAGGCAGCAGCGGCGAAGCGAGGAGGAGCGCCGCACCGGCGCCGACGGCACGCTGGTCAAGGACCCGGAGACCGGCGAATACCGCCTGCGCCGCGACGACGAGTAGCCGCCCCTTGCGGTTCTGTGCCTCGGCGGGAACGCGGCGGAACAGCCGGCCCGCCCCATTCCGGCACATTAACCACGCCGCGTAAGGTTAACGCCCGTTTTATCCGTTTGCAGCCTTGCCCGCCGTTGCGCCCGCGCGGGGCCGGGCCGATCTAGGGGCAAGGCCGATTCAATGCGGCCGCCCGATGCCTGCAATGAACGGAGTAAACCATGGCCTCGCTCGACCTCGACCGGATTCGCACCATCGTCGTGACGGGCGGCGCGGGCTTCCTCGGCTCCCATATCGTCGACGACCTTCTCCTGCATTGCCCGAACGCGCGCATCCGCGTGATCGATGCCTTCACCTATGCCGCGGACATGGCGCACCTCGATGCCGCCTTCCGCACGGGCCGCGTGACGTTGCAGGAGGGCGATGTCGGCAATCTCGACCTCGTGACCGAGATGCTGAAGGACGCCGACCTCGTCGTGCATGCGGCCGGCGAAAGCCATGTCGAGCGCGCCTTCTCCGTGCCGGAGCGCTTCACGCTCGCCAATGCGCTGGGCACGCAGGTGCTCGTCGAGGCGATGGGCCGGCGGCGCGTGCCGCTGATGATCCATGTCAGCTCCGCCGAGGTCTATGGTGCCGGCAGGGGCCTGCCGCTCGGCGAGGCGACGCCGCTCCTGCCGGACAATCCCTACGGCGCCTCCAAGGCGGCCGCCGAAATGCTGATCGCCGGCCTTGCCCGCTCCTTCGACCTCGATATCCGCGTGCTGCGGCCCGTGAACGTCGTCGGCCCGCGGCAGAACGTGGAAAAGCTGCTGCCGCGCTTCCTGGAACTCGCCGCCGTCGGCCGGCCGCTGCCGGTGCATGGCGACGGCATGCAGACGCGCGCCTTCCTCACCGTGCGGGATTTCTGCACGGCGCTGCGCACGGTCGTCACGAGCGGGGCGGAGAACGCCACCTACAACGTTTCGGGCCGCGACCATCTCGATGTGCTCTCCGTCGCCCGCCTGGTGCTCGATGCGGTGCAGGAGCCGGTCTCCGGCGTCGCCTTCACCGGCGGCCGTCCGGGTAACGCCAGCCGCTCGCCGCTCGATACGGCGGCATTGCAGGCGCTCGGCTGGAAGGCGACGGGAGCGCTTGCCGGCGAAATGCCGACGCTTGCCGCCTGGTACGGCGCCCGCGTGCCGGGCGGCGCCCGCCGGCAGGTCCACCGCGTGCCGGACCTCGCCCCGCAGCGCGTGCATGCCGTCACCCAGGCGGCGGGATCGGGCCTCTTCCGCTCGCTCGAGCGGCATTGAGCGTCATGCGGGTCTGAACCGCTTTGCCGTCATCACCCCCCTCTGCCCTGCCGGGCATCTCCCCCTCAAGGGGGGAGATTGGATGGGGCGCCGCCTTGCGCCCCTTTGAGGCTGCGATTTGAGCGAGGACCTTGTGTCTTGCCGATCTCCCCCCTTGAGGGGGAGATGCCCGGCAGGGCAGAGGGGGGTATGGCGTGCTGCTCCCCTGGTGCTCGTACCGCTGTCCGAAACCCTTGACCCTTCCGGCGCATCGTGGCACCAGTCCGCCAGCTTCCCAAGTATGCCGGACACCGAACCGATGACCTCTGCCGCCCTGCCTGACCACATGAATCCGACCCGCTCCTTCCAGGCGCTGATCCTGACGCTGCACAATTACTGGGCGGACAAGGGTTGCGCGGTGCTGCAGCCCTACGACATGGAGGTGGGCGCGGGCACGTTCCATCCGGCAACGACGCTGCGCGCGCTCGGGCCGCGCCCCTGGCGCGCCGCCTACGTGCAGCCCTCGCGCCGCCCCTCGGACGGCCGCTACGGCGAGAACCCCAACCGCCTCCAGCACTATTACCAGTACCAGGTCATCCTGAAGCCGAACCCGTCGAACCTGCAGGAACTCTATCTCGGCTCGCTCGCCGCCATCGGCCTCGATCCGCTGCTGCATGACGTGCGCTTCGTCGAGGACGACTGGGAAAGCCCGACGCTCGGCGCCTGGGGCCTCGGCTGGGAATGCTGGTGCGACGGCATGGAGGTCTCGCAGTTCACCTATTTCCAGCAGGTCTGCGGCATCGAATGCGCGCCCGTCGCGGGCGAGCTGACCTACGGCCTCGAACGCCTCGCCATGTACGTGCAGGGCGTCGACAACGTCTACGACCTCAATTTCAACGGCCGCGAGGGCGCGGAGAAGATCACCTATGGCGACGTCTTCCTGCAGGCCGAGCAGGAATATTCCCGCCATAACTTCGAATATGCCGATACGGCGATGCTCCACCGCCACTTCATCGACGCGGAGAAAGAGTGCCAGGCGCTGCTCGCCGCCGGCGCGCCGGGCGATACGAACGCGCTGCACAAATGCGTGCTGCCGGCCTACGACCAGTGCATCAAGGCCTCCCACGTCTTCAACCTGCTCGACGCGCGCGGCGTCATCTCGGTGACCGAGCGCCAGAGCTACATCCTGCGCGTGCGCACGCTGGCGAAAGCCTGCGGCGAAGCTTTCCTGCTGACCGATGCGGGCGGCGCGAACTGGACGAAGGACGCGGCGTAAACCGTCCTCACCCCAGCGCGGAAACCTTCACCCCAAGCTCCCACACGGGCTTGAGCGTGGGGCGCGCGCCGGTCGGCAACTGTCCTGCATAGATCTGGAGCGTCCGCCGCACGCCGGCCGGACGCTCGGCCCTGTCGCCTGCCGTATAGGTGAGGAAGAGGGCGGAAAAGCAGATGACGTTGACGATGAGGGCGAGGGTTTTCATGGAAGTTGCCTTGCGGGTCCGATCTCACTGTTGAAGCGACTATCGGGCAGAGGCATCCGCCGCGCCGTTCCCCCGGTGACAGGCGCGACGGGTGCGCAAGGGGGCTTTCCTGCGGCGGCATGAATGCTAAGGTCGCGCCCGACACAGGAAAGCAACGGAGAAGGTCATGATCGCTCTGGCAATCGTGGCGGTGGTCGTCCTCTACGCCATCGTCATCTACAACGGCCTCGTGCGCGCCCGGCAGATGAAGGAGGAGGCCTGGTCCGGCATCGACGTGCAGCTGAAGCGCCGCGCCGACCTCATCCCCAACCTCATCGAGACCGTGAAGGGCTACGCCGCGCACGAGAAGGAAACGCTGGAGAAGGTGGTGGAGCTGCGCAACCGCGCGCAGGCGCTGCCCGCCGGCGACGTTGCCGGCCGGGCGCAGGCCGAAGGCATGCTGAGCCAGGCGCTCGGCCGCCTCTTCGCGCTCGCCGAAGCCTATCCGGACCTCAAGGCCAACCAGAATTTCGCCGAGCTCCAGGCAACGCTGGAGACGATCGAGGGCGAGATCCAGATGTCGCGGCGCTACTACAACGGCGCGGCGCGCGACCTCAACGTCAAGGTCGAGAGCTTCCCGTCGAACCTCGTCGCGGGGGTCTTCAAATTCGTCAAGGCGCCCTATTTCGAAATCGACAACCCGGCCGACCGGGCCGTGCCCACCGTGAAGTTCTGATCCCGGAGGCGCTCATGATGCGGATCGCCGCCTTCCTGGCGCTCTGGCTTTGCCTTCTTTTCGGGGGCGCGGCGCGGGCGGAGGAATATTTCGACAGCTACCGCTCCGATATCGCCGTCGGCAAGAACGGCACGCTGACGGTGACGGAGACGATCCGTGTCCATGCCGAGGGCGACCGGATCCGCCGCGGCGTCTACCGCGATTTCCCGCTGACCTTCACCGATGCCAAGGGCCGCCAGCGGGAGGTCGGCTTCAAGGTTGTCGCCGTCGAGCGCGACGGCCGGCCGGAGCCCTACCACACCGAGAGCATCAGCAGGGGCGTGCGCATCTATTTCGGCTCGTCCGACGTGCTGCTCGAACCCGGCTTCCACGAATACCGCCTCACCTACGAGACGAGCCGGCAGATCCGCTTCTTCGACACGCATGACGAGCTGTTCTGGAACGTCACCGGCACGGAATGGGCCTTCCCCATCCGCAGGGCATCGGCCGTGGTGCGGCTGCCGGCCGGCGTGCGCGCGCAGGAGCTGACCTTCTTCACCGGCCCCTACGGCGCGGCGGAGAAGAACGCGCGGGCGGAAAACCGCGGCGACACGGTTCTCTTCGAGACGACGCAGCCGCTCGGGCCCGAGGAGGGCCTGACCATCGGCATCAAGATGCCGGCCGGCAGCATCGACAAGCCGACGGCGGCCGAGGAGCGCGCGCTTTTCCTCAAGGACAACCGTAACCTCTTCCTCGCCTTCGGCGGGCTCGTCCTCGTCGTCGGCTACTACCTCTGGGCCTGGGTCTCGGTGGGGCGCGATCCGCCGGCCGGCGTGGTCGTGCCGCGCTGGGATGCGCCGGAGGGCATCTCGCCCGCCCTCGTCAACTATATCGACGAGAAGGGTTTTGGCGGAAGCGGCTGGACGGCGGTGTCCGCCTCCTTCCTCAGCCTTGCGGTCAAGGGGCTGGTGGACCTCAAGGGCCTGAAGACCTCGATTGCCGTCACCCGCACGTCCAAGCCCGTCGAGGCGCCGCTGCCGACCGGGGAAGCGACGCTCATCAACGCCATGGCGGGCGAGGGCAGCAGCTTCGTCATCGAGAAGGCCAACGGCAAGCGGGTGCAGAAGCTCGGCGCCGATTTCCGCGACGCGATGGAAAAGGAGCACCGGCAGAAATACTACCTCGCCAACTGGCCGCAGGTGATTGGCGGCGTCTTCCTGTCGCTCGCCTGCCTTGCCGCCCTCCTGCTGTTCGGCTCTCTGCCGGAGGAGGGCGTGGTGCTCGTCATTCTGCCCGTCTTCGCCTCGGTCTTCGTCTCCATCTTCGCCATGACGCTGGGGCAGGGCGTGCGGCGGTCGAAATCGCTCGGCGCGCGCATCGCCTCGGTCGTCTTCGCCGCCTTCTTCGGCTTCGTCCTGCTCACGGTCTTCGGCGGCATCGCGCTCTCGCTCTTTGCGGAGGCGGAGGCGACGGGGCAATTGCCGATCTTCGCCGCCGTCGGCGGCATCGTCGTCGCCAATCTCGTCTTCTTCTTCCTGATGGGCGCGCCGACGCCGCTCGGCCGGCGGATGATGGACGGCATCGCGGGCCTGCGGCAATACCTGACGCTCGCCGAGAAGGACCGCATGAACATGGCCGGCGCGCCGGAAATGTCGCCGCGCCACTACGAGACGCTGCTGCCCTATGCTGTGGCGCTGGGCGTTGAAAAACCCTGGTCGGAGACTTTTGACCGCTGGCTGCTCACCGCTGCGGCGGCCGGCGCCGCCGTGGCCTACCAGCCGGCGTGGTATCACGGCGACGGCTTTTCCTCCGGCAGCTTTTCCGACCGCATGGGCGGCTTTGCCGGCTCCATGGCCGACACCATGACCCGCTCGCTGCCCGATCCGCCGAAAAGCTCGTCCTCGGGCTTCTCCTCCGGCGGAGGCTTTTCCGGCGGCGGTGGCGGCGGTGGCGGCGGCGGGGGGTGGTAGGCCCGCAGACCCCTCCCTAAATCCCTCCCCACAAGCAGGCAGAGAGGGTCTTCCCTCAGAAATCCTGATAGTTCAACGGCGTGATCTCGACCATGCGCCGACCGGGCATGACGGTTGCCGCTTCGGCTGCCGCAAGGCCGATGCCGGCTTCACCGGAAACGCTGACGGTGAACGTGGCGGCCGTGCCCGAGGCGAGCGTCACCGCGCCCGCCGTCTGCGCGCTTGCGCCCGTCGAGGCGTCCGCGTCGGCGCTGGCCTTCAGCGTGCCGGTGGCGGGAATGGAGGCCGTCAGCATCTCGTCCACCGGCTCGAAGGGCTTTTCCGGCAGGAGGTTGCCGAAGGCCCAGACCTTCGCTAGCGCCGCCTTCGTCATCGGCGCGACGTTGACGTCGATGTCGTTTTCCGCGCCCTTGACGCGGTAGGGACAGCGGCGCGTGGAGCAATTGGCGGCGGCGGAGAACTGCCAGAGCGCGTAATTGTCCCAGTTGCCCATCGGGAAGGTGCCGGCAATGCTCGGCCGGTAGCGGGCATACCAGAGCGGCAGGCGCGAAAGGATGCGGTACCTGTCGCGGTTCGCGGCGATGTAGCGGGCGGTCGCATGGTTGGTGTAGAGCACCGGATAACGGCCCGTGCGCGTCTTGATGTGGCCGGCGAAGACCTGCGCATCCTCCAGCGACATGTCGGTCTGCGGGTTGCGGCCCTCGATGTCGAGCACCATCATTTCATCGTCGCGCGGGCTGGCATAGTCGAGGAAATGGTTGGCCTGGTCGATGGGGTTGCCGGGCCGGGCGAGGTGATAGGCGCCCCACAGCAGCCCCTTCGAGCGGGCGAGCAGCCGGCGCGTCTCGTAGAGCTCGCGGCTCACCGCATATTTGCGCCACATGGTCTTGCAATGGGCGACGGTGTCGCCCGCATGGTCGCCCTTGCAGCTATAGCTTTCCGGCAGGCCGTCGGACGCCTTGGAGATGAAGCCGGCGATGCGCCCGTCCGTCAGCATGTCCGACCATTCGATGGCGTTCAGCTCGTAGGCGTCGATGACGATGGCGTTTTCCGGCGCCTTCCACGGCGCCTTGTCGGCGGCAAGGGCGGAAAGGGGAAGCGCGGCGGCAAGGAGAAGGGCGGCAAGGCCGGAAAGCTGCTTGACGTTCATGGACGGTCCTTCGCGAATCTCTCATCCTCCCCAAGGCGGCGATGATGCGGCCGGCATGGTTAACGAAAGGCTAATCCGGCCCCGCGGAACAAGGCCGGCCCTTTCCGCGTTGGGGAGCAAGGCCGCCTTGCGGCGGCATCGCGGAGAACATCCGGGAGACCCGTCATGAAACTCACAAGAAAATGCCTTGCCGTCGCGCTTTCCGCGCTCTTTGCCGCGCTGCCGGCCGGCCCGGCCGGCGCCCTGCCGCTGCCCGCCGTGACGGCCCGGCCCGTCGAGGCCGGGACCGCCGTGCAGCTCGTCGACCATCGCCGGTACTGGCGTCATCGCCACTGGGGTCCCTACGAGGGACGGCGGCATTGGCGCCGCCACCATCATCACGGCAATGCCTGGGTGCCGTTCGCCATTCTCGGCATGGGAGCGGTGATCGGCGGCGCCATTGCCAATGATCGCGCCTATGGCGGCTCGCATGTGCGCTGGTGCGCGAACCGCTATCGCTCCTACCGGGCCTATGACAATACGTTCCAGCCCTATCACGGTCCGCGCCGCCAGTGCCGTTCGCCCTATCGTTGATTGTGCGGCGTTGACGTTTACGTAAAAATCAATAATCTGTCCGCCAACGAGCCGCGCCCCGAATCCGGGGCGCGATGGAGGAGGATGGAATGTACAAGGCGCCGGTCGAGGAGATTGCGTTCACGCTCAAGCACGTCGCGGGGCTCGCGCCCGCGCTGGAAGGCGGGCGTCTCGGGGATCTTTCGGACGATCTCGTCGACGCCATCCTGTCCGAAGCCGGACGTTTCGCCAGCGAGGAGGTCGCTCCCCTCGGTGCGATCGGCGATACGCAGGGCGCCCGCCTCGTCGACGGCAAGGTGAAGATGCCGGACGGCTGGCCGGCCCTCTACAAGGCCTGGGCGGAAGGCGGCTGGAATTCGCTGACGGCCTCGCCGGAATTCGGCGGGCAGGGGCTTCCCCACATGCTGCACGTCGCCGCGCTCGAAATGTGGAACAGCGGCTCCATGGCCTTCGCCATCGGGCCTACGCTCACCATCGGCGCCATCGAGGCGCTGACGGTGCACGGCTCCGATCACCTGAAGGCCACCTACCTGCCGAAGATGGTCTCGGGCGAATGGATGGGCTCGATGAACCTCACCGAGCCGCATGCCGGCTCCGACCTCGGCGTGATGAAGACCCGCGCCGAGCGGCGCGACGACGGCACCTACCGCCTCTTCGGCCAGAAGATCTTCATCACCTATGGCGAGCACGATTTCACCGACAATATCGTGCACCTGGTGCTTGCCCGCCTGCCGGATGCGCCGGCCGGCACGCGCGGCATCTCGCTCTTCCTCGTGCCGAAGTTCCTCGTCAATGAAGACGGCTCGCTCGGCGCGCGCAACGATGCCCATTGCCATTCCATCGAGCACAAGCTCGGCATCCACGGCTCGCCCACCTGCACCATGATCTACGGCGACGGCCGCTTCGGCGAGGAGCCCGGCGCCATCGGCTGGCTGGTCGGCGAGGAGAACCGCGGCCTTGCCTGCATGTTCACCATGATGAACAATGCCCGCCTTGCCGTCGGCATGCAGGGCGTCGCCATCGCCGAGGCCGCCACGCAGAAAGCCATCGCCTATGCCAAGGAGCGCACGCAGGGCAAGGCGCCCGGCTGGCAGGGCTCCGGCATGAGCCCGATCGTCGAGCATCCGGACGTCGCCCGCATGCTGCTGACCATGAAGGTGCTGACGCAGGGCGCCCGCGCCATCACCTATGCCTGCGCCCACGCCGTCGACATGAGCCATGGCGCGGATACCAAGCACTGGAGCGAACGCGCCAGCCTCCTCACCCCCATCGCCAAGAGTTTTGCCACCGATGCCGGCGTCGACGTTTCCTCGCTCGGCGTGCAGGTGCATGGCGGCATGGGCTTCATCGAGGAGACGGGCGCGGCGCGCCTCTACCGCGACGCCCGCATCGCGCCGATCTACGAGGGCACGAACGGCATCCAGGCCATCGACCTCGTCACGCGCAAGCTGCCGCAGTCGGACGGGGGCCATGTCCACGGTTTCATCGCCGAGCTGCGCGAGATCGCCGCGAAGGCCGGCGCCGCCAACGCGCCCGCGCTCGGCGAGACCGGCGCGCGGCTCGAAGCGAGCATCGCCGATCTCGAAGCCGCAACCGAATGGCTGCTCGCGACGCTTGCCGAAGGAAAGCAGGCCGAAGCGCTCGCCGGCGCCACGCCCTACCAGCGCCTCTTCGGCCTCGTTCTGACCGGCGCCTACCTCGCCAAGGGCGCGCTCGCCGACGGCGGCGACGGCCGCAACGCCGAACGCGCCGCCCTTTGCCGTTTCGCGGCGGAGAACGTGATCGGCGAGACCGCGGCGCTGAAGGACCGGGTGATGACGGGCGCGGCGAGCCTTGCGGCGGCGCGGGTGGTGCTCGGCTGAGATTGAGGATTGCCCCTCACCCTAACCCTCTCCCCGCAGGCGGGGAGAGGGGACGTGCCCGGCGAGGCGGCGACAATTCAGGAAAACAGAGCGGCATGTCCCCTTCGCCCCGCTTGCGGGGAGAAGGTGCCGGCAGGCGGATGAGGGGCAGACGCCCGAGGAGACGACGATGACCGACCACATCCTGATCGAACGCCCCGAAACCGCGCCCGGTGTCATGGTGATCCGCTTCAACCGTGCGGAAAAGAAGAACGCCATCACCCGCGCCATGTACCAGGCGATGACGGATGCACTGAAGGCTGCCGATGCGGATGAGGCGGTGCGGGCCACCGTCTTCCTCGGCTCGGAAGGCTGCTTTTCCGCCGGCAACGACCTCAACGACTTCATGGCCTTCGCCATGGGCGGCACGATGGGGCGCGAGGTGATCGATTTCCTCCATGCGCTGGCCACGCACGGCAAGCCGCTCGTCTCCGGCGTCGACGGCCTCGCCATCGGCATCGGCACGACGATCCATCTTCATTGCGACCTCACCTACGCCTCGGCCCGCACCCAGTTCCGCACGCCCTTCGTCGATCTCGCGCTGGTGCCGGAGGCGGCCTCCAGCCTGCTCGCCCCGCGCCTGATGGGCCACCAGCGTGCCTTCGCGCTGCTCGCGGCAGGGGAAGCCTTTTCGGCCGATGCCGCGCGCGAGGCGGGCCTCGTCCATGCCGTGGTCGAGCCCGGCGCGGTGGAGGAGCAGACGCTCGCCGCCGCCGGCCGCCTTGCCGCCAAGCCGCCGAAGGCGCTGGCGATCGCCCGCCGCCTCATCCGCGGCGACCGCGCCGACGTGCTGGCACGGATCGACGAGGAGGCCGGCCACTTCGCCGCGCAATTGAAAAGCGCCGAAGCCCGCGCCGCCTTCGAGGCCTTCATCGCGCGCCGGTGAGCCTTTCGGCGATTTGTGGTCGGCCAATTTTAACAGGGTCTTAAACACGTTTTCCTATAGTGCGGCCACTTTCCGGCGTCCTGCCGGCGGCCGCATGACGCGGCTGACTTTCGCCTCCGGCATGCCGTTCAGCATCGCGCCCGCCGCCCGGCGGGGCCCCGAAGGAATACCGCACCCGTGTCCAAGCGCACCAATCTCATGACGCGCATCCTTGTCGTCGCGTCCCTCGTCGTCGTTGCCGCCTTCACCGGCTTTTCCGTCTACATCGACAGCCTGCAGCGCAAGGTGCTGACGGGCTCGGTCGAATCCAGCATCGAATCCTCCGGCAAGCAGGCGGCCCAGGGGATCGCCAACTGGCTGAACGCGCGCGTGGCGCTGACCGAGATGGCCGGCAACGCCGCCGCCAAGGCCGCCGATCCCGCCGGCATCGAGGCCGTGCTGCAGAACGACGTGCTGGTCGGCCAGTTCATGACCACCTATGTCGGCGACGAAGCGGGCATCTTCACCCAGTGGCCGAAGTCGCAGATGCCGGAAGGCTACGACCCGCGCAAGCGCCCGTGGTATCAGGATGCCGTCAAGGCGGACGGCAGCGTGCTGACCGAGCCCTATATCGACGCCTCCACCAACGACCTCATCATCAGCGCCGCCACGCCCGTCAAGCGCGACGGCAAGCTGGTCGGCGTCGCCGGCAGCGACTTCTCGCTGAAGTCCCTCGTCGACATGGTCAATTCGGTCGATCTCGGCGGTGCGGGCTTCGCCTTCCTCGTCAGCAAGGACGGCCAGATCCTCGTCCACCAGGACAAGGCGCTCGTCACCAAGACGCTGGCCGACGCCTTCCCCGAGGCGACGCCCGCCATCGGCGGCGGCATCATGCACACCACCTATGCCGGCAAGCCGGTGCTCGTCTCCTTCGTGCCGGTCACGGGCCTGCCGTCGGTGGAATGGTATCTCGGCTTCACCATCGACAGCGGCATGGCCTTCGCCGCCATCGACGAGTTCCGCATCGCGGCGACGATCGCCACCGTGCTCGCCGTCATCGTCATGATGGGCTTCCTCGCCACGGTGCTCTCGCGCCTCGTCGTGCGCCCGGTCAAGGACATGACCGTCGCCATGGACAGGCTCGCCGCCGGTGACGTCGGCACCGACATTCCCGGCCAGGAGCGCAGGGACGAGATCGGCCGCATGGCCGCCGCCGTCGCCGTCTTCCGCGACAATGCCATCGAGCGCACCCGCCTCGAAAACGCCGCCGAAGAGGGCCGCGTGCTCTCCGAGAGCGAGCGCCGCGAGCGCGAGGCCGCCAAGGCCCGCGAGGCCGAGGAGATCAGGCATGTCGTCGAGGCGCTGGCCGACGGCCTCGGCCGCCTCGCCGAGGGCGACCTTGCCCACCGTATCGGCAAGCCCTTCGCCGGTCATCTCGACCGCCTGCGCACGGACTTCAACAATTCCGTCGCCAAGCTGCACCAGGCCATGACGACGGTGGGCCAGAACGCCCGCGCCATCGATGCCGGCGCGACGGAAATCCGCTCGGCCGCCGACGATCTCGCCCGCCGCACCGAGCAGCAGGCCGCCTCCGTCGAGGAGACCGCCGCCGCGCTGGAAGAGATCACCACGACCGTCAAGGATTCGACCCGCCGCGCCGAGGAAGTCGGCTCGCTCGTCTCGCGCACCCGTCTCGGTGCGGAAAAGTCGGGCGATGTGGTGCGCCGCGCCGTCTCGGCCATGCAGGGCATCGAGAAGTCCTCGCACGAGATTTCCAACATCATCGGCGTCATCGACGATATCGCCTTCCAGACGAACCTCCTCGCCCTCAACGCCGGCGTGGAAGCTGCCCGCGCTGGCGAGGCCGGCAAGGGCTTCGCCGTGGTCGCGCAGGAAGTGCGCGAGCTCGCCCAGCGCTCGGCCAATGCCGCAAAGGAGATCAAGGCGCTCATCACCACCTCGGGCGATCAGGTGCGCTCCGGCGTGGCGCTGGTCGACGAGACGGGGGCGGCGCTGGAAACCATCGTCCGCGAGGTGCAGGAGATCAACGGCCACGTCAACGCCATCGTGACGGCCGCCCGCGAGCAGTCGACGGGCCTGCAGGAGATCAACACCGCCGTCAACACGATGGACCAGGGCACCCAGCAGAACGCGGCCATGGTCGAGGAGCAGACCGCCGCCAGCCACGGCCTCGCCGCCGAAGCCGCCGCCCTCAACGCCCTCCTCGCCCAGTTCCGACTGGGTGCGGAGACCGCCGCAACGGCGGCGCGCCGGGCCGCCTGATCGCGTCAGCCCTGACAAAACCGCGCTGGCCCCGGATTCCTGATCCGGGGCCGGCGTTGTCTTTTCAGGGTAAATGTTCTAATGTAGCAACAAACATCGACCGATAAGGTGTTGCCATGACGATCACGACCCTGTCGAGCCGGGAATTCCAGCAGAACGCCAATCAGGCGCAGAAGGCCGCGCGCAACGGTCCCGTCTTCATTACCAATCGCGGCCGGACGGCGCATGTCCTGCTGAGCTTCGAGGAGTACCAGCGGATCACCGGCGGCGGCCGCAATCTCGTGGAAGCGCTCTCCATGCCCGGGCTTGCGGATATCGACCTCGATATTCCCCGCGCGCGGGACCTGCCGCGCCCGGCCGACCTTTCCTGATGTTCCTGCTCGACACCAATGTCGTTTCCGAACTGCGCAAGGCGGGTTCGGGCAGGGCGGATCCGAATGTTGTCGCCTGGCTCTCCGCCCGGGATGCCGCAGCCTGCTACGTCTCCGCCGTCACGCTGATGGAACTGGACCTCGGAATCCTGCTGATGGAGCGGCGCGATCCGGCGCAGGGCGCGCGGTTGCGCGTCTGGATGGAGGACCACGTCCTTCCCGAATTCTCCGAGCGGACCATACGGATCGACCGGGCCGTCGCGCTTGCCTGCGCGCGGCTGCATGTGCCCGACCCGCGCCCGGAGCGCGATGCCTTCATCGCCGCGAGCGCCCTCGTGCACGGCATGACGATCGTGACGCGCAACGTCGCGGATTTCGCGCCGATGGGCGTCGGCGTCGTCAATCCGTGGGACGCCGCCTGAAGGATTACTTCTCCAGCACCGCCACCGCCTCGACATGGGCCGACCAGAGGAACTGGTCGATGGGCGTTACCTGGCGGATGCGGTAGCCGGCGGCGGTGAGGAGGGCGAGGTCGCGGGCAAGGCTGACGGGATTGCAGGAGACGGCGACGATGACCTTCACGCCGGAGCGGGCGAGTTCCTTGCACTGGTCCTCGGCGCCAGCGCGCGGCGGGTCGAAGACGACGGCGTCGTAGACCTTCAGTTCCGAGGCCATCAGCGGGCGGCGGAAGAGGTCGCGCCGTTCCACCGTCACGGGCTTGAGGCCCTGCGTGTTGCGTGCGGCGTGGTCCAGTGCCTTCAGCGCCTTTTCCTCGCCTTCGACGGCATGCACCTTGGCCTTCCGGGCGATGCGCAGCGCGAAGGTGCCGGAGCCGGAAAAGAGGTCGGCGACGCGTTTCGCCTTGCCGAGGGCGGCAAGCACCAGGTCGGCCATCGCCTCCTCGGCTTCCTTCGTCGCCTGCGTGAAGCCGCCGGCGGGCGGGGAGACGCGGACGCCGCCGAAATCGATCTCCGGCTTCTGCGGCTCGATCAAAATCTCGCCGTCGTTGGAAACGCGCGCGATGCCGCGCAGCGCAAGGACGCACTGGGTGACGGCGCGCCGCTCCCTGTCGCCGATCTTCTTCACGTCCTCGAAGGCAAGGTCGAGGCCGGAAAGCGTTTCGAGCACGGTGAGGCGGAAGGGCTCGCTGGAGGTGGCGACGGCGCCGGCGACGCGGCGGATGTCCTCCAGCCGCGAGACGATGCCGTCGCTGGCGATCGGACAGTGATCGATGGAGACGATATGGTGGCTGCCGGCCTGGTTGAAGCCGAGCAGCATGCCCTTTTCCGTCCTGCGCGCGGTGAAGACGACGCGGCGGCGCTCGCCCGGCCGGGCGACGATGAGGGGCGCCACCTCCGGCGTCAGGCCCTTCGATTTCAGCGCCGCGACGACGAGGCTTCGCTTGAAGTCGTGGTAGAGCGCATCGCCCGCATGCTGCAGCGTGCAGCCGCCGCAGGTGCCGTTCTTCCCGTCCGGGCCGAAATGCACGCAGGGCGGCGTCACGCGCTCGGGCGAGACGACCGACATGGACATGACGGTGGCATGGTTCTTCACCCGCGCGACGGCGACGACCTCGCCGGGCAGGGTGAAGGGCACGTAGACCGGGCCGGCGGACGTATCGGCGATGCCGTCGCCGCCCGAGCCGAGCCGGGCGATGGTGAGGGTTTCCGTCGTCATGGCTTTCGCCCTCCAAGAAGGAATTCGTGGTTGCCGTCGCCGCCGGTGATGGGCGAGGGGATGAGGCCGAGGCTATGCCAGCCCATGTCCTCGACGAGCCAGCGCTCCAGTTCGGCCGCGACCGCGGGCGCGCTCTCCGGGTCCTTCAGGAGGCCCGCCTTGCTGATCGCCTCGCGCCCGACCTCGAACTGCGGCTTGACGAGCAGCGCGCAGAAGGCGCCCGGCTCGGCAAGCGCAAGGGCCGGCGGCAGCGCCAGCTTCAGCGAGATGAAGGAGACGTCCGAGACGACCGCGCCGACGGCATGGCCGCCGATATCCTCCCGCGTAAGGCCGCGCGCATTCAGCCCTTCGCGATTGGTGACGCAGGGATCGTCGCGCAGGCGCGGATGAAGCTGATGATGGCCGACGTCGACGGCGACGACATGTGCGGCGCCGCGCTCCAGCAGCACCTGCGTGAAGCCGCCCGTCGAGGCGCCGATGTCGAGGCAGGCAAGGCCCTTCGGATCGAGGCCGAAACGGTCGAGCGCCGCCGTCAGCTTCAGCGCGGCGCGCGAGACATAGGCCTGCGCCGGATCGTTTATGGCGAGCACGGCGGAGGCGGGAAAGCCGGCGCTCGGCTTGGTGACGACGCGCCCGTCCACCGTCACGGTGCCGCGCGCGATGGCATCGCGCGCCCGCGAGCGGCTGGCGACGAGGCCGGCATTGAGAAGAAGCTGGTCGAGGCGGATGGTGTCAGGCATGGCCTCTCATGACGCCTTGCAGGACAAGAGGCAAGCCCTGCCGTCAAAGCGAGGCGAGAGGGGTATTCGAATCGGCGCCGGTATCGGCGGAAACGCCCTGCGACTGTATCTCCAGCCGGGATCTGCGCACGATGGTCCGGTCGTCGCCTATGCCGAGCGACTTGCGGATATCCGGCAGCTTCTTCTGGAGAATGGCGATGGCCGCCGCCTCTATCGCGGGGTCATAGGCAGGCCGCTCCCAGGCGGCCGCCACCGGGGCATGGCAAAGCGCGGCGGCAAAGGCCGCAGGCAGCACAAGTCGCATTCGTGGAAATCCCTGTCCGGTCTTTTTTCCTTTGCCGGAAGACTAGCAGCCGGAGGTTTCGGAACGGCCAAGGGATGTGGTTACGCGGTTGCAAAACGGGATGGTTGAGAAAGGGTGAGCTGCTTCGGAAATCTGCCCCTCATCCCGCTGCCGCGACCTTCTCCCCGCAAGCGGGGAGAAGGGGCAGGAGGTCGAACTTTCCCTTACTCGGTGGGCGTTTTATTCGGGAAAACGGAGCGGCATCCCCTTCTCCCCGCTTGCGGGGAGAAGGTCCCGGCAGGGGGATGAGGGGCAAGGCGACGGATCACCCCGCCGCGCCGATGTCTGCGCCCTTCTGGCCCAGCGTCTGGAACACGGTGGAGACGATGCCGGCGCGGTCGAGGCCGGCTTTGACATACATGGCCTCGGGCTTGGCCTGCTCCATCCAGATATCCGGCAGCACCATGGGACGCACCTTCAGGCCCTGGTCCAGCAGCCCCTCCAGCGCGAGGAACTGCAGCACATGGCTCGCAAAGCCGCCGATGGCGCCTTCCTCGATGGTGATCAGCACCTCGTGGTGACGGGCGAGCTGGCGGATGAGGTCGTGGTCGAGCGGCTTGGCGAAGCGCGCGTCGGCGACGGTGGTGGAAAGGCCGGCCGCATCGAGGTCCTCGGCCGCCAGAAGACAATCGCGAAGACGCGTGCCGAAGGAAAGGAGCGCCACCTTGGAGCCCTGCTTGACGACCCGGCCCTTGCCGATCTCGAGGATTTCCCCGCGCGCGGGCATGTCGACGCCGACGCCCTCGCCGCGCGGATAGCGGAAGGAGATCGGGCCCGCGTCATGGGCGGCGGCGGTGCGCACCATGTGCTTCAACTCCGCCTCGTCGGCGGCGGCCATCACCACGAAGCCGGGCAGCGTCGCGAGATAGGTCGTGTCGAAGGAGCCGGCATGGGTCGGCCCGTCCGCGCCGACGAAGCCGGCGCGGTCGATGGGAAAGCGCACGGGCAGGCCCTGGATGGCGACGTCGTGCACCACCTGGTCGTAGCCGCGCTGCAGGAAGGTGGAATAGAGCGCGCAGAACGGCTTGTAGCCCTCGGCGGCAAGGCCGGCGGCGAAGGTCACCGCATGCTGCTCGGCGATGCCGACATCGAAGGTGCGGGCCGGATAGGCCGTCTTGAACTTGTCGATGCCGGTGCCGGCCGGCATGGCGGCGGTGATGGCGACGATCTTCTCGTCGAAGCCCGCCTCCTGCACCAGCGCCTCGGCGAAGACGGAGGTATAGGCGGGGGCGTTCGGCTTGGCTTTCGCCTGCGCGCCGGTGATGACGTCGAAGGTGTTGACGCCGTGGTACTTGTCGGCGGCCGCTTCCGCCGGCGGATAGCCCTTGCCCTTCTGCGTCACGACATGGATCAGCACGGGACCCTTGGCATTGTCGCGCACGTTGCGCAGCACGGGCAAAAGGTGCTCGAAGGAATGCCCGTCGATGGGGCCGATATGGTAGAAGCCCATCTCCTCGAAGAGCGTTCCGCCCGTGACGTAGCCGCGCGCATGCTCCACCGCGCGGGTGATCGCCCGGTCCACCTTCTTGCCGAGATAGGCCGTCAGCTTCTTGCCGAGCTCGCGGAAGCCCATATAGGTGCGGCCGGAGGCAAGGCGCGCGAGATAGGCGCTCATCGCCCCCGTCGGCGGGGCGATCGACATGTCGTTGTCGTTGAGGATGACGATGAGACGGGCATCGAGCGCGCCGGCATTGTTCAGCGCCTCGTAGGCCATGCCGGCCGAAAGCGCGCCGTCGCCGATGACGGCGATGACGTTGCGCTTCTCGCCGGAAAGATCGGCGGCCACCGCCATGCCGAGGCCGGCGGAAATCGAGGTCGAGGAATGGGCGGCGCCGAAGGGATCGTACTCGCTCTCTGCCCGGCGGGTGAAGCCGGAAAGGCCGTCTTCCTGGCGGAGCGTGCGGATGCGCTCGCGCCGTCCGGTGAGGATCTTGTGCGGGTAGCACTGGTGGCCGACGTCGAAGATCAGCCGGTCGTGCGGCGTGTCGAACACCTTGTGGATGGCGATGGTCAGCTCCACCACGCCGAGGCCCGCGCCGAGGTGTCCGCCGGTGCGCGAGACGGCGTCGACCATCTCGGCGCGCAGCTCGCTTGCCAGCTGCGGCAGGTCGCGGTCCTCGACGGCCTTCAGGTCCGCCGGTACGTGGACTTTGTCGAGCAGGGGGGTGGCTGGCGTCTGTGTCACTCTATGCCTCGTTGTCGCGCCCGGTTGCGAAAGCTCCGTTGCGAAGCCGCGCCGGACATGCGGGCCAAAACCGCGCTTGCCTCAAATGCAGAATGCGGCGCGCGATTTCAACCGTTTCGACAAGTCTAGAGCGTATTTCGCCCGATTGATACCGCGCAATCCGACGCATTGCTGCGTTGTGTCGGGCAATTCGGGCATTTTGCGGACTGGTTTCCGGGCCCGGCCGGTTACGCCTTCTTCTTCCGGGCGCGCGCGGACCGGTTCAGCGCCACGGCCGCGTGGATGAGCGCCTTCAGCGCCTCCTCGTCGATTTCCTCGCCCTCGTGGACGTCGATGGCGCGGCGCGTGTTGCCGTCGAGGCTGGAATTGAAGAGGCCGGCCGGATCCTCCAGCGACGCGCCCTTGGCGAAGGTCATCTTCACCGCCGCCTTGTAGGTCTCGCCGGTGCAGATAATGCCGTCATGCTCCCAGACGGGAACGCCGCGCCACTTCCATTCCTCGACGATATCGGGATCGGCTTCCCTGATCAGCGCGCGCAGCCGGGCGAGCGTCTCGCCGCGCCAGTCATTGAGTTCGGCGATGCGCCCGTCGATCAGCCGGGAGGGAGTGTCCGTGTCTGTCATGGCTTGTCCTTTCGCTAGATGCGCCCGCCGGTCAGCCGGCCTGCCTGCCAGCGCGCCGCATAGGGCCGGGCGAAGAGATAGAGCCCGCTTGCAAGAAGCAGGATAAGCGGAAAGAGCGCGAGAAGCCCGATCCACAGCGGCGGCTGGCCCTGCGTCATCGCCGCGACGTTGACGAACACGGCGAGCGTGAAGGCGATCGAGAGCCAGCGGTGAACCTGGCGGATCTTCAGGGTCCAGTTCATTTGCCTTTCCCTTCCTCTTCCAGTTCCGCCAGAACCCGCTCGAGGTTCGTGAAGTTCTGTTCCCAGCCATGGCGCGCGCCGCCGAAGGCCTGCTTCTGTTCCGGGCGGAAGCCGGACTGCTCCATGCGCAGCAGCGTGCCGGAGCCCGTCGGCGTCAGCGTGAAACTGACCACGCTCCTGAGGTCGAAAGCCGGGTCGGCGTGCGGGTGGTTCCAGGTATAGATCAGGGTTTTTCCGGGCTCGACCGCAAGGACATCGCATTCGACGCTGCCCCAGTCCCCGCTCAGCGTGAACCTGTGGCCGACGACCGGCGCGAAATCGTTGCGCATCAGCCATTCGGCGATGAGATGCGGCTGCGTCAGCGCGCGCCAGAGCTTTTCCGGCGGATGGGCGATTTCGCGTTCGACGACGACCGTGCGTGTCTGCGTGTTCATTGGTCCATTCTCCTCAGCAAATTTTCGAGATCGTCGAACCGCGATTCCCAGAACCGGGTCATCTCGCCGGTCCAGTCGACCAGCGGCGCGAGCGCGCTGAGCTCAGCGCTGTAATGGGTCTGCCGGCCCTCGTGGCGGTCGCGCACGAGGCCGGCCTGCTTGAGCAGGCTGAGATGCTTCGAGACGACCGGCTGGGAAACGCCCGCCTTGGCCGTCAGCGCACCGACGGTCTTCTCGCCCTCGCGGCAAAGCCGCTCGAACAGGGCCCGCCGCGTCGGGTCGGCCAGTGTGCGGAACAGGATGTCGTGGGGCTCTGTCAAAATCCATACCTCAGTGACTATGGATTTTATATAGCTGGATGGCTATGGGTTCGTCAAGTCGAGAAAAAGAAGAACCTCTCCTCCGTCATCCTCGGTCTTGAGCCGAGGAGGACGGAGGATAGGGGGAAGGCGGGGAGAGGGCGGAGGGCATCATCCCTCCGGCAGGGGTACGAACTCCTCCTCGTCGCCGGGCACGATGTCGAAGCGGCCGGTGCGCCATTCTTCCTTGGCCTGCTCGATGCGCTCCTTCGAGGAGGAGACGAAATTCCACCAGATGTAGCGCTTGGAGCCGAGCGCCGCTCCGCCGAAGAGCATGATGTGACAGCCCTCCGGTCCGGCCCGCAGCGTGATCGCGTCTGCGGGGCGGAAGACGAGAAGCCGGTCGGCCTCGAAGAGGTCGCCCGCCACGTCCAGCGTGCCGGAGAGCACGTAGACCGCGCGTTCCTCCCAGTCCGCCGCAAGCGGCGCGGCGGCGCCGGGGGCGAGCGTCAGGTCGGTATAGAGCGTGTCCGTCGGCACGGCGACGGGCGAAGCGTGGCCCTCGTACTTGCCGATGATCGTGCGCCCGGTGATGCCGTCCGCCGAGAAGCCCGGAAGCTCCCCCTTCGTGGTGTGCGAGAAGACGGGGGCCATTTCCTCCTGGCTGTCGGGCAGGGCGAGCCATGTCTGGAGGCCGGAGATGGATTGCGGCCGGCCGCGCAGGTTCTCCGGCGAGCGTTCCGAATGCACGATGCCGCGCCCCGCCGTCATCAGGTTCACGTCGCCGGGGGCGATGACCATCTCGGTGCCGAGGCTGTCGCGGTGCTTGATCTCGCCGTCGAAGAGATAGGTGACGGTGGAAAGGCCGATATGGGGATGCGGGCGCACGTCGATCGCTTCCCCCGCCCGCAGCAGCGCCGGCCCCATGCGGTCGAAGAAGATGAACGGGCCGACCAGCCGGCGCCTGGCCGTCGGCAGCGCGCGCCGCACCTCCAGCCCGCCGATGTCGCTGGTGCGCGGAATGATCAGAAGGTCCAGCGCATCGCACGCCGCCGCATCGCCGGCCTCGGGGTCCTTTCCCGGAAAGAAGCTCATCGCACCCTCCTGTCGTGGTTCGTGGAAGGCATGCTAGCGGGCGGCGAGGGGCAGGGATAGGGCGGCGAGCGTTGACGGTGTGTCGCCGCCGCAGAATGTCAGGAGCCGTCGTCCGGTAAACGGCCGGCTGCCTCTCTCGCGTCGGCAAGAAGCGTGGGCAGGCGCTCCACGACAATCGACCAGACGATGTCTGCGTCGAGGTTGTCATAGGCATGGCGGATAACATTGCCGAGGTCGCGAATTTGCCGCCACGGATGCTGCGGCAGCATGACCTCGGCCTGCGCCCCAAGTTTCACCGCCGCCTCGGATATTCTGGACAGGCAACGTTCGGTGGCATCTCGCGTGCGCCGGTCCTTTTCGAACGAATCCCGATCCATGCCGGCGGTATAGTCCAGGATGGTCTCAGCGTTTTCCACGATATCGAGGAAGCGGGTTTTGGGGCGACTAGAAGGCAACGATGCGTTCCTGCTCGACAGTCCGGCGTAAACGATCTTTCTGAATCGGCTCGGGCAGGACATCGACGGCCCGCCCCGTGAAGCCCTCGATCATGCTCTTGAGGTCGGCGAGAGCGCCGAAATATCCGAAGCCCGATTGCCGCACCGGCTCCGACAGCTTGACCAGCACGTCGATGTCGGACTGGCCCGTGTGATCGCCTCGCGCCACCGATCCGAACAAAGCAATATGCTCCGCCCCCGCCGCCTCGAGTTCGGCGCGGTGCTCCAGCAGTTTCGCGATGATCTCGTCCTTCGTCATGGTTTATTCTACCATGACGGGCATCAGCCGTCGAGCGGCTCGGTGCCCTGCGGCTTGCCGGCGCGGTCGAGGCGGATCTTCTCGATGCGGTTCTCGGCGGCCGAGAGAAGCGTCTCGCAATGCTTCTTCAAGGCCTCGCCACGCTCGTAGATCTCGATGGAGCGGTCGAGCGGCACGTCGCCGCGTTCCAGCGCAGCGACGATCTTTTCCAGTTCCTCCACGGCCTGCTCGAAGGAGAGGGCGGAGACGTCGGGGGCGGGTGCATTCATGGATGTCAGCCTCTCATCAGGCGGAAGATATGGGTGGCGGCGGATTCGGCAAGGCCCTCGAGGTCGTAGCCGCCTTCCAGCAGGCTGACCACCCGGTTGTTCGCCGATTTCTCGGAAAGGTCCATCAGCCTGCCCGTCGCCCAGTCGAAATCGTCGGCGACGAGGTTGATCTGCGCCAGCGGGTCGCGGTGATGGGCATCGAACCCGGCCGAGATGATGATGAGGTCCGGCCGGAAATCGGCGACGCGCGGCAGCACGCGCGACTTGAAGGCCTCGCGGAAATGGTCGCTGCCGGTATCGGGCGAGAGCGGCGCGTTGACGATGTTGCCCGCGCCCGTCTCGTCCTTGGCGCCGGTGCCGGGATAGAGCGGCATCTGGTGCGTCGAGCAGAAGAGCACGGAAGGGTCGTCGAAGAAGATGTCCTGCGTGCCGTTGCCGTGATGGACGTCCCAGTCGACGATGGCGATGCGCTCGGCCCCGTGCGCCTTCTGCGCATGGCGGGCGGCGATGGCGGCATTGTTGAAGAAGCAGAAGCCCATCGCCTTCTCGCGCTCGGCGTGGTGGCCGGGCGGGCGCGCGGCGACGAAGGCATTGTCCGCCTCGCCGGAAAAGACCGCATCGACCGCCGCGACCGCCCCGCCGATACCCGTCAGCGCCGCCTGCAGGCTGGCGGGGCTCGCATGGGTGTCGGCCTCGAAATGGTTGATGCCCTCTTCGGGGATCACGTCCATCACGGCGCGCAGGTGGCTTTCGGGATGGGCGAGCAGCACGAAATCCTCGTTCGCCTGCGGCGCGGTCTTGCGCGTCAGCGTGGCGAAGCGCTCGTGCTCCAGCGCAAGGTTCAGCGCGCGGATGCGGTCGGAGCGCTCCGGGTGACCCTCCGGCGTATGGTGCTCGAGGAAGATCGGGTTCTCGAAGAGAAACGTCGTCATGGCCGGAGGCTACCCATTGCAGATGGTGAGGTCCACGGGAAATGGGCCGGTCCTTCCGCCTTTTCAACAGTCACGGCGCCAGAAGCAGCTTTCCCTTGCGCGCCGGGTCCTCCTGCCGGGCAAGGGCCGCGGCAAGGTCGGACAGCGGAAAGACGCCATCGACGGCCGAACCGAGCACGCCGGCGCGGATACCGGAAAAACTGCGCGCGAAGGCCGCCTCGATGGCCGCGCGCGGGGCGGAATGCACCCAGTTGCGCAGCCAAAGGAAGGAGAAGGCGACCGCCTCCCGCCGCGCCGAAACCAGCGCCGGATCGAGCTGCGCGCCGGAGAGCGCCCCGTACTGGATGAACGCGCCGCCGGGGCGGATCTGCCGGAAGAGCGCATCCCCCGCCGCTCCGCCCACGGCATCGAGCACGGCATCGAGCACCGGGGCGGTCCCGGCGACGATCTCGCCGGAAAAGCCCTCCCGCAGCCGCGCGGCCGTGGCGGTGCTGCGCACCAGCGCGACTGGCCGGAACTCGGCGTCGGCCAGCAACACCAGCAGCATCTTCCCGATGGCCGAGGCGGCGGCGGTGACGCCGACACGCCGCCCGTCCGCCGCGCCGAAATGCGTGCCGACGGCTTCCACCAGCCGGAAGGCCGTCAGCGGGTTCACATAGGCCATGGCGGCATCGTCGTCGGAAAGATCGTCCGGCACGGCAAAGCACCATGCGGCGGGGCGGACGAGATATTCCTGCCAGAGCCCGCTTGCGCCGATGGGCAGGACGCGTTGGCCGGTGGAGAGGCGGAGGGCGGTTTGCGGCTCACCCCCCTCTGGCCTGCCGGCCATCTCCCCCTCAAGGGGGGAGATCGGATGGGGCACCATTTTCCTGCCCAACGACGATGCAGCATGAGCAGGGTTCCAGCCCCCTGCCGATCTCCCCCCCTGAGGGGGAGATGGCCGGCAGGCCAGAGGGGGGTAGGCTTCGGCCACCCCATCCCCCATCCGCACGATCTCGCCCACCCCCTCGAAGCCGGGAACGAAGGGAAGGGCAGTGCGGCTGCGATAGGCACCCGTCACGGGGATGAGGTCGGAAGGATTGATCGCCGCGCGGCGGATGCGGATCTCCACCTCGCCGGGGCCCGGTGCGGTGCGCTCCGTCTCTTGAAGGCCGACCGCTTGCCGGGGCTCGCCGAACGCTCTAACAACGGCACGAAGCATGGTTTGACCTTGGGACAAGACGTGGAACAGGCGGAAGACATCACGGTCGGCGAGGTCCGGATACCCTTCCGCGATATAGACATGCACGGCCATATGCACAATGCCGCCTATTACGCCCATGCCGAGGCGGCGGTGGCTGGCCTCTGGCGGCATCGCCCGCAGGGGGAGAACGACCCCGTCTATTTCGTCCGCAAGTCCGGCTGCACCTTCCACCGCGGCCTGCGGCTGGACGATGTCGCCCGCTTCAAGGTCACCGTGACGCGCATCGGCGCGACCTCGCTCACCTTCGCGGTCGCGATCACCTCGCAAGGCGCGCCGGTCGCGGAGCTGGAGATCGTCTGGGTCGCCGTCGATCCCGCAACGCGCCAGCCCGTCAACGTGCCGCAGGTGGTGCGCGACTGGCTGAAGACCTTCCTTTCCTGACGCTCGTTCAGACGCGCCGGAACAGCGCCGCGATCCCCATGCCGCCGCCGATGCCCATCAGCGCCAGCCCCTCCGTGCCGGCGACGGCCTCCCGCATCTGCGCGAAGAGCCGCGTGACGAGGATAGCGCCGGACGCGCCATAGGGATGGCCGAGCGCCAGCGCCCCGCCGTCAAGGTTCACGCCTGCTGGGTCGATGCCAAGTGCATCGAGGCTGGCGAGCACCTGCGCGGCGAAGGCCTCGTTGAATTCGACGAAGGGGATTTGCGCTGCCTCGAGGCCGGGATTGCGCGCGGCAAGCCTTTCCATGGCCGGCACGGGGCCGAGGCCGAGCAGGTTGGGATCGACGCCCGCTACCGCGCTGTCGACCACCTCCAGCATCGGCGAGAGGCCAAGCGCGCGGGCCTCCGCCAGCGAGGTGACGAGCACCACGGCCGCGCCGTCGTTGACCGGGCAGGCATTGCCCGCCGTCACCGTGCCGTCCGGCCGGAAGACCGGCTTCAGCGCGGCGAGCTTTTCCAGCGAGGTGTTTTCGCGCGGGCACTCATCGTTGCGAATGTCCCCGACAGGCACGATCTCGCCGTCGAACCGTCCGGCCTTCGCGGCTGCCACGGCGCGGCGGTGGCTTTGAAGCGCGAAGGCATCCTGCCGCGCGCGGCCGATGCCGGCATGGGCGGCGACGTTCTCCGCAGCGATCCCCATGTCCGGATCGCCAACCGAATCGGGCGCCATGCGTGCGCGGGGCACGGGCTGCGGCGCGCCGCCGGGCTCTGAAGTAGGGCGGAAACGCAGATGCGCCCGGCTGGTGCTCTCGGTGCCGCCGGCAAGGTAGAAGCGGCCGGCCCCGGCCTCGACCAGCCGCGCGGCAAGGGCGATCGCCTCCAGCCCCGAGCCGCATTGCCGGTCCACCGTCATGCCGGGCACGGAGACGGGAAGACCCGCCTCCAGCGCGGCAAGGCGCGCAAGGTTCCCGGCGCTGTTGGCGGCATTGCCGAGGATCACGTCGTCGACGGTACCGGGCGCAAGCCCCGTTTCGGCGAGGATGCGGCGGATGAGCGGTACGGCAAGGCTTGCCGGCTCGACGGCGGCAAGCGATCCGCCCTTGCGGCCGATCGGCGTGCGGAACGCCGCGGCAATGACGGGAATGCGCGCGGGATCAATAGAGCCGTTCGAGCGCATTGCTGTCCTCCGCCACCCATTGGCGCACCGTCTTCGCCTCGACCTTGCCGGAGGGCGTGACCGGCAGGGCGCGGCAGAGCCACAGCCGGCGCGGCTGCTTGTAGCGCGGCAGCACGGCATCCATCGCCGCCCTCAGCGCCGCTGCCGTAAGGCCCGGTTCCGCCGGCTCGACCACGGCGAGGAGCTCGCTGCCGAGATCGGCATGGTCGCGGCCGAAGACATGGGCGGCCCGCACGCCGGCAAGGCCGGTGAGCGCCGCCTCCACCTCGGAAGGATAGATATTGTTGCCGCCGGAAAGCACCATGCCGCCGGAGCGGCCGAGAAGATGCAGCGTGCCGTCCGCTTCGAGGAAGCCGAGGTCGCCGACCGTGGCGAGCGCCCCGAAACGCGCCGGCTCCGCGCCGAGATAGCCGGTGGCGACGAGCGGGCTTTCGACGAAGATCGCCCCCGTCTCGCCGGCCGGCAGCACCTCACCCGCATCGTCGCGAACCGAAAGCCGCACGCCCGGAAACGCCCTGCCGACCGCTGTGGCGGAAGCGGGATCGCCCGGCGCGGTGACGGTGATGAAGCCGAGCTCCGATGCGCCGTAATATTCGCGCAGCGCCGCCGTCGGGAAATGCGCCGCGCAAAGCGCATGGTCCGCCGCCGTCAGCTTGGCGCCGGCGACGGTGACGGCCGAGACGGTGGTGACCGGCGCGCCTTCGCACAGCCGCCGCAGCATGGTCGGCACCAGAACGAGACGGCGGATGCCCTCCGCCCGGATCGCCGTCCGTGCTTCCACGGCATCGAAATGCCGGGCGGAATGGAAGGTCGCGCCGGCAAGCAGCGTCTCCGTCATCGCATAGAGCGCAAGGCCATGGGCGAGGGGGCCGGGGGCATAGGTGGCGGTTGCTGCATCGATGCCGAAGAACGGCCCGCCGCTGGTGAGACTCACGCGCCAGGAGCGGCGGTCGCGGATGATCGGCTTGGGATCGGCCGTGGTACCGGAGGTGAAGACGATGAGGAAAGGCCCGTCGCCGTCCCCTTGCGGCAATGGGGGAGCGTCCGGTACCGCGCTTTCGGCAAGCCGCAGCGTCTCGCCGCTCTTCGGGGCGGTGAGGAAAAGGTCGGGACCTTCGACGGTGACGACCACGTCGGGATCGAGCCTTTCGAGAAGGCGCTTACGGGTCGCCTCCGGCAGATGCGGATCGATCAGTGCGGCGCAGGTGCTGCCGGCCGTCGCGGCGGCGAAGGCGGCGGGGAAGAGCGCATGGTTGCCGGTGAGAAGCGCGATGAGCCGGCTTTCCGGCCCGATGAGGCTTTCGCCTGCCGGGGCGAGCGCCGCGAAGGCGGCATGGGCCTGCCGCGCGGTTGCAGTTAGGCTTCCATAGGAAAGAACCCGGCCCTCGATCTTGAAGGCCGGGCTTGCGGGAATGCGGGCGGCGTGCCGTTCGAGGGCGCCGGAAAGCGGCATCGGCTCAGGCGCGCTGCGGCAGCAGCGGATAGCCGGCGAGCACGGCGCGGCCGGCCAGCATGGCGACGAAGGCCTTGATGAGGTCGCCCGGCAGGAAGACGAGCGAGGCGGCGGTCGTCTCGAAGAAGGCCTTGCCGCTCATATAGGCGAGCCACGGAATGCCGAAGAGATAGACGACCGCGATGCCGCCGACGACGGCGGCGACGAGGAAGGAGAGGAACTGCGAAAGCTCCGCCTGGTCTTCCCTGACGAGGCGCTCGGTGATCAGGCCGCAGACATAGGCGCCCGGCACGAAGCCGACGAGATAGCCCGCGCCCGGGCCGGCGAAGACCGCAAGGCCGCCGCGCCCGCCCGAAAGCACCGGCAGGCCGATGGCGACGAGCAGCAGAACGAGCAGCACCGCCGCCGCGCCGCGTTTTGCCCCGAGGATGCAGCCGGCCAGCATGACGCCGAGCGTCTGCGCGGTGATCGGCACGGGGATGAAGCCGAGCGTGATCGGCGGCAGCAGGCCCAGCACGACGATGATGGCGGCGAAGAGGGCGACGAGGACGATGTCTCTGGTGCTCATGTCGAAAGTTCCTCGAATGGACGGGATCGGGTGGGTGCTTAGTGCCGCCGAAAGCCGCGGGCGTCAATCGCCATGGCGATCGTATCGGCATCCTTCAGCGTCAGGATGATGAGCGGCACGAGCGTGGTGAGCGGGCGCACCGGCAGGCCGCGCGCCCGGTGCGCCTCGGCGATATCCCGGTAGCGCGCAAGGATTTCCGGCACGAAGCGGATGACGAGGCCGACCGCAAGGCTGACATCCGCCGCGCGCACGAAGCCGTAGCGCTCCAGCGGCGTGAGGAGCCGCGCGATCTCGTCCATGAAGGCGGAAATGCCGGTCGTCGCCGTGACGGCGGCGGCGAGCAGCACCAGCGCAGCAAGGCGGCAGAGAACGACGACCGCCTCGTGCGGCGAGACGAAGACATAGTTGGCCGCCGCGACGAGAAGGACAGTGAAGAGGACGAAGCGCGTGCGCCGGAACGCTTGCCCGGCTCCGATTCCGGTGGAGAGCAGCAGCCCCGCCGAAAGCACGAGCGCCGGCACAAGCACGTAGAGGCCCGAAACGACGAAAAGCATGACGGCGGCGGCGAAGAGCAGGACCAGCTTGCCGCGCACCGGCATGCGGTGCAGCGGCGAATCGCCCTCGATGTCGAGCCCGTTCAGCATGCCGCGATCTTCCGGTAGGCGCCGATGGCCTCGGCAGGCGTATCGTCCGCCGCAAGCCGGCCCTCATGGAAGACCAGCACCCGGTCGAAGCCGTCGATGAGGGCGAGGTCGTGCGTGATGACGATGACCTGCTCGGGCAGGCTTGCGACGGTCCGCTCGATCAGCGCGCGGTTCTTCAGGTCGAGCTGGTTGGTCGGCTCGTCGAGGATCAAAAGGTCCGGCCCGGTGACCAGCACGCTGGCGATGGCCGCAAGCTGCGTCTCGCCGCCCGAAAGCTCGTGCACGCGGCGGCGGGCGAGATGGGAGATATCGAAGCGGGCAAGGATCGCCTCGGTCCGTGCGGCGATCTCCGCCTTGCCGATGCCGCGGTTCTTCAGGCCGAAGGCGATGTCCTCGGCAAGGATCGGCAGGATCATCTGGTGCTGCGGGTTCTGGAAGATGAAGCCGGTTTTTCCGCGCGCGGCCTTCTCGTCGGCCACCGTGTCGAGCCCGTCCACCCTCACCATGCCCTCGGTGGGTTTCACGAGGCCGTTGATCAGGCGCGCCATCGTCGTCTTGCCGGAGCCGTTGAGGCCGACGATGCCGATGCGCCGTTCGGAAAGCGCAAGGTCCAGCGGATGGAGCGCGACGCGCCCGGCATAACGCACCGTGGCGGCGGTAAAGACGATATCCAAGAGCGGTTCCCGGTTCGCAGAAAGTCGCGGCGAGCTATAACACGCCGGGCGCCAAAGAAAACCGCGGGGGCGATTGCACTATGGAGTGAAGACCCCTCCCCAACCCCTCCCCACAAGGGGGAGGGGCTTACTGCGCCGCTCCGTTTGCGGAAAAATGGGAAGGAAGAGCAAGCCTCAGCCTTTCTCCCCCCTTGTGGAGGAGATGCCGGCAGGCAGGGAGGGTTTTCCTATGCGAAGAAAACCGGGTGGAACAAACCGGGAATATGTGCCTATCATCCGGCCATGACGATTCTTCTTTCTAATGCCGAGGCCCGGCGCATCTTCCTCGCCCGACAGGGCCTCAGCGCATCGCCCGGCCGCATGCTCGGCAAGGCGGGGCTGTTGCAGCTCATCCACGATCTCGGCTTCGTGCAGGTCGACAGCATCGCCACCGTGGAGCGGGCGCATCACCAGATCCTCTTTTCGCGCAACCAGACCTACCGGCGCGAGCACCTTGCCGAGCTTCTCGAAAAGGACGGCGAGCTCTTCGAGAACTGGACGCACGACGCCTCGATCATCCCGAGCGCCTTCTTCCGCTACTGGAAGCACCGTTTCCGCCGCGAGGACGAAACGATCCTCGAGCGCTGGCGAAAATGGCGCGAGCCGGGCTTCGAGGAGGCTTTCGGGGAGACCTATGAGCGCATCGTCTCGGGCGGCGCGGTGCTTTCGCGCGACCTCAAGGCGGACGACCACAAGTCCGGCGGCTGGTGGAACTGGCACCCGAACAAGACGGCGCTGGAATATCTCTGGCGCACGGGCAAGGTGGGGATCGCACGGCGCGAGAATTTCCAGAAGGTCTACGACCTCGTCGAGCGCGTGCTGCCGCCGCATCACCACGCACCCGACGTCGGCCACGACGCCTTCGTCGACTGGGCCTGCCGCAGCGCGCTGGAAAGGCTCGGCTTTGCCACCCATGGCGAGATCGCCGCCTTCTGGGACCTCATCTCGCCCGACGAGGCGAAGGCCTGGGTGGAGGCCCACCGCGACGAGCTGCGCCCCGTGTCCGTCGAGCCCGCCGACGGCGGCAAGCCGCGCGCTTCCCACGCCTTCGCCGATTTCCCGGACAGTCTCGGCGATATCCCCGAGCCGCCCCAGCGCCTGCGCGTCCTGTCGCCCTTCGATCCGCTGATCCGCGACCGCAACCGCACCGAACGGCTTTTCGGCTATTTCTACCGCATCGAGGTCTTCGTGCCGGAGCCGAAGCGCCAATACGGCTACTACGTCTTCCCGCTGCTGGAGGGCGACCGCCTCGTCGGCCGCATCGACATGAAAGCCGACCGCAAGGCCGGCACCCTCGACGTCAAGCGCCTCTGGTGGGAACCGAAGGTCCGCGCCGCGGCGGGACGCATGGAGAAGCTGGAAGCGGAACTCGCCCGGCTCGCGAAGTTCACGGGCGTGGAGGAGGTGCGCTGGCTGGAGGGGTGGCAGGGCGAGGGAGTTTAGCTTCGCCCCTCATCCCGCTGCCGCGACCTTCTCCCCGCAAGCGGGGAGAAGGGTATTGCCGGGCCGGCTTCCCGAGTTTCCGGATAGTGTGAGGCGGCACCGCATGTCCCTTCGCCCCGCTTGCGGGGAGAAGGTGCCGGCAGGCGGATGAGGGGCGGCCATGCCGCCGGATATGCGCCTCAGCAAATATCCGTGGACACGATGCGGATGCCGAAGCCTTCGAGGCCGACATAGTGGCGTTCGCGGGAGGCGAGGAGGCGTATGGAGCTGATGCCGAGATCCTTGAGGATCTGCGCGCCGAGGCCGATTTCCAGCCATTCGCTTTCGCGTGCCTGGGCCTCGTCGTGGCCTTCGCGGTCGTGCTTGCCCTTGCGGGCGGTGGCGGACTGGCCGACGCCGACCGAGCCTTCGCGCAGGTACACGATCACGCCGCGGCCCTCGCCGGCGATGCGCTTCATGATGGCGTCGATCTGCCGGTCCGCGCCGAAGACGTCGCCGCCGACATTTTCGAGGTGCAGGCGCACCGGGATGTCGACGCCGTCGCGGATGTCGCCGAAGACGACGGCAAGGTGCTGCATCGGGTCCCAGGGCAGGGTGTAGGCATAGGCCTTGGCCTTGCCGCCGGGCGTGTCGATGTCGAAGCTGCCGACCTGCTCGATCAGCGTTTCCTTGCGCTGGCGATAGGCGATGAGATCGGCGACGGAGACCTGCTTGAGGCCGTTCTTCTCGGCGAAGCTGGAGACCTGCGGGCCGCGCATCACGGTGCCGTCGTCGTTGACCAGCTCGCAGATGACGCCGATCGGCGGCAGGCTGGCGAGCTTGCAGAGGTCGACGGCCGCTTCCGTATGGCCGGAGCGCATCAGCACGCCGCCCTCGCGGGCGACGAGCGGGAAGACGTGGCCGGGGCGCACGAAGTCGCTCGGCCCGACATTCGGATTGGCGAGGTTGCGCACCGTCAGCGTGCGGTCGTCGGCGGAAATGCCGGTCGTCGTGCCGTGCTTGAAATCGACGGAGACGGTGAAGGCGGTGGTGTGGGCCGAATCGTTTTCCGCCACCATGGCGTTGAGGTTGAGGCGCTTGGCCTCCTCGCGCGGCATGGGCGTGCAGACGATGCCGGAGGTGTGGCGCACGATGAAGGCCATCTTCTCCGGCGTGCAGTGCACGGCGGCGACGATGAGGTCGCCTTCGTTCTCGCGGCCGTCGTCATCGGTGACGACGACGATCTCGCCGGCCTCGAAGGCGCGGATGGCATCGACGACACGCTTCTGGTCGTAGCTCATGGCAAAATCCTATTTCAGGCGGCCGGTCTGGCCGCGGTCGCGGAGATAATGGTCGGCAACGGCGCAGGCGACCATCGCCTCGCCGATGGGCACGGCGCGGATGCCGACGCAGGGGTCGTGCCGGCCCTTGGTGCGCACGTCGACATTGTTGCCGTCGGCGTCGATGGAGCGGCGCTCGGTGAGGATCGAGGAGGTCGGCTTGATGGCGAAGCGCGCGACGACCGGCTGGCCGGTGGAAATGCCGCCGAGGATGCCGCCGGCATGGTTGGAAAGGAAGATCGGATTGCCGTCGTTGCCCATGCGCATCTCGTCGGCGTTCTCCTCGCCGGTGAGTTCGGCCGAGGCGAAGCCCTCGCCGATCTCCACGCCCTTGACGGCGTTGATCGACATGAGCAGCGCGGCGATGTCCTGGTCGAGCTTGCCGTAGATCGGCGCGCCGATGCCGGCGGGCACGCCTTCGGCGACGACCTCGACGACCGCGCCGACGGAGGAGCCGGATTTGCGGATGCCGTCGAGATACTCTTCCCAGACGGGTACGATGGCGGGATCGGGCGCGAAGAACGGATTGTTGTTCACCTCGTTCCAGTCCCAGTTGCGGCGGTCGATCCTGTGCCTGCCGATCTGCACCAGCGCGGCGCGAACGGAAAGGCCGGGCACGACCTTGCGGGCAAGGCCGCCGGCGGCGACGCGCGCGGCGGTCTCGCGGGCGGAGGAACGTCCGCCGCCGCGATAGTCGCGGATGCCGTACTTGATGTCGTAGGTGTAGTCGGCATGGCCGGGGCGGTAGCGCCGGGCGATCTCGCCGTAGTCCTTGGAGCGCTGGTCGGTGTTCTCGATCAGCATGGAGACGGGCGTGCCCGTCGTGATCATCGTCACGCCGTCCTCGTCCGGCATCACGCCGGAGAGCACCTTGACGAGGTCATCCTCGCGGCGCTGCGTGACGAAACGCGACTGGCCGGGCTTGCGCTTGTCGAGCCAGGCCTGGATTTCGGCGAGCGTGAAGCGGATGCCGGGCGGGCAGCCGTCCACCACGCAGCCGAGCGCGGCCCCGTGGCTTTCGCCCCAGGTGGTGACGCGGAAAAGATGACCGAAGGTATTGTGCGACATGAGCGGACCCGGACCCGATGGGAAGTGCGCCCTCTCTTAGTGGAAAAGGCGGGGGAGGGACAAGGGTTTCGCGCAAGCGAAGCGGTTTTGACGGCGGTACCCCCCTCTGCCCTGCCGGGCATCTCCCCCACAAGGGGGGAGATCGGCAAGAGGCAAGTCCATCACTTCATCTGATACGCCGATGATGAGCGGGACATCGCTCCATCCAATCTCCCCCCTTGTGGGGGAGATGCCCGGCAGGGCAGAGGGGGGTATCCTGGGGCAAAATCCCCTAAGACGCCATCTTCCACCGCATTTCCCGTCCGAAGGCGAGGAAGGCGTCGCGGGAGAGGGGCCTGGCGAAGGCGTAGCCCTGCAGGAGGTCGCAGCCGAGGAGGCCAAGCATTTCGGCGTGCGCCATCGTCTCCACGCCCTCGGCGACGATCTCGATGCCGAGCGAGCGGCCGATCTCGATGATCGAGCGCACCAGCGCCTGCTCGTTGCGCGAGGAGAGGATGGGCGCCACGAGCTGGCGGTCGATCTTCAGGCGCTTGGGCTTCAGCTTCAGCAGGCTGACGATGGAGGTGTGGCCGGTGCCGAAATCGTCGATCTCGATGTCGATGCCGAGCGCCTTGATGCGCTCCAGGTTGTCGAGCACCACGTCGTCGCTCTCGTCGAGGAAGATCGATTCCACCAGCTCGAAGGAAATCTGGCCCGGCAGGATGGAAAGGCCGGTGAGGCTTTCGACAAGGCTCTCGTCGCGCAGCCGCCGGGCCGAGACGTTGACCGATATCTTCGGCATGACGAGGCCCTTTGCGGCCCAGCGGGCGCAGTCGAGCAGCGCCTTTTCGAGCACGATCCGGTCGAGCGTCGCCATGACGTTGAGGTCCTCGGCGATCTTCAGGAAGCGGTCGGGCGCAAGCAGGCCGTCGCGCGGATGGTTCCAGCGGATCAGCGCCTCGGCGCCGGCGAGCTTCAGCGTGCCCGCGTCGATCTGCGGCTGGTAGTAGGGCACGAACTCGTTGTTCTCGATGCCGGCGAGGATGTCGTCGGCGATGCGCTTGTTCGAGATGATCTCGGCCTGCAGCGCCTCCGTGAAGAATTCGTGCCGGTTGCGGCCGAGGGCCTTTGCCCGGTAGAGCGCGATATCGGCGTTGACGAGGAGCTTGGCCGTGTCGATCGCCCGCCCCTCGGCGAGCGCGATGCCGATGGAGACGCCGAAGCGGCACAGGTGCCCCTCGTATTCCACCGGCTGCTGCATCAGCGTGATGATGCGGCGGGCAAGCGTGCTGAGATAGGCTTCGTCCGTGGTGTTGGTGACGACCACGACGAACTCGTCGCCGCCGATGCGCGCGACGATGTCGCCCTTGCGGGTGGAGGCGTGCAGCACCTTGGAGGCGTGGACCAGGAGCGCGTCGCCCGCCGCATGGCCCAGCGTGTCGTTGATCTGCTTGAAGCGGTCGAGGTCGATGTGGAGGATGGCGACGCGCGCATCCACCAGCGTGCTGAGCTCGGCGATCTCGGTCAGCTCGTCGTCCAGCATGCGCCGGTTGCCGAGGCCCGTCAGCGGATCGTGCAGCGCGTTGTGCTCGATGCGCACCTTCGCCTGCTCCAGCTCGGCATTCTTGGCGTCCGCCTGCTCCTTCGCCGCCTTGAGGCTTTCGCGCAGCTTGACGTCCTCGGTGACGTCGAAGGCAAGGCCCACCAGCTTGCGGGTGCCGCCGTGGCCGTAGTGGATCTTGCCGACGGAACGGACATGGCGCGTCTCGCCGTCGGCAAGCATGACGCGCGCCTCGTGCGCATAGGGAAGGTCCTGCGCCGTGCACCGCCCGACATTCTCGACGATGGCGTCGCGATCGTCCGGATGGATGGTGTCGAGCCAGGCCTCGTGCGTGACGATGCCGTCCGTGAAGGTCAGGCCGTAGAGCTGGTGCATGCGCGGGTCCCAGAAGGTCCGCCCGAGATCGAGATCGGCTTCCCAAAGGCCGCATTCGTAGGAATCGAGCGCGAGGTCGAGGCGCTGCGTCAGGCGAGCGAGCTCCGCGTTCTGTACCTCGGCATGCTCCTTGGCGCTCTTCAGCGCCTCGTTGAGCAGCACGTCCTCGGTGACGTCCCAGCTGATGCCCGTCAGCTTCTCCTCGCCGTTCGGGCCGATGAGGCGCGAGCCGACATTGCGGATATGGCGCCAGCTGCCGTCCGGCATGCGGATGCGGTACTGCGACTTGTATTCGTTGCCGCCGGCGCGGATGACGTCCATCTCGGCCTTGGCGGTGGCGATGTCGTCGGGATGAAGCGCCGCGCGCCAGGCGGTGTCGTGCGGCGTTTCGTTTTCGGGAAAGCCGTGCAGGCGGTGCATCTGCGCGTCCCAGTTGCGCGCGCTCGTCTCGAAGTCGAACTCCCAGATGCCGACCTTGGAGGCGCCGAGCGCGACGTCGAGGCGCTGGGAGAGCGACTGCACCTGCCGCTCGCGCGCCTTGAGGCGGGCGATGTTGCGCTGGCGCTCGCTGACGAGGCCGCCGGTCAGGAAGATCGGCGCGATGATGATGAAGGCGGCTCCGGCAATGATGAGGCGCAGCCGCGTGAGGTTGCCGGGCGGATGGCCCCAGCCCTGTTCGGGGATGGCGGCAAGCTCCCAGCGCCCGCCCGGAACGTCGAGGGCCTGAATGACGGGGTCGCTCTTGAAGATCGCCTCGTCGCCGAAGAACGGGTCGACGACATTGTCCGCCACGCTGACGTCGCGGATCGCCAGCCGGATATCCGTGGGATGGTCCGAAAAGCTGCCCGAGGCCTGCAGGCCGGGGCCGATGAGGCCGGCGTCGGTGAACAGCTTGCGCTCGTCGACCAGCCCGTCGATATAGCCCCAGAAGCGGGGCTGGGCATCGACATTGGTGAAGACGGGCATGAAGAGGTTGAAGCCGCGCCCGCCATCGGCGAACTCGACGGGCCCGAACATCAGCGGGCGCCCGCGCGAGCGGTCGGCCTGCGCGGCCATGCGGAACGAGTGGAAGCGGCTGAAGTCCCTGCCGATATAGTGCTGGCCGTCCTCCGGCGGAAAAGCCTGCGCGACCTTTCCGTCCGGCGCCGCGCCGACCCGGCGGAAATGCAGGTTCTGCAGCATCAGCTTGCGGGCGAAGACGGGGAATTGCGCGGCCGCCTGCTCCGGCGCCGCGGAAAAGAGGTTGGCGAGGCCGCGCAGCGCCGCCACATTGCTGTTGACTTCGCTTTGCAGCCGGGCGCTGACCAGCGCGAGGTCGCCGGCGACATGGCTCTGCAACTCGTTGCGGTGGACGTGCTCGTTCTGGCGCTCGTAGAGGATGCCTGCCGTAAGGACGACGCAACCGGCAATCGTGGCCGGGACGAGCGAAGGCCTCGCCCATTCTGCAATGGACGCCAAGGCGCGGCGAAGGGCGGCGGTCAAAGGCAAGAAAGCAGTCCCCGATGATGCCCGGAGCCTAGGCGTGTTTCATTAAAATAGCATTTATAACTCACTGAAATACCTGCGCTTCCTCTGGAATTCGCCGGCTTGCCGCGCGGAGTTGCCCGATTTGTCCTACAATTTGGGGGATGACGGCGTGCCGCGCCTTGATTCAGGTTTCCTTTCCGGCTTTCCTCTCGGCAACGGGCGAATTTCGCCATATTTGGGGGGCATCTGACGTGACCGGCAAAAAGACTGATTCATTTCCAGGGGTTCGCAAGATGCGGTTGCTCGTCGCTGCACTGATGGCTATGGCCGTTTTCCTTTCACCGCTCGCCGCCTCGGCGGAAAGCGCGGACGTCGAGGCCGTGATCACCAGTGTGGACACCGCCAATCTCAGCCTGTCGCTCGACGACGGCAAGAAGTACCAGGCGCCCGAAGAGTTCAATTTCGAGGGCCTGGAGCCGGGCGTGAAGGTGCTGGTGTTCTACACCGAAGTCGACGGCAAGCGCGTCATTAACGATCTCGAAGTGCTGCAGCAGTAAGGGGGCGTTGCTGCCCCTCATCCCCCTGCCGGGACCTTCTCCCCGCAAGCGGGGAGAAGGAGGAAAACGGCGAGCCCATCGTCCCTCGCCCCGTTTACGGGGAGAGGATGCCGGCAGGCAGGTGAGGGGCAAGCCTCCTCAGAGCCAGTTCATCCCCGTCCCGTCGAGGCGCAGGATGCGGTCCTGGTGGATCGGGACATTGGCGGCGTCCTCCTCGCTCATGCCGTTGAGCCGGAAGGCGGCGCGGAAGACGCCGCCGTGGCTGACGCAGACGGTGGGCCGCCGCATGTCGGCAAGGAACGAGCCGATCCGCCAGCACAGGATCTCGTAGCTTTCGGCCGCTTCCCCCGGCGGGATGAAGTTCCACTTGGAGCGGCTGCGCTCCTCCACGCGTTCGGGCGCGTGCGCGGCAAGTTCCGCCAGCGTAAAGCCTTCCCAGTCGCCGAAGGAGAGTTCGACGAGGCGTGGATCGGTGCGGTAGGAGAGGGGAGGAAGCCCCATGGCCCCGCGCAAAATCTCCATCGTCTCGCGCGTGCGCCCGAGGGGGCTTGCCACGAAATCGAAACCGGAAACCGTGTCGCCGAGCACGCCCTTGAGGGCGAGGCCGTTGCCGGCCGCCTGTCTGCGGCCGGTCTCGTTGAGCGGGATGTCCTTCTGCCCCTGCAGCCTGCCTTCTGCATTCCACGCGGTCTGGCCGTGTCGGATCATGTAGAGGAGCAAGGCAGGGTCCTGAAAGTCTTAGTCCTTGACGACGGAAATGTCCGGCGCGTCGACGGCCTTCATGCCGATGACGTGATAGCCGCTGTCGGCATGGTGCGTCTCGCCGGTAACCGAGCGCGACAGGTCCGACAGGAGGTAGAGGCCGACATCGCCCACTTCCTCGATGGTGACGGTGCGGCGCAGCGGCGCGTTGTACTCGTTCCACTTGAGGATATAGCGGAAGTCGCCGATGCCGGAGGCGGCCAGCGTCTTGATCGGGCCGGCCGAGATGGCGTTGACGCGGATGTTCTTCGGGCCGAGGTCGACGGCGAGGTATTTCACGCTCGCTTCCAGCGCGGCCTTGGCGACGCCCATGACGTTGTAGTTCGGCATGACCTTTTCCGCGCCGTAATAGGTCAGCGTCAGCATCGCGCCGCCGTCGGTCATCAGCTTTTCCGCACGGCGGGCGACGGAGGTGAAGGAATAGACCGAGATCTGCATGGTCTTGGCGAAGTTGCCGGGCGTCGTGTCGACATAGCGGCCGGTCAGCTCGTCCTTGTCGGAAAAGCCGATGGCGTGCACGATGAAGTCGATCTTGCCCCACATCTTCCCGACATTGTCGAAGACCGCGTCGATGGAGGCTTCGTCGGAAACGTCGCAATCGCCGGCCAGCACCGCGCCGATTTCGGCGGCCAGCGGCTCGACGCGCTTCTTCAGCGCATCGCCCTGATAGGTGAAGGCGATCTCGCCGCCCTGCGCATGGATGGCCTTGGCGATACCCCAGGCGATGGAGCGGTTGTTGGCGACGCCCATGATGACGCCGCGCTTGCCCTTCATCAGACCAGATGCCTGAACCATGGTTTGTCCCCTGATGTCTAGGCAATCCCGGCAAACGCGCGATGCGGCCTTGCCCTTGGAATTGCGTGAAATAAGCCGGACTTGCCTATGGCATAGGCGGCAATGCGGTTCAAGCGCGCGCAGGTTCAGGAACTGTTAGCACCCGTAACAATGGGTGCATCTTTCACGCAGGCCTCATAAACCGATTTAAAGATAGAGTCCCTCGCGCAGCGAGCGCATCAGGTCGATCATCTTGTCGTCGGGCTTTTCCCACAGGAGAAGGCGGACCTGCGCGACGAGGTCGCCGCGCTCGCCGCTTTCGCGCAGCAGTCCTTCGCCCTCGATGCGGATCTCCCGGTCCGAGCCGGACCAGGCCGGCACGGTCACGGGAAGCGGGCCGGAGGGCCCTTCCACCGTCATCTCGCAGCCGAGCACGGCGTTCTCGATCGTCACCGGAAGGTCGATCCTGAGATCGAAGCCGTCGATGCGGAAACGGCCGGGCGCGACGCGCACCGTCACCACCGCATCGCCGCGCCGCAGGTTCTCGACACGGTGGCCGGCCTCCTTGAGGCGGATCACCTGCCCGTCGGTGGTGCCGGCGCCGATCGGCACGCGGATCGTCTGGCCCTCGGGCGTCTCGATGGTCGGGCGCGTGCGGGCGAGGATGTCCGCCACGCTCACCGTCACCTCGGTCATGAAGTCGGGGGCCTTGTCGGCCTTGGCGCGGCTGCCGCGGATGCGGCGCAGGATCGCCGAGACGAGCGTTGCGGCCGATGCCGCGGTGCGGCTTGCGGGCATCTCCTCGCCCGGCGCGGCCTCGTCGGCCGGCTTGCGGGCCTCCTGCGCTGGCGCGGCGCCTGCCTGCGGCTGCGGGCGGGGCTGCGGCCTGCCGTCGGCCTGCGCGGTGCGCGCATCGACGCCGAAGATGCGGGCGATCATGTCCTCGGCGTCCTCGCCGGAAAGGGGCGGGGCCTCGGTCCTGGCCTTGCGCTCGGCCTCGCGGCGGCGCATCTGCTCCATGCGGCGCAGCTCGGCCTCGCGCTGCTGGCGGTCGTAGCGGCTGCGCTTGTCCGGATCGCGCAACAGGTCGTAGGCCCGGCCGGCCTCGGTGAAGCGGACGGTTGCAAGCGGATCGTCGTGATTCTGGTCCGGGTGCACGGCCTTTGCCAGCGAGCGCCAGGCCGCCTTGATTTCTTCCTGCCCCGCGCTGCGCTTCACGCCGAGGACCGAATAGGGATCACGCATAATTTCCACCCGTCTCCGTTGTGCCGTCCAAGATAGCGATGAACGTCCTAATCGCCTGTTACGGATCAGGGTTGAGAAAGTGTTATCCCTGCTTGTCGAAGGCGAGCAGCAGCCATTCGCCGCTGTTGCCGAGGCAGGTGCGGCCGGTGAAGCTGGCGATGCCCTGGTAGGAGTGCTTCGTCGTCACGAAATCGCGGCACGGTCGCCCGTCCGAATCCCGGTTTTCCGCGATCCGGCTGATGACGCCGGCGCTGCCGGAGGCGGAATTGGCCCATGGAATGGGGCTGCCGCCGGCGCGCACGAGGTCGGCGGAGGAGACGGCGTTGCGCACGGTGATCTCGTCGGTCAGCCGCTCGGCATTGCCGTTCTGCACCGTGCCCGTGTGCACGGTCTTGTCGATGCCGCTGCCCGAAAAAAGGTCGAGACCGCTCATGCAGCCGGAAAGGATGAGGCCGCCCGTCACGACGGCAAGGATCCCGTGGCTGCACGTCCAGTATCGCTTTGTGTCCGGTCGCGTCTTTGGTATGTCTTTCACTCCAGACTGCCTCATACAGCTAGATAGATCGGCATTTGAGTAGAATATGAGCGAAAATGCGTTAACAAGCGGTGACTTCACCGAGGAAAACGAACCCTATGCCCTGTTCGACGCCTGGCTGGCGGATGCCGGCAGGAGCGAGCCGAACGACCCGAACGCCGTGGCGCTTGCGACCGTCGACGAGGATGGCCTGCCGAACGTGCGCATGGTGCTCTTGAAGGGCTTCGACGAGCGGGGCTTCGTCTTCTACACGAATTTCGAGAGCCGCAAGGGCACGGAGATCCTGGCCGCCCGCAAGGCCGCCATGTGCTTCCACTGGAAGTCGCTGCGCCGCCAGGTGCGCATCCGCGGCGAGGTGGAGATCGTCGGCGACGCGGAGGCCGACGAGTACTATGCGTCCCGCCCGCGCGGCAGCCGCATCGGCGCCTGGGCCTCGAAACAGTCCCGCCCGCTCGAAAGCCGCTTCGCGCTGGAAAAGGCCGTTGCCGAATACACCGCGCGCTACGCCGTCGGAACCATCCCCCGCCCGCCCCACTGGTCCGGCTTCCGCATCAGGCCCGTCTCCATCGAGTTCTGGCACGACCGCCCCTTCCGCCTGCACGACCGCATCGAATTCCGCCGCACGGCGGACGGCAAGGGCTGGGAGAAGGTGCGGATGTATCCGTAAGGGAAGCATTTCCAGCAAAAGCGTGCAGCGGTTTTGCTGGAAATGCGTAAAAGCAGATAGGTGGATCATTTCAGCGTTTCCATGAAAAGCGGAAATGATCTAGCGGCGGTAGACGGATTTCCGGTCGCCGATGCGGACGATGAAGATCGTGACGATGGATTCCTCTATCCGCGCGATGACGCGATAGTCGCCGACGCGGTACTTCCAGAACTCCCCGAGTTCTGACCCTTTCAGGGCCTGGCCGACGGCACGGGGGTTTTCGAGCTGCGCGATGCGGTCGTGGAGAAAGCGCAGGATGCGCTGCGCGGCAACGGGGCCGACCTTGGCAAGTTCCTTCTCCGCGCCCGGATGGAACTCAATTTTCCAGGCCATGGGCCTTCATCAGCTCTGCAAGCGGAATCGTCTTGATCGATCCCTCCTGCAATTCGCGAAGGCGCTCTTCGGCAAGATGCAGGTCTTCGAGATCGTCGAGATGTTCGACAAGGGCGTCGCGGATATAGTCGCTCTTGCTGCGCCCGGTTTTCCGGGAGAGCTCGTCGAGGCGTTTTTCGATATCGGCGGGCAGATGAAGGGCAGGCATCGTTCGTTCTCCACGGTCTTCGATATATAGCATGCGCAAGTGCGCTGCCAAAGCCTATCGCCGCATCAGCCGGAAAGGGATGCCGGAGGCGAGGGCGCCGACATATTTCGGCTTCTGGTAGAGGCCGTTCAGCGAGATGCGCGGCAGCGCCATCGGTGTGTCGAACGAGCGCGGCGAGAGCGTGCCGGGCGCCGTCGTCACGGCGACGCGGAAGCCGAGGCCCTTTGCGATGCGGTGCTCGCGGGGCGAGACGGCGGCGCTGAAACCGTAAGGATAGGCGAAGGTCTCGGGGCGATGGCCGGTGATCGCGGCGATGCGTTCGGCCGATTCGGCCATTTCGCGGCGCGCCTCGCCGTCGTCCAGCCGCGCCAGCGCGCGGTGGCTCACCGTATGGGCGCCGATGGAGGCGAGGGGATTGAGGGCGAGGCTCTTCAGCTCCGGCTCGCGCATGACGAGGCGTTCGGCGGTCATCAGCGGATCGATGCCGTGCGCGCGGGCGACCGCGTCGAGCCGTTCGATCGCCGCGGCCTCGTCCGCCTCCGCCTGGATGAAGCGGGCGAAGCGGGCGAAGGCCACCTGTTTTTGCAGGGGCGTGGCGAGCGGCAGGGTAACGGGACCGGCGCCGAAATCGAATTCGAGATGCGGGACGGCGCGCAGCAGCTCGGCCAGCGTCTCCCACCAGATGCCGTGCGTGCGCGCGGCAAAGCCCGGCGCGACGAACACGGTGAAGGGGACCCGGTGCTGCGTGAAGACCGGCTGGGCGTGGACCGCATTGTTGCGGTAGCCGTCGTCGAGCGTGAAGGCCGCGAAGCGCTCGCCTGCCCGCGCGATGGCGAGGCGCGCCGGCATGTCGGCGAGCGCCACGAACTGGTAGCCTTCGTCCGCAAGATGCCGGATCGCTGCGTCGAGGAAGTCCGGCGTGATCTCCAGATGCGCGTTGGGATCGAAGGCTTGGCGGGTTTTCGGCCGTACATGATGCAGTGTGAAGATCGCGCCCATGCCCCGCGCGCCGGCCATCAGCCCCGCCCGGCCCGCCAGATGCGCGACCTCCAGCCCGCCGGTGATCGCGGCGCGCTTCAGCCCCTGTCGCATGCTGCTGCCGATCGGCATGTGGCGTTGTTATCCTTCGTCTTTCCGGCAGCGTTATCGCACCCGGGCGGTATCCGGGGGGTTAACGGCGGCTTTCCTGTGGCGATTGGAGGAATTCAGCCCCTCATCCCCCTGCCGGGACCTTCTCCCCGCAAGCGGGGCGAAGGGAAGGATGCTCGCTCCCTGCGATAGCGGAACTTGACGATGGGAAAACGGTGCGGCAACTCCCTTCGCCCCGCTTGCGGGGAGAAGGTGGCCGGCAGGCCGGATGAGGGGCTGTCGGCGGCCTCGCCTTAAGCCTTCGTCCCGCCCACCGTGATCTGGTCCATCCGCAGGTGCGGCTGGCCGACGCCGACGGGCACCCACTGGCCGGCCTTGCCGCAATTGCCGATGCCGGTGTCGAGTTTGGTGTCGTTGCCGATCATCGAGACGCGGCGCATGGCGTCCGGTCCGTTGCCGATCAGCATGGCGCCCTTGACGGGGGCCGTCACCTTGCCGTTCTCGATGAGATAGGCCTCCGTGCAGCCGAAGACGAATTTTCCCGAGGTGATGTCCACCTGCCCGCCGCCGAAGGAGACGGCATAGAGGCCGTTCTTCACCGAGGCGATGATCTCCTCCGGCGTCCTGTCGCCGGAGAGCATGTAGGTGTTGGTCATGCGCGGCATGGGGCGGTGGGTATAGCCCTGCCGGCGGCCGTTGCCGGTCGCCCGCATGCCCATCAGGCGGGCGTTCTGCCGGTCCTGCATATAGCCGACGAGCCTGCCGTCCTCGATCAGCACGTTATAGGCCGAGGGCGTGCCCTCGTCGTCGACGGTGATCGAGCCGCGGCGGTTGTCGATGGTGCCGTCGTCGACCACGGTGACGCCCCTGGCCGCCACCTGCTCGCCCATCAATCCGGCGAAGGCGGAGGTCTTCTTGCGGTTGAAGTCGCCTTCGAGCCCGTGCCCGACCGCCTCGTGCAGCATGACGCCCGGCCAGCCGTTGGACAGCACCACGTCCATCGTGCCCGCCGGGGCCTCGACGGCCTCCAGGTTGACGAGCGCCTGGCGCAGCGCCTCGTCGGCGCCGGAATGCCAGCTTTCCCCGGTGAGGAAGGCGTCGAAGGTGGTGCGCCCGCCCATGCCGTAGCTGCCCGTCTCCTGCCGGTCGCCCTCGCCGACGACGACGGAGATGTTGATGCGGGTCATCGGGCGCACGTCGGTGACGCGGTGGCCGTCGGCGCGCAGGATGTTGACGACCTGCCAGCTCGCGGCGACCGAGGCCGTCACCTGCCGCACCTTCGGGTCCTTGCCGCGCAGATAGGCGTCGATCCCGGTCAGCAGCGCCACCTTCTCCTCGAAGGTCGGCGAACCGATCGGGTTGTCCTCGGTGTAGAGCCGGCGGTTGGTGCCCTGCGGGGCGGCGGAATAGTCGCCGCAATAGCCGCGCGTGACGGCGCCTGCCGCATCGGCCGCGCGCTTCAGCGCCGAAAGCGTCATCTCGCCGGAATGGGCGTAGCCCACGGCCTCGCCCGCCACGGCCCGAAGGCCGAAACCCTGGTCGGTGTTGAAGCTGCCGCCCTTGAGGCGGCCGTTGTCGAAGGAGAGCGATTCGGCCTGTGCGTGTTCGAGGAAGAGTTCGCCGTCGTCGGCGTCCTTCAGCGTGTCCCGGAGCACCGCCTGCACGGTCGCCTCGTCGGCGTCGAAGAGGGAGAGGAGGTCGGTGTTCATGGGGCACTCCGCAAGCAATGTGACATGGGCGTCATGTAAGACCCCCGGCGGCGGGCGGCAAGCCCGCCACGCTCACGGCAGCGCGTCGTAGCCTTCGCCGAAGCCCTTGAGGTCGACGGGGATGCCGATGCCTTCCTCCGGCGTCTGGAAGACGATGAAGGTGGCCGTCGCGCCGGAGCGGAAGGTCTTCAGGAGCTCGTCCTCCAGCACGACCTCGGCATAGCAGCCGTCGGCGAAGCAGCGCACGAAATAGGCGCGCCCGATATCCTTGCCGTCGACATTGAGGCCGAGCCCGTTCGGCAGGAGAACGCCGAGCGGGGCAAGCACGCGCAGGATCTTCGCCTTGCGATCCGCGGTCTTCAGCACGACCACGGAAAGGCCGAGCTCCGGCCTGTCCTCGGCCAGTACGTTCTGCATCAGCGCGCATTGCTCGCCGGAGGCGCCGGCCGGCTGGTCGCAGACGATCGACCAGGCGCCGTGGTTCGATTTCACCGTGCCCGGCTGCTGGGCCGCGGCCGTCCCCGTCCACATTCCGACCATTGCCGCGGCAGCCATCGATGCTGCCAGGAGCGGCTTTAAGGAAGACCAAAGGCCCATAACCACCTCTAAAAGACGAATCATAGGGCTATTCTTGAAGCCTGACTGAACGAATGAAAAGCCCGGACGGATACATTCCAGCCCTATTGGGCCGAAATTGGACGGCCGCCGGCGATCGTCGCCCGGAAGAACGGCGAGATTGACAGGGGGCAAGGCCGGTGCGAGCCTTTCTGCGGGAAGCGGCGCATAGTCCGGGTGAGCGGATCGTAGAGGCAGCGTCATGGGGGGCGGTTCGATGAAATACATCTCCATACTCGTTGCGATGCTCATGATCGCTTTTGCCGCCGATGCCCGCGCGCAAAAGCGTGTCGCCCTCGTCATCGGAAATTCCGCCTACCGGCATGTTCCGCAGTTGGCCAACCCCATCAACGACGCCGCCGACATGACCGGGAAGCTGCGCGGCATGGGCTTCGAGGTCGTCAGCGGCCATGATCTCGACCTGAATGGTGTGCGCGACACGATCCGCGATTTCGTTTCGCGGCTCGACGGTGCGGATATCGCACTCTTCTATTATGCCGGGCATGGTCTCCAGGTGAACGGGGAGAATTACCTCGCCCCCGTCGATGCGAAGTTGTCTTCCGCCATCGACCTCGATTTCGAGACGGTGCCGATAAGTCTCGTCATGTCGGCTATGGAGCGGTCGGCGAAGGTCAACCTGTTCTTCTTCGATGCCTGCCGCGACAATCCGCTCGTCGACAATCTCGCCCGTTCCATGGGCACGCGCTCCGGATCGGTCGGACGGGGGCTGGCGAAGCTGGGCACCGGCATCGGCTCGCTGATCGCGTTCGCCACACAGCCCGGCAATGTCGCGCTGGACGGCAAGGAGCGGAACTCGCCCTTCACCGCCGCGCTGCTCCGCCATCTCGGCACGCCCGGCCAGGACATCACCCGCGATCTGGTCAAGGTCCGGCGGGACGTTCTGGCGGCGACGGATGGCCGTCAGGTTCCGTGGGACAACTCGTCCCTGACGAGCGAGGTCGTCCTGGTAAGCGCCCCGGTGGAAAAGCCGGACGAGACCGTTGGCAAAGCCGTTGCCGCCGACGCCGGCAAGGCAGGTGCGGCCGAAGCCGACAACAGCGTCGAGCTTGCCTATTGGGACACGATCAAATCCGCTGAGGACAGGGAATATTTCATGCTCTACCTCGAGCAGTATCCGCAAGGCGCCTTTGCGCCGCTGGCAAGGATGAAGATCGCGACGATCGAAAGGCGGGCGGCAGAAGCGGCCGCCCGAAAGGCCGAAGAGGCGAAAAAGGCGGAAGAAGCGAAGAAGGTGCAAGCGGAGATGCAGGTCGCCGCGCTCGCGCAGGGCGATTCCCTGCCTGCCGGTGACGAGCCGGACGGCGTTCTCGTCCAGGAGGTGCAGAAGGAACTGAACCGCCTCGGCTGCTCCGTCGGCAGCGCCGACGGCGTCTGGGGGCAGGGCAGCCGTCGCGCGCTCGGTCAGTTCGAGCGCCATTCCGGCGTCGATCTGGCGTCGCTCGAACCCACCGCCGCGGTGCTCGGCGCCTTGCGGGCGCGCAAGGCGCGGGTGTGTCCGCTTGTCTGCGGCAGGAACCAGGAGGAAAAGAACGGGCGCTGTGTCAAGGTCCCGGTCGAAGCGAAATTGCCGCCCGCCGAAAAGAAGAACGGTGAAGCGACAAGGAAGGCATCAAGCGGGAGCTGCCCGGAATCGGCACTGGTTGCCGCGACGCAAATGGCCAACCATGGCCGGATTGGCTTTTCGGAGCGGACCGATTTCCTGACCCAGATACACAGCTGCGGCAGAAAATACACATGCAGCAGAGTGATAGCCGGCTCGCCGTGGCATTGCAGGTGGCGCTAGGCGGGGACCTTGCGAGCCCTCCCGATCCACGGCCTGAAATAGGCGGTGCGGATGAATGCGCGGCCGGGCTTGCGTTTATGCAAAAATGCCGCACGACCATTTGTCCATGGCGGTTGCGGCGAGCATGAAACTGTGATTTTAAGCACTCAGTATAGCAGGGATTCTGCGCATCTGTTTGATCCCGATCAAACGCCTTGGGGAGACATGTTGTGAAAAACAAAGCTTTTGCAGGTCTGGCCGCTCTCGGCTGTCTGCTCTTTGCTTCGACCGCCTTCGCTGACCAGCCGATGCCGTGGCAGAGGGGGCTCCAGCCCGCCGCGACCTCGATCATGGAAGAGGTCCGCTGGTTCGAGCAGTACACACTCTGGTTCATCGTCCCGATCACCCTGCTCGTGCTCGTCCTGCTCATCGTCGTCGTGGTGCGGTTCCGCGAGGGCGCGCATCCTGTTCCCTCCAAGACCAGCCACAACACGGCCATCGAGGTCGTCTGGACGCTTGGCCCGGTCATCGTCCTCCTGTTCCTGGCCGTTCCGTCCTTCCAGCTGCTGACCAAGCAGCTTGCCCCCACGGAAGAGCCGGAACTGACGATCAAGGCGACGGGCTACCAGTGGTACTGGGGCTACGAATACCAGGTCGGCGACAAGCCGGTCTCCTATGACAGCCTCCTGCTCGCCGACGCGGACCGCGCGGCCGCCGGCAAGGAAGACAAGGCCGTCTATCCCCGCCTCCTGACCGTCGACAACGAACTCATCATCCCGGTCGGCAAGCACGTTCGCGTGCTCGTCACCGGCGCCGACGTGATCCACGCCTTCGCGATGCCCTCCTTCGGCGTGAAGATCGACGCCGTGCCGGGCCGTCTCAACGAGACCTGGTTCAAGGCGGACCGCGAGGGCCTGTTCTACGGCCAGTGTTCCGAGCTGTGCGGCAAGGACCATGCGTTCATGCCCATCGCCATCCGCGTCGTCTCGCAGGATAAGTTCGATACCTGGCTTGCCGCCGCCGCAACGAATGTCGGCGATGCAAACAAGGCCCTGATGGCGTCCATCGACGGTGCGGACAAGTCCGTCGCCGTCGCTGAAAACGCCGCGCAGTAATATCTAGGGAGATTGAGACCATGGCCGGAACATCCGTTGCCCACGGCGATCACCACGATCACCACGAACACAAGCCGCTTAGCTTCTTCCAGCGTTGGTTCCTGTCGACCAACCACAAGGACATCGGCACCCTCTACCTGATCTTCGCGATCATCGCCGGCCTCATCGGCGGCACGCTCTCGGTCTTCATGCGCATGGAGCTCCAGGAGCCCGGCATCCAGATCTTCCACGGCCTGGCGCAGATGGTCTACGGCTACCAGGGCGATGCCGCCATCGACGGCGGCAAGCAGATGTTCAACGTCTTCACGACGGCGCACGCCCTCATCATGATCTTCTTCATGGTGATGCCGGCGCTCATCGGGGGCTTCGCCAACTGGATGGTGCCGATCATGATCGGCGCGCCGGACATGGCGTTCCCGCGCATGAACAACATCTCCTTCTGGCTGCTCGTTCCGGCCTTCCTGCTGGTGCTGCTGTCGATGTTCGTCGAGGGCCCCGCGGGCGCCTACGGCGCGGGCGGCGGCTGGACGATCTATCCGCCGTTCTCTACCTCGGGGCAACCCGGGCCCGCCATGGACCTCGTGATCCTCGGCCTGCACGTCGCCGGCGCGTCCTCGATCCTCGGCGCGATCAACTTCATCACGACGATCCTCAACATGCGCGCCCCGGGCATGACGCTGCACAAGATGCCGCTCTTCGCCTGGTCTGTTCTCGTCACCGCCTTCCTGCTGCTGCTCTCGCTGCCTGTTCTGGCCGGCGGCATCACCATGCTGCTGACGGACCGCAACTTCGGCACGGCCTTCTTCGCGCCGGACAACGGCGGTGACCCGATCCTCTTCCAGCACCTGTTCTGGTTCTTCGCCCATCCGGAAGTGTACATTCTCATCCTTCCCGGCTTCGGCATCATCAGCCACATTGTCTCCACCTTCTCGCGCAAGCCGATCTTCGGCTACCTCGGCATGGCCTATGCCATGGTCGCCATCGGCGTCGTCGGCTTCATCGTGTGGGCGCACCACATGTACACGGTCGGCATGTCGCTCGACTCGCAGCGCTACTTCGTCTTCGCCACGATGGTCATCGCGGTTCCGACGGGCGTGAAGATCTTCTCGTGGATCGCCACGATGTGGGGCGGCTCGATCCGCTTCGCGACGCCCATGCTGTGGGCGCTCGGCTTCATCCTGCTCTTCACCATCGGCGGCGTCACCGGCGTCCAGCTCGCCAATGCCGGCCTCGACCGCGCCATGCACGACACGTACTACGTGGTTGCCCACTTCCACTACGTCCTGTCGCTCGGCGCCGTCTTCGCCATCTTCGCGGCCTGGTACTACTGGTTCCCGAAGATGACCGGCTACATGTATTCCGAGTTCATCGGCAAGCTGCACTTCTGGGTCATGTTCATCGGCGTGAACCTGATCTTCTTCCCGCAGCACTTCCTCGGCCTTGCCGGCATGCCGCGCCGCTACATCGACTACCCGGACGCCTTCGCCGGCTGGAACGCCATCTCCTCCTACGGCTCGTACATCTCGGCCGTCGCGGTGCTGATCTTCCTCTTCGGCGTTGCCGAGGCCTTCGCCAAGAAGCGCGTCGCCGGCGACAATCCGTGGGGCGAGGGTGCGAACACCCTGGAATGGCAGCTTTCCTCGCCGCCGCCGTTCCACCAGTGGGAACAGCTGCCGAAGATCAAGTAAGTCTTCGACAGGTCGGGGCCGCCGGAAACGGCGGCTTCCGAACGTACGGAATACCGGCGGAGGCCGGGGCAAGGGCGCTGGCGATAACCCGCAGCCGATACCCCACCCTCCGTCGTCCCCGGGTCAAGCCGGGGGATGACGAAGGAGAGGGAAGGGCATGAGGCCCCTCGCTCCCGGACAGAAGAACGGAAAGAACATGGCGGTCATCGAGCATCACGAAACGGTTCCGGGCGGCGGGGAGGTCTACCTTTCCGAAGCGTCCCCGCGTGATTTCTTCGAGCTGTTGAAGCCGCGCGTCATGTCGCTCGTCGTCTTCACGGCCCTTGCCGGCCTCGTCGTCGCGCCGGGCACGATCAATCCGCTCATCGGCGCCATCGCCATCCTCTGTATCGCCGTGGGTGCCGGCGCGTCCGGTGCCCTCAACATGTGGTACGACGCCGACATCGACGCGGTCATGTCGCGCACGGCCAAGCGGCCGATCCCCTCCGGCCGCGTGCGCCCGGAAGAGGCGCTGGCCTTCGGCCTCACGCTCTCGGCCTTTTCCGTGGCCATCCTCGGCCTTGCGGTGAACTGGGTGGCGGCCGCGCTGCTTGCCTTCACCATCTTCTTCTACGCCGTCGTCTATACGATGTGGCTGAAGCGCTCGACGCCGCAGAACATCGTCATCGGCGGCGCGGCCGGCGCCTTCCCGCCGATGATCGGCTGGGCGTGCGTGACCGGCGGCGTCTCCGTCGAGAGCGTCGTCCTCTTCCTCATCACCTTCCTGTGGACCCCGGCGCATTTCTGGGCGCTCGCGCTCTTCAAGATGCGCGACTACGACGCCGTCGGCGTGCCGATGCTGCCGAATGTCGCCGGTGAGGCCACCACCAAGGTGCAGATCCTCGTCTATGCCGTGCTGACCGCGGTGATCGCCGTCGTGCCGGCCGTCCTCGGTTTTGCCAGCGTCGGCTACGGTCTCTTTGCCGCAGCCCTCGGCGCCGGCTTCGTGTGGTACTCTGTCGGCGTGCTGCGCATGCCCGACGGCGACCGCGCGATGGTGCCGGCCAAGAAGCTCTTCGCCTTCTCCATCCTCTACCTGTTCGCGGTCTTCTCCGGGCTCATGCTCGACCACCTGATCGCATCGCTTGGATGGGGGCTGTGATGGAAACCGTCAATCTCACCGAAAACCAGAAGAAAGCGCGCCGCAACCGCAATATCGCGCTCGGCGCCGTGCTCCTCGGCCTCGTCGTCCTCTTTTACATCATCACGCTGGTCAAGCTTGCCGGCGGAATGGCGGGCTGACATGAGCGAGACGCAGAAGACCCGAAAGAGCGGCATCGGCAACGGCACCATCGTCGCCATCTGTTGTGCCTTCGTCATCGGCATGGTGGGCATGGCCTATGCGGCCGTGCCGCTCTATCGCATGTTCTGCCAGGTCACCGGCTACGGCGGCACGACGCAGCGCGTCGAGCAGGCCTCCGACGTCATCCTGGACAAGACGATCAAGGTGCGTTTCGACGCCAATGTCGGCCCGGGCCTGGCCTGGACCTTCGAGCCGGTGCAGCGCGAGGTGGAGATGCGTATCGGCGAGACGGCGCAGATCTTCTACAAGGCGCGCAACAATTCGTCGGTCGCCACCACCGGGCAGGCGGTGTTCAACGTCACGCCCGAATCGGCCGGCGCCTATTTCAACAAGATCGAGTGCTTCTGCTTCACCGAAACGACGCTGAAGCCCGGTGAGGAACTGGAAATGCCCGTCGTCTTCTTCGTCGATCCCGCGATCGTCGATGCCGTGGAGACGAAGGGCATCCATACGATCACGCTGTCCTATACCTTCTATCCGCATGAGGCGTCGAAGCCGGTGGCTTCGACTGCGGACGGCAAGGCGGACGACGCGAAGAAACTTTGAAAGACATGCGTTTCCGGCTATGCCGGAACGGAACGCGATACATTCGGGGATAAGTCACATGGCCGATGCGCATCAGAAGAAACACGACTACCACATCATCGACCCCAGCCCGTGGCCGCTGCTCGCCTCTTTCGGCGCCTTCGTCATGGCGTTCGGCGGCGTCGCCTACATGCGCTACCTGTCCGGCAGCTCGTTCCACCTGTTCGGTGCGGACCTCGCCACGCCGTGGGTCTTCTTCATCGGCCTGCTCATCGTCCTCTACACGATGTTCGGCTGGTGGTCGGACACGGTGAAGGAAGCCCATGAGGGCCACCATACCCGCGTCGTCTCGCTGCACCTGCGCTACGGCATGATCATGTTCATCGCTTCGGAAGTGATGTTCTTCGTCGCCTGGTTCTGGGCCTTCTTCGATGCCAGCCTCTTCCCGGGCGAGGCGATCCAGGCCGCGCGCACCCAGTTCACCGGCGGCGTCTGGCCGCCGAAGGGCATCGAGGTGCTCGATCCCTGGCACCTGCCGCTCTACAACACGGTCATCCTGCTGCTGTCGGGCACCTGCGTGACCTGGGCGCACCATGCGCTGCTGCACAACGACCGCAAGGGCCTCGTCAACGGCCTTGCGCTCACCGTGTTGCTCGGCATGCTGTTCTCCTTCGTGCAGGGCTACGAATATGCCCACGCACCCTTCGCCTTCAAGGACTCGATCTACGGCGCGACCTTCTTCATGGCGACGGGCTTCCACGGCTTCCACGTCCTGGTCGGCACGATCTTCCTGATCGTCTGCCTCGTGCGGGCCGTGCGCGGCGATTTCACGCCCAAGCAGCACTTCGGCTTCGAGGCCGCCGCCTGGTACTGGCACTTCGTCGACGTCGTCTGGCTCTTCCTCTTCTTCGCCATCTACATCTGGGGTGGCTGGGGTGCGCCGATCGCCCACGGCTGATCCGGCAGGAACGACCTTTCGAACGGCCGCAGCGATGCGGCCGTTTGTTTTTCAGGGCTTTCGGTTGGACGGAAGTGCGATATAGGATGCGGCCGTAACGGCCCCTCATCCCCCTGCCGGGACCTTCTCCCCGTAAACGGAGAGAAGGAGGAAAACGGTGAGGCCATCGTTCCTCGCCCCGCTTGCGGGGAGAGGATGCCGGCAGGCAGGTGAGGGGCCGGTCTGTGCCTCGAATGCAATTGCCTCGGTTTGCTGCCGGGCGAAAATACGGAAAAGACCATGGACGACGACAAGGCACTCTATCCCCCGATCGATCCCTTCAGCGCGGGCCTGCGCGGCTGCTGCCCGCGCTGCGGGCAGGGCAAGATGTTCGACGGCTTCCTGAAGGTGCGGCCGGCCTGCAGCAATTGCGGGCTCGACTATTCCTTCGCCGATTCGGGCGACGGCCCGGTCGTCTTCGTGCTGTTCGTCGTCGGCTTCCTCGTCGTCGGCTTGGCCCTGTGGACGGACATCAACTACAGCCCGCCGCTCTGGCTGCATTTCCTCTTGTGGATCCCGCTGGTCATCGGCCTTGGCCTGTGGCTCACGCGCCTTGCCAAGGGCCTGCTGATCGCGCTGCAATACCGCAACAATGCAAGGCCCGGCGAGATCGACCGTGGCTGAGGTGCCGGCAGGGCATGCGCCGCGCAAGGCGAAGGGCAGGGGCCGGACGATCCTTGCCGTCGTCGCCTTCTTCGTCGCGCTCGCCATCCTTCTTTCGCTCGGCACCTGGCAGGTCGAGCGCCTGCAATGGAAGGAAGCGCTGCTGGCCGACATGGCCGCGCGCCGCACGGCCGCGCCCGTGCCGCTTACCGATATCGAGGCGATGGCGGCAAAGGGCAAGGACATCGAGTACCGCCCGGTCACCGCCACCGGCGTCTTCTCCAACAACAGGGAACGCCACTTCTTCGCCACCTGGCACGGCCAGACGGGCTATTACATCTATACGCCGCTCCGCCTTGCCGACGGCCGCTTCCTCTTCGTCAACCGCGGCTTCGTGCCCTACGAGGCGAAGGAGCCGGAAATGCGCAAGCAGGGCCAGCTCACGGGGACGCAGACCGTGACGGGCCTCGCCCGGTCCCGCCTTGCCGAAAAGCCCTCCTATCTCGTGCCCGACAACGACATCGCCAAGAATATCTTCTACTGGAAGGACCTCGACGCGATGGCCGCCAGCACCGGCATCGCCGCCGATGCGCTCGTGCCCTTCTTCGTCGATGCGGGCGATGCGCCCAATCCCAAGGGCCTGCCGATCGGCGCCGTCACGCAGTTCGACCTGCCGAACAACCACCTGCAATATGCCATGACCTGGTACGGCCTTGCCGCCGCGCTTGCCGGCGTCGGCCTCTACGCGCTGTTCCGCCGCAAGGGCGATTGAAAGTACGGGACGGGGCGGTTTTTCCTTGGCGCGGCCGCACGTCGCGGCCTATATGGGCGAAAGGCGTCTGAGATCACCGGATAAGCGATGAGCATGAGTGAAACCCGACCGGACTTGACCATCAGGCTGTGCGGCCCGCGCGGCTTCTGCGCCGGCGTCGACCGCGCCATCCAGATCGTCGTCCTGGCGCTGAAGGCCTATGGCGCGCCCGTCTATGTCCGCCACGAGATCGTGCACAACCGCTACGTCGTGGAAGGGCTGGAGGCCAAGGGCGCAATCTTCGTCGAGGAGCTCGACGAGATTCCCGAAGAACACCGCCAGCAGCCCGTCGTCTTCTCCGCCCACGGCGTTCCGAAATCCGTGCCGGCGGATGCCATGGCACGCAACCTCTTCTATCTCGACGCCACCTGCCCGCTGGTCTCCAAGGTGCACAAGCAGGCGATGCGCCACCAGCGCCTCGGCCGCCATGTCGTGCTGATCGGCCATGCCGGCCATCCCGAGGTGATCGGCACGATGGGCCAGTTGCCGGAAGGCTCCGTCTCGCTGATCGAGACCGTCGAGGACGCCGACAGGTACGTGCCGGCCGATCCCGACAACCTCGGCTACGTCACCCAGACGACGCTTTCCGTGGACGACACGGCCGGCGTCATCAAGCGCCTGCACGAGCGCTTCCCGAACCTGACGGCGCCCGCCGCCGATTCCATCTGCTATGCGACGACCAACCGGCAGGAAGCCGTCAAGCAGGCCGCGCCCGGCTGCGACCTCTTCCTCATCGTCGGCGCGCCGAACTCCTCCAATTCGCGGCGTCTCGTCGAGGTGGCGCTGCGCGCCGGGGCGAAGCGGTCGGTGCTGGTGCAGCGCGCGTCCGAGATCGACTGGGAGACGATCGGCGACATTCGCACCGTCGGCCTCTCGGCCGGTGCCTCCGCGCCCGAGGTCATCGTCAACGAGATCATCGAGGCCTTCCGCATGCGCTACAACGCCGCCGTGGAGCTTGCCGACACGGTCGAGGAGAACGAGCACTTCCTGGTCAACCGCGAACTGCGCGCCATCGAACTTACCCCCGCCGACATGGCGTTCGTGAACGGGGAGTGAGATCGTGAACCAAGCGTTTGCCCCTCATCCCCCTGCCGGGACCTTCTCCCCGCAGGCGGGGAGAAGGGGGAAGACGGTGAGCCCATCGTTCCTCGCCCCGCTTGCGGGGAGAGGATGCCGGCAGGCAGGTGAGGGGCGAGCCCGAGCACCGCGTTCAACCGATTTCATTACCTCTCAAGCCTGAGACCCGCCCGTGGCCGTCTATACCGATATCACCGAAGACGATCTGTCCCGTTTCCTCGCCGCCTACGATGCCGGCACGCTGCTCTCCTACAAGGGCATCGCCGAGGGCGTGGAAAACTCCAATTTCCTGCTGCACACCACGAAGGGCGCGCTCATCCTCACGCTCTACGAAAAGCGCGTCGATCCGAACGACCTGCCGTTCTTCCTCGGCCTGATGCACCATCTGGCCGAGCGCGGCCTTTCCTGCCCGCTGCCGCTGCCGCGCAGCGACGGCGCGCTGCTCGGCGAACTCTCCGGCCGTCCTGCCGCCGTCATCTCGTTCCTCGAAGGCATGTGGCTGAGGAAGCCCGCGGCGAAGCATTGCCGCGAGGTCGGCCGGGCTTTGGCCGAGATGCACCTTGCCGGCGAGGGTTTTGCCATCATGCGTCCGAACGCGCTCTCCGTCGGCGGCTGGCGGCCGCTCTGGGAGAAATCGGCCGCCCGCGCCGACGAGGTGGAAGAGGGGCTGGAAGGCGAGATCGCCGAAGAGCTGGCGGCGCTGGAGGCCGGCTGGCCGAAGGACCTTCCCACCGGCGTCATCCATGCCGATCTCTTCCCGGACAACGTCTTCTTCATCGGCGACGATCTTTCCGGCCTCATCGATTTCTACTTCGCCTGTAACGACCTTCTCGCCTACGACGTCGCCATCTGCCTCAATGCCTGGTGCTTCGAGAAGGACGGCGCCTTCAACCTAACCAAGGGCATGGCGCTGCTGGCCGGCTACGAGAGCGTGCGCCCGCTCTCGGATGCGGAGGCCGCCGCCCTGCCGCTCCTCTCGCGCGGTGCGGCCTTGCGCTTCTTCCTGACGCGTCTCTACGACTGGCTGACGACGCCGCCCGGCGCGCTGGTCGTCAAGAAGGACCCGCTCGAATACCTGCGCAAGTCGCGCTTCCACCGGCAGGTGCAGGGCCCGGCCGAATACGGGCTTTCGCGATGAAGCATGTCGATATTTTCACGGACGGGGCCTGCTCGGGCAATCCCGGCCCCGGCGGCTGGGGCGCGGTGCTGCGTTACGGCGAGGTCGAGAAGGAAATGTGCGGCGGCGAGGCCGAGACCACCAACAACCGCATGGAGCTGACCGCCGCCGCCTCGGCGCTTACCGCCCTCAAGGCGCCCTGCGAGGTCGATCTCTACACGGATTCGAAATACGTCATGGACGGCATCTCGAAATGGATCTTCGGCTGGAAGAAGAACGGCTGGAAGACCGCCGACAAGAAGCCCGTGAAGAACGGCGACCTCTGGCAGTTGCTCGACGAGGCGCGCCTGCGCCACAAGGTCGAATGGCACTGGGTCAAGGGCCACGCCGGCCACCCGGAGAACGAACGGGCCGACGAGCTCGCCCGCAAGGGCATGGCGCCCTTCAAGAAGGGCGGCTGACGCCCTTTCAGGGATCGAGGAACATGTCCTTCAGCCCTTCGGCCGCCATCGAGACCTGAAGGGGAACGATCTCGGCCGTGGCGAGCCCGTGCTGCTGGAACGGGTCGGTCTTCAGCAGCGCCTCCACCGCCTCGCGGCTTTCGCCGCGGGTGACGATCACGCCGCCCGTGCGCGGCACGCGCCGGCCCGAGAGCAGGAACGTGCCCTCCGCATAGTGCTTGCCGAGCCATGCGACATGGGCCTCGACATGCGCGTCGATTTCCTCCAGCGGCCGGATGTAGGTCAGGATGGCGATGTAGATCGGCGGCACGCGGGCTTTCTCCACGGATTGGCAGTCGGCCGCGGCGATGCCGCGGCCGGCATTTCAGCTCAAAGCTGCTCGATCATCGCCGCCGCGCCGGAGACGGTCGCCTGGCCGGGGCTTTCCTCGACGTTGAGCGATTTCACCACGCCGTCCTCGACGAGCATGGAATAGCGCTTGGAGCGCAGGCCGAGCGTGCCGGCGGAAAGGTCGACCTCCAGGCCGAGCGCCCTGGTGAAGGCGGCGTCCCAGTCGGCGATGAAGCGCAGCTTGCCCGCCGCCCCGGTGGAATTGGCCCAGGCGCCCATGACGTGATGGTCGTTGACGGCGACGACGACGATCTCGTCCACGCCCTTGGCGAGGATCGCGTCGCGGTTCTCCAGGTAGCCCGGCAGGTGGTTCAGCGAGCAGGTGGGCGTGAAGGCGCCCGGCACGGCGAAGAGCACGACGCGCTTGCCGGAAAAGAGGTCGCTGGTCGAGATGTCGGCCGGGCCGTCCGGCGTGCGCTCCTTTAGCGTGAGGTCGGGCAGCTTGTCTCCAACGGCAATGGTCACGGTGTGTCTCCTCGTCTGTCCTGGGATTGGTTCGGCCGCACTATAGCAAAGGCGGCGGGGCTGCGAAGCGCTTTCGCGCTGAAAACGCCGGGGCCTTCAGTCGAGCGGCAGCGGGGCTTCCATCGTCCGTGTTCCGGCCCGCACCGTCAGGCGGACCGCGGCCTTTCCCGCATCGAACGCCTTCGGCATATGCAGCACCGGCACCTCGGCGACGAAGACGTCGCCCTCCCGCCGCACAGTGGCCGAGGCGCCGAATTCGAGCGCGGAATCGCCGGAGACGAAGACCTCCGGCACGGGGCCGTCCGCCGGCGCCTCGAAGCGCACGGCGATGCTCTTGCCGTCCGCCGCGAAATGCCCCGAGAGCGGCCGGAAGCCCTTTGATGCGGCCTGCGGCAGCCTCGCCTCGGCATCCGCAAGGGCCGCCTGCTCCAGCGGGCTGGCGAAGGCTTCCCCGCTCGTATCGGCCGTCAGCTCGGCCTGCACGGGAATGCAGATGTCCTTGCACATGCCGAGGAAGATCGTCGCTGTGACCGGCCCGCCCGCCGCTTTCTCCAGCGTCAGGGGAAGCTGCACCGGCGCGTTGTAGCCGATATAATGGCCGTCGTCGCTGCCGAGCCGGCGCGGCGCGGGAAAGCCGACGGCGCCAAGCGCGGCGCCCGAGATGGCGATGGACGGCGGGATGCCGCTGCCGCCCGGATCGCGCCAGTAGGTCTTCCAGCCTTCGTTGAGGCGGATATCGAGAAGGGCGTCTGCCTTGCCGGCGGCATCGGCCGGCAGCGCGATGAGGCGCACGCCGCCGCCGGGCGTCTCGATCCAGCCGGAGGTGGCGGCCGCTGCCGCCGAGGGAACGAGGAGCAGCGCGAGCGCTGCGGCTTTGACATGTTTCATGTCGCGACATCTACCGCCGCCCGCCCGGCCTTTCCAGCGGCAAACCGCGCCGGCCGATCATAAATGGTTGATCTTGGGCGCGCGGACCATAGCTTTTCTGCAAGGCTTGGGCGCCGCCCGGGCAAAAAGAGCGCTTTTCATTTGGCGGCGAATTGATAGGCTGGAGGCATTATGGCGATGTCAGTTCTGAAAAACAGGCGAGAGCGCGGCTTCCTTGACGGTCAGTTCCTGATCGCCATGCCGGGCATGCTGGACGCCAATTTCGCCCGCACGGTCGTCTATATCTGCGCGCATTCGGAAGACGGGGCCATGGGCTTCGTCATCAACCGGCCGCAGCAACTGAGCTTCTCCGACGTGCTCTTGCATCTCGACCTCGCCGGCGAGGAGGAGCTCATCCGCATGCCGGGCGCCTCGCGCGATTTCCCCATCCGCTGCGGCGGGCCGGTGGAAAGCGGCCGCGGCTTCGTGCTGCATTCGGACGACTACCTGTCCGAATCGTCCATCCCCGTCAGCGACGATATTTGCCTGACGGCGACGCTCGATATCGTGCGCGCCATTTCGCGCGGCCGCGGCCCGCAGCGCGGCCTGATGATGCTGGGCTATGCCGGCTGGGGCGCCGGCCAGATCGAGAACGAGATCGGCGCCAACGGCTGGCTGACCTGCCCGGCGCAGGAGGAGCTGATCTTCGATACCAATCTCGACAGCAAGTACGAGCGGGCGCTCGCCCTGATGGGCGTCACCCCCGCCATGCTCTCGGCCGAGGCCGGCCACGCCTGAACGGCGATTTTTCACGGGTTCCCGGAACTTGTTGCGATGCCCGCCGTTAACGGGCCGCGTCCATGAGGACGCCTCGAACAAGGGAGCATCACGGTGAGCAGCACGACCGACAAGATCAAGGGCGCGGCGAACGAAGTGGCAGGCAAGGCCAAGCAGGCCGCCGGCAAGGCGGCGGGCAGCCCGAAGCTGCGCGCGGAAGGCGCCGCGCAGGAAGCCAAGGGCAAGACGCAGAAGGCCGTCGGCAAGGCCAAGGATGCGGTCAAGGGCGCGGTCGACCGCCTCTGAGCCCAAACCCGCCGAACGAATGGAGACGCCCGCATCGCCGCCCGATGCGGGCCTTTCGCCTGAAGCCGGGAACGTCATGAAGCTCTTCACCTGCAGGACCTGCGGCCAGACCGTTTATTTCGACAACCGTGTCTGCGTGCGCTGCGGCGCCGCGCTCGGCTTCTGCGTGGAGGACATGAGGCTCCATGCCCTGGTGCCGGAAGGCGATGGCCTGTGGGCGCTGGCGCCGGGGGAGGGCGCCTATCGTTTCTGCGCCAATGCCGCGCAGGACGTCTGCAACTGGCTGGTGCCGGCGGACGGCCCCAATGCCTATTGCGAGGCCTGCCGGCACAATCGCATCGTGCCGACGACCGACCCGCAGGGCCTGGAGCGCTGGCGGCGCATCGGCGCGGCGCAGCGCCACCTCTTCTATTCCATCCTGCGCTGGAAGCTGCCGCATCCGACGCGCGAGGAGGACCCGGCGGGCGGCCTCGTCTTCGATTTCCTGGCCGATACGGTGGGTGCGGACGGCTCGGTCGTTACCGCCGCCATGACCGGCCACGAGGCCGGCGTCGTCAGCCTGCGCGCGGCAGAGGCGGACGACGCGGTGCGCGAGAGCGTGCGCGTTTCCATGGGCGAGCCCTACCGCTCGCTGCTCGGCCATTTCCGCCACGAGATCGGCCATTTCTACTGGGGACGGCTCGTCCGCGACGAGGCGACACTGGCAGAGGCCCGCCGCCTCTTCGGCGACGAGCGCGACGACTATGCGGGCGCGCTCCGGCGCAACTACGAGCAAGGCCCGCCGCCCGACTGGCAGGACCGCTTCATCAGCGCCTATGCGAGCGCCCATCCCGCGGAGGACTTCGCCGAATGCTGGGCGCATTTCTTCCACATCGCCGACACGCTGGAGACAGCCCGCGCCTTCGGCCTCAACACAGATCCGAAAGGCCACGAGGAACTGGAGGCCGAAGTCACCTTCGATCCCTACCGCGCCCCGGATGCCGGCCGCCTCGTCGAGGCCTGGGTCCCGCTCTCCGTCGCCATGAACGCCATCCAGCGCTCCATGGGCCAGCCCGACAGCTACCCCTTCGTCCTCTCCCCACCCGTGGTGGAGAAGCTGGATTTCATCAACGCTTTGGTGCGCAACGCTTGAAGATATAGCCCAGTGGGTTATATTGGATCATGCAGACGGTCGTTGAGCTTCCTACGTTCATCCGGCAGGCAGAGGCGATCTTCTCGCCGGAGGAACGCTCGGCGCTCATCGATTATCTGTCGGCTCATCCCACGCTGGGGGACGAAATCCCTGGCGCGGGCGGTGTGCGCAAGCTGCGCTTTGCAGCCAGCAGCAGGGGAAAGCGCGGTGGCGCTCGGGTGATCTATTATTGGTACAGCGAGGATGCGCCGATCTACGCGCTGCTCGTCTATGCCAAGAATGTTCGGACCGACCTGTCTCCCAAGGAAAAGAAGACCGTTGCGGCCATCGCGAAGGCGATCAAGCAGCATCAAAGGAGCAAGTGACATGGCGAAGAAGACCGCATTCGGAAGTGATCTTGCCGAGGCCATGTCCGAGGCGCTCGCCCATGCCTCCGGCGCGCCCGTCGAAGGCACTCAGGTTCACGCCGTCGATACCGATGGCGTCGATCCGAGGGCGATCCGGCGCCATCTCAAGCTCACCCAGGAGCAGATGGCGCAATTCCTCGGCACGAGCGTTTCGGGCTACCGCAAATGGGAGCAGGGGCAGCGCCAGCCGAGCGCCGCAGCCCGCACGCTCCTGCGCGTCATGGAGAAGGAGCCGGAAGCGGTCCTTCGTGTCCTTACGGCCGCCTGAGGCTTACGCCCGCTTCATCAGCGGAAACCGCTCCTTGAGCAGGCGCAGCACGGAATCGAAGCCGATGGGGGGGCCGAAGAGGTAGCTCTGGCCGAATTCGCAGCCCATGTTGCCGAGCTCGATTGCGTCCTCCTCCGACTCGATGCCTTCGGCGACGACCTGCATGTCCAGTTCGCGCGCCATGGAGATGACCGAGCGCAAGAGCACCGTGCGCTTGTCCGAGCCGTCGCGCACCAGCGCCTTGTCGATCTTGATGGTGTCGAAGGGGAAGCGCGTGAGGTAGGACAGCGAGGAATGGCCGGTGCCGAAATCGTCGAGCGCCAGGCCCAGGCCCACGTCCTTCAGCTTGGTGAGGATCAGGCGGGCCTGCTCGGGGTTCTCCATCACGACGGATTCGGTGAGCTCGAGCTTGATCTTCTGCGGCTCGCAGCGCGTCTTGGCGAGCGCGGCGCGCACGTCGTTGTAGAGCTCGTTGTTGAGCAGTTGCGCGCTCGACAGGTTGACGGAGACGAAGATCGGCAGGTCGCCGGCCTGGAGCTGCCAGTCCATCAGGTCGCTTGCCGCCTTGTCGAAGGCGAAGAGGCCGAGCTGGCCGATGAGGTCCGAGGATTCGGCGATGGGGATGAACTCGGTGGGGGAGATGTTGCCGCGCTTGGGATGGTCCCAGCGCATCAGCGCCTCGAAACCGGCGATCTCGGCATCCGAAAGCCGCACGATCGGCTGGTAGACGAGGGACAGCTCCTTGCGCTCGATGGCGCGGCGCAGGTCCGTCTCGATCTGCAGCCGGTCGGCGCCGAAGGTGCGGAAGGCGGGCCGGAAGGGTTCTACGCGGTTGCCGCCGGCCTTCTTGGCCCGGTACATGGCAAGCTCGGCATCGTTGAGCAGGCCGGCCGCGTCCTGCTGCTGGTCCACCCAGGAGACGAGGCCGATGGAGGCCGTCAGGATGATCTCCCGCCCGCCGAAATTGATCGGCACCATGATCGCCTTGCTGACGGCGTCGGCGAAGTCCGCCACCTTCGCCGGGTCGCGCTCGGACATGAGGATGAGGCCGAACTGGTCGCCGGAAAGCCGGGCCAGTGTGTCCTGCGGCTTCAGGAGGCGGCGCAGGCGCCGGGTCAGCGCGATGAGGATATTGTCGCCGGCCGCGATGCCGAGCGCGTCGTTGACCTGCTTGTAGCGGTCGATGTCGATGGTCAGCACCGTCGGGCGCACCGTCTCGGAATTGGCTGTCAGCGACAGGATCGATTGCAGGCGGTCGAGGAAGACCTGCCGGTTCGGCAGGCCCGTCAGGTTGTCGTGCAGCGCATCCTGCAGCAGGCGGTCGACGGAGTTCCTCTGCTCGGTGATGTCGATGATCGTGCCGACGCAGCGGATGATCTCGCCGTTGGCGCCGAGCACCGGCCGGGCGCGGATGGAGAGCCAGTGATAGTGGCCGTCCTCGGCGCGCACGCGGAACTGATGGTTGAGCCGGCCCTTGCGGTGCTCCAGCAGCACGTCGAGCGTGGCGCGGAAGCGGTCCCGGTCGTCGGGGTGCAGGCGCGGCAGCCAGTTGCGGGCCGGCCCGTGCATGACGCCGGGGGCAAGGCCGAGCTGCATGGAGATGTCGGGAATGGTGGTGACGCGGTCGCGCGCCACGTCCCAGTCCCAGACGGTATCGCCCGAGCCCGTCAGCGCCAGCGACTGGCGCTCGAGGTCGGAGAAGAGGCCCTGGCTATAGGCCCCGCCCGCAAAGGCATGCTGCATCACGGTAAAGCCGATGAGCAGCACGATGAGCACGAGGCCGCCGCCGAGCGCCGGCTGGATGATGTCGTTGTTGAGCTGGCCCGTCACCGTCAGCCAGGCGCCGAACAGCCAGACGAGGATCAGCGACCAGGCCGGCACGAGCAGGATCGCGCGGTCGTAGCGGTTGAAGCCGAGATAGGCGATGAGCACGATGCCGACCGTGCCGGTGAGCGCGAAGGAAAGGCGCGCGATGCCGGCGGCGATCGGCGGATCGTAGATCGCCACGCCGAAGAGAAGGCCGAGGCCGAGGATCCAGGCGAGCGTCGCATAGGAAAGATGCGCGTGCCAGCGGTTGAGGTTGAGATAGGTGTAGAGGAAGACGACGAGGCCGGCGGCAAGGAACACCTCCGTTCCCGCGCGCCAGATGCGTTCGTCCCCCGCCGTGATCGAGATGAGCTTCGACAGGAAGCCGAAATCGACGCAGATATAGCCGAGCACGGCCCAGGCGAGCGCGGCCGTCGCCGGCAGCATGGAGGTGCCCTTCACCACGAAGAGGATGGTGAGGAAGACGGCGAGGAGGCCCGCGATGCCGAGCACGATGCCGCGATAGAGCGTGAAGGCGTTGACCGTGTCCTTGTAGGCGTCCGGCTGCCAGAGATAGATCTGCGGCAGGTCGGGCGTGGCGAGCTCCGCGACGAATGTGACGACGGAGCCGGGGTCGAGCGTGATGCGGAAGACGTCGGCCTCCTCGCTCGGCTGCCGGTCGAGCGCGAAGCCCTGGCTCGGCGTGATCGAGATGATGCGCTTGGCGCCGAGGTCCGGCCAGAAGAGTTTCGACTGCACGAGGCGGAAATGCGGGGCGACGATCAGCCGGTCGATCTGCTCGTCCGAGACGTTGGCGAGCGCGAAGACGGCCCAGTCGCCCTGGTGATCGTCGGAGGTGGCGCGCACCTCGATGCGGCGCACGATGCCGTCGGTGCCGGGTGCGGTGGAGACCTGGAAGGCTTCGCCCCGGCCGGTATAGATTTCCGTCGTGGCGGTGAGGTCGAGCGCCGTGTCGTCACGGGAGATCTTGACGGGCTCGACGGCGAAGGCCCTGCCGCAGAACATGCCGACGAAAAGCGCCGCCGCCAGGAGAAGGAAAGCGAGCGGGCGGCTGGCACGCTGCATGTGCGGCACGAAAGAAGACGTCATTGAAAGCGCATTGTCCCTAGTCTGCCCAGTCCTGCCGCGGTCTCGTGCGTGCTCAGGGTCGCCTGTCGGCAGCCAGAAGCGAAAACATCACGTGATCGCGCCACTCCCCGTTTATCTTCAGATACTCCCGAAGGTAGCCTTCCCGTTGAAAGCCGGCCTTTTCAAGGAGACGGATGCTTCTTGTATTGTCTGGAATACAGGCTGCCTCGATACGGTGCAACTGAAGGCTGGAAAAGATATAGGGAATGGCCAGTTTCAGCGCAGCCAGCATGTGCCCCTGGCCGGCATGGCGCTCGCCCATCCAGTAGCCGATCATGCAGCATTGCGCGGCCCCGCGCCGGATATAGCCGATGGTCAGCCCGCCGAGCAGCGTGTTTTCCCGGCGCGTGAAGAGGAAAAGCGGCACGGCCTGGCCGGAGGAAAATTCCTGTTCATTCCGCATGACACGGGCGCGGAACGCGCTTTCCGTCAGTTCGTCCGTTCGCCAGACGGGCTCCCACGGCTCCAGGAAGCGCCGGCTCTCCGAGCGCAGCGCATACCATTGGCGATAGTCCTGGAAGCGGGGCAGGCGGAGGAAATGCGTCTCGCCGGCAAGCTCGACAGCGTCGGATTGCCGGGACAGAAACCGAAATACCGACCGTGCCATTCAGCCCTCCGCATGCCTTTGCGGCGAGACTATGCCGAGAGGATCGCCGGCGTCAAATGGGCGGAAAGGCGCGCCCGGAATGCCTATGCAATATTCGCATGCCTCTGCTGCGAACATATGCATTTTTTCCGGGCGGGAAAGCGCCTATCTCTTGGGCAACACAAAGGAGTTGATCATGAACGTCTTCGCAAAGCTCAAAAAGAATGTTGCCGACCGCCGCGCCGTCCGCGAACTCAGCGCCCTCGATGACCGCGCCCTCCAGGACCTCGGCATCTCCCGCTCGAACATCCAGTCCGCCGTCAAGGGCCTCGTCGTTTTCGGCTGAAGCCGGCTCCGCGCGGACGGTATACCTCCAAGCGCGACAACGACGATCCAGTCTGCCAAACGCCCGGTTCCCGGGCGTTTTTCGTTTTTGGCTTCCGGTTGGAAGAGGGAAAGCCCTCAGCTTGCCGCGCGGTCGATGGTCCCGCGCGACAAAGAGCGGGTGATGTCGCCCGTCGAGGCGAGATGCTCCAGCGGCCCGATGGCCGAAAGGGTCGGCACGGTGTCGAAGAACAGCCGGCCGGCAAGGTCCGTCAGGCGCTCGATGGTGATGCCGGCAAGGCGCTCCATCAGTTCCTCGTTGGGGATCGGGCGGCCGTAGAGCATCATCTGGCGGGCGATCTGGCCGGCGCGGGCGGCAGGGCTTTCCTGTCCCATCAGGAGCTGTGCGCGGATCTGCGCGCGGGCGCGCTCGATTTCCTGCTGCTCGATCGTCTCGGAGGATTTCTTCAGTTCGTCGAAGATCACCGGCATGAGCTGCGGCAGGTTCTCCCCGCCGGTCGCGGCGTGGATGCCGAAGATGCCGGTGTCCGAAAAGCCCCAGTGGAAGGCGTAGATCGAGTAGCACAGGCCCCGGTGCTCGCGCACCTCCTGGAAGAGGCGGGAGGACATGCCGCCGCCGAGGATGTTGGCGAGGATCTGCGAACAGTAGAAGTCGCGGGCGTGATAGGCCTTGCCCTCGAAGCCGAGGAGGACCTGCGCGTCCATCAGGTCGCGCGTCTCGCGCACGTCCCCGCCGGTATAGCGGGCCGGCTCGAAGACCGGCGAGACCTTCGGGGCGGTCGGCAGGCTCGAAAAGCGCTCCTCGACCTGGCGCACGAACTCGTCGTGTTTCACCGCGCCGGCGGCCACGACGAACATCCGGTCCGTCGTATAGTTGCGGTCGAGATAGCTGCGGATTTCGCCCGGCGAGAAGGACAGCAGCGTTTCCGGCGTGCCGAGGATGGCCCGGCCGATGATCTGGTCGCGGTAGGCGACCTCGGAGAACTTGTCGAAGACGACGTCGTCCGGCGTGTCGTTGGCCGCGCCGATCTCCTGCAGGATGACGTGCTTCTCGCGGCGAAGCTCCTCCTCGTCGAAGACGGATTCCGTCAGGATGTCGGCGAGGATATCGACCGCGAGCGGCACGTGGTCCTTGAGGACCCGGGCATAATAGGAGGTGGTTTCCGTGGAGGTGGCGGCGTTGACCTCGCCGCCGACATTCTCGATCTCCTCGGCGATCTGGCGGGCCGAGCGGCGCTCGGTGCCCTTGAAGGCCATGTGCTCGAGAAGATGGGCGATGCCGTGCTCGTCCTTGGTTTCGTTGCGCGAGCCGGACTTGATCCAGACACCGAGAGCCACGCTCTCGAGATGGGGCATGTTTTCCGTCACCACGGTCAACCCGGATTGAAGCCGGGTGCACTCAACTTTCATCATGCGCACTTTCTGCGTTTCTAGCCCCGGACCCGCGCGTGCTTGCCGATGTAGTCTTCCACCGCATCGAGCTGCGCATCGAGGACGTCGAACCGCTCCTCCCTTTGCATGAAGTCAGCAAGCCACGTCGGAAGCGCCGGGTCAATACCGCATGCCGATTTTACTGCGGCGGGGAATTTCGCCGGATGGGCGGTGGCGAGCGTCACCATCGGGGCGTTGGCCTTCTCGTGTCTGGCGGCGACGAAGACGCCGATGGCCGAATGCGGATCGAGCAGGTAGCCGGTTTCCTTGAGCGTCTCGCGAATGGTCGCGGCCACCTGCTTTTCCGAGGCGCGGCCGGCGCGGAACTCCTTGCGGATCGCCTTCAGCGCGCCCTCCTCGATATCGAAGGCGCCCGCCTGCTTGAGGCTTGCCATGGCGCGGCGCACGGCGCCCGCGTCCCGACCGTGGGCCTCGAACAGCAGCCGTTCGAAGTTGGAGGAGATCTGGATGTCCATGGAGGGCGAGGTGGTGGCCTTCGCTTGCTTCATCTCGTAGCGGCCGGTCTTCAGCGTGCGCACGAGGATGTCGTTCTCGTTGGTGGCGATGACCAGCTTGTCGATCGGCAGGCCCATGCGCTTTGCCGCATAGCCGGCGAAGATGTCGCCGAAATTGCCGGTCGGCACGGTGAAGGAGATTTTCCGGTCCGGCGCGCCGAGCGTGACGGCGGTGGTGAAGTAGTAGACGATCTGGGCCATGATGCGCGCCCAGTTGATCGAGTTGACGCCGGAGAGCTTCATCCCGTCGCGGAACTTCGCGTCGTTGAACATAGCCTTCACGAGGCTCTGGCAATCGTCGAAATTGCCCCGGACGGCGAGCGCATGGACGTTCTTCTGCGTCGAGGTCGTCATCTGGCGCTGCTGCACCGGCGAGACCTTGCCTTCCGGGAAGAGGATGAAGATGTCGGTGCGCTCGCGCCCGGCAAAGGCGTCGATGGCCGCCCCGCCTGTATCGCCCGAGGTGGCGCCGACGATGGTGGCGCGCTCGTTGCGGGCGGCCAGCGCATGGTCCATCAGCCGGGCGAGGAGCTGCATCGCCACGTCCTTGAAGGCGAGCGTCGTGCCGTGGAAGAGCTCCATGACGAAGGAATTCGGCCCGGTCTGCACCAGCGGCGCGACGGCCGGGTGGCGGAAGGTGGCGTAGGCCTCGTCGATCATCGCCCGGAATTTGTCGGCCGGGATGTCGCCTTCGACGAAGGGCGTCAGCACCGTGAAGGCGATCTCCTCATAGGACTTGCCGCGCAGCGCCCGGATCTCCTTCTTGGAGAAGGCCGGCCACTCGCGCGGCACGTAGAGGCCGCCGTCGCGGGCAAGGCCCGCCAGAAGCGCATCGGAAAAACCGAGGGAAGGGGCCTCGCCCCGGGTCGAAACATAATCCACGTTCACACGTCCTTGGAATGGTCGGGGTTGCGAAGGCATGGCCTGCCGGCTCCCGAAACGGCCTCTCCGAAATTCTGCGGGCGGTCTCATTCGACAATCGATTTTTCGCCGCGTCGCTGCTATAGACCATCGCCAGGGGTCGTGAAAAGGCCCGTGAAACGAGTTCCGAAAGGCTTGCACGCCGGAGGCGGAGCCTGATCGCAGGGGTAGACGTAACGTGTATGGAATGACCATCCGCCGCTTTCTCGGCACCGCCCTCCTTGCCGTCCTCGCCGGCTGCAGCCAGACCGACAAGCCCGTCACTCTCGGCGTGACCAGCGATCCTTCGGGCATGCAGACCGCCGCCCAGGAGCAGACGCAGATCGCCGTCGTGCAGGGCTCGTGCCCGCAGGTCTACCTTCGCGACGGCACCGCCGTGCTGGAGCGCTACGGCAAGGGCGCCAAGGACGATCCGCAGAACCTGCTCTACCAGGCGACGCTCGCCGACACGACGCGCCAGTGCGTCCTGAACGAGAGCCAGCTCGTCATGACCGTCATGGTGCAGGGCCGCATCGTCAGCGGGCAGGCCGGCGGCAGCGGCACGGTGACCCTGCCGATCCGCGTCGCCGTTCTCGACGGCACCAACGAGCTCTATTCGCAGCTCGTGCAATATCCCGTGACCATCCCGGCCGATACGGGCTCGGGCCAGTTCATCTTCACCCAGGCCAACATCGCCGTCCCCGGCGGCTCCGGCGGCTTCACCAAGGTCTATGTCGGCTTCGAGGACGGCCCGGCGAAGAAGAAGCGGAAGTGAGCGAATAGGCAGTAGCGACCAGCGAATGGTTTGACGCCGCACACCGGCTTCCCGCGGTCTTTCTACTCAGATCGCCTCGCTCCACTCCGCAAGCGCCGCGATGACGTCCGGCAATTCGCTCATGCGCGAGATCACGGTCTCGGCGCCGGCTTCCGTCAGGCGGTCGGCGTGGGAGGGGTAGGTGTGCGAGGCGCCGGTGAAGCCGACGACGCGCATGCCCGCGGCGCGCGCGCCGGCGATGCCGTGCACGGAATCCTCGACGACCAGCGTGCGGGCCGGGTCCGCGCCGAACTGCTTTGCGCCGTGCAGGAAGATGTCCGGCTTCGGCTTCACGCGGTCCGGCCCGAGATCCTTGGCCGAATAGATATGCGGGGTGAAGACATCCCGCAGCCCGACCTTGCCGAGCATCATGTCGAGCCGGTGCGAGGCGGAGTTGGAACAGATGCAATAGGGCTTGCGAAGGCGCGACAGCATCGCCTTGACGCCGTCGATGACCTCGACATCCTTGGCAAGGCGCGCGTCGAGCAGCTTTTCCGACTTGTCGAGCAGAGAGGCGGAGAGCGGGATGGAGGCCTCGCGCTCGATGGTGAGCAGGATGTTGTGCCAGGTCATGCCGGCAAAGCGCTCGCCCATCTCCTCGATGCCGATCGGATAGCCCGCCTCGGTGAGCAGGCCCGATTCCACTTCCGCCGCGATGATTTCCGAATCGACGAGCACGCCGTCGCAATCGAAGATGATGAGATCGAAACCGTTCATGACCTGCCGTCTTTCAAGAATGCGCTTGCAATCGCGATGGGGAAGGGAAGGGGCGCTTTTCGCCCGGAAAGCCGCCGGTTCCCTACACGAAAGGGCCGGCCGGGACAATTGCCGATTCGGGAAGAGAGCTATGCGGGGGGCGTAGTCCGGCAAAGTGCCCCTCATCCCGCTGCCGCGACCTTCTCCCCGCAGGCGGGGAGAAGGGGACTGCCGGGCCGTTTTCCCCAGGTCCCGTGAGACGGGAAGCCCGTGCCACGCATCCCTTCGCCCCGCTTGCGGGGAGAAGGTGGCCGGCAGGCCGGATGAGGGGCGATCCTACCCGAACGCCGCCGCAAACCGTCGCTCGCCCTCGGCGGTGAAGCGGACGGCGCGGCTGTCCTTCTCGCGCCTCGCCCAGCCGTCGGCGATGAAGCGGGCAAGCAGCGCTTCGCCGAGCGAGCCGGCAAGGTGCGAGCGGCGCTCGCTCCAGTCGAGGCAGGTGCGGCAGACGGGGCGGCGCTGGGCCTTCAGCGCCGTGATGTCGATGCCGAGCGCGGCGACGCGCGCCTCGCCGGACGGCGTCAGCGCGGCCTCCTCGCCGTCGAGCGCCACGTCGCCGTCGGAAACCAGCCGGTCCATCATCCGCACGCCGAAATCGCCGGCGAGATGGTTGTAGCAGACGCGGGCCTTGCGCAGCGCCGGGTCCTTCGGGCCGGGGCGGGTGCGAAGGTGGCCGCGGCCGGCGGCAAAGCCCATGATGTTTTCGAGCAGCACGCCCACCTCGTCGTCGGCGAGCGTGAAATAGCGGTGCCGGCCCTGCTTGCGCTGGGTGACGAGCCCGCCGGCCTCCAGCTTCGAAAGGTGGGAGCTTGCGGTCGGCAGGGTGATGCCGGCCGCGCCGGCAAGCTCGCTCGCCGTCAGCGCCTGCCCGCCCATCAGCGCGGTCAGCATGTTGGCGCGGGCGGGATCGCCGATCAGCGCGCCGATCTGGGAAATGTCCGGTCCTTCTTTCATACTTCGATGGTAATCGAAGCATTCGCGTTCGGCAATATGGGAAAAGAGATCATCGCAACCAAGGAGACGACGATGATCACCTGCTTCATCCGCTACGAGATCGACCCGTTCGGTAAGGACGCCTTCGCCGCATACGCCCGCAACTGGGGCGAGGCGATCCCGCGCTGCGGGGCGAACCTCATCGGCTATTTCGGCCCGCACGAGGGCTCGGCCACCACCGCCTACGGCGTCTATTCCATCGAGAGCCTTGCCGCCTACGAGGCCTATCGCGCGCGCCTTGCCGCCGATCCGCTCGGCCGGGAGAACTATGCCTTCGCCCGCAAGGAGCGCTTCATCCTCAGGGAAGACCGCATCTTCCTGGAAAAGGTGTCGTCATGATCGCGGTCATCTTCGAAGTGGTGCCGGCGCCCGGCCGCATGGATGCCTATCTCGACACGGCAAGGGACCTGCGCCCGCTGCTCGACGACGTGGACGGCTTCCTCTCCATCGAGCGCTTCCGCAGCCTCACCGATCCGACGCGGCTGCTCTCGCTCTCCTTCTGGCGCGACGAGGCGGCGGTCAGGGCATGGCGGACGACCGGGGAGCACCGCGCCGCCCAGGCCCTCGGCCGCAACGGCGTCTTCGACGCCTATCGCCTGCGCATTGCCAGCGTCGTCCGGGACTACGGCCTCGACGACCGCCATGAGGCGCCGGCCGACAGCCGGGCGTTCCACGCGGCGTGAAGGGAGAGGCTGTGCCTCTCCCCACCCTATTCCACCGTCACTTCCGCCCGTTCGCCGGCCTTCACGGTCGCCTTCGCCTCCTTCGGCGCGATGTCACCCTCGTATTTGACGAGGACAGCGTAGTCGCCCGGCGGCAGCGTGTCCTGCCATTCGGCGGCATAGGTGAAGGACATGGACTTGCGGTTGCCCTGGATGTCCTTTGCGGCGCTGACGATCTCGATGGAGTTCGCGCCGGGCGCGCTGATCGCCAGCACGCCGGCATTGATGTCGACGACGATCTCCCTGGCCTCGCCCGCCTTGATGGCGAAGGGCACCTCGCTCGTCGCCGAGCCGAGCTTTGCCGTCAGCACATGGTCGCCGGGCGGCACGTCGAGCTTGCTGCCGGTGCCGTAGGCGTAGGTGATGCTCTTGCGCGAGCCGTCTATCGCCTTCCCGGCGGAAACCACCTCGAAGAAGATGTCGCCGGAATCGACCTCCGGCCCGCCTTCCTTGTAGACGGCCTTGCCGATGACGACGCCCGAGCCGATGACGAGGTCGCGCTCGACGGTCTCGCCCGCCTTGACGGTCATCGTGTCTTCGACGACCGCCGGGCCGATCGTTCCCTTCAGCTTCACCTCGCCCGCCGGGGCATAGAATTTCGCCGTGCCGTAGGCGGTGGAGGAATAGCCGGGGAAGGAAAACTCGATGGCGCCGCCGTCGTCCGGTTCCGTGTCCCCGGGCGTGCGCTTGGCCTTCACCGTCACGAGGCCGGCATCGAAGTTGATGAAGGGCTTCGCCACGGCTCCGTCCTTCACCTCGAAGGGGACCTCGCGCCGGATTGCGCTCTGCAGCGTGGCGACCGCGACATAGCGGCCCGGCGGGTAGGAGCCGGAATAGCGGCCCTTGTACTGGCTGTCGATGTAGTCGCCGGCCGGCTTGCCGTCCGCGCCCGCCTTGTAGATCTCCCAATGGACGTCGTCGTTGTCGCCGAGCGAGGGCCCGCCCTCGGAAAGCACGCTGTCGGGCTCGGCGTTGAAGGCAGGCTCCGGCTCCGCCTCCGTCACCTCCTCGGCGGGCTTGGTCATCGGTGCCTCGGCCACCGTTTCCGTCAGTGCGGCGACGAGCTGGGCGGCATCGGAGGCCTGGAAGTACTTGCCGCCGGTATTCTCGGCAAGGCAGGCGACCTGTCGCCCTTCCGCCTCCGTCAGGCCGAAGCCGACGACATGGGTGGTGAAATCGACGCCCTTCTGCTCGAGCGCCGAGGCGAGCGCGCACGGGTCCGCCTCGCAGGTTTCGAGGCCGTCCGTCACCAGCACGACGGTCGCCTTGTCCTCGGTGTATTTGAGGGCCTCGGCGGCCTCCTCGACGGCGCGCGTCAGCGGCGTCTTGCCCTTGGGGTTGAGCCCGGCGACGAAGCTCTCGATGGCGCTCGTCGTTCCCGCGCCTGCCGGCACGGCAAGCTCGATGTCGCTGCACGAGCCCTTTTCGCGATGGCCGTAGACCATGAGGCCGAGTTCGGTGCCGGCCGGCACGGATTTCAGCACGGTGCCCAGCGTCTCGCGGGCGATGTCGATCTTCGCGCGCCCCTCGATCTGGCCCCACATGGAGCCGGAGGCGTCGAGCACGATCATCGTCCTGTCGGCGGCGATGGCCCCGCCGGCGGCGAGCAGCCCCGCCACGAGCATGAAGACGGCTTTCAGGCGCACGATAGTCCTCCCCGTTCCTTTTGTCCCGCACCCGCCGCGGGGCGGGACACCTTGGAAACGTGCGGGCACGGAGGTCTATTCGCGTGCTCCCGAATTCGCCCGCAAATCCCGTCCCGAAGCGTTTTTCGCTTTTTCTCCAGGGCCTTCAGCCTTTGGTAACCATCTTCGGTAACCATAAGCCCCATCAAGTTCCGTTCCGAGTAAGCGTATCAGCGAGTATCAAATGCCATCTGTTCTTTCGCTTGCAGACGTCTCCCGTTCGCCCCGCAAGAGCGGCTGGCTCGACACCATCATCAAGGGGGACTGCGTCGCCGCGCTCGAAGCGCTGCCGGACCAGTCCGTCGACGTCATCTTCGCCGATCCGCCGTACAACCTCCAGCTCGGCGGCATGCTGACCCGGCCGGACCAGAGCCTCGTCGACGCCGTCGACGACGAATGGGACCAGTTCGCCTCCTTCGAGGCCTACGACGCCTTCACGCGGGCCTGGCTGCTCGCCTGCCGCCGCGTGCTGAAGCCCTCCGGCACCATCTGGGTCATCGGCTCCTATCACAATATCTTCCGCGTCGGCGCGACCCTGCAGGACCTCAACTTCTGGATCCTCAACGACGTCATCTGGCGCAAGACGAACCCGATGCCGAACTTCAAGGGCCGGCGTTTCCAGAACGCGCATGAGACGCTGATCTGGGCGACGCGCGATCCCAAGGCAAAGGGCTACACCTTCAACTACGACGCCATGAAGGCCGCCAACGACGACGTGCAGATGCGCTCGGACTGGCTCTTCCCGATCTGCAACGGCGGCGAGCGGCTGAAGGATGCCGACGGCAAGAAGGTGCACCCGACGCAAAAGCCGGAAGCCCTGCTCGCCCGTATCCTGATGGCCTCCACCAAGCCCGGCGACGTGGTGCTCGATCCGTTCTTCGGCTCCGGCACGACCGGCGCGGTGGCAAAGCGCCTCGGCCGCCACTTCGTCGGCATCGAGCGCGAGCAGGATTATATCGACGCGGCCCGCGCACGCATCGACGCGGTCGAGCCGCTGGGCTCCGGCACGCTTTCCGTGATGAGCGGCAAGAAGGCCGAGCCGCGCGTCGCCTTCAACACGCTGATCGAAAGCGGCCTCATCGCGCCCGGCACCGTTCTGACGGATGCGCGCCGCCGCCACAGCGCCATCGTGCGCGCCGACGGCACGCTCGCCTCGGGCAGCGACGCCGGCTCCATCCACCGGCTCGGCGCCAAGGTGCAGGGGCTCGACGCCTGCAACGGCTGGACCTTCTGGCACTATGCGGACGGGGCCGAACTGAAGCCGATCGACGCGCTGCGCGCCGTCGTGCGCGCCGGCATGGCCGGACTCGAATAGGCGAACGTCACCCTTAAACGGTTTCTCCAGCCGCGGCCTCCGGTGTTCCCTGCACCGGGGGCTGAGGCTTTTCAGAAAGGGCGCGTCCTCCCCAACTTCCGCATGCGCCATTCAGGCGATCTTAACCATCGGCGGCTTAGTGTTGGCTCAACAGACAGATCGGGCCAAGCAACGGAAATCGTTGCTGAAAGCCTAAGGCCGATCAACCGGCCCGGCTGGTCGGATATCGCCTTTCCGGTTTTTGTACCTTCAGTCCCGGAAATGCGAAAACGCCCGGAGCCTTGCGGCTCCGGGCGTTTCGGTTCTGGGGCTCTATTCCGGGCTCAAAGCGCGATGCCGTGCGCGGCAAGGTCGCTCTTCAGCTTTTCCGGATCGGTGAACTGCACCGCGTTCCAGCCGGCCATCCGCGCGCCCTCGACATTGGCCGGCGCGTCGTCGATGAAGAGCGTGTGGGCCGGCGACAGGCCGAAATCGTTCGCGTGCTTCTCGTAGATCGCAAGGTCGGGCTTGAGAAGGCGCACCTCGCCGGAAACCGTCACGCCCCGCGGCATGTCGAGGAAGGGGAAGAGCTTGCGCGCCTCCCTGAACGTATCGGCCGCGAAATTGGTGAGCATGGTCACGTCGCGGCCCTGCTGGATCAGCGTCTCCATGATCGCCACGCTCTCCACATAGGCGTGCGAGACCATTTCGTGCCAGTATTTGCGGAAGGCGCGGATATGCTCCGTGCGGTCGGGATGCGCCTCGATCAGCAGCGCCTCGGCCTCTTCCCACTTGCGCCCGCGGTCCTGCTCCAGGTTCCAGTCGTGCGTGCAGACATTGGCGAAGAACCAGTTGCGCTCCGCGTCGTCCGGGATCAGCCGGCTGAAGGGGATATGCGGATCGTAGTGGATCAGCACCCTGCCGATGTCGAAGACGATGTGTCGGATGTCGATGCTGCTCATGCTTTCCTCGCCCTTTCGAATGCGTCGGGTATCGCTTGTCTTATGGCCTTCTTCATGACGGTCGGCAGCGCCTCGCCGTCGAGCGTCTCCTTCGGCTGCCACCAGCCGCCGTCCGTTGCCGCACTTCGCGCCACCTTGGAACGGTAGACCGCAAGGCGCAACTCGAAATGCGTGAAGACATGGGTGACGGTGCCGCAGGCCTGCCAGTCGGCGGCAAAGGGCGCGGCCTCGGGGCCGCTCTCGCCATCGATGCGCGCCGTCCAGGCGCTGCCCGGCACCTCCGTCATGCCGCCGAGAAGGCCGCTTTCCCCCCGCTTGCGCAGGAACACGGCGCCCGTCCCGTCCTCGGCCACGAAGGCCGCGCCGAGCCGCACCGGCTTTTCCTTCTTCGCCGCCTTGCGGGGATAAAGTTCCGGGTCCTCCCGGCCGAGCATGCGGCAGTCGGCATTGAGCGGACAGAGTGCGCAGGCCGGCCGGCGCGGCGTGCAGATCGTCGCGCCGAGGTCCATCATGGCCTGCGCGAAATCGCCCGGCCGGTCCGCGGGCGTCATGGCGGCGACGAGCGCGCGCATGTCCGGCTTTGCCGCGGGCAGGGGCGTCTCGATGGCGTGGAGGCGGGAGATGACGCGCTCGACATTGCCGTCGAGCACCGCGCTCTTGCGGTTGAAGGCGATGGCCGCGATGGCGGCGGCCGTATAGTCGCCGATGCCGGGCAGGGCCTTCAGCCCCTCCTCGGTATCGGGAAAGACGCCGCCGTGCTCGAAGGCGACGGCCTCGGCGCATTTTTTCAGGTTGCGCGCGCGCGCATAATAGCCGAGCCCCGCCCAGGACTTCATGACGTCCTCGGTGTCGGCCCTGGCAAGGTCCGTCACGGTCGGCCAGCGGGAGGTGAAGAGCGCGAAATAGGATTTGACCGCCTGCACGGTCGTCTGCTGCAGCATGACCTCGGAAAGCCACACGCGGTAGGGCTCGGCCCGTTCGCCGCGCGCCGCCATCGGCGGGCTCACCCGCCAGGGCAGGTCGCGATGGTGCCGGTCGTACCAGGCAAGAACGAGGTCGGCGGACGCCGTGGTCCGGTGGGGCTTGGTCATGTCTTGCCTGAACGGGAAACGGCTGCACACTTGGCTGGAATGCTCTATAACTGGCCGAGCGCGCCGCGATCTTCAAGGTCGCGGGCCGCAAATGCAGGAATATTTTCCCCAACGGGAGTAAGATTGTGAATATGAAGGCGCCCCGGCGCGGCATCGTCCAGATCAGCGAAGTGGCGAACGGCCTCATCGACCCGGTGCTGGCGCGCCGCGCCGGCATCAACACGATGCTGCTCGGCTCGTGGGACGAGATCGCCGGCATGGACTTTGCCGAATGCACCCGGCCGGAGCGCATCACCTGGCCGCGCCGCGCCTCCGAAATGGCGGGCGAGGGCGAGAAGTACCAGCCCGGCGTGCTGACGATCGCCTGCGAGGGCGCGCGCGCGCTCTTCCTCTGCCACCAGCAGGGCGAGATCGTCCAGCGCATCAACGGTTTCTTCGGCTTTCCGGCCATCAACCAGGTGAGGATCGTGCAGAAGCCGGTGACGCCGCAGGCCCGCCATCGCCCGAGGCCCCGCCCCCTCACCGGCGAGGCCGCCCGCCATCTCGACGGGCTCGTCGAGGGCATCGAGGGCGACGCGCTGAAGGCGGCCCTGACGCGGCTCGGCACGGCCGTGCTCGGCCGGCGCCGCTAAAACGGTCACAATTCTTTGAAGTTACTCGCAGCGACGCCGCTTGTTCCCGCCCGAAAGCAGGTATAACGGGGATCGCGACAGAATTCCCATCCCTTCCGACAGGAGAGACCATGTCCCTTTCCGAAATGAGCCTGATGAAGCGCCTCTTCTCCGGCGTCGCCGTTGCGGCGCTTGCCGTGACGCTGGCCGCATGCAGCGACGAGAAGAAGGAGACCGCCGCGGCTCCCGAGACCAGCCAGACGGCGACGACCGGCGAAACCGCAAGCGCGACGCCGGCGGTCTCGAACGAGACGACCGCCGCCACGCCGGCCGCTGCCGCCGAGGTTCCCGCCGCCGAGGGCGACGTGGACATGGCCGAGGTGCTGAAGGCCGGCGCGCTGCCGGACATGGTGCTCGGCGAGGCGAACGCGCCGGTCACCATCGTCGAATACATGTCGACGACCTGCCCGCATTGCGCGGCCTTCCACAACAACACCTTCGACGCCATCAAGGCGAAATATGTCGACAGCGGCAAGGTGCGCTTCATCGTTCGCGAATTCCCCTTCGACCCGCGCGCTGCCGCCGCCTTCATGCTGGCGCGCTGCAATCCGCAGGACCCGTCGAAGCTGACGGAAGCCGCGCAGTATTTCCCGATGCTCGCCATGCTGATGAAGCAGCAGGAGACCTGGGCCGCCGCGCAGGACGGCCGCGAGGCGCTGATGCAGATGTCGAAGCTCGCCGGTTTTACCGAGGAAACTTTCAAGGCCTGCTTGACGAACCAGAAACTTCTGGATGATGTGAACGCGGTCCGCGAACGCGGCGCCAAGGAATTCGGTGTCGCGGCGACCCCGACCTTCCTCATCAACGGCCAGCGCTACTCGGGAGACATGTCGGTTGACACCATGTCGGCCCTCATCGACAGCAAGCTCTGATCCTTCGACCGGATTTTCGGCGGGCGACGGCGGAAGCCGTGCGCCCGCCTTTTCTTGGGTGATGGCGCTGCCCCTCATCCCCCTACCGGGACCTTCTCCCCGCAAGCGGGGAGAAGGAGGAAGACGGCGCGCCCATCGCTCCTCGCCCCGCTTGCGGGGAGAGGATGCCGGCAGGCAGGTGAGGGGCAGCCTTCACCGGGCCGAGCAAGGGTATCCCGCCCTCGAGGCCGCCGCATGAAATTCACGAAACTCCGCCTCCTCGGCTTCAAGTCCTTCGTCGAGCCCACCGAATTCGTCATCGAACGAGGGCTCACCGGCGTCGTCGGGCCGAATGGCTGCGGCAAGTCGAATCTCGTCGAGGCGCTGCGCTGGGTGATGGGGGAGAACTCCTACAAGAACATGCGCGCGTCCGGCATGGACGACGTCATCTTCTCCGGCTCCGGCAACCGCCCGGCGAGGAACACCGCCGAAGTCGGCCTCTATCTCGACAATTCCGACCGCACCGCGCCAGCCGCCTTCAACGGCGAGGACGAGATCCAGGTCACCCGCCGCATCGAGCGCGAGAACGGCTCGATCTACCGCATCAACGGCAAGGAGGCACGCGCCAAGGACGTGCAGCTTCTCTTCGCCGACGCCTCGACCGGCGCCCGCTCGCCCTCCATGGTCGGGCAGGGGCGCATCGGCGAGCTCATCCAGGCAAAGCCTCAGGCCCGCCGCCAGCTTCTCGAAGAGGCGGCCGGCATTTCGGGCCTTCATTCCCGCCGCCACGAGGCGGAACTGCGCCTCAGGGCCGCCGAGACTAATCTGGAACGGCTCGACGACGTCACCTCGCAGCTCGAAAGCCAGATCGAGAGCCTGAAGCGCCAGTCGCGCCAGGCGAACCGCTTCAAGGCGCTCTCCGCCGACATCCGCCGCCACGAGGCGATGCTGCTGCACATCCGCTGGGTGCAGGCCAAGGAGGCCGAGGGCGAGGCGGAAAGCCAGCTCAACCAGGCGACCTCGCTCGTCGCCGAGCGGGCGAACGCCCAGATGCAGGCCGCCAAGGAGCAGGCCGTCGCCAGCCTCAAGCTGCCGGAGCTGCGCGAGAACGAAGCCAAGCTCGCCGCCGTGCTCCAGCGCCTCCAGATCGCCCGTGCGCAACTGGAAGAGGATTCCGCCCGGCTGCTGCGCCGCCGCGACGAGCTTGCCCGCCGCATGGCCCAGCTTGCCGAGGATATTGCCCGCGAGGAGCGTATGGTGGCCGACAATGCCGCCGTGCTGGAGCGGCTGACGGCGGAGGAAGAGGAGATCGGCGAAATCCTCGCCGAGGCCGACGAGCGCGCCGAGGGCGCGCGCGAGACGATGGACGCGGCGGCCGAAAAACTTGCCGAAAGCGAAGCCGCGCTCGCCGCCGTCACCGCCGCGCGCGCCGAGGCGCAGGCCGTGCGCAACCAGCTCGAAAAGGCGATCCGCGACCTTGCCGAACGCCACCTCCGTCTCGGCCAGCAGCTCGACGCGCAGGCCCGCGAGCTGGAGGAGATGGACGCCCGCATCGCCGCGCTGCCCGATCCCGAGGAACGCCGCGCCGCCGTACAATCCGCCGAAGAGGCGCTGGAGGCGGCCGGCGAGATGCTCGTCGCCGTCGAGGAGGCGCTGGAAGAGGCCCGCTTCACCGAATCGACCCTTCGCGGCCCGGTCGACACCGCCCGCGCCCGCCTTGCCGGCATCGAGACGGAAGCCCGCACCATCCGCCGCATGCTGGAGGCCGGCAGTGCCGGCGGTGCCTTTGCGCCGGTGGTCGAGGACGTGGAGGTCGACCGTGGCTATGAGACCGCGCTCGGCGCCGCGCTCGGCGACGATCTCGATTCCCCCGCCGATCCGGCCGCGCCCGTGCATTGGCGTCTTTCGGGCGACAGTGTGGACGATGCGGCCCTGCCGGATGGCGTGGCCGCGCTGATTGCTCATGTCCGTGCGCCGAAAGTGCTGCATCGCCGGCTGGCGCAGATCGGCATCGCGGCGAGCGCCGAGGCGGCGCTGTCGCTTCTGCCGCAGCTGAAGCCCGGCCAGCGGCTCGTGACGCGCGAGGGCGCGGTTTTCCGCTGGGACGGCCACGTCACCGGTGCCGATGCGCCGAGCGCCGCGGCGCTCCGGCTCGAACAGAAGAACCGCCTCGCCGGACTCGAAGCCGAACTGGACGACGCCCGCGCCGCGCTCGCGGAGGCCGAAGCCGACCTTGCCCGTGCGGGAGAGACGATCCGCGCCGAGACGCAGCGCCAGCAGGCCGCGCGCGAGGCGCAGCGGAGCGCGACCCGCGCGCTTTCCGAGGCCCGCGAGGCGCTGGAAGCGGCCGAGCGCGCCTCCGGCGACCTCATCCGCCGCCGCGCCGTGCTTTCCGAGACGCGCGCGCAGATCGAGGCGCAGGTGGAGGAGGCGGCGCAATCGCTGGAGGATGCCCGCGCCGCGCTGGAAGACGCACCGGACCTTGCCGATCTCGACCTCAGCCTTCGCACCCGCACCATGGAGGTCGCGACCGACCGCGCGACGCTCGCCGAGGCCCGCGCCGCCCATGACGGCCTTGCCCGCGAAATGGCCGACCGCCGCCGCCGGCTGATGGCGATATCGTCGGAGCGCGAGACGTGGCGCAGCCGCGCCGCCAATGCCGAAAGCCATATCGCGACGCTGCGCGAGCGCGAGGCGGAAGCCGGCGAGGAGATGGAAGAGCTTGCCGAGGCCCCCGACGAGATCGAGGAGAAGCGCCGCGAGCTCCTGACCGGCCTTTCCAATGCCGAGGCCGCCCGCCGCGAGGCCGCCGATGCGCTCCAGGAGGCGGAGAACCGCCAGCGCGAGGCCGACCGCATCGCCGCCACCGCCCTCTCGCAGCTTGCCGAATCCCGCGAGACGCGCGGGCGCGCCGAGGAACGCCTCGTCTCGGCCCGCGAGCGCCGCGTCGAGGGCGAGGCGCGTATCCGCGAGGCGCTGTCCTGCGCGCCGCACGAGGCGCTGCGCCTCACCGGCCATCCCGTCGATGCCCCGTTGCCCGATCCGCGCGAGCGCGAACGGGAACTCGACCGGCTGAAGATCGAGCGCGAGCGCCTCGGCGCCGTGAACCTGCGCGCCGAGGAGGAGCAGAAGGAACTGACCGAAAAGCTCGACGCCATCGTCGCCGAGCGCGAGGATATCATCGAGGCCATCCGCAAGCTGCGCTCGGCGATCCAGAGCCTCAACCGCGAGGGCCGCGAGCGGTTGCTTGCCGCCTTCGACGTCGTCAACGTGCAGTTCCAGCGCCTCTTCACCCATCTCTTCGGCGGCGGCACGGCGGAGCTGCAACTGATCGAGAGCGACGACCCGCTCGATGCGGGCCTGGAAATCCTCGCCCGCCCGCCGGGCAAGAAGCCGCAGACCATGACGCTGCTTTCCGGCGGCGAGCAGGCGCTGACGGCCATGGCGCTGATCTTCGCCGTCTTCCTCACCAACCCGGCGCCGATCTGCGTCTTGGACGAGGTGGATGCGCCGCTCGACGACCACAATGTCGAGCGCTACTGCAACCTGATGGACGAGATGGCGGCCTCCACCGAGACCCGCTTCGTCATCATCACCCACAACCCCATCACCATGGCCCGCATGAACCGCCTCTTCGGCGTCACCATGGCCGAGCAGGGCGTCTCCCAACTCGTCTCCGTCGACCTGCAGACGGCGGAGCAGCTGCGCGAGGCGTCGTGACGGATTGAAACGGTATAATTATTATACTATTTTTATCCATGAGCTTTGAGTATGACCCCGAGAAAAGCAGGTCGAACAAGGCCAAGCATGGCATTGATTTCGACGAGGCGCAGGCGCTCTGGCGAGACGAACGCCTCATCGAAGCGCCTGCGCGTACGGATGACGAGCCGCGTTATCTCGCCATCGGCATGATCGACGGGCGGCATTGGGCAGCCGTTTGTGTTCGGCGAGGTGCCAGCGTGCGCATCATTTCCGTCAGGCGGGCGCGCGAACAGGAGATAGACTATTATGAAGGCGACTGATTTCGAGACCAAGTTCGACGCGGGCGACGATGTCGCTGGCGATGTCGATTGGAGCAAGGCCCGCCGTCCGAACATGGAGATGCGCCGGGTCAACGTCGATTTCCCCGCATGGGTGGTGGAGGGGCTCGACCGGCAGGCCAGCCGACTGGGCGTCACGCGGCAGTCCCTCATCAAGATGTGGATCGCCGAAAAGCTGGGCTGACGGAACAAAACGCCCCCTTGCGCATTAAAGAGCGCCCGCGCCTGTCGCGGGCGCTTGTGCAATCGGGGATGAAACGTGAGCAGAAACGCACTCTACATGATCATCGGCGCCCTCATCGTCGTGGTGGCCGGGTTTTCCTATTATGCCTACCAGCAGGAGAAGAAGCCGGACGGCGTCGAGATCCGGCTGGACAAGCAGGGGCTTTCCGTCCAGGAAAATTGAGCCGCCGGCCTGATCGCAAGCCGTGTTCCCGGCCGGGAGCGCGGCTTTTCCCTGCGCGGTTTCCATGGTGTTGCGCTGCCGTTGAAATTTTGCCGCAACGCAACAAAATCCTGTCGCTCCCGCGTTTTCAAAGAACCGGAGTTCCTGTAGATTGCAGGGGCGCATTTGGGGAGGCGTCGATGGAGAAGTGGGTCTACACCTTTGGCGACGGCCGTGCCGAGGGAAGCGCGGGCGACCGCAACCTTCTCGGCGGCAAGGGCGCGAACCTTGCCGAGATGTGCAATCTCGGCCTGCCGGTGCCGCCCGGGCTCACCATCGCCACCGCCGCCTGCGCCTATTACTACGAGAACGCCCGCACGCTGCCGCCGGGCCTGAAGGACGAGGTCCGCGCCGGGCTGCGCCACATGGAGGCCATCACCGGGCGCACCTTCGGCGATACGGCAAAGCCGCTGCTGCTCTCCGTTCGCTCCGGCGCGCGCGCCTCCATGCCCGGCATGATGGACACGGTGCTGAACCTCGGCCTCAACGACCGTACGGTCGAAGCCCTCGGCCACGATGCGGGCGATGCGCGCTTCGCCTGGGACAGCTACCGCCGCTTCATCCAGATGTACGGCGATGTCGTCATGGGCCTCGACCACGAGGTCTTCGAGGAGATCCTGGAGGACGAGAAGGGCCGGCTCGGCCACGAGCAGGACACCGAGCTTTCCGCCGTCGAATGGCAGCACGTCATCGCCCGCTACAAGGAGGTGATCCGCGAGGAGCTGGACGAGGAGTTCCCGCAGGATCCGGAAGTCCAGCTCTGGGGCGCCATCGGCGCCGTCTTCGCAAGCTGGATGAACGCCCGCGCCGTCACCTACCGCACGCTGCACAACATTCCTGCCGTCTGGGGCACGGCGGTCAACGTGCAGGCCATGGTCTTCGGCAATCTCGGCAATTCGTCCGCCACGGGCGTCGCCTTCACGCGCAATCCCTCCACCGGCGAGAACAAGCTCTACGGCGAATTCCTCGTCAACGCGCAGGGCGAGGACGTCGTCGCCGGCATCCGCACGCCGCAGAACATCACGGAGGAGGCGCGCATCGCCTCGGGCTCCGACCGGCCCTCGCTCGAAAAGCTGATGCCGGAGGCCTTCGCCACCTTCCGCGAGATCTGCGACCGGCTGGAGCGGCACTACCGCGACATGCAGGACATGGAGTTCACCATCGAGCGCGGCAAGCTCTGGATGCTGCAGACCCGCTCGGGCAAGCGCACGGCCAAGGCGGCGCTGAAGATCGCTGTCGACATGGCGACGGAAGGCCTCATCAGCGAGGGCGAGGCGGTGGCGCGCATCGATCCCGCCTCGCTCGACCAGCTCCTCCACCCGACCATCGATCCGCAGGCCCGCCGCGATGTCATCGGCTCGGGCCTGCCGGCCTCGCCGGGCGCTGCGACCGGCGAGATCGTCTTCACCTCGGAGGACGCCGTCCATGCCGAGGAGGAGGGCCGCAAGGTCATTCTCGTGCGCATCGAGACGAGCCCGGAGGACATTCACGGCATGCATGCCGCCGAAGGCATCCTGACGACCCGCGGCGGAATGACGAGCCATGCCGCCGTCGTCGCGCGCGGCATGGGCACGCCTTGCGTTTCCGGCGCCGGCACGTTGCGCGTCGACCTGCGCAACGAATTGCTGGTCGCCCACGGCGTGACGCTGCGCAAGGGCGACGTCATCACCATCGACGGCTCCTCCGGCCAGGTGCTGAAGGGCGCGATCCCCATGCTCCAGCCGGAGCTTTCTGGCGATTTCGGCCGCATCATGGAATGGGCGGACCGCACGCGCCGCATGAAGGTGCGCACCAATGCCGAGACGCCGGCCGACGCCCGCGCGGCCCGCTCCTTCGGCGCGGAAGGCATCGGCCTCTGCCGCACCGAGCACATGTTCTTCGAGGGCAGCCGCATCAACGTGATGCGCGAGATGATCCTTGCCGAGGACGAGGCCGGCCGTAGAGCTGCGCTGGCAAAGCTGCTGCCCATGCAGCGCTCGGACTTTTCCGAGCTCTTCGAGATCATGCACGGCCTGCCGGTGACGATCCGCCTGCTCGATCCGCCGCTGCACGAGTTCCTGCCGAAGAGCGACGAGGAGATCGCCGAGGTGGCGGGCGCGCTTGCCATCGACGAGGCGGTGCTGCGCCGCCGGGTCGATACGCTGCACGAGTTCAATCCCATGCTCGGCCATCGCGGCTGCCGCCTCGCCATCTCCTATCCGGAGATCGCCGAAATGCAGGCGCGCGCCATCTTCGAGGCCGCGGCGGACGCGGCAAGGAAGACCGGCGCGGCCGTCGTGCCCGAGGTCATGGTGCCGCTTGTCGGCCTCAAGGAGGAGCTGGACTACGTCAAGGCGCGCATCGAGGGCGTCGCGAAGGCGGTGATCGCCGAGAGCGGCATGTCCATCGACTATCTCGTCGGCACGATGATCGAGCTGCCGCGCGCGGCCCTTCGCGCCCATGTCATCGCCGAATCGGCCGAGTTCTTCTCCTTCGGCACCAACGACCTGACGCAGACGACCTTCGGCATCTCGCGCGACGACGCCTCGGCGTTCCTCTCCACCTATATCCAGAAGGGCATCGTCGAGCGCGATCCGTTCGTGCAGCTCGATTTCGACGGGGTGGGGGAGCTTATCCGCATCGCCGCCGAGCGCGGCCGGCGCACGCGGAACGACTTGAAGCTCGGCATTTGCGGCGAGCACGGCGGCGACCCGGCCTCTATCCATTTCTGCGAGGATGCCGGGCTCGACTACGTCTCCTGCTCGCCTTTCCGCGTGCCGATCGCAAGGCTCGCCGCCGCGCAGGCCGCCTTCAACGGCGGCAAGGCTTGAACGCGCTCCTCATCAGTGCCGGTGATGATGCCGGTGGTCGTGCACGACGACGACCGGCGACATGAAGAGTGCGTCGCGGCTCGCCTCGCGCAGGCTCATGCGGCGGTCGATGTCGATGCGCTGGAGGCATTCGGCAAAGGCATCGGTGCGCGGGCGGAAGCCGTAGGAGAGGCAGCGGTTCTCGTCCGCCGCGCGCATTTCCTCCGCCGTCTGGCAGCCGGCGAGGAGTAGAAGGGTGGCGGCAAGGGCGGCCGCTCTGGCAATGGGCTTGGACATGGAAGCTCCCGGCGATGCGTTATATCCGGCAGATAGGCCTGCCGGGGCATCCCGGCAAGACCTCAGATGCGCTGGAGGACGTCGACGAACGCCTCCGCGAAGCGCTTGAGGTCGCCGGTCTTCTCGTCCGGGTTCTCCACGCGGATGGCGGCGCCCTCCGCGTCGAGCAGGGCGAAGACCACCTTCAGCCCGCCGTCCCCGCCCTTCGGCACGCGCAACGCCGCGATGCGCTGGCAATCCTCGGCAAGGCCGGAGGCGGGAAGTTCGAAGAGGAAATCGCCGCCCAGCTGGCCGGCTGCCGTGCGCACGGCCGCGGCAAAGGCTTCCGCGCCGCCGGAAAAGCCGTCGAGCGAGAGTTCGAGTTCCAGAAGTTCGAGGGGAAGGGCCGGATCGCCCGCGGGCGCGGCGAGAGGGGTGTCGGCGGCAATCTGCGTCGGCAACATCGTCTTGCTCCTGTTCTCCCCCGTACCGTCCAAAAGTCGTTAACGAGCATGGCGAATTTGCGGCATGCGGCAAAAGCCGCGGGCGCAAGGGCAATCGCCTGTGAAGACCCTCTCTGCCTGCCGGCATCTCCCCCACAAGGGGGGAGAACGCCAGACGACTGCTTTTTCCTTCAATTTTCACGCGGAGAGTGCCGCGCGGTAAGTCCCTCCCCCTTGTGGGGAGGGGTTGGGGAGGGGCCTTCAAACCATAGGCGATCGCCGGCAGGCAGGACGGGTCTTCTTGCCGATGGAAAAAAGCGCCGGCCTGCGCTAGGAAACGATGGCGGCAGCGGCGCCGCGCGCATCCGGTGAGGCCATGGCGATCACGATCCAGTACGAGCGGCCCGTTTCCCATGCGGCCCATTGGGCGCGCCGCCTGGCGCTCCTGTCCTGCCTGCTGTTCCTCGCCGTCGTGCTCTCCCATCGTTTCGGCCCGCTGACGACGCCGCATTTCCTCGTGCTCGCCGGCTTCGCCGCGGCCATGGCGGGGCTTGCCGCGCTTCTTGCGATCGTCGGGCTGGTCCGCCTCTGGCAGGTCGGGGCGCGTGGCGGCAAGGCTTCGTTCATGGCGCTGCTCCTGTCGCTGCTGCCGCTCGGCACCGCCGGCGCCGCCGCGTATTCCTACCTCTACAAGCCGGCGCTCTACGACGTGACGACGGACACGTCCGCCCCGCCGCCGTGGCTTGCCGAGCCGCATGCCGCGCAGGACTTCCTGCCGCGCGCCGGCGCGGTGACGGCGGAAGAGCGGGCGGTGCAGGCGGCGGCCTATCCCGGCCTTTCCGGCCGGCGCTACGAAGGCGCGCTCGACCGCGTCTACCAGGGCGTGCGCAAGGTCGCGACCGCCTACGGCATCCGGATCGTCGCCGAGGACGGGCTCGACAACATCCTCTCCGACCTGGAAGACCTCGTCATCGACCCGAACAAGGCGGCCAAGGGCGTCGATGCGCTCGGCGAAGTGCCGATTCCCGAGGCGCGCCCGCTGGAAACGCCGCTGGTGCCCCATGTCGGCGGGGCAGGGGATGTTCTCGTGCAGGGCGAATGGCGCTCGCCTATCTTCGGCTTCCGCTTCGACGTGATCATCCGCCTGCGCGAGGAGGCGGAGACGACGCTGGTGGACATGCGCGCGGCCTCCCGCTACGGCCCGCACGATCTCGGCATCGGCGCCGATCTCGTGGAGGGCTACCTGAAGGCGCTCGATGCCGAACTGCTCGGCATTGCCGGCGACTGATCGCCCGGCATGCCGGCAGCGTGTCAAAGCCCCGGTGCAGGGAAATAGAGCCCCTTCAACGATGGCGGTCCTTCCGTCATCACTTCGCCGCGCCCGACGAGATCTTCCAGATGCGCCAGCACCGAAAGCGCCGCCGCCCCGTGCAGGCGCGGATCGGTGTCGCGATAGATCGCCTTGACCATGTCGGCGATCAGCCGGTCGCCGGCGCGGATGCGCTCGCGCACCGCCCGCTCGCGCATGCGCCGGTGGGTGCGCAGCCCCCGCAGGAACGAGGCGGGCTCCGTCACCGGCCCGCCATGGCCGGGAAAATAGATGCGGTCCCCGCGCGCCAGCAACGTCTCGAGCGAGGCCATGTAGTCCGCCATCGCCCCGTCCGGCGGGGCGACGATGGTGGTCGCCCAGGCCATGACGTGGTCGGCGGAAAAGAGGATGTCTTCCGGCCCGTCGAGCGCGAAGGCGGCATGGTTGGCGGTGTGCCCCGGCGTCAGCAGCGCCGTCAGCGCCCAGCCGTCGCCCTCCACCCTGTCGCCGTGGGAAAGCGCGATGTCGGGCACGAAATCCGTATCGGCGCTCTCGGCGAAGGGATTGGCCTCGCCGGCATGGAGCGGGCGTGCCGCCCGGTGCGGGCCTTCGGCGACGACGATCGCTCCCGTCTCGGCCTTCAGCCGGCGGGCAAGCGGGGAATGGTCGCGATGGGTGTGGCTGACGGCGATGTGCGTCACCTCGCGCCCGGCGAGCGCGGCCATCAGCGCGCGGAAATGCGCCTCGTCTTCCGGCCCGGGATCGATCACCGCCACCGAGCGGTCGCCGACGATGTAGCTGTTCGTGCCGTGGAAGGTGAAGGGGCCGGGATTGTTGACGGTGACGCGCTGGACACGCGGCGCGACGGACACCGCCTCGCCATGGGCCGGCCTGAAGGCAAGGTCGAAATGCGGGCTTTCCTCTTTGTCGTCGCTCACGGGTGGATCACTCGTCCTCGATTTCGATGGCAAAGGCCGGACCCTCGCCGGATGCGTCCGGCCGGACCCTATCCTTCCGCCGCCCGCCTGCCAAGCGCCGGCGAATGGGGAATAATCGCGCGAAAGCGGAACTTAAGCATTGTCCGCGCCCCTGCGCTTTGCTATCAGGCACCCCCGTGTTGGGGCGTCGCCAAGCGGTAAGGCACCGGTTTTTGGTACCGGCATTCCCAGGTTCGAATCCTGGCGCCCCAGCCAGCGCTCCCTTCTTCAAGCCAGAATCGCGGTTTTCCAGCACTTCCAAGTTAGCTGGGAATCGAATTCGGGGCACTGTCGTACAGGATTGTCTTACATGACTGTCGTACACAGCTGTCTTACGGGAAGGCGAACAAGGTCCTGCTCACCCTTTCAGAAAGGGTTCAGCATGACGGCAATTCAGCACGTCTTCAGACGCGGTTCGGTCTACTGGTGGCGGCGGCGTTTACCGAATGGAACCGGCGCGCGTGCTTGGATGCGGCTCGAACTGAGCCTCAACACCAAGGAGATGGAACTGGCGAGGAGGATTGCGCCCGAGCTTGCGCTCGCCAGCGATCGTCTTTTGCCAGCCTTGAAGAGCAAGATGATTTCCCCCGAAGACGCCAAGAGGATACTGATTCAGGTTGCGACGGAGCACAGCAATTATCTCGACGCCATAACGTCCGGCCGTGACGCCCGGAAATCCCGCAGGAGTGAGGCCGTGTCGGCATGGGCCATTCGGCTCTATGCGGCCCAAGGGGAGAACGCTGCCATAGGTCCGATCGAGGAGAGCGCGTTGCACGCGGCCGGTCTCGACGACAGCATGATTGACGAGGTCAGGAATAGTCTTGAATTCCACAGGACATCCGGCTTCGCCCGCCCCGGCAGACAGAAACTCGAAGGTATCCTGAAGCAGTACGACATCCCGCTTGTCGATGGTCATTTCCGGGAGGCAGAATCAATCTACATGCGCGGTATGGCGGCAGCGCTCCTCAACACGGAGCGGCGTTGGTCCGGCGTACGGGAAGACGATCTTGCACTTGTGCAGGCCGCGCTGTCCGCTCAGGTCGTGTTGCCGACCGCGACAGCCGCGTTGGCGCCCTCTGCACGGCCGGTCCCCGAGCAATTTCCGCTGGCTGCGCAGACTCCGGCCACAGCCAGCCCGGTAGCCTGGCAACCCGGCGGGACTACAGCCGCACAGCCTGCCGCGGCACAAGAAGTTCAGGGGGATGATGCCGACGATGTCGACCTTGAAGAGGAGATGTTCGATACGGAAGGCCGTGGCCTTGTCGAACTTGTGACAAGGGCAGCGGATGAGCGGCTGGCATCGGGCGACTGGAACGGCAAGACCTGCAAGCAGCATATAGCCCTCGCAAATCTATTTGTCCGATTCATCGGACATGATGATCCTCGAAGAATGCGGCAATCGCACATCGCCGATTTCAAGAGTATTTTCTACAGAATGCCGAAGCACTACGGCAAATCTCCGAAGGATTTCGATTGTAGTGTCGCTGAAATCCTCAAGCGCGCGGAGAATTTGTCCGCCGATGAAAGAGGACTTTCCACCAGCACGATCAACAGACACATGACGCAGATGGGAAATATCGTCGGTATCTGCAAGCATGCAGGTTACCCCTTCGGTCACTATGAAGGCGTGAGCGGGCTTCGTTCGAAGAAGAGAGGTGATGCGCGTGAGGAAAGGGGAAAGTTCACGACCCAAGAGATGCATGAGATTTTCAAGCTCCCGATCTGGACCGGCACTGAAAGTGAAGATGAACGGTACAAACCTGGAGATGCTGTTTTTCACGATGCTGCCTACTGGGTGCCGATTGTGGCCAGCTATTCGGGTGCGCGGCGTGAAGAAATTTGCGGCCTGCTCCTGAACGAAGTCGAACTGGATTTCGACATCGATTTGCCTTGTCTATGCGTTCGGGTGAGCCAAGTCCGCGGCATCAAGAATCCGCAATCGAAGCGCCGTGTACCTTTACACCCGGAGTTGCTGCGCCTCGGTTTTGCCGACTATGTCACAAAGCTTCGCGAGATAGGCCACACCTACCTTTTCCCTGAGCTTCGCGCGGTTGCCGAAACCACAGCCATGGGGGATGTCTTTGACGACGATTGGCAGAAAATCCGGGCAGCGGCTCTTCCCAACGCCAAGGAAGAGGGCAAGGTGTTCCATTCCATTAGGCACTGGTGCAACAATGAAATGAAGCAGGCAGGTGTCGCGGCTGAATACCGCAAGGACATCCTTGGGCACAAGAATGGCGATGTCAACGAAGGTCGATATGCTGAAGTTGCTCGGCTGCGTGTCATGGCAGAGGCGTTGGGTGCGCTCCCGCGGCCCACGGATCATCTCACTCCGCAACCAATCCGGCTGATTGAGCAGGTCTTCAATCACAAGCCCCGTTTCGGGCGGCCGAAGAAGCCGGGCGCTTAACCTTTCAGCAACAGACGCCAACACCTCGAACCGATTGGATCGAGGTGTTGTGACGTATCCGATTTCTCGGGGATCACACAGGATTGCAGACGCCTGCCACTTTCGTTAAGCGGCGGCATGAGTCAGCCGATGTCGTTGAACACCGTTGGTGCTCTCTCGATCGCTCCGTCCAGAATCCTGTCTATTGCGGTGCGGAACGCTTCAGCTTTTTTTGCTGCGTCTTTGGCGCCCGGCGGCGTCCACCACCGGAAGGCAAGCTTGAGTCCGAGCGCATCCATCAGCATCAGATACCGTATCTTCTTCGGTCGCCAATCGGGTATGCCTCGGGGGTAGATTGTTTTCAGGTGTTTTACGATGGTGGTTTTATAGTCCTCCTTGAATTCTATATCCGACTTCCACCGATAAATACGGCATTGGTAACGTAGAGTAGTCGCTTGAGTGGGATATAGTGTTAGAATCTCTGACGCTCTAAATAGCAATTTTCGATAAATGATTTTGTCATTAATGCGCAAGCACGGGCCGTTGTCGCCGTCAAATTCAAATGTTGCGCATTCCCAATCATCTGGTTTGATCGTGCATCGTTGATAAAGCAACGATGACGCGACCTCGCCAGTTGCAATAATTTGGCCGTGCAGAAGATATATTCGAAGTTGCGGAAGAAAAGTTTCCAACCGAGGAAAGCGCGCATGCTCTCCATCAAAGTCCACGTAGCCGTCGTCGAAATACGTGTCTGCTAGTTCATGCAGCCCATGGCATTGTATGGCATCTGCCGGTTTTTCCTCGTTCCAACCCCAATATGTGCGGCCGGTTACGGGAGAATAATACCGGTTTGTCTTCGTCCAGATGTACTTGCTAACATAGGAAGGACGATAATGGCGATGCACCGCCTTGATGCGCTCCTCGTCGGTGCGCGTCGTGTCGGTCCAGGCTGCTACCATCTCCAATGTCCAAAACATCATGTCACCAGTGAGCGTTGTAAGGTCCCCCAACCGGCTCGCCAGTGGACCGATCCTTTGCTCCAGCGCTTGTTCCTCGGCCTGCTCTGGAGTCAGAAGCCCTCTCTCCACCTTCTCGATCAGGGTGTTCCTGCGATTCTTCTGCATCTCGAGAGCGTAGTCCTTCGTTTCCTCGTAGGGTTCGCGTTCGGGTGGAATCGGCAATGTGTCCATGACGCTGAAGTCGAAGGGTTTCCTGAGTCGTTTTGCGGATTTACGAGCCATTCGCCGCTCCTCTTGCTTTGTCCATCATCTACGGCTGCGGAAGCTAAAAAAGCCGAAAGCGAAAGCGTTAGGAAAGCTCCAACAGTTCGCTGCGGTACATATACGCCTGTTCCAGGCGCCTGCTTTCTCGGTTGTGTTTTGAGTAGGTATTCACACTCTATAATAGTATTTTGTGCGGAGTATACGATTAATCTATTGATTAATAGGTAAAAAATTTTGCCCGACGTGATTCGGGACACCCGCCCCGGAAATCTGCACCTTAAGATCGTGTCCAACCGGAACGGCAACCCTGATCGTTGCCGCACAACACGAGAAGGAAACGACATGCAGACCTTGAGCAAGGAAGAGATCGAGTGCATCGCGGCAGTGCGATCCTCCAAGGAGAGCTTCGACAGCACCTTCGTTCCCGCCCATCCGTTTATGGAGGGCTATGAGCTGGCCGTCTTCGCGGACTGCGTCAAGGTGGTCCCCGTGACGCAGGTCCTGCGCGGTGGGCCGAACTTCGTACGCATCGCCCTCGAGCCCGGCTATTCGAGCCTCACCGTTTCGAAGGCGGTCGGTCTCGGGGGTGAGGGCGATCTGGTCACGATCATGCGCGTGATCCGCCGCACCAACGATCAGGCGCAGCCGTCGCAGAAGGAGGTGAAGCGTGCGGTCAAGGCCGCCGGGCGCTTCGTTCACCGCGTCGAGGCTCTCCAGAACGAATGGCTGCTTCGTGGTCTTTCGTCGACGCACCACTGATCGCGCTTCGGACGCGGGCCGAGACCACGGCCTGCCGTTCCATCGTTTTCCAGATGCAGGCACTGAAGGAGACAGCCATGTACAACCATCGCATCGGACCGACCCAGGCCGCTATCGACTGCATTCTGACCTGGCGCCAGCACCTGAACAGCCTGCGGCCCTGCGTCGTGCTGGCGGTGGACTTCCTGCCCGCCCGTGTCGAAACGCATGTTTTCCTCGACAGGGTCACGCCGGGTTCGATCCGTCTCGCCCTGAACGGCGACGGGCGGCCGGTCACCGCGGCCAATATTGCGGCGGCCCTCGGGCCGCGTGATATCGCCCACGCTGCTGCCCGTCTGGTGGATGCTGCCGCCGGGCTTGGAGAGCACGACCCGCTCCACCTGTGCCGCTACATCGGCGCCGTCCTCTTCGATCAGGTCGCCAGTTATCCGCTCGACCGGCCCGATACCAGCGCACCGCCGAGGCGCGGCCCGTCCTGACCCGACCACGCCGGTCTACCTGCCGCGACGGCCCGACCTGATCGATTGCCGCGGCAGGCCCTGACCGGCCCTCCCACCGTGATGCTTCATCGTGACGCCACCGTGCTCCGGCGGCGTGAGGAGGAAGCATTGTCCCGATGTTTCCGGCATCGAACCGCAAAGGAGTAAAACGATGCGCAAGACGAAGAAAGCAAACCCCAAGCCGAAGAAGGCGCCCGCCGTGGTCATCCCGCCGGAGCATGAATCGCTCCTCACCGAGGTCCATGACGCGGTCAAGGCCATGGGCCGCCGTACCACGGGCCAGGCCTACGAACTGGGCTTCCAGTTCGCCCGCGCCAAGGAGGTTCTTCCGGAGAAGATGTTCGGCCGCTGGATGAGCACGGTTTGCGGCTACACGCCGCGCCAGGGCCGCAACTACGTCGCCATCCACGAGCACCTGCAGGAGCACCGTGCGCGACTGGAGGCGGCGGCCGTCGTGCCGACGGTCCTGTTCGTGCTGGCGAGTGCGAAGCCCGAGAAGATCGAGGCGGTCCTGGCCGTCGTCGAGAGCGGCGAACGCCTGACCGTCGGCCAGGTGAAGAACCTGATCAAGGACGGTGATGAGGTCCAGCCGGAACGGAAGACCGCGATCGGTGGCATGGCGGGCCTCCGCCGCGCCGCGGAAGCCAAGCTGAAGGACGAGCTCGCATTCTTCACGGAACTGAGCAAGCGCATCCTCAAGGCGGTCGAACCCGTTGCGGAACTGCTGGCAAACGGGAAGCACGTCTCCAAGAAGTCGCTCGCGACCAAGGTCGAGGTGGATGCATACAAGGCGTCCAGTCTCCTGCGTTCGGCGATCTTCCCGGAGCGGGTCGATGCCAGCCGGGCCACCAATCCCGGGGCGGATGACGCTCTGGTCGGCTGGGGCGGCGCCCCGGCCCTGTTCGGTCGTCTGGGCGATTCTCTCCGCTGGCCGGGCAAGGACGAATTCCCGACCTGGGTGACCGGCACGGTTCTGCCCATGCTGCGCTTCGTCGTACACGGTGACCCGCTGCCGGGCACTCATCAGGAGGCCGCTCCCTCTCCGGCGGACGATGCGGCAGAGGAAACCGGACCCGAACACCGTCTGACGCTGGAAGACATTCCCGCGCTGGAGGGACCGTCTGCAGAGGATGACGGCGATGCTGCTGACGACCCGGTCGCCTCGGAAGCGGAGACGCCCCTCGTGGAGGCCGAGCCGCAGGCACCCGGGAAGCGCCGTGCGATGAAGGAAAGCCTGGCCGGTGTCTAGGCCGACACCCAACGGCCCCGCCGGCGCGACGTCGCCGGCGGGGTCCATCTCGCGCGGTCTCCGGTGGAGTGCAAGCGAGCCGAGTTGCCATGCCTTGCGCCGACATCGGTTCGATATGCGGGCACCTCATCGCAAATCATGGCAAATCGGGACACATCATCTCAATTTACCCTGATGCGATTCCGATGTCCCGTTCGTCGATTCCGGTTTCGCAAACTGCGATTCCTATGCAAACGGCGTTTGTTTTTCGCTGGAGAAGCGCACCGCGAACGCTACCTGTGCCAGCGGACCACCGGCTGGCTTCCCGATTGTCAACATAGCGGCAGGGCGTGGGCGAGGGGCCTTATGGCACTGCTGTAAATGAAGGAGAGAGCGACTGTCTTGGGTGTCAAGCGCTTTTCCATGGTCTGCCGTCCCGGATGATTGCGTTGAGGATGGTGAGGAGCTTTCGCATTGTGGCGACGATGGCGAGGATCTTCGGCTTGCCGGCGGTAA